>Ga0100391_1000116_pt1 | contig 95685 bp, 77 predicted proteins | sample CryGeymeta201515_FD_81541 | JGI IMG/M metagenome (GOLD analysis project Ga0100391, IMG submission 81541) | Groundwater microbial communities from Crystal Geyser aquifers in Utah, USA - Crystal Geyser metaG 2015-15 | ecosystem: Environmental > Aquatic > Deep subsurface > Groundwater | place: USA...
CGACCCCAGGGACCGCGTCGCCGAGATCCGCGGCCAGACGCACCGCGCCTTTGCCGGCCACCGCGTCGAGGCGCTGCCGTTCCGCGCGATCGCCGCGGTCGCCGCCAACTGCCGCATCCCGCGTGCCTTCGCCGACGACGTGATCGACGGCTTCGCGCTCGATGCGCAGGACTGGCGCCCGCGCAGCGAGGCCGATTTGCTCAGATACTGCTACCACGTCGCCGGCGCGATCGGCTGCATGATGGCGATCATCATGGGCGTCGCGCCCGACGACGACGACACGCTCGACCGGGCGAGCGACCTTGGCATCGCCTTCCAGCTCGCCAATATCGCGCGCGACATCGAGGAGGATGCCGCCGCCGACCGCTGCTACCTGCCGCTCGAATGGCTCGTCGAGATGGACATCCCGCCGGGCGAGCACATGAAGCCGCAATATCGCGAGCGCCTGTCGGTGATGGCCAAATGGCTCGCCGAATATGCCGAGGAATATGCCGCCAGCGCGCGAATCGGCGCGGCGCGCCTGCCCTTCCGCGCGCGCTGGGCGGTGCTCGCGGCGACCGGCATCTATGGCGACATCGCGCGCGCGGTGCGCAAGCGCGGCGACCACGCCTGGGACCATCGCGTGACGACGAGCCGGCTCGCCAAGATCGGCTGGGTCGCGCGCGCGGCCTATGAGGCGGCGACCCCGCGCGCGCTCGCCCGCGACGGGATGCGCGACCGGTCGAAGCTGTGGACGCGGCCTAGGCACTAGCGGCCCAGAACGCCCCCTGCTAAGCGCGCGCGATGACCGACCTTCGCCACATCCGCAATTTTTCCATCATCGCGCATATCGACCATGGCAAGAGCACGCTCGCCGACCGGCTGATCCAGCAGACCGGCGGGCTGACCGAGCGCGAGATGACGAGCCAGGTGCTCGACAACATGGAGATCGAGCAGGAACGCGGGATCACGATCAAGGCGCAGACGGTGCGGCTCAATTACGTCGCGAACGACGGCGAGACGTACGAGCTCAACCTGATGGACACGCCGGGGCATGTCGATTTCGCCTATGAGGTCAGCCGTAGCCTCGCCGCGTGCGAGGGCGCGCTGCTGGTCGTCGACGCGGCGCAGGGGGTCGAGGCGCAGACGCTCGCCAACGTCTACCAGTCGATCGAGCACGACCACGAGATCGTCCCCGTCATCAACAAGATCGACCTCCCCGCCGCCGACCCCGAGCGCGTGCGGACCGAGATCGAGGACATCATCGGCATCGATGCGTCCGAAGCGGTGCTGACGAGCGCCAAGTCGGGGATCGGCATCGCCGAGACGCTGGAAGCGATCGTCACCAAGATCCCGCCGCCCAAGGGCGACCGCGACGCGCCGCTCAAAGCCATGCTGGTCGATTCGTGGTATGACCCCTATCTCGGCGTCGTCATCCTCGTCCGCGTGATCGACGGGGTCCTGAAAAAAGGCCTGCGCGTCAAGTTCATGCAGGCGGGGACCGAGCATCTGATCGACCGCGTCGGGTGCTTCCGGCCCAAGATCGAGCCGCTGCCCGAGCTCGGCCCCGGCGAGATCGGCTTCATCACCGCGCAGATCAAGGAGGTCGCGCAGACCGCGGTCGGCGACACGATCACCACCGTCGCGCGCCCCGCCGCCCAGGCCCTCCCCGGGTTCAAACAGGTCCAGCCCGTGGTGTTCTGCGGCATGTTCCCGGTCGATGCGGCCGATTTCGAGAAGCTGCGCGAGAGCATTTCACGGCTGCGCCTGAACGATGCCAGCTTCAGTTTCGAGATGGAGACGAGCGCGGCGCTGGGCTTCGGCTTTCGCTGCGGGTTCCTCGGTTTGCTCCACCTCGAGATCATCCAGGAGCGGCTGACGCGCGAATACGATCTCGACCTGATCACGACGGCGCCGTCGGTCGTCTATCGCATCCAGCTCAACAAGAGCCGCACCGACGACGCGCGCGAGATCATGCTGCACAACCCCGCCGACTATCCCGACCCGAGCCGCATCGCGAGCATCGAGGAGCCGTGGATCAAGGCGGTGATCTATACGCCTGACGAATATCTCGGCAGCATCCTGAAGCTCTGCCAGGACCGGCGCGGTGTGCAGAAGGACCTGACCTATGTCGGCGGGCGCGCGCAGGTGACGTACGAGCTGCCGCTCAACGAGGTGGTGTTCGACTTCTACGACCGGTTGAAGAGCATCAGCCGCGGCTATGCCAGCTTCGATTACGAGCAGATCGGGCTGCGCGAGGGGGACCTCGTCAAGATGAACATCCTGGTCAATGCCGAGCCGGTCGACGCGCTGAGCATGATCGTCCACCGCGGCGTCGCCGAGGCCCGCGGCCGGCACATGTGCGAGCGATTGAAGGACCTCATCCCGCGCCACCTGTTCAAGGTCCCGATCCAGGCCGCGATCGGCGGCAAGGTGATCGCGCGCGAAACGATCGCCGCGATGCGCAAGGACGTCACCGCGAAATGCTATGGCGGCGATATCTCGCGCAAGAAGAAACTGCTGGATAAGCAGAAGAAGGGGAAGGCGCGGATGCGGGAATATGGGAGCGTGAGCATTCCGCAGGAGGCATTTATCGCTGCGTTGCGGATGGGGGAGGAGTGAATTCAACCCCCTCCTGACAATCTAGTCGCTCTTGGACAGATTTGAGATCACGTCTAGCACAGTTTTCTATTCGCTCTAGTCTGACCATCAGCTTAGCCCTCTCATCCTTATCGGCATTAAGAATGCTGAGCGCATTATTATAGATCGACCAGCTCCCATACAATGCACCGCCGAAAGTGAATATCAGGCCAATAAAGGCAAAGAAGCCTAGTCCTCTCACCCAGTTTTGAGTACTTGTAACTTTCTTATCCGTCTTAGAGATAAATCCTGAAATAGAACTCACAATCGGGTTTCCACCGTTCGCCTTTTGCAGGTATTCGGCAGCAGAAAGCCAACGTTTATTTTTAGGGAAAACTCTAAAGTCGTCTTTTTCTAATTCGTAGCCATCTTTTTTTGACGTTTGACCGAATAGGGTTTTAGAGAATTCTATCCAGACAATCTTTTCTCCGCTTGCGATGGTGTACGGCGAGCTTGTTAAATTATGCAATGGTATCAAAAGTTTTCCTCGGAAGCCCGGATCTACTATCGGGCCCGTTCCAAGTAACAATCCTCTATGAACTAGTTTAATATGTAAATTGAAGCGCACAGCAATATAGTTTGGAAGCCTGAACTCAACGTCAGTTTCCACGAACGTTATTGAATTTGGAGCTAATATAACTTCGTTTTGTTTGCTATTTTGTACGGGGAGGATGTTCTTGGTCCCATCCCCGTTCCATGAGAATGCATCGCCAGAAATTCCTACTTCATAGGTGGCGCCTTTGAGAAATTTTTCGTCGAATTGAAAAATAAGCCCTGTTACGCGAGCATAATTTGTAATTTGTTCAGCCGTTAGCATTGACGGAAAAATATCGTCAAACGGGTCTTCGCTCTCCCACCAATCAGCCCTATCCTCCGCATCGGCGGGTTTCGTAGGGAATGATAAACGACATGCGTTCGCAGGGCGCCGCGCAGCCTTAGCCACTTTGTCGACCTTCCCAGCAAAAGTCTTCTCGCGAAAATTTCTCAACCGTATTCGGACTCGTTCCCACCCAATCCACATTTGCAGATATCCCCGCCTCTACCTCGGCTATAAACTTCTTGGTTTTTGCAGTAAACGGACCATTGCGGTTCACAAAGTCTATATAATCTAGGTGGTTAAGTACGATTTTAGTAGGCTTATTGACTCTAATTGCCGCCTTTACGAGTTGTGAATCAAAATGACCAACTCGTCGCAGTTTATTAGTTACACTAGTAAATTCTTGCAGCAGGTCAGGCCAACCGCCTTCTTGGGTAATGGCATGCCAAGTGGTCTCATTACTCAACGGTCCAGAGTCTCCAGAGACTCGGATTGGATGACAGCGGATTACTAGAACTATGTCGTCAACATCAATTGGACTCAAACCAGTCTCAGACAGAAGGCCGGCAGCGGTTGTGTCACGGCTCGTGCATTTTGGCCACGAGTCTCCGTGAATAAGAGAAAGACCGAATCCTTGCGTCCCCTCGATCAAAATTCTCGATTTATCTTGCAGAGCTGAAGACATTTCAGCAACAGTGTCTCTGATGTATGGCGCTAAAGCAGGCACTTCTGAGGCAGAAATCGCTGGCGGGAGCTGTGGGGCATACCTTGCGATACGAGATAAGACTGACGCGCCGGTACCAGAACTAGTGGAGCCGATACTCTCCGTCAATCTAGCCTGTTCCTCCCATTCAATATGTTCCTGACGGATGACCTGGGCTTTTGGGTCGATCAATAACTGCTCTCGGGGCAACTCTAGTTCTAATATCTCGCCAAGTAGTATGTTCGCATCGATATAAGACCCTGCTGGAATTACTGCTTTAACGCTCTTGTCAATTACGCCCGCAGGAAGTTGTCTTAGGACGTGCTTCTGCCCCTCGGTTGCATAGCCCGTATGGCCCGAATTGGATCCTCCTGGTCTGACAACATGAGTGATCGAGGCATCACGACGAACCATTTCAAGTGCAACTTTGCCTTTGCCTTCAGAACCATACTGACCCCCGACGACAATACTAATTGGCATTAGCTATCCCCTCCTTCGCACTTTTCCACGCGCTTTCGATCAGATCCTCTAATGTCGGAATATCTTTGATATTCTGAATACGGATATGAGCCGATTGAGTGATTTGCGAAATACCGTCTTCGACTGGATGAGACAATACTTGGTCGAAAGCCTCACCGGTTGCCGTCATATCCATACGGCACCGGCGAATTTCTTGCGGTGCCTCTATATGAATATGATGAAAACGACCACCAAACCGCTCCGAAAAATAGCGAGCATCTTCAGGCCACCTCAATCCATCAATCACAATCAAGGCAGGTGTCTCCGGTCCTAACCGTTCAATCGCCTTTCGGCAAAGCCAGCGCTGCCCTTTTTGCTCGTGCAGCTCCAAGCCAACACGTTGCCGGTTTGCCCTCGTGAGCTCTTCTTTTCGCTCTTTCAGAATGTCATCGATCACCGAGCTAATACGGGTGTAGGCAAAGCCTTGTCGTTCCAGATATCGTGCAGCAGTTGTTTTGCCTGCCGCGATCTCTCCACTAATTCCTATGACCACTCCTTGCGGTGGGCTGAGGTCCGGCACAATCATTGGCTCCTCTCCTCGCCCACCAAGCGCTTCCGTTCGACCCGCCAAGTGGAACGAGCCCACCAAGGCGCATGTTATCGCATCTAGCTCATCGTGACTGACAGGTTCGTTCACAAAACGACCGCTGACGCCAAATTCACTCATGCCAAGGGTGAGCCATTCGTTCCCTGCGCCTTTGCGCGGAATACCCATAATATCCTGAGCTGCCCCAGGATAGCATTCAATCACAGGAATGCCATGTGATCTGATCCGTGTCGCCAAGTTGATCCCGCGCTCGGTTAAGCGCTGCATGCTTTGAATTAAGCATGGATAAACGTTAATCCCGCGCCTTTTTAAAATACGTTCGCTCTGACGCATAATACCGCAAAAGCGCCGAGGGTCGTCGTCGGTCACCATCGTTCGCCCGACAGGCAAACAGAGTGGTGAGTCAATTGAAACTAGGTCAGGAGCGACTTCCAAGATGCGGGCTACGATCTCATCGTCTTCGCCCAATCGCGCTGTTTCGGCGTGGCTCCCTTGCATTATGCAATATCCCGAAGGGCGCGACGCAGAACCCGTTATGTCCAACCCGACAATCGTAGCATTCTCAGCCTTTGTTCCGTTAAAGATAGCTTCGAAGCTCACTTGGGGTCGCAAATGGGTGGGCGGACTCGGCAAGGAGGCTTCGGTGTGCGCTATTCCCCTTCGAACGTCTGGGGTCGAACAGAATGAATGTAATTCTGATAACCGAGATAGTAGGTCTGATGGAGCCAATGCTTCCATCACGTGATCAAGAATAAAGGTCATCGCGCGAACGTCAGCACGATTGTATTCAATCAGCTCACGAAGAGCGTCATGGTCGCCTCTGAGATAACGATGCCATAGAAGGACGGCCATGGCACCATCGACGCCCTGCACATCGTCTCGGCAGGCGATATTCAATATTTCTTCGATCTTTTTTTGCCCACCCGTCAGACCGAGCTTCCGGCACGCATATCTTAGATCGATATGGTGCTTCGGCCATGGGAGAGGACCGAAGGTTGATTCCAGAAAAGGTAAGTCAAACCCAGACCCGTTAAACGTGACTACGCTGCTAGCTGATCGAAGCGCAGCAACGAATTCCGCTGGATCTTGATCAGCAAGAACAACGTTATATTGTCCGTTGAGCTGATACCCAATCAGTGTGAGATAGTCGTAATAGCGACTTAATCCGGTGGTTTCGATGTCGAGAAATAATACGTCAGAAGGACGATCGAATATAGGCGAATAGCTGTTGCTAGTCTTCGGACGTCCGTTACCCACGATCGTTGGTTGAGCCGACGCGATGAGCGAGCGAGGCTCCGTTGTGGATAGCTGATTCATGAACCGATGGTAACCTGTGTGCGGCTCCTGAGAAAGGATGTTCTCACTCCCCCTCCCCCTGCACCCACGCCGCCCAGCTGTCCTCGGACGCGGCGGCTTTCCACAGGCGCTGGTCGCGGGCCATGCGGGCTTCGGCCTCGGCGCGGGCGCGGTGGCGGTCCTGGACATTGGGGCCGCCCCAGACGGCCGCGTGCGGCGCGACGCGGCGGTCGGGGTGCAGCCCCCCCTAATTCGTCACCAGATAAAACCCCCCGGCGCGCGTCCCGGTATTGGCGACGGCGATGCGGTAGCGCGCGGTGAAGACGGGGTGCCAGCGGCAGACGGTGCGCGGGGCGCCGACGGGGCGGCGGCAGACGTCCTTGCCTGCCGCGTCGGTCACCGCGAGCGCGAGGTCGGCGCCGGCCGCGGGGACGATCGCGATCTCCGCGCGCTGGCCCGAGAGGAACGACTGTTCGCTGGTGCTGAGCTCGCCCGGGGCGAGGCTCGCGCGGCGATAGGCGGGGCCGAGGACGCGGCCGCGATAGGGCGCCTGGCTGTCGCCCTGGCCGAGGCGGCGCGCCTCGCCCCACCAGGCGGCGTCGAGCGCGGGGGCGGCATCGTCGAGCGGGTGCGCGCCGAGCGCGGCGAGCGTCGTCGCGGCGGCGGCGAGATCGGCGCCATCGCCCGCGGCAAGCGCGCGATCGCCGCGATAGAGCGCGGCGGCGGTGCGCTCGACCGGGGTGATGGCGACCGGGCCGGTCGCGGGCGCGGCGTCTGCGGCGGGCCCGGTGCGATCGGCGGCGGTGGCGGCTGGCGGCGGCGGGCGCTCGGCCAGGTCGGCGCGCGGGGCGGCGGCGCAGCCACTCGCGAGCAGGAGCAGCGGCAGGGTGCGGACGCCGATCATCACGCGCCCGCGCTTTCGGGGCGGACGACGAAGCGCGCGCCGCGGTCGCTGTCCTCGCACGAAAGGTCGAGGCCGTGGCGGCGCGCGATCGCGAGCGCGAGCGACAGGCCGAGGCCGTGGCCGTTGTTCGACGACGCGCCGAACGCCCCGCGCTCGAACCGGTCGAAGATCGCGCCGCGCATCGCGGGGGGCACGCCGGGCCCGTCGTCCTCGACCGCGATGACCGGGCCGGGGGCGAGCGCGACCGCGACCGCGCCGCCGGGCGGCGTGTATTTGAACGCGTTGTCGAGCAGGTTGGAGAGCATCCGGATAAGCTGCATCCGGTCGCCGTCGAATGCAATGCCGGGGGCGAGGTCGCAGCTGAAGGCGATGCCGAGCTCGTCGGCGCTGTCGGCGAACAAATCGCAGGTTTCGGCGACGAGCGCGCTGAGGTCGAGCGCGACGAGGCCGCTCGAATCGCCGCGCCGGGCGGTGCTCGCGCTGATGTCGAGCAGCGAGTCGAGCATGCGGACGATCGCGCGAATATCCTGCCGCGCGGCGCCGAGAAGGTCGCGCAGGTCGTCGCGCTCGCACCCCTCGATCGCGCGCAGCAGGCGGCCGTCGAGATGCAGCAGCGGGGTGCGGATTTCGTGCGCGAGATGGTTCGACATGTCGCTGTGCGCGGCGACCAGCGCACCGACGCGTTCGAGCATCGCGTTGGTGTGGCGGGCGAGCTCGCCGATCTCGTCGCGGCCGCCGGGATCGTCGACGCGCGCATCGATCGCGCCCGCGGCGATCGCGCGATAGGCGGCGTTGACGCGATCGAGCCGGCGGCGCGCGCGGCGCGCGAAGGCGAGCCCGGCGAGGATCGCGGCGAGGACGACGAGGGTGCCGGCGACGAGGAAGGCGGTCGCGATCTGGCCGAGCATGGCGTCGCGCGAGGCGAATTCGCGCGCGACGACGAGCTTGGTATCGGGGCCGAGCTGGGTCGCGCGGGCAAGCGCGGCGCGACCCTCGGTCGCGTCGGCGACGGTCATCGTCCCTGCCTCGCTCGCCTCGGCCGCGAGCGCGGGCCAGCTGGCGATATCGCCGGCGAGCGCGCGGCCCGAAGCGTCGGCGAGCAGGTAATGCGGCGGATCGCCGGCCAGCGGCGCCAGCGCGAGGCGATCGGCGAGCCGCGCCTCGAGCTCGTCGCGCCCGCCGGCGGCGTAGATATCGGCCAGCCCGGCAATGTCGGTGTCGATGACGCGCAGCAGCGTCGTGCGGCTTTCGGCGCGCACCGCCCAGTCGGTCACCGCCCACAGCGCCGCCACCGCGATCGCCGCGACGAGCGCGATCAGCAGCGCCAGCCGCGCAAACAGCGAGCGCGCCGGGGGCGCCGCCTCAACCGGCACGCAGGCGGTATCCGGTGCCCCAGACGGTTTCGAGCACGGGCGTGTCGAAACCGTCTTCGAGCTTGCGGCGCAACCGCCCGACATTGACGTCGATGACGTTGGTCTGCGGATCGAAATCGAGATTCCAGACGTGGCGCAGCAGCATTTCGCGCGTCACCACCTCGCCGGCATTGTCGATGAGATATTTGAACAGCGTGAATTCCTTTGGGCTGAGCGGGATGTGGCGGCCCTGGCGATGCGCGGTGCGCGCCTTCACATGGCATTCGAGGTCGCCGTAGAGGATCACCGCGCTGTGCTGCACCTCGCCCGCGCGGCGATGCAGCGCGCGGATCCGCGCGACGAGCTCGCCCGGCTCGTACGGCTTGGCGAGATAGTCGTCGACGCCGGCATCGAGCCCCTCGATGCGGTTGTCGGCGCGGCCGAGGGCCGAGAGCATCAGCACCGGCGTCGCGATGCCCGCGTCGCGCAGCCGCGCGACCACCGCGAGCCCGTCGAGATCGGGCAGCATGCGGTCGAGCAGGATGACGTCGAAGCGTTCGGCCGCGGCGCGCGCGAGCCCTTCATGACCGGTCGCGCACCATTCGAGTTCGATCGCGTTGTCGCGCGCGACCGACAGCGCCAGCGCCGCGGTCTGGGCATCGTCCTCGACGAGCAGGCATTTGAGTTCGGACATGATCGTCGCCCCTTCGATTGGCCGCCCCCGATTAGCAGAGCTAAAGGCAAAACGGGGAATGACAAAAGCCGTTACCGGCGGCACCCGACAGGCGCGACTTGCCCGCGCCGCGCGGATACGCTTAAATCGGCTGCGAAATATCGGCAAGCGGGGGGTGGCATGATGCACGCGAGACCAGTGGCGATCGTTTCCTTGTTATTGGCGAGCGCGAGCCCTGCCCCGCTGTGGGCGCAGGCGAGCGAAGGCGGCGAGGCAACGAGCCGGCTCGCGCCCGCCGCCCAGGCGATCGTCGATCGCATCAACGGCTTCAGCGAGAAGGACCTGACCGCCGACCCGCAGGCCGACCTCGACGCGCAGCAGGCGTTGCGAATCGACGCCGAGGCGCGCGACGACATCCCGCTGATCGACCTGTCGACGCTCTATTCGAACATCGGCGGATCGTATTTCTACCTGCGCGATTACGACCAGGCGATCGCGTGGATGGACAAGGCCGCCGACTTCATGGCGCGCGGCGGCGGCGATCCCTCCGATATCGCGGGCCTGCACAACAATCTCGGCGCGATATTGGGCAATATGAACCGGCTTGCCGAGGCCGAGGACCATCACCGCCAGGCGCTCGCGCTCCGCCGCTCGATCGAGGGCGAGCGCGGACCGGCGGTGGGCAGTTCGCTGTTCGGCCTGGGCTATGTCCTGTTCCGCCAGGGCAAGATCGAGGAGGCGCTGCCGCTGCTCGCCAGTTCGGCCGAAATGCAGCTCGAATTCGGCAAACCCGGCGATCCGCTGACGGTGATGCGCGTCGCCTCGCTCGCCAGCGTCCAGACCAGCGCCGGGCGGCTCGAAGAGGCGGTCGCGACCGCGCGCGAGGCGGTGCGGCTGGGCAACGACACGCTGGGCATCGACCATCCGGTGACGGGCATCGCCTATAACAACCTGGGCAATGCGCTGATCGAGACCGGCCAATATGCCGATGCCATTCCGATCCTGCGCGAAACGCTGCGGCTGCGCGCGGCCAAGGACGGCGCCGACAGTTCGGGGGTCGCCTATGCGATGAAGAACCTCGCGACCGCGCTGCAGGCGGTCGGCAAGATCGACGAGGCCGAAACCATGGTGCGTGCCGCGGCCGACACCTGGCGGCGGAGCGGCGAAAGCGAGAATCCCGGCGCGCTCGCCTATATGGACGTCCAGGCGGCGGAGCTCGCCAAGCTGCGCGGCGACGAGGCCGAGCGCGCGCGCCTGCTCGACGCCGCCATCGCCGACATCGCGGCGAAGGTCGAGCCCGACAACAACGACCTCGCCTATATCCGAGCGCTCAAGGCCGAACAATTGCTCGACAGCGGCCAGCCGGGCGCAGCGCTGGCGCTTCTCGAACAGGCGCTGCCGGCGATCGAGACGGCGCTGCTGCCCGACCATGGCGACCGGCTGCAGGCCGAGTTCCTTCATGGCGAGGCGGTCTATCGCAGCGGCGACAAAGCGCGCGGCTTCGCGCTCGCCGATAGCGCGCGCCAGCGGCTGCAGGCGAGCATGCTCGATGCGGCGACGTCGCGCTACGACCTGATCAATGCGAGCACCAAATATGGCGCGCAACTGGGGCGTTTCATCGACCTTGCCCTCGACAGCGGCCACGCCGATGCCGCCTTTGCCGCGCTGCAGCTGGTCAACCTGACCGACCTTGCCGTGGCCTATGCCGATTCCGCCGCGCGGCTGGCCGCGGGCGACGGCGAGCGCGCCCGGATGGCCGCCGAGATCCAGCAATCGGCGCGCCAGGCCCGCGTCCTGCGCCAGCGCCAGGCGAAGGCGATCGAGGCCAAGGACGCGGCGCAGCTGGCGACGATCGAAGGCGAGATCGCGGCCAACCGCGCGCAGCTTTCGGCGCGCCAAGCCGATTTCGCGACGAAATATCCCGACAGCGATGCGATCGGTCGGCCCGAGCCGGTGGCGCTGACCGCGTTCGCCGCCGGACTGGCGCCGGGCGAAGCGATCATCGCCCCGGTCCGGACGCAGCGCGGCCTGGTCGTCATGCGGATCACGCGCGACGGGGTCAGCTCGGTGCGCAGCGCCCTGACGCTGGCCGAGATCGGCGACGATATCGACGCGATCCGGGCATCGATCGACGATGCGATGACCGGATCGAGCGACGGATTCGCCAGCGATGCGGCCTATCGCCTGTACCGCGCGCTGTTTCCCGAAGGGATTGGCGGGGCCCGGCGGATCACGCTTTACGGCGGCGGCAAGCTGGCGACGATCCCGCTCGGCCTGTTGCTGACCGCGCCGGTCGACGGCGACCTGCGCGATGCGCCGTGGCTGGTCCGCGAGGCGGCGTTCGACGTCGCCGCGCGGCTCGTCGTGCGCGATGCTCGCGCCGCCGCGCGCTCGTCCGCCGCCGCGCGGTTCGTCGGCATCGGCGCGCCCGTGCTCGGCGGCAGCGATAGCGCGGCGGGCGGGATCGAATATGCCGGCCTGTTCCGCGGCGGGTCGGTCGAGCTGGCGGCGCTTGCCGACCTGCCCGCGCTGCCCGCGGCGACCGCCGAGCTGAGCCGGATGCGCGACGCGATCGACGCCAAGGGATTGTTGCTGACGGGCGCGCGCGCCTCCGAGCGCACGATCAAGGCGACCGACCTGTCGCACGCTTCGGTGATCGCCTTTGCCACCCACGGGCTGGTCAGCGGCGAACTGCGCGGGCTGTCGCAGGCGGCGCTGGTGCTGACGCCGCCCGCCGCCGCCAGCGACGAGGACGACGGCCTGCTGACCGCGAGCGAGATCGCCGATCTCGACCTCCACGCCGACTGGATCATCCTGTCGGCATGCAACACCGCCTCGTCGGGAAGCGCGAACGAGCCGCTGTTTTCGGGACTGGCGCAGGCGTTCACCCAGGCCGGCGCGCGGTCGCTGCTGCTGTCGCACTGGCGCGTGCGCGACGACGCGGCGGCGCGCCTCACGGTCGATACGGTGCGCGGCGCGGGAAGCGGGCTCGACCGCGCCCAAGCGTTGCGTGCAGCACAGCTCGCGCTGATCGCCGACGCCGATGTCGCGGGCGGCGCGCATCCCGCGATCTGGGCGCCGTTCATCCTGATCGGCGACTGAAGCGCGCGCAAAAGCGGCACCGCCCGGTCGCCCGGACGGTGCCAAGTCGGCAGCGGTCGAAGGTTTGGGAGGGCCCGGGTTATTCCAGGTCTTCGACCGACACCCACCCCTGGGTACCGTAGCTGTCCTTGACCTCGACGAAGAGGCCGTCGCGCTTGCCCGTCGGGATCAGCTTGGTGCCCTTGCGGACGTCGCGCACCCGGGCGGCGCCGGTCGCGCCCGAGGCCATCAGCCCGGTATCGACGGCAACGGTATATTCGGTCGAGACCTGCGCCGTCGGCGCGCCCGCCGCCGCCTGCTGCGCCACCGCGAGCGCGCCCGCCTGCGCGACCAGCGCATTGTACGCTTCGACGAAGGCGCTGGTCACCATCTGGCCGTCCTTCGACGTGGCATAGCCGCCCATCGCGCCTTGCGCCGTGGCGACCCATTCGGACGCGCCCATGATCTTCATGATCGATTTCTGGCTCTGGCCGGTGCCCGCGATCAGCGTCTGGCCGTTGGCCGGGCTAACGAGCCGCAACCCCGCGCTGATCGTTTTCTTCTTGCCGCCGAGACCGCCGAAGGCGCCGAGCAGCGAGCCTGCGAAGGGCACCTTGCTGGCGATCTGGCCGAGCGCGCCCGTACGCAGCAGGCCTTCGGTGACGACGCCCTTGGCGACATTGATCGACTGATCGATTTCTTCCTGCGAGCCGGCCACCGCGCTGATCAGGTAATCGGCGGGCTTGCCGGGGTCGGTCTGCAGCGTGAAGCAGCCCGATTCGGTGACCATCGCGCCGATCATGCCGCGCGGGCTCGACAGGCCGAATTTCGACCAGCCCTGCGCGTCGCCATCGGTGATCGCGACGGTCCCGTGCGATGTTTCGCACTTGGTGATCTTGACCTCTTCCTTGTCCTTGGCCAGCGCCGGCGTCGCCGTGGCGGCGACGAGTGCGAGCGCGCCTGCGGCGAGGCCGCTGCGGATTGCGAGTGTCGGTGTCATGTCATTCTCCCCGTGATGATCCCGCTTCGATTGGCCAAGGCTAAGCGCGGGAGAGGCGCGGCACCATTTACAAATGCTGTTAGCATTGGGGGGAGGCGTGGGGGTGGGGAGCCGCCGGAAACGTCGCGGTGGCCGTCGCCGCACGATCGACAGAAAAAGGGCGGCCCGTTGCGGGGCCGCCCTGATTTCTCAGCCTTGCGTCGCGATCAGAACTTGAACGAGATCGACCCGCGATAGCTCTGGTAGCTGACGTCCGACCGGGCGATGGTCGTTTCGGCCGAGAGACCGACCGAGACGCGCCCGCTGGTGCTGATGCCGACGCCGATTTCGCCCCAGTCCTGATCGTCGCCGGGAAGCGCGAAGGCCGCATTGGGACCGACGCCGCCGACGAAATTGGCACCGAAGCTGTTGGGCTTGTCCTTGAAATCGTGGACGAAGGTGCCCGAGACGTAAGGCTTCACATCGCCCTTGCCTTCGAGGCGGAGGCCGGCGCGGGCCTGCAGGCTTTCATAATCGTCGAGCTGGTACTGCAGCGCCGGACCGCCGCCGCGTTCGGCGACGCGGTCGAACTTGATGTTGGCATAGCGGACGGCCAGCCGCGGCGTGACCGCGAAGCCTGAACCGGCGGCAATCTCCTTGCTGAGGCCGGCTTCGCCCTGCAGCGTGAACGGCCTGTTGTCCGCCTCGAGATTGTACGTCGTCGCGCCGAGCGCAATCGTGCGCGCGGTCGAGATATCGTACATGCCGCCGCTGATCATCGCGTCGAGGGTGATGCCGCTGGCGAAGCGGTTCGCACCGTAGAAGCTCAGCTGGTAAAGGTCGCCCTCGATCGACCGGGTCGGATCGCCCGGCTTGCCCTTCATGTGGGAATAACCGAACGACACGCCGGCGAAACCGTCGCCGATGAACGCCTTTTCGAGTCCGGCGGCGAAGAAGTAGCCGTCGAATTCGTCGCCGGCATAGGGTACCGCGGTCGGTGCGCCGTCGCTTTCGCCGTCAATGTAGCCGCCAGCGAAAAACGCGCTCATGTCTTCGGGCAAGGCGTCTTCCACCGTGCGGTCAGCAGCGCCCGCTGCGGCGACATCGGCCGCCGACATCAGCGCGCTGCTCGACATCGCTCCCAGAGCGCCGCCGGGGGCGCCATAGAACGCCACCGTGCCGCCCTGCGAGCCGTCGCCGACATTGGCGAGGCGATCGCGCAACAGCCGCGAGTTGGCCTCCATCGCGGCGGTGCCCATCGCCTGCACGACCGGCTGGGCGCGCGGGGCAAAGCTTTCGAGCGCGGCCTGGATCGCTTCGGCCGACAACACGTCGAGCGGGCCGTAAAGGTCGCTGAACTGGTCGTAGAGGACGCGGTTCTGGTCGAGGAGCTGCGCGAACGCCGCCTGGTTGGGCGAGTTGGCGTCGATGACGTCGGCATAAAGCCCCGCCTCGATCTCCACCAGCACCGCATTGGGCGTGTAGGTGAGCGTCGGCGTCAGGATCGCGCTGAGCGATGCCGGTTCGTCGAATTCACCTTCGACGCCGCCTTCGGCCTGAAGGATCGTGTAGGTGTAGCCGTCGCGGATCAGGGCGCCACCGGCAGGCGAGAAGTAGACGAGACCGCCGATGCTGGCGATGCCATCGACATCTTCGGTCGCGTAGACGTCGATCAGGTCGGACACGCCGTCGCCGCCGAGATTGACCATATAGACGTTGCCCGAGGCGAGAATGACGTTGCCGTTGAAGGTCAGCGTCCCCGTCGTCGTCATGCCGCCCGGCGCGATCACGCCGGCCATGCTGGTGAAATAGGGCGCGTTGATGGTGCCGCTGCCCTGCAGGCCGCCGCTCATCAGGAAGTAATCGCCGACGCTGGTCAGCGACCCGTTGACGCGCATCATGCCGCTATACTGGGTAACGTCGATCAGGCTGGTCAGCGAACCGTCAGCCGTAATGTCGAGCCCCGCGCCGATGCCCGCCAGCGTCAGGCGATCGATGGTGACGTCGCTCGAAAGCCTCGTCGTGCCGTTGGCACTGAGCGTGACGTCATAGTAACGCGGCGCCACGCCGTTGGCAGGATCGCCGTCGCTGTTGTTCGGCACGAAGTTGGTCGCGCCGGGCAGGCCGTTTGCGGCGGTCGGCGTCGGGAGAGCCAGCTGCTCGACGGTGCCGGTCGTGATGATGCCGCCGGTGGCGGCGCTGTCGGCCGCGCCGAGCGTGAACGCATCGAGCGCATCGACCGAGGCGAAGCCCTTGCCGTTGCCGACCGTGCCGATCGGACCGCTGCCGACCGTCAAGTCGCCGGTCGCCATGTCCTGGCATTCGCTATAGGTCCGCGTCTGGTAGCACGCCTGGCCGAACTTGCTGTCGTCGTCGGGGTTGTTGCCGATGCCGGGTTCGGTCGGAATGCCGTTCACCAGATCGCCGGCGCCGTTGAGGACCATGTAGTTGGGATCGAGCGTGTTGACCCAGTGCGTGCCGTCTTCCCAGTCGCCGTCGCCTGCGAGGGCTGCAACGTATTTGTAGGGGTTGTTGGCGACGATCCAGTCCCAATAGAGATAGAGCGGCTGGTAGAAGCTCGCGGTGCCGTAGCCGTTGGCCGGCTGGCCCGCGAAGAAGCGCGTATAGCCGCCCGACAGGACGCCGATGACGACGGGAATGTCGTAGGTGTCGTCGAGCACCAGCGGGCCGCCCGAATCGCCGCTTGCGGTAATGCCTTCATTGGCCACCGCATTGTCGCGCCAGGCGTTGAAGTCATAGGGGCTGGCGGCAGCGGTGCCGCGGCGTGGATCGTCGAAATCGATCCAGTAGAGGTTCTGGTAGAGGCCGTTGGGCGAACCGAACAGGAAGGTTTCGAAATCGTCGAGGCTGGCGAGCGCGCCGAGCGTGTTTTCGGCGATATGGCGGCGATAGTCGATGCCGCCGTTCGAACCCGTCGTGCCGGTGCCGTTGTTGCCGTAACCGATCAGCTTGACGTGATAGCCGGTCCCGTCCTTGTCGATCGCGCCCGGATCGGGCAGCGCCGAGAACATCAGCGCCCATGTCGGAATGTCCGACGCGGGCGTATCGAGCGACGCCATCGCGATGTCGCTATAGAGGAACGAGTTCGCATCGGGCTCGAGCGAGCCCGGGTGGTAGGTAACGAAGTTCGAGTTGTAGAAAGCGTTGGCGGTATCGGTCTGATACTGGTTGGGGCCCGCGAAATACCAGTTGATCAGGCCCGGAATGTTGTTGTTGGCGAAACCGAAGCCGATCGGCGTGCCGCCATTGGCCACGCCGTAATCCTCGGGCGCTTCGTCGTTGACGCAGTGCGCCGCGAAGATGACGGTGCGCGGGTTGATGAGCGTCGCGGTGCACAGGCCGAGGAAGCCGCCGCCCGCGTCGATGATCATCTGGCCGACGCCGTTGACATATTCGGGATCGCGGTTGGTGATGGGCGTGCCCGGGGCGGCGATCACGATCTGCGGATCGGGCGCGACCGGCGCCAGCGTCTGCTGGCCGTAGTCGATATAGCTGGCGGTATCGTCGCCCTGCGCTTCGAGATAATCGTTGGTCGGCGGACCGATCAGGTCGGCGCCCACATTCGCGCCGCTGCCCTGCGCCTCGAGGAAATCGCCGACCGGGCCGGTTACGCCGACATCCTGCGCCTGCGCGGTCGAAGCCGCCATCATCGCGATTGCTGCAGCCGAGCCGAGCAACACCAGCCGACGCTTTGCGACCGACGAATTATTCTGGAAACTGTTCATGCTAACCCCCTGAGTGAAAGCCCCGGAAAAGCGGACGAACTTCCCCTCCCCAGGGCAGCGACCGCGATTCGTTGCTTCATTTCTTGCCAAATTTACCAAAACATTGCTACCTTCAATATCCGCTGATCGCGGTTCGTCAAGCGCCGAGAGGCAGTTTTTTTCTTACCGATGCAAAGGCTTGTCCAAATTGCCGGGATGGTACAGCAGCTTTACAGGGGACCGCATGCGACGAACCTGCCAGTCGATCGCGATCGCCGCTCTGCTGGCCGGATGCACCGCAGCAACCGCGCCCGATGCCGCGACCGCGCAGGATGAGGGCATCGAGATGCGATCCAAAGACGCGCCGCCTGCCACCGCCGGACCATCGGACGACGTCGCCAACGCGACCGACCTTTTCGCCAGGCGATGGCGGCTGGTGGCGATCGCGGGGCATGCGATCGCCGCCGCCGATCCAGCGTCCCGCCAGGCCGTTGCCTTTTCGCCCGCCGCCGGCGGCGCGCGGTTGAGCGGGCGCATCGGCTGCAACCGCGTAAGCGCGGCGGCGACGATGACGGGCAGCGCGATTCGGTTCGGGCCGGTCGCGGCAACCAAGATGGCCTGCGTATCCGCCGACGACCTGCGCGCCGCCGCCGCCGGAGTGCCGACGCTGCCGAACACGCTGGAGGCCGATTTCGCCGCCGCCTTGCAGCGCACGGCGCGCTATTCGATTGTCGATGGGACATTGCGGCTGCAGGCCGACGACGGCAGCGAACTCGTCCGGTTCGTCGCGGCCGACCGCTAGCGGGCGTCGCTGTCAGCCGAGCCGTTTAGCCTCGGCGCGGCCGGCGTGGAGCAGCGGTTCGGTATAGCCGTTGGGACTGTCGAGCCCGTGATAGACGAGGTCGCGGCAGGTCCGCAGCGCGATGCCGGGCGCGGCGAGCAGCGAGCGATAGCCGGGCGCGCCCGCGTTCTGCGCATCGACGCGGCGCGCCATGCGGGTCAGCGCCGCCTCGACATCGTCGCTGGAGACGACGCCGTGGAGCAGCCAGTTGGCGATATGCTGCGACGAGATGCGCAGCGTCGCGCGATCCTCCATCAGGCCGATATCGGCCAGGTCGGGGACCTTCGAACAGCCGACCCCCTGGTCGATCCAGCGCACGACATAGCCGAGCATCGACTGGACGTTGGTGTCGAGTTCGTCGGCGATCTCGGCCGCGCTCCAGTCCGCCGCCGGCGCGAGCGGGATCGTCAGCAGCGCCGCCAGCGACGGCATCGCCGCCCCTGCCCGCGCGGCATGGCCGGCGAAGACGTCGGTCGCGTGATAATGCAGCGCGTGGAGCGTCGCCGCGGTCGGCGACGGCACCCAGGCGGTGGTCGCGCCGCTTTTGGGGTGCGCCGACTTGGTCGCGAGCATCGCCGCCATCTCGTCGGGCTGCGCCCACATGCCCTTGCCGATCTGCGCGCGTCCCGAAAAGCCGCAGGCGAGCGCGATCGCGACGTTGCGATCCTCATAGGCGCCATACCATCGGGCGCGTTTCATCGCGCCCTTGCGGACCATCGGCCCCGCGTGCATCGCGCTGTGGATCTCATCCCCCGTGCGGTCGAGAAAACCGGTGTTGACGAAGACGATGCGGCGTTTGAGCGCGTGGATCGTCGCGGCGAGATTGGCCGAGGTGCGGCGCTCCTCGTCCATCAGGCCGAGCTTGATCGTGTCGGCGGGAAGGTCGAGCATCGCCTCGACGTCGCCGAACAGCCGCGCGGTGAACGCCGCTTCGGCGGGGCCGTGAAGCTTTGGCTTGACGATATAGATCGCGCCGGCGCGGCTGAGGCGATCGGCGCGGGCGCGGCGCCGGTCGTGGAGCGCGATCGTAGCCGTCATGATCGCGTCGACGAGCCCTTCATACGCCTCCTCGCCGGTCGCCAGCCGGATCGCGGGGGTCGTCATCAGATGGCCGACATTGCGGACGAACATCAGCGCGCGGCCCGACAGCGCGAAGCGCGTGCCGTCGGGGGCGACATAGACGCGGTCGGGGGCGAGGCGGCGCTCGTGGCCGGTCCCGTTCTTGTCGAAGCGCGCGGTCAGCGTGCCGCGCACCAGGCCGAGCCAGTTGCGATAGCCCGCGACCTTGTCGGCGGCATCGACCGCGGCGACCGAATCCTCGAGATCGGCGATCGCGGTGACGGCCGATTCGAGCACGATGTCGGCGATCCCGGCGGGGTCGTCGCGGCCGATCGGATCGGCGCGGTCGACGACGATCTCGATATGCAGGCCGTGGTGGCGCAGCAGGATATTGTCGCCGGCGCGGCCGACGAGCGCGGCGGGATCGGCCAGCTCCGGATCGCCACCCGCCCAGTCGGCCCAGCTGCCCGCGGCGAGCGGGACGGCGTCGTCGAGCATCGCCTTTGCATAAGCGACGACCTGCGCGCCGCGCCGCGCGTCATAGCCGCCGTGCGGCGCCGGTCCGGCGATCGCGTCGGTGCCGTAGAGCGCGTCGTAGAGGCTGCCCCAGCGCGCATTGGCGGCGTTGAGCAGGAAGCGCGCGTTGAGCATCGGCACGACGAGCTGCGGCGCCGCGATCGTCGCGATCTCGGCATCGACGTCGCGCGTTTCAATTTCGAACGGACCGGGTTCGGCTTCGAGATAGCCGATATCGCCGAGGAAGGCGCGATATTCTGGGGTATCGCTGGGTTCGCCGCGATGCGCGCGGTGCCAGTCGTCGAGCTTGCGCTGGAGCGTATCGCGGCGGGCGAGCAGCGCGCGATTGGCGCCGCCGAGCCGCGTCAGGATGTCGGCGGTGCCGCGCCAGAACGCCTCGGCATCGAGGTCGAGGTCGGGCAGCACCTCGTCCTCGACGAAGGCGGCGAGCTCGGCGGCGACGGCGAGGCCGGCGCGGGTCGCATCGGTCATGCCGCCGTTCAGTCGGCGAGCCGGCCGAGACGATGGTAGAGATGGCTGGCGCGGCCGTCGCGCGCGCCCTCGTCGCCGTGTTTCAGGTAACAGGCGAGCGCGTCGCGGATGAGCGCGAAGTCGGCGGTCGAGAACACCGCGCGCGGGCGATTCTCGTTCTGGATATCCATTTGCGTCAGGCTGGTCATGATGCTCTCCTTGGGATTGGCGATCGCGTTCAATGGGCGGCGGCGGCTTCGAACTGGTCGGCCTCGGTCGATCCGGCAAGCGCGGTGGTCGACGCCTCGCCGCGCGCGACCGCCTGGGCGACGCGGTCGAAATAGCCGGTGCCGACCTCGCGCTGGTGACGCGTCGCGGTATAGCCCGCCGCCTCGCTGGCGAATTCGGCCTGCTGCAGCTGCGAATAGGCAGCCATGCCGCTGTCGCGATAGCCGCTGGCGAGCTCGAACATCGCATGGTTGAGGCTGTGGAAGCCTGCCAGCGTGACGAACTGGAACTTGTAGCCAATCGCGCCCAGCTCGCGCTGGAATTTCGCGATCGTCGGCTTGTCGAGCCGGGCCTCCCAGTTGAAGCTGGGCGAACAGTTGTACGCCAACATCTTGCCGGGATATTTGGCCTGGATCGCTTCGGCGAAGCGCCGCGCATCGGCGAGGTTGGGATTGCTCGTTTCCCACCACAGCAGGTCGGCGTGCGGCGCGAAGGCGAGGCCGCGCTTGATGCAGTGATCGATGCCGGTGCCTTCGCGCAAGCGGAAAAATCCTTCGGGGGTGCGTTCGCCGGTGAGGAATTCATGGTCGCGCTCGTCGACGTCGGAGGTGATGAGTTTCGCGCTTTCGGCGTCGGTGCGCGCAACGAGCAGCGTCGGCACGCCGCAGACGTCGGCGGCGAGCCGCGCGGCGTCGAGATTGCGGATGTGCGCGGCGGTCGGGATCAGCACCTTGCCGCCCAGATGGCCGCATTTCTTTTCCGACGCGAGCTGGTCCTCGAAATGGACGCCCGCCGCGCCCGCCTCGATATAGGCCTTCATGATCTCGAAACAGTTGAGCGGCCCGCCGAAGCCGGCCTCGGCATCGGCGACGATCGGCGCGAACCAGTCGCGGCCACCCTGATCGTTTTGGGCCGCGCCTTCGAGATGCTCGATCTGGTCGGCGCGTTGCAGCGTCCGGTTGATCCGGCGGCACAGTTCGGGCCCTGCATTGGCGGGATAGAGCGACTGGTCGGGATACATCGCGCCGGCGGTGTTGGCGTCGGCGGCGACCTGCCAGCCCGACAGATAGATCGCCTTGAGCCCCGCGCGGACCTGTTGCATCGCCTGGTTGCCCGTCATCGCGCCGAGCGCGTGGACATAGTCCTCGCTCTTGAGCAGCTCCCACAGCTTGAGCGCACCGCGCCGCGCGAGGCTGTGCTCGATCGCCAGCGACCCGCGCAACGCGCGAACCTCGGCGGGACCATAAGGACGCTCGATGCCGTCGAAACGGTCGGCGGGGGCGGCGACGAGATCGCTGAAGTCGGACATGAGAGGCTCCAAAGATTGACAACCGACTCGGGCAATCGAGCGGGTCTTGCCCCTCTCGATGCTGAAAGTGAGCGACGACGTCGAGGCTGGGGCGACGGTATTTCGTGTCATAGCGTGTAATAGCTTGATCGATAGATTGTCGTTTTGTAACGATCTGACAATGGCAGAGGACAGGCTTTTCGCCGGGCACCAGTTGCGGCGGCTGCGCATGCAGCACGGCTTGAGCCAGGTCGCGCTCGCCGAAATCCTCGATATCTCGCCGAGTTATGTGACGCTGCTCGAGCGCAACCAGCGACCGCTCAGCGCGACGGTGCTGTTGCGCCTCGCCGACCGGCTCGATTTCGATCCGCGCACGCTCAATGCCGACCAGCCCGCCGGCGGCGCCGAGATGCTGGCGCGGCGAATCGCCGATCCGCTGTTCGCCGAGCTCGGCATCGATCGCGCCGAACTGGTCGAATGGCTCGCCGCCGCGCCGCGCACCGCCGAGGCGTTCGCGCGGCTTTACGATCGCGCCGATAGCGGCGGGGGCGGCGACGAGGCCGGCGATACGGCGACGCTGGTGCGGCGAGAGATCGAGCGCTGGCGCAACCATTTCGCCGATCTCGACGCGCTCGCCGAAACGATCGCCGAGGAATTGCGGCTGGTCGGCAACGATCTTTACGGCGCGATCGCCGACCGGCTGCGCAGCCGGCACCGGCTGACGGTGCGACGGCTGCCCGCCGCCGTGCTCGGCGCCACGCTGCGCCGGATCGACCTTCATGCGCGCCAGCTGCAATTGTCCGAAAGCCTGGGCCATGCCTCGCGCACCTTCCAGGCGGCGATCCAGCTCGGCCTGGTCGAGGCGAGCGGCGAAATCGACGCGCTGGCGCGCGGCGCCAAGTTCGTCGACGGCGGTGCCGAGGCGCTCTATCGCCGCCACCTCGCCGCCTATTTCGCCGCCGCGCTGATGATGCCCTATGCCCGCTTCCTGCGCGCTTGCGACGACAGCGGCTACGATATCGAGATCCTCGAACGGCGCTTCGACGCCAGTTTCGAAATGGTCGCGCACCGGCTAACGACGTTGCAGCGCGTCGGCGCGAGCGGGGTGCCGTTCTTCATGGTCCGCATCGACCGCGCCGGGCAGTTTTCCAAACGCTATGCCGGGGCATCGGCGTCGCCGCTCGCCCGCCACGAGAGCCGCTGCGCGCTGTGGGCGGTGCCGCGCGCCTTTGCCGAGCCGGGGCGGATCGTGCGCCAGCTCGCCGAGCTCGAGGACGGATCGCGCTGGTTGACGATCGCGCGCAGCGCAATCTCTCCCTATGCCGGGCCCGAGGGGATCCGCGCCGAATTCGCCATCGGGCTGGGCGTCGCGGCGGACCACGCGCAGGCGCTGGTCTATGCGCGCGGGGTCGATCTCGCCGGGCCGGCGGTGCCGATCGGACTCGGCTGCCGCCGCTGCTATCGCGCGCAATGCCCGCAGCGCGCGGTGCTCCCGAGCGACCGCGCCGCGACCGACACGGTTCGCGAACGGACGATCGCGCCGCTGACGCTGGCAGGCGACTGAGACGGATCGACAGGGCGGCAGCGGAAGAAGGGTGGTGCGCCCGTCGTGGTAAAGATGGGCACTCAAAGGAATGGGAATTTCGTGTCTCGTTATGAGAGGGTCGGCTTTGCGCCCAAATGCTGCCCTCCGACAGTTGCTCCATCGTTGCCCGACAGCTGCCATCAAACACAGTAACGGTCTTCGCACTTGCTGCATTGTTAGATGGACGTTATGTGCTCGGTCATCCATCGGACCCGGCGAGCCGGGTGGCTCGGCTCGGCGCCTATCCCCGGGACAACCTTCCATACCGATTTTCCCCGCCGCACATCTATGAGCGCATCGCGCGCAGCCTCGGTGCGTCGCCGGTCATGTGAGACATGATAGGGTTCCTATGTTCGATATCGTCGCGTTAAGGCGCGAATGGCTGACCAATCCGCGGCGGGATATGCTTGCCGGAATCGTAGTCGCGCTTGCGCTCATCCCCGAGGCGATCGGTTTCTCGATCATTGCGGGGGTCGATCCGCGCGTTGGCCTCTACGCCTCCTTCTCGATCGCAGTGATCATCTCGCTGGTGGGTGGCAGGCCGGGTATGATCTCTGCCGCAACCGCCGCGATTGCGGTGCTGGTGCTGCCACTGATCCGCGATCACGGAGTCGAATATCTTTTTGCTGCTACTGTGCTGATGGGCATGATCCAGATTATCGCGGGATACCTACGGCTGCATCTGCTGATGCAATATGTCTCGCGTTCGGTCATTACCGGCTTCGTCAATGCGCTGGCGATCTTGATCTTCATCGCGCAATTACCCGAACTGACGGACGTGCCCATGCTGACCTATGTGCTGGTCGCGTCCGGTCTCGCCATAATCTATTTGTTACCGCGCCTGACTAAGGCGATCCCCTCGCCGCTGGTGGCGATCGTCGTCCTCACCGCAGTCGTGTTCTACGTCGGCATCGACGTGCGGACGGTGGGCGACATGGGCGAGCTGCCATCGTCGCTTCCCGCGTGGTTGATTCCCGATGTGCCGTTCACGCTGGAAACGTTGAAGATTATCCTGCCTTATTCAGCAACGATGGCTGCGGTGGGCTTGCTCGAATCGATGATGACCGCGCAGATCGTCGATGACCTGACCGATACGGGGTCCGACAAACAGCGTGAGATGAAGGGTCAGGGCATCGCCAACTTCTTCACCGGCTTCCTTGGAGGCATGGGAGGTTGCGCGATGATCGGCCAATCGGTCATCAACGTGAAATCAGGCGGCGAGACGCGGCTTTCGACGATGGCATCGGGCGTCTTCCTGCTGTTCTTGTTGTTGGTGCTTGGACCGCTTGTGGCCATTATCCCGATGGCATCACTGGTTGCGGTCATGATCATGGTTTCGATCGGCACCTTCTCGTGGCGTTCGATCAAGGATATCCGTAGCCATCCTTGGCAATCGTCGGTCGTCATGATTGTCACAGTCGTCGTGGTGGTATGGACCCACGATCTGGCGCAGGGCGTGCTGGCCGGCGTAATCCTGTCGGGCCTATTTTTCGCCAGCAAGGTCAAGCGACTTTTCACCGTTGCGACCGAACTCTCCAGCGATGGCCGTGCGCGCACCTATCGGATTGAGGGACAGGTGTTCTTCGCTTCGTCCGATAGCTTCGTGTCTGCCTTCGACTACAAGGAGGTGCTTGATCGTGTGCTGATCGATGTCAGCCAAGCCCATTTTTGGGACATCTCGGCGGTCGGCACCCTCGATAAGGCGATCCTCAAATTCCGACGGGAGGGGACCGAGGTTGAGGTGCTGGGCCTGAACGACGTTAGCGCGGCGATGATCGAACGCTATGCAATTCACGACAAGCCCGGTGCCGATGCGCAGTTGGGCGCTCACTGATCAGGAGAACGACGATGGAACACGTGCTGGCGACGATCGATGCCTCGACCTATGCCACCAGCGTATGTCGCTATGCCGCATGGGCGGCCACCCGACTGTCGCTTCCGGTCGAGTTACTCCACGTTGTGCAGCATCAGGACCCGGTGACTACACGTCACGACCTGTCGGGTGCCATCGGCCTTGGCGTCAAGAGCGAACTAATGGAAGAGCTGGTGCGCCTGTCAGAAGACAGCAGCCGGATCGAGATCGAAAAGGGTCGCGTCTTGCTTGCCGCAGGCGAACAAATGCTGCGCGAGGCGGGTGTTACGAATGTAACCTTGCTGCACCGCCACGGGGGGGTCGTCGAAACAATCATAGAACGCGAGCGAGAGGCGCGTGTTGTCGTCCTAGGCAAGCGCGGTGTCGCGCACGAAGCCGCAGGTGACCATATCGGTTCAAAAATCGAGCGTGTGGTCCGGGCCAGTTCCAAGCCGGTGCTTGTCGCATCGCGCGATTATGCCCTACCCGAACATATCGTCTTTGCCTATGATGCGAGTCCGGCAGCCGACCGCGCTCTCGAACGGCTTGCCAACTCGCCGCTGTTTGTCGGTCTGCCGGTCACTATAGTGATGGCTGAAGCCAGTGGCGATGCTAAGCGCGAGCAACTCGCCAGCGCCGAGGCCAGTTTCGCGCCTGGCCATCTCGTGACCTCCATCTTCGAGCGGGGCAAGGCCGAACAGGTGATCCCGCGAGTCGTGGGGGATACCACCGGGGCGCTGTTGTTAATGGGTGCCTATGGTCATTCTCCGATCCGCCGCATGATCGTGGGCAGCACTACTTCCGAGATGGTCCGCACGGTCAAAGCGCCGGTGTTGATGGTCCGCTAATATGGCGCTCGACTCTGCCCTCTTCCGCGACCTGCTGATCAAACGCCGCACCGAACTGGACGAGGAAGATCGTATCTCTTCAGTCAATCGCGCACCAGTGAAGCTAGATCAAGAAAGTGTCGGTCGGCTGTCGCGGATCGACGCGATGCAGCTTCAGGCCATGGCCTTGGCGCAAGAACGCCGACGCATGACCCAGCGGCACGCCATTGAAGCTGCGCTTGCCCGCATCGAAGAGGGCGAATTTGGCTATTGCGTCGCGTGCGGCGATTCGATTGGCGAGGCGCGGCTCAGGACCAACCCCGCCATCGTCAAATGCGTGGAATGCGCCAGCGGCCCCCGATAAGCGCCATATCGCAGGAGAATTTGCGGCGTTTACCGCGAGTTTACCCCGCGACACGATGGTGCTGCGCATGACGGCCTATATCCAGAGCGAGGGACTGCGCTTGCGCCGCAAAGTGCGAGCAGTGGTAATCAACGAACATAACGAGATGCTTCTGATCCGCCCCCATGGCTATCGCGAGGGCGAATGGACGCTGGCCGGCGGTGGGGTGGAAGACGGAGAATCCCCCGTCGAGGCCATGCGTCGCGAACTGGCCGAGGAACTCGGCGTAGGATTGGAGGCTGAGATTGCCGAACTGCCGGTGAGCAATCGCTTCGTCTACCCTGCCGATCACAAGGCCAAGCGCGGGCTTGACCATGATGGCCAAGACGCGGTGATGTTCGCCTGCTGGATCGCCAGCGATACCCCGCTCGTGCTACAGACCGAAGAAGTCGCCGATGCGCGCTGGTTTGTCGCGGATGACGCTCGCGAGGCGTTTCCGGTCGCAAAGCAGAAAGAGATATTCGCCGCCTGCCTGCAGGCGATCGGCTGATTATTACTGTGCACGGGAGAGGATCAAGGTCGGCTTATTAAGCCGATCGTCCAAGTCCAGAATGTCGGCTGACGGCCCACGAGCCGCCAGTCGACTCTCGATTTAGCTGCCAGGCTGCAACGCGCCCAATTTCGGACGTTCTGGGTCTGCCAATGAGAGACGGACATCGCCGTTGCCCGGCCAAAAAACACTGGTTAAAACGGCGGGCGACTAAGCATATGGCGGCTTTCCCCTCTCGGTCACGCGAACGATCGGTTCTCTTCGCACGCCATTAACCCGATAAATTCCCAATTTTTAATGCGTTTACACGGATCGGATTGGACCATTAGGTGCCTGAACATCTCATCGACGTGACGGACAAATATCTGGAAGCCCGGAATCGTGGATGACAAAGCGATTATCATCCCCTAACGAGCGCCCCGTGCTGAATTTTCGATCCTCACATCGCTCTCCTTCTCTAAGCCAAGCTTTCCTGGGATTGCTTGCGCTGCTCGCGATTGCGCTCGGGGGAGTGGCGGATGCCGTCGCCTGTAGCCCGGAACTGACTTCATCGACCTCTATCGCCTTTGTCGATGACCAAGGCCCAACGGACGACGATAACCGCCCGACTGATCAACACGCCGTTTGTGCCCACGGACACTGCCATGATGCGCAGCACGCTATAGCCACTCCGACGAGGGCTGAGCCAATGATCGTTAATTCCATGGCCCAAACACGCCCTCATGAAGACGGTTTGACCGGCAATATACCCAGTCTATTGAAGCGTCCTCCACGCACCTGACCCAAGACGTCCCCACTGCTTGAAGCGGCGGGTTCTATTGATGGTCAGGAGTTTTCAAAATGTCAGTTATACGAGCGTGTCGGCGCACCCTGTGGGGTGTGCTGCTCGCAATGGTTGTGGCGTCTGCCGCGTCCGCTCAGGATAAATCCCTTACGCTTGCCGAAGCTCTCGAACTTGCCGGCGCATCACCATCGGTCGATGTAGCCGAGGCGCAGGTCGATGTAGCCCGCGGCAACCAGCAACAGGCCGGGCTTCGGCCAAATCCAGAGATTTCTCTAGATGTAGAGAATGTCGCCGGAACCGGCGTGTTCCGAGGTCTCCAAGCCACCGAAACGACGTTGGCGATCGGACAGCGGCTCGAACTGGGTGGAAAAAGACGCGCCCGTGTAGAAGCTGCGCGCGCAGAGACGACTGTCGCAGCGATTAGAGCTGAAATTGCACGGGCCGACCTGACCTTGTCGGTTCGGCAGCGATTTGTCGATGCAGTCGCCGCACGGCAGCGCTTGCGGCTCGCCGAACAGGCCCTCGAGCGATCTCGGGAGCTGGCACGCATTGCGCGTGTGTTGGTCGATGTTGGGCGCGATCCACCGCTCAGAGGTTTGAGAGCCGAAGCCAATCTCGGCGAAGCCGAAGCGGAACTGGCGGAGCGCCGCGCCGAAGATGAAAATGCGCGGCGTTCGCTAGCGGCACTGTGGGGCGATCCTATGCCTTCTGCCACTGTCGACGAGGCTTCCCTTTCAGTTGGGGCAAATGCGCCTCGCGTCGAACCGCTGTCGGTGCTTGCGATCCGGCTAGCGGACGCCGAGCTTAACGCAGCGGAAGCCAGTATTGATCGCGAGCGTTCGCTTCGCACGCCGGATCTGACGCTATCAGCGGGCGTGCGCCGCAACGAGGAAGCCAACGCTCAGGGCTTCGTCGCCGGAGCATCATTTTCGCTCCCATTCGGCAACCGCAATCAGGGGGCCATCGCCGCTGCCAGGGCATCCGCAAGAGCCGCCGAAGCCCAGCGATCACTGCTGGTGGTAGAGGCCGGGCGAGCCATCGCCAGCGCTCGCGCAACCCTCGCGGCGGCCGAGGAGCGCGTAGAAACGCTCGAAAGCCGCACGGTCCCGCAGGCTGAAGAGGCGTTGCGACTGGCGGATATTGGTTACCGCGCCGGACGCTTCAATCTGATTGAGCTGCTCGACGCCACCGAAGCGCGCGACGCTGCGCTTAATGCACTCATCGACGCGAGAGAGGCCCGCGACACAGCCACCGCAACGCTTCTCCGTGCGACAGCCCAATGAAGGACATCGTATCCATGAACAGGACAAAAATCATCGCGGCGGCAGTAATCCTTGCTTTGCTCGCAATTGTGGCTTTCGCCATTTTTGGAATCGGTAAAGGCTCGGACCAGCCAGCTGAAATCGCCGCGGGGAACGAGGCGGATCATGCTGACGACGAGGGGATCGTTCGCCTCACCAAAGAACAGATCGCCACATCCGATATCGAGATCATTTCGGTCGAAGCCAGTTCGCTCGATGCTGAGATCATTGCGCAGGGCAGCGTAGCGCCTTCGCCTCAGGGACAGGCAATCCTCAGCGCTGGCGCAGAAGGACGTGTTTCGCGCATCAACAAGCGTCTGGGAGACGCCGTTGGCCGGGGAGAGACGATCGCGACGATCGAAAGTCGTGAAGCTGCTGCGATCAGTTCCGACGTGACTTCGGCGGCGTCGCGAGCCGAACTTGCACGATCGCGGTATACGCGAGAACAAAGGCTGTTCGAAGAACGCGTGACTGCGCGCGCCGATTTGGAGACAGCGCGAGCTGAACTTCAACAGGCGGTCACAGAGGCAAATCGGGCCAGGCAAGCCGCATCTGCAGCGAGTGTTTCGGGTCGTTTCATCGCGGTTCGATCACCAATCAGCGGCCGCGTGACCGCAGCGCCAGCGGTGCTGGGTTCCTATGTGACCCCGCAAGACGAACTATTTCGGATATCCAATCCAAACCAGATTCAGATTGAAGCCGCCGTTCCTCCGGAAGATGCCCGCAAAATCGCACCAGGCGATCCAGCACGCGTGGATACACCCGAAGGCGAGATCGCCGCCAAGGTTCTCGCTGTGACTCCGGCCGCCGATGTCGAAAACCGTTCCGCGATCGTCGTCTTGTCTCCCGGAGCGCACGCCGGACTCGTGCCAGGAGAATATGTTCGCGCCCGAATTAGTCCACGATCTGGATCTGGGACGTCTTCCGCTTTGGTGGTGCCGGCCGAGGCCGTCCAATCTGTCGAAGGACGCGACGTCGTCTTCGTAAGAACTCCGACTGGTTTTCGTGCCCAGCCTGTCCGAACCGGCTCACGAAGCGGAGATCGTATCGAGATCGTCGAAGGCCTTGCCGCTGGAACGCAGATAGCCGGTCGCAATGCCTTTCTCCTCAAAGCCGAACTCGGTCGCGGGGAAGCAGAACATTGATTGTAATATTTAATTTGGAGCGGCAGCCATGATCGCGCGCCTAGTCGAACTTTCGGTTCGAAATCGCATTATTATCGTTTTTCTCATCGCCGCGGTCGCGGCTTTGGGGGTGTATAATTTGGCCAGGCTGCCGATCGATGCGGTCCCGGACATCACCAATAATCAGGTGCAGATCAATACGGTCGATCCGTCCTTGGCACCGCTCGACATCGAACGTCTCGTGACATTTCCGGTCGAGACTTCGCTCGCCGGTATTCCAGGACTGCAGACAACCCGGTCTATCTCGCGCAATGGTTTCTCCCAGGTCAGCGCGATTTTCGATGACGATGTCGATATATATTTCGCGCGACAGCAAGTGGCCGAAAGGCTGACGACCGTCCGCGAGAACCTGCCCGACAGCGCCGAGCCGGCAATGGGGCCGGTATCGACGGGCCTCGGCGAAGTGTTGATGTGGACCGTCAGCTATGCGGAGCGAAAGAAGGGCGAGACGAAATCGGGACCGGGTTTGCAGCCTGACGGTTCTTATCTGACCCCGGAAGGCGAGCGCCTGACCGACGAAGTGTCGCGTGCCGCCTATCTTAGAACCTTGCAGGATTGGGTCATCGGCCCGCAGATGCGCAATGTGCCCGGCGTCGCCGGCGTCGATTCAATCGGCGGCTATGCGCGTCAGTTCGTGGTCACGCCGTCTTCGGCTAGACTGGCATCATATGGGATCGGCTTTGATGATCTCGCCGAGGCCCTTAAGAAGACGAACCTCTCCGTGGGTGCCAATTTCGTTCAGCGAGGTGGCGAGGCTTTTCTGGTTCGCGCCGATGCCCGCATTCGCACGATCGACGAAATCGAGAATGCCATTATTGCTCGCCGGGAGGGTATTCCCATCCGCGTGCGTGACGTTGCGACCGTAGCCAACGGCGGTGACCTTCGGACTGGCGCGGCGACGGAGAACGGCGACGAGGTTGTCGTGGGAACCACCTTGATGCTGCTCGGCGAAAACAGCCAAGCGGTCGCAGCCTCGTCTAGGGAACGCTTGGCCGAAATCGCCGGGTCAATGCCACCCGACGTCAATCTCGAAGTCGTGCTCGATCGTTCGAAGCTAGTCGATGCGACAATTTCGACTGTCGAGAAAAATCTTACCGAAGGGGCGTTACTGGTCATCGTCGCGCTGTTCCTGTTGCTTGGCAATTTTCGTGCCGCGATCATCACCGCGCTCGTGATCCCTCTCTCATTCCTGATGATGGCGATTGGCATGAACCGGGTCGGTGTATCGGGCAATTTGATGAGCCTCGGTGCGCTCGATTTCGGGTTGATCGTCGATGGCAGCGTCATCATCGTCGAGAATTTCCTTCGCCGAATGGCCGGTCGACAACAAGAAGAAGGGCACCTCTTGTCGCTCGGCGAAAGGCTCGAAGAGGTTATCGCCTCGACCCGCGAGATGATCCGGCCCTCGCTCTTCGGCCAAGCGATCATCCTCCTCGTGTTCGTTCCGTTGCTGACTTTTCAGGGAATCGAGGGCAAAACCTTCGCGCCGATGGCGATAACGGTGATGCTCGCGTTAGCATCAGCTTTTATACTTTCGCTAACGCTCGTGCCAGCGCTCCTAGCATTGCTTATTCGCGGACGTGTTGCGGAGAAGGACGTCCGTCCCGTGAGTTGGGCGAAGAGCAAATATGAGCCTGCGCTGCGAAAGGCGCTGGCACTTCCCAAGCGCACGGCGATCATAGGCTTTGGCGTCTTCGCCCTCTCGCTCGGGGTATTCAATTTTCTTGGCAGCGAGTTCATGCCGCAGCTCGATGAACAGGATCTGTCGGTCCAGGCGATTCGGATTCCGTCGACCTCACTTGACCAGTCGGTCGAGATGCAGCGGCAGATCGAACGAACGATCTCGCGCTTCCCGCAGGTCCGCTACATGTATTCGAAGACAGGCACGGCCGAAGTCGCGAGCGATCCGATGCCGCAGAATATTTCCGATGCCTTCATCATATTGCGTCCACGCGACGAATGGCCCGATCCATCGCTTCCCAAGGCCGAGCTGGTCGAACAGATGGAAAAGGCGCTATCGGGTCTGATCGGCAACAATTTCGAGTTCAGCCAACCGATCGAGATGCGCTTCAATGAGCTCATCGCCGGCGTCCGCGGCGACGTTGCGGTCAAGGTCTTCGGCGACAATCTCGAACAGCTCACAGCTACAGCCAACCAGATCGCCGGGGTGTTTTCGGGCATCGAAGGAAGCGCGGATGTGCGGGTCGAGCAGACCGAGGGCTTTCCGACACTCGACGTCCAGTTCGATCGTTCGGCGATTGCTGCTCACGGACTTACCGTGGACGAGGTTGCGGCAACGGTCAGCGCAGCACTCGGCGGTGCTGAGAGCGGTATCGTCTTCCAGGGCGACCGGCGATTTGACATCGTCGTCCGTCTGCCGGGCGAAGTGCGCGACGATATCGATGCGATCGGCGCTCTTCCAGTTGTCCTGCCTGAAAATAATATGGGCAGACAGTCTTCGGTGCCACTTCGTTCGCTCGCCACCTTGTCAGAGATTGAAGGTCTCAACCAGATCAGTCGAGAAAACGGTCAGCGCCGGGTCGTCGTGCAGTTAAATGTGAGGGGTCGCGACGTGGGTTCGTTGGTAACCGAAGCACGCGCAGCGATTGCCGAGCAAGTCGACTTGCCGCCGGGTGTCTTTCTAGAATGGGGAGGACAGTTCGAAAACCTGCAAGCGGCCCAAGCGCGTATCGGCGTGGTCGTGCCGATTGTCGCACTGCTTATTTTCGGCCTGTTGGTCATGGCGCTTGGCAATGTGCGCATGGCGATCGCTGTGTTCACTACAGTGCCACTTGGTATCGCCGGGGGCATCTTCTCGCTCGCCCTCACGGGCTTGCCCTTTTCGATCTCGGTCGCGGTCGGCTTCATCGTGTTGGCAGGCGTGGCAGTGCTCAACGGGCTCGTTATGATGACGAGCATCCAGAGCAGGTTACACGCAGATATGCCGCTCGATGAAGCCATATTCGGGGGCGCCGTAGAGCGATTCCGCTCGGTGCTGATGACGGCGATCGTGCCGTCTTTAGGCTTCGTGCCGATGGCGATTGCGACGGGCACGGGCGCCGAAGTGCAAAAGCCGCTTGCGATCGTGGTAATCGGCGGATTGATAACTGCGACTGCGCTGACGCTGTTCGTTCTTCCTGCCGTCACGCGTCTGATACTCGGACGTAAAGGAAGCGATTGGACGGCTCGTTTCAAGCGCCGACTGCCAACTCTGCCCAAGATATCGTTCACGCGCTGGAAGCCGCGGCACCAAGCATGAATCGATTGAGCATGATGCAACCCAGACGAGGAGACAGCCAATGACGGTATCGCGGGATGACATGTTGCTGCGCATCTATACGGATGATGCAGCGATGCATGGTGACGACGATGTGGTGGATGTAATTGTCCGCCGGGCTCGAACGACGGGTTTGGCCGGCGCTACGGTGCTCCGGGGGCGGGTTGGCTTTGCCTCGGGCTCGGCTGTTCACGAGCACCATTCGTTCGGCATCGGCGATAATCCGCCAATGGTCATCGAGTTAGTCGATGCCGAGAGCAAACTCAGAGCCTTCCTGCCAATGTTGGCAGATTTGCGCGGGATCGGGTTGGCAACACTCGAAAAGGTAGAAATTGTCACTACGGGCCTAGGTGATACAAAATCAAAAGCGCCCGACAAAAGGAAAGCCTGATATGCTGGAAGTTCAAGAAATCGATGGCCTGCTTCATATCGAAGTGGGCGGTAAGCTCACACCATCAGACTATGATGCGTTCGTCCCGTTCTTCGAACAGGTGGCGAAACGCAAAACAGGAACCGTTCCAATGTTAATTGAACTCACCAGCGATTTTGCGGGCTGGGATATCTCCGGTATATGGCGTGAGCTGAAGTTCGACATTCGGCATAAGAATAAGTTCGGACGGATTGCTATCGTCGGCGATAGAAAGTGGGAGGAATGGGGAACGAAACTATCCGATTTGTTCTTCCGCGCAGACATACGGTTTTTCGAAGCTGACCAGAATCTCGCAGCGGACGCTTGGGTCCGCGAAGCGGGTCTTTGACCGATGGGTGCTGGTCACAGCCATGGTGAGGAAAAGATGAGCGATGGCCGCCTTATGCTGGCGGTCACGCTCAACGTCCTTCTTACATTCGCACAGACTATCGGCGGCATCCTTTCGGGATCGTTGGCGCTGATTGCCGATGCCCTCCATAATTTCAGCGATCTGCGCCATATCGGTCTGGTCACGCTCGAACGGGTCGAAGTGCTGCACGGCAGCCTGCCGAGTGCGGAGCGCCCGGAATGAGCGGCCACCATGACCACGGTAACCATGGCCACGCGCACGCGCCCGCCAGCTTCGGCCGCGCCTTCGCGGTTGGTATCGCGCTCAACGTCGCCTTTGTCGCCATCGAGGCGGGCTATGGAATATTTGCCAACTCGCTCGCGCTCCTCGCGGACGCCGGACATAATCTGAGCGATGTCTTCGGGCTGGTCATCGCCTGGGCGGCCGTGAGGCTGGGCAGCAAGGCGCCCAGTGCGCGCTATACCTATGGCCTGGGTGGAAGCTCTATTCTCGCCGCGCTGTTCAACGGCATCTTCCTGATGCTCGCCGCAGGGGCGATAGCCTGGCAGGCCTTGCTTCGGTTCGCCGATCCTCAACCAGTCGCGGGCAACACGGTCATGATCGTTGCCGGCATCGGGATCGCGATCAACACTGCAACGGCGCTGATGTTCATGCGGGGCCGCAAGAGCGACATCAATATCCGGGGTGCGTTCCTCCATATGGCGGCCGACGCCGCAGTATCGGCAGGCGTGGTGATCGCGGGCCTCGCCATCCGCAACACCGGACTGAGCTGGATAGACCCGGTCACGAGCCTCGCCATCGTGGCGGTGATCGTTTGGAGCACCTGGGGGCTGCTGCGCGAGGCAGTGGCGATGTCGCTGAACGCGACGCCTTCCGAGATCGACACAGCGAAGGTCTCATCGCACCTGGCAGGTCTCGATGGCGTCGCCTCGGTGCACGACCTTCACGTCTGGCCGATGAGCACGACCGAGACGGCGCTGACGGCGCACCTCGTGATGGGCGCGCCAGCCGACCGCGATCGCTTCTTGCAGAACACCGCAAGCAAGCTGCACGAGCGCTTCGGGATCGATCACGTCACCCTGCAGGTTGAAACCGGTAGCTGTCCGTGCCCCCTGGAGTCGCAAGAAGTGGTCTGATATGCAGGCGATCCTCTATACCCTCATCCCCCTCGCCGCTGTGGTGATCGGTGCGCTGGCCACCGTAGTTCGCCGACCTAGCGTGGGTTTTCAGTCAGGCGTGCAGCATCTCGCGGCCGGTGTCGTCTTTGCTGCGGCAGCGGGGGAGATCCTTCCCGACCTTAAGCACAGCTCCTCGCTTCTTCCCGTCCTGCTTGGTGCGGGGGTCGGGATTGCGGGGATGCTGGTGCTCAAGAGCGCTACTGAAAAAGGGGGTGGGCCGACCGGCCTCGCCGTCACGGCGGGCATCGATCTTTTAGTCGACGGACTGGTCCTGGGCATCAGCTTCGTAGCGGGCATGCAGCAAGGGATTTTGCTGGCCATCGCGCTCACGCTCGAGGTCCTCTTCCTCGGCTTGTCCCTCGCGGGCACGCTATCGGAAAGTATGTCTAAAATGCGAGCGGTCGTGCTGACGTGCGCGGTTGGTCTTGCGCTGCCGCTCGGTGCCCTCCTGGGCACGCCAGTCAGTGCCTTGCCGGCGGCATGGCAGACCGGCTTCTATGCTTTCGGCCTCATCGCTCTGCTCTATCTCGTCACCGAAGAATTGCTGGTCGAAGCGCACGAATGCCCGGAATCGCCGCTGACGACCTCGATGTTCTTCATCGGCTTCATGGCTATCCTGACCATTGAGGAACTGATGCAGTGATGGCTGGCAGCTCGCGGCCCAAGAGCCGTGAATCGGCTCTTGATTTAGCCATTAGACCGCAATGCGCCCACAACCAGTAATTCGAGCACGATGTGCCCCTAAGAGCGGCCATTACTCCTGACCGTCCCGCTTGAGGAACGAACGAAAGACAAAGCAAAACGGCCTCTTAAAGGCTGGTTTTCCGCTGCGCGAAAAGCTCAACAGCATCGGCCAATCCACATCCGCCTGAAAATTACTGGAACAGGTGCAGACCCGCCGCGTCCGCGATAACCCATAGTCCGATGGCCAAAAACAATAGCGCGGCGATGGCGCGCACGACCTTGAGAGAAACCCGTTCGACGATGGCCTTACCGAAATAGACCGCCGGAACATTGGCCAGCATCATGCCGAGCGTGGTGCCGATCGTTACCAGAATCACATTCTGGAATTGCGCCCCGAGCGCGATGGTCGCGATCTGCGTTTTGTCACCGATCTCGACGATGAAGAAAGTGAAGGTGGTTGTGAGGAACGCACCGAAGCGCGGTGCCTTGGGCTCTTCATCCTCTTCAAGCTTGTCCGGCACGAGCGTCCAAAATGCCATGACGACAAAGCTGATGCCGACGGCGTAGCGGAAGGCTGTGCCTGCCAACAGGCTGGCGACGGACTGGCCAACAAAAGCCGCGATACCGTGATTTGCCAGGGTGGCCACGAGAATGCCGAATATGATCGGCAGCGGTTTGCGAAACCTCGTCGCCAATATGATGGCCAAAAGCATCGTCTTGTCGCCGATTTCGGCAAGCGCGACGACGGCGGTCGAGGTGAGAACAGCTTCCACGATATATCTCCGGGCCGGGCTTCAAGACTGCAACGACACTTGACCCTCCGCCCAGCCGGACGAAAGTCAGGTGTCATTGGTCTCGCTCGAACGGAAATCTCCGAACCCCTGCGCCACGACCTCTCAGCCGAGTATGTTGACGCGAGGGAACCGTAAAGACGGCGAGCTACTCCCCAGATGACGGCCTTAGTCTAACAAGGAACAACCTTGCTTTCAACAGCCGCTATCGGGAGGTCCGGCGAACGGCTGGAAAAATCATGCCATATTTACAATTAGGAATGGCAGCAGCCGGTTCAGGTCGAACAGGATCAAAATGCCCAAGCTGACCCCATTCAACCAGCAATAGTTTACCTCGAATACCTCTCGTCTGTTGATCACTCCGCGCCTTGTGAGCGAGTGGGTAATCGAAGAAGCGGACTGGCCTATGCTGGCTTGAGAATTGGCAAGGATTGGCGAATGACGTGGACGGCTGATTTGAGGAACAGGACCGCGATAACTGCCCCCACAATAATATCTGGCCATGGTGATGCCGTCGCCGTGACCGCCGCCGCGGCGATGAGGACGCCCACATTAGAAATGACGTCATTGCGCGAGCACTCGAACGTGCTTGCCATGTTCACGTCCTTCGCCCGAAAACGCCATAGCAGGCGAAGGCACGCAAGATTGGCGAGCAGGGCGATTGTGCCGAATACCAGCATCAATGTCGAAGATGGCGGGACGCCCGAATCCAGTTTAATCGCTATATCGACCAGAATGCCCACGCCGAATGCCAAAATGAAAATTCCCTTGGCAAGCGCTGCGCCGCCCTTCCACCGATCGCTTCGAGAAATGGCAAAGATACTAAGGCTGTAGACCAACGCATCGCCCAGCATATCGACGCTGTCGGCCAACAGCGCGGTCGATCCGGCAATTATGCCAGCGGTAAATTCTGCGACGAACATAACCGCGTTGATTGCCAGCACAATCATGAGGACGCGTCGCTGGTCGGCCTGCGCTGCAAGCTTTTCCAGTTCACTTCCTTTGCCGGAACAACAATCGTCAGCCATAAATTCTGATACCTTGCACGGCCCAAGGACTGCAAGGGGTGTCGGCGGTGGCGAAACGATGCAGCAACAACCCTCTATCGCGGTTCGAACAGCTCGTCAGGTCATGATTAACGCCGCCAGACCGCAACGCGCCCAATCCACGTTGTAGCGTCCGATAACCTAGCAGCCCGAAAGCTACCGTTCTTTGACAATGGCATACACGCCGTCGTCTTAGCTGGCGACGGAATCGAACTTCTAGCCTATATCCGTGCGTCAAATCTTCCTTGGCCATCTGGGATGCAGATCATCGATCACGAAGGCATGGCTTCCGACGGCATGAGCCTGAAGGTGAGGATGGTTGGCAGGAAGATCATCATGCGTATGCGGGATATTTTCAGGGTCGCCCTTGGGCCACAGGAAAAATGCCAGCGCGACCCCGATCGCGGCCAACACGGCTAGCACGGCAAATGCGGCCGCTATGTTCGCACGCGCCCCGATCTGTCCGGCCAAGGGATAGGCGATCAGCCAGCAGACATGGCTCAGCGCGAATTGGGCCGCGAACAAGGCGGTTCGGTCGCTATCTTGCGACGAACGTCGGAGCAGCCGCCCCGATGGTGTCACCGTCGCCGCATAACCGATCCCCATGAGGACCCAGCCTGCCAGAAGCAGCGGCCAATAAATTGTGGTGTCGCCCAGGATGCTTGTGATGACGGCCATCGTGGCGAGCGCTAGCGTCAGCAGGACGCTCCCTGCGATCATAACCAGCCGGTCGCTGACGCGGTCGAGCAATCGGGGGAGAGCCAATGCTGCCAGCATCGAGCCGCCACCATAGGCGGCCAGGGTAAGGGCCACCTCGCTCTGCCCCAGCCCCATTTCTTTCACGATGACGACGGTATTGACGATCACCATCGCGCTGGCCGCTGCCGCAGTCAGCGTCACGGCGAGCAACCCGATCAGGCGTGGCGTCTTGAGATATATCCGCATGCCGCGCGTTGTCCGCGCCCATACTCCGCCGACCGTTCTAGCGGCCGCCTTTGCAGTTGGCAGGCTAACCGACAGGACCAACAGGGCCGAGGCCACAAATCCGGCAGATGTCCCTGCAAACAACCAGTGGAAGGTGATGACGGTCAATAGTGCCGCCGCCAACATCGGGCTGAGCAGGCTTTCCATATCGTAAGCGAGCCGCGAAAGGGACAGCGCACGGGTGTAGTCCCTTTCCTCTGGCAACACGTCTGGAATGGCCGCCTGAAAGGTGGGAGTAAAGGCTGCCGAGGCAGATTGGAGGACAAAGATCAGCGCGTAGATCTGCCATATCTGGTCTACGAAGGGCAACACCAGCGCCACCCCAGCCCTGACGACGTCCATCGCCACCAGTAATGCTTTTCGCGGCAGCCGATCGGCATAGGCACCGACGACGGGTGCGACACCGATATAGGCCACCATCTTGATGGCCAACGCGGTGCCAAGAACGGCGCCGGCATTGCTGCCCGCAAGGTCATAAGCGAGCAATCCAAGAGCGATCGTTGCTAGCCCTGTCCCAACCAATGCGATGATCTGGGCGAGAAACAGGTGCCGATATGTCCGATTTGCGAGAATATTAAGCAATTGGAATCCCTTTGCGGCTGGATAGCCCTACTTCGCATAACGCCGGATCACGGCCATCAATTCTGCGGCTCCTGCGGATCGCTCCTCTTGGCTCAATTGCTCTCCCAAGACATGCGCCTCGAGATGATCGACGATGATCTCGTCCATCAAGCCGTTGATCGCGCCGCGTGTGCCCGCCACCAGCTGCAAAAGTTCGGAACAGGAAACATCCTCGCTCAGCTGCCGCTCGATTGCGGCGACCTGACCCGATATCCGCTTGATCCGCGCAAGCAGTTCGCCCCGTTTTGCATCGATATGTGCCATATAGTATAGTCCCCTAGACTATAGAACTTCAACGAACAAGGTAGATTGGTATCATTCAGCGCAAAGCAACAGGCTTGTTGCAATTGCGAATGAATCGCATATATACCGCGTCGCAATCGAAGGGGAATCGGTGATGAAGTTTGCGAAAGCCGTTTTATGCGGATCGATCGCTATCGTTTGGGCAGGTCCGGCGTATGCCGGCCCAGCAGGCGGCGACAAAGTCTATGGCGCAACGGTCGAGGAGGGCGTGGCGGAAATCGAGACTCGTTATGGCCAGGTGGACGGCGGCGCAGACAATGGTGCGAACGTTTTCGTTCTGGAAGCTGCCTATGGCTTCACACCGCGATTCTATGGCGGAATAGTTGCCGAGTTCGTCGACGGCCCAGGCAGTGGACGCGAGTTGGAAGCAATTGCAGTTGAAGGAATTTACTCCATCGGGAAGATTCAGTCGCTGGGGATCGATGTGGCGGTTTATGGCGAATATGAAGCGGCGCTCGAAGGACCCGACAAGGTCGAGGCTAAACTTTTGCTGCAACGGGCACGCGGACGGTTTGATACGCGCTTGAATCTTGTGGCGGAAAAGGAATTCACTGCTTCCCCCATCGCTTTTGAATACGCCGCATCGGCCGATTATGCGGTTATCGGTGATTTTCGGCTGGGCGCAGTTGCACTCGGCGAACTCGGAAGCTCGCGCAAATTCTTGACGCGCGCCGATCATTTTCTGGGTCCGGTAGCGAAGTTTGAAATCGAAGGATTGCCCGGCAAAGGCGAGCTCGAGCTTGAAGGCGGTTATCTTTACGCGATCGGAGCCGCCCGCGACGAAGCAGATGGCCAGTTCCGACTGCTCATCGACTATGAGTTCCGATTCTAATCATGTTCCGCCCGCGCTACCGTCCGCAATTAGCAAGCTCCGATCTCTGTTTGGGTCGTGACGCTAATAAGAGTTTGTCGCAATTAGCTAGAACCTGTAGTATCTCCGAAGGACTAAGCTGAAGAATGACTTACCCAAAGAAATGTGCTGCCGCCGCTAGCGGGTATCCGCGTGGCGAGGTGCTCCGACTGCTTGCCATGCTGAGCGCGCTCCTCGCCGCCCTGCTGATCGCGCTCCCCGCGTCGGCAGCGACCGACGACGTTCAAACATCATGGCAGCTTCTCGATTATATCGCGGTCGATTATTCTGGCGCGGTCACGAATGGCGCCGTTGTCAGCCAGACCGAGTTCGCGGAAATGAACGAGTTCGCTGACACAATTTCCGAACGGCTCGCGTCGTTGCCAAGCAAGCCCGAGCGGGGTCGTCTTCTGACGGATTCGAAACGCCTGAAATCTCTCATTGCGGCTAAGGGCACAGCTGAGGATGTGGCATCTCTAGCCCATCGGATAGCTGCCAATCTCCTCAAGGCATACCCGATTGCGCTGGCGTCAAAATCGCCGCCTGATCTGGCAAGGGGCAACACGTTGTTCGCCCAGAATTGCGCGAGTTGCCACGGCGTGTCGGGGAATGGCAAAGGCCCGAACGCCGCCAAGCTTGCTACCCCTCCTGTAGCTTTCACCGATCGCGAACGAGCGCGTCAACGCAGTCTGTTCGCGCTACAGCAGGTGATCAGCAACGGGATCGATGGCACCGCGATGCAAAGCTTTTCGTCGTTGCCCGTTGGCGATCGTTGGAATCTCGCCTTCAAAGCTGGGACTTTCGCGTTTCCCGAGGAGCTGGCGGAGCAAGGAGAGGCAATCTGGAAGTCCGATCCCGCAGTGCGCAAGCAAATTCCCGATCTCGAAGCACTGGTCGACAAGACTCCAGAAGCGCTCGCAGACGCCATCGGCCCCGCTAAGGCAGACGCTGTCATGGCATATCTGCGCCGGCATCCGGAAGCTGTCATGGCGACGACGAATGGGGTGGCTTCTCTTGAGGTGGTTCGATCGAAGCTCGAACAGAGTGTGAATGCCTATCGGTCGGGAGACCGAAGCGCCGCCAAAAAGCTCGCTCTGGCGGCCTATCTGGACGGCTTTGAGCCGATCGAACCGGCCCTTGGCGCCCGCGACGCTACTCTTTTGAGCCATATCGAACGCAGCATGGGCGAATATCGTGCTTCCATTGATCAAGGCGCACCGGTCGAAACAATTGCCACCCAGGCGGCGATATTGAACACGCTCTTCGACGATGTCGAACGGGTGCTATCACCTGATGCAACCAGCGGCACGGCTTCCTTTATCGGTGCCTTCACGGTGCTCTTGCGTGAAGGCGTAGAGGCGCTGCTTATCGTCGTCGCGATGATTGCCTTTCTCGGCAAAGCCGAACGACGTGATGCACTGCGTTATGTTCATGGTGGCTGGGCTGGCGCGCTCATCGCCGGCGGCGCAACCTGGGTGGTAGCAACCTATGCGATCGGGATCAGCGGGGCCAGCCGAGAACTTACCGAGGGCTTCGGATCGATTCTTGCAGCGGTGATACTCCTGTCGGTCGGGATCTGGATGCATGGCAAAGCCCAGGCGGGTCAGTGGCAGCGTTATATCCAGGAAAAGCTCTCCAAGGCGCTTGATCGAAAATCAGGCTGGTTCCTGTTCGGCCTCGCCTTCGTCGTCGTGTATCGCGAAGTGTTCGAAACGATCCTTTTCTACGCCGCGCTTTGGGCGCAAGGCAGCGGGGCCGCGATGCTTGCGGGGGCTGGGACTGCGGCCCTGCTCCTCGGTGCGATTGCCTGGGCAATGCTTCGTTACAGTCGGAAATTGCCGATAGCGACCTTCTTCAGATACAGTTCCTGGCTGATGGCTGTCCTGACCATAGTTCTGGTGGGTAAAGGGATCGCCGCCCTGCAAGAAGCAGGCTTGATCGACATTGCGCCACTGTCAAATGTTCCGCGCGTGTCGGCGATAGGACTGTTTCCGACCGTCCAATCCACCGCCGCGCAGTTTATTATGCTGCTAGCGATCATTGTTGGTTTTTCGTTGAATCGGTTCCGGAGCCAACGAGAGGCGCCAAATGCGAAAGGGTAATCGATTCCACCGAACTCTGAGCAATAGCCCCGGTCCGGTTTGCTTGGCGCCCAACCTCCTCGTATCACGTGCGGCGATCCTTGCTCTGACAAGCCGATCCGGCTAGATGAGCCCGATGCGTAGCTTCGTTCGCCTCGTTTTGCTGATCGCCGCATGCGCGGGTCTTATGGGGCAAGCTGTGGCTTTCGCCGCGGTGCCCGTAGCAATGCCGGCCATGGCTACGACGATGCAGGCGCCAGCGATGAACGACTGCGACACCATGACTGCAATGACGGGCGACACAAGCGCACCGTGCAAAAAGATGACTGCCGACTGTGCCGCGACCATGGGGTGCGCCACACCGGCTGCAATTATCGGCGATCGCTTGGTCCGATCGACTGACAAGGTTGCCGCGCTGCCGGCGATATGGCCCGCGGTTACCTCGCTCGACGGCCTGACACTCAGCCCCGAGCCGCATCCCCCTTCCTCCTTGCCGGGATAATAGAGGTCGCGCGATAGCGGCAGGCGCCCAGCGCTCGTCGCAAATCCACGGCCCCGGATCGACTCTTCCACGATCCCGTTGCGGTGCGTTCCATACGCTTGCGTAACCTACTCACAATTGAACGATTTCCCCGCTCGCCGTGAGCGTTCACGCACCCGTTGCGTAAACGCGAGGCGTAGCCGACCAATCCAGGATGCTTGGATGCGATATTATCATGTCTTGCCGCTGCTAGCGGTTCTCCCGTCCGCTGCGATGGCGCAATCGGTTACCTTCACCGAAGCGCTGGCGGCGGCCGAGCGCAGCGCGCCCTCGATCGAGGCGCGTGGCCTCAACCTTGAAGCCCGCCGCGCGGAAGCGGGCGCAGCCGATGAACTGCCCGATCCCCGACTGTCGGTCGGGTTGCAGAACTTCCCGATCTCGGGACCGCCCGCGTTCACGCTCAACGGCACGATGATGACGATGACGCGGATCGGGATCGAGCAGGAACTGCCCAATCTTGCTAAGCGTCATGCCCGCGCCGCACGCGCCACGGCTGACGTGACCCTGGCGGCCGCGAATGCAGATGTAACCGCCAAGGAGGTGCGCAGCGGCGCAGCGACGGCATGGATCGATCTTGCCTATGCGCAGCGACGGCTTTCCTCGCTCGACACGATCATCGCCGATCTGCACAGATACGCGCCGATGGCGACGAGCGCGGTCGAGGTCGGCGCCGCACGGCCCGCTGAGAGTCTGGAAATTCAGCAATCGATCGCAGTCCTAGAAGACGCCCGCAGCGCCATCGCGGCCGATGTCGGCCAAGCGCGCGCGCGGCTTGCCCGCTGGACCGGTGAGACCGACCCGCAAGCCGCCGGGCCGATGCCCGATCTTTCGGTATCACGGCTCGAATTGGTCGGCAGTCTCGATCGTCAGCCCGAACTCGGACTGGCCTCGGCTCGCACCCGATCCGCCGAGGCCGATGTCGACCTAGCGCGCGCCGAAAAGCGTCCCGATTTCGGGGTCAACGTCGCTTATGGCCGCCGCGATCCGGCTTACGGCGACTTGCTGTCGGTCGGCGTGTCGGTCTCGCTGCCGCTATTCGCCGGACGCAGGCAGGAACCCCGGATCGCCGCGAGGCGGCTCGACCTGGCCGCGGCAAGAGCCGAAACCGAGGACGTGCGCCGCAAACTGCTCGCCGAACTCGACGGCGGCCTCGCCGAATATGAAAGCCGCTACGCTCAGTGGCAGCGCGCGCGCGATGTCCTGCTGCCGCTGGCGCGCAAGCAGGACGGTCTTGAGGTCGCGAGCTTTTCGGCCGGCAATGCCGATCTGCTCGACGTCATCGCGGCCAAGACACGGCTCGCCAATATCGAGCTGGCAGTCATCGACCGTGAGGCGCTCGTCGCCGCCCAAGCGATCAATCTCAAAATTACCTTCGGGAGCATCGATCGATGACCAACGTTTTTACACGCCTTTCGCCGCGTCAACGCTCGTGGTTGGCAGCAGGCGCGATCTCGGTTTTGGCGGGCGCGACCGGTTATGGCCTGGCCACGATGGGCGGCACGCCAGCTACCGAGGCATCGGGCGCAGCGAGCGATGCGAAACGCGAAGTGCTCTATTATTACGATCCGATGGTGCCTCTCGAACATTACGACGATCCCGAGACCCTGTCCTCGATGGGGATGAAAACCATTCCCAAATATGCTGACGAGGCGGGCGATAGCGCGGGCGTTCGGATCGATCCTGCGCTGGTGCAGAATTTCGGCATCCGCACCGCCGTGGCGCAGTTCGGCACGCTCGAAGACAAGACGTCGGCGACCGGTGTCATCGCGTTCGACGAGCGCAACGTCGCCATCGTCCAGCCGCGCGCCAGCGGCTTCGTCCAGCGCACCTATGGCCGCGCACCCGGCGATGTGATCGGCAAGGGTGCGCCGCTGGTCGATCTGCTGGTTCCAGAATGGGGCGGCGCGCAAGCCGAGTTTCTTGCGGTCAAGCGGACCGGCGATGCGGCTTTGACTCGGGCGGCGCGCAATCGGTTGATGCTGCTCGGCATGCCGCCGGGCCTGATCTCCGCGGTCGATCGCAGCGGACGACCGCATACGACGATCACGATATCGGCGCCGATCGGTGGGACGATCACCATGCTCGGCGTGCGGTCGGGAATGAGCGTCACAATGGGTCAGACGCTCGCCGAGATCAAAGGGCTCGGCACCGTGTGGCTCGACGCGGCGGTGCCCGAAGCGCTGGCGGGAAGCTTGCGACGGGGTCAGCCGGTTGCAGCGACGTTGGCGGCCTTTCCCGGCGAAACCTTCCGCGGGCAGGTGAAGGCGATCCTGCCGCAAGCGCAGAGCGAAAGCCGGACGCTGACCGTGCGTATCGAACTCGGCAATCGCCGTCTCCGGCTCAAACCCGGGATGTTCGCCAGCGTCGCATTCAGCGGTAGTGGCCGCGATGCCCTGCTGGTGCCGTCCGAAGCGCTGATCCGCACCGGCGCACGCACGATCGTCATGCTGGCAAAGGACAAGGGTGCGTTCCGCCCCGCCGAGGTGACCGTCGGTCGCGAAGCGGGCGGCCAGAGCGAAATCCTTGCGGGCCTTTCGGCGGGTGAGAAGGTCATCACATCGGGCCAGTTCCTGATCGATTCTGAAGCGAGCCTGGCGGGCCTCGACGTGCGCCCAATCGGAGCGGCTGCGGCTGCCGACAAGGCGCAAAAACCGGCGGCGAAGGACAAAGTCTACTCGACGATTGGCACGATCAAAGCGATCTCCGCGGCCAAGGTGACGCTCGACCACCAGCCGGTCAAAGCTTTGGGCTGGCCCGCGATGACGATGACCTTCCGCATCGCCAATCCGACCATTGCACGCGGTTACAAACCCGGCGACCGGGTCAGGTTCGGCTTCGTTCAGGCCGAGGCTGGCCCCACAATCCGCACAATCACGAAGGCGTCGGCGCAATGATCGGCCGGATCATCGATGGCGCGATCGCCAACCGGATGTTCGTCGTCCTCGCCGCGATAGTTTTAGCGTTGGCGGGAATATGGGCGGTGCAAACGACCCCGGTCGATGCCTTGCCCGATCTGTCCGACGTCCAGGTCGTCATCCGCTCGAACTATGCGGGCCAAGCGCCGCGCATCGTCGAGGACCAGGTGACCTACCCGCTGGCTACGACAATGCTATCGGTGCCGGGCGCGAAGACGGTGCGCGGCTATTCGTTCTTCGGCGACAGCTATGTCTATGTGATTTTCGAAGATGGCACCGATCTCTATTGGGCGCGTTCGCGCGTGCTCGAATATCTCAACCAGGTGCAGGGCCGCCTGCCCGAGGGCGTGACGAGCGCGCTTGGTCCCGATGCGACGGGGGTTGGCTGGATTTACGAATATGCGCTCGTCGATCGCAGCGGCCATCGCGACCTCGCCCAGCTGCGAAGCCTGCAGGACTGGTTCCTGCGCTACGAGCTCAAGACCGTTCCGGGTATCGCCGAAGTGGCGAGCATCGGCGGCATGGTGAAGCAATATCAGGTCGTGCTCGATCCGCAGAAACTTGCGAGCTACGGCGTCACCCATGCGCAGGTGGTTGCCGCCATCCAACGCGCGAATCAGGAGGTCGGCGGTTCGGTGCTCGAACTCGGCGAGGCCGAATATATGGTGCGCGCGTCGGGCTATCTTCAGAAACTCGATGATTTTCGCGCAATCCCGCTCAAGACCGCGCAAGCCGGCGTGCCCGTCACTTTGGGCGACGTCGCCACCATCCAGCTCGGCCCCGAAATGCGGCGCGGTATCGCCGAACTCAACGGCGAGGGGGAGGTTGCTGGCGGCGTCGTCATTCTTCGCCAAGGCGCCGATGCGCGCAAGGCGATCACTGGGGTCAAGGCGAAGCTCGACGAACTCAAGAGCGGGCTGCCTCCGGGCGTGGAACTCGTCACCACCTACGATCGCTCGCACCTGATCGACGCGTCGGTCGAGAATCTGACGCACAAGCTGATCGAGGAGTTTATCGTCGTCGCAATCGTCTGTGCGCTCTTCCTCTGGCACATTCGTTCGGCGCTCGTCGCGGTAGTGACGTTGCCACTGGGCGTGCTCGCGGCCTTCGTCATCATGCGGTATCAGGGGATCAACGCCAACATCATGTCATTGGGCGGGATCGCGATCGCGATCGGCGCGATGGTCGATGCCGCGATCGTCATGATCGAGAATGCGCACAAGCATATCGAGCGTTGGCGTCACGACAATCCCGATGGCGATCTGGTCGGCGACGAACGCTGGATGGTGATCGCGCGCGCGGCCAAGGAAGTGGGTCCGGCGCTGTTTTTCAGCCTGATGATCATCACGCTGTCGTTCATTCCCGTGTTCACGCTGCAGGCGCAGGAGGGGCGGCTGTTCGCTCCGCTCGCATTTACCAAGACCTATGCGATGGCATCGGCCGCGATCCTGTCGATCACGCTGGTGCCGGTGCTGATGGGCTGGCTGATCCGCGGGCGCATTCCCGACGAGCAAGACAATCCGGTCAACCGCATGCTGACGCGGGCGTATCGCCCGGGTCTCGACTGGGTGATGAAGCGGCCCAAGCAGACGCTGGCGATTGCCAGCGCGATCTTCCTCACGACCTTGGTGCCGCTGACCCAGCTCGGCGGAGAGTTCCTGCCGCCGCTCGATGAGGGCGACCTACTCTACATGCCGACTGCGCTACCTGGCCTATCGGCGGGACAAGCCTCGCTGCTGTTGCAACGCACCGACCGGCTGATCAAGTCGGTGCCAGAGGTCGCAACCGTGTTCGGCAAGGCAGGACGCGCCGATACCGCAACCGATCCCGCGCCCTTGACGATGTTCGAAACCACGATCCGTTTCAAGCCGCGCGACCAGTGGCGCGACGGGATGACGTCCGAGAAACTGATCGAGGAGCTCGACCGCACCGTCAAAGTGCCCGGCCTCGCCAACATCTGGGTGCCCCCGATCCGCAACCGTATCGACATGCTCGCGACTGGGATAAAGAGCCCGATCGGCGTCAAGGTGTCGGGCGCGGACCTTACTCAACTCGATCGGATCGCGAGCGAGATCGAGACCGTCGCCAAGACCGTGCCCGGCGTCAGCTCGGCGCTCGCCGAACGCCTGACCGGCGGTCGCTATATCGACGTCGACATCGATCGCGCGGCAGCGGGCCGCTTCGGTCTCAATATCGCCGACGTTCAGCAGATCGTATCTGGCGCGGTCGGCGGGGCCAATGTCGGGCGAACGGTCGAAGGTTTGGCCCGCTATCCGATCAGCGTGCGTTATCCACGCGAGCTTCGCGACAGCATCGGCGAACTGCGCGCGCTGCCGATCCTGACGCCGTCGGGACAGCAGATCACCTTGGGGACGGTCGCCAAGCTCGACGTGACGAGCGGTCCGCCGATGCTCAAGAGCGAGAACGGTCGTCCCACGACCTATGTCTATATCGACGTGCGCGGGCGCGACCTCAGCTCGGTTGTCGGCGATTTGCAGGATGCGATTGGCGCCAAGGTGAAGCTCTCGCCCGGCGTCAGCCTGACCTATGCGGGACAGTTCGAATATCTCACCCGCGCGGTGGAAAGGCTCAAGATCGTCGTTCCGGCGACGCTCGCGATCATTTTCCTGCTGCTCTACCTGATCTTCCGCCGGTTCGATGAGGCGGCGCTGATCATGGGAACGCTGCCGTTCGCGCTGACCGGCGGTTTCTGGCTGCTGTGGCTGCTCGGTTATAACCAGTCGGTGGCAACGGGTGTCGGCTTCATCGCGCTCGCGGGCGTTTCGGCCGAGTTCGGAGTGGTGATGCTGATCTATCTCAAACATGCGCTCGCCGAACGCGGCGATGCGCCTGACACCGAGCAGGTCGATACGGCGGTGCGCGAAGGCGCGCTGCTGCGGGTCCGGCCCAAGGCGATGACCGTCGCAGTGATCCTCGCCGGCCTGTTCCCGATCCTGATCGGCACCGGCGCGGGGTCGGAGGTGATGAGCCGCATCGCCGCCCCGATGATCGGTGGCATGATCACCGCGCCGCTGCTCTCAATGTTCGTGATTCCCGCCGCGTATCTGCTGATGCGGCGGCCCAAACACCCCCCGGGCGATCCTGCCCTTATTTGAAGGAGAAGACGATGAAGACGATGATCACATTCGCGGTGCTAGGCACGGCGCTGACTTTGACCGCATGCGGCGGCGCGCCTCAGGACACTGGCGAGACGCAAACTAATATGTCGGGGACAATGGACGAAATGCCCGCTGATGGCGCGATGATGGGCGATACGCACGACGGTATGACGGGAGCAATGGGCGACCACAAAATGGCGTCGAGCACAGCTACCGTCACGGCGATCGACGCAAAAGCGGGCAAGGTTACGCTCAATCACGCGGCCATGCCTGCAGCGGACTGGCCCGCAATGACTATGGAGTTCGCCGCTCAGCCAGAGCTGCTGAAGGATATCGCCGTCGGCGACAAGGTCGCGTTCGACGTATCAATCAAGGACGGGGGCGGCGAAGTGATCGCAATCACCAAACAGTAAGCACCGCATGGGATGAAAAAGCGATCACGGCTCATCGAATTACCTAAAGTGCCGCGCACGTGATCTGCGCGGCACAAACCGTCTACGCACCTTGCTTCTTTGGCGAATAGATGGGCGCCCACGTGCGCAAGATCGCGTGCAAGGCTTGCGGGTTCCCTCGGCGAATACGTTCGCATGTGCCTGAAGAGCGAGTCCGCTCTGCACTATTTAAGCGATAGAAGCCGCCATTCAGCTGCCGGCCCAGAAGCAGCTATTCGGCTCTCGATTTAGCCGCCGGAATGCAACGCGCCCAATTTCACTCACTCGAGAGGTCTGTGGCGTAGCCTGCTTTGCGGCCAGCCCTGCAGCCTGACAGAACAGGAGCGCTGGTTTGATTACCCTGCGAATACAAATCCGTATGCACATAGTAGTGGAGCGGCAGCGATCAATACGGCATAGCGAGCTCACGAGGAGGGGAAAGTGGCGAGCGAACCGATCAACGACATCATCAACTGGTCAGGTTCGCAACAACCGTGGCGGCGCGATTGCCTGCGCCGGCTCGCCATTTCCAACGACCTGACCGAGGCGGATCAGGACGAGCTTCTGGCGATGGTCAAGCACGCAGCCGGTTTCACGCTCGCTAGCGAGCCTCCTGCGCCGATTGCCTTCACCAAGGCGCATTTCGGTGGCGGCGCGCAGACGCCGGTGGTGCTGAAGGGTATCGCCAATGTCGAAGGCGTCAACCGACTCGTCGCCAAGGCGTCGCTCAGTTTCTGCCCCAAGGCGCTGACTATCGTTTATGGACGAAATGGCAGCGGCAAGAGCGGTTTCGTTCGTATACTGCGCACGGCGTGCCGGACGCGCATCGAAAATCCTGCCGTGCTCAAGGTCCTCGCCGATGTCTATGGCGACGGAGCGAGCGCGCAGGCGGCCGATATTTTGGTCGATTTCGGCGACGGCAATGTCCCGATCGCCTGGACCCCAGGCATGGCCGCGGTGCCGCAACTCGCTCAGGTTGCGGTCTTCGACAGCGCGTCGGCGGAGGTCTATGTCGATGGCGGCAATCAGATCCGCTATCTGCCCTTCGGTTTGGCGCTGCCGCACCGGCTGAACGCCGTCTGCCTCGCGTTCAAGGCAAAGCTTGAGGCCGAGCAGCTCACAGCGGTCGGCGGCAAAATCGCGCTGAGTTCGATCGCGTTTCCGATCGCGCGCAAGACACCGGCGCAGACATTCAACACCGGCCTTAGCAAGACTACGACCGATGCGGAGATCAATGCCGGCACTGCGTGGAGCGTAGATAATGAGAGGCGGCTCGAGGAGATCAGCAGTCTGCTGGCGGCGGGCGCGACGACGGCATCCGATCTCGCCGCGCTGCTGAGTTGGATCGATGCCGTCAAACTCGAATGCGAAAGTGCGACACATGCGCTCGGCGACGAGGCGCTTTCGGCGCTTTCGGCGCTGCGCGATTCGGCGACAACCGCGCGAGAAGTCGCGCAGATTGCGGCCGGCGCGCTGTTTGACGATGCGCCGCTCAACGGCGTCGGCAGCCAGACCTGGAGAGCTCTGTGGCAGGCGGCGCGCGATTACTCGGTGACGGAAGCCTATTTCGATCAGCCCTTTCCGGTGGTCGGTGACGATGCCGTCGCCGCCGTCTGCGTTCTCTGCCAGCAGCCGCTGGAGACGGGCGGCATCGACCGGATGCAGCGCTTTCAGGCATATATGGACGACGCGCTCGATACGGCGGCCACAACCGCCGAGGCTGCGGTCACCAACGCCTTGGCTACCCTACCCGCCCTGGCTCATCTCTTGGGCGACGAAATCACTGCGCGAATCCAGCAGGTGCGTGCGCGCGATGCCGCGCTTGCCGACGCACTTGAGAGTTTCCAGGCTTCCGTCGCTGGGCGCTATGCCAACGCGAAGGCCCGACTGAACGGCGCTGAGCTGGCCAACGTGACGCCGCTCGCCTCGCCGCTCGCGGCGGTAGAGGCGCTGTCCACCAAACTTGGCGACGAGAAAGCCGCGCTCACCCAAGCCAGTCTGGTGGAGGGTCGCCAGAAGCTCGAAATCGAAAAGGCCGAATTGGAGGACCGCAAGATCCTTCACGCCAACAAAGCGAAGCTCACCACCCGGCGCGACCTGATGGTGACCGATGCCACTTATGCTAAGGCGCTTACTCTCGTCGCTACAACCGGCATTACCAAGCGGGCGAATGAGCTCATCGATACCCATCTGACCGCGGCGGTGATCACGCGGTTCGACGCCGAGCGCACCAATTTTGAAATATCGCATCTCAAGGTCGGGCTGGCGCGTAAAAGCGGGCAGACCAAGGCCGAGTTCGAAATCGATCCGCAGACCAAATTGACCAAGCTTACCTCGCAGATCTTAAGCGAAGGCGAGCAGCGCGCGTTGGCGCTCGCCGGCTTCCTGACCGAAGTCGCGCTCACTGATGGGTCGGGGCCAATCGTAATCGACGATCCGGTGTCCTCACTCGACCGCGATCGCAGCGCAAGGGTCGCCGACCGCATCGCTGCCGAAGCTCTGAGCCGGCAGGTCGTGGTGTTCACTCACGACATCGTTTTCTTCAACGAACTGTGCCGCGCCGCCGACAATATCGGCATCGAACCCGTGACGATTGCGCTGTTCAGCGATCTCGACGCGGCGGGCAAGATCGACGCGGCTGGCGTGGTCTGGAAGGGCCTCAACGTCGCCAAGCGGATCGGCGCCATCAAAAGCGCCTTCGCACCGTTGCCCAAGATCCACGCCAACAGCCCCGCCGACTACGAGTTCGCGATCAAAAACCTGTATGGTCGGCTGCGCGATACTTATGAGCGGATGGTCGAAGAGATCATCTTCAGCGACATCGTCCGGCGCGGCGTCGATGTCATCCAGACTCAGATGTTGCGCTATGTTACCTTGCCTGACGATCTCGCGATCCGCTTCCACGACGGGATGACGCAGGCGAATACTCACAGCCACGACAATCCGGCCGCAGACACCGTGCCGGTGCCGTCACCCGACCAGTTCAACGTCCATCTCGCCGAGCTCCAGCAGCTGATCGACGACTTCAAGTCCGCCAAGGCCGCGGCGGAAGCGGCGAGACCCCAGATGAAACCCAAGATATGAGATCATCACCGTCACGGGCCCTCTCGCTCCGCAGGCAGATGCGTCTCGCTCTGGTCTCCTGAATTGACGAGAAGGCGAAGCGAACCGGCAGGTGATTAGATAATGGCCAGACGATATGTGCCGGGCTTCGTTGCGACCGAATAGGACGGGCGCAGCTTCACTTCACGACGAAACAGAACAGCGCGCGTTGGCAGGTCGGATAACGGCAACTTGGTCCAAGCGGACTGCCCGGCGGCGTTGGCTCGATAGGAAAAGATATAAGCAAGGTCTGTTCCCCGGCCCTCGGGCGCTGGCGAATGTGGATGCAAAAAAGGGGCGACTGCCGCAGCAGCCGCTCCTTCTTCACGCTAGCTCGATTGGCTCGTCGACAAACCTCAGCTGGAGCAGATGCTCGCTAAGCTCGCGCGCCCCCCGCTCGTAGGCCAACTCGCCCCATGACTGCCACCGATCGATCCGTTCGTGCAGCCACAGATACATCCGATCACGGGCGTATGTGTCAACGAACGGCATTGACCATAGCTTGCGCCTGAGCGGGACGTTGGGCCCAAGTGCATCGCCGACCAGCACAATCGCCATCGACGAACCGACGATTTCGCGCTGGAACCTGTATTGCAGCAAGGCCGCGGCACGTTCCTGAGCGGCCATGATTGTCTCGCGAACCTCCTCATCCATGCCCAGGTTGAGGCCGTGATAGGGTTTGAGGCTGGCAAGCCCGATTGGCATCGGCGCGTCCTTGGGGGACCGTGTCGAGGCGAGCATCAGCAGCACCGCGTGACCCTCTGCCGACAGGTCGGTGTTGAAATCGCAACCCGGCACGAACTCGACCAGCGCCTGGCCATGCAGCCAGGCACCGTAATGCCTGGCTCTGTCCCATCCGCCGAACAGGTCGTAAGCGCTTTCCTCGATCCCGATGATCCGGCGGTCGATGGCGACGAGCACCGCCAGCAGCAATTCCAGCTCGCTGTTCATGACATCGGTCCGAGCTATCGGACCCATGCCAAGCCTCGAAACCCAGAATGCCTCGCGCACGCTGTTCCACAGGCGGCCTTCCTCGTCGGCAAGAGGCGGCGTGCTGTAGACCTCGCCTTGGGCAGTCATCCAGTAACCCCATGGCAAATTGGGATTGCGGCGCTGCTCATATGGGATGTCCCGATGCTCGTTCATGACCGGCCCTCCGGATCAAGTCCGATGGGCGGGATTGAGGTGGAGACGTCTACGGCAACGCCGGCGGCACCATCACCCTCGCTGATGGCCTTGAGCTGCCGGGCGAGCTTGACGGTTTCGCGATAGACATAAGCCTCGGTGCGGTAGGCCTGGCCGTTCTCCTCGGCGAGCGGTTTGCCGGCCCGGTCCGGAACATAGTCGTATCCGTGATCGCACGAGAACCCGAGCCACCAAAGCGCATCGTCGGGCGCAGCGGACGGATGGCATACCGAGATGTCCTCGGGTCCTCGTTCGTCACACGCAGCAGCATAATTGAGCCCGCCATGCACGGCCATACCGAGCATCGACGGGATTGCGTCAGCGAAGAAGCCAAACAGCGGGTGATCGGGCGTCAGACCCACATAGCCTGACAGAACGCCGTTTTCTTTTCGCAAGACTGTGCAGGCAAGCCCGGTCGACGCATCGATCCACGCGATTTTATCCGGCTCGTGCTTCCAAGGCCCGTCACCGAACGGGTGACGGCGGCCCTTGATCACGAGCTGGGTAGGCTCGATCGTGGCCTCGTCGATGGGATAGAGCTTCTGGGCAGGAGCCGGCACGAGGGCGCGGCTGGGAGTATTCTTCTTGGGCATTTTCAATTCCTTTCAGGCACAAAAAAGCCGCTCGGTCCGAAATGGACGGGCGGCTGCTGGATGCTCGGCATGGCGAGCGCTTGGTTGGCGCGTCATTTGGTAGCCCACGCGCTGTGGGCTTATGTATTCTGCACTCAGGTCATGGCGTCCTCCTCCTGCTTTTTGCGGCGCACACGCGGTGCGTCGGCGCGATAGACCTTGCCGCGAAGGCCGGCCTGGCGAAGCCGCGCGTTCGCCCAAGGCTTGAAGTCACGCGTGACGAACGGACTGAGAGGCGCGCTTGCAATGGCCGCGTCGGCAATTGCCATAACGCTCGCCGCGCGGTCGCATTCGATTGCACCGTTCGATGCCAGGTGACGTAGCGCGATGACGCTGGTGGTGAGGACGTCGGCCGCCACGTGGTCGCGAACCTTGTCCCACTCTCCCCGCTCGGCGAGCTTGCCGATCTCTTTTGACGGCGACGGCTTGGTCGGGATCGAGCTGGCCGCAGCATATTCCTGCAGGTGCACCGGTTCAGCCTGCACCACGGTCGATCGGCACAGATCGAGCCGTTCTCGAGCATGGGGAGAGGTTTCTCGCAGCTGTATCGGCAGGACCAGATCATATTGGCAAGCGAGATGGCGCAGGACCGCGAAGTCGCGGACCTCGCCGCCCCAGGTCACCAGCACGCTGTCAGCGGTGTCTTTCAGCGTGTCAAAGAACGCGACCACCATGTCACGCTCGTCCGTGACGTCACGCGCCAGCACGACCGGCCCGACGATCTCCGGGACGTCTTGCCCCGGCAAGAACCGCAGCGTAATCCAGCTTGCCGCCGAGAGATGGTGAAACGGCCAGCGGACCTTGTCGCGACCGTGCGCCGTGTGCGCGTTGGCACCTTCCCGAACGGTGTAGGCGTAGTGCGCGTCGCGATCGAAAATATATTCGAAGTCGGCAACGATGTAAGTGCGAGCCGCACGTTTATCGACGTCGTTGCGATGTGCCGCGAACAGACGCGCTTCGCGTTCGAGCGGATGGTCGAACGTGATGTTGGTATCGGTCATATTGGGATTCCTTTTTCATAACAAAAAGCCCGCCAGTGGCGGGCTCGTTTGGGCTGTTGGATTGGTGGAGGATTACCGGTGGCGATTGCACGCGGTCGTGGCGCGCTCGGTCAGCATGCGAAGACCGTTGCGATAGGCCCAGGCCTGTTCGTGCTCGACTTTGTCTGCGGGAAACTCGCACTGCCAGAACCGACGATCGGCGTTCCACCGATAGCCCCGCGCCTTCAGCTTGTCCTTGGTGCTGTAGGGCGCGCCCTCTGCCTGGAGCATCACGGTCGGGGTCTCTGACGCCTCGAGGAGACGCGCGAGATGCGTGCGCTCGGCGCCTCCGCGCGGATCGCGCTGTCGCTGCTGCAACAACCAGAACAGCGACCAGACATCGTCTCCCGCGCGATGGGCGCCCGAAAACCAGCCCGCTTGCGAAAGAAGGTGCTGTTGGCCGCGCCTGTCGAACCCGAGCCCGAGCCAATCAATTTCGGAGCACGAGCACGCCCAGGCAAGGCCTTCGATCTCTGGGTATCGTCGCTCGATGAAACCCACGTCGAAAGCTGAGTTGTGAGCCACGATCAGGTCAGCGCGATCGAGGAGGCTGAAGGCGAATGCATCATCGATCTTCTGACCTGCCAGCTGCTGGGCATCGAGACCCGTGATACGCGCAATACGCGGGTCGAGGGCTTCGCCCGGATCCTGCAACCACGAGAACGGTCCGAAGTGACCGAGCAGCTCGCCGTTGTCGTCGACGAAGACGTGCATGATGGCGAGCTCGATGATCGTATCGTTGTCGGGGTCGAGGCCGGTCGTCTCGGTGTCGACGATCGCGATGCATTTACCGTTAGGCGGGGCACCGTTCTCTGGCATCGCGCAATACGGTTTCGGGACGGCGCGCAGCACGCGATAATCGTCGTCGTGTTGGAGCCGCTGTGCGAGCTCCTCATGGTCCGGGTTAAGGTGTCCAATATTCATTTCGGTTCTCCACGAACCGGCGAGACGCATGGGATGCGTTCTTGCTTCCCTTTTCCATTCAACCTGCCGGTTCACGGCAGCCGTGTTCAAAAAGCCTAAAAATATTTGGGCCCATCGCGGAAGCGAAGGTGCCCCCTTCCAAGGCTTCGCTAACGCCGACTTTTCCTAATGCGGCAGCATGCCCCTTACCCTTGCACGCCTGCTCCACCCTATTCTTGCCGACGATTTAGCTCAGGCTATTCCCCGCTGATGCGCGGCCAGCTGCTGGGCGGCGAGCATCTGGGAATGACGCGCGGCGTCGCTTTTCATATCCGTTAGAGTCTGGGATGCGAGTGCGGTCGGCCATTTCTCATGCCGGCGAAGCGCTTTTGCTGCTTCGGCAAATCTATCGCTCGCGTCATTCGACCGGGCTTCTTTCCAGCGTTCGAGCGCTAGCTCACTGAGCCCTCGGCCATTCTTGATCAGCCATACCGCCACCTTATCCAAGCTGCCGCTCCTAGCCCATTCCCTTGCCTCAGCGCGCTCATCCTCCGGCAAGGCTTCCACCATAGCGGAGGGCCCCCTGGCGACGATCTTGGCATCGCAACAAGTCTTCAAAATGTGCGAAATCCGCTCCATATATTCGATCTTACGAACCCTCATTTGGTCGAGTTCTTTTTGCACGGCCGGGTCACGAAGGCCACGCTCGGTAAGGCTATTGTCAGCCCAATAAGACTCATGCGGGACCACCAATCCGGACTCGTTCGTGCCAACATGGACGGCCGTATTTCGAACCCGGTCGATGAATGCGAGGGCCGCCGCTACTTCCTGCGCTTCCCCATCAGCATTTGGCGATTTCGTTGCCTTGACACTGGGCTGATCGGAAACGATGCCCGGTGCAGTGACCTCGGGAGGGGACTGAACCTCGCGGAACCGTGATAGCGCGGCTGCACACTGGCCAAGCAGCGCGCCAACCCTTTCTACGGCTTTTTGCAGGTCAGAATCGATCACGGCGTCGTTTACCGCCACAACCTGGCGCAGCCCTTTACTGCGATCGTAAATTTTTACCTTCGCGATGGATCGCAGTTCCGAGGCCAAGCCAACCGGTTCCGCCGTGCTTATGGTTCTCAGGTTTGATCGTGCTCTCAAAGGTGCCAGCTTGACCGGCAGAAGCGAAATGCGCTGGTTAAGGTAGGGCTGCATCGCCACCTGCTTAAGGCATTGAGAGTTCGGGCGCAGTGGCACCGCGTCCGAGACGCGCGCGATTGCACCATAATACCTTGGCGAGTCACCCTTCGGCAAAACCTGCCGAAGTGAGCTAGCTGGAGCGTCATTGAGTCTATGATCAGCGGATATTTTGCTGATCCGTGCAAGGCGAGTCTCGGTCGTATGAACCGCTTTGAGGCTCGATGCTGTGGTTCGATTGCTGCCCACTTCTTGGACTGTCTCGATAGCCGAACGCCGTAGGTTACTCGTTACAACGCGCTCTATCGGCAGCGATGCGCCAACCGCGCTCACCGGCGTGACTGGAGCAAGACGCGCCATTTCAATCCGTGTAATTTCAACCGGCGCAAGCGGGGGATTATTTGCTGGTTTGACGGTGGTGATGGGCACCTTTGCCAATACCTTGGACGACCAAACTTCGCCATCATTCGTGACAGGCAGCACCGAAACTCTGCCAGTGGATATGACGCGAAGCCCTAGCACGCCAGGCCCGCTACTCAGATCTGTTGCGACACGAGCCAGGGTGTATTGGTCACGTGACGAGCCCTTCCTGGTCTCAGTCGTTATAGCCTTAATCGCCGAATATTTTGGTTTGCGATCGACCGCCACAGGCCGGAGGAAATCCATTGGCCGGTCAACGTCGACCCGAGCGTCGACCCGCCGAAGTTCCGATGTGCGGCTTGAGGATGCTAGCGGGCTCACCCGCAATTCTTGTCGCTGCGACATTGTCCATTCGACCCTCGCGAGCAGGGCTAGCCGTCGCTTCAACGCCCGCCGGCGTTGCTGCTGCCGCTTCGCTTCGAGCTTCTCGACGAGCGCAATATTAGCAATCATCACCTTGGCGTTTGCCGCAACATCGGCCACGAATTCACCGTTGCGAGCCGCTCTCGTCTTGCGTTTATCGAGCTTCTTTTGGGGCTTGTGCACCAGCCCTCGCTCGGCATTCGAAAGATGGGTGTAATGTCGATCCAGCCCCTCGCGCTGGACCATCGCGGTCATGATTTCGGCTGTTCGCCTGCGTGCATGGCGCCAATATTTCGCCCCGTCGAGATCGCTCCGGAAGTCCTGCGCAACCTCCCAGCAATAGGGCGCTGTGCGTGTCATAGGACGCCAACTACCGCAAATATGGCCATGGAAATTGCGTTGGTCCCCGTTGGGATCGGGCTCGTGAAGCGCCGCCGAATAGGGCAGCCCATGGCGCCCAAAGAGTTCGTATGAGACCGCTTTAAGGATCGAGACGCGCACTTCTTGCGGCACGTCATGAGGCATCTGGATGACGATATTGACGTTGAGTTTTGCATCGTCCCGGCTCTCGCGTTGAGTTAGCTCGGCAAGGTCCGCACCCATCAGAATCTCGACGAGGTCCACGCCCATATTGCTGAAAAAGATGACGTTGCCTTGTCCATCGATCTCGCAATGCTCGGGATCGGATATATAGACTATGCGCCGCCCCATGATGCCGAACGAGTGCCGCTTTGCACCATCGTATTCGATGGTCATGACGATGCCTCGGCGGCCTCGTCGATCAATGATCGGGCCATCGTATCTGGGCAATGCCGTCCGCGATTTAGGCGTAATCTTATGTGGCTTTCGCTTGTATCTCCGACGGTTTTGGACCTCGACCAAGACACGAATTCTCTTTGGTGGCGCGCGCCTTTCGACTTTATCAAGCTGGCGTTGGATGGCCTTATTCACGCGCGCCTGAAGCCTGTCGCTACGCACGAGTGCAGCCATACGGCGGCGCTCTCGCCTGCTGTCCGAATCCGCGTCCCGACGGTGAATGGCAACTTGTTTTAGAGCATTCCGCGTGAGCGAAACGATCGTCCCATCAAGTGCGTAGGAAAAAGTGCGCGCGGCTGTAGAGCGCTCTGCTGGTGTGGGAGGTGTGGGGGGTCTTGATGGTTTGCGCACGCTAAACAATTTCTCTCGCTAAGACCCCCCACACCTCCTCTCTGCCTAGTTGCGCTTCTTTTGGCTGTAAGACCCGAATCCGGCTTTTCGCTGCTTTCGTCTTCCGTGGGTGAAATGCTTCGGGCCACACACACGCTGCAGAATTAACGACAATGTCCGGCGGTTGAGGCATTCCGAGTTTTGCTGCATCGCCCAGTCAAATACCAATTCTGACGCTCGGCAAAACGCAGCGAGAGACTTACTGGTAAAGGTATCAGGCGAACTCCAGGAAGGAGCGGAAATATCCTGCCGTCACGAAGCGATCCTTCCGCTATTGGTTATGTCGCCGTTGGCGGCAGTGTCGGGCAAGGACGAAGAAGCCGTTCAAGAGTTGCTCGGCACGACGCTCACCCGAATGGGCGGCGGGCGTTTCCGGTGCGATCTAGAGACCCAAGTCGCCGCCCACCGCCGCTCCGACATCACTGTCACCGCGACACAGGCGCCGGTCCAGCTCTCGATCGAGATCAAGCACGACAGAAAGGTTGGACGATTCCGAACCTCAGGTTCGCGCTCACGACCCAGCTGGCGGAGCGATATTGTATTCGGCCAACCGGCGGCATGGGGTGCTGGTCATTACCAACCACCGCGACGCCAAGTTCTGGCGGGAGCGCCGCTCCGGCGAGCGGATCCTGTTCGGTAAGGCCATTGAAAAGCTGCAGGCCCAGGCGGTGCGCAATCGTCCAATTCCACCGGGTCGATCGAGGTGGCCGTCCGCGGTCTCGACGCATCCCCCGGTCGCCGCCAGGTCGCAAAGGCCAAGAACGCGCGGGGGTCGTCTGCGACGAAGAAGGCCGCAGCCGCACCGAAGGCGCGCAAGGCCGTCGCGAAGCCTGCGGCGAAAAAGCCGACGGCCAGCTAGCGTCCCAAGTGCCGGTCGACGGTTTTCGGCAAAAGCCGCCGGGCAACAACGCGCCCAATTTCGGTCATAGATGCTTCATTGTCTGGCATTTCAAAGCGGACATGTCTCTGAGAACACATCAATCGGATTAGCGTTGCTGAACCTGCATCACGGGTCCTAAGGATTCCGGCGTCCCGGCCGCGACGACCAGGTAGCGCCGGACGCTTTTCACTTCGGCAGTCACGATCTGACGAAGCGGGCCGAGTGTGTTGACGACAGCAGACCCTGACGGGCTTGTCATGAATTTCGCCAGCGGTTCGATTTTTCCTCTACCCTGCGGATCGCTGGCGAGCCCCAAGACATAAGCTGTCTTGGGGGCCAGCCCCGCGACGGCGGCTTGCAGAATCTGGACCTGGCCCTGGTCGAACAGCGTGACCTGGCTGCTCCCCGTTCCTTCCAGGAGCAGCTGCACCTTCTTGCCGGCGTCGGCCAGCGGCATGAGGTTTGCCATTCCCTCGCCGTTCGGCACCGCACCGGGCACATAGGCGACGCCTTGCGGCCCCTGACCGACCGGAATGGTGGCAATGACGCGATTAGAAAGCGTGTCGATCGCCGCGACGGCATCGGCATTTTCGAGGCCGACATACATTCGTGTCCCATCACCCGACGGCCACAGGCCGTGGGGCAGCGCTCCGACCCGGATCGAAGCCACCTGCCTAAAATCGCTGGTTCGGAATACCTTGACCACATTCTCGGTTCCGACCGTGACATAAGCGAACTGGCCGTTACGATTGCGAGCGATGTTGACGTGGTTGGTTATCGCCCCAGTGTCGATTGTTTTCAAAATTGCAAATGGCGGCCTGGCGTCGAATACCATCACCTTGCCGACATCCTTGAGCGTCAGCCATACCTGCTTGCCATCTGGACTAGCTGCGATGTCGGGACAGAACGGGCTGGCCTGTTTGACACGCTCCACGACCTTCTTGGTCCGCGTATCGATAACGACCGTTTCCGGAGAGAAACTCGAGCAAACGTAAGCGTAGCGGCCATTCGGCGAAAAGATCGTCATGCCCGGTCCGTTGGGAACGGTGATCCGCCCGGTTTCCTTGAATGTGCGGCCGTCGAGGACGGACAAGTAATTCTCGCCGCGAATGCTGACCCAGACTTCGCGGCCATCCGGGCGGAAGAAAGCTTCGTGAGGCGAGCGGCCGACGTAGGTCTTGTGCTTGATCGAATTGGTCGCGGTATCGATGAATGTCACCGAGTTGGACCCGATCGAAACGACGGCAAGCGTCTTGCGGTCGGGCGAGAAACCCATGCCGTGAACCAGCAACTCGCCCCTGTAGAGCGGGCTGAGATTGGCCGGTGTCAGATCACCGAGTTTGATCACCCCGAGCAAATTGTTCGTTGCCGGATTGATGACCGACACCGTGTTCGAGAATTGGTCGGACGTATAGAAGCGGTCCTTGCTGCTGACCGGAATGTCCGCTGCGCCGTTGGGCACTTGTTGGGCGAACACCGGGCTCGACACAGCGATGGCCGCAGCGGTGATGAGGTAAGGTTTCTTCATTTTTGCCCTCCCGGATGGTGCATATGCCCCCAACCTTCGGGACGTGTAGCTGGCAACGCTCTCTCCTCGGAAAGGATGCCGCGCATCACTTCGATTTCCTGTCGCTGTTCGACGATGATCCCTTGCGCAAGCCGCTTCAATCGTTCGTCCTTGCCGTAGCGCAGTTCGAGGGCGGCCATGTCGATCGCGCCTTGGTGGTGCGCGATCATCATAGCGGCGAAATCGCGATCCGCGTCTCCGCTGTATCCCGTCTCCATCGATCGGTGCATCGTCGCCATCGCCCGGTCCATCTCGGACGCGAACGAGTTGGCGCTTGCGAAGGCCGCGGTCGAAATTACCAAGGCCACGACAGTAACAGCGATCCTGTTAGTAGCAGTTGTTAAAAAAGCATGCATCGCCGCTCTCGCTTTATGTGGATGAGACATTATGACCGGTGAATGTCCAGTCATGCCACTACTCAACGCCGCGCAATCCAACTCGTTCCGGGGCTGCTGTTGTGCATCAGCATATCGCTAGCCGCGGTTGCGCTGCAGCATGCAGAGGAAGCTTCCACTGGCCGCGCATGGCTCGAGGCCTTGGTGCTCGCAATCATCCTCGGCACCGTCATACGGACAGCTTGGACCCCACCGGCGCGATGGACGCCTGGTATCGATCTCAGTGCCAAGTTCCTGCTCGAAGTTGCAGTGGTTCTGCTTGGCGCCTCGCTAAGTGCGCAAACCATTGTCGCTGCCGGCCTGCCGCTGTTGCTGGGCATCATTGCAACCGTCACGCTCGCCATTCTGGCAAGCTACGGACTGGGTCGGCTTTTCCGACTGCCTCGTCGGATGGCGGTGTTGATCGCCTGCGGCAATTCGATTTGCGGCAACTCGGCGATCGCCGCTGTCGCTCCAGTGATCGGGGCTGACGGCGACGACGTCGCGTCCTCGATCGCATTTACCGCCGTCCTGGGTGTTGTAGTGGTTCTGCTCCTGCCGCTGATAGGCGTCGCGCTCGCCCTGACCGAGCATAGCTACGGAGTGCTCGCCGGCCTGACCGTCTATGCCGTGCCGCAAGTGCTGGCCGCAACGATGCCCGTCGGCGCGCTCGCGACGCAGGTCGGCACGCTGGTCAAGCTCATTCGGGTGCTAATGCTTGGACCAGTGGTGCTTGTCCTCGCCTTGATCGCCACGAAGCTGCGAGACGAAACCGACGAGCCGGCTCCCGCGGTCACGGCTGGGGAACGCCCCCGTGCCGGGTTCCCGCCGCTGCACCGCCTGGTTCCGTGGTTCATCATAGGCTTCCTATTGATGGCCGCTGCTCGTTCGCTAGCGCTGATCCCCGAGATGCTGCTTGGGCCAGTCGCGACAGCGGCATCTTGGCTGACCATCCTATCGATGGCCGCACTTGGCCTGGGCGTCGACGTTCGGGCCGTTGCTCGCGCCGGTTTGCGCGTGACGCTCGTGGTGACTCTATCACTCATATTCTTGGCGACGATCGCTTTGGGGCTAATTAGCGCGATTGGCCGATAGCTATTTTTACCCACGCGCGTTCAGCTTGTGACACGCCGGAGGGCAAGACACTGCGGTCTACGATAAACGGAAATGCAGACATCCGCGTTACGTTAGCGTGTGCACAGTCAATACTGATCAACGCAGCTGCTAACAACAGGCGCAAACCTAGGAGGCGGGCGTCGCAGAGTCGCTCCTTGTTGCGAAAAAGGATTCGGTCTTCTTACGACCAGCTTAGTCCACGCGGTGCATTCAGCCGGATCGTGGTCCCCACAGAATTATCGCGGCTCCCAACAGGCAAGCTGTGGCTCCGATGATGTCCCATCGATCCGGTTTCACGCCTTCAGCAGCCCACAGCCAGAAAAGGGCGGATATAATATACACCCCTCCGTAAGCCGCGTAAGTGCGGCCAGCGTGCTCGGCATCAACGAGGGTCAAGAGGTAGGCGAAAAGGCACAACGAAAGCACACCGGGGATGAGCCATAGGGGCGACCTGTCGAGCCTGAGCCATGCCCAAAAAGCAAAGCATCCCGCGATCTCAGCAAGGGCCGCGCCGACGTATGCGAGGGCCAGCATTCAACCGAGGCTTCGCGCTGCGAACATGCCGACCAGCAAGGCTCCAACCGAGAGGACGACAGAGCCGATCACATACGCTCCAAGAGGTAGCCAGTCCGCCTTCTCCACATCAGAGCAGGATCGAGACTGAACGCGGAAAATGTGGTGAACCCACCGAGAATACTGGCCCCGAGAAAGAGACGCAACGGCTGATCTCCTTCGCCTCGCGCGAGCAAGGCAAAGACCACGACTCCCATCAGAAAACCACCAAGGACATTCACAAGCAGGGTTCCGAACGGGAACGAGGGGCCGAGCAGGAACAATGCTCCTGTATTCACTGCATGACGCAGTGCTGCACCAATCCCCCCTCCAATGAATACGATCAGATAGGTCATCGGCCGACACTACAGGCGAGAGCCGCGTTTCCCAATGTCGGATTTGAGACGAAATATTACATTGAAGTTGGTGGTTCGAACGTCCGAGCTTGACGCTTGGCGTCTGAAACCGGCCGGTCCGATCTCGGCCCACAAGCGGCCCTCAGGACAAATGCTTATGCCCTAATGCTGTCCGGTTTGTCGTGTATGATTCGGGTCTGACAGACAGATCTTAACTGCACCCTTAAACTGGCATCGAAAGGAGATTTCGATGTCGATACAGCGACGACTTTACGATTGCGCCTCGATCGCCGGTCCGTATGTAGATGAGGGGTTGAGCCATAAGCAGGCGGATGCGCATTACGGGCTCATTCACTCCACAATCGAAACGCTGGGGGAATTCGCCAAGACAATTCCCGGTTGGCAGAAACTGCGTCTCGTCTCTTTGTTGACACTGATCATCCATCGCTATGAGGATGAATTCGCCAACCGAGCCGCAGTGATGCAATGGGCTAAGCGTAAGGCTGCCTATGATGCAGACCGAGCGTCGTGGAAGGCAGTCGAGCAACAGAAGGGCCTCGATTGGCGCAATCTTCCGATGACCGCACCGCAGCGCCTTCTTATTGCAGATACCGCGCGAATACTTGCAACCGAGGTGCCCGAAGGCATGGATCGCGGTGAGGCATCCGATTGGCTTCATGCCAATGCTGCGAATGTTCTATACTCTATGGGGGGAGAATCGAGGTGACCTACAGTATGCATAACCCATACGGTGCCGTGGACGAAGTCGATTCGTTGGAGCAGGTCGACAAGAAGGTGGCGGAATTCATCGTCGTTATAAAACACGTCTTGGGCCAAACAAACGCTGCGGATAATGCTGATCACGTGTCTTTCGGCGATTTCGACCGCATATTGGGATACTGGAATTCTAACGTCACGGTCGTCGAACAATTGAACAGCGATCCCCAAATTTTGCTCCTGAAGAAGAAGGAGCATTATCAGCGGATGGCCAAAAAGGTGCTCAATATAGCTGAGACTTACTTGGGCGAGTCACCGCAACCGGATTAGCGCTCGTCTCAAATTCAGACGATCGAGCGAACCATTTGATCAAGACATTTGGGGCCGGAGCCGAACATTGCGCGTTGATTATTGTTGGCAGCATCATTCTTGATATTTATCCCCGCAATGAACCTCGCGCGTTCGACGAGCCTAATCCAGACTGGGTCCTGTGCGAGCAGACCCATCGAATGAGACTGGTGGCAGAATATCCGAGCGGACTCAGCGAGGTTTTCCAAGCGAGCAAACCCGACGGAAAACCCGTGCATATAGCGTCGGGTTGCCAGGAAAAGCTCTGCGTAGGGATCAGCAGGATCCTTCGCTTCGGAACTTTCGGTCAGAGCGCGCCACTGTATTGCATCGCCTTCGAGTTCGGACCAGCTGGATCGAGCGAAACCGCATGAATGGCGGAATTTGCCATATGCCGGAAAGACGTGGTCAGCGGTCTTCTTCATGCGATGGACATCGTCGCTCCACACTCCTTTTACCCCTGTCCAAAGCGTAGCCACGATAACGCTGGCGAGCTCGGCAACCGACCGTGTGGAAGTTCTGTCTCCGAGAACGGCACCAACCTCGATCGCGACCAGAATCGCTACCTCTTTACCCGTAAGGCCATAGAATGTGCAGAGTTGATCGTTTTGGATTTTTCCCGCGCCAGCTATCCGTGATACATCGATCATGCTGTTCTTGGATGAAATTTGCGGCGGAGGGCCGGCGTCAGGCAGGTTCATCACAGCGTTGTTAATATAATCTTCAAGGACGTCCGCTGCATAAGCGGTGTCCGGTCCGCCGAGACAGGTCATCGAGCGCAGCGTGCTCTTATCGGAATTGCGGCGATAAAATGCGCAGCGTTTGGGATCTCGGCGAATAGCGTCGTGGCGATCGATGTCGACGAGACCGATCTTACGCAATGCAAACACGGACAGATTGACCTCCATTAACGTGTCTTTATCGTCGCCGACTCTTACGCCTTTGCGCAGACGAGCGAGAACGCATCTCAACTGACCCACAGTGAAATTGAGCCTAACCGAAAGGGCCTCGATGATCGCCGTGCCGCGACGAAGAATACGGATTATTTCGAAGATGGCGAGGATACTGCACTTACTCTTCTTGAAATACTTATCCCGCCATTCGCTCGCCGCGTTTCGCCCGCCCCTGTAGTCGAGGAACGGCATGGTCCGATGAATCTCCTCGATTTCGAAGCTAAGAAACAGCAGGAATAGCGCCGGATGCGTCTTGCGGATTGCGAAAAGGAATTCGGCGAGGGATCGAATCGTCACTCCGGTAGCCTGTTCGAACCGTGGCTTTTCACCAACGGCGAGGAAAATTCGACCTACGACAAAAATATCGTCATCTTTGAATTTATCATTACGAAAGACACCATGCATCGCTTCGTGCAAATAAACCTCCAGTTCATTGACTGTCTTTGGCAGGTAAGGTGTAGGCCGGAACTCTTCGCCGCAACTCGGCGAATGATTGAGTGACGCTTGCATCAAGTGATATAAGGGCGAGGGGTAATAGGGCGGCAACTTAGTCCCTATCGGAGCTTTTTCATCTTCCGGGTGTTCAGGATTTCCCATGACCGAACCCATGTAGCGCCCCAGAGCACGGTCCCTGAGGTCGAGATTGATATCACCTGCAGTGATGTCACCGTCCTGCAGAGAGATGAGCGTAGCGGCGTGATCGTATATGTCCCGCCGCTCTTGCAACTCGCGCGCAATTCGCAGGCGCCCTTTTATATTTACTATATCGTCGAAGCAGGCATGCTTAATAGAAAACATCGTAGGATCCCAAATGTTATACGCGCTACTGTAGGTATAGGACGCGGAGTCAGTGGAACAAAGCCGGAGCGATTGATTCGGGCCTTACAGCCAGTCTGAATTAGCGCGGGCATACCGGCTTTATGAGCCGGAGCGATCCATCTTCAAACGACAGGCGCGATGCGAGTGACTCATCGCGGGACAAACTCATCGTGCGCGATGAATTGCCTGCCGATCTGCCTATATTGGAAGAGGAGTTACTGTGGCTGACCGATCTGCTCGCCACACTTCTTTCGCCTGAAACCCAAAAGGAACTCGACCATGACTGACCTTCTTCCCGCTGCCGGATACATCCGGGTGTCCACAAAGCGGCAAGCGGAAGCAGGGACCTCTATGGCCGAGCAGAAAAAGGGCATCGAGCGCGACGCCGAGCGGCACGGTTATGTGGTCGTGGAATGGTATGTAGATGGCGGCATTTCAGGTCGCTCGGCCAGGCGCCCTGAATTTCAGCGGCTCATCGCCGACAGCCGTTCGAAGACGAGGCCCTATAACGCGGTTTATATTTACAACTTTTCGCGGTTCTTCCGCGACGACTTTGAGGTCGAGGGTTATCGTCGCAAGCTCGAGAAAAACGGTGTCGAACTGTTGAGCGCAACGCAGCAGATTACAAAAGGGCCGCACGCGAGATTACAGCGTGCGATCATAACCGCGATGGATGCGGCGGCCTCCGATATCAACGCGGAACAGGTTACCTTGGTGATGCGGGCGAACGCTCGCGACGGGTTTTGGAATGGGTCGGTGCCGCCCCTTGGCTACGAAACTTACACAGCCGAAATCCGCCTCAAAAAGCATAAGAAGATGCTGCGCGTGCTCTCTTCTGAGGCGGCTGTCGTGGAGCATATCTATGCCCTCTATGTCGGCACCGACGGCAAAGCCTCTCTTGGCATCGCCCGGCTGGCCGACCATCTCAACACGAAAGGGCTCAGCTACCGCGGCCGTCCGTTCTCACCAGCGTTGGTGCACACTATCCTGACGCGCGAGACATATATTGGTCGCCACTTTTACAACGTTAAGGACAGTCGCACCGGCGAAAAGCGTCCCCGCGAAGAGTGGATCGAGGTCGCGGTGCCCGCAATTATTCCAGAAAAGACCTTCGAGAAGGTCCAGGCGATCCTCAAATCCCGCGATCCAAAGATGGCACCTGCGCGCTCGCATTCGAGCCCAGTTCTGCTGTCAGGTCTTGGTCGGTGCGGTAATCCCGGTTGCAATGGCACTATGATGCTGATGACCGGCAAGGGCGGTCAGTATCGCTACTATACGTGCTCCAACGTGCGCAGGAAGAAGGATCGCTCGTGCGGCGGCAACAACGTCTCGATGGCGCAGGTTGACGATGCTGTTCTCACCGTCCTTGAAAAGCGCTTGCTCGATCCTGCTCGCCTCGAGAAACTGCTTGCGCAGCTTCTTGAGCGTTCCGCCGGTGCAGATGTAAAACGCAAGCGCGACATCGTTACGTTGCGCAATGAGCGCAACGCCGCTGAAACGGCGATCCAGCGTCTGTTCGAATCGATCGAAGCAGGTCTCATCGATCCCAAGGACAAGGACCTCAAAAAGCGTCTGGCCAGTCATCAGGCTCGACGCGCTGCTCTCAGCCAGGAGATCGACCTCATAGAAAGGCAGTGCGGCGATAAGCTTGATCGGATCGACAGCGAGACGATCGCAGCCTTTGCCAATGGCCTCAAGAAGAAGCTCACTGATCCCGATCGCCCGGGCCTCCGCAAGAACTACGTTCAGGCGTTCGTGAGCGAGGTCGTGATGACGAAGGATGATCTGATCGTGCGTGGCCCTGTGGCCAGTCTGGTCCAGGCGGTAAGCACGCCCGAGGACGGTGCGCCACCGGTGCGCACTTCTATGGCAAATTGGTGCGCCCGGCTGGATTCGAACCAGCGGCCTCAAGATTAGAAGTCTCGTGCTGAGGCCTTAATTTCCGCCCTTCCGAAAGCCGAACAGATCTAAAGCGTTGGTTTTGCGTCCATTGAGTTGTCCTCAATTAGATGGAACTTGCGTTCATCTGATTGCTATGCGATTGCTAGCGGGCGATGGCGAGCGGCAGGATCACGAAACGAAGCGTAGATGCGTTGCAGGCAGCTGCGCGCGACGCCTTCCTGTGGGATGCCGATTGCAAAGGATTCGGATGCAAGATCACGCCCGCGGATCGCCGGATCTACGTTTTCCAATATCGGCCGAAGGGGCAATCCGTTCGCAGGGTCACTTTGGGCCCGCATGGCGAACTTACGCCGAGCGAAGCCCGAGCGCGCGCCGAGCATCTTCGTGCGGCAGTCCTGGCTGGGCACGATCCGGTCGCGATCCAGCGTGCTGCGCGGACCGCGCGCAAAGCCGAGCTCGAGGCGGCGGTGAAAGCCGAACTTGTCGCGCGCGATCATCGCGTAAGCGTGCTGCTCGATCAATGGCTCGACGCGAGCAAAAAGAGCGGCGCCGACCGCTCGGCCTCTACCCGCGCATTCTACAAGACGACGATGCGCGCGCACATTCTGCCTATCATCCGCGATCTACCCGTCGGCGAAATCACGCCGGCGCATTGGGCACAGATCAAGGCGCGCATTCCAGCCAGCCAGCGCGCTGCGCGCCGGTCAGCATTTGCCACCCTCAGCGCCTTTGTGCGCTGGGCTGCGGAGGAAGGTCTGGCGGACGATGTGCTCGCGAACGTAAAGCGACAGCCGCCTGTCCCTGCCCGCGCCCGCGTGCTGAGCGATGAAGAGCTCGCGAGAGTTTGGCGCGCGGCCGATGCCCTCCCCGCGCCGTTCATGGCGCTGTATCGGCTAGGCATCGTGACCGGGCAGCGACGGAGCGAAATCGCCGGCATGATGTGGCAGGAACTCGATCGCAAGGCGAAGGTCTGGACGATTCCGGCCGCCCGGACAAAAAACGGCCTTGAGCACATCGTCTCCCTCTCCCCCCTCGCGGTTGCCGAAATAGATCGGCTGATCGATGGCAAGGGCTCGGCAGAATGGCCGCGCAAAGGCCCTGTCCTCACGACTAATGGCTGCAGGCCGGTTTCGGGGTTTTCCTCAGCAAAGCGCCGGATCGACGTTTCCATCGCCGAGGATGGCGCCGCCCCGTTTACACTGCCTTGGCGCTTCCACGATTTGCGGCGGACTTTGGCGACTGGGTTGCAAAAGCTCAGCGTGCGCTTGGAGGTGACCGAGGCCGTCCTCAATCATCGCAGCGGCGCGCGTAGCGGCATTGTGGGCGTATACCAGACACACGATTATGCCGAGGAACGTCGCGAAGCGCTCGACGCATGGGGCGCGAAGGTTGCCGCCCTGGTCGCGCCGACCGACATCATCGATCTGGCCGCCGAGCGAAAGGCTCGGCGAGCGGAGAGCGGCCGGACTGCGAGTTAGCGCTCGCCGTCCGGCCTGATCATCAACAGCGTGGAGTGCTGAGAATGACTGAATTGAATCATATATCGAACTTGCCGGCCTGTCGCGGCGAGATGCGCGCCGTACCCGTTTTTGGCGAACTGCCGCCGGGATGCCACGCCGAGCTTGTCGCCGATGACCGCTCCGAGCCTATCCTTCATATCGGCGAGTTCGCGGTTGTGGATCCAGACCAGTGCGAGCCGATCAACGGCGCGATATTTCGCATTCGGTATGGCGAGCCGGGGCGATACCGTCGCGAGTTCGTGCAGGTTTGGCGGCGTGACGACGGCTGGTGGACCGCGCCCTATAATCGCCCCCGATCGCTCGAAGAGGCCGAAAAACTGATATGGGAGCGACGGATGCTTGTTTGCAAAGACGGCCCCTATCCGACGACCGGCCCCAACGTGGGCTACCTAGCATCGCTGCTCGAGGGGCGCGTGATTGGCATCCTGGAATCGACTGCGCGCGACATTCCGCGGCTGGCGGCGAGGTCGTGAGCGCCGGCATCATGAGCGTACCGCTGCTCTACGGGTCGCTTTTCGAGCAACTGGGCGGTCGCTTCGTAATCGGAACCGACGGGAGACGCGGCCGGCAGGTGCCTGAGTTCGATTTCTGCGACCTACCGCAGCCGCTGGCCGAGGACGCGCCGCACGCGCGCTTCCACAGTATCGACGAATGGCGCGGAGCGCTCAAGCTGGTCGAGATCGCACTCGATCGGCTCGACGCGGATGATCGCGCCATGGTCTATGACGCCTACGCTGATGCGGCGGTCGACATGGATCGGCTCGATGGCGCCATTCTGGGTCTAAGGTGATGTCTCAAGGATTTGCCTTGGGACGTCGACGCGAAGATCTGGATCACCACGAGGATCGAGCAGCAGAGTGGTTTGCTCATGCGTTCGCCGCCAAGGTGCTACAGCCCGACACTCTCTCGCCTTGGAACGAACTGCTACGCGACCTCCATTCCTTAAGCCTGGCGGCGGATGCCACGCCTGCGACGTCTCGAGCCCAGTTCCGGTCGGCTTACAGACGGCTCCGCAACTTGTTGTCGCGTGAGGCGGCTATCGTGGTTTTGCGTGCAGCAACTGACCGCTATGAACCGATCAAAATCACGCTGAGCGAGCGTCGTGGAATGGAAGCTGCGCCCTCAATAGATAGGGCCCGCCGCCTTCATCTAGGGAGAATGCGAGACGAGTCGTTCGGAGGTCTCGTTTTGATGGCATATCGGCAATGCGCCAGCATTGAGAGTGCTTTTGACATGGTGGCCGAAAAGGAGATTGATCCGAACGAATACCTCGGCTCGCCGGCCGGAAAATGGCTAAAGCGCGATGGAATAAAGGCGGCGTACCTTCGCTACAGGCGCGAAGCGTTTGCGCGAGAGTTTGCCGATATTCGCCTAGTACACGCCATCCTAAAATCACGCCAATTGCCCGACAATCCTCTACGCTTGGACGATTTTCCAACTCTTGGTTAAAACGACTTGGTCCCCGTTACCCAGACAAACAGTCAGCATATTATAAACATGCTCCATCGAAACGCCGCGATGGAGGCCAGACTTGACCCAACTGTTAGACACCAAAGCTACCGCTGACCGGCTCGGCTTGAAGCCCTGCACTCTCGAAGGTTGGAGAGTCACCGGCGAAGGTCCGCAATTCGTCAAGCTCGGGCGCCGCGTCGTTTATCGCCCCGCCGACATCGACGCCTGGATCGAGGGCCAGGTACGCCGCTCGACGAGCGACACGGGCGCCGCGGCATAATGCGCCGGCGCCGGTTCGCGATAACGCGCATGGCGCTCATGGCGAGCGCGTCCTCGATCGCTGTTGCGAAGGCCAGCCCCGCGCCGATTGAGCGCGATGTTGTTGTTCGACATGGCGGCGGGCTGTTCGTTGTCGATCTCCAGCCGCCCAAGGCTGGTCGCGTGCCGATGACTTTCGATAGCCTGCCCTGCGCCGTCACCTATGCCGGCGGCCTCTCCCTCGAATTCGGTGGCCTTCCGATCCGCCGAGAAGCCAAATGAGCGCCGCCTGGGCAGCAGGACGGCGCTCGATCGATCCCTCGCAAGATAATGCTCGCGAGTTCGATCGACAAGCGTTTTGGATCCAAGTCGAACGCGGCCTTTTCGGCGAGCAATTCACCGTCGAAACCTATCCGTGCCACGTCGATCACCCGTCACAATCCTTCCCGACCGAGGCCGCAGCATGGCTCGTCGCCGAGCGCCTGGCTCGCGAGAACGGCTGGCAGCTTTCGGGGCGGGGGCGATGATATGGCACAACTTCCGCATGGTCGCGAGGCGGCTATTTGGGCTTGGGAAGCCGAGGTCGAGCGGGCAGCCGATCGGCTTGTTCTCGTCGCCTTGGCTCGTCATGCCATGCTGAGCTCGTCCAACCGTGTTCACCCTGCAATCTCCCGTATCGCGAACGACACCGGACTCGATCGCAAAACGGTGCTGGCTTCGCGCAAGCGCCTCCAGGCGGCCGGGCATCTCACGGTAACAGGCGATCGGCGAGGCCGAACAGGTCAAGTTCAGGTCATTGAGCTCCATCTCAAGGTGGTAAAAACGGACAGCTTAAAGGTGGTAAAAACGGAGGGCTATGACGATGGAAAGGTACCCGTTTTTTCCGATCAAAGGTGGGAAAAACGGGACACGGAAGCATCTAAGAGGGAACAGTTAAGTAAGCTTTGCAATGCGAACATTGAAAAGGTTCGGGCCGACTGGAACGCGCTGGCAGACTTATCGCCATCGACGGCACGGTGCGAAAAGCTTTCCCAGCGACAGGTGAAGGCGATCAGCGAACTTGTGCGGTTGAAGGGCGATTCGGCGCCGACCGCTGTCATCAAGAAAATTGAGGGATCCGCCCACCTTCGCGGCGAAGGCGAACGGACATGGGCTGCCGACATGGATTGGGCATTCAAGCCAGCCAATGCCGACAAAATCCTGGCAGGCAGATACGACCAGCCGCCGGCATCGGGCCGAAAGCCGTACCGTGAATTCATGGCGCCACAGGAACGTGAACGCATCCGGCGCGAAGGCGCGGAAATCAGAGCAAATCTGGTCAGAATGGAACGGCAGCCGTGAGCAGCGGTGAATGTCGATCGCCAATCGACTGGCCTGAACGCAATTCTTACGAACGAAAGGACACGAATATGACTGATAAGACGACATCACCGACTAATACCCCGGCGCCGGCCGAAAGCCGCTTCGCCGCCTATTTCGCCAGCCTGGAGGCCGATCGACAGACGGCCCAGGAAAGGGCCGCCAATCCCAAAGCGGAGTCCGTCGCGCAAGCAGCCCCCAGCGCCAATCGTGCCGCCGCTGCGCCGGTCGAGCCCGATTATGGCGCGCTGGCTCAAGCCGTCATCGCCGAACGCGCGGCCCGTGAATTTGCAAGGGCTGCGTTGGATCGCGGCGAGCGCGAGGCGGCTGAAAAAGCCTGCCGGGATGCCGCCGCGCGGCGTGCCGCCGTCGATGACGTGTGGGGCCGGGCGCGCGAATATAATGACGGAATGGGTCGATGAACGCCGCAGCCGTCAAAGCGGCGAGCGAACGCCTCGCAAAGATCGATGGTGGCGCGCTCGCTGCGGCTATCGACCAGACGCGAGCGCGCGTCGAGCAGATCGAGGCGGCTATCAGGTCTGCCGAGCAGCAGCTGGCCGACGTAGCGAGCAAGATCATGAAAGGCGCGGAATCGGAGCTAGCGGGTCGCGCAGTCGCCGATGCCCTGCTCGCCGGCGATGCGTTGCCCGAACGGCGCATCAATCTCGACGACGATCGGCGGCGGCTGACGGATGGTCTTCGCGAACTACGCATAGCGCATCGTGACGCGCTGGCGGCGGTTAAAGCACGCCGCGACGAACAGCGCGCGGCATTCGGTGCGGCGCTGCGACCATTGGCCGACGCCGCCGATGAGGCCGCCCGCGCCCTTTTTGCGGCTGCGGAGCAGCTATGGCGCGACGACATGGCTCTAAGACACCTCGGCAACGAACCGCGCTCGCTGGCAGCCATCGAGGACGCAGCGGCGCGCCTTCGGTCCAACATGGGTCCAAATGTCGATCGGCCCGAGCCCGACCCGGCGCTTGTCCAACTGTTCGACGATCATCGAGCCCTGTTCGCGCAGGCGGGCTTGCGCATCGGCGCCGTCGATCATCCGCGAGAACAATAGTCGACCCGTTCAATTATCCAGCTTGTCGCGGCGTCCACAGCGCCCGCGACGAGGCCCCGGTTTGGATTGCCGGGCCTCACCCGAGGGGCCGCGGGGCGATTAATTCCTTTCTCGCCTCGCGGCTGCCATGCTCAGAAATTCATCCTGTCATCGAAACCGCCACGCCGAAAATCACGCTGTTCCATGGTCATGTTCATGCCGGCCTGTTCGCGCAAAGTGACGTTGCCGAAATTGCGATTGAGAGCGTCTAGGCGAGCAATTACCGCGTCGGTCTGGCGATCGATCGCGTCGATTACGGGGCCATTGTCATTTCCGATGCCGGTGTTGGAGAACGGACTGTCACGATTCGCGGAGATCGACGTAATGTTCGTTTCCGCGTCGATCCGCGCCTTGGTGAGCGCAGTGATTTCGTCCAGCACCTTGAAATAATCGTCCTGCGATCCCGCGAACTGGCGTTGAATGTCGAGCAGCGCGCGCGCCGCCACCGCATAGTCGTCATAAGCGGACATATCGCCCGCCGCCACGCGCTCGGCGAGCGGATTATATGCCTCCTGGGCACTGGAAAGGCGGTCACGCAACGATCGCGCATCGTTGCCGATGGTCAGTTCATCGAACAGCCCGCGCAGTGATGCGGTGACGCTTTCGCCCGCCTCCTTGATCGCCTTCGCCCGCTCGATGCCATAGAGTTCTTCTAGCTGGGCATATTCTTCGGCTGACGCCCCGGCTTCCTTGAAAATGTCCTGCAGCCGCTTGAATTCCTTGTCGAGCGTGTCGAGCGCCGCGCCGACCGGATCCTTGTACGCCTTGAGGCGCGTGAACACGCTCTCGAACGACAGCGCCTTCGAAATTTGAGCTTCGACATCCTTGCCCGCGCGCAACAGCCGCTGTGTACCCTCGCGCAGCCCCTTGATAGCACCGTCGCTGATCGCGTTGATGATTGCTGCCTTGATCGCCTCGGCCTCATCCTGCCCGTCGTAGATGAGATCGCTGCCCGCCCGCTTGGGAAATTTCTTGTCGCCGACACTCCGCGAACCGCTCGCGCTGACCCTGAACCAGTCCTTGTATTTGCCGATCGACACGGAGAATGAGCCCAGTTCAGCGCCCAGGGCGTCGGCGATCCGGCGTAAGCCATCCTGGACCGATCCCGCCGTCCCGCTCAGGGCATCGCGCACGTCGCCCTTGTTGCCACTGATGCTCGACTGGGTCGCGCTGGTGATCACCGCTGCGCCCCTCGGCGATTTCTTGAACAGTCCGCCGAACAATCCGCCCGCGATCGCGCCGATGATGTTGCCGCCGGGGATGGGGAGGAACGAGCCGATCGCTCCGCCAAGTTGCGCGCCGGTCGTCGACGTTTTGATGCCGAGCGCCTTCATGATGCCGGCGGTCGTGGTTCCGGTGGCCGACCCCTTCAACGCCTTGTTCGCGTTGCCCCACAGATTTGCGTTGAGGGTCTTGGCGCCGACCTCCTTCAACACGCCAGCGAGCGCGCCGGGGATGCCACCCTGCGCGTAACCGGCAATCGCGCCGCCGAACTCGCGGCTGAACTGCTGGAAAAACTTGGTGCCGAACACCTGGTCGAGCGCAGTCGTAAGCGGCTGAGAGATTGCTATGCCCATTGCATCGGCAAGATCGGTGACGCTGGCTTTGGCCAGGTCGATCGGGCGCTGACCGACGACGACGATGGTTTCCCCGTCATTCGCTGCGCTCGGCGCACTCTCGCCAGTCAATCCCGCGGTGCCGGTTAGGCGGGCTGCGGCGATGCCATCGGTGACTTCACGAAGCTCCTTGCCCAGCCGTCGCGCTTCGCTCCCGGCCACGTCGACCCCATCGCGCAGCCGCTCGTTCGCTTTGCCGAGCGGACTGTCGCGGCGCAACTGTTCTTCGAGCGACGCGAAGGCGTCACCGAACAGCGCATCGAACAGATTCTTTCCCCGCAACTGGGCGAATTGATCGGTGATGGTGCTGAGGAAATTCTTGCCGCTCGATTGACCTCCCAGGAAAGATTCGATCTCGCTGCGCACGCTCGACACCACGCCCAGCTGCGCGTTCATGAGAGCATTGGCGCGCTCGATTTCAACCGAGTACTTCAGCGCGGCGAAATACTGGCGTTCGGCAGCATTGGCGACCCGATCCTGCTGGTCGCCGATCTCCGCGATCTGCTGAGGCATCCCCGCAATGATGCCAGCCGCGCGCGCGTGCTCGTCCGCGGTCGCGGACGTGTCGGCAAGGATGCCCTCGGCAGCGCGCTTTTCATCGGCGAGGTCCTTGAGCTTGGCTGACAGGCCGAGCCGTTCGTCCTCGGCGCGAATACGTTTTCGGATTTCGGCGACGTCGCGCAAGCCGGCGGCCTGCAAACTGAGCAGTTCGAGCTCTTGCTCGTCGCGCTCGATCGTTTTGTCGATCTCGTTGTTGATCGCGTTTCGGGCTTTCGCCTGGACGTCTCGCGCCTCGTCGATCAGCTTTGCGACGCCAGGCAATTTAGCATTTTTGGGCTTCGACAATTCGGCAATGACGCCTTCGAGCTTGCGAACAGCCTGAGCGGATTTGTCGACGAGCGTAGGCTGTCGGTCGAACTGTTCATTGACGCGCGCGATCTCGTCCGCCGATTTCCGGGCAAGGTCGCCGATCCGCTCCTGCTCGCGCGCTTCCTGCCCGGAAGTGTCGCGCGCCTTCTTCGGCTTGTGCGGACGGCCGACGCGACGCAGTTCCTTTGCGAGCGTGCCATCGTCCAGCGATTTATCGATAGCGTCGGCGGTCTGGGTTTTGATGCCCGACGAAACCCGATCGATGAGGGCCTGCTGATATTCTCCTGCGCTGATTTTGAGGCCGGTGAAATCGAGATCTTCAGACGCCTGAAGTGCTTGTGACGGCGTAATCTTGCCTGTCCGACGCCGGTTTTCCAGATCAGTGAGCGCCTGAGCATTGGCGCGCGCGCCGTAATAATCGCCAGCGACAAGGTTGCCGATGCCATCCGGCAAGATCGATCCCGCGATGGCGCGTGCGCGCGTTCCGCCGCTCGTCTGGCGATCGCCGACTTGGCCGAGCGTTTTAATCGAACTCGCTTGCGAGGCTGCCGCTTCGGCCCGCAAATTGATCGCGGTCAGCCTGGCGTTGAGGATGAGGAGTTCGTTCTGATGCTGAAGCTTGCCGCTTGTCAGATCGAAGATGTCGCCCAAAACGCTCTGAGCTTGCGACAGGCCCGATGCGCCGGTCTCGGCCATCTTCGCCGCGTCTGCGTTGTCGAACATGCCTTTTGTGAGAGAACCGAGCGCGGCTACGGCGATAAAGACTGCCGCACCCCAAGGTCCGGCGAGGAACCTGCCCACCGCGCCAGCCTTGCCGCCGAAATACGACATTGCGAACGCAGCTTGTGAGCCTTGCTGGGTCAGGATGACGAACGGATTCACGCCCTGTTGCGCCTGAATGGTGACGTCATTCAATTGCTGGCCGAGTTGCTGGTATGCGAACCGCTGCGCGCCGACGGACGCCGTGCCAGTCTGCATCGCGAGGGACGATCGCTGGGTGGATACAGTTAGAGCGGTCGACGATCTGGCTGCGCGGTTGAGGCGCCCCTGGACCTGCTCGACGGCGTCCGCATGGGCGAGCGCGGCCGCAGCTGCATCGCGCTCTTCGCGAGCTAGTGCCTCGGCTGCAGCTACCGAAAGGCGCGCCTGCCGGGAATAGTCGCCCTCCTCGCGCGCAGCCGTTGCCATCGCGCCCGCCATCTCAGTGGCTGCTCGGGCCCGTTCTTGCGACGCCGCCGCGGCCTGGCGCAGGCTCGAGGCGCCGAGGTCGAGCGCGCCGAACGCATTGCGCGGCATGGTCAGCGCGCGATTCAGCGTGGAGTTGATCTCGTTGAAGGTGCTGTCGAACTTGCCCTGGGCCGCCGACGTCGCATTCGCCACGTCCGACTGAAACCGCGAAAAAACGCCGTTTTCTTCGTAATTCAGCTGCAAAAATGCAGGAAATTGTGAGGGTCGAGCAGCCATAATGCCTCCAAAGACGGAGCGATCACAGCGCGCAGCTTTGGTAGCCTAGAAATCCCAGATTTCCAAGTAAAACTTGCGTGCAACTTCTAACTATTCGAGGTGGCGACATAGCGGAAATGCGCGAAAAAAGCGGTTCCTATGCGCTTACGTTTGGGGCCGGCCGCAGCAAGGACCCGCAGCATAGATGCTTGAAAGCGCCGCAAATATAGGCAAGCCTGCATTCGGTCTGCAGGGGAGGCTTGGCTATGCGAATTGAGGACATCGAAATCCACGTTGGAACGCCGGACTTCGAGTACGAGCCCATCCGGCGGCTCGAGGCGAAGTGTGAGGCCACGATGGCCTTTTCGCCAGCGCCGACAGTTGACGAGATGAATGGCAAGCTGCGTTCAATGGCCGCGAAGCTGGGCGCCAACGCGATCGTCGAGGTCGAATACAATAGCGGCGTCTCAATGACCTCCTGGAAGTCGATGAAGGGCACCGGCCTTGCTGTGCGCAAGCTATCGGACATGAGGACTTGCCCGGTCTGCGCCGAGCCGATCAAGCGCAAGGCGACGAAGTGCCGGCATTGCGGCGAAGCCCTTGCGCCCCTGGTCGACGACGTCGCCGATGCCCCGGCGCAAGTCCAGCCTGCCCCAAGTGGGCAATCCGACACGTTTGCCGAGCAATCGGCCGCCTACTCTTCCGAGCCGCTGCGCGAGACGAACAACCCTCAGATGTGGCTGATCGCGGGCGCAGTGCTGTTCTTCCTGCTCATCGTCATCGGGGCGGCAGGATAGCCAACGTGCCATGACCTTTCGCCTCGCCTGTTGTGTGATCGCGCGCGCCGCCGCCTATCGTGGGAATAGCGGCGGCTTTCTGCGCCCATCCCAGAGTGTCGATTAAACTGTCGATTAACTGCGCCGTCCGCACTGACAGTTCGGAGTTGGTCAGTCGCGGCTTTCTACCAGCCACCGCCCCTCATCTTGTCGAAGCGCATGCCGCGGTGATACGCTTGCCGCCGACCTGGAGGAAAGTGCCATGATGCTTCGCGTTGCGATAATGACGATCGCGCTCGCCGCCGCCGGCGGTTGCGGTGGTGATCCGAACGAGCCCGCTTCCGACATCGAGGGCCAACTCGCCGAGCTCAAGGCGCTGGAGCGTACGAACGAGGCCCTACGGCGCGATCTGGCGGCGTCAGAGGCCAGACGCTCCGCAATGCCCGCTAAACCTCGCCAGGCGGCATCTCCGGTCGAGAACCTGGATGGCGATGTCGGATCGACGGATGAAGCATTAGCGGCGGCAGCGGCGCAGTCACCTGGTAGGTGCTGGCAGGACTATTGTCCGTGCGACAGTACCGACCCGGACTATGGCTATATGGACGTTCCGATCTGCCGCAATCTGCGCGGTGGCGTGGCGGTGAGCGATGAACAGTTCTCGCTCGGCGCGGCATCGCGTGACGCCCGCAAGGCGCTTCGTGAGTTCGAGCGCGATAACGGCGCGTTCTGAGCGTGACGGGCGGGCTATGAAACCGACCGCGCTGCTTGCTATCTGCTTGCTGGCCATGCGCTCGGCATCCCATGCCGCCCGGCTGCACCCGCTAAGACGTTGATATTATGGTGCGCCCGGCTGGATTCGAACCAGCGGCCTCAAGATTAGAAGTCTCGTGCTCTATCCAACTGAGCTACGGGCGCGTGCGAGGCCTTGTAACCGCCCGGACCATGGCTGCCTAGGCGAATAGATCGACCGGTCAGGCGCCGACCGACAGGCCCGCCATGACGCCTTCGAACAGGCGGCGGCCGTCGCTGCCGCCATGGGCGGGCTCGATCGCGCGTTCGGGGTGCGGCATCAGGCCGAGCACGTTGCCCGCATCGTTGAGGATGCCCGCGATGTCGCGCGACGATCCGTTGACCGCGCCGTTGGCATCGCCATCGGCATAGCGCAAGGCGACGCGGCCCTCACCCTCGAGCCGGTCGAGCGTGGCGTCGTCGGCGAAATAATTGCCGTCGTGATGGGCGACGGGGAGCGATATGCGTTCGCCCGCGTCATAGCGGTTCGTGAACAGCGACCGGGCGTTCTCGACCGTCAGCGCGACGTCGCGGCAGACGAAGTTGAGCCCGGCATTGCGCATCAGCGCGCCGGGCAGCAGCCCCGCCTCGGTCAGGATCTGGAAGCCGTTGCAGACGCCGAGCACGGCAACGCCGCGCGCGGCCGCATCGACGACGCTGCGCATCACCGGCGAACGCGCCGCCATCGCCCCCGAGCGCAGATAGTCGCCATAGGAAAAACCGCCCGGAACGGCGATGAAATCGAGCCGCTCGGGCAGGTCGGCGTCGCCGTGCCAGACCATCGCCGGAGCCTGGCCGGTGACGGCGCCGATCGCGACCGCCATGTCGCGATCGCAGTTCGAGCCGGGAAAGACGATGACGGCGGATTTCATGGGTTGGTCCCCTGCCCCTCAGCCGCGTTCGATGCGGTAGTTTTCGATCACCGTGTTGGCGAGCAGCTTGCGGCACATCGCGTCGAGATCGTCGTCGGACACGTCGTCGGCGACGTCGAGCTCGATGAAGCGCCCCGCGCGAACGTCGGCGACGCCGGCGAAACCGAGACTTTCGAGCGCGTGGTGGATCGCCTTGCCCTGCGGATCGAGCACGCCGGGCTTGAGCGTGACATAGACCTGAACCTTCATCGCATCCCTTTCGATCGAAAATCGCCGCCGCTATGGCGCGATTGGCCGCGCGCGACAAGGGTGCAGGCGGCGATCGGGCGCAGGCCCGACGACACGAACGCTAAGACCTTATTTACCCTGTCGCCTTATGATCGAACCGATCGATGTTGCGATTGGGAGTTGTTGCCATGGGTATGCTGGCACTTGCCATGTTCATCGCCCTGTTCGGCTGGGGCCACGAAATGTTCCAATGGTCCGATCCCGACGGCCAGGTCCAGCTCGCGCTGTTCGCCGCCTTCCTGTTCGGCATCATCTGCGGCTATCGGGTCAACCAGTAGGGCGCTTTTCCTGGCTTCCGCCGGACCCAGCCCACTCGGCACCGATTAGGGACAGCGTCAGCTGGCCCCGTTCAGCGCATCAAGAGTCCCCGACCAGGCTGTCATGGACGATGCGGATCTTGAGCTCGCTCTCGTCGCGCAGATATTTGCGCGCGGCCTTTTGCAGGTCCGCGGCGGTGATCGCCTTCACGCGCGCCTCGTAATTGCGCGCGCGGTCGAGCCGGTCGGCTTGGCTTTGCGCGCGCGACGCGAGCCCCAGCCAGTAAGCGTTTTCGCGCCGGCTCTTGGCGATTTGTTCGAGGATCGGCGTGCGCGCGCGGGCGAGGACATCGGCGTCGACAGGGGCATCGCGCAGTTCGGCGGCGATGCGATCGACCGCGGCGAACACCTCGTCGGCGCGGCCCGGCTCGACCACGACCGAAACGCCGAAGGTGCCGTAATCGCGATAGACGCTCGACATGCTCGACGCGGCCGAGGGCGAATAGGTCGCGCCCAGCTTCTCGCGAATTTCCTCGAGCAGCAGCAGCCCCATGACGTCGGACAGCATGTCAACGGCAACCTCTTCGGTCGCGTCGCTGTCGTCGTCGGTCGGCCAATAGGCGAGCGCAAGCGCCTGGTCGGGGGCGCCGGCATGGGTCAGCGTCACCGGGCTGCGGTCGGCCGGAAAGGCGACCGCGCGGCGATCGGCGAAGGCGCCGAAATCGGCGTCGCGCGGCGGCAACGCGCCGAAGCTGGCGGCGACGGCGGCAATCACCGCATCCTCGTCGATATCGCCGACGACCGCGATCTCGATCGGCGCGCGCGCGAGGATGGGCGTCAGCGCCGCCTCGAGCTCGCCGAGGTTGCGCGCGAGCAGCGTCGCCTCGTCGGGAATGCCGAAGCGCTGATCGCCGCTGGCGAGGATGCGGCCGACGTCGCGCGCCGACACCGATTGCGGCGTCGCGTCGAGCTGCGCCACGAAGGTCGGCACGAGGCTGGCCCAGCGCGACTGCGCCTCGGCGCGATAGCCGGGATCGGTCAGATAGGCGGCCGTGACCTTGAGCTGCAGCGGCAGGTCGGCCATCGTCGTCGTGCCCGACGCGCCGAAGCCGTCGTCGCTGACCGTCAGGCCGGGGCTGACGTTGCGCCCGGCGAGCAGCGCGACGAGATCGTCGTAGCTGTGCCGGCCGAGGCCGGCATTGGCGAACATCGTGTTCATGAAGATGGCGAGCCCAGGCTCGTCGGCGGGCAGCTGCAGCTCGCCCGAACCGAGGCGCACGGCATAGCGCAACTTGCCCTGTTCGAAGTCGGTCTTTTTGAGGTTGAGCCGCACATTGTTGGCAAAGGTGACGGTGCGGATGCCGAGATCGGCAATCGTGGCGTCGGCGGCAACGGCCCCGGCGGCACCGAAATCGTCATAGGCGAAGGCGGTCGCGGTCGCCGTGACCGGCGCGGTCAGCGCGGCCCTGGCCGCGGCATCGAACGCCGCGAGCACGGCGGCGTCGCCGCCCGCGATCGGGGTCTTGGTCGAGACATGGACGAGCGGCGGCGAGCCAGCCCAGCGCGCGCGGAACGCCGCCTCGACCGCGTCGAGCGTCAGCGTCGGCTTGAGCGTCGCGAACAATCGCTGCTGGAAGGCCGGGGTCGAGAAGATTGCGCGGTCGTTGAGCGTCGCCAGGATGCTCGCGGCGAGCGCGGCCGAGCGGCGCGTATCGGCCTGATCGGCAGCGGTATCGACCGCCAGCTGGATATTGGCGAGCTGTTCGGCAAGCTCGCCCGGCGCGAAACCGAACTCGAGCGCGCGGCGCAGCTCGTTCTCGCCGACCGCGAGCGCCTGTTGCCATTCGCCTTCCTTGGCGGTCACCGAGACCGACGCCGATCGCGCCGCCTCGAAAAAGGCCGAGGTCGACACGCCGCCGCCGAGGATCGGGCTGCCGGGCGCGTTGGCGAGCTTTTCGAAACGACGGTTGAGCATCGCGTTGCCGAGGCTTTCGAGCAGCGCGCGGCGGCTCTCGGCGACGGTGTCGGGGCGTTCGACATAGGGCTGAAAGCGGTCGATGCTGACGATATAGGGAACGTCGGGATCGACGAAGCTGTCGGCGGCGGCGGGACGCGCAACGTCGATCGTGCCGTCGTCGAGATCGGCGCCGGCCGGACCGACGCCCTGCCAGTCGCCGAAACGCGCCTTGATCTTCGCCTCGATCGCGTCGGGATCGAAATCGCCGACGAGGACGAGCGTCGCCTTTTCGGGGCGGTAATAGCGATGATAAAGCGCGCGGATCGTTGCCGCATCGGCGCTCTCGAGCACCTCGGCGGTGCCGATCGGCAGGCGATCGCCGAATGGCGTCTCGGGCGCGACGAAATCGAAATAATCGACGATGCGGCGCAGCTGGAAGCTGTCGCGCGTGCGCATTTCGGACAGGACGACGCCGCGCTCGCGATTCACCGCCTCGGGCGCGATGGTGAGGTTGCCCGCGGTTTCGCGCATCAGCATCAGCGCGGTATCGACCAGCTCGTCATCGGTGCGCGGCAGATCGAGCTGATAGGTCGTGGCATCGAAGCCGGTCGAGGCATTGGTGTCGGCGCCGAACGCCAGCCCGAGCCGTTCGAGCATCTTGGTCATGTCGCCTTCGGGGACGTTTTGCGACCCGTTGAACGCCATATGCTCGATGAAATGGGCAAGCCCGCGCTCGTTCTCGCCCTCGGCGATCGAACCGAAGTCGAAGCGCATCCGCACCGCCGCCGATCCCTGCGGCGTTTGGTTGCGCAAAATCGCATATTTCATCCCGTTGGCGAGCGTGCCATAACGCACCGCGGGATCGGGCAGGACATCGTAAACGGGAAAGCCCCAGCCGGTTTCGCCGCTGACCGGGGGCAGCGGCAGGGCGTCGTCCCGGACCAGCGCGGCGGGGGCCGGCGTCGCCGTCGCCGCCGGGTCGGGCAGCGTCGCGCAGGCGGATAAAGCGAGGGCTAAGGAGAGAAGCGGGAGGGTCGCAATGCGTGTGGCCGGGACGATCCGCTTCATAAACTCATTTTCCTCTTTTCTTGCGATGGCTGTCGAGATCGAGGACCTCGTTGTCGGCGCCTTCGGGCATCAGGCCGAGCCGCCGGGCGACCTCCTGATAGGCTTCCGCTTCGCCGCCGAGATCGCGACGGAAGCGATCTTTGTCAAGTTTTTCATTGGTTTGCATATCCCACAGCCGGCAGCTGTCGGGGCTGATCTCGTCGGCGAGGATGATCCGCGAAAAGTCGTTGTCCCAGATCCGCCCGAACTCGAGCTTGAAATCGACCAGCTTGATGCCGATGCCTGCGAACAGGCCGCACATGAAATCGTTCACGCGGATCGCCATGTCGGCGATGTCGTGCATCTCTTCCTGGCTCGCCCAGTTGAAGCACGCGATATGTTCCTCGGAAATCAACGGATCGCCGAGCGCGTCGTCCTTGTAGCAATATTCGATCAGCGTGCGCGGCAGCTGCGTGCCTTCCTCGATGCCGAGGCGTTTCGACAGCGTGCCCGCCGCGACGTTGCGCACGACGACCTCGATCGGGACGATCTCGACCTGGCGGATCAACTGTTCGCGCATGTTGAGCCGGCGCAGGAAATGCGTCGGCACGCCGATCTGGCCGAGCAGCGTGAAGATATGTTCGGAGATGCGGTTGTTGAGCACCCCCTTGCCCGAGATCGTGCCGCGTTTCTGCGCATTGAACGCGGTCGCGTCATCCTTGAAATACTGGATCAGCGTGCCCGGCTCGGGACCCTCGTAGAGGATCTTGGCCTTGCCTTCGTAAATCTGGCGGCGACGGGGCATGACGGTTACCTTCGCAGGGAAGAATGGGAGCGCCCCGAAATCGGCGCGCGCGTGGCGGCGCGGCGAGTCCGGGGCGGATGCCACCGTCCCTTAGCCAAAACGCGGGGGCGGCGCAAATCGTCCGCTAGGCCGCCGAAGCGCACGCCTCGATCGCGCCGGGTTCGGGGCGATCGCCGCTGGCGACGAAGCTGGCGTAATAGCTGCCGAGCTCGGGCTGTTCGGTGAAGCTCTTGAGCTTGTAGCCGACCGCCTCGAATTCGCAGAACAGCAGCTTGGGCGGGGTGCCGTGCTGCGTCGTCGGGCGATCGGCGTCGATCACGATCACCTCTCCGTCGCGCCGCAGCGCGGGATAGAGCCGCCAGAGAAAGGCGTAGGGTTCGGCGACCTCGTGATACATATGGACCATGAAGACGCGGTCGAAACTGCCCGCGGGGAGCATCGGATCGTCGGGCGCGCCCAATTTGATCGAGACGTTGTCGAGCCGTTCGCGCGCGACGCGGTCGGCAAGGCGGCGGATCGCGCCGCGATCGATATCCTGCGCGAGGACGCGGCCCTGCGCGCCGACGCGTTGCGCCAGCCGCACGGTATAATAGCCCTCGCCCGCGCCGATATCGGCGACGGTCATGCCGCTGGTGACGCCGGCGCGTTCCATCACCTCGCCCGCCTCGCCAAGCCGGTCGCGGCTGGTTTCGTCCGAATACTGGTTCGAGACGACGGGGGCGACGGGGCGGTCGGCGCGCGGAAAGTCGCGCGAGGTTTCGGGGCGGTCGGCATCGGGATCGTGGATCCAGTCGCAGCTGGCGAGCGCGAGCGACGACACGAGGACCAGCGCCATGATGCCCCGCCCCGCGCGCATCAATCGACGTCCTCTACCTCGACCTTTTCGCCGGTGACCTTTTGCGAGAGCGCGGCCGCCATGAAGGGGTCGAGCGCGCCGTCGAGGACGTCGTCGGGCGACGGCGAGGTGACGCCGGTCCTGAGGTCCTTGACCATCTGATAGGGCTGCAGGACGTAGCTGCGGATCTGGTGGCCCCAGCCGATTTCGGTCTTGGCCTGGTATTCGCCCGATGCCTCTGCCTCGCGCCGCGCCAGTTCGGCCTCGTACATCCGCGCTTTCAGCATGTTCATCGCGGTCGCGCGGTTCTTGTGCTGCGACCGGTCGTTCTGGCTGGCGACGATGATGCCCGTCGGGATGTGCGTGATCCGCACCGCCGAATCGGTCGTGTTGACGTGCTGGCCGCCCGCCCCGGACGCGCGATAGGTGTCGATCTTGAGATCGCCCTCGTTGATCTCGATGTCGATATCGTCATCGATGACGGGATAGACCCAGACGCTCGAGAAGCTGGTGTGGCGCTTGGCGGCGCTGTCATAGGGCGAGATGCGCACGAGCCGATGGACGCCGCTTTCGGTCTTGGCATAGCCATAGGCGTTCTCGCCCTTGACCTCGATCGTCGCCGACTTGATCCCCGCCTGGTCGCCCGCCTGGTAATCGACCATCGAAACCTTGTAGCCGCGCTTGTCGGCCCAGCGCTGGTACATGCGCAGCAGCATCTCGGCCCAGTCCTGGCTCTCGGTCCCGCCGGCGCCGGCATGGATTTCGATATAGGTGTCGTAGCTATCGGCCTCGCCCGCGAGCAGCGCCTTGATCTTGTCGGCATCGGCGCGGGTTGCGAGCTTGGCGAGCTGCGCCAGGCCTTCGTCGCCGAGCGCGGTGTCGCCTTCGGCATCGGCCATTTCGATCAGCTCGGCGGTGTCGTCCATGTCCTTCTGGATCGCCGTCACCGCCCGGATCGCATCGTCGAGCCGGCCGCGTTCGCGCATCACCTCCTGCGCGGCCTTGGGATCGTCCCACAAAGTCGGGTCCTCGACGCGCGCATTGAGCTCGTCGAGCCGCCGCTTCGCCTGGTCCCAGTTGAGGAAGCGGCGAATGAGGTCGAGCGCGGCGGTGATGCGGTCGATATGCGATTGCGCTTCGGCGCGCATGGAAAGTCTCCGTCAGATGTGACTGCCGCTTAGCGGAGTCGCGTTTAAAACGAAAGCGGGGGCGCGTCGCCGCGCCCCCGCTTCCGCAATGTCGAAAAGGTGGGTTAATGCCCGCCCGGCGCGCCCGCGATATCGTCGCTCAGTTCGGGCGGCGTGGCGCGGCCGTGGTCGGTGCCGGCGGTGCGTTCGCCGCGCGCCAGCGCGAAGATCACCCCCGACAGCGCGAGCAGCGCGATGACGTTGGGCACCAGCATCGTCGCATTGGCGATGTCGCCGAAGCGCCAGATCACCTCGAGCGGGACGTCCGCGGCGATGTAGATGACGATGCACCACAGGACGCGCCACGTCATGTGCAGCGCCTTTTCGCCCTTGAGGCTCGATCCGGGGAAGAGGTCGTAGAGCCAGGTGATCGCGCGCTCGCCGTAATAGCTCCACGTCAGCAGCGTCGTGAAGACGAACAGGATGAGCGCGATCGAGGCGATCAGCGTGCCCACCGGCACGCCGAGGATCGGGAACGGAAACGCCGCGCCGAACGCGCCCGAGGTCATCGCGAAGCCGGTCAGGTCGGACTGCCAGGCGTGTTCGACCGCCATGCCGCCGGCGGTGAAATCGCCCTCGACCGTCAAGATCACGAGCGCGGTCATCGTGCAGATGACGATCGTGTCGATGAAGGTGCCGAGCATGGCGAAACGACCCTGGGCGGCGGGATCGTTGGTCTGCGCGACGGCGTGCGCGATCGGGGTAGACCCCTGGCCCGCCTCGTTCGAGAACAGGCCGCGCGCGACGCCGGCGCGGATCGCGATGATGATCGCGGCGCCGATGAAACCGCCCGAGGCCGACTGCGTGTTGAACGCGCCGTAGAAGATGCGGCCGAAGGTTTCGGGAATATCGCGAATGTCGAGGATGATCGCGAGCAATGCCATCGCGATATAGGCGATCGCCATGAATGGAACCACCTTTTCGGCGACGTTGCCGATCGACTTGATGCCGCCGATGATGACGATGAATACCGCGATCGCGGTGACGAGGCCCCCGACCCATGCTTCGACGGCGAAGATTTCGGTCATCGAATCGGCGATCGAATTGGCCTGGATGCCGTTGCCGGTGACGATCGCCGAGATCAGCGTGCCGATGCAGAACAGGATCGCGAGCCATTTCCATTTCGGGCCGAGGCCGATGGTGATGTAGCTCATCGGGCCGCCGCGCCAGGTGCCGTCCTCGGCGCGGTCGCGAAAGCGGATCGCGAGCGCGCCCTCACCGAATGCCAGCGCCATGCCGACCAGGGCGGTGATCCACATCCAGAAGATCGCGCCTGGTCCGCCGAGCGCGATCGCGGTCGCGACACCGGCGAGGTTGCCGGTGCCGACCTGGCCCGACAGCGCGGTCGACAGCGCCGCGAAGGGAGAGATTTCGCCCGCGCCCTGCTTGCCCGACTTGGTGAACAGGCTGCGGAAGGCGGGAATCAAATGCGTCAGCGGATAGGCGCGCAGGCCGATCATGATATAGACGCCGGCGCCGAGCAGGAGGAGGACCAAGGGCGGGAACGGAATCACCGCCTCGCCGTTCCAGGTGCCGCCCCACAGGAAGTCGGACACGTTCATGATCGGCGCGAAAGCGTCGGGCTGAGCTGCTGCGGTCACGTGATAATCCCCCGGTTCGTGTCTTTTCGATCGCGGCGCGATGCGCGCGTTATGTTAACTGCCGCCGGGTTTTAACGCCGCAGCGAGCCTTGGCAAGCGCGGCGGGATCGCGGGCCGACGAGTCAGCGCGTCGCGGCGAGCCGTTCGACCGCGGCAAGCGTCAGCCGGACATGGTCATGATAATCCATGTCGTCGTGGACGAAGGCGATGCGGCCGTCGGAGCCGACGACGTAGCTGGTGCGCGTCGTCACGCCGGTATCGACGCCCGCCTTCTTCAGCGCGACGCCATAGTCGGCGATCATCCGCTTGCTCGCCGGCGCGACCGCGAACTTGCCGCGACATTCGGACACCGAGAATTTCCTGAGCGTGCCGAGATCGTCGGCCGAGAGGCCGAGCACGGTGGCGCCAGCGGCGCGGAAGCGCGGCATCGCCTCGGCAAAGGCATTGGCCTCGAGCGTGCAGCCGGTGGTGAAGGCGGCGGGATAGAAATAGAGGACCACCGGGCCCTTTGCGATCTCGCTGGCAAGATCGACCCGAAAGGTTTCGCCGCCGAGCGTGCCCGTCGTGACGAAGCGCGGCGCCGGATCGCCGACCGCGAGCCGGCCCGTCGCCTCGGCGCCGCGCGGATAGAGCAGCAAGACGGCACCGGCGAGAAGCGCGACGAGGGCGATGACGATAACGACGGCGCGGCGCATGCGAGCTTCTCCTGCGGGATGGACGCGATCGTCGCGACCCGATGTCGGCAACTAGTATATCCCGCCCTGGTCTTCGAGAAAGTCCGTGTCCTTGCGCTGGACCGGGGCGGTGCGCTGCGGGACGGCTTCCTGCTGCTGCTTCTTGGGCTGCGGAATCTCTTCCTTGCGAATCGTGCGCTTGGGCTCGGTCTCGGGCTTGAACGCCTCCCAGATGATCGCCGCCTTGGGATCGTCGTTCTCGCTGTCGGGAAAGACGCCATAGACGCGCTTGCCCGTCGTCCGGTCGATCCGCACCATGCGAATGTCGGCGGGGGCGACGAACGGGATCTTTGGCGCGTCCTTGGGGATCACCGCCTGGAAGAAATCGAGCGCGATCGGCGCGGAGACGCGGCCGCCCTGCGCCCATCCGCCCATGTCGCGCGGCTGGTCGTAACCGACATAGACGCCGGTGATGAGATCGGGCGTGCCGCCGACGAACCACACTTCCTTGGGCCCGTTGGTGGTCCCCGTCTTGCCCATCATCGGCCGGTCCATCGCGCGCAGCCGCGTCGCGGTGCCGCGCGTCACCACGCCTTCGAGGATGTGGACCATCTGATAGGCGGTCAGCGGGTCGAGCAGCTGGCGCCCGGTCTGCTCGAAGCGCGGCATCGGCCTGCCGTCCCAGTCGTCCCTGTTGCAGCCGTCGCACGCTTTCCATTTGGCCGGCCAGACGACCTTGCCGTTGCGGTCCTGGACATAATCGATGACGCGCGGGTCGAGCTCGCGGCCATGGTTGGCGAGCATCGAAAAGGCGTTGGTCATCTTCATCACGGTGGTTTCGCCGGCACCCAGCGCCATCGACAGATAGGGCGGATAGTCGCCGATCTTCATCCGCTTGATCGTCGCCACGACCTTGTCCATGCCGGTCGCATTGGCGGCCTGGACCGTCATCAGGTTGCGCGACTGTTCGATACCCCAGCGCATCGTCTTGGGCCCGGCATAGCCGCCCGAGAAATTGCGGAAGCATTTGTCGCCGAGATTGGCGCCCTGCCAGACGCAGAACGGCTGATCGACGATGATGCTGGCGGGGGTCATGCCGTTGTCGAGCGCGGCCGAATAGACGAACGGCTTGATCGTCGAGCCCGGCTGGCGCTCGGCCTGGGTGGCGCGGTTGAACGACGATATGCGGTTCGAAAAGCCGCCCTGCATCGCATAGATGCGGCCCGAATGGGGATCCTCGACGACCATCCCGCCCGACACCTTGGGCACGTTGCGCAACGCGAATTCGTCGCCGCCCATCGGCTTGACCGCGATCAGGTCGCCCGGCGCGATGCGATCGAACGCGCCCATCGCGTTGCCCGCCGTCATCCGGCCGGTGCTGCCGTCGGCAAAGCCGATCTCGGCCTCGCGCCCGTTTTTCGACAACAAGGCGGCGATCCGCCAGTCCTCATAGTCGATCGTGACATAGGACGAGGCGAGCCGGCTCTTCCACTGGTCGTCGGCCTCGATCGTCGCGATCGCGCCCGACCAGCCGCGCCCGGCATCGAAGCGCAGCAGGCCGGCGCGCAGCGCCTTGGTCGCCGCCGCCTGCATCTCGGGTTCATAGGGCGTGCGCACCCACAGGCCGCCGGCATAGACGCTCAAGGGGCCGTCGTCGGCGGTCTCTCCGAACTTGTCGATCAGCTCGCGGCGGACTTCCTCCATGTAATAGCCGCCGGCATTGCGGAACGGCGAAATGCTCGTCGCGGTCAGGCCGAGCGGCCTGGCCGTCGCCTCGGCGCGCTGGGCCGCGCTGATCCAGCCGTTCTCCTCCATCTGGCCGAGCACGAAATTGCGCCGTTCGAGCGCGAGCGCGCTATTCTGCGCGCGACCGTATTTTTCGGGCGCCTTGGGCAAGATGGCGAGAAACGCCGCCTCGCTGAGATCGAGATTGCCGACATCCTTGTCGAAATAGGCGCGCGCCGCCGCCTGGACCCCGAACGAGCGGCGGCCGAGCGGGATTTCGTTCAAATACAGTTCGAGGATCTGCTGCTTGGTCAGCACGCTTTCGATGCGCCGCGCGAGCACCATCTCGCGGAACTTGCGCGCCAGCGAATATTCGTCGCTCAGCAGGATGTTCTTGGCGACCTGCTGGGTGATCGTCGAGCCGCCCTTGGCGCGCTCGTTCGAGCCGGCCTTGCTGATATAGTCGATCACCGCGCCGGCAAGGCCGGTATAATCGATGCCGCCATGGCTGAAAAAGGTCTTGTCCTCGGCGGCGAGATAGGCCTGGATCAGCTGCGGCGGCAGGTCCTCGTAGCTCAGCTGCACACGGCGTTCGCGGGCATAGCTGTGGACCGGCTCGCCGCTCGCCCCGCGCACCACGGTCGGCAGCGGCGGCTGATATTCGAGCAGCGACTTGGCATCGGGCAGGCCGCGCGCGACCACCGCCCACAACGCGATCCAGCCGACCAGCGCGAGGACGACGGCATAGGTCAGCCAGCGAAAGCGGCGGCGGTGCCAGCGATCGGCGAACCAGTGCCCAAGCCCGGCGGCGTCGCGACGCAGGCGGTAGCGCGCATAAGCGCCGGTGGTGGCGGGGCCGGTGGCAGCAGGGGCGGTGTCGTCGGTCATTGCGGCCACGCTTTAGCAAAGGCCACGGGCATTGCCATATGCTTCGTGGACAAGATGCAGATTGCGGGCACGCGAAGCCAAAATCACCGTTCCGCCCGCAACTTCGCGAAATGCACGATCACCGCCTGGGCGATGCCGCGCGCGACGCGGCGCTGGCCTTCGCGCGAGGCGAGGAAATTGGCATCGGCGGCGTTGGTGATATAGCCCGCCTCGACCAGCGCCGAGGGCATGTCGGGCGCCTTGAGCACGATCAGTCCCGCCATGCGGTGCGGAACCTGGCGGAAGGGGAAATCGTCGCGCGCCTCGCGCACCAGCAGCCGCGCGAAATCGGCCGAGGCGCGCATCGTCTCGCGCTGGCTGAGGTCGATCAGGATCGCGCCGATATCGTCGGACTTGCCGCCGAGGTCGACGCCATGGATGATGTCCGAGCGGTTTTCGCGCGCGGCGAGCAGCGCCGCCTCGCGGTCCGACGCGGTTTCCGACAGGGTGTAGACGGTCGCGCCGTGCGCGGCGGTGTTTTCGGCGCCGTCGGCATGGAGCGAGACGAACAGGTCGGCGCCGAGGCGGCGCGCGATGCCGAAGCGTTCTTCGAGCACGAGGAAGCTGTCGTCGTCGCGGGTCAGCGCGACGCGCACCCGCCCGCTGTCGATGAGGTCGCGGCGCAGCGCCTTGGCCAGCGCGAGCGTGAGATCCTTTTCGCGCGCGCCCTCGGCGACCGCGCCGGGATCGTGGCCGCCATGGCCGGCATCGATGACGACCAGCGGCAGCGTGGCATCGTCGCCCTCGATCGCCGGCAGCGGCAGCGCGGGCGCGGGTTTGCCGATTTTGATCGACACGCTGTAGCGGCTGCGGCGGCGCTGGGCGGCGGCAAATACGGGAATTTCCGCCAGATGCGATATCGCTGCGGCCGGTCCTGAAAGGGCGGCGGCAAGCGGCAGCAACGCGGTGACCATGAATGCCATGACCGTGCTATGCCGCCCCGATTCCCTGTTCGTCCAGCCCCCATGCGTCGCGCGCGGTGGCGGCAACAGCGCGGTTGCCGTCGCTGCCGGGCGGTGCTAGCACGATGGCGGGCCGCAAAACCCGCTCGTCACGCCCGTTTTTCGGGATCGCGGCGAAACGGCGGCACGGCTCGACCAGGGGCAAGGATATGTGGCAATATGCCGCGATTTTTCGCCCCCTATCGAACCAGGTTGACGCTGAATGAGGCATGACATCCCCCTCCACACCCGCCCCGGCAAGGGACATTTCGTCCCGCGCGGCGCGGATCGGAGCCGGATCGTCCCGCATTTTCCGGGCACTTTCGTCCCCGGACCGGCGAGCGCGTTTTGCGCCCGGGCCCGTACCAGCAGACACAATCATCATAACCACCGGATCACGCCCGGCAGCGCGACATCGCGCCCAGGGCCGTCCACAAAACATGGCGTCCGCACCCTTTTCCCGCTTGGGCTAGCCCCACCGGGAGGGAGCGCCGACGCCCGGAGTAAAGTACATGACAACGCGCATGCTGATCGACGCGCGGCACCGGGAAGAGACCCGGGTCGCCGTCCTCAACGGAAACCGTATCGAGGAATTTGATTTCGAGTCCTCCGAGCACAAGCAGCTCAAGGGCAATATCTACCTGGCGAAAGTCACCCGCGTCGAACCGTCGCTGCAGGCGGCGTTCATCGAATATGGCGGCAACCGCCACGGCTTCCTCGCCTTCAGCGAAATCCACCCCGATTATTACCAGATCCCCAAGGAAGATCGCGAAGCGCTGCTCCGCGAAGAGGCCGAGCACGCCGCCGAAGAGGCCGCGATGCGCGCCGAAGAGGATATCGAGGAGCTCGAGGGCGAGGTCGAGGACGTCGTCCCGCCCGCCCCGCTCGACGAAGACGATCACGCCGACAATAACGACGACGGCCATGGCGACGAGTCGCAGGACGACGAGGAACGCGGCGAGGACGACGAGGACGACGAGGCGCGCGGCGGCCGCCGGGCGCGCAATCGCGGTCGCGGCAAGGGCCCCAAGCGGCGTCCGAGCGACGAGCTGAAGGACAAGCGGATGGCGCTGCGCCGCCGCTACAAGATCCAGGACGTGATCAAGCGCCGCCAGGTGATGCTGGTCCAGGTCGTCAAGGAAGAACGCGGCAACAAGGGCGCCGCGCTCACCACCTATCTGTCGCTCGCCGGTCGCTATTGCGTGCTGATGCCCAACACCTCGCACGGCGGCGGGATCAGCCGCAAGATCGCCAACGGCAGCGATCGCAAGCGGCTGAAGTCGATCATCGACGACCTCAAGCTGCCGCCGAGCGTCGGCGTCATCATCCGCACCGCCGGCCTGTCGCGCACCAAGCCCGAGATCAAGCGCGATTTCGACTATCTCGCGCGATTGTGGGACGGCATTCGCGAAAACACGCTGGGCCAGTCGGCGCCGGCGCTGATCCATTCGGACAGCGACCTGATCAAGCGCGCGATCCGCGACATCTACAATCGCGAGATCAGCGAAGTGCTGGTCGAGGGCGAGGACGGCTATCGCGCCGCCAAGGACTTCATGAAGCTGCTGATGCCGAGCCACGCCAAGCGCGTGCAGCATTATGCCGACCCCGTGCCGCTGTTCCAGCGCTATGGCGCCGAAGACCAGCTGAGCGCGATGTACAATCCCGTCGTCCAGCTGAAATCGGGCGGTTACCTGGTGATCAACCCGACCGAGGCGCTCGTCTCGATCGACATCAACTCGGGCCGGTCGACCAAGGAACACGGCATCGAGGCGACCGCGTACAGCACCAATATCGAGGCGGCGCGCGAGATCGCCCGCCAGCTGCGCCTGCGCGACATGGCCGGGCTCGTCGTCATCGATTTCATCGACATGGAAAAGAACGGCAATGTCCGCAAGGTCGAGCGCGCGATGAAGGACGCGCTCAAGAACGACCGCGCGCGCATCCAGGTCGGCCGCATCTCGGGCTTCGGCCTGATGGAAATGAGCCGCCAGCGGCTGCGCACCGGCGTGCTCGAGGCATCGACGCGCGAATGCCCGCATTGCGAAGGCACCGGCCTCGTCCGCACCGCCTCGTCGGCGGCGCTGTCGGCGCTGCGCCTGCTCGAGGAGGAAGCCGCC
>Ga0100391_1000119_pt1 | contig 95122 bp, 90 predicted proteins | sample CryGeymeta201515_FD_81541 | JGI IMG/M metagenome (GOLD analysis project Ga0100391, IMG submission 81541) | Groundwater microbial communities from Crystal Geyser aquifers in Utah, USA - Crystal Geyser metaG 2015-15 | ecosystem: Environmental > Aquatic > Deep subsurface > Groundwater | place: USA...
CAGATCCGCGTCGCACTCATCAATCGCTTCAACGTGCTCGGAACCGCCGGGATCGTTCGCGTGGCCTGAGCCCATCGGGGAAAGGGGATGTCACGCTTCCCGCCCCAGTTACGCAACAATGCCAATGGACCTGCCCGCTGCTTTGACCGCGAGAGCAGGCTCTGCCCTGGTATGAGGCCTTGGTGCCGGCGCGTCACATGCCTGTGACCTAAGTCATCTAGACGTCTCTACAAGACGAATCGGGAGTCGCACATGCCACAGCTTGTCAGGGCCTCAGGGGTCGCCATCTGGGCGCAGATCGCCCAGGCGCTGCGCGTTGAAATCGAGCGGTCCATGGACGAGAGCGACTGGATGCCTGCCGAGCCTGAGCTTGCCGCGCGCTTTGGTGTGAACCGGCACACCCTGCGCCGGGCCGTCGATGAGCTGGTCGCGGAAGGCCTGGTCGAGCGGGTGCATGGCCGCGGCACGCGGGTGCTGGCGCGGGGGCTGGTCTATGGCATCGGCCGCGACACCCGCTTTACCGAGCGTCTGGCGGCGTCGGGACGCACCGCGCGGGTCACCTTGCTCGACCGCGCCGAGATCGGCGCCGAGGGCGGGGTGGCGCGGCGGCTGCGCGTGGCCGAGGGCGCCCCGGTCCTGCGCCTGCGCACCCTGCGCGGCGATGGGGATGTGCCCTACGCCGTCACGCTGCATTTCCTGACGGGGGCTGCGGCCGCGGCAGCACGAACCTATGAGGGCGGCTCGCTGACGCGCCATCTGCGCGAGGCGGCGGGCATCACGCTCGACCGGGTGGAAAGCCTCATCACGACGCGCCTGCCGCTCCCCGAGGACGCGCTGGCACTGCGGATGCCGCGCACCCAGCCGGTGCTGCGCGTCAAGGGCGTGAATGCCTGCCGGGCCTGTGGCCTGGTGCAAGAATACGCGATCAGCCAGTTTCGTGGCGATCGTATCCAGCTTTCGGTGGCCGAGCCTGGCTTTGCCGCTGAAGAGCCGCAGCCGGACTGAGGTGCGGCTGCAACCCTGACTCCCCAGTCAATCAACGCAAACCCGAAGGAAGAACCATGTCCATCCTCAAGACCATTGTTGCGGCTGCAGCCGCAACATTCATCTCTATCACCGGTGCCGTCGCGCAACAAGCCGACGGCACGGCCGCCAACCCCTACCGTGTCATGCTGGTGCCCGCCGATGGCGGCACCGAAGACGGCACCAGGGCCGACTTCGCGCCGCTGTTCGACGCGGTGACGCAATCGACCGGCCTCCACTTCGACATCCGGGTCGGCCAGACCTATGCCAGCGTGATCGAGGCGATCTGCGGCGATGTCGTTGAAATCGCCTGGTTCGGCCCGGCCTCCTACCTGCCCGCCAAAGAGCGCGGCTGCGCCGAATTGCTGGCCGTGGACGTGCATCACGGCGCCTCGACCTATTTCTCGGGGATCTTTACCGCGCGCGACAGCGGCATCACCACTGTGGCCGACCTCGCGGGCAAGGATGTCGCGTTTGGCGATGCCAATTCGACCTCGTCCTTTGTCTATCCCGTGGCGATGATCGTCGCCGCCGGCCTCGACCCGGTGACCGATCTGGGCGCGATCCGGATGACCGGCAGCCACGCCAACAGCCTCAAGGCCCTTGCCGAAGGTCAGGTGGACGCGGCTGCCGCTTCGTTCGACAGCTTCGAGCGGGCGTTGAACGAAGGCGTTCTGGACCCGGCGCTGTTCGTTGCGATCGTCAAATCCGACCCGATCCCGAACCCGCCGCTGGCGATGTCCACCGGCCTGCCGGACGAAGTGAAGGCTGCGCTGCGCAACGCCTTCAACACGGTGCACGAGGCCCCTGGCGTCAGCCCGGAAATGATCCGCGGCTACGGCGGCAAGCAGGTTGACCGCTACGACGCCTCGATTTCCGAAGACATGATGGCGCCGGCGCTTGTCGTGCTGTCGGGTGTGTCGGGCGATCTGCGCACGGCGATCCTGGCCCGGGCTTCGGAATAATGGCCCGCGCCGCTTTGGCGCAGGACGGGGGAGGGGTGCAGCCGCACCTCTCCTTCGCCCATCTGGTCCGGCGGTTTCCGGACGGGGTGCGCGCGCTTGACGATGTGAGTTTCACCGTGCCCAAGGGGCAGTTCTGCGTGGTTCTGGGCCGGTCGGGTTCGGGCAAGACGACGCTTCTGCGCAGCGTGAATGGCCTGACAGAGTTGGACGGCGGCACGATCCGCATGGGCGACATGGACATGTCTGATGCCACGCTGCGCGCCATTCGGCGCAAGGTCGCCATGGTGCACCAGTCCTTCAACCTGGTCGAACGCGCCAGCGTCGCGGCCAATGTGCTGTCGGGCGCTGTGGCCGAGGCGCCCTCCTGGCGGGTGCATCTGGGCTGGTATCCCGCCCGGCTGCGCGCCCGCGCCTGCGCCGTTCTGCACCGCGTCGGGCTGGACGAGATCCACCTGCCGCGCCGCGCCGCAGCCCTTTCGGGCGGCCAGCAGCAACGGGTGGGCATCGCGCGGGCACTGCTGCTCGACCCCGAGGTGATCCTGGCCGACGAGCCCGTCGCCAGCCTCGACCCCGCGATCAGCCGCGAGATCCTCGCGCTGTTGCGCGATGTGGCGCGCGAACGTGGTGCCACCGTGCTGTGCAGCCTGCACCAGACCGACCTTGCCCGCGAATTTGGCGACCGGATCGTGGGCATGCGGCAGGGCCGCGTAGTGTTCGACGGCCCGCCCGCGCGCTTCGACGCTGCCGCCGAGGCCGCGCTTTATGGCGCCGCAGAGATGCCGATGCGCCCGGCACCCCATCTGATCGAGGAGCCTGTCTATGCCTGATCCCCGCGCAAACGACGCCCCCGCCCTCGCGCCACGCCCCCCTGGCGACTGGCACCTGCCCGCCCCCTATGACTGGCGCGCGGCGCTCGCCGTGCTGCTGATCGGCCTTGCGCTGATCTGGTCGGCGCAGCGCGTCGAGGTTGACCGGATGCTGCGCCTGACCGGCGAGGCGGCGCTGGCCCAGGTCGGCTTGCAAGAGGAAAGCCAGGTCGGCCGTGGCCTTGGCCGGATGTTCGGCGCGCTGTTTCCCTTCGTGATCGAGGATCGGCAAGAGGTCGCCCGGCTGCCCAACCTCGACCGCGACGCCCTGCCGCGCTTTACCCGGATCGAGACGATCGAGACCACGCGCTATGTGATGAACAGCGAAACGCTCCAGGCCGAACCGGTGGTCGAGAGCAAGGAATACCTCGTCCACCCCTTCGGCTATCTGCTCAAGGTGGCTGACAAGATGGTCGAGACCTTCGAAATTGCCGTCTGGGCGACGATCATCGCCGTGCTGCTGTCGATCCCGCTGGCGATCCTCGGCGCGCGCAACTACACGCCGCACCCTGTGCTTTATACAATGTCGCGTTCGCTGGTCAGCTTTCTGCGCTCGATGCCGGAGCTTATCATCGCGATGTTTCTGGTGCTGGGCTACGGCTTTGGCTCCATCGCCGGCTATCTGGCGCTCGGGCTGCATGGCGCGGGGTTTCTGGGCAAGTTCTACGCCGAGGACATCGAGGCCGCCGACCGCAAGCCGCAAGAGGCGCTGACGGCGCTGGGGGCGGGCAAGCTGCGGGTGCTGCGCGCTGCCGTGCTGCCACAGGTGGCCCCGGCCTATGTGGCCTACACGCTCTACATCCTCGACCGCAACGTGCGCATGGCCGCCGTGATCGGCCTCGTCGGCGCAGGCGGGATCGGGCAGGAACTCAAGGGCCGCTATGACCTCTTTGAATACGGCCATGTCGGCACGATCCTGCTGGCCATCTTCCTGACCGTGTTCGCGCTCGATCAGGTGTCGGCCCGGCTGCGCGCCCGGCTGATCGGATAAGGACATGAACATGCGACCAGACCGGGAAAGCTGGGCCTCCGCCCTTGCCAGCGCCGATGCGGCCAAGGTGGCGGCGCTGGCCGATCGCATCCGCGACCGCGCCACCGTCACGCCGCTGGCCCCCCCGCGCGAGGGCCTGATGCTGATGCAGGCGCGCGACTCTGTGGCCGGTGCCGCCTTTCATCTGGGCGAGATTCCGATGGCGCGCGTCCATCTGCGCCTGACAGCCCCCGAAGGCGGGGCCGAGGGCGGGGCCGCGCTGATGAGCGACGATCTGGCGCTGGTCACGCGGCTTGCCATCCTTGATGCCGCGCTTTGCGCCGATCTGCCCGAGGCGCCCGAGATCGAGGCGTTGATGGCGCAAGGCATGGCGGTGCGCGCCGAGGTTCACGCGCGCCGCGCGCTGGCGCTGGACCGCACAAGGGTCGATTTTCAGCTTCTGTCGGAGGATGACGCATGAGCGTTCTGGACCTTCCCCGCCTCTGGCGCCCCGAGACGCATCAGGCGCTGTTCCGCCGGATTCTGGATGTCGCGGCGCGGCCCGGCCAGATCGCCGACCTGTCCGACCTGCTCGACGACCGCGCCGCCGCACTGGCCGCGCTGGCCACATTCTGTGACAATACGCAGATGCTGGCCGATTTGACCGGGGCGCTTTCGGACACCGACCTTGCCTTTCTGGACGTGCGCACAGCGCCGGTGGACCAGGCGGGGTTCATCCTCGCCCGTGGCGCGGAGGCCCCCCGCTTTGCCCCGCGCCTTGGCACGCTCGATGCGCCCGAAGGTGGGGCCACAATCGTGGTCATGCTGGACAGCCTGACCGATGGCACGCCGCTCACCCTGACCGGCCCCGGGATCGCGGCGCAGGCCGGGCTGTCGCCCAGCGGCCTTGCCCCCGCGTGGCTCGACGCGCGCGCGCGCTGGTGCGCCGATTTCCCGATGGGTGTGGATCTGGTGTTGGCGGATCAGACCCGCCTCGCCGTCCTGCCCCGGACAACCAAGATCAAGGGAGCCTGAACCATGGCCTATGTTGCCATTCGCGGCGGTGCCGATGCGATCAAGGGGTCGGCCCGCCTGATGGACGCCCTGCGCGCCATGGGCCAAAGCGCCCCGCTGGAACTGGACCAGATCGAACGCCAGATGCCGCTTCTTCATTCCAAGGTGCTGTCCGAGGGCAGTCTCTATCACCCGCGTCTGGCCTCGCTGGCGCTGAAACAATCGCTGGGCGACAGTCTGGAGGCCGCGTTCTTTCTGCGCGCCTACCGGTCAACCAAGCCGCGGCTGGGCGAGACCGCGCCGCATGACACGCGCACCATGCGGGTGGTCCGGCGGGTGTCCGCCGCGTTCAAGGACATTCCCGGCGGGCAAATGCTGGGGGCCACGCCCGATTACCTGCACCGGCTGTTCCGGTTCGATCTGATGGACGAGGGCCCCGAGACCTTTGACCAGATCACCCGCGACTGGTTCGGCAATCGCCCCAATGGCGAAACGCCCCTGACCTTTCCCAAGGTGCTGGACACCCTGCGCGCGGAAGGCTTGCTTGCGCCGCTGGCCGACAGCGACGAGGCCCCCTTTGACATCACCCGCGAACCGCTGATCTTTCCGGTGCCACGCTCGGCCCAGCTTGCCACCATGGCGCGTGGCGAAACCGGGGGCTTGCTCGCGCTCGCCTATTCCAACATGCGCGGCTACGGCGACGTGCATCCCACGGTGGGCGAATTGCGCGTGGGCTATGTGCCGGTGATGGTGCCGCACCCGGTGACGGGCAAGCCGATGGAAGCAGGCGAAGTGCTGGTTACCGAATGCGAGATCGTCGCCATGTTTGAAAAGACCGACGATGGCGCGCCGGTGTTCACGCTCGGCTACGGGGCCTGTTTCGGCCATAACGAGGTCAAGGCCATCGCCATGGCGGTGCTCGACCGGGCGATTTCGGTGGCCAAGGACAAGGGCCGCATCGCCAACCCGTCCGAAGACCCCGAATTCGTGCTGCTGCATGTGGACGGGATCGAGAGCATGGGCTTTTGCACCCATTACAAGATGCCCCATTACGTCACCTTCCAGTCCGACATGGACCGCCTGCGCGCCGCGCGCGGCAAAGCCGAGGAGGCCGCCGATGCACCCCGTTGACACCATGGGCCAGACCCGCGAGGGCGCGACCTACGGCTTTGCCTTTCTCGACGAGGACGCCAAGCGCGAGTTGCGCCGCGCGATCTTCAAGGCGGTCTGCATCCCCGGCCATCAGGTGCCCTATGCCAGCCGCGAAATGCCGATCGCGCGGGGTTTCGGCACCGGCGGGATGCAACTGACGCTGGCGCTGCTTGGCCCCGACGACACCTGCAAGGTGATCGACCAGGGGGCCGACGACAGCGTGAACGCCGCCAATATCCGCAATTTCTTTGCGCTGACCTGTCCCGGCGTGACCGGCACGTTGCGCACCGAGGCGGCAAGCGTCATCCAGACCCGCCACCGCATCCCGGAACTGCCGCTGCGCGCCGACCAGATCCTTGTCTTTCAAGTGCCCTATCCCGACCCGCTGGTGGTGGTGGAGGCCAACGCGGCCAAGCGGCGGCGGATGCACGGGCGGGCCGATTACGCGCGGCTGTGGGTCAAGCTTTACGAGGACATGGTGGCCTTTGACGAGATCACCATTTCCCACCGCTACCCCACGCGGATAAACGGGCATTACATCATCGACCCCTCGCCCATCCCGCGCTTTGACGTGCCGAAACTGCATCAGGCAGAGTGCCTCTATCTGTTCGGCGCGGGCCGGGAAAAGCGCATCTACGCCGTGCCGCCGCATACCGACGCGGTGCCCATCACCTTCAACGACGTGGCCTTCGCGGTGGAAAACTTCCGCGACAAGACCACGGGCCAGCGCCATGTCTGCCGCCGCTGCGGCGCCGATGACAGCTTCCTTGATGAATTTCCCGACAATGACGGCGCGCGCGTCTTTCAGTGCTCGGATGCGGCCTGGTGCGACATGCGCCTCGACCGGCGGGAGGCCGCAGAATGACACCGATCCTTGACGTTGAAGCCCTGACCCGCATCCATGGCCCCGGCTGCCCGGCCTGTCTGGAGGTGACCGGGCCGGAACACGACACCAACATCTGCCGCCATTGCGGATCGGTGGTGGCCGTCGCGGATGCGTCGCTGCGGCTGCACAAGGGCGAAGTGCTGGGGATCATGGGCGAAAGCGGCTCGGGGAAATCCTCGCTGGTCAAGATGCTCTATTTCGATGACAAGCCGACCGCGGGGCGCGCGATCTTCCATGACGGCGGGCAGGCGCATGACCTCTTTGCCCTGAACGAGGCGCAGCAGCTTCGCCTGCGCGACATGCGGATGGGGATGGTCTATCAGAACCCCTCGCTCGGGCTGAATTTCGACATCTCGGCGGGCGGCAATATCGCCGAGCGGCTGCTGATGTCGGACGAGCTGAGCTACCGCGCGATCCGCGCCAAGGCCACGGCGCTTCTGGCCCGGACCGAGGTGCCGCCGGCGCGCATGGACGAGTTGCCGCGCAATTTCTCGGGGGGCATGCAGCAGCGCGTGCAGATTGCGCGCGCGCTGTCCACCGGCGCGCCGCTGCTGCTGCTGGACGAGGTGACCACGGGGCTTGATCTGTCGGTGCAGGCGCGCATCCTCGATCTCATCATGGAGTTGCAGGAGGTCACGGGCGTGTCGATGCTGGTCGTGACCCATGACCTTGGCGTGGTGCGCCACCTGACCACCCGCACCATCGTGATGAAACATGGCCGCATCATCGAGGCCGGGCTGACCGACCAGATCCTTGAGGATCCGCAGGCGGCCTATACCCAGCAACTTGTCTCCAGCGCCTTGTGAGAACGCCATGACCGATACCATTCTTTCCGTGCGCGACCTGGGCAAGGGGTTCTACATCCACGACCGCGCCAAACATGTGCCCGCCGCGATGGGCATCAGTTTCGACCTGAAACCGGGGCAACTCGCGGCGCTGGTCGGGCCGTCGGGGGCGGGCAAATCCTCGCTGTTGAAGGCGATCTACCGCACCTATGTGCCCACCTCGGGGCAGGTGCTCTATCGCCGCGCGACGGGCGGGATCGTGGATCTGGTGACAGCGCCCGAGACCGAGATCACCGCGCTGCGCCGCGCCGAGATCGGCTTTGTCACCCAGTTCCTGCACTGCCTGCCGCGCCTGTCCACCCTGGACGTGGTGGCGCGGCCCCTGCTGCAACAGGGCGTCGCGCGCGCCGCCGCGCATGACAAGGCCGCGCGGATGCTGGCGGCCCTCGCCATCCCGCAGCAGCTTTGGGACGCCACGCCTGCGACCTTTTCGGGCGGCGAGCGGCAGCGCGTGAACATCGCGCGCAGCTTTACCCAGGGCGGGCGGCTGATGCTGCTGGACGAGCCCACCGCCAGCCTCGACCCGGTGTCGCGCGAAAACGTCTGCGCGATGATCGAGGCCGCCAAGGCCGAGGGCGCGGCGATGGTCGGGATCTTTCACGACATGGCGCTGGTCGAACGGCTGGCCGATGTGCGCATCGACGTGCAGCGCAAGGCGTTCGAGGATGCGGCATGAGACAGCATCTGCAAAACGCCCGCATCGTCACACCTTCGGGGATGCATCCGGGCAGCCTGACCATCGCGGACGGCCGCATCGCGGCGCTGGACACTGATGCGCCCAAGGGGGCGCTGTGCCTTGATCTTGGCGGCGACCTGCTTTTGCCGGGCCTGATCGACCTGCACGGCGACGCCATCGAGAAGGAGGTAGAGCCGCGCCCCGATGCGTTCTTTCCGCTGCCCGTGGCGCTGGCGGCCATCGACCGGCGCATGGCGGCGGCGGGCATCACCACGGCCTATCATGGCATCAGCTTTGCCGAAGGCGAGTTGGGCGTGCGCGACGTGGATTTCGCGGAAACCCTTGCCCGCGCGCTGCATGGCTTTGCCGGCGCGGTCGATCACCGCGTGCATATCCGCTACGAGGTGACCGATGCCGGGTCCGAGGCGCGCGTCACGCGGCTTCTGACCGCGCGGGTGGCCGCGCTGTTGTCCTTCATGGATCACACGCCGGGGCAGGGCCAGTTCAAGGATGCCGCCGCCTATGGGGCGTATCTGTCACGCGTCTATGCGCAAAGCGCGGGCCAGATCGCTGCGAAGATCAGCGCGAAAGAGGCGCAGGCCGCGCATGTGGCGGACCGCATGACCCGGCTGGCGGCGCTGGCGCGGGCGCAGGGCGTGGCACTGGCGGGCCATGACGACGAGGGCGCCGAGCGTGTGGGTTTCATGGCCGGGCTGGGGGCCACGATCAGCGAATTCCCGCTGGATATGGCGACCGCGCGTGCAGGCCGCGCCGCGGGGTTGGTCACGCTGTTCGGCGCGCCCAATGTGCTGCGCGGGCGCTCGCAATCGGGCGCCTTGTCGGCGCGCGACGCGATTGCGGCAGATGTCGCGGGCGCGCTGTGTTCGGATTACGCACCGCAAGCCATGTTGCCCGCATTGGGCGTGCTGACCGGCGATCTGGGCATGGGCTGGCCGCAGGCCATGGCGCTGATGGCGGCTGGCCCGGCCCGCGCGGCCGCGCTGTCCGACCGGGGCGCGATCATCCCCGGCCTGCGCGCCGACCTGATCCGCGTGCGCGCCGATGGCGCGGCCCTGTCCGTCGCGGCCACTTGGGTTGCGGGGCGTCAGGTCTATGGATTTGGCGCCGCCCAGATGCCCGCAATGGCCGGGCAATGACCGGGCAATGACCGGGCCATGACCGGGCCATGACCGGGCCATGACCGGGCAATGACCGGGCAACCATGGCTCCTCGGGGGCCCCTCCGGCGCGGGCCAGGGCACGGGTCTTGCGGGACTGGCCGCGGTTGCGCAGATGCGGTAAAGGATCAGGGTCCGGCCATTCCCGCCGCGCAGCAAGCCGTCATGTTCGACCATCCGCAAGTCGCGCGCCCAGACCCTCATCGATGATCCCGCTTGCATTGCCCCGCGCAAAGACATATCGTTAAACGACGATATTCGATTTCAGACGAGGCCAAGGATGACGGCAGTCCAGCAAGACCTTGAGGACGCGAGAACGGCGGCGATGGCCAAGGCCCTGGGGCATCCGGCGCGATTGCGCATCTTGCGGCTGCTGGCGCATACACCGGGGTGTATCGGCGGCGATATCGTCGAGGCTGTCGGTCTCGCGCAGTCCACGGTGTCCGAACATCTGCGCATCCTCAAGGATGCGGGCGTGATCGAAGGGCAGATCGACCCGCCGCGCGTGTGCTATTCGCTCAGCCCCGGCGCCTTGCAGCCGCTGTCGGCGCTGATCGAGGAACTCGACGTCATCCGCAGCGGCGCTGCCTGCTGCGTAACCCCTGCCAGAGCCCAAGGATGATCCATGTCCCTTTTTGAACGTTACCTGTCTGTCTGGGTGCTCTTGTGCATTGTGGCGGGCATCGTGCTGTCATTGCTGCTGCCGGGCCTCTTTGCGGCGCTGGCCGTGTTTGAATACGCCTCGGTCAATCTGGTGGTCGCTGTCCTGATCTGGGCGATGGTCTATCCGATGATGGTCGCCGTGGACCTTGGCGCGCTGAAAGGCGTGGGTCAGCGTCCCAAAGGGCTTGTCATCACCGTGGTCGTGAACTGGCTGATCAAGCCGTTCACCATGGCCGCCCTCGGCGTCCTGTTCTTCGAACATGTCTTTGCGGGCCTGATCGCCCCTGCCGACGCGGGCCAATACATCGCAGGGCTGATCCTGCTGGGGGCGGCGCCCTGCACGGCCATGGTGTTCGTATGGTCACAACTGACCAAGGGCGACCCGAACTATACGCTGGTTCAGGTGTCGCTGAACGATGTGATCATGGTGTTCGCCTTTGCGCCCATCGTGGCGCTGCTGCTGGGCGTGACCGATATCGCCGTTCCATGGGAAACGCTGGTTCTTTCCGTCCTCCTCTACGTCGTGCTGCCGCTGGCAGCCGGTGTTGTCACCCGGTCCCGATTGATGCGCCACGGTGGCGAGGCGGCCGTGTCCGCCTTTACCGCGCGGATCAAGCCCGCCTCGGTTCTGGGATTGATGATGACTGTCGTGCTGCTGTTCGGGTTTCAGGGCGGCGTCATCACCGGCAACCCGTTCCTGATCGTGCTGCTGGCCACGCCGATCCTGATCCAGTCCTACGGGATCTTTGCCATCGCCTATTTCTGGGCCTGGCGCTGGAAGGTGCCGCACCGGATCGCCGCGCCCTGCGCGCTGATCGGCACGTCGAACTTCTTTGAACTCGCGGTGGCCGTCGCCATCGGCCTCTTCGGCCTCAATTCCGGGGCGGCGCTGGTGACGGTGGTCGGCGTCCTGGTGGAAGTGCCGGTGATGCTGTCGCTCGTGTGGTTCGCCAACCGGACACGGGAGAGCTTTGCGCCATGAACGACACACCTCACCTCGATGCCTCCGCCTTTGCCCCGGTGGACCACGACCTGTTGCTGTCGCCCGCCATCAGCACGCATCCCCCCCGCATCCTGATCCTCTATGGCTCGCTCCGGGCGCGGTCGTTCAGCCGACTGTCGGCCGAAGAGGGCGGGCGCATCCTGACGCGGCTGGGCGCGGAGGTCCGGTTCTTCAATCCTTCCGGTCTGCCGCTGGTCGATGACGGGGTCGATGCCAGCCACCCCAAGGTCCGCGAACTGCGCGACTTGGTGGCGTGGAGCGAGGGCATGGTCTGGTCCAGCCCCGAGCGGCACGGCGCCATGACCGGGCTGATGAAAACGCAGATCGACTGGATCCCGCTGTCTGACGGCGCCGTGCGGCCGACGCAGGGCAAGACCCTCGCCGTGATGCAGGTGTCGGGCGGCTCGCAGAGCTTCAACGCCGTGAACCAGATGCGGCTCCTGGGGCGCTGGATGCGGATGCTGACGATTCCCAATCAGTCCTCGGTCGCAAAGGCCTTTCTCGAATTCGACGAAGCGGGCCGGATGAAGCCGTCGGCCTATTACGACCGCATCGTCGATGTCATGGAGGAACTCATGAAGTTTACGCTTCTGACCCGTGACCGAGCGGACTACCTTGTGGATCGCTATTCCGAGCGCCGCGAAAGCGCGGCTCAACTGTCGGCGCGTGTCAACCAAACCGCCCTGTGACCGGCAGTTGCAGTCTGGATCCCGGCCAGGGGAGGGGCCTGAGATCATGGAGCATTCAATCAGCCGACGCCGGTTTGTCGGCGCGGGGCTTGCGGTTTTGGCTGCGGGCGATGCACGGGCGCAACCGGTGTTTCGCCTTGGCCTGACACCTGTATTCCTCGACAATGATGCGGCCGTGATCGACGGGCTGCGCCACGCCTTGTCGCGCGGGATGGGGCGTGACATCGAACTGGTCCAGCGCCGCACCTATCAGGAAATCACCGGTCTGTTGCTGGAACGCAGCGTGGATGCCGCATGGCTTTGCGGCTACCCCTATCTGCAACACGCCGATTTGCTGGATCTTGTCGCCGTGCCGGTCTGGCGCGGCGGCCCGAGGTATCAGTCCTACCTGATTGTCGGGGCAGGGGACGCGGCCGCAAACCTGTCAGACCTGCGGGGCGGCACGCATGCGTTTTCCGACCCGGATTCGAACTCGGGCTATCTTGTCACCGCGACCGATCTGCTCCGGATGGGGGAACAGGTCGAAAGCTTCTTCAGCCGATCCATATTCACCTTTGGTCATCGCAACGTGGTGCGCGCTGTCGCGGATGGCCTGGTGCGGTCCGGCAGCGTGGATGGCTATGTCTGGGAGGCGCTCGCGGTGATCGAGCCGGACCTGACCGCGCGGACGCGGGTCATTGCGCGGTCGGAATGGCTGGGCTTTCCGCCGGTTTGCGCGCGGTGCGACAGCCTCGGCTCGGAACCGGTCCGGGCCCTTCAAACCGCGTTGATGAGCCTCTCCGAGACAGAGGAAGGCCGGCTTGCGCTCGCATCGTTGCAACTCGACGGATTTCAGCACGCGACAGCCGGTCTGTTCGACGGGATCGCGGCGCGTATGCGTGATCTGGACCTCTGAGACATGACGTGGTTTGCCCCGATCCCCCTCTCGATCAAGCTGCCGCTGCTTGCGGCGGCAATGATGGTCCTGGTGGGCACGGTGGCATCCCAACAGGTACTGCGGTCGCTGGCGCAGGTTCAGGACGCACGGATTCAGGAACTGGCGCGGATGCATGTCGAGGGGCTGTCGGTCGCGCTGGGGCCGCTGGTGCTGCGGCATGACATCTGGGAGGTCTACGATACGCTCGACCGCGCCGCCCAGGCGGGCGAGGGGCGCCGGATGGTCCTGACCGCCGTCGCCGACGAGCGCGGCAGGGTGCTTGCCGCGACCGACCCCCGGCGCGTTCCCGTGGACAGCGACATTGCATCGCTCGGGGAAGAGGCGGTGACGCTCGACGCGCTGTCGGTGGACGGGGCCTCGCCTGTTCTCAGCCTGCTCGCGCCTTTGACATACCAGGGGCGCACCGTCGGGCAGATCGCGACCGAACTGGACGTCTCCGACCTGCTGTCGGAACGCAGGCAGGCGCTGCTCTTTCTGATCCTGGGCAATGCGATTGCCATTGGCCTGCTGTCGGCCGCCGGCTTTCTTGCGATCCGAAAGATGCTGAGGCCCGTCACGACGCTGGCCGGCCAGATGACCGAGACGCAAGGCGAGCCGCATCCCATCCCCGCCTCTGACATCCCGCGGGGCGATGGCGAACTGGCGCGGCTGGCGCGCACCTACAATTCGATGGTCGGCGCCGTGGCCGCCAAGGCGGACGCCGAGCGGCGGCTGGCGGAACGGGAACGGTTCGTGGCGCTCGGCCGCCTTTCGTCGTCATTGGCGCATGAGATCAACAACCCGCTTGGCGGGCTTTTGAACGCAACCGACACGATCCGCAGCTTTGCCGATCGTCCCGAGGTCGTGCGGCAATCCGCGGACCTGCTCGACCGCGGCCTGCGGCATTTGCGCGATGTCACGCGGGCCACGCTCGACCAGAACCGCATGGACCCCGAAACCCGCATGCTGACCCCCGATGATTTCGAGGACATCAAGCTGCTGATCCAGCCCGAGGTGTCGCGGCTGGCCCTTGACCTGGCGTGGTCCGTCGATCCTTCGGCGGTCACAGGGTGCAGCGTCGCCGCAGGTCCCTTGCGACAGATCGCGCTCAACCTGCTGTTGAACGCCTGCGCGGCAGCGGGCCCATCCGGGCGCGTCGGGCTGATCGCCCGTGCACAGGGCGGCAACCTGATCCTCCAGGTGACGAATACCGGGTCCGCCATGCCGAAACCTGCGTTGGACCGTCTGCTTGACGATGGCCCCCTCTCGCCCGGCGGCGGCGTCGGGCTGCGCCTGGTCCGCGACCTCGTGACGACAATGGGGGGCGCCATCACGCATGCGCATGAAAACGGGGTGACGCGCATCGCAATCAGCCTGCCGACATCATGGGAGGCGCGCGATGCTCAGGAATAGATACGTCGTTCTTGTCGAGGACGACGAGATCATGGGCGGATCGCTGCTGCAGCGGCTGGAACTGGAGGGTGCCGAGGTTCTCTGGCTGAAGCAGATGGTGCGGGCGCTCGGCGCGATCCGCACCCCCAAGAAGCCGATCGACGCGGTGATCTGCGACATCGGCCTGCCGGACGGGTCGGGGGAAGAGCTGTTTTCGACGCTGTTGCGCACCGCTACGCCGCCGCCTTTCCTGTTCATCACCGGGCAGGGCGGCATTGGTCAGGCCGTGCGGCTGATCAAATCGGGGGCGGCGGATTACGTCACAAAGCCGTTCGAAATGTCCGTGTTCCTCGAACGCCTCGGCCTGCTCGTCGGAAACCGCGAAAAACCGTTTCAGGACGATGACTTCCCCCCCCTGATGGGGGTCTCGGCCGCGGCGCGCCGGGTCGAAACGCTGATCGTCAAGGCGGCAAAGGCCAGCCATCACGTCCTGATCCGGGGTGGGCCGGGCACCGGCAAGGATATTGTCGCCCGACGTATCCACGACCTGTCCGAGAGGGCCGCCGCACCTTTCGTTTCGGTCAATCTCGCGCGGGAGGCTGACGCCGAGGCGGCCTTGTTCGGCCCCGGCGGCGGGTTCGATGGCCTCGGCGACGGAACCTTGTTCATCAACGCGGCCAGCAGGATGACCGCACAGGCCCAGATGAACCTGTTGGAGCGGCTTGAGCCGCCCTTCGACGGCCGGCTGATCGCGGCCTGTGGCAATGACCTTGAGGGGCTGATCTCGCAGGGCGCTTTCAATTCCGAACTGTTCTACAGGCTGGCCCGGATCGAAATCCCGATCCCCCCGCTTGGCACACGACCCGAAGATGCCGTCTGGCTGCTCCAGCAGCTCTTTCGCAAGCTGGCGCCGCGCCATGCACCAGGGTTGGAGGGCATCGGCGCGCTTTGCGAAGAGGCCGTGCGCAGTCATGACTGGCCCGGCGGTGGCCGGGACCTGCGGGCAAGATTGCTGCGCGGGCTGGCCATGGCGACCGGGCCGCTGTTGCAGCCATCCGATCTCTTTCCCGAACGTCTCGCGGGGCCGGCCGCCATGTTGTCCCTGGCACAGGCCCGTGACGCGGCGGAAAGGGCACAGATCATTGCGGCCCTCGACCGGACCGATGGGCAGATCGGCGAGGCGGCAAAGCTCTTGCGGATTGCCCGCACAACGCTTTGGGAAAAAATGCAGAAACTGGGCCTGTCAGGAGACTGAGAGACCGCGATGCATATGTTCGGATTTCCGAACACTGGAATTTCCATTTTAGAATCATGGGATAGCGGCAGCGCGGCATAGCCCCGGTGCCATCGCGCGCCCAGAAACCAAGGGCTAGTATGCCCCCAGTCATCCATCACTTGATGATCCAGGGAGGAGTCCAGCCAATGAAGTGCAACAAATTGGTCGACGCAGGGCGTCGGCAGTTTCTGAGAGGCGGCGCAATGGCGTCGGTGGGGGCCGTTGCCGCCACGATCATGACACCGGAACAGGCCAAGGCGCAGGCGCTCGCCCGCGTCGATTATCCGGCAAACCGCCTGGCCAACATCGCCGATCTGGTGGTGAACGAACCGATCGACGTCGCCTATCCCGATGAGGACAGCCCGGCTGTGCTGCTCAAGCTCGGCCAGGCCGTGGAGGGCGGGGTCGGCCCGGACGGCGATATCGTGGCGTTTTCCGTTCTCTGCCCGCACAAGGGTTGGCTGTTGAGCTATTCGGCCGAAGACATGACGCTCAACTGCCCCGGCCACCATTCCCGCTTTGATTGCGAAGCCGGCGGACAGCAGATCTGGGGTCATGCGACCAGCAACCTCGCCCAGTTCCTGCTCCGCGTGGACGACCAGGGCGACATCTACGCCGAAGGCGTGGACGACCTGATTTACGGCCGCCTGTCGAACGTTCTGGCATAAGGGAGATATAACAATGGCTTACAAGCGTCAAATCGACCGTCTGCCGATCATCCCGGCAGACGCCGAGGAATTCAACGTGACCTGCCACTACTGCATCGTCGGATGCGGCTACAAGGCCTATACCTGGCCGATGAACCGGCAGGGCGGCACGGCCCCGAACCAGAACAAGTTCGGCATCGACCTGAGCGCACAGCAGTATCAGGAAACCGAAGCCTGGTATGCCCCCTCGATGTACAACGTCGTCCGCCAGAACGGCCGCGACGTGCATCTGGTGGTCAAACCCGACGTGAACTGCGTGGTGAACGCGGGTCTGGGGTCGATCCGGGGCGCCCGCATGGCGGAAAACCGGCCGTCCAAGGTGACCGGCACCCAGGCGCAGCGCCTGTCCGATCCTCTGGTGTGGCGCAACGGCGTCTGGCAACCCACATCCTGGGACGATGCGCTCGACCTCGTCGCTCGGGTGACGGCAAAGGTCGTCGAGCAGGGGTCCGAGGACGACATCGTGGTGTCGATGTTCGACCATGGCGGCTCTGCGGGCGGTTATGAAAATACCTGGGCCACCGGCAAGCTCTACTTCGAGAGCATGAAGATCAAGAACTGCCGCATCCACAACCGCCCCGCCTATAACTCCGAGGTCCATTCGACCCGCGACATGGGCGTGGACGAGCTGAACTACGCTTACCAAGACTACGAGCTCACCGACACGATCTTCATGGTCGGCGCCAATTCGATGGAAACCCAGACCAACCTTTACCTCAACCACATGGTCAAGGGGCTCCAGAGCGGTGCCCGCTTCATCGCGGTCGATCCGCGCCGCACGATCACCATTGCCTCGTCCGAGCAATATGCCGGCGCGGAAAACGTGCTGCATCTGGCGATCAACGAAGGCACCGACATGGTGCTGTTCAATGCCATCCTGACCCATATCGTCGATCAAGGTTGGGTCGATGCGGATTTCATCGCCAATTCGACGTTCCAGGGTGGCGAAGCGGTCGCTCAGGACGAGGCGCATCCCGCAGGCATGGGCAGCCTGGACTACGCGATGCAGACCTGCCGCACCTCGCTGGACGAAGCAGCCGGGATTTGCGGCGTGCCCGCCGCCGACATCCAAAAGGCCGCCGAATGGATCGCGATGCCCAAGGACGACGGCAGCCGGCGCAAATGCGTCACGGCCTATGAAAAGGGCATCATCTGGGGCAATGACAACTACCGCACCATCGGCGCGCTGGTGAACATTGCGCTGGCGACCGGCAACATCGGCCGCGAAGGCGGCGGCGTCTGCCGGCTGGGCGGCCACCAGGAAGGCTACTACCGCCCGTCCGACGCGCATGTCGGCCGTCCGGCGGAATACGTTGACCAGTTCCTGATCCGGGGTCTGGGCGGCGTGCATCACATCTGGGCCTGCGACCACTACAAGACCACGCTCAACGCATCCGAATTCAAGCGTGTGCACAAGCGGCGGTCCGACATGGTCAAGGAGGCGATCGACGGTGCCGCCGGCGGCACGCGCGAGCAGGTGGTCGAGGCCATCGTCTCGGCGATCAATGCGGGTGGTCTCTTTGTGGTGGATGTGGACATCATCCACAGCCAGATCGGCCAGAATGCCCATGTCATCCTGCCCGCTTGCGAAGCCAACGAGATGAACCTCACCTCGATGAACGGCGAGCGGCGGTTGCGGCTGTCCGAGAAATACATGGACCCGTTCGGCAATTCGATGCCCGATGCGCTGATCGCGGCCAAGATGGCGCAGCACATGGAACGCGTGCTGCGCGAGATGGGCAACGACGCCTATGCCGACCAGTTCAAGGGCTATGACTGGGAGACCGAAGAAGACGCCTTCATGGACGGCTACAACAAGGGCAACCCCGAGGTGACCTATGACCGCCTGCGCGCCATGGGCAACAACGGGGTGCAGGAACCGGTCGTGGGCTATGAAAACGGCCAGTTGGTCGGCACCACGCGCCTTTATACCGATGGCGTGTTCACCCGGCACGGGCGCGAGGACGGCCGCGCGCTGTTCGCTGCGGCGGGCTGGCGCGGCTGGCAGGCACCGGGCAAGGCCCGCGAACAGGCCGCGCACCGGTTCTGGATCAACAACGTGCGTGCCAACATCTTCTGGCAGAACCAGTTCCTGGATCAGGACAACGACTTTGTCCAAGACCGCTATCCGCATCCCTTTGTCGAGATGCATCCCGATGACATGGTCGATCTGGGTCTGAACCCCGGCGACCTGCTCGAGATCATCAACGACAACGGTGTGACGCAGGGCATGGCCTATCCCATGCCGACGCTCAAGCGGAACACGGTGGCCATGGTCTTTGGCTCGCCCGCGGGCAGCCAGGGCAACGTGGTGAACCCCGGCGTGAACGAGCTTGTGCTGCCGGATTACAAGCACTGCTGGGGCGATATCCGCAAGATTTCGGATGCCACGGCCCAGACTCGCAGCATTTCGTTCAAGTCGCACGAAATCATGCTCTGAGCCGACACGCCTGGCCCGCCCCCTGCACCGGGGGCGGGTCTTTTCCCTTGGGAGGGGGGAAAGTCATGCCCAGCATTGCCGCCTGTTCCACAGGCAAATCCGGGCCGGCCCTGTCGGTCGATGCGGCGCGGCTGCGGGCCATCGCCGCGGCCTGTCCCGTGGCCGGGCAAGAGATGCTGCCTGTCGATCAGGCGGTCGGCCGTGTGATGGCCGCGGGCGTCATGGCAGCCCATGCACTGCCGCCTTTCGACAATTCCGCCATGGATGGCTATGCCTTGCGCCTGTCGGACCTGACCGGCGACGGCCCATGGCACCTGCCTGTCTCCGCCCGCATCCCGGCAGGCGATGCGCGCGCGCTCACCCTTGCCGCAGGCGCGGCGGCCCGGATTTTTACCGGCGCGCCGCTGCCCTTTGGTGCCGATGCGGTCGTGATGCAGGAACAGGTCACGCGGACCGCAGACATGATTTCGCTGACAGAGCGTCCGCGTCCCGGGCGCAACATCCGCAACCGGGGCGAGGATGTGGCGCAAGGGGCGCAGGTCTTGGCCCCCGGTCTGGCGCTGACGCCGCCGCGTCTGGCGCTTCTGGCCGGCTGTGGCGTGGCCTGCGTCGCGGTGCGCCCGCGTGTGCGCGTCGCCATTCTGTCCACCGGCGACGAGTTGTCCGAACCGGGCAGCATCCTGGGGCCGGGGCAGATCTACAACTCCAACAGGGTGCTTTTGCGGGCGACCCTGTCGCGTTTTCCATGGGTGGATCTGACCGATCTCGGCATCGTGCCGGACGATGCCGCCGCCATCCGCACGGCCATTCGCGAGGCCGCGCAGACCCATGATGTGGTGATCTCGTCGGGCGGCGTCTCGGCGGGCGAGGAGGACCACATCCTTGACGCGCTGCGTCGCGAGGCGGCCGCGCTTGACGTGCTCAAGGTCGCGATCCGCCCCGGCAAGCCGCTGACCGTCGGCAGGCTTGGCCGGACGCTCTACTTCGGCCTGCCCGGCAATCCCTATGCGGCCGCCATCACCTTTTCCCAGATCGCGAGGCCAGCCCTGCGTCGGGCCGCAGGACTGACAGAGGAACCCGACACATGGCTGCCCGCCGTCGCGGGTTTCACCTATGCCCGGGCGACCGGGCGGCGGGAATATGTGCCGGTCAGGTGGGATAGCCGCGACGCCTTTGGTCGGCCGGTCCTGATGCGGCTGGGGCAGGGCGCCTCTGCCTCGATGTCGCCCATTGCACTGGCCATGGGGATCGCCGTCATCCCTCCGGAAATCGACATGGTCAGGCCGGGCCAGTCGCTGGCCGTCGAGCCTTTGTACGAATGACGGTCATACCTTGGCAGTTCCGGTCACGCAGGTCCGTCGGGCCCGGCATCTGACCTGACCGGACCTTTCGCATGGGGCGCGCGTGACCCCGGCGCCAGCAGCGGCCCCTCAGGAGACCCGCCGCCCGCGGGATCGCGGCATAAGGGCCCACCGACGGCGCCGGCGTCTCCGACGGCACGGTGATGTCGGTCGCACCCACAAGCAGGGCCAGGATCGGCGCCTGGCGCAGCACGTCGCGGTGGCCAGGCGTGGCCCGGGCATCACTGTGCCGGGTCATCCGGCGCGCTGGCCGCCAAAATGCTGGAGCGCGTTCAGGATGGCCTTGTGCGCGGCGGTGCTGGCGGCTTCGCAATACCTGTTGGTCGGCCAGGCCACCGCGATGATCGGTTCGGTCGGGGCGTTGGAAAAGCCCGGACAGGCCATCACGATGACACCTCCGGTGGTTTCCTCGCGGTTCCAGCCGATCCCGGTGCGCCGCACCCGCGCCAGATCGGCGAGCAGCGCGGCGTCGTCGATGTCGGCCAGCAGGTCGGCACGGCGCGCCAGCGCGACCTTGCCGATGGCGTTGCGGCGCAGGTCATGGCGGGTGACGGGCGAGGGGGCCACGCGGACCCGGTGATCGCTTTCGATATAGTCGATGTGGATGATGGCGTTCCCTTCCTGCACGCCGAGCAGGACCAGTTCGTTCAGCTCCTTGGACAGGCGTTCCAGCACCGGGCGGTATTTGTGGCGCAGATGGCCATAGCGGTCACGGCAACACAGGTCGTAGAACGCGGCGGTCGGGGCCAGACGGCGGCCGGGGCCGCGCGAGACCAGGCCATGTTCGACCAACGTATTGACGATGCGCACGACATTCGACCGGGGCTGGCCGAGCGCCCCCACGATCTCGCCGACGGTGATCCCGTCCTCGCACCCCGCCAAGAGCGTCAGGACATCCAGCGCACGGATCAAAGAGGAGGAGAGGCTCATGGCAATGACCGCTATTAGGTTATTTATATCCGAATAGTTGACGCATTGCCGTTTGGTCAACTACGTTTTTAAGAATCGTCATCATCTCGCACTCAAGAGGCGAGGATTTCAGGGAGGACTACATGAAATACATCGTCCAAGGCGCCAGTGCGCTTGCCATCATGGCAGCACCGGCTTTTGCAGAGTCCGGCGAGATCACGATCTGGAGCTGGAACATCGGCGCATCGTCGCTGCAAGCGACAGTTGCGGGTTTCAACGCGATCCATCCCGACGTGACGGTCACGGTCGAGGATATCGGCAACCAGCAGGTTTTTGACCGGATGCTGGCCGCCTGTGCCGCAGGCGGCGTCGGTCTGCCCGATATCGTCAGCGTGGAAAACGCCGAATCCGAGATTTTCTGGGCGCAGTTCCCGGACTGTTTTGCCAACCTGCGCGACCTTGGCTATACCGAAGAGATGGCCTCGGCGTTCCCGGACTACAAGCGGATCGAGCTTGAAGTCGGCGACGCGGCCTATGCGATGCCGTGGGATTCGGGCCCCGTCATGATGTTCTATCGCCGCGACATGTATGAGGCCGCCGGTGTCGATCCGGCCAGCATCGTCACCTGGGCCGACTTTGCCGAGGCGGGCAAGGCGATCATGGCCGCCAATCCCGGCGTCGTGATGACCCAGGCCGACATCAACGGCAGCACCGATTTCTTCCAGATGATCGGCGGCGAAAACAGTTGCCAGATCTTTGACAATGCCGCGACCGGCGTCACCGTCGGGTCCACCGCCTGTGCCGAGACGCTGGACACGGTCAAGGGTCTGGTCGATCAGGGCCTTCTCACCGCCGCCGACTGGGGCGAAAAGCTGACCTCTGCCAGCGCCGGCACGGTGGCCACGCATATGTATGGCGGCTGGTACGAAGGGTCGATCCGCACCACCGTTCCCGAAGACCAGATCGGGCTGTGGGGCGTCTATCGGATGCCGAGCGTCAAGGCCGACGGGCCGCGCGCAGCCAACCTTGGCGGGTCGGCGCTGGCGATCTCGAACACGTCGCAAAACAAGGAAGCGGCCTTTGCCTATCTCGCCTACACGCTGGGCACGGTCGAAGGTCAGGTGACGATGCTGCGCGAATATGGTCTGGTCCCGTCGCTTCTGGCCGCGCTCGATGACCCCTATGTGCAGGAGCCGCTGTCGTTCTGGGGCGGTCAGCAGGTCTGGGTCGATACGCTGGCCACGATGCCGGACGTCGTGCCGCTGCGCGGGACGCAGTTCTACTTTGACGCGAGCCCGATCATCACCAATGTCCAGTTGGCCTATATCAACGGTCAATACGCCACCGCCCAGGACGCGGTCGATGAAATGGCCAAGCAGATATCGCTGGTCACCGGCCTGCCGGTGATGTGATCGCCTGACCACCCGTCCGCCCGGCTGTCCCTCAGGGGCGCCGGGCGGGCAAGACGGCCGCGCATCCAGCGCAGACAGCCAACGCATCCACGTTATCGCGGAGACCAGGCCATGCCCAAGCGCAACCGGACCGCCTATTTCTTTCTGTTCCCCTTCCTGACGATCTTTGCGGTTTTCTGGGCCTGGCCCATCGTCCAGTCGCTCGTGCTGTCGCTGTTCAACACGCGCGCAAACCCCTGGGTTTTCAACCCGCAGGCGAACTGGGGGCGGCTGTTCGTCGATCCGGCCTTTTCCAATGCGCTCTACAACACCTTCGTCATCATGGTGATCCAGGTGCCGATCATGCTGGCGCTGGCGACCGTGCTGGCGGTGATGCTGAACTCGCGCCTGCTGCGCGCCCGTGGCCTGATGCGCTTTGCCTTCTTTGCGCCGGTCGTGGTGTCAGAGGTCGCCTATGCGGCGGTGTTCCGGCTGATGTTCACCAATGATTTCGGCATCATCAACAAGCTGCTCAATTCCATCGGCATCGGGTCGGTGCAGTGGTTTTCCAACCCCAATGCGGCGATGGCGGTCATCATCATGGCCGTCACCTGGCGCTGGGTCGGCTACAACGCCATCATCCTGCTGTCGGGCCTGCAATCCATCCCCGAGGATGTCTATGAGGCGGCGACGCTCGACAAGGTGTCGAAAACCCAGCAGTTTTTCCATATCACGCTGCCCTTGCTGCGGCCGGTCCTGCTGTTTTCCCTGATCCTGTCCATTATCGGCACGCTGCAACTGTTCGCCGAACCGTTCCTGATCACCAATCGTGGCGGCCCCGGCGGCGCAACCGAGACTTTGGGTATTTTCCTTTATCGGCAGGGCTTTGGCGTGTTCAACTTTGGCTATGCCTCGGCCATTGCCTATACGCTGGCGATGATCGCGGTGGTGCTGTCGCTGTTCAACCTCTGGCTGGGAAGGGACCGGGCATGACCGCGAGGCCGATGAAATCCAAGCGCCAAAGCCAGAGGCTGGCCTCTATCGCGATCCATGTGGTGATGGTGCCGCTGGCCCTGTTGTGGCTGTTCCCGATCTACCTGATGGCGGTGTTTTCGACGATGCCGGACCGGGCGATCTTTGATCCCGGCATCAATCTGCTCCCGACGACCGGCTTTATCGACAATTTCCGCATCATCGAGGATACGACAGGCTTTACCCGCACGCTGATCAATTCCTTTGTCGTGGCCGTGGTCTTTACCGCGGTGTCGATCCTGCTGACCTCGATGGCGGGCTGGGCGCTGGCGCGGTATCGGTTCGTCGGGCGCGGGGCGATTGCGGGGCTGGTGCTGGGCACCCTGACGCTGCCCTACTTCGTGATCGTGATCCCGCAATACATCATGGTCGCGCGCGATTTCGGGCTGGCCAATACCTGGTTCGCGCTGATCGTGCCGCCCTTGTTCAGTTCGCTGGGCGTGCTGTTCATGCGGCAGGCCTTTGTGATGATGCCGGGCGAACTGTTCGATGCGGCGCGCGTCGAAGGCGTCAAGGAATGGCAGATCTTTACCCGCGTCGCGCTGCCGATGGCGCGGCCGACGATGGCGGCCTTGGGGATCATCCTGTTTCTGGCCTCCTGGAACAATTATCTCTGGCCGCTTCTCATCAACACCCAGAACGACATGCTGACCGCACCCGTGGCCCTTGGCGCGCTGATCGGCGTGACCAAAGTGTCCTGGGGCGGGATCATGGTGGGCGCGGTGATGATGACGCTGCCGATGCTGGTCATGTTCGTGCTGCTGCAACGTCAATTCGTGTCGGGCATCGCCGCCGGTGCGGTCAAATGAAGAAGGGGATCGGTGCATGACAACTGTCACGCTGCGCAATGTGGTCAAGCGCTATGGAACGCTCGGGGTCATCCACGGGGCCGATCTCGACATCGCATCGGGCGAATTCGTGGTGTTTGTCGGGCCTTCGGGCTGTGGCAAGTCCACGCTCTTGCGGATGATCGCGGGGCTCGAGGATATCACCGACGGGACTATCTCGATCGGCGGGCAGGTGGTCAATGATACCGAACCGGCCGACCGCGGCATCGCGATGGTGTTCCAGTCCTATGCGCTTTATCCGCACATGACCGTCGCCGAAAACCTGAGCTTTGGTCTGCGGATGAACGGCAATGACAAGGCCGACACCGCGCGCCGGGTGAAAAAGGCGATGGACATCCTGCAAATCGGGCCGCTCTCTGACCGCCGGCCAAAGGCGCTGTCGGGCGGGCAGCGCCAGCGCGTCGCCATCGGGCGGGCCATCGTGCGCGAACCCAAGGTGTTTTTGTTCGACGAGCCGCTGTCGAACCTCGATGCCGAACTGCGCGTGCAGATGCGGGTCGAGATCGCCAAGCTGCACGGCGCGCTGGATGCCACGATGATCTATGTCACCCATGACCAGACCGAGGCGATGACGCTCGCGGACAAGATCGTGGTGCTGCGCGACGGGCGGATCGAACAGGTGGGGCGGCCGCTCGACCTGTATGACGACCCCGACAACAGCTTTGTGGCGGGGTTTGTCGGCAGCCCGCGGATGAATTTTCTGCGGGCGCGGGTCGCGGGGCGCGAGGGTGAGCATCTGCGCGTGGTGCTGCCCGATTTCGCCGATGCCGCCGTCACCCTGCCGATCCGCGAAACGCCGCAGCCCGGCACGATGGTCTCGCTCGGCATCCGGCCCGAACATTTCAGCGCGCAGGGCGATGGCGACAGTGAAATCGCGGTGCGGGTCGATGTGGCCGAACATCTGGGCGCGACCAGCTATATCTATGCGCAGGCGGGGACGGCGGATCAGATCATCATCCAGAGCGCGAGCGCACGGCACGAAGAGCAAAATGGCCAGCCGCTGATTGTCGGCATACCCGCCGCCCATGCCATGCTGTTCGCAGAAGACGGCCATCGCATCCGCTAAGACCCTGATGACAAGGAAGAATACATGCCCGTCGAAATGACGCTCCCGGTGCTGCCGCCGTTTCCGGTGGCGTGCCAGACGCTTGGCCTGAACGGGGCGTGGTCCTATGCGCAGCCGGTGCCGGGTGATTTTCCCGCCGCCGCGCTGCCGGAGGGCAGGGTGCTGTCGGTGCCGGGCGAGGTCGTCATGCAGGGTCTGCCGCTGGACCCGGAGGCCGATTTCGCGCTCGACCGCGTGGTGCAGGTGCCTGCGGACTGGGCCGGTCAGGCGATCCGTCTGCGCTTTGGCGCGGTTTACAGCACCTGCACCGTCTATGCCGATGGCGTCGAAGTGGCGCGGCATCTGGGCGGATTCACCCCGTTCGACATTGATCTGACCGGCCATGCGCGGGCCGGGCAGGCGTTGCGGATCGGGCTGCGGGTCAGCAATGCCTCGATTGCCGACGATCTGAGCTATGGCAGCCGCTATGCCGGGCATCCGCTGGCCGGGGTGACACGCGATGTCACGCTCTATGCGTTGCCGCCCGCGCATCTCACCGCGATTGCCGTGGCGACCCTGTTTGACGGCGACTATGCGCAGGCCACGCTGCGCCTGACGCTGACCGCCGCGGCGGCGGGCCGGGTGGCGATCAGCCTTGCCGCGCCGGATGGCACGCGGGCCGATCTGGGCGCGCAGGATGTCGCTACGCGGACGGTGATCGACCGCGCCTTCGCCGCGCCGCAGCTATGGGATACCGACCATCCGCAGCTTTATACCCTGCATCTGCGCCTTGACGGCACCGAATACGAAGTGCCGGTCGGGTTCCGCGAGGTGGCGGTGCGCAACCGGCAGGTGCATCTGAACGGGCGGCGCATCTTTCTGCGCGGCGTCAACCATCACGAGACGCATCCGCTCACCGGGCGCGCCGATACCGCCCGCTGGGCGCAGACCGACGTGGCGCTGTTCAAGGCCGCGCATGTCAACTACATCCGCACCTCGCATTATCCGCCGGTGCCCGAATTGCTCGATGCCTGCGACCGCGCCGGGATCCTGGTCGAGGTCGAGGCGCCGGTCTGTTTCGCCTTTGGCTCGTTCGGCCATACCCCCCGATGGGAGGAGTATGACCCCGCCACGCAACAGGCGGTGTCGGATCACATCACCGCCGCCTCGCTCGAGATGGTGGTGGCGCATGGGCTGCATCCGTCGGTGGCACTCTGGTCGGTCGCCAATGAATCGCAATGGTGCCCGCCTTTCGCGCGGTCCTCTGCCGCGATCCATGCCGCTGACCCGACCCGGCCGCGCACCTTCAACTGGGCGAAATACGACGATGCCTGCCGCGATCATGTCGAGATCGCCAATGACCATTACCCCGATGCGGGCACGCTCATGGCGCATGGCGCCGAAACCCGCCCGGTGCTGCTGGGCGAATTCGCGCATCTTTATTGCTACAACGACCGCGAATTGTTGACCGATCCGGGGTTGCGCGGGCGGTGGGACGATTTTCTCGAGCGGCAATGGGCCGAGGTGCTGGACCTGCCCAATGCTGCCGGCGGCGCGATCTGGGCGGCGGTGGACGACTGGTTTCTGCTGCCGCAGAAAGACGGCACCCGGATCGGCCGGGGCTATGGGGCCTGGGGGCCGATAGATGGCTGGCGACGCGCGAAGCCCGAACTCGCGGGGATGCGACGGGTGTTCGATCCGGTCCACCTGCCGCAGCGCGCGGTCGCGCAGGGCGCGCCGGTGCGCCTGCCGGTCAGCAACCGCTGGGACGCGACCGATTTTGCCGCGATGCGGATCGACTGGCAGATGGGCGATGCGACGGGCAGGATCGCCCTTGCGCTGCCGCCCGGCGACACCGGCGAAATCGTGCTGCCGGCACCCCCGCAAGGGGCCCGCGTGCTGCACCTGCATTTCCGGGCGACGCAGCCCGACTATGACCGCAGGTTCGACATTGCCATCGGGGCCATCGGGGCCATCGGGCCAGAGCCGCTTGCGGCTCTTGCGGCGCCCGTCGCGATCACCACCGGCCCGCAGGGCTGGCAATTGGGCGATCTCACGCTCGACCAGATGGGCAACCTGCGCGCGGGGGATCTGTGCCTTGGCGGCCCCGACCTTGCCCTGATCCCGCGCCATGTCTCGCGGGTCAGCGGCATCAGGAATGCCTCGGTCGTCGAACCGCTGCGCAATGCGGCGACCGCCTGGCATCTGGCGGGGATCGAGGCCATCGCCGACGGTCTGCGCATCAGCGGCCGCTATGGCATCGCCGAAGGGGCGTTCATGCTGACGCCGCGTGCCGACGGGCAGTTGCGGATCGGCTATGATTTCACGCTGACCGCGGCCCTGGCGCCGTGGCAGACCGGCCTCGTGCTGGCCCTGCCACGCAGTTGCGACCGGCTGGACTGGGTCCGGGCCGGGCCCGGCGATGCGATGCCCGATGACCATATCGCGCGCGCCACCGGCCATGCGCGCGCGTTTCGGGACGCGACAGTGCCCACAGAGGACGGCGCAGCGCCCGCCTGGCCCTGGTCGCAGGACCAGACCGCACAGGGCACCAATGATTTCCGCGCGACGCGGCGCAATGTCCTGTCCGCCGCCCTGACCGATGCCACCGGGCGCGGCATCGCGGTGCTGTCGGATGGCCGCCAGCACCTGCGCGCCAGCATGGACGGCGCGTTGACGTTGCTGCATATATTCGATCATGCCGGCGCAGGCAGCGAATGGTTTCTGCGCAGCATGGAAGTGCAACCTGACCTTGAACCTGGCGACACAGTGTCCGGGGCCGTTACCATCAGCGCCGTTGTGGCGCAAAAGGACAGATCATGACCCAACCGGCAAAACTGCGGTCCCGCGCCTGGTTCGACAACCCGGCCAACCCCGACATGACGGCGCTCTACCTCGAGCGTTACATGAACTGGGGGCTGAGCCTGGAGGAGTTGCAATCGGGCAAGCCGATCATCGGCATCGCGCAGACGGGCAGCGACCTGTCGCCCTGCAACCGGCATCACCTGACCCTGGAAACCCGCGTGCGTGACGGCATCATCGCGGCGGGGGGCATTCCGATCACCTTTCCGATCCATCCGATTCAAGAGTCAGGCAAACGCCCGACCGCCGCACTCGACCGCAACCTGAGCTACCTGAGCCTTGTCGAGGTGCTTTATGGCTATCCCATCGACGGCGTGGTGCTGCTGATCGGCTGTGACAAGACGACGCCCGCCTGCCTGATGGGGGCCGCCACGGTCAACATTCCCGCCATCGCGCTGTCGGTGGGGCCGATGCTCAACGGCTGGCACGAGGGCGCGCGCACCGGGTCCGGCACGATCATCTGGAAGGCGCGCGAACAACTCGCCAAAGGCGAGATCGACCAGACCGGCTTTATCAAGCTGGTGGCCTCCTCTGCCCCGTCTCCGGGCTATTGCAACACGATGGGCACCGCCACGACGATGAACAGCCTCGCCGAGGCGCTGGGCATGCAGTTGCCCGGATCAGCCGCGATCCCCGCGCCGCACCGCGACCGGGCCGAGATGGCCTGGCGCACGGGCGGGCGGATCGTGCAGATGGTGGCCGAGGATCTCAAGCCGTCCGACATCATGACGCGCGATGCGTTCCTCAATGCCATCGCGGTCAATACCGCGATCGGCGGATCGACCAATGCGCCGATCCATCTCGCCGCGATTGCCCGCACGCTGGGGGTGGACCTGACCCTGCGCGATTGGGAGGATCACGGCTTTGACCTGCCGCTTCTGGTCAATCTGCAACCGGCGGGCGCCTATCTGGGCGAGGATTACCACCATGCGGGCGGCGTGCCGGCGGTGGTCGCACAACTGATGCGGCTGGGAAAGATCCGCGAGGATGCGCTGACCGTCAACGGCCGCAGCATCGGCGACAACTGCCGCGATGCCGCCGTGGCGCTGCCCGATGTGATCCGCAGCCCCGACACCGCGCTGGCCGCGCAGGCGGGGTTCCGGGTGCTGTCGGGCAACCTGTTCGAGAGCGCGATCATGAAGACGAGCGTGATTTCCGCCGATTTCCGCGCGCGCTATCTGTCCGACCCCGCCGACCCCGAGGCGTTCGAGGGCACCGCGATGGTGTTTGACGGGCCCGAGGATTACCATGCGCGCATCGACGATCCCGCCCATGGGCTGACCGATCAAAGCATCCTCATCATGCGCGGCACCGGCACCATCGGCTATCCCGGCAGCGCCGAGGTGGTGAACATGCGCCCGCCCGCCTATCTGATCCGCGCCGGCATCACCGCGCTGCCCTGCATCGGCGACGGGCGGCAGTCGGGCACCTCCGGCTCGCCCTCGATCCTCAACGCCTCGCCCGAGGCGGCGGCGGGCGGCGGGCTGGCGCTGGTGCAGACCGGCGACCGTGTCAGGATCGACCTGCGCAAGGGGGCGGTGGACATGCTGGTGGATGACGCCACGCTGGCGGCGCGCCGCGCGGCGCTGGATGCGGCGGGCGGCTATCCCGTGCCCGCCAACCAGACGCCCTGGCAGCAGCTCTACCGCGCGACGGTCGAGCAGTTGCAGGACGGCGCGGGCATTCGCGACACGGCGCAGTTCCAGCGCATCGCGCAGACCCGCGGCATCCCCCGCGAGAGCCATTGATGAAGCGGTTCCCCGGCATCCACTGCGTGCTCTACGCGCTGTTTGACGCCGAGGAACGGCTCGACCGCGCGGCGATGCGCGCGCAGGTCGAACAGGTCATCGCGGCCGGCGTCGATGGCGTCACCGTGCTGGGTCTTGCGACCGAAGTGCTGAAGCTCACCGGCGACGAACGCCGCGCGATCATTACCCGGGCCGCCGCCGATGTGGCGGGGCGGGTGCCGCTGTCGGTCACCATCGCGGGCAATAGCGTGGCCGAACAGGTGGCGCTGGCGCGCTACGCCACCGACGCGGGCGCAGACTGGCTGATCTTGCAACCGCCGCTCGCGGGCAGCTACGGGGCGGATGAATACCTCGATTTCTTTGCCCGCGTCGGCACCCAGATCACCCTGCCCTGGGCGGTGCAGAACGCGCCCGCCTATCTGGGGCGCGGCCTGACCGATGCCGATATCGCCGCCCTGCGCGCCCGCGCGCCGGGGCTCACGCATCTCAAGGCCGAATGCCCTGCATCCGAGATCGTGGGGCTGATCGCCGCCGCCGGCCGCGACCTCATCGTGCTCAACGGGCGCGGCGGGATGGAGTTGACGGACAACCTGCGCGCCGGCTGCGCGGGCTTCGTGCTCGCCCCCGATATCGTGGACCATGCGGTGCGGATCCGGCGCCTCTGGCAGGCGGGCGACCACGCCGGGGCCGAGGCCGCCTATGCCGCCGCCCTGCCCGCCATCACCTTTGTGATGCAGTCGATCGAGCATCTGATCTGCTACGGCAAACGGCTTTACGGCCTGCGCGGCGGGCAGGTCATCCACGACCGCGCCCCCGCCCTGCGCCCCACGCCCGAGGGGATCGCCGAAACCCGCCGGATGGCCGACCTGCTGGGCCCGTTCGGGGCAGAGCGACTCTGACGCGCGTGACACTGTTATCAGACGGCATCCGAAAGGATGATGTCCCAGGGTATCGTGCCGGGCGTCGGGTCAGACCAGTGGTCCTCGAAGATGCGCGCGACGCCCAGGTGCCCGGGCGGGACCTCGTATCCGGGATTGCGCTTGAGAACGCGCATGGCGGTCGCCTTGATCGACAGGCTCCGCGGGTCGCCTCTCTGGGCATAGCCACTCAAGGATGCGAGGAAACCGTCAAGAAGCGGCGCTGGCAGGGCATCGAACCCGCCATCATCAATCAGGCGGTCCAGCAGGTCAAAATGATCATCTTCGCTGGCAAGTCGCGTCATGGCCGTCTCGCCGGTCGGAATATCGGCTTTCACGGACATGCGCCACGGATCTGCGCCACGGATCTGCGCCACGGATCTGCGCCACGGATCTGCGCCAGCCGCGAGCAGGATGACGACCCCGGCTTCGTTCCCGATCACGGCAAGACTGGCGATGAGGCTTTTCCGGGTTTCGCCCAGAAGCATGGCATTCGGATCGCCGCCATGGGCGAGATCGGACCGCAACATGTCGTTGATCTGCTCAATCGACAGCAGGGTGCCGCCGGGCGAGCCGAGGTAGTAGATGAAATCCCGGCCCGAGCCTGCCTCCAGATCGGTTTGTCGCGGGTCGGACCCGGCGGCAAGCAAGGCATCGACCGCCGCGATATTGGCCGAACCAAGCGCGTGAAACAGCAAGGTGATGTCATGCCCGAAGCGGTCATTGAGACGGTCCGCCACCGGGGCAATATCGGATGGTCCGATCGGCTGACCCCGTTCGATGGCGCGGGCGATATGGATGATTTCACGCGGAGCGCCGGCAAAAAGACGATCGGAATTGGGTGTTGGTATGGTCATCGCCAGGTGCCGAGCCAAAAGAACGGCGATCGCCAGTCCCAATATGGCCAGGCTGACAACCGGGAGGGACTTGATACGAAAGGTCATGATGCCCGCCTAGGTCAGTTTGACCATGTCGGGCAACGGTTTGATCAATTGATCGAGGTTCGCCAACAGCGGCTCTGTCGCGCAAAACCGGCGGGCGTCTGGCCTGCCGCCGGCGGTTACGCCATCAAGGGCAGGGTGCGCCCGGCCCTGGCGCTGGCATGGGCGGTGTCCACGATCTGCTGACCCACTCGCGCGATCACCGGATCGAGCGGACCGCGCAGCGCGCCGCCGGTGGCAAAGGCGTGCAGCACATGTTCGACCGGGCCGCGGTCGGGTGCGGTGACCGGATCGTTGGGCACCTGCACCGGCGTGGGCGCGGCGCGGGTCTGCACCGTGACATGCGGCTCGAAGTCATAGGACGAGATCGTGCCGTGGCTGCCCACCAGCACAAAGCCGCATTTGGGCTGCGGCTGCTGCGTCCAGGGGTCGGTGAGCGTGCCCCAGCGCGTCTCCATCTTTGACAGGCCCTGCGCATAGCGCAGCACGGTGATCGAATGTTCGTCCACCTCGAGCCCCGGCGCCCCCCATGTGGTTGCGGTCACGTCGAGCGGGGCTGCGCCATTCATGAACCAGGTGCCCAGCGTCGCGCCATAGCCCAGATAATCAAGGAGCGACCCGCCGCCTGACGCGGCCTTGTACCACCAGGACGTGGGCTTTTGCTGTTCGACCTCGTCGGCCGTGACGGTGACCTTGTCGGCCAGATGGAACAGTGGCCCGCGGTTGCCGTCGTAGAAATGCACCTCGCGCAGATCGCCGATCACCCCGTCGTCGATCAGCCGCTTGGTGGTGACATGGCAGGGATACCAGGCCAGCGGCCAGTTGATGGCCAGCCGCGCGCCGCTGGCGGCGCAGGCGGCGATCATCCGGTCGGCATCGGCAAGGCTCGCCGCAAAGGGCTTTTCCACCAGGATATTGCGGCCGTAGGGCGCGACCATCTCGACAAACCGCGCATGATCGGCGGTGGCCGGGCACAGGATCACCAGATCGGGGGCCAGCGCCATGCAGGCGGCGACATCGGTGAACACCTTGTCGGGCGCAATGTCAAAGCTGGCGACGGCGGCTTGCATGCGGGCGGGATCGGCATCGCAGATGCCGGCAATCTCGGCCTCTGGATGGTCCGCAACCTGCCGCAGCAGGTCGCCCATGTGCATATGGTCGAAATTGATGCCGACGACGCGGGCGGGTTTTGACATCGGAATGCTCCTTTGGGACTGGCTGAGCGCGGGCTTTTCGATGGGACGACGCAGCGGCGCGCCGGTCAAGGGCATGCGCAGCGGTCGGTGGTCAATTATAGATGCCGCCATCGACACCGATCGCCTTGGCGGTGATATAGCGCGCCCCCGGCGAGGCGAGGAACAGATAGGTCGGCGCAATGTCGCCGGTGGTGCCCTGCCGGCCCAGCGGCACGCCCTCGCGCACCGCTTTGGCATGCGCCTCGACCCCGCCCATCAGCCCGATCACCGGCGCGTTGAAGCCGGTATCGACCCAGCCGGGGCAGACCGTGTTGACGGTGATGCCGTCGGGTGCAAGCTCGAGCGCCAGCGCGGTGCCAAAGGCGATGAGCCCGCCCTTGGACGCCGAATAGGCGGTGCTGCCCGGCCCGCCGCGCTGACCCGATACCGATGCGGTGTTGATGATGCTGCCACGGGGCGAGGCGCGCAGATGCGGCACCGCGGCGCGGCAGGTCAGGAACGGGCCGCGCAGGTTCACCGCCATCAGGCGGTCCCAGTCGGCCGCCGTGGTGTCGGTCAGCGCATTGACGATCTGCACCCCGGCGACGTTGACCAGGCAGTCGAGCCCACCGAGCCGCGCCGCCGCCGCATCGACCAGGCGCACGGCGTCCCCCTCGGCCGACACGTCGCCCTGTTCGGCTGCCAGCGCGCCGATCTCGGTCGCGGTGGTGGCCACCTGCGCGGACAGGTCCGCCAGCACGACGCGGGCGCCGGCGGCCACGAACTGCCGCGCCACCTCGCGCCCGATGCCGGTCGCGGCGCCGGTCACGCAGACCCGCAGACCCGCGAGGTCAAGGCCCACCGCCGTCATCGCCGCACCGTCACGGGCTGTCGCGACGCCGCCACATCATAGACCGCCGCGACCACGGCAAAGTTGAACCGGATCCCCGCCTCGTCCAGCGAGACAGAGGGCCGCCCGGCGATGCGCTCTGCCAGTGCCAGCAGTGGCGCGTGGTGATAATGCGGATGCGCGCCCATCGGCAGCACCTCGACCTCGGTCGCGACCTTGTCGCCCTGGTCGATATAGCGCGTGACCCGGGTGCCGCCGTCCTCGTAGGGGGGCAGCCATTGCCAGCCCAGACCGCCCGTCCGCCCTTCGACCGACAGTTCATAGAGCGCCGGACCGTTCACGCCATTGGCGCGTTCGTACAAGAGCGGCACCACCTGCCCGTCCCCCAGCGTCAGCTCCATCATCGCGGCGGCATGGCTTTCCACATCGACCGGAAAGGCGGGGGGGTCGTCGCGGCCATCGACACCGCCGGTCCAGGCGGCGCGGATCGTGACGGCGGTCGGGCGCAGCACGTCGAACAGCATGGCGATGTCATAGACCGCCCAATCCATCAGCACGCCGCCGCCCGCCTTGTCGCGGTTGAGGAACCAGCGGCTGACCGGCTGGTATTCGAGGCCGGGGCGCATCCGCGGATTGCGGTTCACCATGCGCACCAGATTGAGCGCGCCGATACTGCCCTCCGCGATCAACTCGCGGGCGCGCGCCATCGCGGGCTGACCATTGAAGCGGACCGAACAGTCGCCGACCATCCGCCCCGCCTTGGCCGCCGCTGCCAGAATCTCATCGACTTCGTCCAGGTTGCGGCCCAGCGGCTTTTCACACAGCACATGATAACCCGCCGCAAGCGCCATGGTCGCCAGCGGCGCGTGCAGCCAGGGCGGCACCGCCACGATGACGATATCGCGTGGCCCGGCGGGGTTTGCGGCCAGCATGGCATGGGGGGTCTCGAACAATGCCGCCTCGGGGAAAGCCTCGGCAAAGCGGGTGCGGGCGGGTTCCGACGGATCGGCGGCAAGGATCGCGGCGCCGGGGATCAGGCGTGCGGCAGCGGCATGGTGATGCGCGATGGCACCGGCGCCGACGATCAGGATACGTTGGGTCATGGTTTGGGTCATGTTTGGGCCTCAGGCTGCAATGGAGCCGAAATGGCGCGCGACATAGGCGACCGAGGCCGCATGGGCGGCGACGGTCGGCATTGTCTGCGGCGTGCCGTCCTCATAGGCGTGTTCGATCACCAAGAGCGGCCTGACCCCCTGCTGCGCCAGCATCGCGGCCACGCTGGCCATGTCGATGTCGCCATCGCCGATGGTCTCGTCCCAGACGCCGCCCTTGCTTTGCCGCAGGTGCAGTTCCGACACGCGCGGGCCGTAAAGCCGGATGATATCCTCGAGCGCGACCATCGAATTGCCCGCACCGCGCCAGACCCAATGCACATCGAGGCAGAGCGACAGCGCGGCCGGATCGGTGGCGGCGAGCATGTGATGAAACTCGCGCGCGGCGGCCTGCATTTCGGGTGCATGGGTGTGATAGAGCAGCTCTGCCCCGCGCGCGCGCATCGCATGGCCCAGAGCCTCGACCGCCCTGGACTGGACGCGCAATTCGGCGTCCGACTTGACCGCGCCGCCCGGCAGCGGGTTCGGGTTCGAGATGAAGCGCGTCACGCCATGCGGCATCAGCGCGTCACAGATCGCCAGCGCGGTGTCGGACGAGGCCTGCGCCTCGGCCTCGGTGTGGAAGGTGCCGAACACATAGGCCGACCGCATGACAAGGCCCGCCGCCGCGGCATCAGCGGCCACAGGCGCGACCTCGGCGACGCTGCGAAAGGCGTCCTCCCACCCGGTCAGGCCCGCCGCGCGGGCCTCGGCCATCGCGCGGGGCCGGTCATAGTCGCGCCCTGCGGCGCGCGCGATCTGCGTCCAGCCATAGACATTGGTTGCAATGAACATGTGGTGATCCTTTCGGGGTCAGGCGTCGGCGCCCGGCGTGTCGGTTTCAAGGTTGAGCCAGGCGCAGTCGCCCGGCGTCAGTGCCACCGACAGCGCGGGCAGGGTCGAGGCCAGCTCTCCGGGGCTGCGCGGGCCGATCAGCGCGAATGACGGGAAGGGCTGGGTCAGCACCCAGGCGGCGGCGATGTTGTTGGCCGACACGCCGCGCTGCGCGGCAAGCTCTTCTGCCCGCCGCCGCCGTTCGGCATTGGCGGCACTGCCAAAGCAGTTCTCCGGCCCGGTATCGGCGGGCAGGCGGTTGCGCAGTTCCTCGGGCAGGAAATAGCCGCGCGCCTGGCTCGACCAGCTCAGATGCACGACCTGCCGGTCGGTCATGAAGCCGCGCGTTTCGGGGTTGTTCGAGGCCAGGCAGCCGGCCCAGATCGGCTTTTCCATCACCGCGAGCGACAGGTTGTTGTTCAGGATCTGCGGCGCGAGCCGCCCGGTGGCCTGTGCCACATCCTGCGCCGCACCCAGCCGCGCCGTGGTCCAGTTCGACCCGCCCCAGATGCCGACCTTGCCCGCCTTGTGCAGCCGGTCGAACAGATCGACGAATTCGTCGATCGGCACATCGGGGTTGTCGCGGTGCATGATGTAGATCGGCGCGCGGTCCAGCCCCAGCCGGTCGAGCGACACATGCAACTGCGCCTCGATCGCGTCGGGGGTGCAATAGGGCGGCACGCCACCCTTGACCACAACGACGATCTCGTCGGCCACCTTGCGCGAGGCGATCCACTGGCCCAGCACCTGTTCATGCAGGCCGCCGCCATAGACAAAGGCGGTGTCAAAGGCATTGCCCCCGGCCTCCATCCAGGCGTCCCAGATGATCGCGCCTTCGGCCGGGGTGTCGCGGTTGTCGCAGCCCATCACAAGCCGCGTCATCGGCAGCGCCACACCGTCGATCCTGTCGCGCGGGATCGCGGGCAGACCCCCCGGCAGGGTGCGGGGCAGCTTGCGAATGACGCCGGGCATTTCGGCAAAGGTCTTGTAACCCACCTCGGCGCGCCAGGTGTCCAGGATGGCGGCGGTGGCGATGCTGTCGGCATGCGAGACGGCGGGAAAGGGCGGCTCTGTCTGGCCGGCGGCGATGGCGCGGCTGGCCAGATCGGCCTCAAAGGCGAAAAGCTGCCAGGGATGCGCGATGGCCTCCTCGGTCGTCTCACCGGCCTTGGTGATGCGGATCGTGGTATCGGACGGCCCGGCATTGCGGCCCGGCATCCAGGGGTTGGTCAGCAGGATCGACCCGTCGCTGCCGTCGATGCGCAGCATGTTGTCCATCGCCCGGCTGGTGGCGCAGGCGACCTCGGCCGTGATGCCGGATGCAAAGGTCATCGTCGCATAGGACACTTCGTCAACGCCGGTCTTGCCGATCAGCCCCACCGCCTTGATCTTGTCGGGGCGGGCAAAGGTCCGGCCCTCGGCCAGACCGGCGACAAGACAGGCCCCGGTGACCGGATAGCCGCCCACGTCGATGATGCCGCCGCCCGCCAGATCGTAGTTGTAAACCCGCGAGCCCGGCCATTTGCGCGCGTCAAAGCCGAATGTGCCGTGGATATGCTGCACCTGCCCGATGGCGCCGCTGCGGATCAGCTCGGCCAGCCGCGCGAATTGCGGATGGCAGCGATACATATAGGCTTCCATGAAAAAGACGCCTTCCTGCCGGGCGGCCTCGATCAGGGTCGTCACCTCGGCCGCGTTCAGGCCGGCGGGCTTTTCCACCAGCACGGCCTTGCCGGCCCGGATCGCCAGCAGCGCCAGTTCGGCATGAAAGGGATGCGGCGTGGCGACATAGACGGCGTCGATATCAGGGTCGGCCACCAGCGCGGCATAGCTGTCATGGCGTTTGGCCGCGGCCACGGCGAACTTGTCGCCAAAGGCCGCGCGCCGGTCGGCATCGCGGCTGGCAATCGCCAGCAGCCTGCCGCTGTCGGTCTGGGCCAGCCCGGTGGCAAAGTTGTCGGCGATGGTTCCGGGGCCGATGATGCCCCAAGCGACGGTTTTCATGGCATTTGTCCTGTTGTCATGCGTTTCACTGTGGCGACCGTGGCGTCATGAGGGCCGTGGGTCGTCTTGCTGTGTTCTCAGGTTGGTCTGCCGGTATGCGGTCGGCGACAGGCCAAAGCGTTTGCGAAAGCGGGTCGAGAAATAGAACACGCTGGCAAAGCCGTGCGCGGCGGCGATCTGGCCCACCGTCCAGGTGGGCGAGCGCAGCATCTGCCCGGCGCGGTCCAGCTTGACCGCCTCGATATAGCCTTGCGGGCTGACCTTGATCTGCTGGGTGAACAGGGCCGAAAACTGCGACCGCGACAGGCCCACGGCCTTGCTCAGGTCGGCGACGTTGATCGGCTCTGCGATGCGTTCGCCGATCAGGGTCAGCGCGCGGTAGATGCGCGGGTCGATGTCGGCGCTGCCCGACCGCGGGTTCACCTGATCGGCGACGATCAGGATCCGTTCGAGCGCGTTCATCGCGGCGTCAGTGCGCAGACGGGTCGGCCCGTTGGCAACGTCATGCAGCCGGACAAGCTCGGCCTCGATCACGCCAAAGTCGTCCTGCGCGCGCAGCAACGACACGCCCTTGTCGAACTCGGGCCAGGCCAGCCAGTCGATCCAGTGCGGGCGCGGGCGAAAATGCACCCAGGTGTTGTGCCAGGTGGCGGTCGTGTCGGCAAAGCCGTAGTCCTGTGGTGTGCCCGGGCGGAACAGCAGCAGATCGCCGCGCCGCAGGTCGCGGCGGACCCCGCCGGCGCTGCGCACATAGCCGGTTCCATCAGTCGTGGCGACCAGCAGCCAGTCGGCGGTGCCATTGGCGCGACAGGCGCGGCTGGCGATATTCTCGTGCGGCTGGCGCCCCGACAGGATCGGCAGCCAGTCCGGCACGATGGCCGTGCGATGGCCTGACGCATCATCCATCTTCTGCGGCTTGAACTTTCCCATGGCCCCACCCGATGTGCTGACAGTGTCCCAGACTACGGACCGCCGCACGCCCACGTCCATATGTTGAGCGCCGGACTATATATGATATTGTCCGGCGCCCCGCTGTGCAGACAAAGCGGGCCTTTTGGTGCATGATGCAGTCAGGTCAGCCTTATGGCATGGAATATCGGCCAAAAACACCGTTTTCCCGGTAAGACCGGCCCTTCGGCGCGGCCAGGCGCTGTCGCTGGTCCCGAGATTTCACGGCCGTTGCGCAATTCTGCGATACGCTATTGTATGAAATGGCCAGCCAAGCGGCGCGGCCGGGTCATCCGGGTCGTCCGGGGCCCAGACCCGGCACGGGCACGATCACCACGACATCCGCACCGTCCTGCCCCCCTTTGCGCAGACCGTGCCGTGGCGGCGGCGGGCGCGCGCCGCAACAGCCCTAGCGCAGCCGCAGCAAGGCCAGCGTGCCCGCCGCCATCAGCACCGCCGCAAGGCCAAAGCCGATGGCAGGCGAGGCGAGCGTCCACAGGATCCCCACGGCAGAGCTCGAGATCAGCTTGCCCGCGCCATTCACCGTGCCGAGCGCGCCATAGCTCGTGGCCAGTGTCTCCTGCGCCACCATCCCGGCGGTCACGGTCGATTCCAGCGCCTCCTGCACCGCGACGTAAAGCCCCGCGACGAAAAACACCGCACCAAGGACCCACAGGCTGCCGGTGCCCATGACAAAGGCCGCAGCCATCATCGCGGCGGTCAGCACGCCGAGCGCATAGCCAACGACCAGCACGCGCTGCGGCCCCAGCCTGTCGGCCAGCACACCCACCGGATAAGAGGCCACGACCTGCACGACATTGCGCCCGACATACAAGAGCCCAGCCACCTGCGCGGCCTGGATGACGCCCATCGACGGCGTCAGCAGCGTGGTCGCCGCAAGGATCAGCAGGCTGTGCGAATAGTCACCCGCCGCAAAGACCCCGACAGCCGCGAGATAGCGTTTGAACCGCGCGGGCAGGCCGCGCAGCGTCTTGAACAGCCGCAGGCCGGGGTTGGGCGAATGCTCCGGATCGTGCACCAGCGTCAGAAATGCCAGAACCGCCAACAGGCCGGGGATCAGTGTCAGCCAGAACACGAGGCGAAAGGCCGCGGCCGGGTCCACCCAGCCAAAGCCCTGCGCCCAGCCCAGAAGCGCAATGCCCAGCAGCGGGCCAAAGATCGCGCCCACCGTATCCATCGCGCGGTGAAAGCCAAAGGCGCGGCCGCGCGTCTGCGGCGTGACCGCCTGCACGATGATCGCATCGCGCAAAGGCCCGCGCAGGCCCTTGCCGAACCAGGACACCATCCGCCCCAGCAGGATCAAGGGCCAGCCAAGGCTGACCGCCAGCAGCGCCTGACCCAGTGGCGTCAGGCCATAGCCGATCAGCACCAGCGCCTTGCGGTGGCCAAAGCGGTCGGCAATATAGCCGGAGAACATCTTGGTGAAGCTCGCCACCGCATCCGCGATGCCCTCGATGATGCCCAGCACCGCCGCCGGCACCCCCAGCACGGCAAGGAACCCCGGCAGGATGACCGTCGTCGTCTCATAACAGAAATCCCCCAGCGCCGAAGTCAGCCCGGCACCGGCGACAGTGCGGTTGAACCAGCGTTCGGGTCGGGCGGGCGGCACGATGGGATCGGTCATTCTGGCCGTCCCGGCACGACGCCCCGCGTCGGACGCCCGCGATGCGGGATGTTGCGGTTTGCGGTCTGGGCCATCGGATGATCCTGTCTTGTCCCGCGTCGCGGTCACAGTCGCGGTCACGGTCTCGTTTGAAGGGCCGGGGCGGCGCAAGCATCACTGCGCGAGCGCATGTCGCGCGTTGCATGCAACGCCGCCCGGCGGAAATCAAGCCGGCGCGGCGTCGGACAATGCCGCGCCAGACCCGATCGGGTCGCCCGCGAACCGCGCCCGCCCGGGTCAGAAGCCGACCTTGTCGCCGCCCTTGAGCCCGAGGATGGCGCGCGCCTCCTCCGGGGTGGCCACCGCGAGGCCGGGCGCTTCGACCAGCGCGCGGGCCTTTCGGACCTGATCGGCATTCGACCTCGCAAGCGCGCCCCGCGCGATCCAGATGCTGTCCTCGAGCCCGACGCGGATGTTGGCCTCCGGCGTGAGCGCCTGCGCGGCAATGCGCAACTCGGGCATCGTCCTTGCCTGCACCCAGCACCTCTGCGTTGGCCCCACCGCGACAAGAGCGGAGCGCCGCGCAAAGGGCAAGGTGGTTCCGGGGCGCGGCGTGCCTGCCCATCGCACGGTCGCGACCGGCCGAACACGCGTCAAGTGGCGGCGGAGGCGGCGTCAACCGATGAAACCGCCGCCGCGCGCGATGTCGCGGGGCAGGCGGGCCCCGGGGTGGCGGATGACTTCGGCGGCGAGGCGCTGGGCTGCGGCCACGGCCTGCACCGGGGTCTGGCCGATCAGCCGCGCCGCGAGATAGCCGGCGTTGAACCCGTCGCCCGCGCCGGTGGTGTCGCGGATGCCCGTGACCGGCGGCGTCGGTATGCTGGTCTCGCACCCCGTCTCGGGCCCCGTCTCGCACCCCGTCTCGCGCTCTGCCGCGAGCCAGACCGCCCCCGCGCCGTCCTTGACCACCACCTCGGCCACCCCCGCCGCGCGGTGCCGGGCGCAGGTCGCCGCCGGCGCCGCATCGCCCCAGAGTGCGGCCTCGTCGTCAAAGCTCGGCAAGGCGATGTCGGTCAGCGCCAGCATCCGCACGACCGCCTCCCGCGCGGCCTCGGGCGAGGGCCAGAGCCGGGGCCGGATGTTGGGGTCGAACGACACCACCGCCCCCGCGCCCCGCGCTACGGCCAGCGCCGCGAACAGCGCCGCGCGTGCGTCATCCGGCAGGATCGCCAGCGTGATCCCCGACAGATGGATCAGCCCCGCCCCCGCGAGCCCCGCTGCCAGCGCCTCCCGGTCATCGGCGAGCCCGCGCGCCGCCGACGTGTCGCGCCAGTAGTGAAAGCTGCGCTCGACCCCATTGAGCGCGATCAGGTAGAGGCCCATCCCGCGCAGCGCGTCGCGCCCGATGGCCGATGTATCAAGCCCGTCCGCCGTCGCCCCGGCGACAAAGGCCTCGGACAGCGCATCGCGCCCGACCCGCGTGACAAAGCGCGCGCGATGGCCCGCGGGCAGGATCTGCGCCATGTGCCAGAGCGTGTTGAAGGTATCCCCGGCAAAGCCGCGCGCATATAGCCCGCTCTCCACCGGCGCCATCTCGACCATCGCTTCGCCGATAGCGATGACTTCGGGGGTGGAAAAGCGGATCATAAGTCTGGCCTCATCCTGTCGCCAAGTAACAGGGATGACCTTTGCCACAATTGCGGCGCGGGGCAAGGCCGCGCCAGCATCACGTCGAGGTCGATCTGGGACTGCGCCGTGTCGCGCAGGCCCGCGCCGTCCTCCACCAGCATGTCCACCCCTCCTCTTGCGCAGGTCGCTGCGCCGGTCTGCGCGGCCCTGTTCGGCAGGGCCTCGAAAAGGGGCGCGCTGCGGGTCGTTCAGGGCTGCTCCATCGCCGCGCGCCATTCGCCGAGAAACCGCAGCCGCGTGATGGCATCGAGGTTTGCCAGCAACCCGGGGTCGAGCCGGATCGGACGCAGATGCGGCTTGCGCTCGAACACGCCCGCATCGACCGCCGGCAGTCCGACGCCCGCGTCGATCAGCGCCTGCCCCTGTGGCGACAGCAGGTAGCCCAGGAAATCGAGCGCGAGTTCGGGGCGCTCTGACACGGCCGGCACGAGTGCGGTGCGCAGCAGGGTGAGCGTGAAATCCTCCATTTCGACCACGGCGATGTCATGGCCCGCATTGGCCTCGGCATAAGAGCCGAGCACATTGTAGGCGACAAGCAGCTCTCCGTCGCGCACCGCGTCGATCATGTCGCCCGAACAGCAATAAAGCCGGGCATCCAGCCGCCCCATCACTTCGGCCAGCCGCCAGAACGTGTCAGAGAGCCGCGCATCCTGCGCCGCGAGCAGATAGCCCACCCCCGAGATCGTGGGGTCATAGCTGCCGACGCGGTCGCGGAACCTGTCGGGGTTGTCGCGCAGCAGCGCGATCAGGTCACGCCGGCTGCGCGGCACCTCCTCGCCCGGTTGCAGCGCGAGGGGTGACAGGATCAGCACGACAGGCTCTTGCGCGACGGAGACCAGCAGGTCGCGCCAGCGCGCCCAGCCCGGCACGGCATCGGTCAGGGGGGCGGGCAGGGGCCGGGCAAAGCCGTCATTGGCGAGCTTCATCTGCAGGTCCATCGCGGACGAGATCACGAGGTCGAACACCGCGCCTTCTTCGGCGATGGCGCGGTGCACCTCCTGGCTCGAGGCCACGACATAATGCAGGCCCAGCCCGGGGGTCTGCGCGAGGTAGGCGTCGATCACCGGCGCGAGGATGGCGATATCGGTGGTGGACAGGACCGAGAGCCGGCGTTGCGGCGCATCGGGGCCGAAATCCTGCACCGCCTCGACATCAAAGGCCCGCGCGGCCTGTGCGAAGATCAGGCAGAGGCCAAGGGCAAGCAGAATTCTGCGCATGTGCCGCCTCCGTCACGGGGGGAAAGGGAAAATGTGCCGCCCATCGCCACGGCGGCCTCATCGACGATGGTCAGCCCCAGACCCGACCCCGCCACATCGCCCACATTGTCGCCCCGGCGAAACCGGCGCAACAGGCGGTCGGGTGTGACATGACCCAGTCCGCGCCCCCGGTCGGCCACCCGCACCACGGCCTGCGTGGCCATGGCACGGGCGGTGATCTCGACCGCGGCATCGGGGGCCGAATATTTGATCGCGTTGTCGATGATGTTGCGCAGCGCCGCCTCGACCAGCACGGCATCGCCGTCGCAGGGCAGGGCGCTCGCCAGGTCCAGGTGCAGCTCGATGTCCTTCATCCCCGCCGCCGGGGCGAGCCGGTCCGCCACCGCGCGGACCATGGCGGCCAGGTCGAGCCGCGCCCATTCGGCCTGATCGGCGCGGTAGAGCACTGTCGCATGGTCCAGCAATTGCCCGGCAGAGCGCGCGGCATCGTCGGCCGACCGGATCAGCCCGCGCAGGCGCGCGCGGGTCTCCTCCTCGCCGGACTGGCGCAGGGCCAGTTCCGCCTCGTTGCGCATCACGGCCAGCGGGGTGCGGATGTGGTGCGCGGCCTCGGCGATGAAGGTCTCGGTCTGCGACAGCGTGCCCCGCAGCCGCCCGATAAAGCTGTTGAGCGCGGTCACAAAGGGCGCGAGCTCTTGCGGCGCGGGATGGCGCACCGGGCGCAGGTCGCGCGGGCCGCGCCGGCCGACGCTTTCGGCCAGCCGGTCGATCGGCGCGGTCAGGCTGCGCGCCACCAGCAGCGCGAGCGGGATCGCGGCAAGAAAGACCGCCAGCCCCAGCGCCGCGGCGCGGTTGCCCAGTTGTGCCGCGATGGCCTCCTGCCCTTCGCGGGTCTGGCCCAGCGCCACCAGCACCGGCGTCGCGCGCCCTTCGATGCGCAGCGACCGGGCGACGGCGGCCATACGCACCTGCGCGTCGCGGAAGGGCACCGTGTAGAACTGCGGTGCGAGTGCCGTGGGCGGCCGGCGCGGCAGCGGCAGGTCGGGATAGCCCGTCACGGTCTGCCCGCCGACATCGACGCGGTAGAAGATCCGCTCTTCGCCCATCGCGGCCAGCATGGAAAAGGTGCCCGGCGGCACATCGAACAGCACGCCACCCTCGGCCGCGCGCATCTCTTCGGCGAGCCCCTGCGCCGCCGCCCCCAGCACCGCGTCCAGCGTCGCCTGCGAGGCGCGTTCGGCCCCCACCCGCACCGCGATATAGAGCACCAGCGCGAGCCCCGCGGCCAGCACCACCAGTTGCCCGACCAGCCGTCGCCGCAGGGACAGCGCCATCGCCCTAGCCGTCCGTCAGGCGGTAGCCGAGGCCGCGCACCGTCTCGATCCGCGCGCGGCTGCCCGCGAGTTTCTTGCGCAGCCGCCCGACATAGACCTCGATCGCATTGTCGGTCACGGGCTCGGAAAAGGAGAACAGCCGGTCGCAGAGATGCTCCTTTGACAGGATCCGCCCCGGCGCATTCAGGAAAAGCTCGAACAACCGCACCTCGCGCGAACGCAGGTCGCGCACCTCGCCCGCGATCGTGACATGGGCGGCGAGCGGGTCGAACATGAGGTCGGCGTAGCTGCGCTGCGTCTGCGCGCTGCCCCCCTTGCGGCGCAGCACGGCGCGGCAGCGCGCCTCGAGCTCGGCAAAGTCGAAGGGTTTGGTGATGTAATCATCCGCCCCGGTATCGAGCGCATCGACCCGGTCGCGCACCGCAGCGCGGGCGGTCATCACGATCACCGGCGTTTCGCGTTGCGCCTGCCTGTGCCGGGCAAGGAAATCGCGCCCGTCGCCATCGGGCAGCATGATGTCGAGCAGGATCAGGTCATAGACTGCCGCCGCCAGAAAATCCTCGGCCTCGGCCAGCGTGGCGGCACGGTCCACGCCGTGCCCGTCGAGCCGCAGCCGCGCCGCGACCGAGGCTGACAGCTCTGCGTTGTCCTCGACCAGCAGAAACCGCAAGACACCCCCATTCCCGTCCCGCACATTTTTTCGGCGGATGACAGGTTCGTGTCAGCTTTCCAGCTTTGAGTGGACACCGCAAGACCCGCGCGCCCGGAGGAGGGGCGCGGGCGGCAAGACATAAAAAGTCTCGGGAGGACTTACATGCGTATTTCTGTCAAGGCGCTGGCTCTCAGCGCGACCGCCCTCATGGGCTTTGCCGGCGCGGCAAGCGCCGCCGAATGCATCGCGCCTGCCAACCCCGGCGGCGGCTGGGATTTCACCTGCCGCCAGATCGCCGGCATCATGCAGGAGATCGGGCTCGAGGCGAACATGGTGCAGGTCACCAACCTCGCCGGTGCCGGCGGCGGCGTCGCCTTTGCGCAGGTCGTGGGCGAGCGCAACACCGATGCCGACGTCTTCGTGGCGGCCTCCTCTGCGACCACGACCCGTCTGGCACAGAACGCCTATGCCGGCATGACCGCGGATCAGGTCCGCTGGGTCGGCACCATCGGCGGTGATCCGGGCGTGATCGTGGTGGCGGCCGACAGCCCGTTCCAGACGATCAATGACCTGATCGAGGCGGTCAAGGCCGACCCGTCTGCCGTGGCCTTTGCCGGCGGCTCTGCCGTGGGTGGTTTTGACCACCTCAAGGTGCTGATGCTGCTCAACCGTGCGGGTTTCGAGGATGCCCGGGCGGTCAAATACATCGGCCTCGACGGCGGTGCCGATGCGATCACGCAGACCGTGGGCGGCTTTACCCAGGCGATGACCGGCGACATGTCGGAAATCCAGGGGTTCATCCGCTCGGGCGATGTGCGCGTGCTCGCGGTGCTGTCCGCAGAGCGCGTCGCGGGTTTTGACGACATCCCCACCGCGCGCGAGCAGGGTGTCGATATGGTCGCGATGAACTGGCGCGGCCTTTATGTGCCTGGCGGCGTGTCCGACGAGGTCTATGCAGGCTGGGCCGACAAGCTCGCGCAGGTTGCCGCGTCGGAACAGTGGCAGACGGCGATGGCCGAGAACGGCCTTGCGCCCTACACGCTGATCGGCGCCGATTTCGAAGCCTTCGTGCGTGACAACATCGCCGAGATCACCGAAATCTCCAAAGAAATCGGTATCATCCAGTGATGCGCGGCGACCGCATCTTTGGTGTGGTCATGATGATCGTGGCGCTGGGGTATATCCTCAGCGCCATGTCCATCCAGACCTCGTTCCTGTCAGACCCGGTCGGCCCGCGTGTGTTTCCCTATATGGTGGCCGGCGTCGTCATGGTCTGCGCGCTGGTGATGGTGCTGCGCCCCGACCCCGAGGCCGAATGGCCGCGGGGGGCGATGATCGTGCAACTGCTCGTCGCGCTGGTGGTGCTTCTGGGCTATGCGATGCTGATCCGGCCGCTGGGCTTTGTGATCCCCACCGCCATCGCCGCCGGTATCCTGTCATGGCAGATCAACCCGCATCCGCTGCGCGCGGCGCTGACCGGCATCGGTCTGGGCGTGGGGCTGTTCGTGCTCTTCAAATTCATCCTCGGGCTCGGGCTGGTCGGACTGCCCCGTGGCCTGTTCGACTGACCCGGAGGGCCAGCCTTGGATACTCTAGCAAATCTCGCGATGGGTTTCGGCATTGCGCTGACGCCCTACACCGTGCTTCTGGCGCTGATCGGCTGCTTTGTCGGCACGATCATCGGCGCGCTGCCGGGGCTTGGCCCGTCGAATGGCGTGGCGCTGCTCATTCCCATTTCCTTTTCGATGGGTCTCGATGCGATTTCGGCGCTGGTGCTGCTGACATCGGTCTATTACGGCGCCATGTATGGCGGGCGGATCTCGTCGATCCTGCTCAACATTCCGGGTGACGAGCCTGCGATGATGACCACGCTCGACGGCTATCCGATGGCGAAACAGGGCTTTGCCTCTGACGCGCTGGTGATCTCGGGTGTGGCGTCTTTCGTGGGCGCCTTCCTTGCCACCGTCGGCCTGATGTTCCTGTCGCCGCTGCTGGCGCAGGTCGCGTTCAAGTTCGGCCCGGCGGAATATTTCGCGCTCTACATGCTGGCCTTCTGCACGCTGGGCGGGATCGGATCGAACAATCAGGCCAAGGCCGCGATGGCCGCCGCCATCGGGCTTGGCATCTCGATGATCGGCCTGGACAAGACGACGGGGATGCCGCGTTTCACCTTTGGCGAGATGCACCTGATGGACGGCATCGACTTTCTTGTCGCCATCGTCGGTCTCTTTGCGGTGGCCGAGGTGTTCCACTTCATCGAGAGCCATGGCAAGGACAGCGCCATCGGCGTGAAACTGGGCCGCATCACCATCAACTGGGCCAAGATGTGGAGCACGCGCTGGGCGATGCTGCGCGGCACCGGGATCGGCTTTGTCGCGGGTATCCTGCCGGGGGCAGGGGCCTCGCTGGGGTCTTTCCTGGCCTATATGACCGAAAAATCCGTCGCCCGCGACAAGGACAGCTTTGGCAAGGGCAACCCGCGCGGCGTGGCCGCCCCCGAGGCGGGCAACAATGCCGCCGCCGGCGGCGCGCTGATCCCGATGCTGACGCTGGGCGTGCCGGGGTCGGGCACCACGGCAGTGCTGCTGGCGCTGCTGCTCACGCTCAACATCACGCCGGGGCCGCTCTTGTTCACCGAAAAGCCCGAGGTCGTGTGGTCGCTGATCGCCTCGCTGCTGATCGCCAACATCATGTTGCTGATCCTCAACGTGCCGATGGTCAAGGTGTTCGTGCGGATCCTGTCGGTGCCAAGCTGGGTGCTCTTGCCGGGCGTCACGATGGTGGCCTTCGTGGGCATCTTCTCGCTCACCGGGTCGTCCTTTGACATGCAGCTCATGGTGGCCTTCGGGGTGATGGGCTGGCTGTTCCGCAAGCTCGACATCCCGACCGTGCCGGTGATCCTCGGCATCCTGCTGGGCAACGCGATGGAGGACAACCTGCGCCGCGCGATGGTGCTGTCGGACGGGGACTGGACCTACCTGTTCTCCTCGCCGATCTCGATCGGGCTCTGGGTCGCCGCCGCTCTCGGCTTTGTCGCGCCGATTTTCCTGCGCGGCATCTTGAAGAAACCGCCGCAGCCTGCGACGGACAGTGGAACCTCCGACGCGTGACGACCGAACAGGGAGACGACGATGCCAACCCGCGTGCTGGTGCCCTCGGGCGTGCTTGGCCTCGGCTTTGACAGGGCCGCACTGGCGCGGGGCGTGGCGATGGCGCCCGACATCATCGCCATCGACGGAGGGTCCACCGACAGTGGGCCCTTCAGCCTTGGCGCGGGGCAGTCGAAATACGCCCGCGCCGCGACCATGGCCGAATGGCGCGACCTGATGGCGGCGCGCGCGGCGCTGGGAGTGCCGCTGGTGATCGGCACGGCGGGCACCTGCGGGACCGATGCGACGGTGGACTGGATGCATGACATCACGGCCGAAATCGCGGCCGAAACGGGCGCGCGCCTGCGCGTGGCGCGGCTCTATTGCAGCCAGCCCGCCGCGCGCGTCGCCGCGGCCCTGGCGGCGGGGCGCATCACGCCGCTGACCCCCGCACCTGCGATCAGCGCCGAAGCGCTGGCCGCGATGACCAATATCGTGGCGCTTGCCGGGGCCGAGCAGATGCAGGCGGCGCTCGCCACCGGGGCCGATATCGTCATCGCCGGGCGCATGACCGACACCGCCACCATCGCCGCGCTGCCGCTCTTGCGCGGCGAGAATGCAGGCGCGTGCTGGCATGGCGCCAAGATCGCGGAATGTGGCGCGCTCTGCTCCACCAATCCGACTTCGGGCGTGATCGTGGTCGATTTCGACACCACGGGCTTTACCGTCGAGGCAATGGCCGAGAGCGCGCTGTGCACACCGCATTCGGTCTCGGCCCATATGCTCTACGAGAATACCGACCCCTATATCCTGCATGAACCGGGCGGGCATCTCGACGTGACGCAGGCGCGCTACACCGCGCCCGATGCGCGGCGCGTCCGGGTCGAAGGGTCGGTCTGGGTGCCGGGGGGCTATACGGTCAAGCTCGAGGGCGCGCGGGTGGCGGGCTACCAGACCACGATCATCGCCGTGCTGCGCGATGCGCATTACGCCGCCCATGCGCGCGACTGGGTGGCGCGGCTGACCGGCTATCTCGAGGGCGCGATCGGCCGCCAGATGGGACTCGCGCCCGGCAGCTACAGCCTCGATTTCCGGCTGATCGGCGTTGATGCCGCGCTGGGCGTGCTGGAAAACCGCGCAGGCAGCCCGGTCGAGGTCGGCGTGCTGGGCATCATCACCGCGCCTTCGCAGGCGCTGGCGAGCGAGATCGGCAAGCTTATCAACCCCTTCGTGCTGCACTACCCGCTGACCGATGGCGAAGAGCTGCCGACCTTTGCCTTTCCCTATTCCCCCGCGACCACCGACCGCGGCGCGCTCTATGCCTTTGCGCTCAACCATGTGATGGCGCTTGACGACCCGATGGCGGCGTTCCGCCTCACCGTGACCGAGGTCGGCGCATGACGACGCTGGGTGAACGGGTGGTCAAGGTCCGGTCCAAGAACGCGGGGCCGTTCTGGGTGACGATCGACATTTTCTGCGGCGATGCGGCGACCTTTGCCGACATCACCACGCGGCTCGACACCGCCACCGTCGCGCGGCTGTTCGCCACGCCCCTGCAACTGGTCAGGCGTTTCGACATCGCTGACCTGCATGTGATCAAGCTGTCGCTGCCGCGCCCGGTGGTGCAGGGCGCGGCCGATGACCGCGACATGCATGGCGCGCAATGGGCGCATCTGTTGTCCGAGATGGCACTGTGAGGGGCTATGTCACCCGCGCGCGGCTGACCACATTCGCCATCGCCGGGCTGGGTGGGGTCGTGTTCCTGCTGCTCGGCCTGCCGCTGCCGCTGCTGCTGGGCCCGATGGCGGCCTGCCTGATCGCGGCGCTGGCGGGTGCGCGGATGCAGGATGCGGGCTGGCTCGGCACCTTCATGCGGACGTTTCTGGGGGTTGCGGTGGGGTCGTCGATCACGCCCGAGGCCATCGGCCACCTGCCCGATTTCGCGCTCTCGCTCGCCTTTGTGCCGCTGTTCATCCTGGTGATCGGGGCCGTGGGCTATCCGCTCTTTCGCTACGGCTTTGGCTTCAACCATCCGACCGCCTGGTATGCCGCGATGCCGGGGGGCCTGCAGGACATGCTGATCTTTGGCGAAGAGGCGGGCGGCGACCCGCGCGCGCTGTCGCTGATCCACGCGACGCGGGTGCTGGTGATCGTGACCGCCGCGCCGCTCATCATGGTGGGCTTCTGGGGGCTCGACATGACGCAGGCGCCGGGCCGCCCGATGGCCGACACCGACCCGGTGCAGGTCGCGCTGATGGTATTCGCCGGCCTTGCGGGCTGGAAGATCGCGGCGCGCGTCCGCCTCTTTGGCGCGTCGATCCTGGGGCCGATGATCCTGACCGCCGTGCTGGCGCTGACCGGCATCATCACCACCCGCCCCCCGTCCGAGATCATCTGGGCCGCGCAACTGTTCATCGGGATCGCGGTGGGCGTGAAATACGCGGGCATCACCTGGCGCGAACTGCGGTTCGACGTGGGTGCGGGGGTGGTCTATGCGCTCTTGCTCGCGGTCGTGTCGCTCGGGTTTTTCGAGATGGTCCGCCTGTCGGGCCTCGCCCCGCCGCTCGACGCCTTTCTTGCGTTCCTGCCGGGCGGGCAGGCCGAGATGGTCATCATCGCCATCATCGCGGGCGCCGACCTCGCCTATGTCGTCAGCCACCATCTGCTGCGGATCATCCTGGTGATCCTGCTGGCCCCGGTCGTGGCCCGGCTGTTGCGCTAGCTGTCGTGGCGCGCAAAGCAGATTACCGTGGCATCGCGGCCTGGCAGGTAGGGGGCGACCCTGCCGCGCAGGTCGTCGCGGATGTCGCGGTCGAGCAGCACCAGACGCGGCCGTGACAGCGTGACCCGGACAAGGCTGATCGCCAGCCTCTCGCCCTGGGTGAGGTTGCTGCCCCCCTCGCGCACGGTTCCGTCCAGCCCGCCGATCCGGTCGAGCAGATCGCCCAGCCCGGCCCGGCGCGCCATGGCGGATAGCGCCTCGTCATCGGGGCGGGTGTCGCAGCCCATCAGCAGCACCCGGCGCAGCGAACCTTGCAGGATCTCGGGCATGGTGCCCACCCGCTGCACCCCGCGCCGCAGGCTCCCCCGGCTCAGGTCGCGCAGGTCGATCCCCGACAGCGTGACGGTGCCGGCCACGGGCGCTTCGAGCCCGAGGAGAAGCGCGGTGACAGCCTCGGCATCCAGTTCGCTGACCGCAAGCGGCACCTGTGCGCCGCCCCGCGCCGCAAAGCTGAGGTCCGTGCCAGACGGCATCGCGACCCTGTCAAAGATCACATCGACCGCCCCTTTCGGGATGGATTTGCCCGCGCGGTACAGGTCACGCCCGGCGCGCGACAATACAGCCTCGGCCTTGATCGCAGCCGCGCGAAACGCGGCGCGGTGGTTCCAGACCCCGCCGAGGTCGCGCAGCGGCGACAAGAGCAGCCCCAGCGCCGCAAGCGCCGCGGCGATATGGCCGGTGCCGAGCCCGGCCCGGTGACCGGCCAGGATGATGCCCGCCGCCGCGATCCCGGCGGCAAGATCCGGCAGCGCCTTGAGACATTCCACATCGCGCCGCAGCCGCAGCGCGGCCGCGACCATCGCATCGCTGCGCCGGTCAAGCTGCGCCAGTTCCTTGCCGCGCCGCCCCAGCCTGTCGAGGTGCGGGGCGAGCGGCATCCGCTCTGCCATTTCGGCGGCGATCCGGGCGCGGCGCAGCCGCAAGCGCCGCTGCAGCGGGACCAGCCGGCGCCCACCGACCCACAGCAACAGCAGCGCCGGCACAAGCACCGGCAGAACCACGAGCGCAAAGGCCGGGTCGAGCAGCCAGAGCACGGCCAGCAAGGCGGGCATCAGCACGCCGGCGGCGATCAGCCGGGGCAGACCCAGCCCCAGCCAGTTGCGAAAGGCGGTCATGTCCCCGACAAAGCGCAGCGACATGTAGCCGGCCCGCCGCGCCGCGACAGCCCGCGCGGGCATCCGCGCGGCGTGATCGAACAGCGCCGCACGGATCTGGCGGGCATAGGCCTGCCCGATCCTTTCTCCGGTCAGCCGTGCCGCGACCCGTGTCGCCGCGATCACCGCGCCTGCGCCGACCAGCACGGCAAGCTCTGCCAGCGGCAAGGCTCCGCCGCCATGCATCGCCTCGAACAGGGCGCGGGTGGCAAAGGCCGCCGCGCCGGCGGCCGCCCCCTGCACCAGCGTCAGCGCCGCGACAAGGGCAAGCCCCCGCCCCCGCCCACGGTCCAGCAGCGCAGGCAACGCCATCACGCGGCCCTTTGGGTCGCGGCAATCGCGCGCAAGGCAAAACTGTTGGCCTCGGCCGGATCGGCCAGGTCGGATTTGCGCAGCACCGGCACGCCTGTCGCCGCGACCGCTTCGGCCATCGCCATGGGCGAACAGCTCAGGATCCCGGTGAGCGCGTCGGGCCGCATCCCGTGGCTGGCCAGGATCGCGACCCCACCTGCCGCTGCCACCGCGTCACCGCAGGCAAAGACCAGACCCGACAGGCGCTCGCGCATCCATGGGTCGGCGACCAGCGCGCCGGTCTCGCGCTGGAACAGCCCGTCCGCGATCTCCATGACCGCGATGTCGCAGCCCTGCGCGGCCGCATGGCCCAGCAGGCATTCGAGCCCCGCCTTCACCCGCGACAGCGGCTCGCGATAGGTCGTCACCATCCCCGCATCGGTGAAGTCAGCCACCCAATGCGCGCCGGTATCGGCATATTCGTTGTAGTCGCCAAAGGCGCCTGTCCCCGTGCCCTTGAGCGCTGCGACCTTGTATCCGGCCAGCCGCAGGCCGAGCGCGAGCTGCGCCGTCGCCGTCGTCTTGCCCGAATTCATCGCTGTCCCCAGCACCATGATCACCGGGATCGCGTCGGCCTGCGCGTTCGCGGGCAGCGCAAAGCGCGCAAGGTTGACGGCGCCGCCCGCCGCATCGCAGAGCCGGCCGACCGGCAACAGCCGCGTGGCGGGCTTGATCCGGGCATTGCGCGCCACCATCCGCCCCAGACAGCCACCGCCGGCCAGCAGGTCGGCGCCCGCGGGGTCGATCTCGGCCAGCCCTTCGAACTGGTCGGGGGCATAGCGCGCGCCGCAGGCCAGCACGATCATGTCACCCGGAAAGATGTTCGACGGCCGCCCTGAAACCAGCTGCACGCGCTGGTGCTGGCCAATCTCCTGCACCTGCGCGAGGATCAGGTCCCCGGCGCTTGCGGCGGCAAAGTCGTGGTCCATCCCGGCGATGACCGCGCGGTCAACGCGGCGGGTCGAAAAGGTCCATTTGGCGGTGTCGAGAAGGGCAAGAAGCTGCTGTGTCATGATTTTCGTCCTGGGTTGATTGGAATGGGGGTCAGCATGCCGCGGCGAGCGGGGCGAGGCTGGGATCAGAGGTGACGTGGCGGGCAAGGCCGGCGTCGCGGATCGCGCGGGCGACATCATGGGTCACGCCGGGCAACAGGGTCAGCGCCACATCGGGCAGGATGCCGCGTGTCAGCGCGGCGCGGCGGAACCGGTCGAGATAGGTCTGCGCCCGGTCGATCCGGGTGCGGCCCTGCAGGCGGTCGAGCTCCGGCTCCTGCCGCAGGCTGGCATCGCGCAGGGTGTCGTCGCTGCCGACATAAAGCTGCACGGGCAGCCGCAGATAGGCAGGCAGCGCCTGCGCATGGCGCCGGGCCCAGCACAGCGCATCGGGCGCGGCATTGGCACCCAGCCCATAGGGGTGGGCCATGCTCGTGTCGGGCAGGCAATACCACCCCGCCGCGGCGAGGTTGAGCCGCCCGACCCGCTGCGGATAGAGCATCGCAAAACGATGGGCGAGTTGCGCGCCGCCCGAATGGCCAAACAGATCGACCGGCCCGGCAAAGGCGGGCATGGTGACCGCCAGTTGGCTCAGCAGCGCCAGCAGGGCCTGATCCGGCCGGGCAGAGCGGCAGGGACGCTGGAAATGCGGCCAGCGGCGGGCCGAAAAATGCGGCACCACGATGATGCGCCCGCTGCGGGCGGCATCGGCGCGCAGCAGATCCACCAGTTCGGACGCATTGCGCGAAATGCCGTGCAACGCGATCAGCGGCGCCAGGCCAGAGCGCTGTGCCGGCCAGATGACCTGCGCGGGGAGCGTTCCCGCAGGGGACGCGGCGCGATGGGCAGTGACGGTGGTTTCGGTAAAGGGGCGGGGCATGGGCTGGTCTCTCCTGCAACTTGTGCTGGCAGTAGAACGCGGCAGGATGACCGGCATTCCACGATCATCGCACTTTCTCTTTCAGTCGGCGGAAGGGCGCGCAAAGCGCGCAGGGCGGGCGGACCGGGGAGTGGGAAAGTTCTGACTTGTAGTGACAAATTAAACAGGTCAATAATGTATCATAGGTATCACCGGGCGGGGCTTGGCTGGGCGTGACAGGACTGGAACAGCTTTCCGATGCCACCCTCGCCGCAATGAACCTGTCGCGCGCGGCCGATGGCTGGCGCATCACCTGGCCTGTCGAGGCCAACATCCATGCGATGACGCTTGGTCGCCACCTTGGCCCGGCGATGCGCGACCGCCCCGCGATGATCCACGAAACCGCGACCGGCGCGGTCGAGACACTGAGCTTTGCGCAGGTGGACCGCGCCGCCAAGGGCCTTGCCGCGACACTGCGCGCGCTGGGTTACGGGCGCGGCGACCGGATCGGGCTGCATTGCGGGCAGCACCCCGACACCGCCGTCGCACATATGGCAGTCGCGATGATCGGCGGCGTCGCGGTCACACTCTCGCAGCTTTACGGGCCCGACACGCTCGCCCATGCGATGCAGGACAGCGCCACGCAGGTGCTGCTGACCGGTGACCCCGCCTGGGCTGCGCTGCGCCCGGCACGCGCAACGCTGTTCCCCGCCCTGCGCCACGTGCTGACCCGCGCGCCGGCTGCGGGCGAGACCGACCTCGCCGCCGCGATGGCCGCCGACCCCGGCGGGTTTGTGCCGGATTTCGGCGGCGCGGATGACCCGGCGCTGTTGATGTACACCTCCGGGTCCACCGGCAAGCCCAAGGGCATTCTGCACGGTCACCGCATCCTGGCCGCCTACACACCCTCGATCCACCTGTTCTTCAATCTGACGATGCAGGACGACGACGCCGTATTCTGGTCGCCCTCCGACTGGGCCTGGGTCGGCGGGCTGCTGGACATGCTGTTCCCGGCCTGGATGGCGGGGCGGCCTGTCGCCACCTCGCAGGCGCGGTTTGCCGCCGACTGGGCCTATGGCTTCATGGCGCGCCACCGCGTCACGCATACTTTCCTTGCGCCCACGGCGATCAAGCGGCTGGCGCAGACGCCCGACCCGCGCGCGGCGCATGACCTGGCGCTGCGGGTGATCTGCACCGGCGGTGAATCCCTCGCCGCCGACACGCTCGACTGGGCCGAGCGGCGCCTGGGAGTGGTGTGCAACGAATTCTACGGGATGACCGAGGTCAACCACCTGATCGGCAATTGCGCCGCGCTCTACCCGCGCAGGCCGGGGTCGATGGGGCGCGCCTATCCCGGCCACCGGGTCGCGCTGGTGGACGAGACCGGCGCGCCTGTCGCGCCGGGCGAGGCGGGCGAGATCGTGACCCCCGCCGACGCGCCGACGCGCTACCTGGGCTATCTCAACGCGCCGGACAAGGAAGCCGAGATGCGCCTCGGCCCCTGGCTGCGCACCCATGACCTCGCCGTGCGGGATGCGGATGGCTATTTCTGGTACAAGGGGCGGTCGGACGACCTGATCAAATCCTCGGGCTTTCGCATCGGCCCGGCCGAGATCGAGGAATGCCTGTTGTCGCACCCTGCCGTCGCCGAATGCGCGGTGGTGGGCAAGCCCGACGCCGCGCGCGGCAGCATCGTCAAGGCCTTTGTCCGGCTGCGCGCCGGGGTGGCGGGGTCTGACGCGCTGGCCGAGGCCCTCACCGCCCATGTCCGCACCCGCCTTGCCGCCTACAAGGCCCCGCGCGAGATAGCCTTTGTCGATGACTTCGCGCTCACCTCATCGGGCAAGATCAACCGCCGCCTGCTGCGCGAGGCCGAGGCCCGCAGCGCCACAAGGACCGCATGATGACAAACACCGCACCGAAATACGAGGTGGCCTATCGCACCATTCTCGAGCGGCTCAAGGCCGGGCGCTATCCGGTGGGGATGCGGATGCCGACCGAGGGCGAGCTTGCCACGTCCTTTGGCGTGAGCCGCGTCACCATCCGCCGCGCGCTCGACATGCTGGTGCAGGATGGCTACGTCGAAAGCCGCCAAGGCTCGGGCTACCGGGTCATCACGCTCTCGCCCGCGTCCGACACCTGCCTGACCTCCTTTACCGATGCGATGATCCGCGCGGGGCATGAACCCACGTCGCGGCTCATCTCCATCGTGACCCATGCGCCGGGTGCGCTGCCGCATCTGCCGGGCAGCCTCGCCGCGGGGCCGGTGACAGAGGTCACCCGCCTGCGGCTGGTCGATGGCGCCCCGCGGATGCTGGTCAAGACCTATGCAGCCTCATACCTGATCCCCGATGCCCGGGCCCAGGATTTTCCCGAAACCGGCGCCGGCCAGTCGATCCTGCGGATCCTTGGCGACCGCTTCGGCCTCGAATGGTCGGCCGCCTGCGAGGATATCAGCCCGGTGGTGGCCGATGCCGCCATCGCCGCGACATTCGGCATCGCGCCCGGCAGCCCGCTGTTGCGGCAGGCCTGTTCCGCCTTTGCCGACGACGGGTCGGTGGTGTTCCACGAGGATGTGTTCCGCACCGGCACTGTCAGTTTCACCCTGTCGCGCCAGGGGCGCACCCCGCTGCAATAAGGACAGACCATGCCCGTATTTCCCAGCCTGCCCCCCGACCTGATGCGCGAAAGGCTCGCCCCGCCCACGGGCCGCCTACGCGTGGTGATCGACACCGACACCGCCAACGAGATCGACGACCAGTATGCGCTGGCCTGGGCGCTGCTGTCGCCGGGCAAGCTCGACGTGCTGGCCACCACCGCCGAGCCTTTTTCCTTTGCCCATCACCTGCCGGGCCTGCGCGCCGCCGAGGCCGCGATGCTGTCGGGCAAGGACTATGCCGAGCATCTGGTGGGCGGGTTTCAGGGCTGGATCACCCGCCTGCACAAACAGGGGCGGGGGGTCGATGACCTGGGCCTTTGCGGCCCGGCCGAGGGGATGGAGCAGAGCTATCACGAGATCCTGCGCGTCTATGACGCCTGTGGCATCCCCCCTGCCGGCCGGGTCTTTCGTGGCGCGGACCGCTACATGAGCGATGGCGAGACCCCCATCGTGACCGAAGCCGCCACGACAATCGTCGATCTGGCGAAAAGCCGGGGCGGCCCGCTCTATATCGCGGCGCTGGGCTGCGTGACCAATATCGCGAGCGCGATCCTGATGGCGCCCGAGATCATCCGCGACATCGTCGTGGTCTGGACCTCGGGCTATCCAACCGACGCGCCGCATACCAACCGCCCCTCGCTCAACATGGTGCAGGATCTGCCCGCCTCGCGGCTGCTGTTCGACTGCGGCGTGCCACATGTCTATCTGCCCGGCTACCACGTCGGCGCGCAGCTCAAGCTCTCGCTGCCCGAGATGGAGCGTTTCGTGAAGGGGCGCGGCGCGATCGGCGATTACCTGCACCGCCTCTACACCCACAACCCGCTGCACGGCATGTTCGCGCTCGACGATACCGCGCGGCGGACCTGGGTGATCTGGGACATCATCAACATCGCCTGGCTGATGAACCCCGCCTGGGTGCCGACCTTCATGACCACCTCGCCCGTGCTTGATGAGGGCATGTTCTGGCGCAAGGACATCGCGCGCCACATGATGCGCGAGGCGCATGACGTGCAGCGCGATGAGATCTTTCGCGCCTTCTATGACGCGCTGCCGCAGGGATAGGGGCGTCAGCCGGGGTTCCAGTTGCCCACCAGCCGGCGCGTCACCGTGCGCATGACCGCGAGGCCAAAGCGCGGATCCTCGAACTGCAACCGCAGAAAGCGTTTCTCGTCAAGCTCGTGGATCACCGCATCCGTCACGCAGCGCGCGGTGGCGGTGCGGACGCCCGCATCGGTAAAGAACGCCACTTCGCCAAAGATGTCGCCGCTGCGGATGACGGCACCAACCTCTTCGATCATCACCTCGCCAGAGGCCACGTAATAAAGCCGGTCAACCGGATCGCCGCGCTGAAAGATCACCTCGCCTGCGCTGACCCTGCGCGCCTTGCCATAGCGCCGGACGATCGAGAAATCCGCCACGTCGGTTTGCGCCGCCTGCCGCACCTGCCCGCGCAGCGCGACGATCTGCCAGAGCCGGTAGCCGTTGATCGGCAGCAACACCAGCTCCATCGCGACCAGCGGCCAGGCCTGCAACGACACCGCATAGACCAGAAAGATCAGCGACGAGACGATCGCGATGATCCGCAGCGTCAGCATCGTGCTCATCGCATAGGTCATCACGGCCAATGCAGAGGCGATCCAGCCGGTCGCCTCGATCCAGTCGAAACCCGTCAAGAGCGGCATGGCGTCGTCCTTCCGATCCGGCACATGCGCCTTTGTAAGGCCACTCGGCCGTTTGCCTAGCCGAAATCCTCGGCGTCCAGATGGTCGCGCAGGGGCACACGGCGCAGGGCGGACATGCCGGTCCATGCCCCGAATTCGGCCAGCACGCCCGCATGATGGCCGGGGACCAGCACAAAGTGATGCTCCAGCCCGCGCGCCATCACGGTGGCGACCACATCGCCAAGGGACGCCTGATCGCCCGAGATGGCGAAATCCTCGACCCAGCCGCGACAGCCGTCAAAGCCCGAGGGATCGCGCCCGCGCACCCTCGCGGTCATCGCGAACAGCGCGCCGCCGTCGCGCGCGATGCGCAGCAGGCTCACCGGCCCGTCGCGGAACACCAGATCGGCGATGGCGCCAAAGCACGGCCCCTGGGCGGTGCCGCGCCCGATCATGGGATGGTTGATCCAGCGCGCGCCGGCACCGTTCGCGAGGTAAAGCGGCCCGCCGCCGCCATGCCAGACGAGCAACTGCCCGGCGTCGAAATCGGGCTCGGTCAGGTCGAGAAGGCAGCCCGGCCGCCCGGTGACAGCCCGGGCCACGATCTGCGTGACCGCGCCCAGCACATCGCCCTCCGAGGCGACAGGCAGGCCGTCCGCCTCCTCCAGCCAGGAAAACGCCGCGCCGGGATGCATGCCGGGGTCGGCCTGCAATGCGGGCCAGTCGCTGACGGCGAGCGCGGCATAGCCGCCCGCCTGCGCCATGTCGCGCAAGGCCAGCGCGCAGCGCGCGGTCAGGTCCATCTGCGCCGCAGCCACCCCCGCCACCGGTGCCGCCGCCGCCATCGCCGCGACCTCGGCCGCGGTGCGTGCCGCATCGATGCCCGCCATCCGCCCGGTCAATTCGTGGATGTCGTGATGCGCGACCTCGACGCCGAGCCGCGCGCGCAGGGCGTTGCTGGACACCTCCATGTTGTAGAAGGTCATGGCGAGCCCGCCCACCACGCCGATCCGCGCGCCATCCAGCGCCTTGGCCGCCGTCAGCGCACGCAGCGTGGTCGCCAGCCGCTCTTGCAAATCCGCAGTCTCGGGCGCGCCGTGATACCATTGCACCGGCCGCGCGCGCAGGTCGCGCACCCCGCGCGCGATCGACAGCGACATGTTGAGCGAGACGAAATTGTTGAGCTGCACATCGCCGGTCCGCACCGGCTCTGGCACCGACCAGAACCCGGCGCGGACCTCTGACGCGGCGATGGTGCGTGCCACGTCGCCCATCGTAAAGCCGCCGTGCAGCAGCAGCACGAAATCCACGCCTTCGGCCCGGCAGAGGTCGAGCGCGCGGGCGGTCTCGGCCCCGTCCATCGGGATGGCGGGCACGACCACCAGCCGCGCGCCCTGTTCCGCGCAGAGCCGCGCGAGCATCGCCTCAGCACGCGCCCAGACGCGGTGGCGTTCGGGAAAATAGCTGGGCAGCGACGCCCGGATCAGCCCGATGGTGAGTTGCGCCATGACGGCCCCCTGTCAGATCCGCAGATAGCCGCCATCGACGACCAGCGATGTGCCCATGATATATTTCGCCATGTCCGAGGCGAGGAACACGCAGGCATCCGCGACCTCGCCCGGCTCGCCCCAGCGCCGCGCCGGGATCATGTCGAGATAGCCCTCGCCGGTCGCTGTGCCGATCACCGGGTCATCGACGACGTTCATCTGGGTGCGCATGATGCCGGGATTGACGTTGTTCACCCGGATGCCATGCGGCCCCAGTTCGTCGGCGAGCGAGAGGGTGAGCAGCCGCACCGCGCCCTTCGTCATATTGTAATGTGAAAAACCGCCGGTTCCGCGCAGTCCGGCAATCGAGCACATGTTGAGGATCACGCCCCGCCCGCGCGGCACCATCACCCGCGCCGCTGCCTGCGCGCCGAAGAACACGCTTTTCACGTTCACGTCGATCATCCGCTGAAACACCGCCTCGGTCGCTTCCAGAAGCGGTTCCTTCATCAGGATGCCGGCGTTGTTCACCATGATGTCGAGCCCGCCCCAGCCCTCGGCCTGCGCCACCACAGCGGCGAGGTCGGCGGGTTGCGCCACGTCGCAGCGCATGAACCGCGCGGCGCCCGGATGTGCTGCGTTGATCGCCGTGACCACCGGCGTGCCGCCCTCGCGCGGCTGCTCGGTGAGGTCGGCCACGATCACCCGCGCGCCGTGGCGCACAAAGCCCTCTGCAATCGCGCGGCCATTGCCGCTCGCCCCGCCGGTCACGATGGCCACCTTTGCGCGCAGCATCTGCTCCATCCCTTTCACTCCAAGGCCGCGATCAGCCGGGCGAGCCGCGCGCGGCCGGTTTCGGCCAGCCAGTCGCGCATCGCGCCCTCGCCCTGCGCGCCGAAGATCCCCACCGCATCCGCCCAGATCGACCGGCCGCACATGAACCCGGCAAAGCCGCATTCCGCCTCGACTGCCATCCGCAGCGACGCCTCGAACCAGTCAAAGGGCACGCCCGCGCTCAGGAACACCACCGGCAGGCCGCCCGCCGGGGCCGTGGCGTCGCGGAACGCCTGCACCGCCGCCGCCCGCGTCATCAGCGGCGCGCCAAAGCCCGCGACATGGGCGAGGTCCACCGGCACCTCGATCTTGAGCGTGCCGACGCCAAAGCGAGGATGCGCAAAGGTTTCGACCGCGCGGCGCACCAGCGCGGGCTTGGCCTGCGCAAAGGCGGGCGAGCCGGGCGGCAGGCTGCGATCATAGACCAGCGGCTCCATCAGGAAATCCAGGCCGTGGGTGGCACAGTCGTCACCGATCCGCGCCACCAGATCGCATTTGCGGGCATTGAGCGCAGGGTCGTCGTCGGGGCTGTAATAGAGAAAGAACTTGAGGAGCCGCAGGCCAAGCGCCGGGTAATCGGCCACGCGCAGGCCGTCGGGCAGCACGGTGATGCGGTCGGGTTCTTCGATGCGATAGACATCGGCCTCATAGGCGAGCATCGGGGTGCAGCCGGGCGGGTAATCGGCCAGCAGCAAGGGCCCGCAGGTGGCATCCAGCAGCACCGTGCTGGCCTGCGGGCCGAGCACCTCCAGCACCGCGCGCTTGAAGGTCAGCAGATCGTCTGCCGTGGCCTGCGCCCCCCGCGCCCTGTGGATCAGCGCGGCGAGCCCGCTGCCCGCGTCCACCGCAACCCCGTGAAAGGTGCGGGCGGCGGGCGTGTTCACGCCGTCACCACGGGAAACAGCGGCGCGCCATGCGGCGCCTGCCAAAGCGCCAGCATCTGCGGCGTGGGGGTGAGCAGCGAGATCGAAAAGCCCGCCATCTCCTGCGTGGTCGAAAACGACCCCACCAGCGGCGACAGATGCGGGATGCCCTGCGCGTCGAGGATCGCGGCCACCTCGCGGTAGATCGTGAGCAACTCCATCATCGTGCAGCCGCCCATGCCGTTGACCAGCACCACCGTGGGCGTGCCCGCCGCGATCGGCCGGTCCGCCATCAGCGCATCCAGCATGAAACCCACAAGATCGCGCAACGGCCCGACCTTGCGCCGGCCGACGCCGGGCTCGCCATGCACGCCCATGCCGATATAGATCTCGTCCTCGGGCAGCGAAAACATCGGCCGCCCGGTGAGCGGTGACAGGCCCGGGTTCACCGCCGCCGCGAGCGTGCGCGTCGCATCGCGCACCGCCTCGCCCAGCGTCACCAGATCGCCGATCGCCATCCCCGCCTCGGCCGCTGCCCCGAGGATCTTGTAGACAAAGATCGTCCCCGCCGCGCCGCGCCGGTCCTCCTCCTGCCCTTTGGGGGCAGAGGAGATGTCGTCATACATCCACAGCGGCCGCACGTCGCGCCCTTCGTCCTGTGCCATCATCGCGGCGGCCATGCCGTTGATCACATCGCCTTCGTGGCGCGAGATCAGCAGCACCGTGCCCGCCGGCCCGGTGACCTCGCGCAGGCCGTCGAGGATACTGTCGGGCGGCGGCGCGGCAAAGACGTCGCCGACCACATTGCCGTCGAGCAGCCCGCGCCCGACAAAGCCCATGGCGATGGGTTCATGCCCCGACCCGTTGCCGATCAGCAGCGCGACCTTGCCGCCGTCGGGCACAGCGCGGCGCACGAGGCGGGGATGTGTGCCGCGCGCGACCAGCGCGGGAAAGGCCGCGACAAAGCCGTCGATCATGTCATCGACCATGCTTTCGCGGCTGTTGAAGAGCTTTTTCATCGCGTGCTCCCTGAACGGGCATAAATTTCGAGTATCTCGGCCACCGACACCGCGCCCGCGTCCAGATGGCCGACGCCCGCGCCCTCCACATGCCGCGCGCGGCCGCGCCGGGCGGCCATGTCGCGCGTGGCCTCGGCCCCTGCGCGCGCGGCGATGGCGGCGCGCGGCGCATCGGGCGCGGCGGCGGCGGGGATCAGCGCGTCGAGCATCGTCTTGTCCCCCGGCCTGGCCATGCCCACCTGCATGATGCGCGTTGCGGCGCGGCGCAGCACCTCGGGCAGGGGCAGGGCTTCGGCCTGGACCAGCGCGTCGATCAGCAGGCTGAAGATCGTCCCTGACGCGCCCCCCGCCGCCATGCGGAACGCGCGGCCAGGGTCGTCGGACGCCGCGGCGGCGCGCAACCCGGTCAGCATCGTGGCCCCGTGGTCGCCATCCCCCGTGGCGGCGTCCAGCGCGTTGAGCCCGGGCTCAAGCTCGGTGAACCGCGCGACCAGCAGGGAGAGGACATCGCGCGTCATCCGAATGTCGCCCGCATGAAGGCCAGCGCGCGGCGCGCGGCGTCGGTCGCGTCGGGCTCGATGTCGCGCCAGATGTTGAGGTCCGCGCTCGCCGGATTGCCGGGGCGCACGAACATCTCGGCCACGATCCAGCCGTCATAGCGCGCGGCCCCCAGCCCCGCGACCACCTGATCCCAGGGCACATGCCCCGACCCCGGCACGCCCCGGTCATTGTCGCTGACGTGGAAATGCACCAGCCGGTCGCCCGCGCCTGCAATCGCACCCGCGATGTCCTTGTCCTCGATATTGAGGTGAAAGGTATCGAGCAGCGCGCCGATATGGCGCGACCCGGTCGCCTGCGCCAGCGCCACCGCCTCGGCGGCGGTGTTCACGAGGTCGGTCTCGAACCGGTTGATCGCCTCGATCCCCAGCGTCACCCCATGCGCGGCCAGATCGCCGTCAAGCTGCGCCAGCATCTCGGCCGAGCGTGCGGTGCGCGCGACCTTGTGCGCCGGGTCGAACTGCCCCCAGGGCGCATAGACCACACCGGCAAGCCCGCGCGCGCCGATCCGCGCGGCGGTGGCGATGGCCCAGCGCAGATGCGCGAGCCCCGCCTGCCGCACATCGGCATCCGCCGACGTGATGTCGGCCTGCACCGACAGCCCGTCGGAACAGGTCACCGCCAGCCCGTGGTCGGCGATCAGCCGCGCCATCGCCGCCGCACGTTCGTCCGTCATGCCCAGCAGCGAAATCTCGACCCCGTCAAAGCCGAGGTCGGCCACCACCCGCAGGATCGGCGCGACCTCATCGGTCCAGCGCGCCATCCAGAGCCCGGCGTGAACTCCGTATTTCATGGCAGCACCCAGAGCGTATGGCGCGGCAGGCCCAGCGTCACCGCGTCGCCGGGCGCGATCCCCTCGACCAGATCGGGGCTCAGCACCGCCTCGACCGGCACATCGCCCACGACAAGACGCAGGCGCGTCTGCGTGCCCAGATAGATCCGCTCGACCAGCGTGGCACGGACCGTGTTCTCGGCCGCGCTACCGATCCGCACGCTCTCGGGGCGAAAGGTCAGCGTGCCCGCCCCCGCGCGCGCCCCCTCGGGCAGCGCGAGCGGGCCCAGCGCCGAGTGGAACACGCCCCCCTCGGCCCGGCCGGGCACAAAGTTCTGCCCGCCAAAGAACCGCGCGACAGCCGCGTCCGCCGGGCGTTTGTAGAACACATCCGCCGCATCATACTGCCTGAGCCGCCCGTCGAGGATCAGCGCGACCCGGTCGGCCAGCACCACGGCCTCTTCCTGGTCGTGGGTGACAAAGATGGTGGTGATCCCCATCTCCTTTTGCAGGCTGCGAATGAGGTCGCGCATCTCGAGCCGCAGATGCGCATCGAGGTTCGACAGGGGTTCGTCGAGCAGCAGCACCTCGGGCCGCACGATCAGCGCGCGCGCCAGCGCCACGCGCTGTTGCTGGCCGCCCGACAGCTCTGCCGGTTTGCGCCGGCCGAGGTCGGGCAGTTTGACCAGCGCCAGCATTTCGGCCACCCGGTCCGCGATCTGCGCCTTGGGCACATGCCGCATCTTGAGGCCGAAACCGATGTTGTCGGCCACCGACATGTAGGGAAACAGCAGGTAGTTCTGAAACACCATCACCACGCCGCGATCCTCGGGCTTGTCACGCAGGATCGACCGGCCGTTGAAGGTCACATCGCCGCCCGAGGGCTCAAGGAGGCCCGCGATCATCTTCATCGTCGTGGTCTTGCCACAGCCCGAGGGGCCCAGAAGGGCGGTGAGTTCGCCCGAAGGGATCTCGAGCGACAGCCGGTCCAGCGCGGGGGTGGTGGTGCCGGGATAGGTCTTGGTCAGATTGGTGATCGAGACATGCGTCATACGCGGCCAAAACCTCCGACAGCGCCGCTGCGCCCCGACAATTGCCGGGCGGTCAGCAAAAGGATGAGGATGCCGGGCAGGATGTAGATCATGCCGATGGCCCCGGTGATGTCGTTGCGCCCCGAGGTCGCAAAGTTGAACAGCAAGAGCGGCAGCGTCACGACCCGCCCGCCGCCGATCAGCAGGGTCAGGATATACTGGCTCCACGACACCAGAAACGCAAAGAGCCCGCCCACCACGATCCCCGGCATGATCGCGGGCAGCGTGACATACCAGAATGTCTTGAGCGGCGATGCGCCAAGGCTGCGCGCCTGCTGTTCAAAGGCGGGGTCGTAATTGGCAAAGATGCCCGCCATCACCAGCGTCATGTAGGGCAGCGTCGGGATCAGGTGCACGAGGATCACGCCCCAGACGGTATTGGTCAGCCCCAGCGTGATGAACACGCCATGGATGCCCAGCGCCACCGCGATGCCCGGCACGATCACCGGGGCGAGGATCACCAGTTCGACCACGCCCTTGCCGCGGAATTTGTACATGCCCAGCGCGCGCCCCGCCGGCACGCCGATCAGGATCGACATCGCGGTGGCACAAAGCGCGATCCAGATCGTCAGCCACAGGCTGTCGAGCACGCCAGAGGTCGAGGAGAACGCATAGCGCCACGCCTGCAACGTCCATTCGTTGGGCAAAAGGCTCGGGAACCGCCAGCCGCGCGCAAAGGACCAGATCGCCAGCGGCACCAGCGGCAGCACCAGCCAGACGATCAGCACGAGGCCCGACAGAATGCGGATCGACCGGATGGCGAGCGGGTCGCGGTGCATCGGCTACCCCCTGATCCGGGCGCGGGTGGCGCGGGTATAGGCCACGATCATGATCGCCGACAGCACCGCGATGATGATCGCCATCGCCATCGCCTGCGGCCGCGCGGCCAGATCGACATTGGTATAGGCCTTGTAGGCCAGCACCGGCAGCGCCTGCGGATGGCTCGCCCCCAGCAGCGCCGGGATCTCGTAGGCGCCAAAGGTAAAGGCGAATACCATCACCGAGGCCGACAGCACGCCGGGAAAGATCAGCGGCAGAAGCACATGGCGGAAACTCTGCCATTTGCTCGCGCCCAGCGACCGCGCCACGCTTTCATAATCCTGCCCGATGGCCTGCATGTTGGCCAGCACGATCACCCCGATAAAGGGCACCTCTTTCCAGACATATTGCAGGATGATCCCGATCGCATAGGGGTCGAACACCAGCGCGGGAAAGTCCGAGGGCCGCTCGATCAGCCCGGCGGCGTAGCCCAGCCGCGCAAAGCTGCCGGATTGCGAAAAGAGGTAGAGGATGCCGATGGCGCCGACGATATGCGGCACCGTGAGGTTGAGCTGAAAGAGAAAGTTGATGACGCCGCGCCCCACGAATGTCCGCCGCAGGAGCAGGGCTGCGGCGATGGCGATGGCGGCGGAAATGACCGTCGAGGTGAAGGAGATGTGGAAGGTCAGCAGGAACGACCGCAGGAATTCGCGCGAAGAGAACACCGCGACATAGGCATCGAGGTTCGGCTCGGTCAGCCCGATCACCGGCATGTAGTTGAGCGAGCGCATCAGGCCGACCAGCAGCCCGCCAAAGAACAGCAGGCCGATGACCGCCATGGCGGGTGCAAGCAGCAGGATGATCTTGATGCGGTCCGACATGACGCGTTGCGGCCTCGAGTGCAGGGGAGGGCCCCGCCCGGACGACAGCCGTCCGGGCGCGGGCGATGGGGTCAGGCGCGGCGCTCTTATTGCGCGACGTTGGCGAGCCAGCCCTGCTCGATGGCCGAAATCCACGACGCCTGAAGCTCGGGCAGCGCGTTTTCCGCGAGTTCGGCGGCCGAGACCACCGAAGGATGCCGCTCGATCGCGGCAAAGGCGGCCTGCACATCGGCGGGCGTGCGGTCCATCTCGATCCCCGGCGAGGTGCCCCAGACATCGGGCTGCGCCTTGGTCAGTTGCGCCTCGGCGGACAAGAGCACGTTCTGGAGCACAAGGGCCGCAGCCTTGTTGGGTGAGTTGAACGGGATGATGGTGTAGTTCGTGTTGCCGATGGTGCCGTCCGACAGCCCATAGGACATCACCGTGTCGGGATAGGTCCCCGCCATCACGCCCAGCCCGAATTGCGCCGGCTCGTAGTTGAAGTTGAGCGCGACCTCGCCATTGGCGAAAAGCTCGTTGAGCTGCGTGACCGAGGTCGGATAGGTCGCGCCGGCGCGCCACAGATAGGGCTCGATCTCGTTGAGGATCTCCCAGGTCCTGGCTGACGCTTCGTCGAACTTGGCCTGATCGAACTCGCCCAGCAGGTTCTCGACCCCGCCGGCGGCATGGTAGAACACATGGCGGATGAACACCGCGCCGGTAAAATCGGGTGGTGCGGGATAGGTGAACTGGCCGGGGTTGGCCTTGATCCACTCCAGCAGCTCGGGGATCGACCGGGGCGGGTTTTCCGTCACGGCAGCGTCGTAGGCAAAGGCGAATTGCGCGCGGCTCCACGGCACTTCGCAGCCATCGACCGGCACGCCAAAGTCATTGGCGATGGCGGGGTTGTCCCAGTTGATGAGCGCAGTGTTGGGCAGCGTTTCGGTATAGCCGCACCAGGCGAGGCCACCCTGTTTCATCGTGCGGAAATTCTCGCCGTTGATCCAGATCATGTCCACCGACCCGCGATCCATCACGCCGGCCTCTTTCTCGCCCAGCACGATGTTCACCGCCTCGGCGGTGTCGGTCAGGCCCACACGGTTGAGCGTGATGCCATATTCATCGCGCAGGATGCCGCCGATATAGTCGGACACATACTGGTTGATATTGTCCGCCCCGCCCCAGAGAAACCAGTTCACCTCGCCCCCGCGCGCCATCTCGACGATGGCGTCCCAGTCCTGCCCGATCAGGGCGTCGCCATCGGCGGTGTCGGCCTGGATCTGCGAGGCGCCGAACAGCGCAAGTGACATGGCAGAGCCCAGAAGGGCGCGTCTTTTCAGGGTCATTTGGTCATCCTCCCGATGATGTGGTGTTGCAGGTTTTCGCCCTTGGCAGGGCCTCGCGTCAGCCGGCACGCGCTCCAGCGTCCTCCTTCGCCAGATCGAGCGCAACGTCAAAGATCTCTGTATTGGCCCGCGCAAGCGCTTGTGATTGCGCCGCCTCCAGCGGGTCGAGAAAGCTGCGGCCTTCGGCCAAGGCGTCCCAGACGGTGAGCAGCGCCACAGCCCGCCGGCCAAACCTGTGCGCCACGGCCGCGACGGCGGCGGCTTCCATATCCACCGTGCGCAGCCCCTCGGCGGCCCAGGCGGCGCAGACCCTGTCGGACTGGGCAAAGAGGCTCGACCAGGTCAGATGCGCCCCGCCCGCCGCCGGGATGCCGCGCGCGGCCAGCAACGCGCGCGCCCGGCCAGACGCGGCGGGGTCAAAGCTGACGGCCTCGCCCGCCTGATAATGCCGCGTGACCCCGTCGCGCCCCAGCCCCGTGTCGGGCACCATCACCGTGCCGGTGGCGAGCGTGCCATCCATCGCGCCGCAGGTGCCGATCTGGATCACCAGCGGCGTGCCCATCGCGGCAAAGACATGCGCAGGCTCCACCGCGCGGGCGGCGCCATAGGCGCAGCAATAGGCGACGCCGAGGCCGTTCCAGCGGCCCAGATACATCTCGGGAAAGGCGGTCTCGCGCACATCGGAGAGCCGCGCGAGCCGGTCGCGCGTGGCCTTTTCGCGCCACCACGTCCCCTCGAGGATCAGCACATGGGGCGCTTGCCCGGGGGCGAGCCTCAGGGCATCGTGCCAGACGTCCGGGCTGAGGTCGAGAATGGCCATGTGATCCTTTGGCATCCGGTCGGGGCAAGATTTGTATTTACAAATTGGTTGGAAGGAGTCTCTCTTGTCAAGCGGAAACCGCAGTGGTGGTTCGGGGTCCGGGACTCCACCCCGGTCCCGCAGTCGAGTGTGGAGAAAGCAGGCGGCGTGACCACAAACTTTCCCGTGATCCTCGGGTCGGGCCTGGTCCCCTTCCGCCGCTACCGCGACGGCAGCGGCTGGCGCGACTGGGCGGCCCTGGCCAGCGACGCGGCGCTTGCCGATGCGCAGATCGCGCGGGCCGGGATCGACATGGTCATCGTGGCAAACGAATCCGACATGCTGGCAATGCAATTGTCGCCCGGTCCCTTGCTCGTCGATGACATCGGGCTCGCGGGGGTGCCGGTGATGCGGGTCGAGGCGGGCGGCGGCAGCGGTGGTGCTGCGCTGCGCGCGGGGGTCGCGCAGATCATGTCCGGCCTCGCGCGCCGCGTGCTGCTGCTGGGCTTCGAACAGGCGGCAAGCCACATGCCCGCCGCGACCGTGCGCGCGCTCTACGGCCTGTCCTTCGATGCCGACCTCGAAGGCTGGGCCGGCGCGACCGCCACGATGCTCTACGCGCTGTCGGTTCAGGACCATATGGCGCGCTTCGGCACCACCATGGCGCAGCTCGCCCGCGTATCGGTCAAGAACCACGGCAATGCCTGCCTGAACCCCGATGCGCACAGCCCGCTGGGCCTGACGGTCGCGGATGTGCTGGCCTCGCCCATGGTCAGCACGCCCTATCGTAGGCTCGATTGCAGCCTGCTCAGCGATGGCGCGGCGGCGGTGATCCTCGCGCATCCGGACGCCGCGCCGCGCCGGATCGACCGGCCGCTGACGCAGATCACCGGATCGGGCTGTGCGACCGACCGGGCCCGGCTGGGCGACCGGCCCGCGCCGGGGGTGTTCGCGGGCAAACAGCGCGCCGCCGACAGGGCCTATGCGATGGCGGGCATCACCGACCCCGCGCGGCAGATCGAGGTCGCCGAGGTCTATGACAGCTATACCGGCGCCGAGGTGCAGGGGCTCGAGGCGCTGCGCCTCGCGCCTCCGGGTGGGGCCGTGGCGCGGCTGGCCGATGGGATCTATGACCGCGATGGCCCGCTGCCGGTCAACCTCTCGGGCGGGCTGATCGGGCAGGGCGGAGCGCCCGGGGCCACCGGCCTCGCGCAGGTGGTCGCGGTGAGCCGGCTGCTCGAAGGGCGCTATCACCCCGGCCTGCAACCCGCCCGCCCGCTGCGGCGCGGCCTCGTGGATTGTCACGGCGGGCTGGCCAGCGTGACCTACACGCATGTTCTGGAAAGGTTGGAGGCATGAGTGATGTCCCGGTGACGACCGACCTCACGTTTGCGCTCGATTGGCGGCACGGTCTGGGCGCGCGGGGGGCGTTCTTTGCCGCTGTGGCCGCAGGGCGGCTGATCGGCGCGCGCTGCCCGGCCTGCGGCGCGACGGTGGTGCCGCCGCGCGCGCGCTGCGGCAATGACGCCACGCTGATGGTGCCTGTCGATCTGCCGCCTGCCGGAAAGATCCGTCAACTCACCCTGGGCGCGCCCTCCGCACTCGCCCGGGGCGATGCCGGCTGCGTCTTTGCGCTGGTGCAGGTGGAGGGGGCGGACAACAGCCTCCTCACCCGGATCACGGGGGCAGCGGCGGTCGGCGCGCGGGTGACGCTCGCCCCCGCGACAGGCGAGGTGATCCACCCGGCGCAGCATCTGGTCTTTGCGGTGACACCGGCGCATTGATTTTGCGCCCTGCCGCCACAGGTTCCCGCCCGCAAGCAAGAGGAACCGCCGCGATGACCGAGACCCATCCCGCAACCCGCGCCCACGGGCTGGCGCTGATGGAGGCTTTTGTCCCCGCAATGGGGCGGCGCTATGCCAACGGGCGCAATCACGATCTGGGGCCGGGGCGGCACAAGGCAGTGTCGGGCCTGTCGCCCTATATCCGCCGCAGGCTCTTGACCGAGGAGGAGGTGGTGCGCGCGGCATTGCAGGCGCATGGCCCCGAGGCGGCGGAAAAGTTCATCCAGGAGGTCATCTGGCGCGGCTATTTCAAGGGCTGGCTGGAGCGCCGCCCGCAGGTCTGGGACAGTTACCGCGACGGGTTGGCCGCGGATCTCGCCACGCTCGACCTTGACCGCCGCCTCCGCCGCGATGTGGAGCGGGCCGAGGCGGGGGCGACCGGGCTGGCCTGTTTCGACGTCTGGGTCGAAGAGCTTGTGACCACCGGCTACCTGCACAACCACGCGCGGATGTGGTTCGCCTCGATCTGGATATTCACGCTGGGGCTGCCCTGGCGGATCGGCGCGGATTTCTTCTACCGCCATCTGCTCGACGGCGATGCGGCGTCGAACACGCTGGGCTGGCGCTGGGTGGCCGGGCTGCATACGCGGGGCAAGGCATATCCGGCGCGGGCCGACAATATCGCGGCCTTTTCCGGCGGGCGGTTCGCGCCGCGTGCAAGCGATCTGGCCGAAGTGGGTGAAGGGCTCGAGGCGACCGAGCCTGACGGCCTGCCCCCGGTGCAACCCCTGCGCGAGGCGAGGGCGCCGGTGGCGGGCATTGCGACCGCGCTGCTGCTCACCGACGAGGATTGCCGGCCCGCGGACTTTGACCTCGCCGCGCTCGACATCCGCGCTGCGGCCGCGCTGCACGCGGGCCAACTGCGCTCGCCCCGGCCCGTTGCCGCGGCTGTGCTGCGGTTCGAGGAGAAGGCACTGGCGGACGCGGCTGCGCGTGCCGGCCTCACGGCCGCCCCTCTCGCGGCCCTGCACCCCGATGTGCTCGCGAAATGGGCGGTGGCGGCGGGGGTGGCGCAGGTCGTCACACCCTATGTGACGCGGGGCCCGCTCTCCGACTGGCTGGACGAAGCGCGCCCGCTGCTGGCCGCGCGCGACATCGCGCTGTGCGAATGGCGGCGTGACTGGGACAGCGCGATCTGGCCCCATGCCACGGCGGGGTTCTTCAAGGTGAAACAGCGGATCCCGCGGATCCTCGACGACCTTGCGCAGATCCGCATGGCGCTGTGAGCAAAATTCTTCGTACGAAGAATTTTCCAAGAATTTTCGTACGAAAATTCTTGCCCCTCCGCCGGTGGATTTACCGCCCGTTCATCGCGGCGGATACAGCGGCGGGATCATCCGTGGTGATCTGGTCCGCCCGCAGCGCCATCAGCCGGTCGATCGCCGCGAGGCTGGCCGCGCCCGCATCCGCAAAGGTATAGACATCGACCTCTTGTCCACGGGCCCGGAATGGCGCGATCGGGTCCGCGCCGTGATCATCGGCAAACGCGACGAGCGCGCGGTGCAGATAGATGATGCGCGCTTCGGGCATCGCCGCGATCGCCCGCCGCACGAAACCGTCAAAGTCGCGGCCGCGCAGCAGATCGACCACGAGGGCCTCGTGGCAAGGGTCGAACCCGACGCCCACGCCCGCACGTTCGGCCAGCCGGCGCACGGCGGCCGCGTCGCCGCCCGAAAGGACCATGTGCCGCGCAACCGGCGCCACGGCCGCCACAAAGCCCGCGACATTGTCACCCGTCAGCGCCCCGGCCCCGACCTTGAGGTCAAGCTGCAGGTGCCCGCCTGTTGCAACCGTCATCCCGGCCAGCCCCTCGCCCAGCCCGGCGAGCGTGGCGACCGGAAGGCCTGTCGCCTGACCACCGTTGTCGCGCAGGCGCAGCGCGACAAGGTCTTTCGCTGTCATCGCGGCAACCGGGCCTGTGCCTGTCGTTTCGCGGTCGAGCGTCGCGTCATGCAGCACCGCCCAACCGCCGCAGGCCAGCGGGTTGAGGTCGATCTCGACCGCTGCCCCGGCGGCGAGCCCCTGCACGATCCGCTCGGGCGAAAAGGCGACGTCGGTCGCCTGCCGTCGGCCACGGTGCCATTTGAGCCGGCAACGGTGCCCGTCCTTGACCAGGGCTATCGGCTCAGGCATGGGCCACCTCGCCTGTCACGGTGTCGGACGACCAGATCATCCGATCCTCGCGATAAAGGTGATAGCGCCGCGGCAGGATCGTGACCGCGGTGTCGGGCGCGGCAGCGGGCACATCGGGCCGCAGCGCCTTGATCCGCCCCGCGTCGGGCAGGTCGATCTCGACCACCGCATGGCTGCCGAAATCCGTCACCCGGTGCACCCGGCCCGCGCCGCGGCCTGGCTGCAACTCCACCGCCTCGGGCCGCACGGCAAGCAGCGCGGGGCCATCCGCCACCGGGGCTGCCGCGTCAAAGGCCGGATGGCGGATCTGCCCGCCCGCGACCTCGACCGCGATCAGGTTCATCTGCCCGATGAACCCCGCCACAAACGGCGTGCGCGGCTGCCGGTAGAGCCGGTCGGGCCGGTCCACCTGCTGCATCACCCCGTCGCGCATCACCACGATCCGGTCGGCGAGTGCCAGCGCCTCGTCCTGCCCATGGGTGACGAACACCATCGTGATCCCCAGCCGCTGTTGCAGGTCGCGGACCTCTTCGCGCAGGCGTTCGCGCAGGTGCTGGTCCAGGCTGGCAAAGGGTTCGTCCAGCAGCAGGATCTTGGGCTCGAGCACCAGCGAGCGCGCCAGTGCCACCCGTTGCTGCTGCCCGCCGGACAACTGGTCGGTGCGCCGCTCGGCCATCCCGGCAAGGCCCACAAGCGCCAGCGCCTCGCCCACCTTGCGCGCGATCTCGGCACGCGGCAGGCGGCGCAGCCGCAGGCCAAAGCCGATATTGCCGCCCACCGTCATATGCGACCACAGCGCATGGCTCTGGAACATCATCGAGGTCGGGCGCCGCTCGGGTGGCAGGCGGGTCACGTCCTGCCCGTCGATCAGCACGGCGCCGGTGCTCGCCGTCTCGAACCCGCCGATCATCCGCAGCACGGTCGATTTGCCCGACCCCGACGGGCCCAGCAGGCAGACCAGCTCTCCATCCGCCACCGTCAGGTCGAACGCATCGACCGCCACCGTCGCCCCGAACACCTTGCCCAGCCCGCGCAATTCAAGCTTTGCCATCGCCCTATCCCCCCAGTCCGCGGCCCAGCCCCTGCGGGCCGAGATAGCGCCGCGCGGCCAGCAGGAATACGAAGGATGGCACCCACAAGAGCACCGAGAGCACGGCGCCCAACTGGATCACGAGCTGGTTGTTGATGAAGGAAATCATGAGGATGGGCATTGTCCTGACATGGGGGGCGCCGATCAGCCAGGCGCCCTCGGTCTCGTAGAAGGTGCCGACGAATGTCAGCATGATCGCGGCCACGATTGCCGGCAGGGCCTGTGGCAGGGTGACGGACCAGAACACCCGGACCGGCCCCGCGCCCACATCGCGCGCGGCCTCTTCCAGCCGGCGGTCCACGCCCTGAAAGGCCGCGGTGGGGATCCAGATCATGAACATCAGCGTGTTCACAAGCTGGATGATCGCAACCCCCCAGAAGGTGCCCACCAGCCCCAGCGACAGAAAGATCGTGGCGATGGTGATCAGCAGGCCAAAGCGCGGAAAGGCCTGGATCGACAGGAAGGACAGGAAAAACAGGTTGCGCCCCGGAAAGTCGAGCCGGGCAAAGGCATAGGCGGCAGGCAGGCAGATCACGGCAGAGGCGAGTGTCACGACAAAGGACAGTTGCAGCGAGGTCGCGAGCGCCGTCCACACATCCGCCCGCCCCAGCGTCATCCCCCAGTAGCGCAGCCCCCATTCGGTCGGCAGCAGCGACGGATAGCGCCACACCTCGGCAAAGGCCCAGAGCCCCACCACCAGCATCGGCCCGATGATCGCCACCGCCAGCGTCACCGCCAGCACAAGCCCGATCCAGTCGGGGCGCAAGCGGGCGGCGACCCTCATGCGGCGGCCCTTGCGCGGTTGCGCGCGATGGAGCGGACGTAGAACCAGCCGAACACCGCGCAGATCGCAAAGGTGACGACCGCCTGCGTGCGCGCCTGCACCGGGTCCATCACGTCGCCAAAGGTGCGCAGCATGAAGGGGCCCATCATCTCGGGCGCGGCGGGGCCGAGCAGATAGGGAAAGGTAAAGGCGGAAAAGAGGCCCAGCACCACGAAAGACGTGGCAACAAGGATCGACGGCCAGATCCGCGGCAGGATGATGTGGACCAGCACCGCGATCCGCCCCGCGCCCACATCGCGCGCGGCCTCGACCGCGTGGTTGGTGACGTTCGACAGCCCCGCCATCAGGATCACCACAGACAGAGGCATGTTATCCCAGACAAAGCCGATCACCGGCCCCCAGACCGTGAGGTAGGGCGAGCGGATGCGGGGCAGGCCGGCCGAATTGAGGATGATATCCACCATTCCGTTCGGCCCCAGCACCCGGATGAAGGCATAGGCGAGGATGATCGAGGGCACGAAAAGCGGAAAGATCGCCAGCGCCTGCACCACCGCCGCCACCCGGCCTGTGGCAAAGCGCAGGTAGATCGAAATGGGCAGCGCGATGGTCATCAGGATCGCGACCGACACCGCCGTGGTCCAGGCGGTGATGCGCAGGTTGCCCAGGCTGTAGCCGTCATTGAAAAAGAACCGGTAGGAGGCGAGGCTGACCCGCGTGCCCTCTGGTCCCGTCACGATCAGCGTGTCGAGGATGGCGCGGACGATCGGCCAGACGATCAGCGTGCCCACCAGCGCCACCGGCAGGAAAACGAGGAGGAGGCCATTGAGCCCCCTCCCGCGATCTTGTGCGATACGTCCCGACAAAGGCGGATCAGTCGCGCGTCACATTCGGCGCGACGGTGCGATACCAGCCGTCCGAGATCGCCGCACCCCAGTCGCCGCCCGGGAAGGTCGGGATCGAGGTCGGCACGACATCGGCATAACGTTCGCGCAGCTCGGCCGGCAGCACATCCCAGGACACGCCGGGAAAGCCACCGATCTCGGTGATGACGGCGGTCTGCATGGCGTCGCTCAGGATGAAATCGGCCAGCGCGACAGCCGCCTCGAGGTTCTCTGCATTGCTCGCCACAACTGACTGGCTGAAGCCGCCGGCAAGCGCCAGATCCTGCAACTGGATCAGGCCGGTCGTCTCGGGCAGCACGCCCTGGTTGATCGCCTGCAACGCCATGTCGGACCAGGCCGGGATCATCGTCACCGCGCCCTGCGCCAGAAGCTGGATCGAGTTCGCATTGCCCGAGGTATAGGCGCCATTGTCGAACAGGTGCGGCGCCAGGTCGGAGAGCAGCGCAAACCCGGCCTCGAGCATCGCGGGCGAGGTGGCGGCGTCGAAATTGTCGATGCGGAACACCGACGGGTCGCGGCCATTGGCCTCGTGGATCGCGCGGCGGACAAAGTTGCCACCCGAGCCGCCCTTGTCGGGGCGGTTGTAGATGAACTGGCCGGGGTTGGCCTTGATCCAGTCGGACAGCTCGGCCCAGGTGCGCGGGGCGTCGGCAGGGGAAAGCTTGGTCGTGTCATAGGCCAGCAGCACCTGGCTGCCGCGATAGGGCAGGCCAAAGGGGGTCTGGATGGCGAGCGGGTTCACGCGGCCATAGTTGGCAAGGCCAGCCTCTGCCCAGTTGACCCAGAGCCCGGCGTCGATGCCGCCGGCGGGCAGCATCGGGTCATGCTGTTCGATCATGTCGAGCTGCGGCCCGGTCCCGGTCTGCAACGCGGCGAGCGCCCGCTCGGCGATGACACCGGTGCCGCCGCCTTCGCGCGCGATCACGACATTGATCGACACGCCGGGGTTTGCGGCCTCGAACGCCGGCTTGATGATATTGGTCCAGAAGTCCGAGATATTGGCGTCGGAATTGGTATACATGTTCAGCGTGGCGGTCTGCGCATGGGCCACGCGGACAAGCGTGGGCGTGGCGAGGCCGGCAAGGCCGATCTTGATCAGGTCACGACGTTTCATGATGTCTCCGGCAAAGAGGCGGGCAAGGCCGCGGGTGGCAGGCGAAAATCGGTTCGGTCAGGCGGAAAAGGTCACACAACTGATGCTTAACCATGCTCTGTGACATGGCCGTGACCTCTGCGGCGGGGAAACAAAAAGGCGAGCCATGCCGATTGCGATACCTGCGACCATCACCGGGCGGCTGGGCCTCGACGACATGGCGCGCCATGTGCCGGTGCGGGTGTGGGTGCCCGAAGGCGTGCAGGCGCTGCGCATCACCTTTGACCACGCGCCGCGTCACCCCGGCGCGGGCGACATCGCGCATCAGCTCAGCATTTCCGTCACCGCCCCGGACGGCCCGCGCGGCACGCGCCACAACGCGGCCGACCAGAGCGTGTTTCTCTCGGCCAGGCAGGCCAGCCCCGGCTATCTGCCGGGCCCGATCACGCCGGGCGAATGGCTGGTCGAGATCGACACCCACCGCATCCTGCCGCCCGCCGGCATCGACTGGACGGTGACGGTGACGGCAGCCGATCTGCCCGACCCCCTGCCGCTGCCCGACCCCCTGCCTGCTCCCCTGCCGCTGCCCGACATCGCGCGCTTCGCGCCGCGCCCCGGTCCGGGGTGGTTTCGCGGCGATCTGCACCGGCATACGCTGCATTCCGATGCCATCTGGTCGCCGGCCGCCATGGTCGCGGATGCGCGGGCGCGGGGCTATGACTTTGCCGCGCTGACGGACCACAACACCGTGTCCGCCCTGCCCGAGGCGCGTCAGGCGGCGGGGGCCGATCTGCTGGTCCTGCCCGGGATGGAGCTGACGACGTTCCACGGCCACGCGCTCGCGCTCGGCTCGGGCGCGCTGCACGACTGGCGCATCCGCGACGGGCAGAGCATGGCAGAGCGCACGCGTGACATCATGGCGGCGGGCGACCTGTTTGTGATCGCCCATCCCATGAGCCTCGGCCATCCGCATTGCACCGGCTGCACCTGGGCCTGGTCCGACATGTTCCCCGGCCCGGCCCGGCTGGTCGAGGTGTGGAACGGGCTGTGGGCGGGGCGGGGCGGGTTTGCGGCCTGGCCGGGCAATGCGCTGGCGCTCGACCTGTTCCACGGCTGGCTCAATGCCGGGCATCGGCTGGTGGCGACCGCCGGGTCGGATGACCATGGCCGCCATGGGGCTGACGCGCGGCCGGGGCATATGCTGGTGCAGGCGCAGGCGCTGACGGTGCCGGCGCTGCTGGACGGGCTGGCGCGGGGCCATGCGGTGCTCACCTGCGGGCCGGTGCTGACGCTGTCGGGGCCGCCCGAAGCGCCGCTTTTGCCCGGCGACTGCATCCCCGCCGCGGTCGATCTGCACCTGCGCTGGCAGGGCGCGGCAGAGGGGCGGCTGCGGCTGGTGACAGGCCAGCGCGGCGCAGAGGGGGTGCGACTGGCCGCTGACACGCCCGTCGGGCCGCAGGGTGCGGCGGTCCTGCCTGCCGGGCTCTGGTCCGGGGCGGACTGGGCGATGGTCGAGTTGCGCGATGCGGCAGGCGGGATGCAGGCGCTCGTCAATCCGGTCTTTGTGGGCGATTGCGCCTCTCGCCCAACATCGCGGTCCGGTCGCCGCGACGCAGGATAAGGACGGATTTCATCCACCACAAAAACCACACAATCTGCGGTTCAGCGTGGCATTGTTTCGCCAACCAGGGCGCAAACCGCGGCGCTTTTCGCAAGCTGTTCGACGCGCTGAAGCCCAAGACCGAGGATCCACCCGCGCCACGGATCGAGGCCGACGCGCAGAGCCGCCGCCGCAGCCTCGACATCCACCGCAAGCCCGCGCATCTGGCCGCGGCGCGGTTCCTGCACGCCTTGGCTCTGCTCGATTCCGGCCTCGCGCGGAAGGAGGCTGGGCGCGATTACCAAAGCGGCGCGGGGCTCTTGCCTGCCCTGCGGCTTGTCGCGGTGCTGCGTGGCAACTCGCCGGCGCGGTGCTGGCGACGCTCGCCCCGTCGATGCCGAGGCCGCGCTGCGGCGCGCCTGGATGCTGGTGCCGGTGCGCCGCGCGGCCTGAAGCGCGCGCCTAGCGCGCCCCCCAGGTATCGGTCAGGCGGTAGCCCTCGGGCCAGGGATCGTCGGGGTCGAGCATGTGCTGATGCGTGCCGGTGATCCAGCCGCGCCCCGACAGCTCGGGCAGGATCGCGGGCAGATTGCCGACCCGCGTCAGCCCGAGGATCTGCCCGCCAAAGGTCGAGCCGATCACCGACACCGTGGTGAGCCTGTCGCCCACCCCCATCTGCCCGCGCGCCTGCAACACCGCCATCCGTGCGCAGAGCGCCGTGCCGGTCGGCGACCGGTCCACCTTGCCGGGCTGCACGGCCACCGCAGCCCCGGCGCGCAGGCCGCCCGCGTCTTGCGTCAGCGCCCCGGCAAAGAGGCAGAAGGAAATATGCCGCCAATCCGGATTGGTCGGGTGGTGAAAGCCAAGCTGGCCGGTCGCCGCCCGGCTGATCCGCGCGCCCAGCCGCGCGATGTCATGCGCCTCGTCCGCGGTCAGGGCAAAGCCCATCGCCGCCGCATCCACGATCACGAAACTGTCGCCGCCAAAGGCCACATCGACGCGCAGCGTGCCGATACCCTCAACCTCGACCGTCACACCCATGGGCCCGGCGAAACTCGGCAGGTTCTGCACATGGATGCGCTCGGCCTTGCCATTGCGACACAGCGCGCGCACCTGCACCAGCCCGCCCGGCGCCTCGAGCACAAAGCGCGTCTCCGGCTCGGTCATCGGGATGATCCCGCTGTCGAGCAGCACGGTCGCCACGCAGATCGCGTTCGACCCCGACATCGGCGGCGTGTCCTCGGGCTCCATGATGATAAATGCGGCGGCGGCATCCGGGTGTTTGGGCGGCACCAGCAGGTTGACATGGCGAAACACGCCGCCGCGCGGTTCGTTGAGGACAAAGTTGCGCAGGCGCCGGTCGCGCGCGATCCAGCGGCTTTGCTCCCAGATCGTGTCGCCGGGGGGCGGGGCGACGCCACCGACGATGACATCGCCCACCTCGCCCTCGGCATGGGCCGAGATCACATGGATCGTCTTGCTGCTGCGCATCACGCCAGCCAGCCCGGCAGGCGGGCAGGCGCGCGGCCGCTCAGCGCGGCCTCCACACAGTCGGCCATCGTGCCCAGCCGCACCTTGCGCCCGCTCAGCCCCGGCCCGTAATGCGCGTATTTGCCCGAATTGGTCATCAGCGCGCGGGTCTGCGGGGGGAATACCGGCTCCGAGATCGAACACCAGCACAGGTCGGGCAGCACCTGCACGCCGGACCGCTCGAGCGCGGCCAATGTGCCCGTCGCCGCGGCCTGCCTGATCACCTCGCGCCCCGCCGTCACGATCACCTGCGTTGCGGGGTCACGCGGCCGGCCGCCCAGCATCGCCGCCAGCGCGTCGCATTCCGAGAGCGAGAAATGCGGGCTGCCAAAGGCCACAAGCTCGACCTCTTGCGGCCCGGCGTTGAGCGCGGCCCAGGCCGCGCGCATGTCGGCCAGCGTGATCGCGGCATGGTCGGCCTCGGGGTGCGGGGCGGCCGCCGCCTCGGGCGTGACGCCTGCGATATGCAGCATCGGCGCGGCAGAGGTGGTGCCGAACGCCGCGCAAAGCGCCTTGAGCGCGTCGCGGTCGGGGGCGGCGGGGGCGAGGCCACGCACGAGCGGGATGCAGTCCGGCGCGGCCTTGCCCGCGAGATAGCCTATCAGCGGCCAGAACCCGTCGTCGATGCCATCGGGCAGGTCCACGTCGATGATCCGGCGCGCGCGGCGCGGGGCGTCGAGATACACGCCGGCCAGCGGCGCGCGGCCCGTCAGCGCGATGCACAGGTCGAGGAAATCGGGATGTTTTGCCGTGCGCGCGCCGAGCACGGTATTGGCGAACACCACGGCGTTGGATTCCGCCCAGGCGATCGCCTCGCCCGCGGCAGGTGCCGTGTCGAGCAGATAGGGCGAGCAGGTAAAGGACGCCTTGCAGCCCATGCGCACATAGGCGTCCGCCAGCCGCGCCGCAGGACCGCCAAAGGATGGCGGCACGCCCTGCGCCTGCCAGTTGGCGCGGTCCACCGAGATGGCGTTCATCGTCGTGGGGATGCGCACCTTGGCGCCCATGTCGGCCATGCGTTCGGCAAAGGTCAGGTTGGCCGGGCTGGCGTAGATGCAGCCGTCGATATGGCCCTGCGTGACATCGACGAGCCGCGTGGCGCCCTGATTTGCGGCCATCGCGCAGATGATCGCCATCGCCTGCGCAGCGGCCTCGCCCTCGGCCCCGTCCAGCATCGCGCGGTCGGCGGCGGTGAGGTCGAGCGCGCCGGTCGCGGGCGGGATGACGGGGAGGGTGAGCGCGCCTGCCGTGATCTGCGTCGCGGTGATCTGCGCGGCGGGTTCAGCGGCCAGCGCGGCAAAGGCATCGGCCGACAGCCGCAGCACCGGCAGCGGATGGGCGAACATCGCCGCCGCGATCAGCGCGCCCAGCGTGACCACGTCCTCATCCTCGCAAAACACCAGCGCCGCCGGCGCGCGGCCGGTGAGCGCGAGGTCGAGCAGCACACCCGACCCGGTGCAGGACCCGCGCGTGGTGGGCATCATCAGGATGCTGCCGGTCACGCAACGCCCATGCAGCGGGTGATGCACGTCGATGATGCAGCCGGTGGCGGGGTCGATCCCGCCCCAGAAGCTCAGCGCCTCGGTGGTGGCGATCACCGGGCCGGCGGCGGTGCCGGCGAGGATGCTTTGGGCGCGCTGTGTCATGTGACTACAAATCCATGTGCAAAGGGGTCTCGGTCGTCGATGAAGATCGTGTTGAAGCCGGTCATCCGCGCCCATCCCGCGACCGAGGGGATGATGGCCGCGCGGTCGGCCACGGTTGTCGCCGCCTCCACCCGGCCATGAAACAGCGAGCCGATGATCGATTCGTGGACAAAGGCATCGCCCACCGCCAGCCGCCCTTTGGCCGCCAGTTGCGCCATCCGGGCCGAGGTGCCGGTGCCGCAGGGCGACCGGTCGATCGCCTTGTCGCCATAGAACACCGCATTGCGCGCATGGGCCTGCGGGTGGCGCGGCGCGCCGGTCCACAGGATATGCGACAGGCCGTTGATGGCGGGGTGCAGCGGGTGGGTGAAGTCGTATTTCGCGTTCAGCGCGGCGCGCAGTTTCGGCGAGAGGCCGATCAGCGCGCCCGCGGTGAAATCGGCGATGTCGCGAAACGCCTTCTGCGGCTCGACGATGGCGTAGAAATTGCCCCCATAGGCGACATCGACCACCACCTCGCCCAAGCCTTCGACCTGCACCGTCAGCCCCTCGCTGTGCAGGAAGGCGGGGACATTGGTGAGGCGGACCTCTTCGACGAAACGCCCTTCCTGCCGGTAGGTGATATCCACCTTGCCCGCCGGCGCGTCGATCGACAGCCGGCCGGGCGCGCGGGGCGTGATCAGGCCATTCTCGATCCCCATCGTCACCGTGCCGATGGTGCCATGCCCGCACATCGGCAGGCAGCCCGAGGTCTCGATAAAGAGCACGCCGACGTCGCAATCGTCCCGCGTCGGCGGATAGAGGATGGAGCCCGACATCATGTCATGCCCGCGCGGCTCGAACATCAGGCCGGTGCGGATCCAGTCGAATTCGCGCAGGAAATGCGCGCGCCGTTCGAGCATCGTGTCCCCGTCGAGCCGTGGCCCGCCGCCCGCGACCAGCCGCACGGGGTTGCCGCAGGTATGCCCGTCGATGCAGGAGAATGTATGGGTCGTCATCGGTCAGAACCTTTGTGGAGAGAACGGGGCGAGCGGGATGGCGGGCGGCTGGCCGGTGAGCAGGTCGGCCACCAGCCGCGCGGTGCCTGCGGACTGCGTGAGGCCAAGGTGGCCATGGCCAAAGGCATAGGTCACGCGGCGGGTGGCGCGCGCAGGGCCGATGGCGGGCAGGCTGTCGGGCAGCGAAGGGCGAAAGCCCATCCATTGCGTTCCACCGCTGGTGCGCAGCCCCGGCAGGAACCGCGCGGCCTTGGCCAGCATCGCAGTGGCGCGCTGGTAATTGGGCGGCAGCGACAGGCCGCCAAGCTCGACCGCGCCGCCGACGCGGATCCCCGTGGACAGCCGCGACACGACAAAGCCGTGCCCGCCAAATGTCACCTGCATGCGCAGGTCAAAGGCATCGCCGGGCAGGGTGGTGTTATAGCCCCGCTCGGTCTCGAGCGGGATGCGCTCGCCAAGGCTCTCCGCGATCCGGTGCGAATGGGCGCCGGCGGCGACCACGACCTGCGCCGCGCGCAGGCTGTCGGCGCCGGTCAGCACCGCGACGCCCGCATCATCGGCGCGCAGGCCCGTGACCTCGGCCAGATGCAGGGTGCCGCCTGCGGCCCGGAAATGCGCCGCGAGCGCCTCGGTATAGATCCTCGGGTCGGCGATGGAATACCAGCCGGGGGTGAATGTGCCATGGGTGAATTGCGGCGACAGCCCCGGTTGCAGCGCCGCCATGCCGGCGGGGTCGAGATGTTCAAAGGCGATGCCATGCCGCGCGCGCGCCTCCCAGCCCGGCAGGCTCGCCTCGAACGCCGCGCGGCCCTCATAGACCTCCAGATTGCCGCGCTTGTGCAGCATCGCGCTCGTGCCGGTCGCGGCGAGGAAGGGCTCGAGCGCGGCCTTGGACAGGTCCATGAGCGCGGTCTGCGCCGCGACCGATGCCGCCACCCGGCCGGGCGCACAGGCCCGCCAGAAGCGATACATCCACGGCGCGATGCGCAGCGCATAGGCCGGCGGGATGGAGAGCGGCCCGAGCGGGTCCAAGAGCCAGCGCGGTGCCTTGCGCAGGATGCCGGGCGAGGCCAGCGGCAGGATGTCGGTAAAGGCGAACGCCCCCGCATTGCCCGCCGAGGCGCCGGCGGCGGGGCCGGTCCTGTCGATCACCATGACGCGCAGACCGCGCCCCTGCGCGGCAATCGCCACGCTCAGTCCGACGACGCCCGCGCCGATCACGATCACATCCGGCTGGCACATGGTTAGCGGACGCTCGAGAGGAACTTCTGCGTTTCGCCGTTCTGCGGCGCGCCGAAGATCTGGTCGGGACTGCCGATCTCGGCCATCACGCCCTGATGAAAGAACGCCACCCGGTCCGACACGTCGCGGGCAAAGCTCATCTCGTGGGTGACGCAGATCATCGTCATCCCCTCTTCGGCCAGCATCTTGAGCGTGTCCAGCACCTCGCCCACCAGTTGCGGGTCGAGCGCGGAGGTGACTTCGTCGAACAGCATGTAGGCGGGCTCCATCGCCAGCGCGCGCGCAATCGCCATGCGCTGCTGCTGGCCCCCCGACAGGCGCCCCGGATAGACCCTGAGCTTGTCCGCCAGCCCCACATGGGTGAGCTGCTTGACCGCCATCGCCTCGGCCTCGGCGCGCGGCACGCCCTTGACCTTGCGCGGGGCGAGCATGACGTTGTCGAGCACGGTGAGATGCGGGAAGGCATTGAACTGCTGGAACACGATGCCGACATTCTGGCGCAGCTTGTTGAGGTTGGTGGCGCGCGCATGCACCTCGGTCCCGTCGATCAGGATGCGGCCACTGTCGATCGGCTCCAGCCCGTTGATGCAGGTGAGCAGGGTCGATTTGCCCGACCCCGACCCGCCGATGATCGTCACCACCTCGCCATTGGCGACGGTCAGGTCGATCCCCTTGAGCACCTCAAGCGCGCCAAAGGATTTGCGGACATTCTCGATCTCAATCATGGGGCGACCACCGGCGTTCGAGGTACCCGCCAAAGCGGGCGATGGGAAAACTCATCAGGAAATAGATCAGCCCGCAGACGATCAGGATGAACAGCGGCTCCTGAAGCCGGGTGATCAGGATCTGCGAGGATTTCAGCAATTCGTTCAGCCCCAGCCAGAGCACCAGCGCGCTATCCTTCATCACCCCGAGCGTCAGGCCGATCCAGGCCGGCAGCGACACCCGCGTCGCCAGCGGTGCCACGATATAGCGCATGTCCTGCACCCAGCTCAGCCCCAGCGAACGCGCCGCCCGGCGCGTCGTGACCGGCACCGCGTCGATGCCTCCGCGCACGATCTCGGTGCAATAGGCAGCGGTATAGAGCGACAGGACCACGCAGGAGGTCGTGAAGGGCGGCCAGCCGAACTGCGCGATGGCCTGAAAGGCATTGGCCAGCACAAGCTGGATCAACAGCGGCACCGAGCGGAAGATGTCGAGCAGGAACGTGAGCGGGATCGCCCACCACGGCCCGATCTGCACCCGGATCACGCCAAAGACGATGCCCATCACCGTCCCCGCCGCGACCGACACACCCGTGACAGCCAGCGTCAGGCCAGCGCCCTTGAGCAGGAACATCAGGTCATTGAAGGTCATCGCCGTCTGGAACATGCGCGCCTCTCAATACCGGAACAGCCGCCAGGCGATCAGCCGGGCGGCAAGGGTGACGGCCTTGGTGATCAGGTAAAAGATCACCGCCGCCATGGCGAAAAACTCGAAGGTGCGGAACGAGCGCGCGTTGAGTTCCTGCGTGACGCCGGCGAGGTCCATGTTCATCCCCACCGTGACGCCGAGCGAGGTCATCAGGATCGCCCAGACCATCTGGTTGGTCATCGGCAGGAACGCCACGCGCAGCATCTGCGGCGCAACGATCATGCGGAACGCCTGCAATTGCGTCATCCCCAGTGACCGCGCCGCGCGCGTCTGCGTCTCGGGGATCGCCTTGAGCGCGCCGCGGAAATTCTCGGCCAGATAGCCGGCGTTGTTGAAGGTGATGCCGGCCAGCAGCGCGGCATAGGGGCTCAGGTGGATGCCGAAACTGCCCAGCCCGAAATGCGCCATGTAGATCTGGAACAGCGCAGGCGTATTGCGCGCGACCTCGACCCAGGTGGCGGCCAGCGCCGTCAGCGCGCGATAGCCCGACATCCGCATCAGCATCAGCAGCAGCGCAAAGGCCAGCCCCAACGCCATCGACAACAGCGCGACCTCGAGCGTGACCAGCGCCCCGTCGAGCATCCGCGGCAGCGACCGCATCGCCTGATTCCAGTGAAAGGTGTAGTTGAACATGCCCGGTGCGCCCCCCGCTGCACGGTCGGACGGCGCGGGGTGAGCGCGCCGTCCTCGCGGTCTCTAGGATGTGCTCAGCGGTAGGTGCCGTCAACCGTCAGGCCGGGGATCTCGCCGCCGATCCATTTTTCATACAGCTCGTCATAACGGCCGGTCCGCACCTGCTGGTTCACGAACAGGTTGAGGTAGTTGATCATCCCGTATTCCTCGCGCAGCGTGAACAGCGCGACATAATCGGTGTCAAAGGGCGCAAAGCCCACAACCGACAGGCCCGGATAGTTGCCCGACTGCACATTCGCCTGCGCCACGGTCGAGGTGGACACGGTCGCGTCGATCTGGCCCTGGCTCAGCGCCAGGAACACGTCGGACTGGGTCTGGTAGGGCCGGAACGCACCGCCGCCCCACTGGGTCACATAGTCCTCGAGCGCGATGGCCTCATAGGTGCCGGCCGTGGCGCCGACCGTCTTGCCGGCCATATCCTCGAACGAGGCGATGCCGGAGGCGTCGTTCGCGGTCACGACCATCTCGAAGGCGAAATAGGGGATCGAAAAGCCGACCGTCTTGGCCCGCTCGAGCGTGTCCGAGGTCGAGGCGACACCGACATCGACGCGGCCCGACATCAGTGCGGGAATGCGCTCGGGAAAGGGGGTCTCGACGATTTCGGCATCGACACCCAGCGCGGCGGCGAGGTCGTTGCAATAATCGACGTCAAAGCCGATCGGGTTGTTGTCGGCGTCCCGCATCCCCATCGGCGGAAAGTCGAGCACGACGGCACAGCGCAGCGTGCCCGACGAGATGATGTCATCCAGCTTGTCTGCGGATGCGGTCGTGGCAATCGCGGCGGCGGCCACGACACCAAAGGCAAGAATAGAGGATTTCATGATGGTCTCCCTGTTCTGGTCGATGCATTGGGCGCGATCGGGTTTGGTCCCCGGACTCGACCTGTCAGAAGTATTCCCCGACGCCCCGGCGAAAGCAATCAAAAATACATAAAATATACAAACAGTATGCGCGGTTCGCGGCTTCCTGTTGCCGGGTGTCGCGGCTTTGCCTATTCCTTGGCGGGCGGCGACGTGATGTCAGTGCCGCGCAGGCCGGAGGGATAGACCATGACCCAGACCATCACCGTCACGATTGCCGCCTTGCAGGCCCGGATGGAGGCGATCCTTGCCGGGGCGGGCCTGTCCGGGGTGCAGGCGGCCGCGGTGGCGCGGGTGATCGTCGCGGGCGAGCGGGACCATTGCAAATCGCATGGCGTCTACCGCGCCGAAGGCATCCTGCGCACCGTCAAGGCGGGCAAGGTGGACCCCGCCGCCATGCCGGTGCTGACCGGGGATACCGATACCGCCGTGGTGCATGTCGATGCGCGGCACGGCTTTTCCAACGCGGCCTTTGACCTTGGCCTGCCAGAGCTTGTCGCGCGGGCGCGGCGGTTTGGCATCGCGGCGTTGGTGGTCAATGACTGCACCCATTTCGCCGCTCTCTGGCCCGAAGTCGAGGCGGTCGCGGCGCATGGTCTTGCCGCGCTTGCGATGTGCCCGAGCTATGCCTCGGTCGCGCCGGTGGGCGGCACAAGCCCGCTGCTGGGAACCAATCCCTTTGCCTTTGGCTGGCCGCGCCCCGGCACCACGCCCTATGTCTTCGACTTTGCCACCTCGGTCGCCGCGCGTGGCGAGATCGAATTGCACCGCCGGGCGGGCAAACCGCTGCCCGAGGGCTGGGCGATCGACGCCGCCGGCGCGCCCACGACCGACCCTGTGGCGGCGCTTGCCGGGGCGATGCTGCCCTTTGGCGGGCACAAGGGGTCGGCCATCGGCACGATGATCGAGCTTTTGGGCGGGGTGATGATCGGCGACATGACCAGCCCCGAGGCGCTGGCCCATCTGGGCACCACCGCGCTCTTGCCGCATCACGGCGAATTGGTGATCGCGCTCGATCCCGCGCATTTCGCGGCGGGCCGGCCCGGCGATGTCTTTGCCCGTGCCGAGGGCCTGTTCGACGCCATCGCGGGGCAGGGCGCGCGCCTGCCGTCGCAGCGCCGCTTTGCCGCGCGCGCGCTGTCGCAGGCCGAGGGGATCACGCTGACGGCGGCAGAGGTGGCGATCCTCGACCGGCTGGCAGACCAGGGGCTCGACGCGGTGGAGTGAGGGCGCGCCGCCGTCGGCAAAGCAGGCTGAACGTCGCACCCCGCCCGCAACAGCCGCAACGCGGCCAGGGCAACACCCGACCGCCCCCCCCGGGCGGTCGCTGCCCTGTGTCGCGCCCCTCAGACCTTGAGCCGGGCCACCACGCCGGGCTGCTGGCTCCAGCTTGCATACCAGGTCTCGAACAGTCGCAACTGCGTCGCGACAAAGCCCTTCTGGCTCGCCGTCAGCTCATCCGTCGGGTTGAAGTGCAAGGTGTAGTCCGCCTCACCCTTCAGCACCAGCATATGCTTGAAATACAGAACCAGATCAGGGCCTTCGTCAAAGGACGACAGCACCGCCAGCGCCGCCTCGAGTTCGAGCGCGCGGGCTCGCGCCTCGGCGTCGCCGGCCGCCGCTGCCTTGCACAGCGCGACCAGCGTGAGCACCTCGCGCGGCAGCACGCAGCCGATCCCGGTGATCGCGCCCACCGCGCCGCAATTGACGAAACCGTGGAACACGGCCGTATCGACCCCCACCATCAGCGTCACGCCCTCATTGCCCGAGGTGATGAATTCGGCCGCATAGCGCAGGTCGGCGGGGCCGCCGAACTCCTTGAACCCGACAAGGTTCGGATGCTCTGCGCGCAGGGCAAAGAACAGGTCGGCGCGGGTGGCAAAGCCATAATAGGGGCTGTTGTAGATCACGGCGGGCAGGGTCGGCGCGGCAGAGAGGATCGCCTTGAAATGGTGGCGCTGCGCGGTCACCGAGGGGCCGCGTGACAGCACGCGGGGGATCACCATCAGCCCATGCGCGCCCACGCGCGCGGCATGTTCGGCATGGGCCACGGCGGTCGCTGTGTTCACCGCGCCGGTGCCCACGATCACCCGCAGCCCGGCATCGACCAGCCGCGCCACACCCTCCATCCGCTGCGCGTCGGTCAGCAGCGGCCAGTCCCCCATCGACCCGCAATAGACCACCGCCGCCATCCCCGCCGCGACCAGTTCGCGCCCCTTGCGCACCAGCCCGTCAAAATCCGGCTGGCGGTCGGCGGTGCAGGGGGTCATCAGCGCCGGCACCACGCCGGAAAAGATGTCGGATGTCATGTCGGTCTCCTCATGGGCCTGTCGGGGCGCGTCGCTGCGGCCCGCGCGGGTCGCGACTCTGCTGTCGCCGTCAAGTATAGCAATTGTATTTTTCTTGTCGACAAGATTTCGAGCCCTGTCCGGCGGACCCTCAGAGCGCGATGTCCTGCCGGTCGTCGCGGGCAAAGAGGGTCTGGATCTTGCGCACGATCTGGTCGGCATGGGCCTTGGCCAGCCGGTCGGCCGCGTCGATGTCGCGCGCGGCGATTGCGGCGACCATCGCCTCGTGTTCCTCGACATAGATCTGGGGCAGGCGGTCGTCGAAGGCCTGGTAATAAAGCCGCAGGATCCGGCGCCCTTCGTCCAGCAGGCGGCAGAACAGCGCGGTATAATAGGGGTTGCGCCCGGCCTCGGCGATGGCGGCGTGAAAGTCGCGGTTCGTCGCGATCATCCCCAGCGCGTCCTGCGCGGCGACCGCTGCGGCAAACGCGACCTGATGTGCGCGGATCGGGACCAGATCCGCGGGCCGGTGGTGCTGTGCGGCGAGGCGTGTCGTCACGCGATACATCAGCGTGATCGCGTCAAAGAAGGTGTTGAGCCCCAGAAAGTCGATCGGCGCGACCATGGTGGACCGGTTCGGCAGCGTCGCCACCAACCCCTCACCCGACAGCCGCACCAGCGCCTCGCGGATCGGCGTGCGCGACATCGCGAAACGCTCGGCCAGTTGCACCTCGTCGATCGGGCTGCCGGGGAGCAAGGTCAGGTCGAGGATCTCGTCGCGCAGCACATCATAGACCAGCTTGACACCGGACCCGCGCTTGCGCTCGGGCGAGGGGCTGGCAGGGGGCGTGGTCATCGGGCGATCCTTGTTGTCGACAGGACAAATACTTTTTGTCCTGCCCACAAGCAACCGCTTCCGAAGCAGCCAGACCGCCCGATGTCAGATCGACACCCGCGCCAGCAGCTTTTCCCGGTCGATCCGCGCCTTTGGCTCGCGCAGCACCACGCTGCCCCGGTTCAGCGCCACGAATTCGTCCGCCAGACCAAAGGCAAAGTCAAAGAACTGCTCGACCAGCACGATGGCGATCTCTCCCTCGTCGCGCAACGCGGCAATGACCCGGCCGATCTGGGTGATGATATTGGGCTGGATGCCCTCGGTCGGCTCGTCCAGAAGCAGCACGCGCGGCCGCGCGATCAGCGCGCGGGCGATGGCAAGCTGCTGCTGCTGCCCGCCTGAAAGGTCGCCGCCGCGCCGGTCCTTCATCTCGGCCAGCACCGGAAACAGGTCGAATATCCGCGCGGGGATGCTGCGGTCGCCCGGCGGCAGGCAGGCAAAACCGGTTTGCAGGTTCTCGGTCACGGTCATCAGCGCAAACACCTCGCGCCCCTGCGGCACATAGGCGATGCCCGCGCGCGCGGCCTGAAAGGCGCTCAGATGCACCAGCGGCCGCCCGTCGAGCGTGATGCTGCCGCCCGCATGGGGGTGGCGCCCGGCGATGGCCTTGAGCAGGCTGGTCTTGCCCACGCCATTGGTGCCCATCACCGCCGTCACCTGCCCCGGCCGCGCGATCAGATCGACCCCGTTGAGGATCTGGCTTTGCCCGTATTTGAGTGTGAGTCCCGTGACTTCCAGCATCTTTCAGCGCCCCAGATAGACGTCGATCACGTCCTTGTTCTGCGTCACATGGTCGAGGCTGCCCTCGGCCAGCACCGCCCCCTCGTGCAGCACCGTGACCTTGCAATTGAGCCTGCGCACGAACTCCATGTCATGCTCGACCACCACCACCGCGCGGTCCTGCGCGGCGCGCACCAGAAGAGCCGTGGTATGCTCGCGCTCGGCCGGGGTCATGCCGGCGGCGGGTTCGTCCACCAGCAACAGCCGCGGGTCCTGCGCCAGCAGCATCCCGATCTCGAGCCATTGCTTCTGCCCGTGGCTGAGCTCGCCCGCAGGCCGCGCGAGCGCGTCGGTCAGGCCGATCTCGTCGGCGATGGCGCGGATGCGGGTTTCGGTGTCGGGGCCGGGGCGAAACAACAGCACGTCAAGCGGGGCGCGCTTGTCGCGCAGCGCCATGGCGAGGTTCTCGCGAACGCTCTGCGCCTCGAACACGGTGGGGCGCTGGAACTTGCGCCCGATCCCGGCACGGGCGATCTGGCTTTCGTTCATGTCGAGCAGGGACAGGTTGGCCTCGCCAAATGTCACCCGGCCACTGTCGGGCCGTGTCTTGCCGGTGATGATGTCCATGAAGGTGGTCTTGCCCGCGCCATTGGGCCCGATCACCGCGCGCAGGCCGACCGCGTCGATCTGCATCGACAGGTTGTTGATCGCGCGGAAGCCGTCAAAGGTCACGCTGACGCCCGAAACTTCGAGAAGCGAGGTCATGGCTGCCCCTCCTCGCGCCGCCAGGCGCTGTCATCGGGGCCGAAGTCGCCCTGCCGGTCGGGCACAGGCTTGACCACGAGATAGTCGAAGAGCCCGCCGATCCCCTTGGGAAAGAAGAGCGTGACCGCGACAAACGAGAGGCCCAGCAGCACCAGCCACCAGTCGGTCCAGCGGATGACGTAAAAGCCGAGGTCGATGTTGGGTGCGGCGCCGCCGGTGAACCAGGACGACAGGAGCGACACCAGCGCCGCGCCGATCACCGCGCCGTAAAGCCGCCCACGCCCGCCGATGGCGACCCAGACCGCAAGGTAGATCGAGGCGATGGGCGCGATCTCGGCCGGGTTGATGATGCCGGCCTGCGGGTAGTAGAGCGCGCCCGCGAGGCCTGCGACGACGGCGGTGAGGGTGAATACGAAGAGCTTGTAGCTTTCCACATGGTAGCCGAGGAAGCGCACCCGCGCCTCGTCGTCGCGGATCGCGCGCACGACCGAGCCGAACTTGCCCGAGATGACCCAGGCGAAGAGCAGATAGCCCAGGCCCAGCGCCAGCGCCGAGGCCCAGAAGAACCACAGCGACAGCACGTCCTGCCCCAGATGGTCGAGGCCGGGGATGTTCTGCAGGCCCGAGAGCCCGTTGTTGCCGCGCAGCCCGCTGTCGTTCTGGAAGAGGTAGAGCGAGAGCGCCAGCGTCATCGCCTGCGTGAGGATCGACAGATAGACGCCGGTCACGCGCGAACGGAAGGCGAGCCAGCCGAACACCAGCGCGAGCAGCCCCGGCACCAGCACCACCGCCATCAGTTGCAGCGGCAGGCTGCCCGCGAAGGCCCAGAGCGGCGGAAACTCGGCCGCGCCCACGACGCCGAAGATCTGCGTGCCGATGGCATCGACGACCTCTCTCTCGGTTGGCGGCAGTGGCGCGTTGACCAGCGAAGCCACGACGATCTGTTCGGTGCGCGCATACATCAGCCACATGCCGATGGCATAGCCGCCGATCCCGAAAAAGGCGAAATGGCCGAGGCTGAGGATGCCGCAATAGCCCCAGACGACATCCATCGCCACCGCGATGAGGCACAGGCAGAGCGTCTTGCCCAGCGTCTTGACAAAGGAGGTCGAGACGAGGCCGAGGCCGAGATGCGAGAGCACGGTCACGGCGAGGGTGAAGAGCGCGAGCGCCAGCAGGAACCACAGCACGGAGGGGTTTCTGGCGATGAAGGACTGTCTCATGGGTGGCGCCTTTGCCGGAGGGATTTCGCCCTGCTGCGCAGGGCGACCGGGAGGGGGGCTCTGCCCCCCGCCCGCGCCTGCCGGCGCGGACTCCCCCCGGGATATTTGGGGCCAAAAGATGCAGGCAGGGGCGGCCTCATGCGCCTGCCGCCCGGCCCTTGAGGGCGACGATGCCCTTGGGGCGGAACTGGATGAAGATGATGATGAAGAGGATCATGTAGGTCTGTGCCGCCAGCGTGTTGGACGGGTTGAACCATTCGATCCCCTTTTGCAGGAAGCCGATCAGCGCGGCGCCGGCGAGCGTGCCCCAGACATTGCCGACGCCGCCCACGACCACGGTCATGAAGCTTTGCACGATGTAGCCTGCGCCCATTTCCGACGTGACCTGCGCGTAAAGGCCGATGGCGACGCCTGCGATGCCCGCGATGCCCGAGCCCAGCCCGAAGGTCAGCATGTTGATGCGGTCGGGGTTGATGCCCATCGACGCCGCCATGCCGGGGTTTTGCGTGACCGCGCGCACCTCGAGCCCGAGGCGGGTGCGTTTGAGCACGTAGAGCAGCAGGGCGAGGAAGATCAGCGCCAGCACGAAGATCGCGATGCGGATGTTGGAGATGCCGATCACGTCATTGTAGCTGACCGCGCCCGAGAGCCAGCTTGGCGCGGTCAGGGGCCGGGCCTGGGTGCCGAAGATGTTCTTGGCGAGTTGTTGCAGGGCGATGGAGATGCCGAAGGTCGCCAGCAGCGTTTCCAGCGGGCGGTGGTAGAGCCAGCGGATCACCGTCCGCTCCATCGCCACGCCTGCGCCGAAGGTCACGGCAAAGGCCAGCGGCAATGCCACCAGCAGCGACAGGGTATAGTCGGGGATGAAAAGCTGCACGACATAGCCGGTATAGGCGCCCATCATGATGAATTCGCCATGCGCCATGTTGATGACGCCCATCACGCCGAATGTGATCGCGAGACCGATGGCGGCGAGGAAGTAGATCGACGCCAGCGAGAGCCCGTCGAGGCTGAGGTCGATGGTCTGGTGCAGGGCGAGTTTGGTGTTGATGCCGGCGAGCACCTCCTGCGCGGCTGTCGTCACGGCGCGGTCGGGTTCTGTATAGGCGAGGAAAAAGACATGGGCGGCCACGGCGGCCTCTTGCGCCTCTTGTGTCACCAGCGGCGGCACGGCGCCCGCAGCGGCAAGTCGGGCGTAGGCGGCGGCGCGGGCGTCGTCGGTGTCGAGCGTGCGCACCTGCACGCCCGCGACCTGCCCGTCCTCGATGGCGGCGACCAGTGCGGCGCGGATCGCGGCGGCTTCGGTCCGGGGTGGGGCCAGCGCTTCGGCCACGAGGCGGTCATAGGCGGCGGCCAGAGACAGATCGGCGCTGCCCGGCGTCAGGCGCTGTGCGAGGTTGATGCCTTCGGGCAGGGTCGCGGCCACGCCCGCCGTGGTGGCGAGCGTCTGCGCCAGCGCGGCGCGCACATCGACGCTCAGATCGCCCGCAAGCCCCTCGATCGCGGCGACGCGGGTGGCGCTGTCGGTCTCGAAGCGGGCCGACATCAGCCTTTCGAGCCGCACCTTGCGGGTCAGCAGCGCGGGGTCGTCTTCGTCCGGGATCGCCTCGCGCAGGGCGTCGAGCAAGTCGGCCGAAGGGCTGCGGGCGATGGCATCGACGGCGGCGGTGCGGCGCGCGAGATCGGAGTCGCGCAACTGGAACAGCACGAGGCCGGTGCCGATCACGCCGCGCACGCCGGCATTGGGGATGAGCTGCGTCAGGCTGCGCGGCGGGGCGGTGCCGGCGGGCGCGCCGGTCGCGATGTCGAACAGCTCAAAGCCGCTGTCGGTCGCGATGGCGAGAAAGAACAGCCCGTCCGCGTTGCGCTGCCAGACCTCGCGGTTCTGCCAGCGCTCGAGGAATACCGGCACCGCGGGCAGGCCGCTGTCCACCAGCACTTCGATCACCGCGCCCACCGTGCGCCGCGACGGGGCGGCGATGGCCTCGGCATTGGCCTGAAGCAGCGCCTGCAGATCGTCGGACGGGGTCTGGGCCTGGGCCTGGGCCGGGGTCTGGGCCGGGGTCTGGGCCGGGGTCTGGGCCTGCAGGGCAGGTGTGACCAGCCACAGGGACATGGCGAAGAAGAGGGCACGGAGCATCGGGATGTCCTGACGGGGTGGGCAGGGATGGGCGGGCAGGGATGGGCGGGCAGGGCTGGGCGGGCAGGGATGGGCGGGCCGGGATGGGCGGGCCGGGATGGGCGGGCGGGGGGGGGGGGGCGCGGCGGCGGGGCCG
>Ga0100391_1000121_pt1 | contig 94917 bp, 122 predicted proteins | sample CryGeymeta201515_FD_81541 | JGI IMG/M metagenome (GOLD analysis project Ga0100391, IMG submission 81541) | Groundwater microbial communities from Crystal Geyser aquifers in Utah, USA - Crystal Geyser metaG 2015-15 | ecosystem: Environmental > Aquatic > Deep subsurface > Groundwater | place...
GCCGCGGCGTAATCGGCGAGAAGGTACTCGACCTGGTGGCTGACTTCATGCCAAGCCCACTCGACGTCGATGCCATCTGGGGCGTCAACCCGAAGACCGGTGAAGATATTTCCCGTAAGCCTGACACGACCGAACCGATGGCTGGTCTGGCTTTCAAAATCGCGACCGACCCATTCGTTGGTAAGCTGATTTTCGTCCGTGTCTACTCAGGAACCCTTAAGGCCGGCAGTTACGTGCTCAACACCACGACCGGTGAGAAAGAACGCGTTGGTCGTATCGTCCGAATGCACGCCGATAAGCGTGAGGAAATCGCCGAAATCGCCGCCGGTGACATCGCTGCCGTCGTAGGCCTGAAGAGCACCTTTACCGGACATACGCTGTGTGAGATGGCTAACCCGATCGCGCTTGAAAGCATCTCTTTCCCAGAGCCGCCCGTTGCCATCGCCGTCGAGCCGAAAAGTAAGGCCGACCAGGAAAAGATGGGAATCGCCCTACAGCGTCTGGCCGAGGAAGACCCGACGTTCCGCGTCCACACCGACGAGGAGACCGGTCAGACCATCATGTCCGGCATGGGTGAATTGCACCTCGACATCCTAATTGACCGCATGAAGCGTGAATTCAAGGTGGAAGCCAACATCGGAGAACCGCAGGTTGCGTTCCGTGAATCAATCAAGGGCACCTCACAGGTACAAGGTAAGCACGCCAAGCAATCTGGTGGTCGCGGCCAGTACGGTGACGTCTGGGTCCGTTTCGAGCCGAACGAACCTGGCAAGGGCTTCGAATTCTTCGATGAAATCAAAGGTGGTGTGGTTCCGCAGGAATACCGCCAGCCCGTCATGAAGGGCATTAAGGATACCCTGGATGGTGGTGTCATTGCCGGCTATCCGGTAGTGGACGTCAAGGCAACCCTGTACGATGGTAGCTACCACGACGTTGACTCCAGTGAACTGGCCTTCAGCCTGGCTGGTAGCCTGGCCGCACGTGAAGGTGTCAAGCAGGCTACTCCTATTCTGCTCGAGCCTGTCATGCGTGTCGAAGTCACCACTCCGGAAGAGTTCATGGGTGATGTCATCGGTGACCTTAACTCTCGTCGTGGACGCATCGAAGCGATGGAAGACCTGGCTGGCGGCGCAAAGCTGATCAAGGCATTCGTACCATTGGCGCAGATGTTTGGCTACACCAACGATATCCGTTCGATGAGTCAGGGTCGTGCCGCTTCGACCATGGAGCTGGCCCAATACGAAGAAGTACCACCGAACGTCGCACAGGAGATCATCGAGAAGCGTTCCAGCAAATAGCTGCTGACGAGATGATATCTCACAGATACCGCATACCTACCGGGTGTGCGGTATTTTCGTGCTACAAAGCATGAGTGATATAATCGGGGCGTACAGCCTAACGAAAAGGAAACTATGAAACGAACGACATCATTCATCATTCCGGTCCTGGCCCTGGCGATGCTGGTCGGTCTGGGCACGCCGGTGCTGGCACGTCATGAGGGCGACAAGGGCAACGGAGCGGCCGCGAACATACTCAACCAGGTCGAAAACAACACAGAGAAACTCGAAGTTGAGGTAAAGACCGACATTCGCAGTAGCGATGATCAGAAGACCCGCTTGGAGCGTCAGAAACTTCGCATTCAGGAGCGTCGCCAGAAACTGGAAGCCCAGCTGCAGGAGCGCCGTGCCGAGGTGAAGCAGCGATTGGAAGGTCGTCGGCTGGCGGTATGTGAGAACCGTGAGACACGCATCAATGAACTGCTCGAAAGAAGCGTCGAGAACGCGCGTCGTCAGCTCGGGGTCATCCAGCGGCTGGAAGAGGGTATTAAGAAATTCTACGATGACAAGCAGCTGACCGCCGACGGCTTTGACGCGGCAGTCGCCAATGTCGACAGCAAGGAAGCTGATGCGGCGGCAGCCATCGATGTCATGGCAGGTACGACGTTCGACTGCACGCAAGCCGACGGCAACAAACCGGCCGGAACCATCACCTCGTTATTGCAGGCCCGCCACGAAGGCTTGAGTGACTACCGCCGTGCGGTCGTTGATCTGCTACTGGTGGTGAAGAAAGCGCTCAACGATTCAAAGGGCGAATCGGTGACGGAGCAGGAAGGTGAGCCGGCGGCATGAGCCCGTTCAAAGGATTCTCGCTCATAGAAGTGCTGGTGATCACCGGCGTCCTGATTCTCATCGGGGGCTTAGGCATCGTGGCATGGAAATCGTTCGGTCAGGAAAAAGCTGAGTCTGCCACGAGCGTCTCGAACACCGACACGGCTGAAGTGATTACGACCGCGGAAGACCTGAATAGGGCCGAACAGCAGCTTGAGTCGCTCAAGGTCGAGGACGAAAGTTCCGCAGAGGCTGAATCGCAGGCATCATTCTAGCGCTTGTCGCAACCTAGTATAAGCGGTATCATAAGACCACATATGAAACGTTTCGTGGGGGTATTAGTGCCGCTTTGTGTCATCGGCGGGTTGCTAGCTGGAGGCTGGTGGCTGCTCAACGGCGCCTCGATTGACGTACTCCAGCCAGCCGGCGCCGTCGCCGAGCAACAGCTGGCACTGCTGTACCTGACGTTGTTTCTCAGTGCGCTCGTCGTTGTCCCGGTCTTTACGATGTTGATTGTTTTCGCCGTCAAATACCGCGCCTCGAACAAAGCGGCACGGTATGAACCGGAATGGAGCGAGAACCGACTGCTAGAAAGCTTGTGGTGGGGTATCCCGATTGCCATCATCGGCGTGCTCGGTGTCGTGACCTACCAAACCAGCCATAGTCTCGATCCGTATAAGCCGCTGGCGAGCGACCAGGCGCCTCTTGAGGTCGAAGTGGTCGCGCTCCGGTGGAAGTGGTTGTTCTTATACCCGGAGTACGGGGTGGCGACGCTTAACCATCTACCGGTCGAAGTCAACCGACCGATTCATTTCCGTCTGACCGCCGACGCCCCCATGAGCGCATTCTGGATTCCCAAGCTTGGGAGCCAGATCTATGCCATGAACGGCATGCAATCCGAACTCAACCTGGTCGCCAACCAGCCCGGCAGCTTCACCGGCTATACCACTAACATTAATGGCGAAGGGTACGCCGACATGACCTTCCAGCTCAAGGCGTTCAAAACGGCCGAGTTTTCCGACTGGGTGGCCCAGGCCAAGCAGGTAACGCCGCAGATGGACAAACCGACGTATGATACGCTCGTCGCACCAAAAAGCGACACCCGCGAGCGTACCTACCGCCTGACGGAGCCTGGCTTGTTCGCGACCATCATGCGCGCACAGTCCGGACACGCCTCGCACGGAGGGTCACACTAGATGAGTGGCTTCTGGGAATTCATCACTGGCCGACTTTCATTGGAATATTTCCCGCAGGACCCGGTCACGATCGGCGCCGCCATTGGCATGCCGGTGTCAGCACTACTGTTGATCGGTCTGATTACCTACCTCAAACGTTGGAAATGGCTATGGACCAATTGGCTGACGTCTCTTGATGCCAAGAAAATCGGCGTCATGTACACGATCGTGGCGATGGTAATGCTGTTACGTGGCCTAGCGGATGCCGGTATGCTTCGACTTCAGACGGCGCTCAGCGCCGGTGACGCGACCGGACCCCTCAGCAGCGACACCTTCCAGCAAGTGTTTACGGCCCACGGCACCATCATGATTTTCTTCGTAGCCATGGGACTGCTGTTCGGCTTGGTGAACGTCATCATGCCGTTGATGCTGGGAGCTCGCGACATGGCCTACCCCTTAATGAACTCAATCAGTTTCTGGCTGTTCGCGGCCGGCATGGTACTGGTAAACCTGTCGTTGGTCTACGGAGGGTTCAGTAACGGTGGCTGGCTCGGCTACCCACCCTTGACAGGGCTGGAATATAATCCTGGACCCGGCGTGGACTATTGGATATGGTCGCTCCAGATTGCCGGTATCGGGAGTCTGCTTTCCGGGATCAACTTCTTCGTCACCATCCTGAAATGTCGGGCACCCGGCATGACGATGTTCAAGATGCCAATCTTCCCATGGAGCGTACTGGTTACGAGCGTACTTATCATGTTGGCATTCCCGATCCTGACCGTCACGCTCGCCATGCTCAGTCTGGACCGGACGCTTGGCATGCATTTCTTCACTTCCGATATGGGAGGGAACCCGATGCTCTACATTAACCTTATCTGGGCCTGGGGCCATCCCGAAGTCTATATCTTGGTGCTGCCTGCCTTCGGTATCTTCTCGGAAGTCGTGGCGACGTTCGCGAAGAAGCGGTTGTTCGGCTACCGCACCATGGTGTATGCGTTGCTGGCCATCATGTTCCTCTCGTTCATCGTCTGGCAGCATCATTTCTTCACGATGGGAGCAGGGGCCAATGTCAATGCCTTCTTCGGTATCATGACCATGGTCATCGCTATTCCGACCGGAGTAAAGATATTCAACTGGCTGTTCACCATGTACCGCGGCCGCATCAGCTTCACTGCGCCGATGGTATGGTTCCTGGCCTTCGTGGTCACCTTTACCGTCGGAGGCGTCAGCGGCGTCATGATGGCAGTTCCGGCACTCGACTACCAGGTGCACAACACGCTGTTCTTGGTGGCTCATTTCCATAACGTCATCATCGGTGGTGTCGTCTTCGGCTTTTTCGCCGGCATGACCTACTGGTTCCCGAAGATATTCGGCTTCCGGCTGCATGACCGGCTGGGCCGATGGTCGGCCTATGCCTGGCAGATCGGCTTTATCCTGGCCTTCATCCCACTCTATATCCTCGGTCTGATGGGGGCTGTCCGTCGGCTCGACAACTACAGCGATCCGGCCTGGCTACCGTTCTTCATCGTCTCCGGTGTCGGTGTGATGGTGGTAGCACTCGGTGTCGGACTGTTCGCGCTGCAGGTAGTATATAGTCTTTGGAAACGTAAGGAGCTGCGAGATAGCACCGGCGATCCATATGACGGCCGGACGCTTGAATGGTCAGTACCGTCACCCGCGCCCCACTATAATTTCGCCGTCATTCCAACGGTACACGAACGTGACGAGTGGTGGTATCGCAAACAAAAGGGCGTGACGAAGCCGGCGAAAGAGGAGTATAAGGACATATGGTTGCCGAAGAACAGCGCCATCGGTCTGATAGTCGGGGGACTGGCGTTGGTATTCGGGTTCGCGATTATCTGGCACCTATGGTGGATAGCCGTGCCGGCAGCAGGGCTTGTCATAATCGTTATCGTCTGGCGGACGTTACAGGATGAGATGGATTACTGCATAACGGCCGACGAGCTATATAAGGAAGCGAACGGAGCGGCCGCATGAGACACCAGCTATCCGCGTCATATCTGAGCCAAAAGCGAACCAAGGCAGAGTATGGATTCTGGTTGTACCTGATGACCGACCTCGTTCTGTTCGCCAGCTTGTTCGCGACCTATATGATTCTGCGTCACAACACGGCAGGGGGCCCGTCGGCAGCCGAACTGTTCGATCCGGCCTACGCCTTGCTGCTCACGATCATCTTGCTTTGTAGTAGTTTTACCTCCGGCGTAGCCGCGCTCGCGTTCCGGTTCAATAAGCACCGGCTCGGCCTCGGTCTGTTGACGGCGACGATCGTCTTAGGTGCCGCTTTCCTGATGCTGGAACTGCTGGAGTTCGGCACGCTTGTGGCGGAAGGGGAATCATGGCGGCGCAGTGCCTTCCTGTCCGGGTTCTTTACACTTGTCGGTACTCATGGACTTCATATTTTCATCGGCCTGGTCTGGGCCGGTGCGATGGGATGGTATGCGACCGCTCACGGAGTCACCGCCCATTTCCAGCGTAAATTCGCGCTGTTTACCTATTTCTGGCATTTTCTCGACCTCGTCTGGATTTTCATCTTTACCATCGTGTATCTAGGAGCGAGATTGTCATGAAACAAAACGTGAGCTTCAGCCGTCTGCTGGTGACGTATGTCATCGGCTTTAACGCCGCCTTGCTACTGAGCATCGCGAGTTACCTTATCGTCACTGAGGCATGGCTCGGCGACGCCGCCTCACTCACTATGCTGATCATCTTGGGACTCGCCGTGGTGCAACTGGTTATCCAGCTGGTGTGCTTCCTGCATATGGGCGCCGACCGCGATCCGTTCTCTCGGACGGGCACCTTCCTGTTCACTATCGGCATGGCGCTTATCATCGTCATCGGTTCACTCTGGATCATGCAGAACCTCGACTACCGCATGCATATCTCGCCTGACGCCATGCAAGAATATATGCTGCAGCAGAATAAGAAAGGTTTTTAACCGGTGGCAGTGCGTGACTATTACCGGCTGACCAAGCCGGGCATCGTCAAAGGAAATCTCCTACATACGCTGGCCGGTAGCATCTTCGCCGCCGGCTACGGTCTGACGTGGCAACCGCTTATCGGCGTGTTACTTGGTACGTCGTTCATCATCGCCTCGGCTTGTGTGCTGAACAACTATATCGACCGTGACATCGACGCCCGGATGGCACGAACCCGTTCTCGGCCGTCGGTCACCGGAACGGTGACGCTGCGTGATGCACTGATTTTTGCGGCCGGACTGTTCGCCTTCGGCCTGGCTTTGCTGTTGTGGCTGACGAACCTGCTCGTGGTCGTTATCGGTCTCGTCGCGTATGTTTTCTACGTTCTCATCTATGCCGTCGCCAAGCGTCACACCGTCCACAGCACGCTGATCGGTGCCATCCCTGGCGCCCTGCCGGCCATGGCCGGCTATGTTGCCATCAGTACGGCGCTGGATCCGGCCGCCTGGTTGCTGTTCGCGCTCGTGCTCGCCTGGCAGATGCCTCATTTCTATGCCATCTCTATCTTTCGACGTAGCGAGTATGCCGCTGCCAAGTTGCCAGTATTGGGTGTCGTACGGGGTTTTCGAGCCGTCCGCCGTCAGATGGGCATCTACATGGCGGCCTATTTGGCGGTTATCGTGCTGATGCTGGCGAGTGGCGTGATCGGATGGATTGGCGGCGGCATGTTGCTCGTGGGAGCATTGTACTGGGCCTGGATCTTCCTGCGACCGGTAGATGACCCGATCGGCTGGGCGCGTCGTGTCTTCGTGGTCTCGCTACTATTAACGGTACTCCTGCTCGTCGCCGTACTGCTCGACGCTTTGGTGAAGGGCATACCTACGGTATAATAGTGGTAACGCTTAATGGGAAAGAAACAATCGTAGTATGAGTAAGCACCTGAACGTCACTATCGTTGGCGGCGGTTTCGGCGGCGTCAAGGCGGCCCTGGAACTATCAAAAGAGAGTTCGAATCGGATCACTCTCATTTCAGATAAGACTGATTTCCAGTATTATCCGGCTCTGTTCGCCACTGCGACCGGCCACAGTCATCGGGAATCATGGGTCCCGCTGATAGACATATTCAAAGATCGCAGCAACGTCAAGTTGGTGCACGACGGCATCCGGACCATCGATACCAGTGCCCGCCTATTAACTGGGGACAACGGTAAGTATCATTACGAGGACGCCATATTGGCACTTGGCAGCGTGACCACCTATTTTGGGATCGAAGGACTCGATACCTATGCCTTCGGCATCAAATCACAGGAAGAGATACGCCGCCTGCAGGAACATCTCTGGGATGAGATGAGTGACGGCAGTGACGACGAAAAGAACTATGTCATTATCGGCGCTGGTCCGACCGGTGTCGAACTGGCTGGTGCGCTGGGAGAATATCTACGTACGTTACGCACGCACTTCGGTATCCGTAAGAAGCGACTCCGTATCAGCCTGATCGAAGCGGCGCCACGTGTCTTGCCACGATTGAGCCAGGCCTCCAGTGACCGTGCGCTACTGCAGCTCAAGAAACTTGGCATCAACGTCGAAACGAACAAGAAGGTCGAGCGTCAGACGGCGGACAGCCTGATCGTCAACGGTAAGCCGCTCATGACGCAGACAGTCATCTGGACCTCGGGGGTCACCAATGCACCGTTCTACCAGGCCAACGCCGACCAGTTCACACTGAACGAACGCGGCAAGGTAAAAGTTGACATGTTCCTGCGGTCGCATGATCATCTGTACGTCATCGGTGACAATGCCGATACGCCGTATGCAGGTCTGGCGCAGACCGCGCTGCATGATGCCATCTTCGTCAGCAAGCATCTGATGGGCGCGAAGAATGCCTATAAAGCCATTCAGCCACCTTGCGTGGTGCCGATTGGACACAACTGGGCGTTATTCGAATGGGGCGGACTCCGTTTCGGAGGTCTACCGGGAGCGTTCATGCGCGAAGCAGCCGACATCATCGGCTACCGCGACGTGCTGCCGATTGGCTGGGCCTTCAAGGCCTGGCGGGCCAAGTCCGTCAAGGAACTGCGCATTCCTGAAACGCTGGGCGACGCCTGAGCCAAGCCGGCGAATCCGCTCCGACGACTCCACGGGTTACTCTTTACGGACTTGAGGTAACCATGTATAATTGACACTATTGCGCCTGCGAGGTTCTTTGGACTTGCGCGCTTAAGTTATTAGTAATAAAGGAGAACAAATCTCAATGGCAGATTTCGACCGAAGTAAGCCGCACGTCAACGTTGGTACCATGGGTCACGTTGACCACGGTAAGACAACACTAACCGCTGCGATCACCCATGTGCTCGCCAAGAAGCTCCCAAGCGACGTCAACAAGCCTCGTAACTACGAGGACATCGACAACGCTCCTGAAGAAAAGGCTCGTGGTATCACCATCGCGTCTTCACACCAGGAATACGAGTCAGAAGCTCGTCACTACGCCCACGTTGACATGCCTGGTCACGCCGACTACGTCAAGAACATGATCACCGGCGCCGCTCAGGTTGACGGTGCGGTCCTGGTCGTATCAGCTGCCGACGGTCCGATGCCTCAGACCCGTGAGCACGTACTGCTGGCTCGCCAGGTTGGCGTTCCTAAAATCGTCGTCTTCCTTAACAAGATGGACATGGCTGACGAAGAGCTGGTCGAACTGGTTGAGATGGATGTCCGTGAACTGCTCGACAAGAACGGCTTCGACGGCGACAACGCCCCAGTCATCAAGGGTTCTGCCCTGAAGGCTCTCGAAGGCGATGAGAAGTACGAAGGTGCCATCATGGAACTGGTCAAGGCGATGGACGACTACATCCCAGAGCCAACCCGTGACATGGACAAGCCATTCCTGATGCCGATCGAAGACGTTTTCTCGATCAAGGGTCGTGGTACGGTTGCAACCGGTCGTATCGAACAGGGTGTCATCAAGCTGAACGACGATGTCGAAATCGTCGGTATCAAGGACACACAAAAGTCAGTCGTGACCGGTATCGAGGCCTTCAAGAAGAACCTCGACCAAGGTCAGGCTGGTGACAACGCCGGACTGTTGCTGCGCGGTATCGAGCGCGAGCAGATCGAGCGTGGTCAGGTGCTGGTCAAGCCAGGTAGCCTGACGCCTCACACCGAATTCGAGGCTGAGGTCTATGTCCTGAAGAAGGAAGAAGGTGGTCGTCACACTCCTTTCTCTAAGGGTTACAAGCCACAGTTCTACTTCCGGACCACTGACGTGACCGGTGAAGTCGAGCTGCCAGCTGACAAGGAAATGGTCATGCCTGGTGACACCGTCACCTTCAAGGTCACGCTGCTGGCGCCTATCGCCATGGAGCAGGGTCTGAACTTCGCTATCCGCGAAGGCGGCCGTACCGTCGGTGCAGGTGTCGTGACGGCGATTACCAAGTAATCAGTTGTCCCGTCCGAAAAAATACCTCCGAGCAATCGGAGGTATTTTTGTGTCGTTCGCCTATTCTTCGCTGTCGGGACATTCGCCCAGGCAGATTTCTAATACCGGCGGTTCGCTGCTCTCGTCGAGACGGAGGACGACCATCCGTCCGATATTCACGCGACTACTGACCGTTTCCGGGTGGCGGGTCAGGATGCGGCGGGCAAGGCCATCGAGTGGACGTTTGAAGTCTGCCCGGATAAGACTCGCTTCAGGATCCGCTTCCCATTCTTCATGGATACGTGAGAGGACGGAGTGGGCAAGGGCCTGCTTGACGCGGCTCACTTCACGGAAGCGCTTATTCTCCCGCTCTAGGTGGAGCGCCCGTTCCTTCGTATACAAGTTCATGTTTTAATTATAGCATAAACACAATCAAAAAGCAAGTTTACAGAGGTCACCCGTTGTGGTATATTAACGGATGTAGTTACTAATCTTGCCGAGAACTCGGTCAGACGTGAGCCCCCAAAGGACACGATTCGAACCAGAGGTTACGGCATACAAGCCTTGAAGGAGTAATATTCATGGCCAAAGAAGAAGGTCTGCGGATCCGTATCCGCCTGAAAGCCTACGATCATAAAGTGATCGACCAGTCAGCCAAGCAAATCATTGACACCGCGGTCCGTACCGGTGCCTCTATCGCCGGACCCGTGCCACTGCCGACCCGCAAGAGCACGTTCACGGTCATCAAGAGCCCGCACGTCTACAAGACAGGTGGTGAAAGCTTCGAGATGCGGGTGCACAAGCGCCTGATCGACATCACCAATGCGACGCCTAAGACAATCGATTCTCTGCAGAACCTGAGCCTGCCGGCCGGTGTTGACGCAGAAATCCGGATGTAAAGAGCCCTAATCGGCCGTCATAAAAACACCGCCCGTAAAGAGCGGTGTTTTTCTTGCAGCTGACTGGTAGCTAGTTCTTCTTGTCGTCAGTCTTCTTGGCCGGTTCGGTCGGTTGGACGAAAGTGCTGTCGGTATCGGCCTGACGGATCTCAATCTCGTCATACAGCGACTGGACGTCACTTTGCAGGCGCAGGATCCAGACGGTGAACAATAGCACGACCACGCCCAATACAACCCAGTGGAAGGTTTCTTTCGTGACGCGGAAGGTCATGAAATCACTGGCTGCGCCTGAGGCGGCTTTCGCCTTGGCGGCCGGTTTCCTGGTGGTTGGTTTCTTTGGAGCGGATTTCTTGGTTGGAGTTTTTTTAGTAGCCATGCCCATAGTATACACTGCTTGTGCTTGTGGGCCACCTTTATTACAATCAGTTGAAGATATGACGAAACACACAGCAAAGCCCAAGACGCGGCTAACAAAAAAAGACGGGGGCGGCACCTCACAGTTACCCCGTAGCAGAAAACTTCATGAACGAGTCTTCGAGAGTGACGGCACTTATTTCCTGAAGCTGGTGCACGTCTTCCTGCTCGGTACGTTCTGGCTAAAATTCACCGAACCGCTGCAATGGGGCGGGCTTGTCTTTACTGCGTTGCCAGTCGGCCTTTTCGTGGGCTTCTTGCTGGTACGGGCCTTCGAGCGTCATCAGGCTGACCGAAAGATATGGTACGCGCTGCTGATCGTCGTGACCGTCATCACCCATATGCAGCCAGCCGGCATCGTCATCTGAGCCGTCGTGTCACGCTGCGGCGTCACCCCTTGACCAAACAGTAGTAAACATGCTACGATAGCTTGGTAACTTATTACGTAATAACAACTCGTTCCTGTGCGAATTGGTAGGTCCACCCCAGGATACCGCCAGCCGCCGGGGATTTTAAGTGGGAGAAAAGAAGGCATGAAAGCACTTCTCGGTACCAAAATTGGTATGACCCAGATCCTGGCAGAGGATGGGACGGCGACGCCGGTTACCCTGATTCAGGCCGGCCCTGTCACCGTGACTCAGGTGAAGTCTCTTGAAAAAGATGGCTACAATGCGGTACAGGTTGCATTTGGATCGGGTAAGAACCTGAGCAAGGCCGTCGCTGGACATGTGAAAGCCAGCAAAGCATCGCCGAAGTATATTCGGGAATTCCGCGTCGAAGAGTTGCCAACCGACCTGAAAGTCGGGGACGCCATCGACGTAAGTGCATTCGCACTCGGTGACCACGTCAACGCGACAGGCACCAGTAAAGGTAAAGGCTTCGCCGGCACGGTGAAGCGCCATAACTTCAATACCAGCAAGAAGACCCACGGTGGTAACGGTAACGTCCGTAAGCCGGGTTCGATCGGATCAATGTATCCGCAGAAAGTCTTCAAGGGTAAGCGCATGGCCGGCCGTATGGGCGGTGAGCGCGTGACCGTCTCAAACCTCGAGGTGGCCTACCTGGACGCTGAGAACAACCTGATCGGCCTCAAGGGTGCCGTACCTGGCCCACGCAAAAGTCTGATCGTGATCAACGCCTCGCTTGCGACGTTGGCACAAGGAGGGAGCGCGTAATGGCTGAATCTACCAAAACAACCACTCCGACCCTGCCGAAGAGCGTCTTCGGCGTCGAGGTCGACAATCACGAGCTGCTCAAGCTCGCTTACGACAGCTACCTAGCCAACGGCCGTTCGGCTCAAGCCAAAACGCTTGAGCGTGGCGATGTCCGTGGTGGTGGTAAGAAACCATGGCAGCAGAAGGGTACCGGTCGCGCCCGCTTCGGCTCCAGCCGTAACCCGATCTGGCGAGGCGGTGGTATCGTCTTCGGTCCGACCGGCAACGAGAACCACACCAAGCGTCTCAGTACGACCAGCAAGCGCGTCGCCGTCGCCCAGGCACTGTCTCTGGCTAACAAAGCCAAGAAGATCGTGGTGAAAGACGTCAAGACGACCGGCAAGACTGCTGAAATCGTCAAGTTCCTGGAGAGCAACAAGCTGAACCGTAAGACACTTATCGTCGTCGACGAAAAGACACCGGAACTGCTGCGCGCTACCAGCAATCTGCAGAATGTCCTGCTTATCCGAAGTACCTACCTGAGCGTCTACCACATTCTGAACGCCGATCATATCGTATTGGCGCCATCAAGTGTCAAGACGATTGAAGCATGGCTGACCGGAAAGGAGATCAAGTAATGAATATCCTGATCACCCCACGTGCCACTGAGAAGGCGTACGGACAGAGCCAGAAGAACGTCTACGTCTTCAACGTCCCTCTTGACGCCAACAAGCAGCAGATCGCCGCCGCCGTCAGCGAGCAGTACGATGTGACTGTCGCAAACGTGGCGACCGCCGTCCAGGCCGGTAAGGCTATCCGCTACTCCCGTGGCAAGAAGCGCTACCCAGGCACGACCAACCGTAAAGACACTAAGAAGGCCTACGTCACCTTGCGTGAAGGCAGTTCGATACAGATGTTCGAACAGCCAGAGCAGGCCGCTGAGGAGAAGAAGTAATGCCGATTAAGCAATACAACCCGACTACTCCTGCTCGTCGCGGCATGACCAGCCAAGACCTGTCTGACATCACGACCCGTAAGCCACTCAAGAGCCTCGTCAAGAGCAAGAAGCAGAACGCCGGTCGTAACAACCAGGGCCGCATTACCGTGCGTCACCGTGGTGGTGGCGTCAAGCGGCACTACCGCCTGGTGAACCACCGTCTGGCCCCAGGTCTGGCAGCAACGATCGAGCAGATTGAATACGACCCGAACCGTTCGGCCCGTATCGCACGCGTCAAAGACCAGCATGGTCTGTACCACTACGTCATCGCTGACACCAGCATGACCGTCGGTAAGAAAATCGCCAGTGGCCCGGACGCGCCTATCGAGACGTCCAACCGCATGCCGCTCAGCCAGATACCGGTCGGTACTAGCATTTACGCCATCGAGATCAACCCGGGCAAGGGTGCGCAGATGGTCCGTTCAGCTGGTGCCAAGGCACAGCTGATGGCCCGTGAAGGTGACTACGCCCTGGTGCGTCTGCCTTCCGGTGAAGTCCGTCGCTTCCGCGTGGAAGCCCAGGCTACCATCGGTACGGTCGGTAACGTCCAGCATCAGAACGTCAAGGTCGGTTCGGCCGGTCGTAATCGCCGCAAGGGCATCCGACCATCCGTCCGTGGTGTCGTTATGAACGCCGCTGACCACCCGCACGGTGGTGGTGACGGCGGTCGTCATGGTAGCGGTAAAGCACCGCGTACGCCATGGGGCCAGCTGACTCTCGGGTACCGTACCCGACGTCGCAAGAGCACTAGCAAGTTAATCGTTCGAACGCGCCACGACGCGAAGAGGAAGAGGTAGTTTATGAGTCGATCACTCAAAAAAGGCCCATTCGTTGACGCGAAACTGGCCAAGAAAGTCGCCGCCCTGTCGAATGATGACCGCGCCGTCATCAAGACCTGGGCTCGCGCCAGCACGATCACTCCGGACATGGTTGGCAGGAATTTCGCCGTCCACAATGGCCGGGTGCACGTGCCTGTCTACGTCACGGAGAACATGGTAGGTCACAAGCTGGGTGAATTCAGCCCGACCCGTAAGTTCCGTCGACATGGTGGAAAGGATAAGAAGTAATGGCTGAGCAGAATACTGTCCGCGCCTACGCCAAAGGTGTAGAAATCGCTCCCCGCAAGGTGAGTGTTGTCGCCAGCTTGGTCCGCAACCGCTCGGTGGCTGACGCTCTGGTTATCCTTGACCACGTGCCTCGTCGCGCCGGCGTGCCACTGAAAAAGGCGATTGCCAGCGCGCAGGCCAACGCGATTAACAACCACGGACTTGACGGTAAAAGCCTGCAGATCACCACGTTGAGCGTGACGGTCGGTACCCGCATGAAGCGCTTCAAGCCGCACATGCGCGGTATGACTCGTCCGTTCCAGAAGAAGACCAGCAACATCCTGGTCGAGGTGAGCGGTGCCCTCAAGCCAGCCAAGAAGCCTGCGGCCGCAAAGCCAGCAGCAAAGAAAGAAGAGGAGAAGTAACATGGGTCAGAAAGTAAACCCAATCAGCTTCCGCCTCCAGGTTCACAAGAACTGGGATTCTCGCTGGTTCGCCGGCAAGAAAGACTTTGCGAACTGGTTGGCTGAAGACATCAAGATCCGCGATCTGATTGAGAAGCGCTACAACTCGCGCCCGACCATCCACCGGATCGAAATCGAACGCAGCGCGAACCTGATTACCGTGACGATTCACACCGCCAAGGCTGGTGTCGTCATCGGTCGTGGTGGTGCCGGCGTGACCGAGCTGAAAGCACAGATCGAAAAGATCGCCAGCTTACCAGTGCGTATCAACATCGAGGAAGTCAAGCGCCCGGAACTAAGCGCCAAGCTGGTAGCCGAGAACATCGCCCGTCAGTTGGAGCGCCGTATCAACTTCCGCCGTGCGACCAAGATGGCAGCGCTCAACACCATGAACGCTGGTGCCAAGGGTATCCGTATCCAGGTATCTGGCCGTCTTAACAACGCTGAGATGGCCCGCCGCGAGAAAGTATCGGAAGGTTCAGTCCCGCTGCACACCTTGCGTACCGACGTCGACTTCCACACAGCCCGAGCCCAAATGCCGAATGGCGGTGGTATCACCGGCGTCAAGGTATGGATCAACAAGGGTGAAAGGAGCCAGTAGATATGTTGCTACCGAAGAAGACCAAATATCGAAAAGTCCGCATCGGCAAGAACAAGGGTAACGCTACCCGCGGTAACTATGTCGCATTCGGCGATTACGGCCTGCAGGCACAGAGTAACGAACGCGTTACCAGCCGTCAGATCGAATCCGCCCGTCAGGCGATGACCCGTTACATCAAGCGTGGTGGTAAGATCTGGATCCGCATCTTCCCGCACACTCCCGTGACCAAGAAGCCGCAGGACGTGAAGATGGGAAGCGGTAAGGGTAACCCGGAATATTTCGCCGCCAAGGTGAAGGCTGGTACCGTCATGTTCGAGATGAAAGGCGTGCCGGAAGACATCGCCCGTGAAGCGATGCGCCTGGCTGCCCACAAGCTGCCGGTAAAGACTAAGTTCATCAAGCGGGAGGAGGCGTAACGTTATGGCTGAAACCAAGACAACCAAGAAACCTGCCGCGAAGAAGGAACTAAGCCTGCGCGAGCAGTTGGCCGCCAAGCGCGCCGACCTGTTCGAGCTGAAGAAGTCCAACCACGCCGGTGAACTCGTTAACCCCCGTAGCATCACCGCTACACGCAAAGAAATCGCCCGCCTGCTCACGGCCATCCGTACCGAAGAGCTGGCAGCAAAGGAGAGTAAATAATATGGCCAAGACATTGACCGGTATCGTGACTTCGGACAGTCGCGACAAGACTATTACCGTCACTGTGACTAGTCGTGAGACTCATCCTATTTACGGCAAGCAGTATACTGTCAACCGCAAGTACCAGGCTCACGACCCGAAGAACGACGCCCACATGGGAGACAAGGTGCAGATTTCTGAGATCCGCCCTGTGTCAAAGACCAAAAGCTTCCAGCTGGCGAACATCGAGGAGCGCTCGAAAGGCAGCCTCGACCTGAAGGAAGACGTCACGGAGGTGGAAGCGTAATGATTCAGCAGGAATCCCGCCTCAAGGTGACCGACAACAGCGGTGCGAAGGAAATCCTCTGCATCCGCGTACTCGGTGGCACCAAGCGTCGCTACGCTCACGTCGGTGACGTCATCGTCGCGACCGTCAAGGACGCTAACCCGACTGGTAACGTCAAGAAGAAGTCGGTTGTCAAAGCCGTCGTCGTCCGTACCCGCAACCAGATCAAGCGTAAAGACGGTTCGACCATCGCCTTTGATGACAACGCCGCCGTCATCATCAACGATGACAAGACGCCACGCGCCACCCGTGTCTTCGGACCGGTCCCGCGTGAGTTGCGTGACATGGGTTACGCCAAGATTATCAGCTTAGCACCGGAGGTACTCTAACATGGCACGTATTCGCAAGAACGACCAGGTAAAGATCATCGCCGGCGCACACAAAGGCACGACCGGTAAGGTACTGGCTGTCGACACCAAGAAGGCTACCGTCCTGGTAGAAGGTGTCGGTGTCGGTCACCGTCATGTCAAGCCAAGCCAGCTGAACCCACGCGGTGGCAAGAAGGACATCCACGTCCCGATTGACGTCTCAAAGGTCGCGCTCGTCGTCGACGAGAAGACCAGCCAGACATCCCGCGTCGCATTTACCACCAAGGCCGACGGCACCAAAGTCCGTGTCGCTCGCGCCCTAAAGAACAAGGAGATTAAATAATGGCAAAGACAGCCGTTAGTACCGCTCCTCGCTTGAAAGCCTTGTACGCTACACAGTACGTCAAGGAACTGCAGGCCGAACTGAACCTCGACAACGTCCATCAGGTACCGAAGCTCGAGAAGATCGTCGTAAGCGTAGGAACCGGTAAGAGCAAGGAAGACAAGCGCACGCTTGAAACCGTCAAGAACACCCTGACAAAAATCACAGGTCAGGCACCAATTGAGCGCCTGGCGAAGAAGTCAATCGCCGGCTTCAAGATCCGTGCCCAGATGGGCGCGCCAATCGGCGTAGTGGTCACCCTACGCGGAGCCCGTATGTACGAGTTCCTCGACCGACTCATCAGCATCAGCCTGCCGCGCGTCCGTGACTTTCACGGCGTCAAGGCGAAGGCGTTCGACAAGGGCGGCAATTACAACCTCGGCCTGATCGAGCAGTCGATCTTCCCTGAACTGACCTTCGAAGAAACGCAGCTGATCCACGGTCTACAGATCACGTTCGTCATTAAGAATGAAGACAAGGCCCACAGCCGTGCATTGCTGGAGAAATTCGGTATGCCGTTCGAGAAAGCAGGAGGAAACAGGTAATGGCTAAGAAATCCATGATCGCACGCGACGAAAAGCGCAAGAAAATGATCAAGAAGTACGCCGCCAAGCGCGCCGAGCTGAAGGAACTAGGAGATGTTGAGGGACTGCAGAAGCTGCCTCTCAACAGCAGCCCAACCCGCTGGAAGAACCGCGACGTACTGAGCGGTCGTCCCCACGGCTACATGCGCCGTTTCGGCCTGAACCGTATCAACTTCCGCGAAAAAGCAAGCAAGGGTGAGATCCCTGGCGTAACCAAGAGTAGCTGGTAGGAAAGGAGTAAGCATATGTCACTACAATCTACAGACCCAATCGCTGACCTCCTGACCCGTATCAGGAACGCTGCCATGGTCGGCAAGACCGAAGTCCGCGTGCCATCGAGCAAGCTGAAGAAGGTCGTCGCTGAGCAGCTGAAGAAGAATAACTATCTGACCGACGTCAAGGTCGAAGCCGGCAAGCCGCGCGACACCCTGGTCGTCACCATTAACAAAGAGGGCGAGAACGCGACATTTACCGAACTGACCCGCATGAGCAAACCGGGTCGTCGCATGTACGTCAGCGCCAACGACATCCCACGGGTGAAGAGCGGCCGCGGTATCGTGCTCGTTTCAACCTCGAAGGGTGTTATCACCGGTCAGGAAGCCACCAAGCAACGACTTGGCGGTGAAGTACTGCTGAAGGTTTACTAAGGAAACAATTAAAGAAGGATTTACTATGAGTCGAATCGGAAAACTACCAATTCAGATTCCATCAGGCGTGACAATCACGGTCGACTCAGATGTTATCACCGTCAAGGGAGCCAAAGGCGAACTGACCGTGCCACATCTGAGCGACGTAACAGTCAGCGTCGATGATGGTGTCGCCACGGTCACCCGCAAGGATGACCAGAAAATCGCTAAGGCCCAGCACGGCCTGCAGCGTGCCCTGTTGAACAACGCCGTCGTCGGTGTGACCGAAGGCTTCGAGAAGAAGCTTGAGGTCAACGGTGTCGGTTTCCGTGTCAACGGTGGTGGACAGGAAATCGAGATGAGTCTCGGCTTCTCACACCCTGTCAAATATAAGGCCCAGGACGGCGTCACTCTGACCGTCAACAAGATGGAGATCACCGTCAATGGTATCGACAAGCAGAAAGTCGGTCAGACCGCTGCGGAAATCCGCTCCCTGAAGAAGCCTGAGCCGTACAAGGGTAAGGGTATCAAGTACGCTGACGAAACGATTCTGCGCAAGGCTGGAAAGGCAGGTAAGTAATCATGAACAATCTCGCTAAGAAACTCATGAACAAGGGGCTGCGTAAGTCTCGCGTCCGTTCGAAGGTAACAGGCACGGCCGAGCGCCCTCGTCTGACCGTGACGATTTCGAACCTGCACGTCTCGGCCCAGCTGGTAGACGACGTCAATCAGAAGACCTTGGCCGCCGCCACGACCGTTGGCAAGAAAGCGAGCGGATCGATGACTGAGAAGGCTGCCGTCGTCGGCACCGAAATCGCCAAGAAGGCAAAGAAAGCAAAGATTAACGCCGTCGTTTTCGACCGTAATGGTCGGGCCTACGCCAAGCGCCTCCAGGCTCTGGCTGACGCGGCACGTAAAGAAGGATTGGAGTTCTAGTATGGCTGAACAAGCAGCAAATACTACCCCGCAGGCCCAAGGACGCACGCAGCGACCAGCCCGCGGTGGTCGTCGCGATGACCGACGAAACCAGGCACCTGCCGAACCAAAGCAGTTCGAGGAGCTCGTTATTAACATCGACCGGGTCGCCCGTGTCGTAAAGGGCGGCCGTCGCTTCCGTTTCAAGGCGCTTGTCGTCGTGGGTGACCGCAAGACCAAGGTCGGTGTGGGTGTCGCCAAGGGTGCTGACGTGCAGTCTGCCATCTCGAAGGCAACCGATGTCGCCAAGAAGAACATGGTGACCGTTCCAATCGTGAACGCCACCATCCCGCACGAAGCTGAGATTAAGTTGTCGGGTGCCCGCGTGCTTATCAAGCCAGCTGCGCCTGGTACCGGTATCATCGCTGGTGGCGTCGTCCGTCAGATCATCGGTGTTACTGGCATCAACAACCTGCTGTCAAAGAGCCTCGGATCGACCAACAAGGTCAACATCGCTTACGCCACCATCGAAGCACTGCGTAGCATGGTGCCAAAAGACCAGTGGGTCAACGCCGTGCCTGCGAAGAAGGCCGCGAAGAAGGAGGACAAGTAATGAAATACAATGAACTCCAGGTTTCCGCCAATAAGAACAAGAAGCGTGTCGGTCGTGGTATTTCAGCCGGTCAAGGTAAGACTGCCGGCCGTGGTACGAAAGGACAGGGCGCCCGCACCGGTAAGAAGCTGAACGCAACCTTCCAGGGTGGCCAGCGCGCGTTGGTGCAGGCGATTCCGAAAAACCGTGGCTTCAAGAGCCTGCGTACACCAGCCCAGGTCGTCTACCTCGACCATCTGAACGGCTTTGACGGCAAGCTCGCAGACAACATGAGCCTGTTTGAGGCCGGTCTGATCGCAACACCATTTCACACCGTGAAAGTGATCGCCCGCGGCGAACTAACCGCTAAGGTGACCTTGAACGTGCAGGCCGCCAGCGCCAGCGTCAAGGCAGCCATCGAAAAGGCTGGTGGAACATTTAACAAAACCACCACCCCTCTGCCAAAAAGCAGCAAAGAAGCCGAGAAGGCTGACAAATAGTCATTTGCTGTTTGCCTCGTAGTATACTTATACAAGTATGCTACGGCTCGAAACAGGAAATGCGAACAATATGAAGGGTAGAAGCTGATGAATTGGAAAACCATCCTTAAGTCCGTAAAGAACGGGGACATGCGTAAACGACTGCTCGTCGTGCTTGGCCTGGTAGTGGTCTACCGCTTCCTGGCGCACGTACCTGTCCCCCTGGCTGAACCGACGGAGATGCGTGAAGTCATCAACAGCGTGGTTTCAGGGAGTGACTTCGGTGGCTTCCTTAACCTGCTTTCAGGTGGAGCGTTGGCCAGCTTCTCGATCGTCCTGGTCGGGCTGAGTCCGTTCATTACCGCCAGCATCATCACGCAGCTGCTCACCAAGGCGATTCCGAAGCTGGAAGAGCTCCACAAGGATGGCGAATCCGGCCGCCGTAAGATTCAGCAGTGGACACGTATCATCAGTTTGCCGCTCGCGGTCGTGCAGTCGATCGCGTTCATCTATATCCTGCGCCAGTCGGTCTTAGCCGGCAATACCACCTCTGGCCTCGGCGAGACGACGTTGATCGAATGGATCGTGGCCGTCGGAGCAATGACGGCAGGTTCACTACTGTTGATGTGGCTAGGTGAGATCATGACCGAACAAGGGGTCGGTAACGGATTAAGCCTGCTGATCTTTGCGGGTATCATCAGCCAGCTACCGATGACATTGCAGACCCTGGGGACATCATTGTTCGACACCTCATCCGGTGCGCTGAGCGTCTTCGGCTGGTTCACGTTGCCGTTCAATCCGCTCGCCTTCTGGATCATACTGGCGATTACGTTGGTGTCGCTGGCAGTCCTCTATCTGCTGGTGAAAATCAACGAGGCACAGCGCGTGGTGACGATCAACTACGCCAAGCGCGTCCAGGGCAACTCCAGCTATGGCGGTGTCAAAAGTATCCTACCGATGAAGCTGATCGCAGCTGGTGTGATCCCGGTCATCTTCGCGGTCGCTTTCTTGAGTCTCCCGGCGTTCGTCGGCCAGGTACTTAAAGCCACCGGCAACCCAGACCTGGCCCAGCTGGCCGACAACCTTATCGTCTGGTTCCAGACACCGAACCCAGGTGAGTTCACCGGCGAGACGTGGCAGGCCTTCATCTATCCTGGTATGTACTTCGCGCTGGTCATCGCCTTCACGTACTTCTACACCGGCATCGTCTTCAACTCGAATGAAATCGCCGAGAACCTGCAGAAGCAGGGTGGCTTCATCGAAGGCGTCCGTCCTGGCGAGCAGACCGAGAAGTACCTCTCCAGTACGATGAATCGTCTGATTCTGTTCGGTTCGCTGGTGCTCGGCCTCATCGCCGTGCTGCCGTTCGTGGCCGAGTATCTGCTCTATCAGCTGGCCGGTGTGCAAAACAGCAACCTCGCGGTCGGTGGTACCGGTATCCTGATCGTCGTGTCAGTGGCGCTTGAGGCACTGCGTCAGATTAACTCGCGTGCCTTGATGGTAACGTACGACGACTACAAATAAACGGCACGCAATACCCAAATGACAGACACGCCAAGACGGCCTTCACGGGCCGTTTTCGCTTATGGTATACTTTCAGGTAGAAATGGCTTCGGGGTTAAAAATCAAACACGAGAACACTCATCTTAAGCTGCGTCTGATCGCAGCGGTGATGTTCGTGGCGCTCTGCCTGTTGGCCGCATTTTACGGCGTTCGCTGGTATAACACTGGTGAGACCGGTCCTTTGCCGCTTCCGGTGGCGGCGGCCGGCCCGATGATTGATGAGCGCGAGTTGACAGCCCAGCAGGTGGCTGGGTTCACGGCCGATCCAAGCCATCCGCGCTACTTGACGATTCCGATGCTCGACGTCAGTCGGGCACGTGTGGTGACGGTGGGCGTCGAAGCAAATAACGCCCTTGCGTTGCCTGCCAACGTGCATGATGCCGGTTGGTATGACAAAAGCTCGCTGCCCGGCAGTGGCGCGGGTGTAGTGCTGCTTGACGGCCGTAGCGCTGGCCTGACGAAGCCAGGCGTGTTTGCCCGGGCTGAATCACTTCGAGAGGGTGACTATATCGCAATCGAACGCGGCGACGGCGTTGTCATCGAATATGAGGTGTACGATGTTCGGTCGATGCCAATCGCGCAAGTGAATGCGACCGGCATGAAAGAGATGATGACATCGGCCCAACCGGAGCGCGAAGGTCTTAGCCTGGTCATCGCGAGCGGTAACTGGGTACCAAAGCTTCGTGAGTATGACCGACGCATCATGGTGCGTGCCCTCGCGAAAGATTAACGAAGAGAACCAAATGAAAAGGCCGCCGTTGACGGAGGCTGGGTGTCGATAACATGGTAGCCATCGACGGCCTCTTCATCATGCGGCGGCGGGGTTGAAGGTCAGCTGGCGCTGAGCATGTCCTGGGCGTGCCGGTACTGCTCCGGGGTGTACGCGGTTGAACCGGCGTCGACCTCCCGAACCACGCCGGCGGCGTTGTCGAGGATGGCCTGGATGTCGTGCGCGTTCAGGTCGTCGTACTGTCCGTTGTTGCTCATAGTGAACCCTTCTGGTGCGGTCATCTCACGGCGAGACAACTATACTTTCATAATATCATAAACATGATGCAATGTCAATCAGGCTTGACGCCGCGCATGGGTAGGTTACAATGTGAAGTATCATAACGTTAGCGATTCACCAATCAGCGCGATTCGTGAAAATATCTTTTTAAATGCTTTACGCCACATCTGTTTTACTGTATAATTCATAATTGTAATTTATGGCTGGACAAAAGGAAGTAATCAAGATGCAAGGAACGGTGGTGGAAGCACTGCCTAACACTCAATTCCGGGTTGAACTTGAGAACGGTCATAGTATTATCGCCCACATCAGCGGTAAGATGCGCAAGCATTACATCCGCCTGGTACCGGGGGATAAGGTAGAAGTTGAGATGACCCCTTACGACCTTACGAAGGGACGAATCAGCTTCCGCCTGCGAGACGAGCGGCCCACTACCCGGACCGCTTAAATATCAACGTTAAGGGAACAGGAGTTTTTACGCGCTCATGAAAGTTCGTGCGAGTGTCAAGAAAATCAGTCCCGATGACCAGCTGGTACGCCGTAAAGGCCGCCTGCGTGTCATCAACAAGAAGAAACCTAAGAATAAGCAAAGGCAGGGTTAAGCATGACTCGAATCTCTGGGGTAACCATTCCCGCTGAGAAACAAGTGCAAGTGGCTTTGACGTACGTGTACGGCATCGGCCCCAAGCACTCTCGAGACATCCTTGCGGCGGCAAAGATAGAGCCGACCACTCGGGTGAAAGATCTCACCGAGGCTGAAGAACAGAAACTTCGTGAAGTAGTCGACCGCGACTACACCACCGAAGGTGATCTCCAACGTCTCGTAACCAACAACATTAAGCGACTGAAAGACGTCGGCGCCTACCGTGGCCTCCGCCACAAGGCAGGTTTGCCAGTGAACGGCCAGCGTACCCGTACGAACGCACGAACTCGTAAGGGTAAAGCTATCGCCGTCGGCGGAACTCAGAAGAAAGCCGCGTCGAAGACGTAGAAAGGAACTGATATATGGCAGAAGCAACTCAGAAAACTGCTGCACGCAAGAAGCAGCGCCGATCAGTTCCGGCTGGTCAGATGCACGTACAGGCATCATTCAATAACACCATCATCACGTTCACCGACAAGAAGGGCGCAGTTCTTTGTGCCTCGAGCGCCGGTGCTTGCGGTTTCCGCGGTAGCAAGAAGGGTACGGCATACGCCTCCCAGGTTGCGGCCGAGAAAGCAGCCGAGATGGTACAGAACCTGCATGGCATGAAGTCGGTCGACGTCTTCGTCAAAGGTGTCGGGCTCGGTCGTGATGCGGCCGTCCGCGCCATGACGAACTTCAACATCCAGGTTGACAGCATCAAAGATGTGACCGGTGTCCCGCATGGTGGCACCCGTCCACGTAAGGCAAGGAGGGTCTAGTCCATGGCACGTGATACTTCACCAATCGTGAAGCAGAGCCGCCGCGAAGGCTACGCCCTGCATCCGAAAGCACACAAGATCCTGGTTAAGAAACCAGGCATTCCAGGCCAGCACTCCGGCGGTCGCCAGAGCAAGCCGAGTCTGTACCAGATTCAGCTACGTGAAAAGCAAAAGGTCCGTCGTCTGTACGGTCTGCTCGAAAAGCAGTTCGCAAAGCTGATGAAAGAAGCCAGCCGTCGTGAAGGCCTGAGCGGTGAAAACCTGCTGCAGCTGCTTGAACTACGCCTGGACAACACCGTCTACCGTGCCGGTCTGGCTACCAGCCGCCGCGCCGCCCGACAGCTTGTCGGTCATGGCCACTTCATGCTCAATGACCGCCGTGTCGACATTCCGTCGATCCGCGTCAAGCCGGGCGACGTCATCACGGTACGTCCGAAGAGTCAGAAGAGTGGTTACTTCGCCGCCATCGACGACGTGGTCGCCAACAGCGTCCAAGGTCCGCTGAGCTGGCTGAAGAGTGACACGAAGAAGCTCAAGATTGAAGTTACCGGATTGCCGAAGCGCGAAGAAGCCGAGGCAGAGATCAACGAACAATTAATTGTTGAGTACTACTCACGCTAATCAAGGAGACACACTATGTCAAAAGCTATTCACAACCCCGCACTGGCTGGTATCGAAGAGCACTCCGGCGTGAGCGCAACCTTCGTCATCGAACCACTGCACGCCGGCTACGGCAACACGCTGGGTAACAGTCTGCGCCGTGTCCTGCTTTCGAGCATCCGTGGTGCAGCCATCGTCGCCTTCCGTTTTGAAGGTGCCACCCACGAGTTCACTACAGTTGCCGGTGTCAAAGAAGATGTCGTCGACATCATGCTGAACCTGAAGAACGTCCGCGTCAAGGTACACAGCGAAGAGCCGGTCGAACTGCGTCTTGAAAAGAAGGGCGCAGGCCCTGTCACTGCCGGTGACATCAAGACCACGGCCGACGTTGAAATCGTCAACCCTGAGCAGGTCATCTGCACCATCGACGACCCGAAGAAGTCTGTCATCGTCGACCTCGTCGTCGAAGCTGGCCGCGGTTACCGCACCATCGACGAGTCTTCGAACGCTCGCCTGCACAGCGACATGATTGCCCTGGATGCTGTCTTCAGCCCAGTGCTACGTGTCCGTTACAAGGTCGACCCAACCCGTGTCGGCCAGGAGACCAACCTGGACAAGCTACGCCTGACCATCGACACCGATGGCAGCATGGCTCCGAAGGATGCTTTCGAGGAAGCAGCCGCTATCCTGGTCAACCAGTACACGGCCCTGGCTGGTAGCACCAGCGTCGAAGCCGCACCCGCCCTGGGTCAGGACGACGCCGACGAGCAGAACGAGCTGAACACCCCAATCGAAGAGTTGAACCTGAGCGCCCGCACTGCGAACGCTTTGATCAACAACGATATCCGTACTGTGCACGACCTGGTCACTCTGAGCGAGCAGGACCTGCGTGAGCTGAAGGGCTTCGGCTCGAAGGCGCTCGACGAAGTCAAAGATAAGTTGGCGGAACTGGAGCTCTAGAGTATGCATCGACACGGTTATAAAGGACGCAAGTTCGGTCGTGAACGCGACCAGCGCCGCGCGCTGCTGAAAGGCCTGGCCACCAGCTTGGTCGAACACGGCAAGATTGAGACGACGCTGCCAAAAGCGAAGGAACTCGTCCGCTACATTGAAAAACTAATCACCAAGGCGAAGAAAGGTGACCTCGCGTCACGTCGCCAGGTGATCGCAGGCTTAAGCACTCAGGCTGCCGCCTTCAAGCTGGTCGACGAAGTCGCTCCACAGCTTGGCGGACGCACCAGTGGTCACGTTCGCGTTGAGCGCACCCGCATCCGTAAGGGTGACGGTGCCGAGATGGCTACCATCAGCTTCGTCGACGAACTCAAGCCTGTTGCGAAGGAGAGCAAGTAATGTCGAAGACATATTCTCAGAAGCCAAGCGAAGTTACTCGCCGCTGGGTGCTGATTGACGCCAAGGACGCCCCTCTGGGACGCCTGAGCACAGAGATCGCTAAGTACCTGATCGGTAAGTACAAGCCTACCTACACGCCGCACATCGATGGAGGCGACTATGTCGTCGTCATCAATGCCGCTGAAGTACCGGTTACCGGTAACAAGGAAGAAGCAAAGATTTACTACCGTCACAGTGGATTCCCAGGCGGCATCAAGGATGCCACGCTGAAGGAAGTTCGTGAGAAATTCCCAGAGCGAATCATTGAGAACGCCGTGAAAGGTATGTTGCCAAAGAACAAGCTGAGCCCAGACCGCATGCAGCGCCTGAAGGTGTTTGTTGGTAGCGAACACGCCCACGCGGCTCAGAAACCAGAGAAAGTAGAGGTGAAGTAACATGGCAGAAGCAAAGTACGCCTACGGCCTCGGACGACGCAAGAGCGCAACGGCACGTGCCCGCCTGTACAAAGGCAAGGGTAATGTCACTATCAACGACAAGCCGGCCGCTGAGTACCTTAGCGACAACGCTACGCTGCTTGCCGAAGTGACCGATCCATTGGCACTCGTGAACAAGCAGAAGGATTTCGACGTCACTATCCGCGTCAGCGGTGGTGGTCTTTCCGGTCAGGTAGATGCCATCAAATTGGCCATCGCCAAAGCACTGACTGTCGATCACTCTGACTTGCGTTCGACACTGAAGAAGGCTGAATTCCTTAAGCGTGACCCACGCGAGAAGGAACGTAAGAAATACGGTCTGCGTTCAGCCCGTAAGCGCGAACAATACTCGAAGCGTTAATCACTTCGTACTAGTAGCGCACACAAAAGACATCCCACCATGGGATGTCTTTTTAGTGTCTGCCTGTGGCGTTTAACGTCGCAGTGACTGTTCAAGTGATTCGATTGGGTCGTACGCGCCGCTTTCCAATATGGCGGCTTGTAGTACACGGTCACCTCCAATAAGAACGAAGACACCAATCAGTACGAAGACGATGCCTACCGCGCGCCTGAACAATCCGTGGGGATTCAGGGCCCACCCGAGCCGCCGTACTAAGCGCTGACCGCCATACGCCAGCGGAAACAGGGCGAGCATCAATCCTATGACATAAAGTAGTAAGTAGACAGTTCCTTCGATGAACGAAACCGGCAGGACTGCCGCGACGATGAACGCGTATGTCGGGCTGCAGCTACTGAACACCGGCCCGAGAGCGGCACCTGTCAGTATCGGTTGAGTGACACCGTTCGTCGCGCGGGCTGAACCGACCAATGACTGCGACTTCAGCATAAGACCGCTGACAAGCATCAGTTTGTCCCATAACATCGGGAATAAGTACACGATACCCAGGAGCAGGATGATACCGCCTGATAGCAGCTGCCAGACGAACTGCGGCACCCCGAGCAGCGCGGTGGTGGCTTTTAGTAGCAGCGTAAAAACAAAGATAGCCAGGCCAAGCGAACTGATAATGAGCGCCACCCGCCTCCAGCCATTTGACGTATCGGTGCTGCTACCACCGATGATGATCGGCAATACTGGCAAGACACACGGGGCTAGTATGGTCAGCGCGCCGGCGAGGAAGGCGACGAGCGCTAAGGTCATCGCTCGAGCAAGTTGTCGTTAAGGCTTTCGAACGTCGGCTCGTTGTAGGCCACATACTTCGCGGCCAGTTCGCCGTTCTCGTCAAGCTCTACGAACGTCGTTTGCAGGGTGACGCCGTATTCCTGGCGCAATGCTTGGTTCGAGTCGTAATCTACCTTGAAGATGGTGATGCCGGCAGGGATGGTCGACTTCTCGATGTCAGCCTCTATCATGCGGCATTGTGGGCACCAAGGCGCATGAAAGAACAGCACCCGTCGACCACTCGTCGAGTCGAGTGCAGGCTCCGAGTAACCCACGTAGCTTCCCTCTGTCGCCTCGGCCGATCCTTCCATCGGCGCCGGCTCCTTTTCGATGTCGGCCCGTTCGATCGCTTCGTTCTGACGAGCGGCCTCCTGGCTGTTGCGAAGGTAGAGCACGCCCCATACACTGAGCGCTACCAGTACCACGGTGATAAATCCTAGAAGCAGTTGCTTTCTCATACCTCTATTTTACAACGTGTAGGCGTGTATAATGGAAAGTAATGCAAAAACCTGTGATTCTGACCGGCCTGCGGGCCAATAACGACCTGACGCTTGGCAACTATTTCGGCGGCATGCTACCTATGATTGACATGGCGAAAACACGCTCGAGCGAGTTTCAGATCAACATGTTCATCCCCGACCTTCACAGCTTCACGACGCCGATCGATCACTCGCAGTTGTACGAACAGATTCTGCATAACGCCAGATTGTTCGTGGCCGCCGGCCTGCCGCTTGATGATGAGAATATCCACCTGTACCGCCAAAGCTATGTGCCTGCTCATAGTGAATTGACGTGGATTTTAAACTGCTTCACCGATACAGGTGAAATGCTCCGAATGACACAATACAAAGAGAAATCAGGGAAGCTTAGTGATGCTGATAAAATTTCTGCGTGGGACAATATCCTCAAACGATTTCAGGCAGAGCTTAGTAACACAGGTACCACGGAGCAGTTTAATAAAATAATCTCGGAAGAAACGGACAAGCAAAGAAAGGTTCAAAAGAATAAAGAAAGTGTCGGTCTGTTCAACTATCCCGTCCTTATGGCAGCCGATATCTTATTGTACGGCGCCAAATACGTGCCAGTCGGTGATGACCAGACCCAGCACCTCGAATTCACTCGCGACATTGCCGAGCGCATGAACACACGCTTCGGTGAATTGTTCGTGGTGCCTGAGCCGGTACAGAAGCAGCATGAATTCTTCGGTAAAGACCAAGGCTTACGCATCATGGACCTAGCAAACCCAACCAAGAAGATGAGTAAGAGCGATGAAGTCGGCCGCGGCGTCATTTTCCTGGGTGACGACCCCGACCAGGCGGCAAAGAAGGTGATGAGCGCTACTACGGACGACGTAGCCAATGTCCGTTTTGACCGCGAGAGCCAACCGGGCATCAGCAACCTACTGGAAATCCTGGCATTGTTACGTGGCGCAGGAATTGAAGAAACCGTTGCTCAATTCGCTGGCGAGACGCGTTACGGTGAGTTCAAGAAAGTCGTGGCCGAAGAGCTGAAAGCATTCTTGCAAGATTTCCAACAGCGCCTGGCTATGGTTGATGATGCGGCCGTGTTGTCAAAGCTCGAAACCTCCGAGTCTCTTATGAACCAGCAGGCGAATAGCCGCCTTCATTCCGTGCAGCAAGCGGTCGGTCTGCGACCGAAGGTATAACCATGCGACTAGATGTCTACGTAGCCCAGTTCTGGCCGGAACATTCACGTTCCACATGGCAAAAGCTCATCGCAGCCGGCAAGGTGTCCGTCAACGGCACGGTTGAAACCAGCACCAAACGTGAACTGGGTGAGGATGACGTCGTAACGGTGCGCCAACCAGATGCTCCCGATTTCACGACGCAAGAGTTACCGGTGGTATATGAGGACGACAACGTTGTGGTCATCAACAAACCGGTCGGCGTACTGACACACAGCAAAGGCGAGCTGAACGATGAATTCACTGTGGCTGAGTTTGTGCGGCCAAAGACCACCTATAAGTCGGAAACTAACCGCCCCGGTATCATCCACCGGCTCGACCGTGCCACGTCGGGCATCATCATCTGTGCCAAGAACGATGAGTCGGCTAGTATGCTCCAGCGACAGTTCACCGATCGCACGCTCAAGAAACGCTACGTGGCCGTGCTAGAAGGAACCTTGAAGCAGCCCGAAGCGGTCATCGACTTGCCAATCAACCGTAACCCGAACGCACCGAGCACATTCCGGGTTGATGCCAACGGCAAATCCGCCCAAACCACCTACCGTGTGCTGCAAGAATCGACAGACAAGACGTTAGTCGAACTGCTGCCGAAGACCGGTCGCACACATCAGCTGCGTGTTCATATGGCGTATCTCGGTGCGCCGATTCTTGGTGATACGGTGTATGGCAAGAGAAAAGCCGAACGGATGTACCTGCATGCCGCGTCGCTCGAGGTCACGTTGCCCGGAGGCGTACGGACTACGTTTGAGGCACCGTTGCCGCCTGAGTTTGAACAGGAGCTTACCCGGTGAGCCTGCAGTTGGCTGAACCGACACGTGCGTTCCTTGAACATTATTCTGCCGACCCGTCCCATGCCGTGTTGTTAAGCGGGCCGCGCGGCGTCGGCCTTAAAACATTGGCGCTACATATGGCGCAGACGAACGGACGCGTGCTTGATATCATCGAGCCGATTGCCAAGACCGCCAAAGGTCAAGTGATCATATCGGTCGAGCGTGTCCGTGAGCTGTACGACGAAACCCGCACCATGCTCGATGGTCGCCACTTCGTGGTTATCGATGACGCCGACCGTATGAACCAGCCTGCCCAAAACGCTCTCCTGAAACTATTGGAGGAGCCGAACCAGTCCGTCCACTTCATTCTGACCACCCATGCACCGGACGTCCTGCTCCCGACGATCCGTTCGCGTACCTGGCAATTCGCAGTACCGTCAATAGATGAGATGTCCAGCCATCGCCTCGTCAAAGGCCTTGGCATTACGGATGAAACGAAGCGTACGCAGTTGCTGTACGTCGCAAGCGGCCTACCGGCCGAGCTGAGCCGGCTAAGTGTGGCCGGGGACTTCGACAAACTGCTCAGTGACGTCCGGCGGGCACGCCTGTTTATCGAAGGTACGTCATATCAACGACTCATCGTCGCGAACGAGCTGAAAGAGGACAGGGAGGTGGCTCTGCGCTTCATCGACACCGTCATCATGCTACTGCGCCGCACCGTACCGATGTCCGCAGACGCCCGCTCGACGCTTCGTCTGATTGACAGCCTACTGGAGGCTTATATGGCCATCAAGGCCAACGGCAACGTCCGGCTGCAGCTGGCTGCCGCTGTGGTATAATATGGGCATATGCTCGGTTTAACCCTCCTTGCGTTGCTAGGTGTCTGGGCACTCTATCAGCGTCAGACCATCGCCGAAGTCACCATGGACTTTCCGTCCAAGATCACTGACAAGCTTGACCGCCTGTGGGAGATCGCCCAGGAGAGTCTGCGTGACAAGAAATACCTTCGAGCCGAGAAGGCATTGCTGACCATCCTGCGGGTCGATGAGCGCAACGCGACTGCTTACAACCGTCTTGGCATCCTATATGCCAAACAGCAGGCATACAATGACGCCATCGAGTGCTTTGAAATTGCCCAGAGCCTGGAACCGAGCGCATCGAGTCTGCATAACGTCGGTCTGATTTACTTCGAGACCGAGCAGTACGAAAAGGCTGCCTTGGCGTTCGAGCAGGCGCTCGGCATGGAAGAAGACCTGGCGGCTCGGCACATCGCCTATGCCAAAGTGCAGGAGAAGCTCGGCCATGAGAAGCGGATGATTACCGCGCTTGAGCGGGCCGTCGAGCTGGAAAAGAACCCTCAGACCCTGACGATATTGGCCGACGCCTACGAACGCGTCGGACAAGACGACCTGTCGATCGATCTGCGGGCTCAGGCAGCCAAGATGATCATCCCGCAAGGCCAACCTAAGCGGGTCAAGCAGCCTCGCCGGGTAGTGATGTAACGGCGGTTACGCCGCTGGTCATCCCTTGAAAAACAGCGTTCGTTCGGGTACAATTATCCGAGATGCCGCCAAGGCGGTCGTACCTTATTGTACCTACATATGCCGCTTTAGCTCAGCTGGTTAGAGCAGCTGTTTTGTAAACAGCAGGTCCTGGGTTCGAATCCCTGAAGCGGCTCCACAGTTTTAGGCTGGGGTAGTGAAGCGGTCAAACACAACAGACTGTAAATCTGTCGGCATTCGCCTTCGCAGGTTCGAATCCTGCCCCCAGTACCATTTTTAGAAAATGTGCCGTCGTAGCTCAGCTGGTAGAGCGCATCCATGGTAAGGATGAGGTCTCGGGTTCAATCCCCGACGATGGCTCCATTTTCATGCCGCTAGCATTTTTAACCAGATTGTGCTATAATGATAAGAAGTATCAATACTAATCTTTAAACGAGAGAGACATGGCGAAGAAGAACACCAAGCGCAAACTGGTCGGTCTTGTCAGCGAGCTGACTGGTCACCGTACCTACTACACCACCAAGAACACTCAGAATACGACTGAGAAAATCAGCCTTAAGAAATACGACCCAGTCGCCCGGAAGCACGCCGTCTACACCGAGACCAAGAAGAACCTCGGTCGTAACGAAGTCAAAGCTCGCAAGGGATAGTCAATCGCTGATCGTCAATGTTACAGCCAGCTATGTCAGCTGGCTGTTTTCGTCGATAGTACGAGCCAGCCAGGCACCGTTGCGCACCATGACATCAAGCAGCTCGGCGGACAAATGCGGCTGTTCGGAATACACATATAAGGCCTGTTCGGTCACTTCGACGACCAGGCCCTTGAAATGTTCTCCAATCTTCAGCGCCACGCTCGGCGTGAGAATCCGCTCAGCGGCCTGCTGATGCGCCGGTGTAACGTACAGGCTGTAGTGATTGGTGAACTGGGTAGGGTAGGTGACGTCGGTACCGAGTGCAACTGGTGCCAGGTGAGGGAACTTGGTGGCCAGCAGATGATGAAAACCATGTCCATGCGTGGTTGAGCCGATGAACATATGAGGCAGATCGACGTTTGTCTTCAGGTCGAACTCCATGATGTGCCAACGGTGCGTACGCCCTTTCTGAATTGAGTCAGTTCGTTCCACGAATACGACGTCATACCCAAGAAAGGTGCCGATGCAATAATGGTCATCGACATGTTTGGTCGAGACCGTCATGCCACGGACGATATGGTGCTCGTCACTGCGCTGACTGACATAGCCGAAATACACCATGTTCGTCCGTTCGGCGAACGCTTCAACCAGCTTGCGCGTAGCCTTGGTGCGCGGCAGGAGTGCGCGCGGCAGCACAGCCTCTAGGCGTGCCCGTTTATGCATGCTTATGAGCTCCGGGAGGTAGCGTATCGAGTAAGGTGGCCATGTATTCAGCATGGCTCCATACCAGAGGCGAGACAGACAACGGCGCGAGTGTGTCCGGATCGATCTGTTCGGCCAGCATGCCAGACGACGCCATATGCGTCTCTACCCAGTCGAGCACCTCTTCCGTTAGACGGTGATCGCCCAGTTCCGTGCCGTACTGTGCCAGCCACAAGGTTGTGATGAACCACCAGTTGCCGGGCAGATCAGGGTTATGACGGTGATAGTAATCATTCTCGTAGCGAGGTAGCCCCTCGACCGGATTGCCGTGCATGAAGCGCTCACGGATCGCGTCGAGCGTACGGCGCACATGCTCACCGTCAGGTTCGAACAGACCAAACATGAAGGCGCCGTAAAAGCTCGACAAATCGATAGTATTGTCTTGTTCATAGCCGCCGTTAACCGGCCGTAGCCCCTTGATGAGCACACCCTTGTCGCTATCGAACAGTTGCTTGGTGGCCGCATGCTGGATGTCATCAGCCGCCGACCGCCACCGGACTGCCGAGTCAGGATCATCGGCCAGCTCGGCTAGTTCCGCTGCCGCCTCCAGCCCGGCATAGACCACCGAAGTGGTGTACGTTGAAACGATGAAATTCTCTTCCCATAAGTCATAGCTGGGTCGTGGCAGGCCGGTTGATTCATCGATATAACCCGCCAGAAAGTCCGCCATTCGCTTAATGAAGTTCTCGTAGAACTCGCTCAGCAGCTTCGGATCCTTTTGGACATGATAGAACTGGGTAAACATGAATAGCGTCAGGGCGGTCTCGTCTTCCTGAATCGGTGGGGCGACGATATCATCGTGCACGTACGGGTGCCAGCTTGAACCAAGTGCGCCATCGGCTTGGTATTTATGCATCAGGTAGCCGCTGGAGTGGAGGCCTCGCCGGGCAAATTCAAAGAAGCGGCGTGGTTCCGCTACGTATCCCAGTCTGATAAGCGGCCACAACGCGTACGAGCCGTCACGAGGCCAGCAGTAGGCGTACGCGTCGCGTGAGTAATTCAGCATGGTGGTATCGGTGCTGGCGATGACGGCGCCCCTTTTGTCGGTATGTGCCTTGATGACAAGTGCGCTCTGAACGAACAGGCGGCGCCGTTTAGGATCAAATTTCTCGGCGGATCGTCGGACAGGTTCGAGCCATTCATGCCACCACAAGGCGCTCGCCTGCAGATAGTAGTCTAAGCCGTTTTCCTGGACGTTCTTATGGATATAGAGCGCTTCACGGGTTGAAGTGCCGGCCGCGATCCAATAATGCACCCGGCCCGACGCATGCGGCTCCAGTTCGAGGCGGAAGCGGATGGTGGAGTCCACCCTGCCGTGCTCGACGTTACTCCCCGCCAGTTCACCGTCCTCGGCGTCCCGCCAGGTTCCTTCACGACCTTCGATGCCAGACAAGCCGACCGAGTGTTGGTCGAATGCCTGACCATCCATGGTTCGACCACCGATGACGAACGCGCGGCGACCACGATAATGTAGCACGGCGTCACTATCAGGCAGGTACTGGGCGGTATCGGTGTTACTGCGGGAATCGCCAATGGCAAAGGCCTGGCGCATGAACAGACGAACGTCACGCGATACCGGATGGTCGTTGATGACGTGGATATTACGCAGTAGTACGCTAACCTCGGTATCGACCACATCGTCGAACTCGACCACGATGCCCAGCTCCTGATGGTGCGCACGGGTGTGGCCAATCAACGCGCCGTCAGCCGTCCACGATCGAATATCCCAGCTGTCGTCGTCTAGCCAGCTCAGCCTACCTTCCACCCAGATGCCTATCTTGTGGCGCATGTTGGTTCCGGCACTATGGTTCTCTAAGCCGACATAGGGATAGTAAAAGTCATGCACCAAGCCGTAGTCGTTCAGGCCAACGTGCAGTTCACCGTTCGAAAGCACGACCGATCTAGCCATGTCCACCTCCGGTATTGTGGTACGCCATCAGACGGTAGCGCATGTCGCGGATGACGTTCATGAAATAAAGGAACGCGTCGTAGGGCGAGTCGTATGGACTGAAGTACGCATGAACGTCGCCGTCACTGAACCATTTGGTGCACATATAGTAGACGTGATCAGAAGTCTGGAGGTTGCGCCAGTCAGATATCAGCTGCAGATCACCGGAACGCATGACGTCATGCTCGAGCGCGTACAGATGTCGCAGGGCTTCCTGCTGCATGCCGTTGCCAAGCCATGCCGTCAGGTCGCGTTCGGTGTCGGCCCATGTGACGGTGCGCGGCATCGATATCTCACCTGCTACCTCAAAGGCGTCAGCGGCCTCGGAGACAGAATAGAACGTAGCATCCTCACGGCTGGCCCACTCACCGACGAAGCGTTCGAAGAACTCGAATATACCAGTGTCAGCCCATTGATGTTCGCCGAACGTCTCGTAGTCCATGAACAGGTTGACTAGCGGGCCATTCTGAGTGGCCGAATCGAGCCAATGCGCGTAAGTACCCGAGGCAAGTGGCCATTGTTGCCAATCTTGGTTCGAGAACCGGAAGGCGACGTCGTCACTCAGCCGGTAGTTTTTCAACAGTAGCTTCGTCCGAGCGGTGCCTGGCGCCTGGTAGACATGGTTCGGACTGCGCCATTCAAGCACTGGATCCCATCCTTCTGCCAAGACCGCCTTGTAGCCCTTGGCGTCAGCCCACTTGGCCAGCTCATCGTTATAAGCAAGCTCAGTGTTGCGGAATGCGGTGGGCGTGACGCCGAACAACGACTGGACTTTTTCCCGATGGGCATCGACCTGTCGTTCGAATTCTTCACGGCTATAGAAGAAGGCAAGAGAGTGATAATACGTCTCGGCGACGATTTCGACTCGGCCGGTGGCAGTCAATCGTTGGAAGCTCTCCAGTACGTCCGGCGCCCAGCGCTCGCACTGTTCGATGAACGTGCCGGTAATACTGAGTGATACCTTAAAGTCAGGATGGCGCTCCAACAGGGTTTCGAGCAAGGCGTTCATTGGACGATAGGATTTTTCGGCGACTTTTTCCAGCACGCGGCGATTATTACGGTCGTTACCAGCGTTGCCGTCGAAGTAGTCATGGTGGTAAGCCGTATCGAAGACGGAATAGTCACGCACGCGCCATGGCTGATGGACATGCAGGTAGAGAACGATTCCTCGCTGGTTCATGCGTATGCCCCTTCACGTAGATGCCGGTATAACCCCAGGCAACGTTCGGCGACGTCGTCCCATGAAAGCTGGGCGTATTCTCGCTGGACACCTTCGGTCAGTTCGCGCTTCAGCGTTGGTGAAGCCGCGATACCCACCAATTGGTCAGCCAGCCGTTCAGTGTCCCAGAAGTCGAACCGGAAGATGCTATGCAATACTTCACCCACACCGGATTGCTTCGAAATGATAAGAGCGTTATCGTGGTGCGCCGCTTCGAGCGCCGTCAGACCGAACGGCTCAGACACTGAACTCATGACGAAGATGTCGGCCACGCAGTAGGCGTCACGCCATTGCTTCCCGCGCACGAAACCAGTAAAGAATACCTTGTCGGCGATCCCTAGGTCGGCACTAAGTCTCAGCAGCTCGTCTCGCTGTTCACCGTCACCGGCCAGCAGGAAGACAAGTTTATCATACCGCTCACAGGCACGGGCGGCGGCTTTCATGAAATGAACCAAACCCTTCTGGATGGTGAATCGGGTGACGGTCGCTACTACCGTGAAGCCTTCCTGTTTCAAATGTTCAAGGTATTTATAGGTGCGTAAATCGTAATGGTAGTCGCCAAGCTCATTCACATCGAGGGCATTATGCACCACCTCGACCTTGTCGGCTGGAATATTGTAACGTTCGACGATGATGTTTTTAGTAATACGGGAAACGGCAATGATGCGGTCGGCCATTAGCAGACCTTGCTGCTCGATCTCATGTACGATGGGGTTGCCGGTGTGCTCTCCGGATCGGTCGAACTCGGTGGCATGAACATGGACGATCAACGGCGCCCCGGTCAGGTCCTTTGCTTTCATGCCGGCTTCCATCGTCAGCCAGTCATGCGCATGGATGGCATCGGGCGCAGAATCAGCAATCAGTTCTTCTACGAACTCTCCGTAACGTGCCTGAACGTCGCGGATAGTCGAAAGGTTCTTCGACAACTTTCGATGGAGCGCATCTTTCAGTACGCCGGCACTGTCGTACGCGCCCATACCATTTTTATGGATTGGGCCGAGCGGCGTCGCACCATGCACGCGCATGAACGAGATGTTGGGATGTGAGGCGGTGTAGGGAACCACGAAGTCGATTGATGCCCCCTGGGTAGCCAGGGCTTTGGACATCTGGTAGCAGGCGACTCCTAATCCACCACTGTTATGTGGCGGTAATTCCCACCCTAGCATCAATATGTTCATACCGCTGTTCGGATACCGGTGCGGTCTCCGTGCCTCCTATTTCTTTTCCTGTGTGGCATTATACGGATGTGCTTATGCTTTTGACAAGGGTTATTTCACAACATTTACTACTTGCGTGCCGTTAGGGCTCAGTTACAATGGTTGAGGTTATGTTATCAGAAGAAACAGTCGACGCGGTGGAGCACATCAATTTCCTGACTTTCTCGGGTGAAGAGATCATCAGATTTTTTGCCAGCCCCAACCCATTCCGCTCGATATTGATTCTTATCACCCTCATCATTCTTGCGTACTGGCTCAGCCGGTTCCTGGCGAAATTCATCATTACGGTGGCCCAGAAAGTGGCCGTCCGTTCCGACAACGAGTCGAACATCTTAAAAGCGGTGCGGTTGCGGCAGGTTGAAACCTATCTTGGCATAACTGTAGCCGTCGTCCGCGCAGCCTTCGTTGTCATCGTCGCGTACATCGCCTGGCGGATTATCAGTCCGGAAGGCAGTAAGCAGCTCGGTGGCAGCGGGGCCGCCGCCATCGGTGCCAGTGCCGTCTTCATCGTCGTGGCCGGTCAGACACTCGGCACGCTTCTGCGCGATATTACCGCCGGCTCCATCATGATCGCCGAACGCTGGTACAAGGTAGGTGACTACATCAAAGTTGAGCCATTCTGGGACGTTACCGGCGTGGTTGAGCGTATGACGCTTCGCTCCACGAAAGTCCGTTCGCTCAGTGGCGAGGTCGTCTGGATTCATAACCAAAAGATCGATGCTGTCCACGTCACGCCACAGGGAACACGTACGATTGCCGTCGATGTGCTTGTCAACGACAAGGAAATCGGTGAGAAGATGGTCAAGGTGGCGATGTCGAAGCTTCCCACCGGTACGTTGTTGGTCGTCGAGAAGCTCAAAATCGTAGAATCCGTCAAATGGGGTGAAGACTTGTGGATGATAACGGTGCAGGGCAAGACGGTACCGGGACGTGAATGGCTGATTGAACAGTATTTCGTGAACGAACTGCAGAAAGAAAACGGCCGCATTCTGAAGAAGAACCGCCCGATGGAAGGCGATCCGATCGTACGTCATGCCGACCCGGAAACCGAGAAGCGGTTCCGACGCGCCGTGCGCTTACAACACCAGAAGTAGCCTCCACAAGGGGTGCGTTTTCTGGTACAATCTTCGTTGGCGTAGGAGTGTAGCTCAGGTGGCTAGAGCACCGGTCTCCAAAACCGGGTGTCGGGGGTTCGAGTCCCTCCACTCCTGCCAAGCATAAGCGAACTATATTGAGGCTATTGTTAGGCCTCTTTTTGCTATAATGCAGCAAAAGGAGCGAGGTATGTCTGAATTAGCCACAGAGATAAGTGGAGCGCAGGAACTGATAGCAACTACTGAATTTATTGGGAGTACATTCGAAGAGCGTAAACGAGCTTTAGAAAAAGTAGATGCATACAGGCAGATGGCTCAACGCGCTCTTCTCGATACTGTCATCATGCAAACAGGCCAGGAAGTCTGTATGACTTTTCGACCGAGCTGGACAAGCAGCCGCGAATACAACGCCTCTTTTCCATGCTATAGCTTATTTGACGATGTGAGAGAACCTCTTACCCGCACGGTCACTGTTCGAAACGTAGATGAACAAAGTAAGAATGTATTTCTCAGTGAGGGAGAGTTAAGCGAAGATAGGTACGACAAAGACTGGACCGTAAAACTTGGAAATATCGTTGCTATAGAATCTCTAGCTCAACAGTGACCTGTTGCGAAATGCCTTAACGATGGCTGCCAAGCCTATGCAGTATGCGTAGGCTTTTTATTTTTAGCATTGTGGTGGTAAAGTAAGCCTAACAAGTAAAAAGGGAGGTGCTGCATGATTATTACTAGAACTAAAGGCTTTACGATAGTTGAACTCCTTATCGTCATCGTCGTTATAGCAATTCTAGCTGCAATTACTGTCTTAGCGTTCAACGGTGTCACTGCGAGAGCGAATGATGCCGAGCGGCAAACTGATATAAAGAATGTGAGTAAGGCACTTGCACAGTTTCGTGTGCTGAACCAACACTACCCCCGGTACGACGACATTGTTCAGAATACTCAAACATGGATTAGGGCGAATCTGCCTGGGATTAATGCCGATGCCTTCATCGCACCTGGATGGACAACGGACGGTAATTCATTCATAGCTTCAACTGGGCCCGGGATCAGTGCCTATTCTTATCGACCATACTTTACTAACGGCTCTGGAGTACAAACATTATGCAGTCAGTCGCAGTTGAACCTGGCATCGATGACCGTTGAAAGCTGTGATCGTTATGAGTTGCGCTGGCGGAGTGAACAGGATAACAGTGTTAAATTGCTCAGGAGTCGATGGGGCTGGTAACACGCTCAAGCAGCTTGGGGTGCAGGGTGTGCGCGCAGCGAACTTGTCGTAAATGGCCGGGAGTTACGAGCGTTCATTCACCGTCTATCACCCAGAATTTTATTAAGGCAGATCGCAATTTCCGTGCATTTATCGGGTGTCCGTCCGGGAAGGGTTATTAGGGCAAGACATAGCTGCTGGCATGTTCCAGATTAGGTTTATCCCGCAAAGAGGCGCATACTGGTAAAGAATACTAGTCAAACAGAAAGACATATGATGAGGACTTCACGTAAGATAACGCTACGAGCACAGGAATTTCTAAGCTCGTCTGATGGAAAGCTTGTGCGCGCCGAACTACAAGCTATGATGGAAAGTGAAGGCTATAATACGGCTTCGACCTACTCGCCGGCGGCACATGAGGGCAATCTAACGTTCATCGACAAGCACATGGATTATCTGAGCTCTCATCTGAACGTTGACGCTGCGCAGTACGTATCTAACCTTAGGCTGATTACCAAGGTAAAAGCCTAACTTTGAGCCGTAAATAGGCCGGCTCGTTCAAAATCTCTTCGAAAAGATAATTTCTCAGACTATTCTCAGAATCGTGTCGTACAATCGTGTGCATAGCGTCATAGAGATTGTAGTAAGCACTACATCTGTGCTATAATATAGATACTATCAAATCGGAGGTAGTGACATGGAAGAACAGAAGTCCTTGAATCCCGCGTCTATTGCCGATGACTTGCCCTCGAGCAAACCGACCGCCTATGAGCTGCTGATGCGACAAAGTCGCAAGATGGGCGGGTTAGCAACACGCACGTACGACGTAACGAAAGAATTCCTGAAACAGGATGTTTCTACGCTTCACCCCGATCGTATATTGTTCGGGAATCCGAAGCTGCGGCACATGCGTGAGCGGATTACCCCCCACCGTCATAGCGGCACAACCGACAACCAAGATACTGAGACGCGCATGGAAGATGCGCGTCTTGAAAACAGTGACCGCGAAGAGGATGAGCGCGACGTCAAAACGCTTGATCCGCACGAAAGCTTGCGGCGTATCGTTCAGAAGTCACACCAGATTCTGGCCAGCGCCCAAACGGTAATTCTGCCGATGAACCTGTTTCCCGACACCGTGGTAGTCGATCGGACGAAGATAACCATTACGAAGCGGAGTTTCTTCTGGACATCGAGTGTCATCAGTATCCGTATCGAGGATGTTCTGAACGTCGCCTGTTCGACCGGACCGATCTTTGGTTCGCTCATCATCTCGAGTCGGGTAATGAACTCGACTGACCATTATGAAATCGACTATTTCTGGCGCAAAGATGCTTTGCAGCTGAAGCAACTGATTCAGGGTTATGTGATTGCGCAACACAACCGCATCCAAACTTCACACCTTGAGCGTGAGGATCTAGTGAAGACATTGCTCGACCTGGGCGATGATTCCGGCTATTAGCCACATCAGCGCACATATTTGCTATACTAGCAATATATGAAATCACTCCAGCTCGAAAAGCCGCATGCCATAGTGATGGTCGGAATCCAGGGAAGCGGTAAATCATTCTTTGCCCGCAAGTTCTCTGACACCTTTAACGCTCCTTTCATCGAGCAAAATGCCCTGGCGGCCCACGCCATCGATACCGGTGCGACCGACGCACTCGTGAAGCTGATGCTCGAGCAGGTCCTGAAGACTCGGCATTCCATCGTCATCGAAGTCGATACGGCAACCAAGGCCAGCCGCCTGCAGCTGATGAAGCAGTTGAAGGACGCTGGATATACGCCACTCTTCGTGTGGGTCCAGGTAGACGTGGAAACGGCCAAGGTGCGTAGCATGAAGCAAGCCGGCGTCACGGCTGAGTTATACGATGCCGAATTGAAACGTTTTACCCCACCGTCCGCCGCAGAGCGTCCACTGGTCATAAGCGGCAAACATACCTATGCGACCCAGGCGCGCATCATCCTTAAGAAGTTGTCAGCTCCTCGCGCCTCCGCCCCACAACGACCCGGGCCTGCGCGAGGTCAGATTATCGTCCGGTAGGCACGACGCTGATGCCCGTCATCGAAGACAAGGAGTTCGGTCGCATCACCGTTCGTCGCTCAGCACGCAGCTCTGCCATGAAGGTCAGCGTGGCGCCAAATGGCACGCTCCGAATCTCAGCCCCGGCATTCGCCCCCCTTTTTATGATTAAGCGGATGATTGCGAGCTCACGGCAACAGCTACGCAACCTTCATCAGAGTCATCCCCGCCTGGTGATTTACGACGGCATGCCGGTCGGTAAGCGCCACAGTCTGCTGATTCGTCGCGGTGGGACACTGTCGGTACGGCGGCAGGCTAACAACTTGATTGTCACTCTTCCTGACGGTGCTGATGTCAGCGACGAGGATGTCGTACACACCTGCCGTGACCACATCATCAAAGCGCTTCGGCGCGAAGCTAAGGAATATCTTCCCAAGCGTCTCGCCAGTTTGGCCGCCGAACATGGCCACGAATACTATTCGGTGCGCTTCTCGCATGCCAGCGGACGATGGGGAAGCTGTAATAGCAAGGGTGTCATCAGTCTGAATATTGCCCTGATGAACCTCCCATATGAATTGATTGATTATGTCATCTTGCATGAGCTGGCTCATACGAAGCAGATGAACCACTCAGTTATGTTCTGGCAAACTCTCGAAGCAATGGATTCGGATTACAAGCGACATCGGGCTGAGATAAAAAGGCATAGCCCATCCATCTGAAAGGCGCTATAATGTTGCACATATGGAAAAGGGTGGGTACGTCAACAACCGTGTCGCGCAGACGGCACGCGTCATCGGACTGGTCGCACCTGTCGTCTTATTTTTCTACGCCTGGTTGATTCCGACCGGCTTTGCGAGCAATCTTCATTTCAGCGGCATACCCTTCATGATCATGCTGATGGCGGCCTGGATTGCCATGGCGCTGTGGCGTTTCCTGCGACCCAGCCGTACCGCGCGCCAGCATCTGGTCGTGCTGATACTCCACCATGTCTTCGCCGCGTTGTACCTCCTCCTCATCGCCGGATTTTCCGCCGCTTTCGTGTCAGGCTGGGCGCTCCTGTGTCTGATGTCGTTCTTATACTTCGGATTCTATGGGTTTGCCATCAGCTCCGTGACGTTAGTACTGCTGGCATCAATCGATATCGCCAACCAGCCGTACCAGTTCGCCGAAGTACTGCTTAACTACGTCAATGTTATCCTGACGCTGCTTATTGCCGCCGCTGCGGTTGCTATTAGCATGATGCGCACCGATGAACGTCGGGCGGCCGAACGCAGCCGTACCCGTGAACACATCGAGCATGAACGGATCCTTACTATCATTAACAACCTAGCCGATGCGGTATTCGTGACAGACAAATCCGGCGTCATTACCATCTATAATGCGGCCGGACTCGGCTTGCTTGATACCAATGCCAGCATTGAAGGCAGGCACATTGAGGAAGTCTTCCTCCTTGAGGATGGTGACGAAAACAAGGTTGATCTGTTCGAACGCATCAAAGAGGCCAAGGCGGTGACGGTTGACGACAGCTTACGGCGAAGAATCGGGGATGATGTCACCCGGTTCGAGTTCACGTACGCCCCGATACGCAGTAGTTTCACGCCGAGTGGAACCGACAGGCAGCTACAAGGCTTCATCATCATCGCTCGCGACGTCACCCGCATTAAGAGCCTCGAGGAGGAGCGTGACGAATTCATCAGTGTCGTCAGTCATGAACTACGTACTCCTGTGACGGTAGCCGAGGGGACGATCAGTAACGTGCAGCTCATGTTGCAGCGGGGTCAGGCCGACCAGAAGAAGATAGAAGAGAGTCTTGATGAAGCGCACGAGCAAGTGATTTTCCTGGCCAAGATGATCAACGACCTCAGTACGTTGTCGCGAGCCGAACGTGGCGTGGCGGCTGAGGCCGAAATTATCGACGTCGCCGAGATGGCGCACGACCTCTTCAATGAGTACTCACCCGAAGCCGAGAAACAAAAGCTTCACTTCAACCTGGAGCTTGCGCCTAAAGTCGGACGGGTCTCAACCAGTCGTCTCTACTTGCATGAGTTGCTCCAGAACTTCATCACCAATGCCATAAAGTACACCAGGGAAGGTAGCGTGACGCTGACCATAGCCAAAAAGAAGGGTGTCGTGTCGTTCTCTGTCAGTGACACGGGCATCGGTATCAGTAAGAGTGACCAGGAAAAGATTTTCCATAAGTTCTATCGGTCTGAAGACTACCGCACACGCGAGACCGGCGGTACCGGCCTGGGGCTCTACGTGGCCCGTAAGTTATCGAAGAAAATCGGTGCCGACATTCAGGTAAAAAGCCGGTTGAACCATGGCTCCACCTTCAGCTTCGAGTTACCGGCACACGAAGCCGACGCTTAGATGTAGACTATTCATTGATGGATAGATGAGTCCGATTCCGAGGTCGCGCCTGCACGGGGCGACCTTTCCAGGTGACTGTCCGGGTGGCGTAGCGCAGTATGCTGACCAGTAGCAAACCGATTTCCTGCAGTACGACGTACGGCCAGGCCAGCAGTCTCAGCTGCCAGCCTGGTCGATTGGCAGTGCGGAGGGTGAACGCGGCATAGGAAAGAAAGGCTAATAGCGTCAGACCGACCGCCCAGACCGACTCGGCTGGGTTCAGGTTGAGTGTCATCAGTATGACTGGCGGCGCGGCAACAAACAGCAGACTCATCAATGCGACCGCTGCACGCCACGGTGAATGGCCCGCAATCGGGTAGTATAGCCTGAATGCCGTCTCTGCCTGAGAAAACCATCGCTTCTCGACGCCGACGCCGAGGGCCCTGGTACCAATCAAGTAGTAGTAATCTTTATCTGCCTGGAGCTGTCGGGCGATATGCGCTTCCGGCCGTACCGAGCGGCCATAATCTGGCAAGCCACGTTCGAGCTCGAGCAGCCTCTGCCGCCGTATCATCCATAGCGTACTGGCCGAGGGCGGCGTACGTTTCGAAGCTAATACAAGGCTCCAATAGTAGCGAAGACTGCCGAAAATCGCGCTGGCCCTGTGCGCATCCTCGCGTCGCGGAAGTACCGACAACATGGAGCGATCGTTCGCTTTCAGTTGTGCCATCAGCTGGCTGATGGAATGGGTCCTAAGCGTGGCATCGACGTCGAGAAACAGGATATACTCGCCGCTCGCTTCTAGGGCCAAGGTCTGATACGCATGGTTCTTGCCCAGCCACCCGGCGGGGATGTCACGCCCGGCAATAAAGCGAACACCGGCGTGAGCGAATGATTTGATGACATGCGGGGTGTCGTCCTCTGAGCCGTCATCAAGCACCAATATTTCCAGACGGGGGTAATCACTCTGCAGCACTCGCTCGAGGCAGTGGGATAAGGCATGGACTTCGTTGCGGGCAGCGATACACACCGAAATGGTCGGAGGATCTGAATCGGCTGGCACTTCGACCGGGCGGTATTCATAACGCCTCAGACCCCAGATCGTACGGCCGGCCAAGAGGCCGGTGACTAGGGTTGACGCGCCTAGCGTGACAAGTTCTACCATATGCAGCCATTGTACCATCATTTGTCGGCCAGACTTGACCGGCTCGCCCCTGTACGCTACAGTAAGTATTGACAGTCTGCTTGCAAGCAGACTTTTAAATTGGGAGAAACACGTACGGTGGCAACTAAGAAAGAAAAGACGAAGGTAACACGGATCTCGGCCAGTGATGCGCCAGCGGTCAAGAAGACCACGAAAAAAAGCTCGGCGAAGCCAGTGAAAGCGGTCACGACACCGCGTGCGCCGCGTCAGTACGGCATATTAAGCAAGCTTGGCGGTTATTTCAAAGGTGCGTGGGAAGAACTCCGCCAGGTGCGATGGCCCACCCGACGCGCAACCTGGGGGCTGACCGGAGCCGTCCTATTGTTCACGGCATTCTTCGTCGCGTTCATTACCGCGCTCGATGCCGGTTTCAAGCTACTATTCGAACAGATTTTGCAGTAACAGATTAAGGAAAGATAGGAAATGTCAAAGAACCGATACGACTCAACCAGGCAATGGTACGCCATCCATACCTATAGCGGGTATGAAGAAAAAGTAGGTGACAGCATCCGACAGCGCATCAACGCCGTCGACATGGCCGACAAGATTTTCGACGTCATGGTACCAAAAGAAAAACAGATTGAAATCAAGAACGGCAAGCGAAAGGTCGTCGAGAAAAAAATCTTCCAAGGCTACGTACTGGTAGAGATGAAGCTGACAGATGAAACCTGGTATATCGTCCGCAACACCCCTGGCGTCACTGGATTCGTAGGTAGCGGCACCGAACCAACGCCGGTTTCGGACAACGAGATTAGCAAGATTAAGAAGCGCATGGGCGTCGAAGATCCGAAACATCACATCGACTTCGCGGTCGGTGAAGTCGTCTCGATCACCGATGGTCCGTTCAAGGGCTTCGATGGTGCTATCTCAGAAATCGATACCGCGAAGGGCAAGATCAAGGTGATGGTCAGCATGTTCGGTCGTGACACCCCGGTCGAGCTTGATGCATTGCAGGTATCGAAGGTCTAACGTTGCCTGATGGAGCGTCTCAATCTACAGCCCGACTCCTGGCAAACTGACCCTACGACATGGCTCGAGCTTGACGAACCCGAACTGCGCGACCGCATCGCAGCTCAGCAGACACTGAATGAACAGACGGATGAGTACGTCCGTTCCCATGAAGCCGCACTCGAAAAGGCCAGGAGTGATGCCGCAGCAGGTCGTGCCATCATCACCGCAATGCAACAAGCATTGGCTCTCAAGCGGGACCGTGAGGCGTAATGACGGAGCGTATTCCTTCAATCTACGAAGAAGTGACGTGTTTCACGGGTCAGGAAGCAGAGCGGGCGCCAACTCCGAACCTCAATCTCCATCTCGCTCAGCGAGCCACCGATGCCGCGGCCCTGGAGGGTGGTGAGCTAACTCCGGATGAAATGCAGCGTATCCTTAATCGCCTCAACGCCGACTACGTCCACGGCTGCTAGACACTACGAGGCTAACCTGCTATAATACTACTGTTACGCACTGCTAAATGCTTCAACTTACTAGCAGTAATCTAAAGGGAAATCTTAATGGCAAAAAAAGTTATCGGTAATCTGAAACTACGTATTCCTGCTGGCCGTGCGACCGCAGGTCCACCAGTAGGCTCTATCCTCGGGCAGTGGGGTTTGAACATGATGGATTTCATCAATCCGTTCAACGACGCAACCAAGGACCTGATGGGCAAAGACGTCATCGTCCACGTCAAGGTATACGAAGACCGTAGTTTCACTTGGAAGAGCCTCGGCCAGCCAGTCGACGACATGATTCGTGATCGTGCCGGCATCAAGAAGGGCAGCGGTAAACCACACTCAGAAAAAGTCGGCTCAATCAGCCGAGCTCAGCTGGCTGAAATCGCTGAGATCAAGAAGGACCAGCTGAATGCGATCGATGACGAAGGTCGCATCAAGGTCATCGCTGGTACCGCCCGATCGATGGGCGTCGAGGTGACCGAGTAGCAGTCACTCTGATCCGACTCACACTAGCGGCTCCTCCAGGAGCTGCTATTTTTTTACTCCACTCCCGCGTTACCGCCTGGAAAGGTCTTCAAGTAAACGGACCATGTCAGCTACATTGGCCACCTGCAGCCGTGCCCTAGTCTCGCCGGCACCAACCTTAATAGTGATGGCATCGTCATCAAGCTCACGGAACATGTCCTCGTCGGTGTAGTCATCACCGGCGCAGAGGACGAACTCCGATTGATAGACGGCATCGAGCTCACTGGCGGCGTAGCCCTTGTTGATGTCGTTCGGCTTCACTTCGATGATCTTGTCGCCACTGAACACGCCGATACTGTCGTCATCCAGCGTCTCAATTAGTTCTCGCTTCATCTCGCCGGCCCGCACATAGGCAAGTTCCGGCGCGACGTTGCGATAATGCCATACCAATGAATAGTCCTTCTCCTCGACCTCGGAACCAGCTGTCCGAGCGATATACTTCTGCATGAGAGGTTTCAGCTTCTTCTTCACCCGCTGGAAGTCGTTCTCGACATGCGTCCACCTGCCGTCATAGCGTGACCAGGCGCCATGCTCGGCTATCAATGTCATGTCGATACCCCGGAACCAACGTTCCAACGCCTTTTTCGGACGACCGCTGACGATCGCCACCTTGTTGCGTTCATCGGCCGCCAGGGTCTTCAGTATCCGGCGCAATTTGATGGATGGCTTGGCCATCAGTGGGCGGGGGCTGGAAACGAAGTCGCGTACCGTGCCATCATAATCGAGCACGATGAGCCGCGAAGCGGCGGCGTCAAACCGCCGCATAACCTCTTCTTTGGCTTCGGAGCTCATGCGTTTGTGTAGTTGCTGTTCGCGATTACCTCCTGCCGACTGTAGGTCACCCATGAAATCGTTGGCCCATGATTGTACGGTATAAGATTTCAGACGCCGTTGCATGACAGTCAAACGGCGCTGTTGCTCACGCTTGCTCATGGTCAGCGCCTTGTGCATCGCCTGGGCGACCGAATGTGCGTCATTCGGATTGATAGACAGGGCCTCGGGCAACTCGTCGATCGCCCCGGTCATTTCGCTCAGTACCAACACACCTTGTCGGCCATGCTTAGAAGCGACATATTCTTTGGCGACCAGGTTCATACCATCACGGATCGGCGTCACGAGCGCGACATCCGACAAGGCATACAGCGCCACGATTTCCTCGAACGGCCGGTTTTGGAACTGATAGGAAATCGGGGCCCAGTCGACGGTTCCGAACTCGCCATTGATACGGCTGACGGTCATTTCAATCTCATCACGTAGGTCCTTATAGGTCTCAACCTCGGTGCGCGACGGCACGGCGATCATCACAAGCTTCACCTTGCTGCGGTACTGAGGATACTCCTCAAGTAGCAGGCGAAACGCTTCGAGCCGCTGGGGGATGCCTTTGCTGTAATCGAGTCGATCAACCGACAGAATGACTTTCATGCCCTTATAGTTCTCGCACATGGCAGCCAGCGCCTGTTTGCTGGTCGCACTATTCACGGTGCGCTGGAACTTCTGGTAGTCGATGCCGATCGGGTACGCATCGGTCTTAATGACCCGTCCCTCATACTCCATCACGCCCTGGTGACTGCTGACGCCAAGCAGACGCAGACAGCTGGAGAGGAAGTGGCGCGCATAATCGTAGACGTGGAACCCGATCAGGTCGGCTCCGAGCAGGCCACGCAGCAACTCCTTTCGCTCCGGCAGCAGTCGGTAGATTTCGAACGAAGGGAACGGGATGTGCAGGAAAAACCCGATTGATGCTGCTGGCAATCGTTCGCGCAGTAAGGCAGGGAGGGTCATCAGATGATAATCATGCACCCAGATGGTACTGTCGTTGTGGCTGACGTGCGCGACGGCTTCCGCGAATAGCTTGTTGGCGTCCTGGTAGGCGTCCCAATATTCGTCCTTGTGCCGGATAAGTGACTGGAAGTAATGGAAGAGCGGCCAGAGCGTATCGTTGGCGTAGCCTTCATAGAATAATTCTTCATGATGAGCGGTCAGGTGAACGGGATAACAGTTGTATTTTGCCAGCTCGGTCTCTATTTCCTGCTTCTCATCCTCGGTCAGCTCATCGGCCGCCATACCGGACCAACCGACCCATATCCGATCAGACTGGGTCAGTGACGACATAGCCGTAGCCAGGCCGCCAGAGCTCGGCCTGAACACCAGCTTACCGTCTTCTCTCGAAACACTGACAGGTAATCGGTTAGATACAATAACCAGTCGGTACCGTTGCATACTGACCTTAGTATAGCGCAGTTCGCCCGGCGATGTTAGGCCGCCGAGTACGAGAGAGGGAGTGGCCGACCCTTAATCACTCCTAGCCCCCACCCCTGTACGATGGCGACTTTTCGTGCTATAATAAAAAGGTAAGCAATCAATGTTGGGAGGCGACGCCAAAGCGCGAGCCGTTCGTACCACAGAAAGGATCCATCCTCATGGCTAAGAAAGCCGATTTACTTGAGAAAGCCGCCGAGCTGAAGCTTGACGTGACCGAGAAGAATACTATTGCCGAGATAGAGGCCGCTATCGCTGGCGTGGACGCTCCAGCGAGCGATGAGGCCCAGGCCGACAAACCTGCCGCCAAGGCAGGCAAGCGCAGCGAAAAGGCGCAGCGCGAAGCCGAAGAGAAGGCTGAGAAAGAAGCTCGTAAAGAAGCTGGCGACACCGCTCCGCAGACCGATGACGCTGAAGCGATCGTCAAGAAGGGCCCGAAGCCAGTTGTCCGACCGTTGATCGAACGCCGAGGCAAGCACTACCGCAAGGTAGCCGAGCAGCTTGAAAAGAACAAGGTATACAGCTTGAGCGAAGCGCTGGAGTTGGCGACCAAGACCAATCCGGTCAAGTTCGACGCCAGCGTCGAGGTCCACGTCCGACTTGGAGTCGACCCACGCCAAGCCGACCAGAACATCCGTGCGACCGTCGTACTACCAAACGGTAGCGGTAAAACCGTCCGCGTGGCCGTCTTCGCGCCTGAAGCCGAACACGCCGCCGCGACGAAAGCCGGTGCCGATGTCGTGGGCGACGAGACCTTCCTGGCTCAACTCGACAAAGAAGAGTTGAACTTTGATGTGCTGGTGGCGACGCCACAGTACATGCCGAAGCTCGGTAAATACGCCCGGCTGCTCGGTCCACGCGGCCTGATGCCGAACCCGAAAAGCGGCACTGTCGCTACCGACGTCAGCAAAGCCGTCACCGAAGCCAAGGGTGGTAAGGTTGAGTACCGCGTCGACAAGCAAGCAATCGTTCACCTGGCCATCGGCAAGGTGAGTTTCGGTGCTGCCAAGCTGGAGCAGAACGCGCGCGCCTTCTTCGATAGCCTGCAGGCTCAGAAACCAGGTTCATTGAAGGGTGGCTACGTAAAAACTACCAATATCAGCACCACCATGGGTCCTGGTATCAAAGTAGAAAACGTCGTCAGCTAATACACTGAACGATTCGTTCATTCGTCCGTCGCTACCCAAGCGGCGGACGTTTTGCTATGCTTTAAAGAGTAAAACGAGGGGAAACATGCGTCAGTACTTAGACCTACTTCAAGACATCATGGATAACGGCACAGAAAAGAGTGACCGCACCGGCACCGGCACGAAAAGCGTGTTCGGCCGGCAATTGCGCTTCGATCTTAGTGAAGGCTTTCCAGCTGTCACAACCAAGAAACTTTTCCTGCGCGGCATCATTCACGAACTATTGTGGTTTTTGCAAGGTGACAGCAATATCGAATACCTGGTAAAGAACAACGTCCACATTTGGGACGAGTGGCCGTTCAAAGCCTGGTTACAGCGCACAAACCAGGAAATTCCCAAGGTTGGCTCTGATGCATGGAACCAGAAAATCGAGGAGTTCCGTGAACGGATTCGTTCTGATCATGAGTTCGCCCGCGAATATGGGGAGCTCGGGCCAGTCTACGGCTACCAGTGGCGCCATTGGCCGGATGGGCAGGGCGGCGAAATCGACCAGATCACTGAAGTCATCGACACGTTGAAGCATAATCCTGATTCTCGGCGCATCATCGTCAGCGCTTGGAACGTAGCCGACATCAAGGAGATGGCCAAGGCAGGCCTGCCGCCTTGCCACAGCCTGTTCCAGTTCTATGTGAATGATGGAAAGCTAAGCTGCCAGCTCTATCAGCGTTCCGCCGACACGTTCCTGGGTGTACCGTTCAATATCGCCAGCTACGCACTCCTAACCATGATGGTCGCGCAGGTCACCGGTCTGAAACTCGGTGAATTCGTCCATACGTTTGGTGACGCCCATATCTATCTGAACCATGTCGAGCAAGTGAAGGAACAACTCTCCCGTGAAACCCGGCAATTACCGACCATGCGACTTAACCCGGATGTCAAAAATATCTTTGATTTCACCATTGATGACTTCACGCTGGAAGGCTACGATCCGCACCCGGCCATAAAGGCGCCGATCGCGGTCTAGCGTCGTTCGTACGTGACGAAGTCGAACGCATACTTGTTTCGTTCATCCGCCTCGTGGTGCTCACGTGATGCTTCGCGCCATACATTCGAATCTATCGCTGGGAAGAAGACGGTCGCCTGCGCAAACTCAGCATCGACTTCAGTCACGTATAGCACGTCCATGTCGTCAATCGACTGCGCATATATCTGACCGCCGCCGATGACGAAGATAGGGTAGCGAGCAAGTTCATAGGCCGAAGGTAGACTGACCGCCGTCAACACGCCTTTTACGCCCGTCGGCGTAGACGACACGACGATATTCTCTCTGTCTGGCAGAGGTCGGCCGATGCTTTCAAACGTCTTGCGCCCCATGACGATCGAGCCGCCACTTGTCAGCCGCTTGAAATGGGCCAGGTCGGCCGGAAGGTCCCGCTGCCAAAGCAAATCGTTGTCGGCACCGATACCATTCTGCCTGTCCATAGCTACCACGATGGCTTTCATATATAAAAGTGTAGCATGCTAGAATCGTAAGGATGATGAGTCACCGAGACAGCCGTACCCAGGCCGCGTACGATGAGTACCGAGCCAGCTATACTGGTGAATGCATCCTTTGCGATCCGCAAGAAAGCGTCTCGACTCGGCCCGTGGCGACCAATGAGCACTTCCGCATCCTCCCAAACAGGTTCCCCTACAGCATTTGGGACGAGCTTCCCGTAGTTAGCCACTACATGATAGTACCCATGCGGCATATTACCCATTTCACCGAGTTCTCGAATGAGGAGGCCAAGGAGTTCTTCCGCCTGGTGACAGATTATGAAGCCGATGGCTACTCGCTCTATTCCCGCGCGCCGGCAAACACTTCACGTACGGTCAGTCATCATCATGCCCATCTGATCAAACTCGCGACTGACGTCTAAGGCGTATGCTACAATGAAGCAAGTTTATGGGAGTATACAGTAACACCGAGATCCTTTCGGCCGTCAATGACGGAACCATCGTCAGCGTGCCATTCAACAAACATCACGTGTCCGAGGCGAGCCTCGACTTCACATTGGGCCACTATTTCTACAAGCAGGAGTACCAGGCCGAATCAAGCGGCGTCTACAACCCGTTTGACGAAGCCGACGTGGCTCGCTACTTCAAAGGACCGCTCGAAGCCATGCCGCACAACGCATGGTGTGATAAGAATGGACTGAAGCCGTTCACTAACATCCCGGCCGATCACCCGATCATCGTGTTGCAGCCTGGTGAACGGATCCTGGCCCACACCCATGAGTTCGTCGGCATCCGGGCGCACGGCGGTGCCTGTGAGGTGAAGAGCCGCTCAAGTTGGGGTCGTAACGGCGTAGCGGTCTGTTTTGACGCCGGCTGGGTCGATCCAGGCTACATTAACCGCATCACACTTGAAATCTACAACCTCAACATGCATGAAAGCGTCGTACTGCCGGTAGGCGAGCGCGTTGGTCAACTGATATTCCATCATACAGGCCCGGTTGAAGGTGGTTACGCCACTGGCCGGGGCGGAATGAGCGGCAAATACCAGCATACCGACGACCTTGACGAACTCATTCGTACCTGGAGACCAGAGATGATGCTCCCACGAGCGTTCAAGGACACCCGCATGGCGGCGCCGGTCATCGAAGGACTGAGCGAAGGGGTCAAGTAGGCGATGGGGCGGTTCATCGCGATTGAAGGCGGTGACGGCTCGGGCAAGGGAACCCATGCCGAGCTGCTGTTCCAGCACCTGACAGGTCAGGGGATGACCGTGATCAAGATTAGCTTTCCTCGCTACGGCAACGACTCGGCCTATTATGTCGAGAGATACTTGAACGGTGCGTATGGCAATGCCAATGACGTGCCGGCCGATCTCGGCGTGCTCCCTTACGCAATTGATCGCTTCGCAGCCAGTGCCGAGCTTCGGCTCGCATTATCAGACGCAAATTCCGTCGTCATCGCTGACCGCTATATGGCGAGCAACCTGGCCCACCAAGGCGCAAAGATTGATGAGGCTGCGACGCGCAACGCTTTCTATGAACGAACGAAAATTACCGAATATGACGTCTTGGGCATCCCTAAGCCGGATATGACCATCGTTCTGGTCATGCCGACTGAGCATATGCAGACGAATGTCGATAAGAAAGCAGCCCGTGACTACACCACGCTCAAACGCGATATCCATGAAGCCGACGCTGACCATCTTGAGAAAGCGAAGTCGAATTTCGAGGAACTATGCACGTTATACCCGGATGAGTTTGTCGCCCTATCGTGCGTCAACGAGAACGGTGAGATGCGTCCTATTCATGATATCCAAGAGGATATCCGCGCTATGGTTTCTGCGCAAGCTGCGTCAGGTACACAGTCTGAATAACCGGATAGAACGGGTTGTCTTCGCGTTCGTCGTGATTGACAATCGCGTCGAGTAGAACCGCCTTCTGGCCGATGACGGTAGTAGCGGCATGTTCCGGAACGATCTCATGGCGCGCCAAATCGCTAATCGCATCGATGACATCCGGCTTCAAAGCCGGGCTCGTCAGGTCCACCGCACCGGTAACGCGCGAGATAAGGGAGGCCTGCCGACCTTTTTCCTCGATGGTTGCAATCGGCGACTTGCTTGAGACGATTACCCACTCCTCTTGAGATTTGGCCTGGGCCGTCTGCATGCCGACATGAGCGGTCGAATGGGCTTTGACACGGGTCGGCGTGTCCGATGCTCTGACGATGCCGTGAGGGTGAGCGAACCTAATTGCCCGTAGGCAATGTTCACCGAAACGACGGTTCAACCACGATCGTTTGGCCAATCGATTGTACGCAAACAGTTCCTGGCTCGGGTGGTCGTTCGTCATGTACCTATCCTCCAGGCCGATAATCTCATGGCCGCTCTGCATGAAGGTAGGGATCAATGATGCCGGTGGTCGCTGGATAACCCCATCGGCAATCAGATGTTCAGCCCGACGAGTCGCCGAAGATCGTTTCGCGACGTTCATGGTTGCGATGGCGTCGATGATGTCACTCGGAGGGAGGTCATCAATGCCCGCCTTAACCGCATGAGACCTGAAATCATTCAGCAGCCGCGAGGTATGGGTGCGTAGCTCCGTTTCTGAATCGGATAATTTGTCATCTTCGTCCCAGCGATAGGTCGGCAACAGCCGCTCCTGGTGCGTTTCAATATTATTACTCACAATTCGAACTATTATAGCACACTTACGCTTAATTGTCCATGCCGCGTGGCTTGTGCTGCTGGCTATTATCTGTTACAATCACTCCAGACATTACCGAAGACAGTAGCCGTTACCTGAAGGTGACTTAATCCGCTACCGAGGCAATCAATCCTGTTTCACTACGCGTGATGTCGACCTGTACGTTAACAATGTGGTCGATTTTTTAAACACTAAAGTAAAGGATTTTTATGGCAATTACCCGCGATAAAAAACAAGCTTTAGTTGCCAAGATGAGCGATTCGCTCGCTACCGCTAAGCTCACCGTCTTCGCTGAGTACAAGGACCTGACCGTCGCCGACGTACAGGAACTGCGTGCTCAAGCTCGCGAAGCCGGCGTGACCATCACGGTCATCAAGAACCGACTGGTCCGCGTCGCCCTTGAGAGCGTTGACACCTACAAGCAGACCGACACGTCGGGCTTGCAGGGACAACTTCTCTACGCGATCAGCGCTGACGACGAGGTCGCACCGGCTCAGGTGCTCGACAAGTTCGCGAAAACCCACCCGGCCCTCAAGCTGATGGGCGGTTTCTCGGACGAAGGTCTGGCCCTCAGTGAAAGTGACGTCAAGGCCCTGGCTGGTCTGCCAAGCAAGAACCAGCTTATCGCCGAAGTCGTCGCCCAGCTGCTCAGCCCGGTACACGACGTTACCAATGCGCTTTCTGGCAACCTTCACGCACTGCTCGATGGTGTGGAAGCTAAAGCTACAAGTTAATCTGTAAGAATAATAAAGGAGTCATACAATGGCTGATGTAAAGAAACTGGCGGAAGAGCTGACTAAGCTGACCGTCCTCGAAGTAAACGAATTGAAGAATGTCCTGAAGGACGAATACGGCATTGAGCCGGCTGCAGCCGCAGTCGCGGTCGCCGGTCCTGCCGCCGGTGGTGACGCTGGCGACGCCGCTGACGAAAAGACCGAATTCACCGTCACCCTGAAGGACGCCGGTGGCCAGAAGGTTGCCGTCATCAAAGCCGTCAAGGAACTGACCGGTCTCGGTCTGGGTGAAGCCAAGGCAATCGTCGACGGCGCACCTGCTCCTGTCAAGGAAAAGGTATCCAAGGACGAAGCTGAGGCAGCCAAGAAGAGCCTCGAAGAAGCTGGCGCAACCGTCGAGCTTAGCTAATTTACATCGACTACATTGTTGCGACATGAAACCACCCCTGATTAACAGGGGTGGTTTTCAGTTGCCAAAAAATACAACGAAGTCATTTTGACCCCTGAAATCCGTGTGGATAAAAATAATGTTGACTTTTAATTTCCAGTTTTGGTATATAATGGAGTTATTATTACTGCATAAAACAGACAAAGGATACTGCGAGCAATATGTCTGAATTACCAGAGAAACAGGTGAAGCGGCTTCGCTCCCTCATTCAGGAGGCTGAGACGAACATTGCTGCTGCCAAAGAGCTGCTGATTAGCATCATCGGCGACGACGGACATGTCGTCACTCCAACGAACAGTCGTGAAGACGTTAGCGGCAAGGTTGTCGAGGGTGTCTTCGATGGACAAAAAATGGCCGGCCCCGATGGCAAGGAATACCCGGTACCTGCCAATTACGCTTCAAAGTCTAAGTTGGTCGAAGGTGACATCCTCAAACTGACGATTGCCGACGACGGTAGCTTTATCTACAAGCAAATCGGTCCGGTACCGCGTACCCAGGTCATCGGCACCCTGACTCAGCATGACGGGGCGTACTATGTCGAAGCCAATGGCAAGGAGTACCGCATCCTGCTGGCGAGCGTGACGTACTTCCGTATCAACGTCGGCGACCAGGTCACCATCATCGTACCGACCGAAAACCAGGATGCTACCTGGGCAGCGGTCGAAGCGGCCCTCTAGGTTCACCGCACAATGAGAAAACGCGACCTGTCATGGTCGCGTTTTTGCTACACTAAAAAGTAATGGCAAAACTGCATTTCAAATACGGAGCGATGAACAGCGGGAAGAGCGACACGCTCATAAAGACCGCCTACAACTATGAGGAGCGCGGCCTGAAAGTGGTCGTGGTGAAGCCAACTATCGATACCAAGGATGATGCCAGGGTGATGGCGCGGGGCGGTCACTCTCGTATCGCCGACGTCTTGGCAACCCCGGAAACTGACGTTGAAACGGCCGTCCGGTCGCATGACAACGTGGCATGCGTATTGGTTGACGAAGCGCAGTTTCTTAGCCGAGAACAGATTGGCCAACTGTTCCGCCTGACGAAACACGATGACATCTCGGTGATCGCCTATGGTCTGCGGGCGGATTTTCGTACGCAGCTGTTTGCCGGTAGTGAGCGCCTGTTCGAGGTAGCGGATAACATCGAGAAGTTGCCGACTATGTGCTTCTGTGGCTCCCAAGCGGAATTCAACTGTCGCCGCGTGAACGGTGCCTACGTGTTTGAGGGTGATCAGGTAGCCATCGACGGCAATGGCGAGGTAACCTATCATTCGTTATGCGGCCGCTGCTATGTGCGCGAAGGCGGTCACATCTAAAACACAACGCTGGTCACGCCCCGACTGTCGTACAATATAGAAATAAAGAAGGGGAGTGTGACTCTACTATGAGCCTGGCGCTATATCGTAAGTACCGTAGCCGTTCGCTCGACGAGATCGTCGGGCAGTCCCATGTGACGTCGCTCCTCGCACAGGCTATCACCCAGGATCGGGTTGCCCACGCCTATCTGTTTACTGGCCCGCGGGGTGTTGGTAAGACCTCAATCGCGCGTATCCTGGCGCATGAGCTAAATGGCTTGCCGTATGATGACGAAAGTACTCATCTTGATATCATCGAGATTGACGCGGCGAGCAATAACGGTGTCGAGGATATCCGTGACCTACGTGAACGCGTGCAGACCGCACCCGTGAGCGCCAAGAAGAAAGTCTATATCATTGACGAAGTACACATGCTGTCGAAACCGGCCTTCAATGCACTCTTGAAGACCCTTGAGGAGCCGCCAGAGCATGTCGTTTTCATCCTAGCCACGACAGACATCGACAAAGTACCTGAAACCATCCTCAGTCGTACTCAGCGCCATGCGTTCAAGCGCGCCAGTATCGAAGATCTGGTGACGAATCTGCGCCGCATCGCCGCCGCCGAACATATCACGATCGAGGATGACGCGCTTCGTCTCATCGCACGACATGCGGACGGCAGCTTCCGAGACAGCGTCAGCCTGTTTGACCAACTTTACAGCGGTCATGGCGACCAGACACTGACGGTACAGGCAGTCCAGGCCTCGCTCGGACTTGCCGACGAAGACCAAGTCGGCGACATCCTCGAGGCGGTTCTTGGCGGCGACGTCAAGACTATCGCCCGACGACTGGATGAATTGTCGGCGAACGGTATCGCGGCTCGCGTAGTGGCCGCTCAGGTGACCGACGCGATCCGTCACCGGCTCAGCGACCAGCCTGAGTTACTTCCGTTACTTGATTCGTTGCTCGACGTCCACCAGTCGGCCTACCCCGATCTGAAGCTACTCACCACCCTCGGGCTTTTTCACGGGCCGGCCTCAGCGCCAGTTGCCACATCGCCGGCGCCTGCGCAGCCTGTCCGTCCGACAGCACCGAAAGCCGCCGCGCCGCAAGCTACGTCAAAAAGCAACGCGCAGGTCATGCCTGAAACGACGAAACGACCCGCCAAAAAACGTTCAAACGTACCCAGCCAGCCATTCGACTGGGATACGCTCGTAGCCTACATAAAAGCTCACCACGTCGCCCTTTACAGCGTGCTGTGCAAATGCGAGCCCGAACACGAGGGCGATACGCTGATTCTGTATACCCGAACCGCCTTTTATAAGAAGAAGCTGGACGACAGCAAGTACCGCGTCCTGCTAAGTGGGGCGCTTGAGGAGTTAGGATTCGGCCACCTGGAAATCGAGACCCGTGCCACGACGAAGCCGCTAAAAGATAGCCAGGCCGCAAAAGTAGCTGCTATTATGGGTGGAGGAGAAGAGGTAGGCGTCGACGACGCCGCATAAGACCATGGCAGACAAAGAGGTTCAGGCAGGCAAAGTGCCGCCCCAAAGTATCGACGCGGAGAAGAGTCTTCTCGGCGCTGTTCTGATTGATGACGAGGTGCTGGCGGACGTCTCGGAATTCGTGGCTGCCCATGACTTTTATGACAAGCGACACGGCATCGTTTTCGATAGCATGATGCGGCTCTATGAGCGACACAAGCCTGTCGACTTGCTCACGCTGACGGATGAGTTGAAGCGGAAGAAAGAACTCGAAACGATTGGCGGTTCTGCCTACCTGACCGAGCTGACCACCTACGTTCCTACCTCCGCGCACGCCGCGGCCTATGCTGAAATCGTTGCCCAAAAGGCGGTGCGCCGCCGTTTAATCCGCGCAAGTGCCGATATTTCAGAAATGGGCTTTGATGAAGACACGACGACTCAGGAATTGCTTGAAAAAGCCGAGGCCGAACTGTTCTCGGTGTCCGACCAGTCGCTCAAACAGGACGTCGTCAGTCTCGAACATATCCTGACCGACAGTTTCGACCGCATGGAAGAGCTCCACCGCAACAAGGGGCAGCTTCGAGGTATCCGCACCGGCTATCGTGATCTTGATAACATGACGGCAGGCTTGCAGCGGAGCGACCTGATCATCCTGGCGGCACGCCCCGCCATGGGTAAGACCACGTTGGTCACGAACCTGGCGTATAACGTGGCGACAATTGCCAAGCAACCGGTACTGTTTTTCAGCCTCGAGATGAGCAAGGAGCAATTGGTCGATCGTATGCTGGCCGATGCCTCTGGTGTCGACGCTTGGAATATCCGGACCGGTAACCTGTCCGATGAGGATTTCTCGAAATTGTCCGAAGCCATGGGAGAACTGGCTGAAGCACCGATATTCATCGATGACCAGCCCGGTCTGTCAGTCCTGGAAATGCGCACCAAAGCCCGTCGTATCTCACATGATTCACCACTTGGCCTGATCATCGTCGACTATCTACAGCTGATGCAGGGCTCCGGGCGCAGTGACGGCAACCGAGTCCAGGAAGTAAGCGAGATTTCAAGAGGCTTGAAGTTGATTGCACGCGAGCTCAACGTCCCCCTCATTGCATTATCCCAGCTCAGTCGTACGGTCGAACAACGTAGCCCGCAGATTCCTATGCTGTCCGACCTGCGTGAATCGGGAAGTATCGAGCAGGATGCCGATATCGTGTCGTTCATCTACCGCCCTGGCTACTACGAGCCCGACAACCCAGAGGTAGAAAACATCACCAAGCTCATCATCGCCAAGCATCGTAACGGACCGGTCGGTGAAGTAGGCTTGTACTTCCACCCCGAACGGCTTCGCTTCATGTCGCTCGACCGCAAGCATTCCGACTAAGCGGCATGGTATAATCAAGGGCACGAATGGTCAGACAAAAACTCAGCCAACTCCTTTTGTACCGCTGGCGCTACCTCCTGGCGTACACACTGTTCAGCGTCGCCCTCGGCACGCTGTTGGTGGTGGCGGGGTTCTTCCTACCGGGTGGCCTTGCGGAAGGGGAGATCCGTTCCGCACTCCTGAGCGAGAGCCTGTCCCCGGGCGGCCTGTTCCAGCTGCAACCCGATGAGCTGATCTATCTGCCGTATTACTTACTTCAGGCCGCCAGCATCTCGGTCTTCGGTTTCACCCCCTTCGCTATCAAGCTCCCCTCGATCGTGCTGGGGTTCATTTCGGCGCTTGGCATACTGTACCTGCTAAACCTGTGGTATAGGCGCAATGTGGCCATCGTCACTGCCATGGTCGCCGTCACGACGAACCAGTTCCTATTGGCTTCACAGGCGGGTCAGCCCGGTATCACCTACATCACCCTGACCACCTTCGTACTGATCGCCGCGTCTATGATTGCGCAGCGTACCACATACGGACACCTATGGGTGATTTTCGGTTTCGCCCTCGCTGCCATCAGCCTCTACATGCCATTGAATGCCTACGTCTTACTGGCCTTGCTGGCAACTGCTCTCGTACATCCTCATGCCCGGCATCTACTGAAACACCAAGCTTCCAAGACCGTCATAGCTATTGGCTCACTCGTATTCTTACTGATACTCTCCCCGCTGGCGTACGGTGCCTTCAAACAGCCAGAAGTATTGCGTCTGCTTGCCGGTATTCCGAACGGCCTGTCGAACCTCGGTGCCAACGCCGCTGAACTGTTTCGCCAGTACGGTCAGGTATATGCTCCTTATAGTGGTGAAGTCCTGATTCCAGTCTACGGTCTTGGCATCATTCTACTGCTCGCACTCGGTCTGTACCGGCTTCTCAGCACCAAATACACCACTAAAAGCTATATTCTTAGCTTCTGGCTCGTCTTGATGATTCCCCTGGTGTTTCTCAATCCCGAGTTCGTCAGCATCACGTTCGTGCCGGTAGTGCTGTTGCTTGCACTCGGTATCGACTACCTAATCTGGTCGTGGTACCGCCTGTTTCCACGCAATCCGTACGCCCGTGTGTTCGGCCTATTACCATTGGCGGTGCTGCTCGGCGGTCTCGTCGCTTCTAGTATCGATAGGTACGCCTATGGCTTCCACTACGACAGTAGCGTGCAGCGTAATTACACTTTTGATCTCAATATTCTTTCCGACGAGCTAAAAGTACGCGACAAGGATGAAAGCATTGTCCTTGTCGTTTCCAAGGAGAACGAACAATTTTATCAGGCGTATGCCCGTCACCAGGCACATGTCGACGACATCACTGTCGTGACCTGGCTGCCAAAGGATGACGCCCGCCTTGTGGTCGCCGAACGAGCGGTACGCGACAGCTCGAACGTACCTGTCGATATATTAGTAGCGGGCACAGCGGCGAACGCTGACCGCTTCTACCTCTACAAAAGCGACGACCGGTAGCGTATACTAGAAGGGACTAAAAGAGAGGATTGTTGGATATGGCATTCGACCAGATGAAAATGCTGAACGATTTACGTAAGGCTCAGAAAGATTTGAAGAAACAGATCGTCGAAGTAGAAGCGGGTGACGGAGCCGTCGTGGTACGGGTGACCGGCGAGCTGAAGATTGATGATATAACCATCGACCCAGAGAAAGTCGACCTCGAAAATATCGAGGAACTCGAACATTGGGTCAAGATCGCTGTCCGTGACGGCTTGGCCAAAGCGCAAGAAATCGCTGCCGAGACCATGAAGCCCCTGATGGGCGGCTTGAACCTACCGGGGATGTAAGCCGAGTGTCGCAGCAGATATTGCCTGCGGCCTTGACCGCATTGATCGATGAGCTTGGACGCTTGCCTGGTGTCGGTGCACGTACCGCCGAACGCTATGCGTATTTCCTGCTACGAAACGACGTGCGTACTGCTGAACGTTTAGCTGAGCGGATCGCAACGGTACACGCCGGCGTCACGCAGTGTCCGGTCACTTTCGCATTGATTGACCAGGATCAGACAGTCTCACCGCTGTACGATGATCCTTCACGGGACAAGGAGTTGGTCGCCGTGGTCGAGGAGCCTCTGGACATTGTTGCGCTTGAGCGCACCGGCCAGTTTCACGGTACCTATCATGTGTTGGGTGGTGCGATTTCACCGATTGATGGCATCGGTCCGGAGCAGTTGCATATACCCGAGCTGGTTGAACGAATCCGTCGCGATCACGTCAAAGAACTCATTATTGCTACCAATGCCTCGGTTGAAGGCGAGTCGACTGCCTTGTTCCTGCAAAAGTACCTGCAGGATGCGGATGTGACCGTCTCGCTTTCCCGATTAGCCCGCGGCATACCAGTCGGTGTCGATCTAGAATATGCCGATCAAATCACACTCAGTCATGCACTCGAAGGCCGTCGTTCGCTCACGCCATAACGGGGTGATTTCTGCTACAATGAAACGCATGTACGACGCTGCAATCGCCCTGTTGAACGATGCTTCACGCATTATCATCATTCAAGCCGAGAATCCTGATGGCGACAGCCTGGCCAGCTCTCTGGCGATGGAGGAAATACTTGGTGACTTAGACAAGGAGGTCTCATTATACTGTCCGGTGGAAATACCGAAGTATCTGCGCTACGTGACAGGATGGGACAGGGTGGTCAGTGAATTCGACACCACGGCTGACCTGGCCGTCATCCTGGATACCAGCGCCGATGTACTCCTCGGCAAGGTACTCGCTACGCCTGGCGCACGATCATTTCTTGAATCACACCCGGTTCTCGTGATTGACCACCATGTGACAGCCAGCACGCTCAGTTTTTCTCATACTATGCTTGCGGGCGACGCAGTCGCCACCAGTGAACTGATCTTCGGCTTGAGCCGAGCGGCAGACTGGCCTATTAACCCCCAGGCGGCAGAGCATATGCTAGTAGCGCTTTTAGCCGATAGCTTAGGCCTTTCGACCCAGAACGTGTCCGCCGCGACCTACCGTTTGGCCGCCGACTTGACTGAGCTCGGTGCCCGTGTAGCCGTCATCGAAGAACGCCGGCGTGAGTTCATGAAGAAAAGCCAGGAAATCTTGCGCTACAAGGGCCAGCTGTTGTCACGCATTGAATATCTACTCGACGGTAAGCTGGCGCTGGTCCATATCCCGTGGGATGACATCCAGACCTATAGCGACCAGTACAACCCGAGCGTGCTCGTACTCGATGAGATGCGCCTAGTTGAAGGCGTAGATGTCGCGGTCGCCATTAAGACCTACCCCGACGGCAAATTGACTGGCAAACTTCGCTCAAACCTACCCGTATCAGAGATGATTGCCGGCTACTTCGGCGGTGGCGGACATGCCTACGCGGCCGGATTCCGTGTTTATGAGACGTACGACGCAATCGTGCCCGAACTCGTAACCGCTGCCGAAGGAGCTCTCCGTGAGACTGCATAATACGCTTGGCGGCTTGAAGCAGGAGCTCACGCCGCATGAGGACATGGTCGTTCGTATCTACACCTGCGGGCTGACCGTGTATTCTCAGCCGCACATCGGGAACTGGCTTGGGTACCTCTATTGGGATGTGCTGGTCCGTATCTTGCGGCACCAAGGCTTTGATGTCATGCGGACGCAGAATATCACCGACGTCGGTCACCTGACCAGTGACGACGATGCGGGCGAGGATAAGATGGAAAAGGGTGCCCGCAACGAAGGCAGCACGGCATGGGACGTAGCCGATAAGTACATCGCTATCGCCGAGCGCGAAGGTTATGACCTGTTAGGTCTGGTCAGGCCGACCCACCTTGTCCGTGCCACCGATTACATCCCGCAAATGATTGAGTTTGCCAAGACGCTAGAGGAGAAGGGTTACACCTACCAAATTCCCGGTGAAGGCCTGTATTTCGATACCTCGAAATTGGATGATTATGGGAAACTGGCGCGGTTAGATATCGACGGGCTTGAGGCGGGCGTCCGAGTGGCAGTGGGCGGCAAACAACACGTGACTGATTTTGCGATTTGGAAGTTCAGCCCAGAGGCCAGTCAACGCGACATGGAATGGGACAGTCCGTGGGGAAAGGGTTTCCCAGGTTGGCATTTAGAATGTTCCGTCATCGCCCGTGAGACGCTTGGTGACCAGATCGACATCCACACCGGTGGCATCGATCACATTCCGGTCCATCACACCAACGAGATCGCCCAGACCGAAGCCCGTACAGGCAAGCAATTTTCCCAGATCTGGCTTCACAATAACCACATCAAGATTGACGGCACCAAGATTTCCAAGTCGCTGGGCAATATTATCACTCTGCAGGATATCGTCGATCGTGGCTATGACCTGAACGCCTTCAAGCTGCTGGCGTTCACTAAACACTACCAGACAGAGGGTAACTTCAGCTGGGACATCCTTGATGCGAGCGCCAACCGACTGAAGAACTGGCAGGATGTAGCCGTCCTGCGGCATCAGACTCATGACACGCTCGATGATGATGACGAAAAGAGCTCGACCGACGGCACAGTCTCGCTGTTGGCTACGCCGGCTGCGATTGTCGAAGCACTGGCTAACGATCTTGACACACCGAAGGCCCTTGCACTGATTGACGATGCATTTTCAACTTTTGAACGCAGTTCGGCCGTCAAGATTCATCAGCGAAGCCTTGTGCAACTACTTGAAGCTATCCGTGACTTGCTCGGCATCGACTTGTTCGTATCTACACCGGACATATCCGACGAAGCCAAGCGGCTCTTGATAGAGCGCCAACGAGCACGTGACGAGCAGGATTGGCAGGCCTCCGACCGTTTACGGGATGAACTCGCCGAGCAGAATGTCGCTGTCCGTGACACCCCATACGGTGTCATTTGGACCTACGCAGCTTAAGACTTCTGGCTAATCTTACTTGTCAGCTTGGCAATTGGTTGCTTCGGCTTGTGACGCTTGGCCTGGGCGCGCTCGTGCCAGGTGTCAAACAACACCTTGATACAGCCTGCGATCGGAATCGAGATGATACCACCGGCAATGCCGAACAAGTACAAACCGACTGTCACCGACGCCAGAATCGCCAGGGCAGACAGCTCAAGGCGCTTCGATTGAATCGCAGGTGCGATGTAGTTGTTCTCAATCTGCTGGTAAATAATGAAGAAAGTGACGTAGATAATGGCGGCGGTCACATTGTTAAACGCCAGTAGGGCGGTGATGAGTACGCCCGCGATAGTGGCACCGAACATCGGAATCAGCGACAGGATGAAGGTGACGGCGGCCGTCGGGATAGCCAGATTGGCCGGGACGCTGAAGAAGAAACTGAGGATGAACACCACTAACCCGGCGGCAAGCGCGCCAAGGCCGGATACGGTCAGCTGGCCGGTCACGTAGCCCGATACCACGGCGTGCATGCGCTGTACGACGCTGCGATGGTATTCCATCCGCTCGTGGTCGTCATACAATGCCCAGAGTTTACGCATCGCACCTGGGCCCTGGATTAGCATCAGGAATGACAATACCAGTACAAGGATACCGGCGGCCAACACCGAGAAGAACGAACCGATGCCGGTGACGATGTTCGACCCGACGCTCGATGCCCAGCGGGTGGAGTTATCTTCAATCGAAGCCACCGCCCGATCTACCTGCGGCTGCAGGCCATACTCATCGATGATTACGTTCAAGCCTTGCCAATCATCACGGACTGTGTCAACCAAAGCTGGGACAGTCTGTATGAACCGGGCAGTCTGCTGAACAATGGGCGGGACAGCCAGGAACAAGAATGCCCCGATGAACGCGACGACCATCACGTACGAGATTGCGGTACTAAAGACACGGCTACGGCCCGGCAGATGCCGTGAAAGCCGACTGACGGGACCGTTCAAGGCAAGTGCGAGGAAGAGAGCGGTGCCTAAGATGATAAGGGCGGTACGGGAGCTGTAGATGGCGAGGCCAGCCAGGAACAATCCAAGCGGGACGAGCCAGAATCGGACGAAGGTTTTCGTTGAGGCATCGATAGTGACTTTCATACCGTGATTATACATGAATCCGAGCGAAGAAGCGCATCTATCCCAGTGGACGAAGCACGAAGATGACCAGGATAAGGACGATGATACCAAGAAGCCAACCAGCCACGACGTCACTCGGGAAGTGAGCGCCGAGGTAGACGCGTGAGATTCCTATCAGGATAGGCAAGATCATCAAGCTGATAGCTGCTGGAATGTTCCATGGTGCCGGTAGTTTCATGAAAGCAAGGTAGGCCAGCAGGCCGTAGGTAATCATCGAACCGCTGGAATGACCGCTGGGGAAGCTATACGTCTGTAACCGCATGTCCAATGCGTATTCGGTTAATGGTCTGGCTCGTTCGAACGCCAGCTTCAGCAAGGTACCGAGCAGTAAGGTAAGGGGTATCGACATACCAGCCAGGAACAAACGCATATTCGCCTGCATGTAGCCGAAGATGCCGATTCCGCCAGCTATGAGAAAGACTGCAATCGGGTCACCCAAGAAAGTAATGGCTTCGAAGAATTGGCGGAGATTAGGCCCGAACAGATTAACGATACCGGCAGTGAGGGAACGGTCGAACCGATGGACGAAGCTGCGCATATATCCAGTATACGTGAGTCGCGACCGTTTTGACGAACAGCACTAGACAATGTATAGTTAAGATACTATGAAGATGAACATCGGACCGGTTGACGCCGCGACAGACATCCTAGGCGACAAGTGGACGCCACGTCTGCTGCGTTTCTTCGCGTCCGAACCGGCCGTGCGCTTCTGTCAGTTGCAGGATCTGACGGGTGAGATCAACCCGCGCACCCTCTCGGCACGCCTGGTTAAGCTTGAACAAGCCGGAATCATCGTCAAGCGACCGACCTCACCATCCCGATGTGAGTACGAGCTGACCGATAAGGGCCGTGACCTCATGCCGATTCTGGCCGATATGCACACCTGGTCGCACAAATACGCACGCTGATTTTCTCAGCTTTTTCTCAGATAAAGACTTTACCTTATATAATATACCTATGCGCGTATTGGTCATTGAGGACGAACATAAGATAGCCCGGGCGCTGAAGAAAGCACTTGAGCAGGAACATTACGCCGTCGACGTTTCATATGACGGCGACGACGGGTACGCGATGGCCACGACCGAACCGTACGATGTTATGATTATCGACCGGATGCTACCGGGAGAATATGACGGCCTTGGCATCGTCAGGGCCCTCCGTGAGAAAGGTATCCATACGCCTGTACTGCTACTGACCGCAATGGGCTCGGTGCAGGACAAGACCGAAGGGCTCGATAGCGGCGCCGATGACTATTTGGTAAAGCCATTCGCGCTTGATGAACTGCTGGCAAGGGTACGGGCGTTACTACGACGGCCCGACGCCCAGCAGTCGACCGTTCTGGCGGCCGATGATCTGTCGCTCGATACGTCCAAGCGTAGCGTGACGCGTGGCAACAAGGAAATTCGTCTGACATCAAAAGAATACGGCCTGCTCGAATACTTGCTACGCAACAAGAATCGACCGTTGTCGAAAGACTCTATCATGCAGCACGTCTGGGATTATGATGCCGATATCCTGCCCAATACCATCGAAGTCTACATCAAGTACCTGCGGGCAAAGATCGACAAACCGTTCGGCCGAAGACTGATAAAGACGGTACGTGGGTTCGGCTACAAGATCGAGGAGGACAAGGAATGAAACGTATGTTCAAATCGGCCACCGTCAAGTTGACCGCCTCCTACCTGCTGATTATCGTGCTCATCAGCTTCCTATTCAGTTTCATGATCTTTGAGGTGTCGACACGAGAGGTCTCACGCCGACTCGAACGTCTGCAAATCCGGATTGAGGGCAGCGGAGACACTCTGGTGCTGCCAGGACCGCTCACGCTGAACGATGTACGCATGAACCAGACGCAACAAGCACGGAACAATATTTTCTTTGGTCTGCTCTACATGAACTTGGCGGTCATTGGTCTCGGTGGCGTGGGTTCCTACGTCATGGCCCGCCGTACGTTGCAGCCGATCGAGGAAGCCCACGAGGCCCAGTCTCGCTTCACTAGCGACGCCAGTCATGAGCTGCGCACCCCGCTGGCCGTCATGAAATCAGAGATCCAGGTCGCCCTACGTGATTCGAAAATTAGCAAGGCAGAGCTGTCCGAACTACTCGAAAGCAATCTGGAAGAAGTTGATAAGCTGACGGCTCTGACGTCTACCTTACTACGCCTGTCGCGGCTCGAGTACAGCGCTATCAAACGCAACGATCGTCTTCACATGCAAGAACTGGTGCGCACAACGGCGGCATCGTTCGATGTGCCGACGCATCGTTTTGAGCTGAATCTACCCGACCAAGCGGTCATCGCCGACGGCAACCGGCCGATGATTGAAGACTTACTCCGCATCCTGATTGATAACGCGCTCAAATACAGCCCCCCTGAGAGTGCCGTTCGCATCAACCTCAGCACGACAGGTCGTACCTACAAAATTTCTATCACGAATGAAGGTGAGGGTATTACCGCAAAAGACTTGCCCTACGTGTTCGATCGCTTCTTCCGAGCAGATCGCTCCCGTAGCGCGCAAACAGACAAAGGGTATGGCCTCGGACTGTCACTTGCCAAAAAAATTGTCGAACTGCACGACGGCCAGATCACGGTGCACAGCACCCCGGGGGAGATTACCCGTTTTACAGTGGCCCTACCGCAGCTTCGAAAAAATCGCTAACGTTTTTTATTTTTTCAGACTATTCTCAGTTTCAAGTCGTATAGTGAAAGCCACAAGGTGGAATACACCTTAAAAGTCAAACAGGAGGAACACTATGCAAACCGCACAAAAGACCATCCTACTGAGCAAACGTGGTATGAAGGAACTGAAGAAAGCTGTCGCAAAACTGGAGCGCAAGCAGCAGCAGATCATTGCCGAGTTACGCGAGCTTGATAAGACGGACACTCACGACCAGCGTCTGGCCCGGATTGAAAAACTCGCAGAACTTGAGATTGTCGAGAGCCAGTTAGCCGACAAGCAGATGTACCTGATGAATGCTCAGCTATTCCCGCGCAAACGTGATGCCCTGCGCGTGGCGCTTGGTTCGGTCGTCGAACTCATTGACACCAATGGTCGCCTGGTACGCTACCAGCTGGTCGATAGTATCGAAGCCAATCCGAGCGACGGTCGTATCTCAGCTAACAGCCCTCTCGGTAAGACATTGCTTGGCCGAACTATCGAGGAGACGATCAAATGGGGAAGTGGCCTCGGCACCAACCAGCTGAAGCTCGTCCGGATCTCGTAACCGTTTTACTTACGCCCACCATCAGTCAACACCGCCCACGCCCACGGGCGGTGTTTCATTACCTTCTCCATAGGGGTTGATATGGTACAATAACTACTGCGCATTGGGGCGTGGCCAAGTGGTAAGGCACCAGGTTTTGGTCCTGGCATTCGGGGGTTCGAATCCCTCCGCCCCAGCCAAGACGCTTATGCTAAACAGACTTCCAAGTGAGGTCTGTTTTTGATTAAATAAAGATACTTTCAATAAAGGATATCAATGAAATCTGAACAGACTGGCTTCGCACACGCATTTCTTATCATCGGTCTCATAGTGACCCTTGTCGGGGCACTTGGATTTATCTTTTGGCAGAACTACATAGAGAAGGATTCAACAAGATCTACATCGAACAGCAATAATACGCAACCGGTGGATTCGTCTGATCCGTGTGAAGGCCAAGAAGGTATAGCTGCAGGAACTAATACATTCTGCTCCCCGCAGGTAGGAATAAAGCTCCAGCTGCCTAGTATTTTTTTGTCAAAGCTTAATAAAACCACTAATTATGAAGTGTTCAAAGGAGGACTAGACCCTTCTACGAAAATATCCGCTGGAAGTTCGAATATCGTTTATTCCGCTGCGATTACAGGGAATGACGATTTCACGTTTACTATAGCCAATGAGCCGCTTCGTAGTGGCTATGCTGGTGTTGGGCATGGGCTACAAGAGACTTACTATGATGTCGAGACGGGGTTACTTAGCAATACTAAATTTCCAACGCGGACTTACGACTCGGCGACAGATTCATATAAAACATCTGGCGAGTTTAGCATAGCTGCGACAGTACCTTCGTTCATGGCGGATAACGTAAAGGTTTACCGTGGGACAGTTGGAGATGCTGGCACAACAATAAGAACATACTTCATGGTGATTAACGAAAACATTGTGAAGATAGAGCTTAGGCACGTTGGATATATGGGCCCTACTGAGAACGACCCTTCTACCGTAGACTCTGAACAAATCTTCAATGAACTAGACGCTGGAGTTAAAGACATAGAAGTATTGAACTAGTTGCCATTGCAGCGGCAAACAAGCCTGTCGAGGGGGCCGCATACATAGATGTTTTCTTCCTAAACACATCCGCCAGCCCCAGCCAAGTTGCTTAAGCTAAACAGACTTTCTATCGTGGTCTGTTTTTGATTTAATGGAGACAATTACATAACATGGGGCATCAATGAAATCTCAACAAATAGGCTTCGCACACGCATTTCTTATCATCGGTCTCATAGTGGCCCTTGTCGGAGCACTTGGATTTATCTTCTGGCAAAACTTTATACACAAAGAGCCGGTTGTAACGAAGACAGAAGTCGTTAAGACGGATTCAAACAATAAAGCAAACGATGAGTCTCAAAAGACTGAAGTTTCAAAAGCTCCGTTGACGAAAGCAGCCCTTGTAGAAGCGCTACCGAATGGTTGCAGCTTAGGTATTAGCGATGGATCAAATGATTTTGATGTTAATAAACTTACCAAAGTTATCAAATCAGGCCCCTCTCTTGGCCCCATCGAATACAAACAGCACGGCAGGATAAATGAGAATCAGACCTGGGTATATGTTGCAGGAGGCTGCGGTAGCAACGCCGGGGCATTCGCCCTAAAAGATGATGCTGGTACTTGGAAGCTAGTTGCTTATCATACAGGTGATGCATGGTTCGGTTGTGAAAAAGTTGATGGCCTTGATATTCCCAAGGAAGTAGTTGGCCTCTGTCTGGATGGCTCAAGTGAACGTGCTATACGTTAACGAAGAACAAGGGGGGTCAATACATAAAGTTCATCATCTTCCAATAGCCGGAGAGCTGTCCTAGATATTTCTTCCTGAAACACATCCACTATCCCCAGTCATCCAGCTAATAAAATAGGCTTCGTGAAAGCGAAGCCTATTTTACTTCTCTGAGAAAATATATCCTTACGCGTTGCGCTGATTGTTGGTGCGCAGTTTTTTCTTCAGCGCGCGCTTGATATCTGCGCTGTGGCGGTTTCGTTGTTTTGCCATGGTGTTAATCTCCGTTCTTGGTTAATTCTTTATTATATCAGTTTGTAGTTACATTTACAATAGCTGTCGGTCAATTTATGATTCGATTGCCGGGTGAACCTTCGCCACCGCTATCGTTAACAGACCTAGCACCACGCCTAGTCCGAGCGTGACCAAACGCATGATAATGGTCAGGGCCACAGCAGCCGGCAGGCTTGCGCCGAGCAGCACCATGATACCCACCGAGCCTTGCTCGTTCACGCCGATGCCGCCGGGAAGGAAGGTGACGTTCTGCAATACTGTCGGGAGCGTGAAGGCCACGACCGCCTGTGCGAAATTGAACTCGATTCCCATGTCATTGGCAATCAGCAGCAGGAGCAGGGAGGCGATGAGTGTCGAGACCACGCTGGTCAGCAACAGTACCACCAGGCTGGCGCCACTCAATAGCGTTTTGTTCTTGCCGATGAATGCCATGAACTTCGCTTTCGCCAGATTGACGAATGGCAGTTTGTTGAGTACCCGGCGGCTACGGTCAGCAGTTCGGCGGGTCCGTAGCAGTAGCAGGATGATGATATAAACGAACGCTAACGCCAGCACGATAACGATCTGTTGTTTCAGTAGCATGGCGCTGATAAGTGCTAGCACGACCAAACCGATGTTCTCGGTGAACGATTGCAGGAACACTACAGGCACGCTCTTCGAGAACGGCACGTCAATATGCTTCTTCAGGGTGATCGTGCGATAGGCCTCGCCACCAGGTATCAGAGATACTGGCTGCGCCTCAAAATATGCCACGACGGTGCGACGGAATGAGTGAGGCGCCTTGAGTACGCGCAGCATGTAGTTGTAGCGCATGATCCGCGCCAGATAAAACGCCATGCCAAGGCCAAGGATGAGGCCGTAGCTGAGCGGGGTTAGTGTCATGAGATAAGGTACGACCTCGCGCCACGGGACAAAAAGCGCCCCTACGGTTAACAACAGCACTCCGATAGCCAGGGGAAGGAACTTGATAATATGGCGTCTGCGGCCTTTCATATCGTTTCATTATACCGTACCCTGACATTGCGGACTGAACGACAATGCGCCTATACTACGGATATGAAAGCAGAGCTGCTCATCAACCCACGCTCACGTCAGGCCCGACGGTCACTGGCATATATTCACCACTGTCTCGAGGCTGAGGGTGTGACGATTACGGCCACCACGAAACTGACGAAACACGACGATATCGGCGAAACAATCGCGACGATCCTGGCACGCAAACCGAAGCTGCTCATCGTGGGCGGGGGTGATGGTACCATTAGCGAAGTGGTCGACCATGTGGCCGGTCGCGACGTCATGTTAGCGCTGCTGCCGCTCGGTACGACCAATAACTTCGCCCGTAGCCTCAATCTGCCGCTTGATATCGAGGGTGCTGTTGGTGTGGCGGCGAACGCCCGGGCACGCCGGGTCGACCTTGGTAGCATTAATGGCGATTTTTTCACCAACGTGGCCGGTATCGGCCTATCCGCCCGTACGGCCCGCAACGTTACCAACGCAGCTAAGCGGCGCTTTGGCCGCGCTGCCTATGGGCTGGTGGGCCTGGCGACGTTCATGCGACATGCACCCTTCCGGGCCACGATACGCGACACACGCGGCGGGCTACAGATCCATGTCGAGACGCACCAGCTGATCATCGCCAACGGACGCTACCATGGCGGTCGCCTATTGGCAGCGGACGCTTCGGTCGATAACCGTGAACTGATCGTCTTCGCGTTAGGCGGCCGTTCCAAGCTGAGCTTCGCCAAACACTTGCTAGACTTTTATGTCGGGCCACGCCGAAAGGTCGCGCATGCTTCATATATGATTGGCCGTGATTTTGAGATATTGACCGATTCTCCTCAGCCGGTTGAGCTGGACGGGGAAGTAAAGCTGTCAACGCCACTACACGCCTCGATCAAACCGGGCGCGGTACGTATCCGATACCCACTCGCGCATTGATACGCCCTGATTTTAGGACTATACTGGTTATGGCTATGTCAGTACTGGGCTCATCAAACGGGCACTTTCTACCGGCAGGCTTTACCTTCACATCGGTGCCCTTATCTGTAAGGTCGCCTCATATTCAACATCGGTGAAGGCCGTAAACAGGATGGTTCCGAACGGTCGGCCAACCCTTTCGGTTTTCGCTTCACTCCAAAATCCGTTCGCTAATTAAACATTAGCTTCCGCTCCATTTGATGAAAATGGCGGGGAACTGGGAGTAGAATATGCACAACACAATCATTAACAAACAAGTCAACGTCACGGCCGTAGGGTTCAAGAAGAACCTGACGGCGTACCCACGGCAGATGGAGTTCGACGGCAGGACGTACGATTTTATCGACGCCGGCCTAAGCTGCATCGTCCGTTCGGGTACCCGGCTCAGTCAGATTCTGACACTGAGCGATGGCCAGCAGCAGTTCCGACTGCGCAGTGACAACCGCGGTGGTCTTTGGACGCTGGTATCCGTCAGCGGATAACCGGTCCTGAAAATCTCCGTGTGAACGCGCCCCTTTCTTGCGAGAGGGGCGCGTTTTGCTACCCGTTGATTTCAGCTGATTCTCAGAAACAAGGCATAGACTGGTGAAAGAAGGAGGTAGCCCATCCATGACGACCCGATTTGACGGGATACACGCGCTGTTCTTCAATGGCACCCTGAAACGCTCACCGGAAGTCAGCAACACCGAAGGCCTGCTGCGCGCCAGCATGAAACTGATGGAAGAGAAAGGCGCCTCGACTGAACTCATCCGTACGATCGATCATGACATCGCGAGCGGCGTCCAACCTGATATGCGCGAGCATGGTTGGCAGCAGGATGAATGGCCGCGGCTATTTGAGAAGGTGGCCCGGGCTGACATCGTCGTGGTGTGCGGTCCCATCTGGCTCGGCGACAACAGTTCGCAGACCAAGAAGCTGATCGAACGTTTGTACGGTAACTCTGCCGAACTGAACGACAAGGGACAATACGCCTACTACGGCAAGGTTGGCGGCGCTATCATCACCGGCAATGAGGACGGCGTCAAACACTGCGCCATGAACGTTCTCTACAGCCTGCAACACATTGGTTTCACTATTCCGCCAGCGGCAGACGTCGGCTGGATCGGCCCGGTCGGACCCGGCCCCAGCTATCTCGATGAAGGATCCGGCGGCCCGGAGAGTGACTTTACTAACCGCAACATCACTTTCATGACTCATAACCTGCTGCACCTAGCGAAGCTATTGAAAGATGCGGGCGGCGTCCCGACCGAAGGCAACCTGCCCGAGCAGTGGGAGCGCGGCGAACGCTGGGGGTTTGAGAATCCCGAATACCGCTAAAAGCACTGAAGGAGAAGGAGGAAGAAATGCCCTATAACTCAACCAACGAACTACCTGACAGCGTTACGAACGTGCTGCCAGCTCACGCCCAGGACATCTACAAAAAAGCCTTCAACAGTGCCTGGGATCAATACAAACAGGCTGAAAGCCGCCGTGGTGACGAAGACCGCGAAACAACCTCCCACAAGGTGGCGTGGAACGCCGTAAAACAGTCGTACCAAAAAGGCGACGATGGCAAGTGGCATAAGAAATAAAGTAAAGGAGACGAACACGCATGAGCGACCTGATTGATCCGACTACCAAATACCCCCAACCTGACATTCCCGAGCAGCGACAGCCCGAGCCGGGTCTTGACACCAAACTACAACCGAAGGCTGACCATGGCATCGACAGCTATGTCGGCCACGGCCGGCTGAAAGGCCGTAAAGCGTTGATTACCGGAGGCGATTCTGGCATCGGTCGGGCCGTTGCCATCGCCTATGCGCGCGAGGGTGCCGATGTTGCCATCAACTATTTGCCGAGTGAGAAGGTCGACGCCGACATAGTGAAGGCGGAGATCGAAGCTGCCGGGCGCAAGGCAGTATGTATCGAGGGTGACCTGGCCGATGAAGCGTTCTGCATACAATTGGTCGAGACTGCCGCCAAGGAACTGGGCGGCTTAGACCTGGTGGTCAACAATGCCGGCAAACAGGTATATGTCGATGACATTAGCAAACTGTCTACCGAGCAATTGACGGCGACGTTCACGGTCAACGTATTTGCGATGTTCTGGATAGTGCGCGCCGCAATGAAATACCTACCGGCAGGGGCGACCATTATCAATACGACGTCAATCCAGGCGTACAAGCCTTCGGAGGGCTTGCTTGATTACGCTGCCACCAAGGCGGCCATCGCCAACTTCACTAAAGGGCTGGCAGCTCAACTGGTAGAAAAAGGTATCCGCGTGAACGGCGTCGCACCAGGCCCGATCTGGACCCCGCTTCAGCCTAGCTACGGACAACCGATGGAGAAACTGACCCAGTTCGGAACTCAGTCACCGATGGGCAGGGCAGGCCAACCAGCCGAACTTGCCGGCGCCTACGTCTTCCTGGCCAGCGATGAGTCGTCCTATGTCACTGGAGAAATCATCGCCGTTACGGGTGGGATGCCGATCTCATAAGTACACGGTCCTCGGTCACGATGTAATCGAGCGCAATGTCGTGCGGTTCGACCGGCACGGTTTTGGCCCGTTGCAGCTCATACGCAAGGCCGACGCTTAATGCCTGGGGTTGCGCCGACAAGAACCGGTCATACCAGCCGCCGCCCATGCCTAGTCGCCGACATTCGTCATCAAACGCCAGTAGCGGCACGATGACGACGTCATAGACCGCCTCCGGCACCGCTGCCGTGCGCGAGACGTCACCGATGGTCAGCTCGATGTGCGGCCACTCAGCCGTGATGAACCGCTCCAGCCAGGTAGTGTCGGCCTCGCGCCACTCCTCATATGAGCGATAGACATGCAGATGGTAAATCTGCTCCCATTCGAGCAGGCCTTTCAGATGGTTGGCGATTCGCTCGCTTCGGGCCTGGGCCTCAGCAGCCGTAAGCGCACGGCGCCTCGCTGTCATAGTCGTACGTAGGGTCGTCTTGTCCATATATCTAGTATAGCCCTCGACAAAGTATTTTTCTTATGCTATAATGGAAAGATAAAGGCGTCCAAGTATGGCGCTGGATGAATACCGAGAATCTGTTTCTGGCCGTTCATCACCCGCATGAACGATAAGAAAGGTATTCATGTCTTATAACTCTTCTACGCGTGCTCGTCGCGCGCCAAACTCTACCAACCGTGCCCGCTCATTCCGTAGCGGTGGTGCCAAGAAAGGCGCCCGCAAGCAGTATATCCACCCGAGCAAGTTCATCAATCGGACTACTCAGGAGCAGGAAATCGTCGAATACGTACCCACGCACCGCTTTGCTGATTTTGCGTTAGCCGACCAGCTGCACAAGAACCTGACAAGTATCGGTTTCGACACGCCGAGCGCTATTCAGGACCAGGCGATTCCGTTGCTACTCGAAGGCAAGGACGTCATCGGGCTTGCCAACACGGGTACCGGCAAGACGGCCGCCTTCTTGCTGCCTATCATGACCAGCCTCGCCAAGAAGCCGGAACGCTCAAGCGTACTCATCATGGCACCTACCCGTGAACTGGCCCAGCAGATTGACGCCGAATGTAAGCGTTTCTCACGCGACATGCGTCTGTTCTCAACCGTCGTCGTCGGTGGTACCAACATCGACCGCCAGATCCGCGACCTGAAGCGTCAGCCACATTTCATCATCGGTACTCCTGGTCGTCTGAACGACCTATTAGACCGTGGTGTCCTGCGACTCGACAAGATTAGTCACTTCGTCCTCGATGAAGCTGACCGCATGCTCGACATGGGCTTCATCGCTGACATCCGAAAGATTGCCCAGCAATTGCCTAACAACCGCCAGACATTCTGCTTCAGTGCCACTATTACGCCACCTATCCAGGCGTTGGTACATGACTTCATGCGTGACCCAGAGATTGTCTCCGTACGTACCGGTGAAACCAGCGATCACGTGTTGCAGGACATCATCGAGGCCAGCGACAAGCAGCACAAGCAGGACATCCTGCAGGGACTGCTCGCCAAAGAACAGTTCGATAAAGTACTGGTATTCGGCGAAACCAAATTCGGTGTCCAGCGATTAGCCGACAGCCTGACGAAACAGGGCATTCCTTCCGAAGCCATTCACGGCAACAAGTCGCAGAGCCAGCGCCAACGGGCCCTGAATGCCTTCAAGACCAACAAGGTGAAGGTATTGATTGCCACCGACGTGGCTGCTCGTGGCCTCGATATCCCGAACGTCTCGCACGTGATCAATTTCGATCAGCCGGCGACCTACTCTGACTATGTTCACCGCATCGGTCGAACCGGTCGTGGCGGCGCCAAAGGTGCAGCCTTGACATTCGTCGACAAAGCCTAACAAGGCCGTGACGCGGTACAATAGAGCATAATGGCTTCGTATCCTATTGTTGAAACGACGCTTGGCGCCATCGTTGGTGGTGGCCAGGCACTCGGACTTTACCCCGATGGACGTAAGTTCTTCGTATGGGGTGGCCTGCCTGGCGAGACCGTCCGGGCACAGGTGACCAAGCGACGCTCGAAGATGGTCGAGGGCAGGGTGGAAGAGGTCCTCACCTCGAGCGACCAACGCATTGACGCCCGGGACCCAGAAAGCTTCCTTTCGACCAGTCCATGGCAAATCATGACGCCTGAGGCTGAGACGCATTACAAGGCGGCATTGATAGAGGAAGCGTTCGAGCTGCACGATATCGTCTTGCCGCACCCGATCGAAGTGAAGACCGACGGTAAGCGTTTCGGCTACCGTAACAAGGTTGAGTTTAGCTGGTACTGGGACCATGATACCGACCAGCTCGAACTGGCCTTCTTTCGCCGTGGGTCCAAAGGCAAGGTGCCGGTCGACGGTACCTCGTTGGCCCACGACAATATCAACCGCCTGGCCAGAGCCATGCGCGACACGTTGCGCCAAAAGTCTATCCAGGCCCGTGACCTAAAGACCCTGATGATCCGTTGTGATCAGGCGGGTAACTGCGTTTGGCAACTATACGTCAAGGAACGTGAGCTCCCGCTCCTCACTCAAGCCGAAGTAGCCGCATTGCCGGCACTCGGCGGTGAAATCATATACTCCGACCCACGCAGTCCGGCCAGTCGTATCACCGAACGACTGGCGGCGTTTGGCGAGACGGTGCTGACCGACCAGGTGAAAGACATTTCCTTCTCCTATGCGACCGAAGGGTTCTTTCAGGTGAACCTGCCTCTGTACGAAATGGCGCTGCGTGATATGGCAGCCTGGCTGCCCGCTGGGCCGGTGGTCGATATGTACAGCGGGGTCGGCACCATCGGTCTCACTATCGGCGGGCCCGCCACCACGTTGGTAGAGCTCGATGAATATGCGGTGCGCGAGATGCGACGCAACATCGAACGGCTGCATCGCGACGCGACCGCCGTGCATGCCGCTAGCGAGGACGCCCTCGAGTATATCGTAGGCGATGCCACCATCATCCTTGACCCACCCCGGGCCGGCTTGCATGAAGCGGTCATCACACGCCTGCTTGAAACGAAACCGGACCGTATTATCTACTTGAGCTGCAACCCCGTCACCCAGGCCCGTGACGTCGCCCGCTTAGCCGAAGGTTACGGTATCCGCGGTCATACCGGATATAATTTCTTTCCAGCCACGCCACATATCGAGCACCTCGTCGTTCTCGACCGGCTGAAAGCATAAGCCTGATTGACGTAGCTTCTCGTTTTGCCGTACAGTAATGGCATGAAGCGCGGTTTTACTATCGTCGAAGTACTGGTCGTGATCGGCGTCATCACGCTCCTCGCGACTATCGTCACGACAGCCTACGTCATGTACCAGGACCGTTCTTATGATGCCCAGGCCCGCGGCCTGGCGAATTCCGTGCGGGCAGGGGCGGAGCGTTATTTTAATCGCAACAATGATTATCCGTCCGGCACCCAGCTCTCGAACCTGGCGACCGCCCACAGTATGCTGGGTGTACCCATCGCGAACCTCGATGGACCAAACGTGCAACTACGCGGCTGCGCCGGTGTCTCTTCTACCTGTATACCGAACCCTCACGACAAGACCAAGGTGTACTATCTGACCAAGCTCGATAGCGACGGCACGGCCGCCCGTTCCTACAGCATCACGCTCAAAAGCGGCTCCACCGCTTGTACGTACAGCCTGCCTAGCGGCGAAAGCATCCGTGGCTCGTACCTGTTGGCCTATTGGTCGAGCCAAGATGCTACCTGGAAAGTGGCCCGTAGCAGTCAAGGACGACCCACCACTTCCAACGCGACGACCTGTCCGTTTACAGCGCTTTGATGCGCCGGTAGGCGAACTTCGTCGCCACGCGCCATTGCCCCCGGGAATCGGTATCGAATTGCATGATCTCCCCGGTCTTCACTTCGGCGATAAGCACCAGGGCTGGGTTATAGGGAGCGAGCGTCCGGTAGTACATAAGGTCTGACTTGGTGGGGTTACGGCGGCCAGGAAAGACGTCTTTAAACTTCGCACGGCCGATATCATCGAAGTAGTGCGGTTGTGCTTTCGGCGGAATGTAGGTATCGGCTACCAACCCCATGCGCGCAACGATTTTCTTGATGTCAGACAGCAACAGCTTCGAACGGCCACTGACATGGAGGTAGAGCTGCTTCTTGGTCGTCAGGAACAACGTCGCTTCTGCCACGCGGCTGACGGGAACCGCCCGGACGATGACATGATCGATTTCAAGCGCCAGACCAAACTTCGTCTTCGCGATCTGCTCTAAAGCGAGGTCATCATAGACGTGGTCATTCATGCCACTTATTGTACACCTCTAGGCCGAAAATCCGAACAGGGGTTATCCTCCGGCAGCTGCTACAATAAAAACAGTGGATTTCAAGACACGTTACGCAAAGCTGAACAGCCGCCAAAAAGAAGCGGTCGATACCATCGATGGCCCGTTAATGGTGGTGGCAGGACCAGGCACCGGCAAGACAGAACTCTTGAGCATGCGGACGGCCAACATCTTGCGTTCGACCGACACCTTACCCGAAAACATCCTATGTCTGACGTTCACCGAAAGCGGTGCGGCAGCCATGCGGCAGCGCCTCAGTGAAATCATCGGCCCGGCCGCCTACAAGGTCGCCATCCATACGTTTCACAGTTTCGGTTCGGAAATCATCAACCAGAACGGGGAGTACTTTTACCACGGTGCCGACTTCCGGCCAGCTTCGGAACTAAGTGCGTACGAGATCCTGCGCGATATCTTTGAATCACTCGAATTATCAAACCCGCTCGCCTCACAGATGAATGGGGAATATACCCATCTGGCGGACACGCTGACGACAATCGGTGAACTGAAGAAGGGTGGTCTCACCAGCGACGAACTTCTGGAAGTACTGGAGGCAAACGAAGCGGTACTCGATCTGTGCGAGTCCGACCTAGCCGAGGCCTTCAGCCCGCGCATCTCCGCCAAGACCGCCGCCAGCTTGACGCCCATCGCCACCCGACTGGCGAGCCTGGAAATACCACATCTGCCGCCAGGTATCTCGCCGCTCTCGAGCGTACTCGCCCTCAGCTTGGCACATGCTGTCGATGCGGCCGAGGACACCGACTCAACCAAGCCTATTACCGCCTGGAAGAACCTCTACCTCGAAAAGGATGGCGCTGGCAGGCTTATTTTCAAGGATCGCAAGCGAATCAAGAAGCTACGCTCGGTCAGCTATCTGTACTATCAGTACCTTCTGAAGATGCAGGAGTCAGAACTCTATGACTTCGATGACATGGTACTGCGCGTCGTCCATGCGATGGAAGTCTTTCCTGAGTTACGTTACAACCTCCAGGAACGCTACTTGTATGTCATGGTCGACGAGTTTCAGGACACCAACATGGCGCAGATGCGTATCCTGCACAATCTGACCAGCGGACCTTTCGGTGACGCCCCCAACGTCATGGTCGTAGGGGATGATGATCAGGCGATCTATAGCTTCCAAGGTGCTGAAGTCGGCAACATCCTGTCATTCAAAGACCGATATGAAGATCTGAAGATCGTGACGCTGACCGATAACTATCGTTCGGCGGCAGCTATCCTCGACAAGTCACGAGACGTCATTCGGCTCGGCCAGGGGCGGCTCGAGCAGTATGTCGAGCAGATCGACAAGACACTGACCGCTCATACGTCAGCGACCGGCAGTCAGGTGACGCTGCTGGAATACACCCGCGTTGAGGACGAACGTCGCGGCCTGGCCGCCAGAGTCCGGCAGCAAATCGACAGCGGCGTTGACCCGGCCACTATCGCCATATTAGCCCGCAGGCACCGGGAATTGACCAACTTACTACCATACCTCTACGACGAAGGTATCAGCGTCAACTATGAACGGCGCGACAATGTGCTCGAAGCCGAGGTCATCGTGCAGCTGACCCTGCTGGCTGACATCATCTGCTTGATCGCCGACCGGCGGCTCGGTGATGCCGATGCCCTGTTGCCGCGGCTGCTGGCACACCCAGCCTGGGATGTCGACAACCAAGCCCTGTGGCAGCTGAGTCTGAGCGCCTATCGTCATCATGGCAGCTGGCTGGAGGAGATGGCAACTACGCCAGACTTCAAGAACCTGCACGCCTGGCTCATCGATACAGCTCGACTTGCCCTACATGAGCCAGCCGAGCTGATACTCGATCGCCTGATTGGCGTTCCTGCCACCGGTACTGCTCATGGGTTTACCTCACCACTGTTCGGTCATTTTTTCTCCGACGAGGCTCGTCAGAAGGACGCCGAACGATACCTGACATTTCTCGAAGCCCTGCGTACCATCCGCACCAGGTTGCGCGAATATCGCCCCGATCGGACGGTCACGTTGCACGACTTCGTTGAGTTCGTGAAGCTACATCACAGAGTAGGCAGCGCCATTACCAGCGTCCGCGTCCGAAGTGATGTCTCGTCCGGCGCCATCCAGCTGATGACGGCACATAAATCGAAAGGGCTTGAATTCGAACATGTACATATCATCGGTGCCGTCGACACTGCGTGGGGCGAACGCGTCCGATCGCGATCTCGCCTGATAGGGTATCCTGAGAATCTTCAACTCCGGCCAAGCGGCGAAACCATCGATGAACGCTTGCGCCTCTTCTTCGTAGCCATGACCCGAGCCAAGCGGACGCTCGCCATCAGCTACGCCGCAGCCGACGAAAACGGAAAAACCACCCTAAGGGCTAGTTTCCTGACTGGCGAAAGCTGGGAAGCTGAGGTCGTACCAGCGAACGAGCAGCTTGAATCCCTGACGCAGCAACTAGAGACGGAATGGTACCGGCCACTCATCAGCTTGGAGCAAACCGACATGAAGCGATTGTTAGCGCCGGTGCTTGAAACCTACAAGCTAAGTGCAACCCACCTGAACTCATTCCTCGACGTTTCACGTGGCGGACCCCAGGCCTTCTTACTCCATAACCTGTTGCGGTTCCCCCAGGCGATGACACCGCAAGCTGCCTACGGCTCAGCCATGCATCGTGCCTTGCAGCGGGCCCACGATCATCTTCGAACCAATGATAAGCCAAAGCCAGTCGAAGACATCATGCAGGACTACGAGAAGCAGCTTGCTAGCATGCGCCTGTCCGATCATGACCTGCAACATTATCTGCAATATGGTCACGAGGTACTGCAGGCATTCTTGGCGCAGGCGTACGACAGCTTTGTGCGTTCGCAACGTACCGAGCTGAGTTTCGCCAACCAGCAAAGCCGGGTAGGCGAGGCCATCCTGACCGGAGCACTCGACCTGGTTGATATCGACGAAAAGGATCGGGCCATCGTCGTGACCGACTATAAGACCGGCAAGAGTGCCAAAAGCTGGCGCGGCCGCGAGGACTGGGAAAAGGTGAAGCTACATAAATATCGTCAGCAACTCCTATTCTATAAGCTGCTAGTGGAACGTTCGCGTGACTATGGCTCCTATCAAGTGAAAAAAGGCGTCCTGCAGTTCGTCGAGCCCGACACAACGGGTGCGATTCATGCGCTTGATCTTGAATATGATGATGTCGAGGTGGAACGCTTTTCACGACTGATTGAAGCCGTCTACGAGCGTATCGTCACGCTTGAGTTACCAGACGCCGACACCTACACGCCGGACTATGCCGGCATGCTCCAGCTGGAGCGCGATCTCCTCGGTGAGACCATTGACGAAAATAGTTAATTACGGTATTATTGAACTTGCCTTCGAACGGTTGAGCGTGGACACGGCGATACGAATATCGATTCGCGTCCTCGTGTCCGCGCTCCTGTCTCGAATGCACATTAACAGACAGGAATAGTGCAATTAAGCCCCGATCGTCTTCCGGCAGGTGCTGGGCGACCCGAGACGCCCCCGAAGTTGATGTGGCGGTCGGTGGTGAGGAGAGAGGCCATTCCCCATATGGTCCTTTCCAAAAGACACCCCGGAGCTGGTCCCGAGCCAGCTTCGGGGTGTCGCCCCAATGATTTCAAAACCCGCAGAGGGTTTTGTGTGAAGCAGGTGAGCAGGGGGCGGGGAAGACTCCCCGGAGGGAGCTGCTCTCTGCTCACCGTCCAAGCTGCCAGGCGGGCGCTCGGGGCCTCCCCCGACCTCGGCGCCCGTCTGGCTCCTTCTGTAACAGCAATCCTACGAGATGGAAGGAGGTGGTCGATGTGGCCACCGAACAGCAGAAGCGGGATGCGGCCAAGATACCGCCGTCCCAGCGGACACCAGCCGAACAGAGGCTGGTGAGCGACAACCCGAGCCAGGCTGTTCGCAACCTCGACTTCGAGGCACGACGTCAGGACCGCAAGGGCTGAGTCGCGATCGAAGCGACGTGAACGGACATCTCCGCCTCCGGCGTGGATCATGGGGAAACAGCACGCACTATTCCTGTCCGTCTCACATTCGACAGAAACGATGCTTTGTGTCAAATGTCAGACGTGATTCCCATATACCATTTATGATATACTAGGTCTATTACGCATGTACGCTACGAGGAGCACGCCATGACATGGAACAATCATGAATCACCATCAGTCCCACCCGCATTGAACGAGCTTGGCTCTGATACGCCCCTGTACCTGCATGTTTCTGAACGGCCCGCCGAACGAGACCAAGATGTATTCGAAGAACTCCGCGCCATCAGGCTCGGCACAGCCGCCACCGGCAAAACGGTCGTCCTGACGGAAACGACCGGTTATGCACGCAAGCACGGCGAGACCATTGACGTACCGGAAGGCCTTACGTTCAGCGCCTGAGTCATGGCTTCATTTTGGCACGACTTACCGCGTCCGTTCTTTATCCTGGCTCCGATGGAGGCAGTCACTGATGTCGTGTTCCGCCATGTCGTCGCCCAGGCGGCTTCACCAGACGTGTTTTTCACTGAATTCACCAACGCGACCGGATGGGACGCGGCAGGGGAGAAAGCTGTCGGCGGTCGGCTCATAAAGACCGACGACGAAGGGCCAATCGTCGCCCAGCTATGGGGCAGTGTACCGAGCGCGATGGCGAAATTAAGCCAGCACTGTCAGCGGCTTGGCTACGACGGCATTGACATCAATATGGGGTGCCCGGATGCCTCAGCAACGAAGAGCGGCGGCGGCGCAGCGATGATTCGTACGCCCGAGCTAGCCGGCCAGATGATTACGGCCGCGAAGACCTCCGGATTGCCCGTCAGCGTCAAGACCCGGCTTGGCTACAGTCGCACCGACGAGTGGCAGGAATGGCTGACGTATCTGTTTGAACAAGATATCGTCAACCTCACCATTCATCTCCGCACCAAGAAAGAGATGAGCAAGGTACCGGCGCACTTCGAACTCATACAGGCCATCAAAACTTTGCGCGACGCGGTTGCACCGCAGACACTACTGACGATCAACGGTGACATTCGCGACTATGCCCACGGCGAACAACTGGTGCACGACACCGGCGTCGACGGCGTCATGATCGGGCGCGGTATCTTCGCCAACCCGTTCGCATTCGAGAGCACCGCTCGGGCGCACAGCCGTGAAGAGCTTCTTGCACTACTCAACCTACAGCTTGATCTGCACGATGAATGGGACCGCCCAGAGCAACCACGTAAGTTCGATCCCCTCAAGCGTTTCTTTAAGATTTACATCCGAGACTTCGATGGCGCCGCCGAGTTACGCGACCGGCTCATGCATAGTCGGTCGACTGAAGAAGTCCGTCAGATACTGGCTACCGTACGATAACACGCATGCCTGGCCCCGCATAGGGTCAGGGCGGTCGCGAAGTTATAGTAGGCCAAAGCTGCCACTTTCTGCTGGGCCTCGCGGCTATCGTCGGTCGTTGATATGAGATTAGCGCTCGCCTGGAATGCCCAGACGTCAACGTTGAAAGCCTGATACTCGTCTCCAAAGGCCTCACGCAGCGCATCACGGTCGAGCGTCGTACCGGCGACGGTATTGAGCGCCACGATGACCTCATTATGGGAACCCTGCAGCCGGTCGTAGGTACCTTCGGTAACCCAGTCGAGTTCCGCCTTCAGTTCTGCGCCGGGCGAGAACGCCGCCCGCTGAGCCGCGTTACTCACTATCAGCTCGTGTGTCTCATCGTCAATGACGATACCGTACTGAGCGGCCAGGTCTCTGATGTGTTCACCCTTGCGCACGATCATGTCATAAATCTGCTCCAATTTATCGTTGGCACCACAGCCGCTCTTATCACCGCTGGCATGGTCATCGTCATGTCCGCCGACCGGTTGGCCGATTTTCTTCAAAAAGCCGACGACGTTGCGGTATGCCGCAAGCGTCGTACCGTCATTACCGGCAAACTGCTTGTTCGTCAGGTCGTCGGCCACCATCAGGCTCTCGCTACCGCCGGCTGAATTAGGCTTCGGTGTCGCCGGCGATCGGCCGTCGATGCATCCGCAGACAACGGTATGCTCGGTTCCGACGTGGAGCTCCCCACTCATTAACCGCTCTGTCAGCTCATCCACACGCTCGCGCTGAGTATCGGTGGCCTCGATATTTCCTTCAGCTTCCGTTAGAATCTCGCACTCAATCACTGGATTCACTTCGATATATCCTCCTCGGGTATGTTCCATCTTTGTCTTTCTCGAACTGGTCGTTTGGTACTAAAAATCCAGGGTCAATTGTACTCCCTGGATTAGTAGCTTCAAGTGTAGAATTAACGACGTCGGCGACGGCGTAGGCCGGCGACCTGCAGCCGTACGGTGTGCCGATCGACCAGTTGATGGGCTTTCTCTATCTCCACCTGGGTCTTGGCCGTTTCGCGCAGCTTCAGTGCGCGCTCGAGCGCGGCCTTGCTCTCAGCTTCGACGATTTCATCGCCATGGTCCGCCTCGTCGACCAATACACGCACGCGTGAGCCGGTGATCTCGATGACGCCGCCACCGATGGCATAATAATCGAGCTTGTCGTCGTTATCGCCCTTGGCATAACGGACCGCAATCGCTCCTGGTACGGCAACCGATACCAATGGCTCATGTCCACCGAACACTGAGATCGGACCGGCAGCGGTCGGCAGCATCACCTCATATACCTCCTGGTCGAGTTTGATGCCGGCGAGCGTGACGAGTTCGAATTTCACGTGGCGCTAGTCCTTCTTCTCACTGAGCGGGCCTGGCGCCATATAGAACCAGCCCTCAGGCTTGTCGTCGTACTTGCCGGCCAGGATGTCAGCCACGTCGGTCACGGTGTCCTCGAGCTTGATATACGCCCCAGGGTTACCCGTAAACTGAGTAGCGACGAAGAACGGCTGAGCCAGGAACCGTTGCAGGCGTCGGGCACGGTTGACGATCTGTCGTTGATCCTCAGACAGCTCTTCCATGCCGAGGATAGCGATAATGTCCTGCAGTTCCTTGTATTGCTGAAGGATACGCTGCGCTTCACGGGCGGTATCGTAATGTTTCTCACCAACGACTTCAGGGTCGAGAATGGTGGAGTTTGAGTCAAGCGGGTCGACGGCTGGGTAAATACCGATTTCCGTCAGTGCACGGTTCAGCACGATAGTACTGTCAAGGTGCGCGAAGGTCGTCGCGGGAGCAGGGTCGGTCAGGTCATCGGCCGGCACGTAGACAGCCTGGACAGAAGTGATCGAGCCTTTCTTCGTACTGGTGATACGTTCCTGCAAACCACCCATTTCCTGCTGCAGGTTCGGTTGGTACCCGACGGCTGACGGCAGTCGGCCAAGCAGGGCAGACACCTCGGCGCCAGCCTGGGTGAAGCGGAAGATGTTGTCGACGAACAGCAACACGTCCTTACCCTCGTCACGGAAGGCTTCAGCCATAGCAAGTCCGGAAAGAGCGACGCGTAGACGGGCTCCCGGTGGTTCGTTCATCTGTCCGAAGACGAGACTGGTCTTGTCGAGCACGCCAGCTTCTTTCATCTCGTAATAGAGGTCGTTACCTTCACGGGTACGTTCACCGACGCCGGCAAAGACGGAGTTGCCGGAGTGGAATTTGGCGATGTTGTTGATGAGCTCCTGAATTAGGACCGTCTTACCGACGCCGGCACCACCGAACAGACCAACCTTACCACCTTTGGTGATTGGCGCCAGCAGGTCAATGACCTTGATTCCGGTTTCCAAAACTTCGGTCTTGTTGGCCTGTTCGCTCAGCGCAGGTGGTTCACGGTGAATCGGCGCGGTCTTTCCTTTAGGCGCAGGTTTGCCATCGATCGGTTCACCGACGACGTTGAACATGCGGCCCTGGGTCGCGTCGCCGACGGGTACGGAAATCGCTGCACCGGTTCCGGAAACGACGTCACCTCGCCTCAGGCCGTCGGTACTCTGCAGACTAACGGCGCGGACGCTGTGTTCGTTGAGGTGTTGAGCGACCTCGAGCGTCACAACCTTGCCGTCGTGCTTAATTTCCAATGCATCGTAAATTGCCGGTAGTTCCTTACCGCTAAACTCCACATCTACCACGACACCTACAACCTGGGTGATTGTTCCTTCTTGTTTACTCATCATTATCTCCTTCGCTATCATCAAATGTCACTACCATCGCGTCGCCCCAGTGATACGGCTCTGTCTTCAGTTCAGAAATCTGCGACAACGGCACTCGTACCTCTTCACCCGACTCATCGATCGTCAATATGCTATCCTCATAGACCGATCCGCCCGGAAAATGCTCACGACTCATTTCATCGCCTCCGCACCGCCACTGATTTCAGCCAGTTCCTGGGTGATAGCCGCTTGTCGGGCTTTGTTCATCTCGAGCGTCAGGTCGTCAATCAGGTCACCGGCATTGTCGGTGGCGTTCTTCATGGCGAGCATTCGCATGCTGTGCTCCGACGCTCTTGCGTCGAGGAACGCCTGGAACAGCTGGGCGTTTACTAGGCGATACACGACATTTTCGAGCACGGTTTCGGCATCCGGTTCGAACTTGGCCTCCCGCATATGTTCGTCCTCTGACGGGTCGACGCTACCAGCAGGCAATAGTCGCTCCGTGCGGACCGTCTGCACCACCGACGAGACGAAATCGGTATAGATCACGTCGACTGCATCCACCTCACCGTCGGTGAACAGTTTATAGGCGGTATCCAGTGCCGGTTGAAGCTCATATCCTTCCAGCTTGTCCGGCAGATCCTCGTACGCACCCACCAGTTCGGCATCCTTCAGGCGTGTCACGAACGTGGTGACTTTGCGACCGATAGCGATAGTCTTAGTAGAGATGTTGCGCGCCTTGTCGTCGATGATTTCACGCAGGTACAGCTTGGCGACGTTGGCGTTATACGCACCGGCCAACCCCTTATCACTGGCGATAACGATAAGTAAACGACGTGAAACTTCGCGGGCCTCGAATAGCGGATGACCGTGCGTGGCGCCCTGGGTTGCCAAGTTGGCGAGAATCGCCTGAGCGGTGGCGGTATAGGGCGTGGTCGCCTTGGTCGCGTCCTGGGCACGGCGCATCTTTGAGGCGGCCACCATCTGCATGGCCTTAGTAATCTGCTTGGTACTCTTTACCGAGCGGATGCGGGACTTCAGCTGTCGCTGTGAGGCCATTAGCCCTCGAAGCCTTTCGCGGCCGACGTGGCGGCTTTTTCAATCAGCTTGGCACTCGGGCTACCGGCTTCGACTTTTTCAGCACCGGTATTCAATTCGCGCATTTCTTTTTTATGATCGGTCCAAAGTTTAGTCAACAGGGCGGCTTGAGCATCTTTGATTTTTTCAGCCGGTACCTTGTCGAAGTAGCCCTCACTCACCGCGAATATGCTGGCGACCTGCTCCCAGATGCCCATCGGCTGATACTGGTGCTGCTTCAGCAGTTCGGTCAGCCGCTGTCCGCGCTCGATCTGCGCTTTGGTCGCCTCGTCCAGATCGGAACCGAACTGTGCAAAGCTCGCTAGTTCTCGGAACTGGGAGAGTCCAAGCTTCAGGTGACTGGAGACGCTTTTGACGCTCTTGGTCTGCGCGGCACCACCGACACGCGAAACCGACAATCCAGCCGAAATGGCGGGACGGATACCCTGGTAAAACAGATCGGTTTCCATGAAAATCTGTCCGTCGGTAATTGAGATGACGTTAGTCGGAATGTAGGCCGAGATGTCACCGGCTTGGGTCTCGATGATAGGCAGAGCCGTGAGCGAACCGGCACCCAGGTCATCGCTCAGCTTAGCTGAACGTTCAAGCAGTCGCGAGTGCAGGTAGAATACGTCACCGGGGAAGGCTTCACGGCCCGGCGGACGACGCAGTAACAGCGACATCTGACGATACGCGACCGCGTGCTTGGTCAGGTCATCGTAAATCATCAGGGCATGGCCCTTGTTGTCACGGAAGTATTCACCCATGGCGGTTGCGGCATACGGTGCCAGATACAGCATTGACGCTGGATCGCTCGGACCAGTAGCCACGATAATCGTCTGATCCATGACGCCTTCCTGCTTCAGGCGCTCAACTAAGCGGGCGATCTTTGAGAGCTTCTGGCCGATAGCGACATAGATGTTGACGACACCGGTCTTCTGCTTAGCCTGATTGATCATAGTATCGACGGCAATGGCTGTCTTACCGGTCTGACGGTCACCGATGATAAGCTCACGCTGACCACGGCCGATAGGGAACATGGCGTCGATAGCGACGATACCGGTCATGAGCGGTTCGTGCACCGACTTACGACCCATGACGCCGATAGCTTCGCGTTCGACGCGGCCGGTATGCTTCGTCTTGATAGCTGGACCGCCATCGAGCGGACGGCCGAGTGGATCGACCACGCGACCGAGCAGCTCTTCGCCGACAGGCACTTCCAACACCTGGCCACGCAGGCGTACGGTGTTGCCCGCCGAAACCTGGCTGTCATCACCTAGGATGACCGCCCCGATCTCGTCTTCCATCAGGTTGAGAGCGAAGGCTTCGACCACGCCGGCAGCGGTGTCGATTTCCAGCACCTCGCTATAGCCGGCCTCGGTCAGCCCGTGTACCCAGGCGACGCCGTCACCGACACGGATGACAACGCCGGCGTCTTTCAAGCCTTCGGTCTTCTCCAAGCCGGCGATTGCCGCCTGGAGGTCTTTCGATAGTTCTGCAACTGCAAGTTCTGCCATATGTTTCTCCTAAACCGTCAATTTCTCTAATTTCGCTTTCACGCTTGCGTCCAGCTGGCGGCCGGGAAGTTCAAGGCGGACGCCGCCGACCAATCCTGGGTCAACCCGTTCACGTAACACCACCTGGCTTGCGGTGCCGTAATGGTGCTTGATGAGCGCGTCGACCGCGGTGCGGGCCTGGTCGTTCAACGGACGGGCCGAGACGACCGTGCCGACAACGACACCAGCACCTGCCAGTTGGCGTTCGATATCGCGCACCACCAAGTCAGCCTCACTGGTGCGCTTGCTATCAATCAGATAGGCGGCCAATTCACGCAGTACCCCCGATTTCGCATCGCCAGCCCGTAATCGCTGCGCGGTACGCTGGGCCAGTTTACGACGTGAAAGCAATGCCATATTAGCGCTTGGCTCCTTCGACCGATTTCTTAATCAGGGCGGCGTCCAGCTTATCATCGGCAATTCCGGAGACTGCCAGGCCCGCCGCCTTTTTCACCAGGTTGATAGTGTCTTTCTCCAACGCCTTCCTAGCCGCCAAGACATCCTTCTGAATGTCCTCTTGCGCTTCGGCGACGATTCGTTCGGACCGCTGATTCGCCTGTGATTCGGCTTTCTCGATCATCTGAGTGGCTTCGTTCTTGGCGGTCGTCACAATGTCGGCCGCTTCGCTACGCGCCTTCTTGAGCGTTGCTTCAATCCTAGCCTCCGCCTCTTCGGCCTTCTTCTCAGCTTGTTCAGCCGCCTTGCCAGCCTCGTCAATCTTAGCCTGACGGTCGTCAAGCGCCTTGATGAGAATAGGGTAGACGAACTTGTTCAATAACCATACCAAGATAAGGATAGAGACCAGCTGTACGATCAGCATGGTCCAGTCAATACCAAGGCTCGCGAACAAGTCTTTGTTCTGTTCACCGCTCGTAGCGGCAGCGAATTGTACGAATGGATATTCCACGTATGTCCTCGTGGTTACGCGATAATGGTGGCGATGACGGCCACGATAATACCGATGATAGCCAGGGCGTCGGCGAAGACGATGGCGGTGATCATCAGCGTGCGGATATCAGATAGTTTCTCTGGGTTACGGCCGAGGGCGTTCAAGGCGGCGGCACCGATGAAACCGATACCCATGGCTGCACCGAGGGCAGGCAGGGCGTATGCGAGACCAAAAGCTAGTTCGTTCATGTTAGTTATAACTCCTTATTTTATTACTCTTCATTATACCACCCCTGTAGCTTGGGCTTTGTTAGCATCAGCAGGGGAATGGTCGGGGGAATCATGGCCACCATGGGTAATTAAGGCCAGTGAGGTGAAGATAAGCGTCAGTACAAAGAACACATAGGCCTGGATGAAGCCGATGAACAGCTCGAAAGCGATGAACGCCGGCAATACGAGGGCGCCGAAGTAACTGGTCAGCACGGCGATGACCAACAGCAGCACCTCACCGGCGAAGGCGTTACCGAACAAACGGAAGGACAACGCGACCAGGCGTGAGAATTCGCCGACGAATTCAAGGATTCCTTCAAATGCGCCAATCGGATCTTTCAGTGGGTTTTTCAGATAACGGCCAGCGTTGCCGAATACGCCGTGATGTTTGATCGCGTATAACTGCCCAGTCACGATAGTGATAATCGCCAGAGCGAACGTAAAGTTAAGGTCGGCCGGCAAGCCACGAAACAGCGGTACGCCGCCAATCGTGATCGAACCGACACCTGGCAGGACCGCCAGCCAATAGGTGATGAGAACAGTAAAGAAAATCGTCAACGCCAAAGGTGCGATCTTACGACCCATCGCTTTGCTACCCATGATGTCTTCACAGGTTTGCAACAGGGTTTCAAACAGCCACTGGAACAAGGCTACGAAACGGTTCGTCTGACCCCGCTTCACCTTACCGGCGACATAGAACATAAGGCCTAGCATGAGCGCAATGCCAATTACGCCCAGGATGACGGCGTTCGTGACCGAGAAGGCTCCGATACGGAAGACTTCCTCGGCGGCAAGGCTGATGTGCAGGTCGGCGCTGGCGAATGTAGTAAGCATGCTTATGATTTCTTCACGTTAGTAAGTTGACGTCGGATGAGTTCGGCCGATATGACAATACCGATGATGGTCAGAACGATCACGGCCCAGGGCAGGGTGGCGAACGTCGTATCAATCCACAAGCCAAGCAGTAGCAACCCCACGATCGGAACGAACATGCGCCAGGTGGTATCGGCGATGGTTCCGAGCAATAAAACGACCGTCGAAGGTTTCGGCGGCCTGGGAGTGCCGGCAGATGGCTCATCGGGCGCTCTCATGTACACTAGATATAGTACCAGAAACTCGAAGGAAATACTACCATGCCCCGGCGCCATACCACCCCTCCGCACCAACGGTTCCGCTCCTCGGCACCTTGTGCTCGCAAGCGCCGGTTTACTTCTGAACGCGAGGCACTAGAAGCCGTGGCCGACGCAATCCTCGATTTTTCCAAACCTGAACTGAAAGTGTACCAGTGCCCGTTCTGTGGTTACTGGCATTTAAGTTCCGCCACTTAAACAGCGGCATCTTGGTTAATTAATACAGTAATCCGTTGTAGTCCGGCTCAAGGAACTTCGATAGCGACGGCTGACGCTCGACTGAGTTAACGACACCATCGCCAACCTGGCCGACGTGGTCACGTCCCCAGCAGTAGTTCGATTGGTTCGCTACGGCGCAGAACCGATAGGCACCCCCGTTGAGCGCCGTCACGTCCATGCCGTCGAAAAAGCTTACTTTGCGCGGTGACCCGTATATTTCCGTGGTAGTGTTGACCCCCACTTCGCCGTAGCCGTTGTGCCCCCAGCAGTAGACGCTGCTTTGTGAGGCGCTGGCTGGCACCTTCACGACCGCACAAGTGGAGACGTTCGACAGCGCGACGATCGATGCCCGATAGTTCGTACCGCCGAAACCTGAGGTCACCAAGTTAGCCCGACGATATATATTAGTATTCGGGCCACCTCGACCAAGCTGCCCGTAATTATTCGTACCCCAACAATAGATTCTTCCGTCCAGCACCTTGGGGCTTCCCGTGTGAGCACGACCGATGGCACAACTGTGAGCCGCGTCCCGATTAAACGTCCCTCCCACCGCGATCGAACCGGAAGGTGCCTGAGCGCGCAACGCTTCATTGTCGGTGGTTATCACTTGATGCGGATGGGTTTTGAAACGCTGCGTGGTACTGCTCGAGTTGTTGCCGCCATCGCGACCGTCCGTCCCGTCTCCGACTTGTCCCCAGCGATTGAAGCCCCAGCAGACCACGCGCGAGGCGCTACGTCGCCCGCACAAATGCGAGGAGTCAGGTGTAGCTGCGATATCAAAAAGCACGATACCTGTGCCCGACTGGCCGTTCATGTCTCGTACCCGCCGCGGTGACGCACCGTAATCACTGGTACTTCCTCGACCAAGCTGTCCGCGGGTGTTACCACCCCAGCACCAGGTGTTGCCACTTGAATCTCCAGATGTACGGTTGGTGATGAGACAGACGTAGTGACCACCAGAGACGATCTGTCGCGGGTATTGCGCTGGTGACTGGTTCGCCCATGTCTGGTAGGTGAGGCGAGGATACGGCGTGGGTGTGGTCGTGACAACACCGCGGCCAAGTTCCCCGTAGGATGATTCACCCCAGCAGGCCACACGGCGTGCCGAGTTATAGCTACCGAGTGCACCGCTATCGTTATTGTTCGTGCTGATGACGCAAGTGGAGCCGTTACCGGTAGCTAGGTCGATGTCTTTTGAAAGCGAGCCTCCAAGCGAGCTTCTACTGTCGTGATAGGGAGTACCGGGCGCGTTACGGACCACCTGGACGACGATAGGGTTACCTTCGGCATCCTGGGCGTAATTCTCCGAGCTTGAGGCAACCTCACCGTTACCGAGTTGCCCTTGGGTATTCCGCCCCCAGCAAAAGGTCTTGTTATTGATGATGCCGCAGACATACCACGATCCTGAGGCCGATTTCGTAGCAAACTGCGACTGGTACTGAATGCGCAACGTCACTTTTTCCTTCAGGGTTTTCCATTTCTGATTAGAGCCGGTCCGGTAAAGGTCAA
>Ga0100391_1000122_pt1 | contig 94742 bp, 100 predicted proteins | sample CryGeymeta201515_FD_81541 | JGI IMG/M metagenome (GOLD analysis project Ga0100391, IMG submission 81541) | Groundwater microbial communities from Crystal Geyser aquifers in Utah, USA - Crystal Geyser metaG 2015-15 | ecosystem: Environmental > Aquatic > Deep subsurface > Groundwater | place...
CGCGCGTGCGCACCTCCAGCGCCTGACGGTAGGCCGCGACAGCCTCTCCCAGCAGGTCTATCCCCGTCTGCCCACCAAGCCGCTCACCCTGGGTTGCGAGCGCATTGCCGAGATTGTTCTGCGCCATCGCCCAATCGGCCGGCAGGTCATCGCGCGTATACACCCCCAGCGACTGCCGAAAGGCCGCGACCGCTGCATCAAGCGCGCCGCCCGGATGTTTCCGGCCAAATTCGAAAAGCGCGATCCCGGCGGTGTTGCCCAGATCACCAGCAGCCTCCGCGTCGAAAGGTGCGAGCATTGCCGCAGCAGCCTGCCAATTGACAGCCGCGCTTTCCCATTCGAGTGCCGCGAGATCAGCTTCGGCGAGCGCAGCCTGTGTTTCGGCTGCATCTTTCACCGGCGCGAGTGCCGCTTCCCGCCTGAGCTGTGTCGCTTCGCGCAAAAGTCTGCGCGCTTCTTCGATATCGCCGTCGGCCTCCAGCGCCTGTTCGGCGGCCTGCTGTAATCCACGCACCCGGTTATCGTGCGCGTCGAGTTTGCGGACGCGCTCCCTGAGCCGTTCATAATCCTCGGCAAATTCCTCGACCGCCTGGACAATATCCTCGGTATCGGCACGGGGGCTGAAAGTGACGAAGCGCGCTATTGCTCCGCGCATCGCCTTTTCGGACAGTCGCGCCAGCTTTGCATCGTCGCCCCGCCCCTGCGCCTTGATCTGGGCAAGTTCCTCTTGCAGCGCGTCGAAACCGCGCTCGACCTTGTCATGGAGCGACTGGATCGCATCGATCGTCTCGCGGATGGCCGCGCCCAGTTCGATCGCGATGTCGAGGGTCAGCAGGGTCGCATAGTCCGGGTCATCCATCCCGCTGCGAAGCGCAGCTTCGACCGCTTCAAGCGCGAAAGCACGCTCGTATCGCTCGGGAGCCCCGGCGCGCGGCTGCTCGAACATCGCGTCGTGTCGCGCCAGTTCGTCGACCACCAGCCGCGCGGCGAGGACCGGGTAACGCTCATTCCGCTCCCGCGCCTGCGTGACAGTAGCGGCAAGCCGGTCCCGACGCAGCATGACCTGCGGCAGGAGCGTCTGCATCGCTGCGTCGGCGTGTTCGGCGGCAGCGCGCTCTTCGGCCTGGTCCCAATGCTTCAACTCGCCGAGCAGCTTCTTCTGCACCCGCGCAACCAGCTTCTCGTCATCGAGCCCGGCTTTCCGGCTGTTTTGCCTCAATCGCGAAAACAGGCTTGCGCCGCCGATCACGGCTCCGGCAGTCAGTCCTGCGTCGAGCGGTGCCATCGCGCAGGCACCCATGCCGATCCCGATTGCCGTCAGCGGCTCCAGACAATTCCACTTGAGCGCCATCACCCCTCCTCACCGCCATAATCCCCCGCGTACCCATGCCGGTCAAGCACGCAGCCGCGCGTATGCGCCCCCTCCCGGAACATCCCCCGCCTCCATCCGCTAATCCCTTCGAACCCCCAATTCGAAGGACATACCCCCATGAACGTACTCGTTGCCGGCGCGACCGGCCTTACCGGCCAGCGCCTCGTCCCCCAGCTCATCGAAGCGGGGCACACGCCCACGGCTCTGGTGCGCGACGGCTCCGACACATCCTCGCTCCCCGAAGGGTGCGCCACGCGCAAGGGCGACCTGACCGACCTGCCCGCCGATGCATGCGAAGGCATGGACGCGGTGATTTTCGCCGCGGGCTCAGGCGGCGACACGAGCGAGGAAATGACCGACAAGGTCGACCGCGATGGTGCCAAGGCACTGGCCGACCGGGCAAAGGCCGCGGGCGTCAAACGCTTCGTGATGCTCAGCGCGCGCGGCGTGGACAATCCCGATCCCGATTCCGGCCTGTACCACTACGCCAAGGCGAAGCGCGAGGCGGACGAATATCTGAAATCCTCGGGCGTGGACTACACCATCATTCGCCCCGGCGCGCTGACCAAGGACGATGGCAAGCGCGATGTGCGCCTTGGCGACGATGTCGAAGGCGATGGCACCACGGCGCGCGGCGATCTGGCGGCGGTGCTGACCCGCGCGGTGGACGAGGATTCGATGAAGAACCGCATCGTGCCGATGGAATCGGTCGGCATCTGACCGCCGGGCCTGGTACCAGCGCCCGATGCATCGCCTGTTCGTCGCCCTGCGCCCGCCCGATGATATCCGCGACCCCCTGATCGACACGATGGAGGGGGTCGAGGGTGCGCGCTGGCAGATGGACGAGCAGTTGCACCTCACCCTGCGCTTCGTCGGCGAGGTCGATGGAGCGCAGGGTGAGGATCTGGCCGACGCGCTGTCGCAGGTGCGCGCGCCCGCTTTCGATCTGGCGATCCGGGGCGTCGGCACGTTCGCGAAGAAGGGTCGCACAACGGCGCTGTGGGCGGGTATCGAGCCGAGCGAACCCCTGAACATTCTCCAGCGGCGGGTGGAGCGGGCCTGCCAGCGTGCGGGGCTGGAGCCTGTCACCCGCAAGTTCGTACCGCATATCACTCTGGCGCGCACGAATGCGTCGACCGGGCCCATCGGCGGCTGGCTGGCCGCGCATGGCCGCATCGCGCTGCCCGTCTGGCCCGTCGATCGCTTCTGGCTTTACGAGAGCCGGCTCGATCTGGGCGGCGCGCATTACGAGCCCGTCGTTTCCTTTGCCCTGACCACCTGAGCGCGCGGGCCGATCCCGCCCCTTTGCGCGGGACGGTCCGCAGGTCAGATCGGACGAAGTGTGGATCCATCTGCGCGTTCCATCCGTTGTTCGGGTAATGGGGAAGCAGGAAACACAACCACATCGGCGAATTTCCGCCATTTCGGCGCGGAAGGGCGAGCGGTCGTGATCGACCGGTCCGCCTCCCGCAGGGCCGGTCGCGACCATGGCGGCCCCAGCATCGCCCGCAACCGGCGCGGTCAGCGTGCGCGGCTGCGGGCAGCGAAGGCCGCGCAGGGCGGTGAACGGCGCAAGCGGCGAACCCGGCTGCTGCGACGCGCGCCGATTGCCTTTGCGGCGATGACGGTCGCGGCGGGAACGCTGGGCGCACACCACCCCTCGCAAACCTCGCGCGATGTCGAAGGATGGTCGTACGAGACCAACCTCAAAACCAATCCCAATTTTACCCGGATGAACGCCCGCCTGCTGACCACCAGCGAACGGATGCGCCGGGCGCTGGCACAGGAAGAAGGCATGCGGCTGACCGTTTACCGGGACGTCGCGGGCTATCCCACGGTAGGCATCGGGCACCTTGTGCGGCCGGAAGACAACCTGCGCGTGGGCGACCGGATCACCCGCGAACAGGCGATGCGTTTTCTGAAGGCCGATCTCGAAATCGCGGAGCAATCAGTGGCCAATGTGGTCGGCGACCTGAAGCTCTATCAACATGAATTCGATGCGCTGGTCGATCTGGCCTATAATGTTGGCGAAGGCACCCTATCTCCGACCAAAAGTCCGGCACTGAACCGGGCCATCGAACGGGCGGACTATCAGGCCATTGCAGACGAACTCGATTATCGCTTCGCCGGAGGCCAAGTGGCCGGCGGCCTCATCCATCGGTCGAACCGGCGGGCGCAGATTTTCCTTGAGGCGAATTATGCGGATGTCCGCCCCGGTTAGCGCGGCCCTCGCCCTGGCGCTGGGTGCGCTGACGGCCTGCTCCCCCTACAGCGAAGGCGCGACGACCGAAGCCGCCGATCCCGAAAACGATCGGGCCGCGCAGGACGACGCGCCCGCGCCCATGCCCCAACCCGATAACTGCCTGCTGCTGGTTTGGCAGGATCAGGAAAGCCGCGACGAGCAGTTCGACCTGGCGCATGATCGCGCCGATGGCGGTGCGATCTCGTGCTCCACCGGCACCAGCGCCAGCCAGTTCGAAAATGCGCTCGGCGCGATCCGCACGGCCGCACGCGCGCGGGACAAGGCAGCGATCCTCGACGAGGTTGGCCTGCCATTGCTGTATATCGACGCCGGGGGAAAGCGGCGCGAACTGACCGCTGCCGACGATGTCGACACGACCTTTGCCGAAGTGTTCGACGAAGACGTGCTGGCGCTGCTGGGCGATGTCGATCTGGATGCGCTCACCGTGGTGCCCGATCAGGGCGCGTTCGTGGAGCTGGGCTCGGTCTGGCTGGTGGTCGATCGCAATGGCGGTCGCCCGCGCATCGTCACCGTCAACAAGCAGGCGCTGGGCGAAGCCGCCGATGCAGTCCGGGCGCAGGCGGAAGCGGGCGGCGGGACCGAAGCCCCCGCCAAACCATCCGAATGAGAGCTGACCGCCTGGCAAGCCGCTGTTCAAGTGGCCTCTGCTACCGCATAGGCCAACGCATTATCGAACCGATAGACAATTAGACAGACAGACAGTTGGAGAGCACTTGATGCGCATTCTTCTTACCACCGCCGCAACCTTCGCACTGGTCGGCGGCTTTCACGGAGCGGCTATGGCCCAGAGCACTTCGACATCGAGCGATTCTTCGGTGACCACTTCGGATCGGCTTGAGGGCGCCAATTATTTCGAGCTGGAAAGCCCGCTCCCTTTCAAGGCACCGGATTTCGACGCGATTTCGGAAGACGATTACCTGCCCGCCTTTGAAAAGGCGATGGCAATCCAGAAGGGCGAGATCCAGCGGATCATCGACAATCCCGAACCGCCGACCTTTGAAAACACCATCGTCGCGCTCGAGAAATCGGGCCGGATGCTGGGCCGTGTTGGCGCGGTGTTCTTCCATCTGACGGGCGCCAACACGACCGATCGGCTGGACGAGATCAACACCGAAATCAGCCCCAAGCTTTCCGCGCATGGCGACAGCATCACGCTGAACCCCGAGCTCTTCGCCCGGGTAAAGGCGGTGTACGACAACCGCGCTGCGATGAGCATGACGCGCGAAGACGCCAAGCTGCTGGAAGAGACCTACAAGAGCATGGTCCATGCCGGTGCGATGCTGACCGACGCCGAGCGGGAGCGGGTGAAGGAAATCAACACCGAGCTTTCGACCGTCACCACCGAATTCGCGCAGGAAGCGCGCGATGCCATGTCCGCCCAGCCCGTGTTCTTCGACAGCCGCGAAGAACTTGCCGGCCTGTCGGAAAGCGACATCACCTCTGCCGCCAAGCTGGCCGAGGAAGAGGGCCAGCCGGGCAAGTATGCGATTGCCTTGCAGAACACCACGCAGCAGCCGCTGCTGCCGAGCATGGAAAATCGCGCCGCGCGCGAGAAGCTGTTCATGGCGAGCTTCCACCGGGCCGACGGCACGACCGATATCGACACGCGCCCGCTGGTCGCCAAGATTGCAGAGCTGCGCGCCGAAAAGGCCGCGCTGTTCGGTGAGCCCGACTGGGCCAGCTACACCATGTACGACCGGATGGTCGAAAGCCCGCAGGCCGCGCTCGACTTCATGGGCCAGATGGTCCCCGCGCTGGCCGAAACGCAGCGGCGCGAAGGCGCACTGCTGACCGAGAAGATCGCCGAAGAAGGTGGCGATTTCGAAGTCCAGCCGTGGGACTGGTATCGCTACGCCAACCAGATCAAGTCGGAACGATACGAAGTCGATGACGACGAAGTGATGCAGTATTTCCAGCTCGACAAGGTGCTGGAAGACGGCGTGTTCTACGCCGCCAACAAACTTTACGGCATCTCTTTCGAGAAGCGTGACGACCTGCCGGTCTATAATGACGACGTCTGGGTCTACACCGTGAAGGACCGCGACGGTTCGGAGCTGGGCCTGTTCTATTTCGACCCGTTCCAGCGTGCCTCCAAGCGCGGCGGCGCGTGGATGAGCAACTTCGTCGACCAGAGCTATCTGTGGAACGAGAAGCCCGTCATCTATAACGTGCTCAACATCCCCAAGGCACCGGCGGGCGAACCGCAGCTGGTCAGCTTCGACTGGGTGAACACCGCGTTCCACGAATTCGGCCACGCGCTGCACGGCTTCTTCGCCGACCAGACCTACCCGAGCCTCTCGGGCACGGCGACCGCGCGCGACTTCGTGGAATATCCCAGCCAGGTCAACGAGATGTGGGCGACCTACCCCGAGGTGCTGCAGAACTATGCCAAGCACTACAAGACGGGCGAGACCATCCCGACCGAACTGGTCGACAAGATCGAAGCATCGTCCAAGTTCAACCAGGGCTACGACTTCGGCGAAGTGCTCGAAGCGGCGCTGCTCGACATGAAGTGGCACGCGCTGTCGAAGGACGAGGCCGCAGCGATCGATACTGCGGACGAGGTTTCGCAGTACGAAGACAAGTCGCTGCGCGAACTCGGGCTTGAGATCGATCTGGTGCCGCCGCGCTATCGCACGACGTACTTCAACCACATCTTCTCCGGCCCGGCGGGCTATTCGGCTGGCTACTACAGCTATCTGTGGACGCAGATGCTGGACCGCGACAGCCGCGCCTGGTTCATGGAGAATGGCGGCCTGACGCGCGCAAATGGCGATCACTATCGCGAAACCGTGATTAGCAAGGGCGGGACGATGGACTACGGCGAAATGTACCGGAACTTCGCCGGTCGCGATCCCGATGTGCAGTACATGCTGATTGCGCTTGGGCTCGCCGAAGAGCCCGTGAGCGATGGCCCGCTGATCGCTAGCGAAACCTCGGACGGCAAGCTTCCTGCCAAGACCGTGGATGGTGACGCACCGATCACGAACTAGGCCGTCACGCTAACGCGCGGTCGACAGGTAACGGGAAAGGCCGGGTCTTCGCACCCGGCCTTTTTCTTGTGCGCCGTCGGCGGCTGGCCGATTACCGTTCCACGTGGCAGCGGCCGAGCTGCGTGAATAGGCGCGTCAATGCGGTGGGGGTATCTTCTGCCAGGCTGGTCGAGACCATGCTGCGCCCCGTGGTCAGCATCGCCTGCGCCTGCGCACCCTGAATCTTGCCCGCCCTGACGGAGGCGACGGCCTGTTCCTGCCAGTGCAGCTGGTTCTTCAGCGCATCGGAGGATTTCATGCTGTCGGGCAGCGCGGTGACGAAGGGATCCTTCCAGTTTTCCAGCGCGTGCTTGGTCCACTCGCTCCAGTACCCGGCACAGGTGGCGGCAAAGTAGCCGTCCTGCTGCCCACCGGTCGCCTTGCCCGCCTCGTAGGCCTTCACCGCCTGATCCGCGCTTATCGAAGCGGCCGTGGCCGCGGTGGGAAGAGCTAGGGCAACAAGGGCGGCGAGTGTCGCGGTACGCATCGAAAAATCCCTCCGGATTGCGAGAATGAAATCCGCAGGAAAGCTGCGTCGGCGCGGCCGCGATTGCCAGTTACAAGTGTTGTTAGGCGCTGAAGAACGTCCTGCGGACCGGCGGGGACGACGGAGCTGTCACGCGGGCAGCCTCAATCGGTCACCGCAAGCACGCGCGCGCCGGGCTCGCCCAGCCAGCGCGCCTCCACGCCGAAGACCGCTCGCAGATTATCGGGCGACAGGGCATCGGCAGGCGGGCCGTCCGCGTAAAGCACACCCCGGTGCAGCAGCAGCACCCGGTCGGCCAGATTATGCGCAAGCGCCAGATCGTGCACCACCACCACCACGCCCTTGCCGCCTGCCGCCTGTGCGCGAAGGTGCCGCGCCAGCGAAGCCTGATACGCGAGATCGAGCGAGGCGAACGGCTCGTCCGCGAGAATGAACCGCGGTTCGCCTGCCAGCACCCGCGCCAGCAAAACCCGCGCGCGTTCACCGCCCGACAGGGTCGAGACCGGGCGCTCCGCAAAATCATCCAGCCCCATCGCGCCCAGCGCCGCATCGACCGGCTCGCGCCGCGCATCGCCATGCGCCAACCGGCCGAGCGAGACGAGATTGCGGACCGAGAGATCCCACGCGATCTGCGGCTCCTGCGGCAGGTAGCCGATCTGCTGCGCACGGTGTCGCGGATGCATGTCGTGCAGCCGACTATTATCGAGCAGCGCCACGCCGGTGGAAGGTTTCAGCGCGCCCGCGACGAGCCTCAGCAGCGTCGACTTGCCCGCCCCGTTGGGGCCGCAGATCGCGGTCACCTGACCCTGCTCTATCCGTGCGGATACGCCGCGCAGCCGGTCACCCAGCCCAAGGTCGCGCAGTTCGATGGCGGAGGGGGTTTGCATCATGTCAGGCCCAGTCCGCCGCCACGGCGTAGGCGCAGCAGCAGCCACAGGAAGAACGGCGCACCGATCAGCGACAGGGCGATGCCCAGCCGCAATTCGCTGACCATCGGGATCACGCGCAGCACGCTGTCCGCCACCAGCACCAGCAACCCGCCCGCAAGCGCGCTGGGCACGATCAGCGAGGATGGGCAGCGGTCGGTCAGCGGGCGCACCAGATGCGGGACCATCAGACCGACGAAGCCGATGATCCCGGCTACCGCCACGCCGCTGCCGATGGTCAGGCCCACACCGATCACCAGCAGGGCAAGCAGCTTGTCCATCTCCACGCCCATCGATCGCGCCGCGTCCTCTCCCAGTGTCAGTGCGTCGAGCGCAGGCGCGGCGCGGGCGAGGACCACGATGCCGACCAGCGTCATCGGTGCGGCAAGCGCGACATCGGCCCAGCTGCGATCGGTCAGCGCACCCATCAGCCAGGTCACGATTTCGCTGAGCGCCCAGGGGTTGGGCGCAAGGCTGATAACGAGGCTGGTGAGCGCGCCCGCAAGGCTGGCGATCATCAGCCCGGCCAGCGTGAACAGCGCGATGCCGCCGCCTCTTCCCGCCAGCAGCGCAAGCAGCGCCATCGCGCCGCCCGCACCCGCCAGTGCGAGAAGCGGCAGCAGGTAGCCGCTGGCGGCAAAACCGAAGGAGAAACTCAGCACCGCGCCCAGCGCGGCGCCCGGCGCGATGCCGAACAGGCCTGGATCGGCCAGCGGATTGCGCAAATAGCCCTGCATCGCCGCGCCCGCCGCCCCCAGCCCCGCGCCTACGGTGACTGCCAGCAGCGCGCGCGGCAGGCGCAGCTCGGCCACGATCAGCAGCGCATCCGGCCGGTCGAGCGCGAACAGCCACGCGCGCCCCGCCAGCAATGAAAGCGGAATGGCGGCCAGCAGCGCCAGCAGCAGCAGGGGGATAGCGCGGTTCATGCGCTGCCATCCCTGAGCTGCGCCAGCCGCCGGGCGGCGGTGATCAGGCTTGGCCCCCCGCAGAAATAGAGCTGCGGGGCGAATTCCGCGCGGCGTGTGGCGAGCTTGCGCAGCGCGGGATGGTGCAGCGTGCGCGATTGTTCGTCGCCGCGCGGCCCGGCGTGCAGCAATAACTGCGGCGGATCGATCAGCACCGCCTCCAGCGGCAGCCGATCGCCCTGCCCCAGCCCCCTTGTGGCGTCGGCGGGCCGCAGCCCCACGCGGCGCATCAGATCGACCACCAGCGCGCCCTCGCCCGGCACGATGCCGCCCGGCTGCCACAGGATGGTGCTGGGTGCGGTGCTGCCCTTGCGCGGGGCGGCGTCCGCTAGAGCACTTTCGATCCGCCGGACCAGCGCGGTGCCCGCCTGCGGCTCGCCCACGGCAGCCGCCAGTTCGCGCACCTGTTCCAGATTGCCGTCGACCGTGTCGGCCATGCCCAGCGTCACCACCGGAATGCCCAGATCGTCGAGCGCGCGGCGGGTCGCAGCCGGCAGGAAGCTGGAGGCGACGACCAGATCGGCGCGCGCGCCGAGGATCTCCTCCACCGAACCGCCCGTGGCAGGCCAGCGGCGCGCCTGTTCCACCGGCATGGACCCGGCGGAGGGATCGTGGCTGTAGTGCGATACGGCGACGAGCCTGCCCGGTGCGATCTCGGCGAGGATTGCGTCGCTGCACGGGTTCAGGCTAACGATCCGGTGCGGCCCGGCCGCCGGAGGCGTGGCGGGCGAGGTCGAACACCCCGCCAGCAGTCCCCCAGCCGCCAGCGCCACCGCCAGCGCAATGCGGCGCACCGTCACAGCCGCACGCGGAACCCGGCGAAGACACCGCGCGGCGTCTGATTATAGTCTGCAGCTGTCTGGTAGGTTTCGTCGAACAGGTTTTCGACCCGCCCGAAGGCTTCCACCGGGCGCTCGCCCGCAATCAGGCCCAGCGGCACCGAAACGCGCAGGTCGACCACGGTGTAACCGTCCAGCCGGATGCTGTTGGCCGGATCGTCGAAGGAATCCCCCACGATCCGCACATCGCCGCCGATCACCGGCACACCGACCGCGCCGGGCTGGAACGCCCAGTCGACCGAGAGAGTGCCTGCGTGCTGCGGTCGGCGAGCGAGCCGGTTGCCGAAATTCGGGGCGCCCGCGCTGCGGTTTTCCGCCTCGGTATAGGCGTAGGCCAGCCGCAGCATCAGCCCCTCGGTGGGCGAAGCGCCCGCCTCCACCTCCACGCCCCGTGCGCGCGCCTGCGCCACGTTGTCGTAGGTGCCGAAGGGGCGGCCCACGCAGATCCCGGCCTGCACCGGGCAGCCGATGAAATCGATCAGGTTTTCAGAATCGCGCTGGAACAGCGTGACGGTCGCGTAAGTGCGATCCGCCCGCGTGCCGTAGGCGATGCCCAGATCGTAGCTGGTGCTCTCTTCCGGTTGCAGCGCGACATTGCCGTAATCGGAAAACAGCTGGAACAGAGATGGTGCCTTGAAGCCTTCGCCCACGCTTGCGCGCAGCCGCAGGTTGGGCACGATTTCATAGGTCAGATCGCCGCCGAAGCTGGTTGCCCCGCCGAAATCCTCGTGCTCGTCCTGCCGCACGCCGATGTGGCCGGACAGACCGCGATACTCGATCCCCGCCTGAACATAGGCACCGAAAATTCCGGTCTTGGCGCTGCTGGTGGTGCCGAACGATGTGCTCGCATAATCCGACCACAGGTTCTCCGCGCCGAAATTGACGATCAGCGGCCCGATCGGGCGCCATTCGCCGCGCAGGTCGATCCGGTCGGACGAGCCGTCGCTTTCGAAGTCGGGCGCCAGCCCGCGCGCGGGGAGATTGTCGCGCTGCGTGTCGGAGAAACTGTAGGCACCGCGCAGGTACAGCGGCCCGCTGTCGTACAGCGCGCCCACGCTGCCCGAAAGCTGTTGCGTGTCCTGCACCTGCGGCGTGTCGGCCAGGGTAAAGGTAGGCGCGGGCGTGCCGTCGATGTCCAGCTCGCCATCGGCGTAACGCAAGCTGCCGATCAGCTCCAGCGTGCGGCTGAGATAGGCGCGCGCGCGCAGGTTACCCGCGAACTGGCGAAACCCGTCCGGCTCGGTCCCGCTCGCCGCGGCGGAGAACCCGTCGGTGGTCACATAGCTGGCCGATCCGCCGATAAAACCGATATCGCCGCCGATCCCGCCTTCTACACCGGTCGAAACCGTGTCGCGCGATCCTGCCTCGACCGATCCGGCAAACCCGCTGCGCTCGAAAGTAGAGGCGACCAGCACGCCGCCCACCGCATCCGCGCCCCAGATCACGCTGTTCGATCCCCGCAGCAGTTCGACCTTGGAGAGGTTGGTGCTGAGGAGCGTGCCGAAATCGAAACCGGTGGCGGGGGCCGCCGTATCCGCCACCCGCACCCCGTCGATCAGCACCAGCAGCTGGTCGTTCGACGCGCCGCGCACCGAAACGCCGGTGGTCGCGCCCAGTCCGCCGTTGCGGTTGATCGTGACGCCGGGCACGCGCTGCAGCACGCGGGTGACGTCCGGCCCCTGGATGGCGGCGATCTCGTCCGTTCCGATCACGGTGACCGGCTGGCCGGTATCCTCGACCTCGCTCGGGTTGCCCGTGACGGTGATCGTCAGTCTCTCTTCGGGAACGCGAAAGTCGGCGATTTCCGCGGTGGCCGTTGCTTCGGCAGTGTCCTGCGCAAACGCAGGCGGCGCCAGCCCGAGAAACGAGACGCCGAAAAACAGAAATGTACGCATGAAAACTCCATCACAAGCATTGCTGTCGCCCGTGACGGAAAGCGCGACACCGATTGCCGCGCCTTTCCTCCGTTGCCCCGGTGCACCCCGCCCGTGGCTCGAACGACGCATTGCGGGCAGGTCTCCTGGCTCCCGGATCGTTGCGGCTCCGCCCACCTTCCCATCCTTCGTCGCGCGAAGAACAGTGGCATCTGGGACGGGCCACTCCCCGGTTACAGTTGCGGGGGCAGCGAGAGCATCGAACTCTCTTCCCTCTTAGGTGGATGTGCCAAGCGGCGCATCCACACCTGCAATGCTGCCGCCCGTCTAGTGGCTTCGGCGCGGGCACGCAACCGCATGTCGCATGCGCGCAACACTCCATTAACCCTGTTTCTTCACGCATTCCTTCGCGCTGTCCCGTTAGAATACGCAGGCTTTGAGCCGTAGCGCATGCTCGGTTTTTAACGCCTAGGCTGATCGCCCGCCCGAAATATGTTCTGCGCAAGGACCAGTTTGCCCCAATCGCCCCCTCCGCACCCGCTACGTCAACGCCCTCCAAAAGCCCGCAAGGCCTGGCGCGGGGCGGTGGTGCTGTGCGCCGCGGTGACCATTCCGGCGATGGCGGCGCAGGCCGAGTGGGGGCTGCCCGCGCTGGCCCCCGACGCGAGCGAGATCGTGGCGCAGAACCTGGTCGAGCCGATGGCCTATGAACGGCCCGGGGCAAGCTTTCCCGGCTCGGCGCTCTATTTCCTTGCCGACCCGCCAGCGGCGGCAACCACCGCGAATGTGGAAATCTCGTCTGCCGAGGGTGTGAACCCGATCGCGGCGTGGGACGGCGATCCGGATGCGGCGGTGGCGATCGAGGCCGCTGGCCCGGCCGCCCACGCCTTCGTCAGCCGGGGAACCGGGCTGGACAAGGCGCGCGCGCTCGATTGCCTGGCCAAGGCGGTCTATTACGAAGCCGCGAGCGAGAGCGAGGGCGGACAGCGCGCGGTTGCGCAGGTGGTGCTCAACCGTGTGACGCACCCGGCCTACCCGAAAACGGTCTGCGGCGTGGTGTATCAGGGATCGCAGCGCCGGACCGGGTGCCAGTTCACCTTCACCTGCGACGGGTCGCTGCGGCGCAAGCCATCGGCAACCTCGTGGGCGCGCGCGCTGTCGGTCGCACGCTCGGCGCTGTCCGGTCAGGTTTATGCCCCGGTTGGGCTGGCAACGCATTATCATACGGTCTGGGTCAATCCCTACTGGGCACCCAGCCTGGCGAATATCGGCACGATCGGCGCGCACCGCTTCTATCGCTGGCCGGGCAATGCGGGCAAACCGCAATCCTTCACCGATTACTACGCGGGCGGCGAGCCGCTGCCCGCTCCCGTTCCGGCGGCGCGCTCGGCCGAGCCCGCCCCCGATCCGGTTGCCATCGCCCAGCGATACGATACGCCCAAAGCGCCCACCGGCGAGGCGGAGAAAGAGCCGATGCAGCCACGCGCCGGTCAGGCACCCGCTCGCGCGCCCGCATTTTCGCAGGAGCGGCCTTCGGAGGCGAAGGAAGGTTCGGGCAGCGTACGGCCCGAATACGCCAATAGCGGGCAGTGGATCGCCCAGCCCAACTAGCCATTCAGGGCCGCCCGCGCCGCTGCGGGGCGGAGGCTTGGTTAAGTTTTCTAAACCGTTCTTATCCGCGAAAGATTCAGGTGGGGTGCGTATTTGTGAGAAGGTCACCCCAACCCCCGCCAAGGAATTCCCCCAGAATGAGCCGCGGTCTTGCCCCCACCCGCCCCTCCTACCGGCTATCGCGCGCCGGGACCGCCCCGATCCGTATTCCCGAGGCCGCCAATGATAACGAGGCGCCCGGTCGCCCTGCACAGAGCGAGGCGGAGATTCGCGCGGCGCTGGGCCATTTTGCGCGCCATCATCTCAACGCCGCACACGATGCGCACGCCCGCGCCACAGCCGCGCTGGCCGCTGGCGACGAGGCAAATTTCGTGTTCTGGGAGAATATCTGCCGTGCGCTGGACCGCCGCCTCGCGGGCACGCTGTCAGAGGCATGGGGGCGACCGGCCTGAGCGACCCCGCACGCCTTTACCCCCTTGCGAGTTCCTGCCTCTCGGCGTTCCGGGATGGTAACGCTCACGTTAAGCAATTTGTGACGGTTATTGCGTAGTCCGGTTATCGCAATGAGATCTGCCAGAACCAAGTACGCCCTGCGGCGTTGGCGACGCCTCCTTTCGGGCGACGAGATGAGCGAGAGGGTGCGCCGCACGCTCGTCTCCACGCTTTACACCCAGCCGGTAAGCCTCGCGATCGGCGCGCTGATCGGCATTCTTTCAGGCTTGTTTTTCGCCATCTACGTGCCGCATCCGATCGTCATCGTTTCCGTGGTCGCCTTCACGCTCGTCGCGGTGGCGCGGGTCGTCTCGGCGATCGCGCTGGCCGGCAGCAAGAACGCGAGCACGCGCTTCCTCGAACTGGTCTACGAGGCCGGCGCCTTCAGCTACGCCTTCCTGTTCGGCCTGCTGGGTGCGCTGGCAATTCTCATCAAAAGCCCGCAGCCGGTCGAGGTTATGATGGTCGCCACGGCCTTGTGTTACGGCATGGCGATCACGGCGCGCAACGGCGGCCGTCCGATCATCGCGCTTGGCCAGATGATGCTTTCCTTCCTGCCGGTGGTCGCTGCGTGCCTTTATCAGGGCTCGCTCCCGATGATCACGCTGGCGATCACCACCCTGCTGGTGATCCCGGCGATGGCGGCCGTCACGCTCAACGTGCACGAAACGCTGCGCAAGTCGATTGCCGCCGCCGAAACCAGCGAGCGGCTGGCGCGCAAGATGGAGGTGCTGGCGCATACCGACGTCGTGACCGGCCTGCAGAACCGCGCCGGGCTCAACGACATGCTGGTGACCCAGCTGATGCAGTCAACCCAGAACGATTCGCTGGCGCTGTTCTGGCTCGATCTCGACCGGTTCAAGGAGGTCAACGACCTGCTGGGCCACCAGATCGGTGACCGGGTGCTGTCCGAAGTTGCCCGCCGCCTGCGCGACAGCCTGCCTGTGGACGCCGGTATCGCGCGCTTCGGCGGCGACGAGTTCGTGTTCTTCTGCCCCGTCAGCGGCCGCGACGAATGCGACAAGCTGGCGAAGCGGATCGAAAACCAGATCAAGCGCGCGATGCGGTTCGACGGCGACCGGCTGGAAATCACCGGTTCGATGGGTATCGCGCTGATGCCCGAACATGGGTCGGACGCCGATCACCTGATGCAGGCCGCCGATCTTGCGCTGTACCACGCCAAGCTGGGGACGCGCGGCGGACACCGGTTCTTCGATGAATCGATGACCCGCGAACTGGCGAACCGCCGCGAGATCGAGGCCGAGCTGCGGCTGGCAATCCAGCGCGACGAACTGTCGCTGTTCTACCAGCCGATCGTCGATCTGCAGACCGGCCATATCCGCTGCTTTGAAGCTCTGCTGCGCTGGTTCCATCCCACCAAGGGTGAATTGCGCCCGGCCGAGTTCATTCCCGTGGCCGAGGAAACCGGCGTGATCGTGACGCTGGGCAACTGGATCACCCGCCAGGCCGCACTCGCCTGCGCGCAATGGCCCGAGCATATCAGCGTGGCGGTCAACCTCTCACCGCTTCAGATCAAGGCGCCGGGATCGGTGCTGGCGATCGAGCAGGCCCTGCGCGAGGCCAAGCTGGACCCGCGGCGGCTGGAGCTGGAAGTCACCGAAAGCCTGTTCATCGAAGACAGCGAGCAGACCGCCGCCTTCATCGAAGAGCTTTCCGCCAAGGGCGTGCGCTTTGCGCTGGACGATTTCGGCACCGGCTATTCCTCGCTGTCGTACATCCACAAGTTCCCGTTTTCCAAGATCAAGGTCGACCGGTGCTTCGTCTCTGGCACCGACACGGGGCCGCGCGCCCACGCCATCATTCGCGCAGTGGCCGCAATGGGTCGCGGGCTGGATATGGAAATCGTCGCTGAAGGGCTTGAGGAACAGCATCAGGTCGAAACGGTTCGTGATGCAGGATGCACGCTGGGCCAGGGCTATTTCTTCAGCCGGGCGGTGCCCGATTACCTGGCCGCCATGCTGCTGGCACAGGACAGCGAAGGCGACGGACTGCGCGCGGCGTAAAACGAAAATCGCTGCTGCAAATCATTAGCAAGAAGTGGCGCTTTGCCGCCCTTTTGGCGGTTGCAATCCCCTACAACCAGGCCTAGTCCCTCTCGCCAGACCGCAGGCTTTGGCGCGCAATCCATCGGGGACGCCGACCGGGCGCAGAGGCCTTGCGACACCGTATGGAACATCGTGGCGTCCCCGGCAGATCGAAGGACTGACTAGCTCCCATGGCCAATTCCGCAGGACGCAAGAAGATCGCGCTTATCGGCTCCGGCATGATCGGAGGCACCCTCGCCCATCTCGCGGCGAAGAAGGAAATGGGCGACATCGTCCTGTTCGACATCGCCGAAGGCATGCCGCAGGGCAAGGCGCTCGATCTGTCCCAGTGCGGCCCGGTCGAAGGCTTCGACGCGAAGATCACCGGTTCGAACGACTATGCCGACATTGCCGGGGCTGACGTCATCATCGTCACCGCCGGCGTGCCCCGCAAGCCGGGCATGAGCCGCGACGACCTGCTCGGCATCAACCTCAAGGTGATGAAGGCGGTCGGCGAAGGCATCAAGAACAACGCGCCCGACGCATTCGTGATCTGCATCACCAACCCGCTCGACGCGATGGTCTGGGCGCTGCGCGAATTCTCCGGCCTGCCGCACAACAAGGTGGTCGGCATGGCAGGCGTGCTCGACTCGGCGCGCTTCGCAACCTTCCTTGCGTGGGAATTCGACGTGTCGGTGAAGGACGTGAACGCCTTCGTGCTCGGCGGCCACGGCGACACGATGGTCCCCGTCACCAGCTACACCACGATCAACGGCATCCCGGTCAACGACTTCGCCAAGATCAAGGGTGTCGACCAGAGCCGCATCGACGAAATCGTCGACCGCACCCGCAAGGGCGGTGGTGAGATCGTGCAGCTGCTCGGTAATGGCTCGGCCTACTACGCCCCCGCCACCAGCGCGATTTCGATGGCCGAAGCATACCTGGGCGACCAGAAGCGGATCCTGCCCTGCGCCAGCTATGTCGACGGCAAGTACGGCCTCGACGGCCTTTACGTGGGCGTCCCCACCGTAATCGGCGCGGGCGGCACCGAAGACGTGATCGAGATCGAACTGTCTGACGAGGAGAAGAAGAACCTCAAGGTCAGCACCGATGCGGTCGAAGAGCTGCTCGAAGCCTGCAAGGGCCTGGATAGCAGCCTTGCTTAAACGCATCGCCGCTCCTGCATTCGTTGCTATACTCGCCGTCGCTCCGGCCAATGCGCAAATGCGCGTGGCCGAGCTCGGCGACGTGTACGAGAGCTACAACGATTGCTTTGCCGTCACAGAGACAGGATCGATCGATCCCGCTGCGCTCGCAGCGGCCGGTTGGCAGCGCGCCGCCGTGTCCAATGACGGTGGCGGCGAGATCGAAGACGGACCTATCATTTTCGGCCATCTCGAACGTGCGCCGATCATTATGCTTAGCGCGCTCGAAGGTGAAGGTGCGTGCATCGTCATTGCCCGGATCAAAGATCTGAAGGCAATTGATCAGTTCAAATCAGCTTGGGGCGGAAAGCTGCCCAAGCCGAATAAGGATGGCGAAATCAGCTTTTTCGCCGAAGGCCGCGCGGTGCAGATGGCAACCACCGGCTCGAGAAAAGAACCTAGCCTGCGCCTCGCCGTGGGAACCCGCATGGAGAGCAATTGATGTCTATTCTCGTCGACAAGAATACCAAGGTCATCACTCAGGGGATGACCGGCGAAACCGGTACTTTCCACACGCAGCAGGCGCTCGATTACGGGACGCAGATGGTTGGCGGCGTCACGCCCGGCAAAGGCGGCACCACGCATCTCGGCCTGCCCAACTTCAACACCGTGAAGGAAGCGGTGGCGGAAACCGGCGCGACTGCCTCGGTCATCTACGTACCGCCGCCCTTCGCCGCCGACGCGATCTGCGAAGCGATCGACGCAGGCGTTGAGCTGATCGTGACGATCACCGAAGGCATCCCCGTGCTCGACATGGTGCGCGCCAAGGCCGCACTCGAAGGCAGCAACAGCCGGTTGATCGGCCCGAACTGCCCCGGCGTGCTGACGCCGGGCGAATGCAAGATCGGCATCATGCCCGGCTCCATCTTCCAGAAGGGCAGCGTGGGCGTGGTCTCGCGCTCGGGCACGCTGACCTATGAAGCCGTCCACCAGACGACCAATGCGGGCCTCGGCCAGACGACCGCAGTCGGCATCGGCGGCGATCCGGTCAACGGCACCAACTTCATCGACGTGCTCGACCTGTTCCTCGACGATCCGGAAACCGAGAGCATGATCATGATCGGCGAAATCGGCGGCAGTGCCGAAGAAGAAGCCGCTCAGTTCCTTGCCGACCAGAAGGCCAAGGGCCGGTGGAAGCCGACCGTCGGCTTCATCGCTGGCCGCACGGCCCCTCCGGGCCGCCGCATGGGCCACGCGGGCGCGATCGTCTCGGGCGGTCAGGGCGGCGCGGACGACAAGATCGCGGCGATGGAAGCGGCCGGGATCAAGGTAGCCGCTTCGCCCAGCGAACTGGGCACCACGCTCGCCGCACTGCTGAAAGAAAACGCCTGAGTCCCGATGGTGGCCCCGGCAGAGGCCGGGGCCACCAACCTGAGCAGGCGGACCTATCTGCCGGGTAAATGCTTCTATGATGGAAGCGTCCTTTCCCCCCGGAATGCATGAGTAAACTTCGATGGGTAACGAAAACCAGTCTTTCCTGCCGGAGCTCGGCGATCAGGACGGCGCGCAGCCCGGCCCCAGCTGGGCGAATCCGCGCTGGCCGCTGACCGATGCGGGCAGCGAAAGCGACCTGACGCAGGCGCTCGATCCCACCGCGATGAAGGTTGCGGTGAAGGAAGCGGCACAGAAGGCTGGCAAACCCACCGATCAGGCCAGCATCGCGCATGCGGCGGAAAACGCCATCCGCGCGATGCTGCTGATCCGCACGTTCCGCGTGCGCGGACACCTGGCCTCCGATCTCGACCCGCTGGGCCTTTCGAAGCGCGAGCTGCCCGAAGACCTGAAGCTGGAATGGCACTTCCCGCCCGAGGCGATGGACGAAGAGATCTACGTCGACGGCAATCTGGGGCTGGACTGGACCACTCCGCGCGAGCTCTACGACGTGCTCAAGGCCAATTACTGCGGCAAGGTCGGCCTTGAATACATGCACATCTCCGATGTGGAGGAACGCCGTTTCCTGCAGGACCGGATCGAAGGACCCGAAGAGGTCATCCAGTTCACGCAGGAGGGCAAACGCGCCATCCTTTCCGCCGTGATCCGGGGCGAGGAGTTCGAGAATTTCCTCGGCAAGAAATACGTCGGCACCAAGCGTTTCGGCCTCGACGGCGGCGAGGGGATGATCCCCGCGCTGGAAGCCGTCATCAAGTATGGCGGCGCCATGGGCGTGCGCGAAATCATTTACGGCATGGCGCACCGCGGCCGGCTGAACGTGCTCGCCAACGTGATGGCCAAGCCGTATCGGGTGATCTTCCACGAATTTTCCGGCGGCAGCGCCAACCCGGAAGATGTCGGCGGCTCGGGCGATGTGAAATACCACCTCGGCACCAGCACCGACCGCGAATTCGACGGCATCAAGGTTCACATGAGCCTTGTGCCCAACCCCAGCCACCTCGAAGCGGTGGACCCGGTGGTGCTGGGCAAGGCGCGCGCGCAGCAGGCCTTCCGCGACGATCTGAAGAAGCACGAGCAGGTGCTGCCCGTGCTGATCCACGGCGATGCGGCCTTTGCGGGCCAGGGCATCGTGTGGGAAACGCTCAGCTTCTCCGGCATCCCCGGGTACAATACCGGCGGTGTGATCCACTTCATCATCAACAACCAGATCGGCTTCACCACCAGCCCGAAATTCGCCCGCTCCTCGCCCTATCCGAGCGATGTGGCGAAGGGCGTGCAGGCGCCGATCCTGCACGTGAACGGCGACGATCCCGAAGCGGTGACTTTCGCCTGCAAGCTGGCGATCGAATACCGCCAGACCTTCGGCCGCGACATTGTGATCGACATGTGGTGCTATCGCCGCTTCGGCCATAACGAGGGCGACGAGCCCAGCTTCACCCAGCCGCAGATGTACGATGCGATCAAGAAGCATCCGAAGATCAGCGTCATCTATTCCGACCGGCTGCTGAAAGACGGTGTGATCGAAGACGGCTTCGTGGAATCGCAGCGCAACGAATTCACCGAGCACCTGCAGGAGGAATTCGACGCCGGGAAGAACTACAAGGCGAACGAGGCCGACTGGTTCGGCGGGCGCTGGGCAGGCATGAACAAACCGGTCGATCCGGAACACGCACGCCGCAACGTCGAAACCGCGATCCCGAAGAAGCTGTTCGAAAGCCTCGGCCGAACGCTCACCACCGTGCCGGACGAGGTTTCCATCCACCGCACGCTGGGCCGCGTTCTCGATGCCAAACGGGCAATGTTTGAACAGGGCGAAGGCTTCGACTGGGCCACCGCAGAGGCGCTCGCCTTCGGCAGCCTGGTGACCGAAGGGTACGGCGTGCGCCTGTCGGGCCAGGATTCGGGCCGCGGCACGTTCAGCCAGCGGCACGCAGTGTGGCACGATCAGAAGGTGGAAGGGGAAAAGTACATCCCCCTCACCACGCTGCCGCACGGTAAGTTCGAGGTCTACGACAGCCCGCTTTCCGAATATGGCGTGCTGGGCTTCGAATACGGCTTTGCCCTCGCCGATCCCAAGACGCTGGTATTGTGGGAAGCGCAGTTCGGCGACTTCGCCAATGGCGCGCAAATCATCATCGACCAGTTCATTGCCAGCGGCGAGGTCAAGTGGCTGCGCGCCAACGGCCTCGTGATGCTGCTGCCCCATGGCTACGAGGGCCAGGGGCCGGAACACAGCTCCGCCCGGCTCGAACGGTTCCTGCAGCTGTGCGCGAACGACAATATCCAGGTGTGCAACATCACCAGCCCGGCGAACTATTTCCACGTGCTTCGCCGCCAGATGCTGCGTTCCTTCCGCAAGCCGCTGATCATCATGACACCCAAGAGCCTGCTGCGCCATCCGCTGGCCCGAAGCGAGGCAAGCGAGTTCATGGGCGATCATCACTTCATGCGCATCAAGTCCGATCTCAAGCAGATCGACGACAAGAAGGTGAAGCGGCTGGTGCTGTGTTCGGGCAAGGTCGCCTACGACCTGATAGAGAAGCGCGACGAGGAAGAGCTGGACGATGTCTCCATCGTGCGGATCGAGCAGCTTTACCCCTTCCCGGGCGAACCGCTGGCCGTGCGGCTCGAACGCATGATCAATCTCGAAGAGGTCGTCTGGTGCCAGGAAGAACCGCGCAACAACGGCGCGTGGTTCTTCGTGGGCGAGAAGATCGAAGCTGCCCTGGCGGCTGCGGGCAAGGACGGGATACGCCCGACCTATGCCGGCCGCGAAGAGGCTGCCTCCCCCGCCACCGGGCTCGCCAAGCGCCATCAGGCGCAGCAGGAAGCTCTTGTCACGATCGCCCTTGGTCTCGCCGATGGTGGCGAGGCGAAGCGCGCGCTCAAGAAAAAAGAAATCGCCGAAAAGAAGGTCTGACGCATCATGGCTACCGAAATTACGGTCCCCCAACTCGGTGAATCGGTCACCGAAGGCACGATCGCCGAATGGCTCAAGCAACCCGGCGATGCCGTGGCTGTGGACGAGCCCATTGCAAGCCTGGAAACGGACAAGGTCGCGGTCGACGTGCCCTCCCCCGTTGCCGGGGTGATCGAGGAACTGCGCGCCGAGGTGGGCGACAATGTCGAAGTCGGCGCGGTGATCGCAACCGTGGCGGAAGGCGCGACCGGTGCCGCCAAGGGTGACGAGGCGAACCGCGATCAGGGGCCCGGCAAGTCCGGGGGCAGCAAGCCCGCATCGGATGCCGCCAAGGCCAAGGACGCCGACACCGGACAGGCCGCATACGGCAATCACGACGAAGGCGGAAGCGAGGGCAGCCAGACGCTTTCACCCGCCGTGCGCCGTGCGGTGCTGGAATACGGCGTCGACCCGAGCAGCATCAAGGGCACCGGCAAGGACGGCCGCCTGACCAAGGAAGACGTGATCGCGGCGGCGAAGAACAAGGACGAAGGCGGCTCCGCGCCCTCGCCCGCTCCCGCAGCATCCGCGCCCGCCAACGTGTCCTCCGGCGAGCGCCGTGAGGAACGCGTGAAGATGACGCGCATGCGCCAGACCATCGCCAAGCGGTTGAAGGGCGCGCAGGAAGAAGCCGCGCTGCTGACCACCTTCAACGATTGCGATATGAGCGCGGTCATCGAAACGCGCGAAAAGTACAAGGATCTGTTCGCCAAGAAGCACGACATCAAGCTCGGCTTCATGGGCTTTTTCGCCAAGGCCGCTTGCCTTGCACTGAAGGACGTGCCCGCCGCCAACGCCTACATCGAAGGCGACGAGATCGTGTACCACGACTACGTCGATATCTCGGTCGCGGTGTCTGCGCCCAACGGCCTCGTCGTCCCGGTCATCCGCGACGCCGACAAGAAGGGCTTCGCGCAGATCGAGAAGGACATCGCGGACTTCGGCGCACGCGCCAAGGACGGCACGCTGACGATGGACGACATGAAGGGCGGCACCTTCACCATCTCCAACGGTGGCGTGTTCGGTTCGCTGATGAGCACCCCGATCATCAACCCGCCGCAGAGCGCGGTGCTGGGCCTCCACCGGATCGAGGATCGCCCCGTGGCGGTGAACGGCGAAGTCGTGATCAAGCCGATGATGTATATCGCGCTGAGCTACGACCACCGCCTGATCGACGGGCGCGAGGCGGTGACCGCACTCAAGATCATGAAGGAAGCGATCGAAGATCCGACCCGGATGCTGATCGATTTGTAATATGAGAATTGCGCTCCTGCGAAAGCAGGAGCCCAGGGTGGAGACGAACGACGAAACCGGGATGGGTCTACATCTTGGCAAGCGCGCGCAACGGAACCACCTACACAGGTGTTACCAACGATCTTGCGCACAGGATGCACCAGCACCTTTCCGGGGCGGTCGCCGGTTTTGCGAAGAACCATGATTGCCGTGCGCTCGTCTGGTTTGAGCGACACGACGATATTCAGGATGCGCGACTGCGCGAATGGCGGATAAAGAAGTGGAAACGGGCTTGGAAGCTTGAACTGATTGAGAAGGACAACCCCCGATGGAAAGACCTTACCGATCAGATTCACCAATGACGCCCTAGGCTCCTGCTTTCGCAGGAGCGCCGGAGTACGAAGGTAGAGATATGGCTGACCACGAATACGATTACGACGTCCTTGTCATCGGCGCAGGCCCCGGCGGCTATGTCGCCGCGATCCGTGCGGCGCAGCTGGGTCTGAAAACCGCGTGTGCCGAAGGGCGCGAGACGCTGGGCGGCACCTGCCTCAATGTCGGCTGCATCCCCTCCAAGGCGATGCTGCACGCATCCGAGTATTTCGACGCGGCCAAGAACGGCGCGATGAAGGAACTGGGCATCGATGTGGAGCCCAAGCTCAACCTCGACCAGATGCACGCGCAGCGCCGCGACGCGGTGAAGGGCCTGACCGGCGGAATCGAATTCCTGTTCAAGAAGAACAAGGTCGACTGGAAGAAAGGCTACGCCACCTTCCAGGATGCGCACACGGTCAAGGTCGGCGATGAGATGGTCACGGCCAAGGACATCGTGATCGCGACCGGATCCTCGGTCACTCCGCTGCCGGGTGTCGAGATCGATAACGACAAGCACATCGTGGTCGACAGCACCGGCGCGCTCGAACTGCCCAAGGTGCCCAAGAAGATGGTCGTCATCGGCGGCGGCGTGATCGGGCTGGAGCTTGGCTCGGTCTGGCGGCGGCTGGGTGCCGAAGTCACCTGCGTCGAATTCCTCGACGAGATCCTGCCCGGCATGGACGGCGACATCCGCAAGGAAGCGCGCAAGATATTCAAGAAGCAGGGCATCGAGTTCAAGCTCGGCACCAAGGTCACTGGCGTCACCGTCAAGGGCAAGACCGCCACGCTGACGCTCGAACCCGCTGCGGGTGGCGACGCAGAGACAATGGAAGCCGATTGCGTGCTCGTCTCCATCGGTCGCAAGCCGAACACCGACGGGCTCGGCCTCGATGCCATCGGGCTGGAAACCAACAAGCGCGGCCAGATCGAGACCGATCACGACTTCCGCACCAAGGTGGATGGCGTGTGGGCCATCGGCGATTGCGTGCCCGGCCCCATGCTCGCCCACAAGGCCGAGGATGAAGGCATTGCGGTGGCGGAGAACATCGCCGGGCAGACCGGCATCGTGAACCACGCAATCATCCCCAGCGTCGTCTACACCTGGCCCGAAATCGCGGGCGTTGGCCTGACGACCGAGGAAGCCATCGAGAAGATGGGCGGCGACAAGAAGGCGGTGAAGGTCGGCAAGTTCCCCATGCTGGGCAACAGCCGCGCGAAGACCAATCACGAGCCCGACGGCTTCGTGAAGGTGATCGCCGAGGCCGAAAGCGACAAGGTGCTGGGCGTGTGGGCGATTGCCGTGCCCGCCGGCACGATGATCGCCGAAGCGGCGCTGGGCATGGAATTCGGCGCGACCTCCGAAGACATCGCATATACCTGCCACGCCCACCCGACGCATTCCGAAGCGATGAAGGAAGCGGCGATGGCGGTTCAGGGCAAGCCGATCCACGTCTGACCCTTGCGGGCATGGCCCTGTGGTGTATTACATGACTAATGCACCACAGGGAGAGATCGATGTTCCGTTATAGCCTGGCAGCTTTTGCCATCGCCTTTGCCGCGCCCGCCATCGGGCAGGATGCAGAGGCGATGGATACTTACGTCGCCTCCAAAACCGACGACGGCACCTTCATGGGCGCCGTGCTGGTGGCCGAAGGTGACGATATCCTGCTCGACAAGGGCTATGGCATGGCCAGCCTCGAATGGGGCATCCCCAATGGGGGTGACGTCAAATATCGCATCGGTTCAGTCACCAAGCAGTTCACCGCTGCGGCGATCATGCTGCTGGAAGACCAGGGCAAGCTGACGCTCGACGCGCCGATTGCGACCTATCTGGAGGATGCACCTGCCAGCTGGCAGACGATCACCGTCCAGAACCTGCTCAACCACACATCCGGCATCCCGAATTTCACGGCGGAGGAGGATTTTCTTCGCTTCAAGATGCTGCCGACCACGCGAGACGGCATCATCGAGACGTTCCGCGATGCGCCGCTCGATTTCACGCCGGGGAGCGAATATTCCTATTCGAACTCGGGCTACATCCTGCTGTCTGCGATTATCGAGAACGTCAGCGGCCAGACCTATGCCGATTTCGTGCAGGCCAACATCTTTGATCCGCTGGGCATGAGCGGTAGCGGGGTGGCGGACAACACCGCGATCATCGCGCGCCAGGCATCGGGCTACACGCCTGGCGAGGATGGCATCGGCCGCGCCGAATACTCCAATCTCGACATTCCGCAGGGCGCGGGCGCGATCTATTCCACGCCCCGCGACATGCTGAAATGGCAGCGCGGGCTGTATGGCGGGAAGCTGCTTTCACCCGCATCGCTGCAGACCTTGGTCACGCCCGCGCTGGATGGCTACGCGCTGGGCGTCATGGTGCGCAAAAATGATACCGGGACGGTCTATTTCCACAGCGGCGGGATCGAAGGGTTCAACAGCTGGCTGGCCTACGATCCGGACCGCGAGATCTCGGTCGTCGTGCTCGGCAACCTCAACGGGCGCACGCCTTCCGAAATCGGCAGCGCCTTGATGGATGTGGCGCAGGGCGGCGAATTGCCGGTGGCAGTCGACCGTCAGGTGGCAGAGACCGATCCCGCAACCCTCGCCCAGTACGAGGGGAACTATGTCATCGCCCCAAGCTTCGCGATCCGCATGTTCGTGGAAAATGGCAAGCTGATGGCGCAGGCCACCGGGCAATCCGCCGCGCAGCTTTACGCGCAGGAGGGAGAGGAAGATTTCTTCTTCCTCAAGGTCGTCGATGCGCAGGTGCGCTTCAACCGCGACGATTCAGGCGACGTGACCTCGCTGACGCTCTATCAGGGCGGGCAGGAGATCCCCGGCATGAAGGAATAGGATGACGCGCGCGGCGGCCATGGCAGCTCTGGGGGGGCCGACACTGGCCGGCCTCGCCTACTTGGCGCTGTTCGGCGCGCCGACGCATTATTTGGCGATCAATGCCGCGGCGCTGGCTTTGGCAGCGGCGATCCTGTTCATCGGCCTGCCCCAGCCTGGCAGCCGCGCCCGCTTGGTGGCGGGCGCCATACTGCTCGCGCTGTTCGTGGCCCCGCTGGTGACCGGCCCCACGATCGCCGGGCCGTTTACCGATGGCGTCAACCGCTGGCTGCCGCTCGGCCCCTTCATGCTCAACGCCGGGATGCTGGCCATCCCTCCGCTGGTGGTGCTTGCCGCGCATGACGATCACGCAGGCCCGCCCGCGCTGCTCGCGGCCCTGCTGATCGCGCTGGTGCAGCCCGACTTCGCCAGCGCGCTTGCGCTTACCGGCGGGGCCGTGGGCATCTATCAGGTGCGCGGGCACTGGAGCGCGGGCCTGGTCGTGATCGCGGGTTTCTTCATCGCCATCTCCGCCGCGCTGCGCGGGGAATTGCCGCCCGAAGCCTTTGTGGAGCGCATCCTGCTGGATGCCTTCGGCCAGAGCATCGCGATGGGTCTGCTGCTCGCCCTCTCGCTGGCGGGGGCCACGCTGGCGATGCTGTTCGGCACCGGCCTGCCGCGCATCGCGCGCTATCCGATCGGAATGACGCTGTTCGGCTTCCTGCTCGCATCGATGATCTCGACCTACCCTACCCCGCTCGCAGGCTATGGTGCGGCCGCCATTATCGGCTTTGCGCTGGCCCACGCCCTTGCCTTTGCGCTGCCCGATGCGCCACAATCGCCGGCATGAGCATTCCCCCCTTCCATCTCGCCTTTCCGGTCCACGATCTCGATTCGGCGCGCAATTTCTATGGCGCGCTGCTCGGCTGCCGGGAGGGACGATCCGACAGGGACTGGATCGATTTCGATTTCTTCGGTCACCAGATCGTCGCCCATGTCGCCCCGGCCAGCGTCGCGGCGCGCGCGGCGGGCGAGGATCGCAACGCGGTGGATGGCGACGCGGTGCCTGTGCCCCATTTCGGCGTCGTCCTATCGATGGAGACCTGGCAGGCGCTGGCCGACCGGCTGAGCGCGGCGGGTCTGCAGTTCATCATCGAACCCACGATCCGCTTTCGCGACCGGCCCGGCGAACAGGCGACGATGTTCTTCCGCGATCCCAGCGGCAATGCGATCGAGATCAAGGCGATGGCCGATCCGGAAAACCTCTTTGCCCGCAATTGAGGGCCGCGCGCGATTGAACGGCTGATCGATCGTCGCTAGCTGCGGGCAATGCCCGTAGCCGAAGCCGCCATCATCCTGACCCCCGTGCTCGACTGGCTCGACCTGATCGGGGTCGCCGTGTTTGCGCTGTCCGGTGCGCTGATCGCCGCGCGCGAGCGGCAGACATTCGTGACGATGAGCTTTTTCGCGCTGGTCACCGGCGTTGGCGGCGGGACGGTGCGCGACCTGCTGATCGATGCACCCGTCTTCTGGGTAAAGCACCCCTGGTACGCTGCCGTCTGCATGGTCATGGCGCTGATCGTCTGGAACACCCCTACCCGCTGGTGGCAGGGCAAGCTGTTCGACTACGCCGATGGCATCGGGCTGGCGGCATATTCCGTCCTCGGCGCGGCAAAGGCGATGAGTTACGGCCTGCCACCGGTCTCCGCCATGATCATGGGGATCATCACCGGGACGGTAGGCGGCACGATCCGCGATGTGATCGCAGGCCGCCCGTCGATCCTGATGCGGCCCGAACTCTATGTAACCGCAGCGGCGCTTTCGGCAGGGCTGTGCAGCTTTGGCATGTGGCTGTTCGAGCCGACCGGCCTGACCGACTGGCTCGTCTGGGCCGTCGCCGCGCTGGCCGGGTTGGTCCTGCGCAGCGCGGCGATCCGCTTCAACCTGGGCCTGCCGGCGTTCCACGAGCGCGAAATGGCCAGCGACCGGGAAACGGAAATCGGGGCGGAAGCAGTGGCCGAGGCGACGGCGCCGGAAAGCGACGGGCTCTTTTTCGAAGACGAAGCGACCGCCAACGAAGAAGGCTCACAGACCTGAGGTCCGAGAGCCTTCGATTATTCCGGTCGGGCCAGGCGGCGATCAATACGGCGCGGCGTAGCCCTCGTCGCTGGCATAGCCACCGTCCGCTTCCAACTCGCTGTAATCCTCACCGGGTACCGGGCCGCCGGGATAGGCAGGCTGAGCCGTCCCCTGCGGCGCGGCATAAGCTGGTGCGGAATAGGTTTCTGCCCGCGCGCGTGCATAGAGATCGTCCGTATATTGCGGATCGCCATAGACCTCGTTGCCCGCCTGGTAGCTGACGCCGCCCCGGCCGTAATCGATGTCGAGCACGCGGCCCGCGCCGGAGACCTGGCAGGCGAAGGCATCGCCGCTGTAAAGCGTACCGCTGACCGAATAGCCACGCGTCGTGCGCCCGACATTGTCGACCGATCCGATCCGCTGGTCACGCTCCACCTGCTGGACACAGGCGTCGACAGCGCGATCGAATTCGGAGCTCGCCACATCGTCCATCTCGTAGCCGCGATCGCGATCCTTGTTGCTGGTGGCGGACAGCACGGCGAAGATGCCGCCAATGATCAGCGCACCGGCAACGACATCGCCCGCATCGATCCGATCATTATGGTGCCGGCGATAGCGGTAGCGGCGATACTGGTTCGCCTCGTCCGCGCCATCGTTCACCACGGTCTTCACGACAAAACCGGTCTGCATCGCAGGCTGCGTGACTTGCGGCAGCTCTGCGGCCTGGGCCGGCGCAGTCACCAGCGCGGCGGCCGCGCAGGCGAGCGAGAATCTGGAGATATGGCGCATACTACACAGTCTTTCCCAAACTAAAGGAGAGCGCATGGCCCCCACGCGACCGAACAGGAAAATAGGCGGCCCGCCCTGTCGAAGGGCTGAACCGCCTACCCCTGTCACTCTTCCGGTTTCCCGTCAGAGCGTGACGAATGATTGCGTTCAGAAGCGGCGCATTCCGCGGATGCCGCGATAATCCATGTCGACCACCCGGCCGTTACGGATGTTGCAGCTGAAGCGGCCCTGATCGCCGCGACGATTGTTGTAACCCCGGCGATCGTAGCCGCGACGGTTGTCGCGATAGCCACGTTGGCCATCGACCGCGATCCGGCCGGAAATGTTCCAGCCACGGCGCGTGTCGCGAACGCGGTTGATATCGACCACCTGCGCACGGCGATAGCCGGAGCGGCGCGCATCGTTCTGTGCGGCACGGACGCAGCGATCGACCGCGAGGCGCGGGTTGCCGTTCGAGCGGTAATAATTGTCGCGATAACGGTAGTTCCGGCGGTCATTGTTCGACGCGGATGCGACGGCGGCGATACCGCCGATGATCAGGGCCCCGGCGATAATCTCGCCTGCGCTGATCCCGTCATTGTCGCGGTCCCGATAGCGTTGCGCTTCCGCGGGGGCGGCAGAAGTGAAGGCCATGGCGCCCGCGGCAGCGGTGCACAGGGCGGCCTTGGTGAAGTTTAGCATGGTGGGTCTCCTCACTGTGGTGCCCGAGCGCCATCGCCCGAACACCAACCGTTCTAGAGACCACCCGGTGAGGTGTGACTGAATTGCCGCGAAAGCCATTGTTAATACAAATAGCCACAAACCTGAACGAGGCCGAGAGCCCGGTTTTCCGCGCGTTTGGCAGCTTCAGCGGCCGCCCGTACAGTCTGTGACCCGGCATTTTGTAATCCGATGTACAGACAAATCTGCAGCCTCGGTTCATCCCGCCCCGAGGCGATTCGCGCGGCGGCGAGGCTGGAAAGCCCCGCCGCCAATCATGCTCATTCGCTGAGGTCGAGCCCGGTGAACGCGGCGAGGAATGCGAGGATGTCCGCCGCTTCCTCGATTGCCTTGTCGGTCGGCTTGCCCGATCCGTGGCCGGCGCGCGTCTCGATCCGGATCAGCTGCGGCCGTTCACCCAGGTCTGCCGCCTGCAGCGCGGCGGTATATTTGAAGCTATGGCCCGGCACCACGCGGTCGTCCGTATCGGCGGTGGTCACCAGCAGCGCGGGGTAATCCACACCGTCCCTGACGTTGTGATAGGGCGAATAGGACCGCAGCACGCGCCAGTCGGCTTCCTTGCCGGGGTAGCCATAGTCGTCGACCCAGTAGCGCCCTGCGGTGAACTGGTCGAAACGCAGCATGTCCATCACACCCACGGCGGCATTGCCCGCCGCAAACAGGTCAGGCCGCTGGTTGGTGACCGCGCCGACCAGCAGGCCGCCATTGGAGCCACCCTGAATGGCGAGACCGTTGTCGGGCGTGATGCCCTGATCGATCAGGTACTCACCCGCCGCGATGAAATCATCGAACACGTTCTGCTTGTTGTTCAGCCGCCCGCCATCGTGCCACGCCTTGCCATATTCGCCGCCGCCGCGGATGTTGGCCACCGCATAGGCCCCGCCAGCCTCGATCCACGCGAGGCGCGAGGGGCTGAAGCCCGGCGTCAGGCTGATGTTGAACCCGCCATAGCCGTAGAGCAGCGTCGGCACCGCTTCGCCGCTTTCGGCCACAGCCTTGCTGCGGACCAGGAACATCGGCACGCGGGTTCCATCCTTCGAGGTGTAGAACTTCTGCTCAACCACGAAGTCGTCGGGGTTGAAGGCAACCTCGGGCTGCGCCCAGACAGTGCTCTTCCCGCTTGCAACATCATAGCGATAGACGGTCGTGGGGCGGTTGTAGCTGGAGAAGGTGTAGAAGGTTTCGGTTTCATCCGGATCGCCGCCAAAGCCACCCGCGCTGCCGATGCCCGGCAGTGCGACCTCGCCCTGCGGCGTCCCGTCCAGCCCGAATACCCCGATCTTGCTCTTCGCATCGACCAGGTAGCTCGCGATCAGCTTGCCGCCGACCAGCGACACCCCGCCAAGGGTCTGCTCGCTTTCGGGGATCACGGTCTGCCACACCGGTTCGCTGGCCGAGATATCCGTTGTGACCACTTGCATCAGCGGCGCATCATCGTTGGTAACGAAGAAGAACTCGCTGCCAAGATTGCCGACGTAGGAATAATTGTTCTCGAAACCGGGGACCAGTGTCATCGGCTCGGCACCCGGATTCGCGCGGTCGATCAGCGTCACTTCGTAGCGATCATCCGTACCGCTGGAGCTGGTCACGATCAGCCAGCGGCCGTCATCGCTCACCTGCGCGGTGTGGTTGAGCTCGGGCTGGTCGGGCGTTGCATAGATCAGGGTGTCCGCCGACTGCTCGGTACCCAGCTTGTGGTAATAGACCTGCTGATCGGTGTTCAGCGCCTGGAAGGTCTCGCCCTCGCCGGTCGCGGGGAAACGGCTGTAGTAGAAACCGCTCCCGTCCTTCGCCCAGTCGAGGTTGGAGAACTTCACCCACTCGACCGTATCGGGCAGCACTTCGCCGGTGGCGACATCCATCACCTTCACCGTGCGCCAGTCGCTGCCGCCATCCTGAATCGCGTAGAGCAGCTTCGAACCGTCGCCAGTGATTGCGTAGTCGGCCAGCGCAGTCGCACCGTCGTCCGCCCATTCATTGGGGTCGATCAGCACCCGCGCCTCGCCATCCAGGCCATCGCGCACGTAGAGCACGCTCTGGTTCTGCAGGCCGTTGTTGCGGGTGTAGAAATAGTGGCCGCCCTTTTCCGTCGGCAGACCGAAGCGTTCGTAATCGGTCAGCTGGGTGATCCGCTGCTTCAGCGCCTCGCGCCCCGGCAGCTGGGCGAGGAACGCGTCGGTGACTTCGTTCTGTGCAGTCACCCACTCCGCGACCTCTTCATCCACGCGCACATCGTTTTCCAGCCAGCGATAGGGATCGGCAACCTGTTCGCCGAACTGGCTTTCCACCACATCGCCTGCGCGGGTTTCCGGGTAGTCGGGCGCGGTCAGGTCCTGCGCCTGCGCGGCTGCGGGCAACACGCTCGCCACGAGTACGGTTGCGGCGCCGGTAAGAAGGCTGTTGCGAAGCATTGGGGGTCCTCTCGTCCATTTAAATCTGTCGGGTAGTATCTAGGGGCTGGCGGTCGCGGTGCAACTCACCGCGCGGCGCGCGCAGCACGAAGCAGACGCGCGGTCATCCACCACGCGGGCGCGCCGGTCAGTCCGCTCCGACGGCGCTGCGTCCCTCACCCGGAATAAACCCGTCGAGGACGTAAACCACCCCATTGGCCGCCGATCGCGATACGCCGGTAAGGTGCGGCGCATCGTCCCCCTCGCCGACGACGATCCGCCCATCGACCTCGCGCACGATCATCGGCTCGTCGGCAACACTCGTCAGCTCGAAGGTCCCGCCGTTGACCTCAAGCTCGCCGTCCAGGTCTTCCGGGGCGATCACCCCTGTGGCGATATGCGTGCGCAGAATTGCGATCACGCCGGATCGACCATCCGCCGATTCGAGGCGGTCCAGTTCCTCCTTCGGCAGCCTTGCGAAGGCGGCGTTATCCGGCAGGAAAATCGTGTAGGAGCCCGCTCCGTTGAACGGGTCTTCCAGCCCGGCATTGCTGATGATCCCATTCGCCGTGGAAAGCTCGGGTATCTCACCGATCGTCACCGCAAGGCTGTTATCGCCCTCGGTCGTGCTGACCCGCTCGGCATCGTTGCGCGAGTCTGCACCCCCGCACCCGGCGAGCAACAGGCAAAGCGTGGCAAGCGCGGGCGCAATCGTGATTTTCATAGTCGTCCTCATGTCAAACGATCGATCATGGCCGAGGGATACGGGGCGGCGGATCGATTTCATACCCATGGCCGTGCCGACAAGGCTTGCGCGCGTCCACCTTTACCGGGTCCGAACATGGCAGGAAATCGGCCGCCCGCGCGAATTGCCACGTTTCCCGCGTGCTTCGCCTGAACAGGAGGAGCACCCAGCCCGCGCATTCCAGACCGGCGCGGTCCGTCGCCGCCGCGTAATCCGCCGGGCTCAAAACGACGAAGGGCCGGAGGATTGCTCCCCCGGCCCCTAAGGTCGTTCCGTTTCGGCGTACCGCTTACGCGTCGTCGAATTCTTCCTCGTCGCTCATCACCGGGCCGGAATCCTGGCCCTTGGCGTCTTCGTCGCGGTCGACGAATTCGATGATCGCGAGCTGCGCGCTGTCGCTGGCGCGGTAGCCTGCCTTGATGATGCGGGTGTAGCCGCCATCGCGATCCGCATAACGCTCACCCAGAACATCGAACAGCTTCTTCAGCTGGGTCTCGTCCTGCAGGCGGCTCATCGCGAGGCGGCGGTTGGAAAGCCCGCCACGCTTCGACAGCGTGATCAGCTTTTCGACGTAAGGACGAAGTTCCTTCGCCTTGGGCAGCGTGGTGAGGATCTGCTCGTGCTTGATCAGCGCGGCCGACATGTTGCGGAACATGGCGGTGCGGTGGCCCGACTTGCGGCTCAGCTTACGCTGCGAAATTCCGTGACGCATATTTCAATCCTTCGTTCGTAAGGGGGCCGTACGAGGTACCCCGGTACTGGCGGCGCTTCAGGGTGCGCCGCCGTAACCCGATTAGCCCAGCAGCTCCTGTTCGAGCTTCTTGGCCATTTCCTCGATGTTTTCCGGCGGCCAGCCAGGGATGTCCATCCCGAGGCGCAGGCCCATGCTGGAAAGCACTTCCTTGATCTCGTTGAGCGACTTGCGGCCGAAATTCGGCGTGCGCAGCATCTCGGCTTCGGTCTTCTGGACCAGATCGCCGATATAGATGATGTTGTCGTTCTTGAGGCAGTTCGCCGAACGCACCGACAGTTCCAGTTCGTCGACCTTCTTGAGAAGGTAGCGGTTGAGCTGGTTGGCGTCCGATTCCTGCGGTTCGGCAGCCATGCCGATCATCGGGCTGGAAGGCTGCGGGATGCCGTCCTCGAAGTGGACGAACAGCGTCAGCTGGTCCTGAAGGATGCGCGCGGCATAGGCCACGGCATCTTCCGGCGTAACCGTACCATCGGTTTCGATGGTCAGGTTGAGCTTGTCGTAGTCCAGTTCCTGGCCAACGCGGGCGTTCTCGACCTTGTAGCACACCTGCTTGATCGGCGAGTAGAGCGAGTCGACCGGGATCAGACCGATCGGCGCATCGGCGGGGCGGTTCTGGACGGCGGGAACATAGCCTTTGCCGACGTCGGCAGTCAGCTCCATGTTGAGCGTCGCGCCTTCGTCCAGCTGGCAGATCACGAGATCCTTGTTGAGGATTTCGATGTCGCCCGAAACGGCAATGTCGCCCGCTTTCACCGCGCCGGGGCCGGTGGCGGACAGCTGCAGGCGCTTGGGGCCTTCGCCTTCCATCTTGATCGCGATCTGCTTCACGTTCAGCACGATGTCGGTCACGTCTTCGCGCACGCCAGCAAGGCTGGAGAATTCGTGGAGCACGTTCTCGATCTTGATCGAGGTGATCGCGGCACCCTGGAGCGAAGAGAGCAGCACACGGCGCAGAGCGTTGCCCAGCGTCAGGCCAAAACCACGTTCGAGCGGCTCGGCCACGAAAGTGGCCTTGCGCTTCTTGTCGCTGCCGGTGTCTTTCAGTTCGAGCGAGGTGGGCTTCTTAAGTTCCTGCCAGTTCTTGGTGTTGACGGCCATGGATGTCCCCTAGGAATTCGAGATCGGCTGGGGCCGGTGCACTTGTCGAAAAGCGCGTCCGGCCCGGAATTGTTCGGCGGCGGGCGTATTCCCTCCGCCGGGCAGGATCAGACGCGGCGCCGCTTGGACGGGCGAACCCCGTTGTGCGGGATCGGAGTCACGTCGCGGATGCTGGTGATGGTGAAACCCACCGCCTGCAGCGCGCGCAGTGCGCTTTCGCGGCCCGAACCCGGGCCCTTCACTTCGACTTCCAGCGTACGCACGCCGTGTTCGGCGGCTTTCTTGCCGGCGTCGTCTGCGGCGACCTGCGCAGCATAGGGAGTCGACTTGCGGCTGCCCTTGAAGCCCATCATCCCGGCGCTGGACCAGCTGATCGCATTGCCCTGCGCATCGGTGATGGTGATCATGGTGTTGTTGAAGCTGGCGTTCACGTGCGCGACGCCGCTGGAGATGTTTTTCCGCTCACGGCGCCGGATGCGGCCTGGTTCGCGTGCCATTATGTGTTCCCCTTAAGGAATAAAGACTGAAGAGACGAAGAAAACGCTTGATGCGCGCTTACTTCTTCTTGCCTGCGATGGGCTTCGCCTTACCCTTGCGGGTACGCGCATTGGTGTGCGTGCGCTGGCCGCGAACGGGCAGACCGGCACGGTGGCGGAGGCCGCGATACGAACGCAGGTCCATCAGACGCTTGATGTTCATTGCAGTCTGACGACGCAGGTCGCCTTCCACCGTATGCTCTTCGTCGATCGTTTCACGGATGCGCAGGATTTCCTCGTCGGTGAGATCCTGCACGCGGACCTTGTGATCGATGCCGAGCTTGTCGGCGATCTCGACCGCAGTGGTGCGACCGATTCCGTGAATATAGGTGAGCGCGATGATCACGCGCTTGTTGGTGGGGATATTTACCCCGGCAATACGAGCCACTTACTTCTCCATGCTCCACAGGAACGTGCCGCCCCACATGGGGGAGGCGCCCCTATCTCATCGCTGTTTCATCGAACCACTGCGCAGACGCCGCTCTTGACGGACAAAAACCGGCGGGCGATGAAACCGGGCCGGTAATGCGTCGAAATTGCAAATGTGCATTGGATCGGACGAACGGCGCACATAAGCGCACAGGGGCGCAGCGTCAACAGCTGCACGCTAATATTAACGCGAACCCTGCAAAGGGCCGCGCGCTCGCTTCCAACCTATGCAAAACTACCGCGTGCAAGCGCCCGTGTCAAAGCGGCAGTCGCGAGTTTGCCCCCATCTGCCGTGCGTGCGGGTCATTACCGAAGGCCGAATGCACCTGCCGGATCATGCACGCGCGAATCGCCAGACCCCGGATCAGCGCCCCTTGCCCAGCCCGGTTGCAGGGGTTTCGCCCCGTTTTGCGCCGTCTTCCGATTCGGCGCCCAACCCTTCGCCGAATGCGCCGTCGAACGCGCTTTTCGATTCGTCCTCTGGGGGAATGACGCCGCCCATCGCCTCGGCAAGGCCAAGCGCCTGCTGGCCGATGACACCGTCTACCGCCTTGGCAATCTGCGGGACTTCGAACCGCATGGTGCCGCCGACGACATATTCCCAAACGATCCGCGTGCCCGCGGCCTCGCCGTCGTCATCCTCGATTTCCTGCAGGGTGATGGTCAGCACGCCATCCACCGGCTCGCTTTGCAATGGCCCCAGCGCACCGCGCATCCGCAGCACCTTGCGCGGCAGGGACTGCACCACCGTCATGTGCTGGACGCTCCCTTCGAGGCCGAAGGTGCTGGCCCCGTCCTCGGCCGGAATCGTTTCGCAAAAGCACCCACCCGCCTGCGGGGTGAGAGTCATGTTCGACGCATCGGCAGACCAGGTGTGCGCGTCGTTCCACCAGTCACCGGGCGAAATCAGCGCCAGCCATACGTCCTTGGGCGCGGCCTTCACATCGAGCGCGTGGCGCGTGACGAAATGTGTGTCGGACTCTTCGGTCACCTCGGCCTGCGCGGGTGCTGCGGGCAGGACGGCCACACACAACACGGTAGCGAGGGGCGCGATCGCAAGGCGGCGAAGCCGGCGGGTCATTGGGAGGCTGCTCGTCATGTCCTCGCTATTCCACGAGAACGCGCCGAAGGGAACCGCGAAGCGCGATTCGTCAGGCGTCGAGCAGGGCGTCGATACTATCGGCAACATCGCCGATCGACGCCATGCCATCGACCCGCGATACCAGGCCCTGCTCTTCGTAATAGGGCAGGATCGGTGCGGTTTCCGAACGATAGACCTGCATCCGGTGGCGCACGGTTTCCTCGTTATCGTCGGGCCGGCGCTTGAATTCGGTCGAACCGCACTTGTCGCACACGCCATCGACCGAGGTCGGCTTGTGGCGATCGTGATAACCTTCGCCGCATTCGGCGCAGGTGAAGCGTCCGGTGATCCGGTCGACCAGAGCTTCCTCATCGACCTGCAGCTCGATCACCCGGTCGAGCTTGCGTCCGTGCTTGGCGAGCAGGCTGTCGAGCTCTTCGGCCTGCGCGCGGGTGCGCGGATAGCCATCGAAGATCGCGCCCGTATCCTTGGGCATGGCAGCCAGTTCAGCATCGATCAGCGCAGAGACGATGTCGTCGGACACCAGCTCGCCGCGATCCATGATCGCCTTGGCCTGCTGGCCCACGGGCGTACCCGCCTTCACCGCCGCACGCAGCATGTCGCCGGTGGAAAGCTGGCGTATGCCGTAGTGGTCGACCAGGCGATGTGCCTGGGTCCCCTTGCCCGCACCCGGGGGTCCAAGAAGAATGATGTTCATGCCCATCCCCTTGCGGCAGCGGCCGCCTAGCGCAACCGGCCCTTGAGTTTGGCCTTCTTGATGAGATCGCCATACTGGTGTGCCAGCAGGTGCGACTGGATCTGACTGATCGTATCGACGGTGACGTTCACCACGATCAGCAGGCTGGTACCGCCCAGGAACAGCGGAATGCCCGTCTGCGCGATCATGTATTCGGGCAGCACGCAGACCAGCGTCAGGTAGGCGGCACCGACCACGGTGATGCGCGTCAGCACGTAATCGAGATACTCTGCGGTCCGCTTGCCCGGGCGGATGCCGGGAATGAACCCGCCGTTCTTCTTCAGGTTGTCCGCCGTCTCTTCCGGATTGAACACGACCGCGGTGTAGAAGAAGCAGAAGAACACGATCAGCACCGCATACAGCGCCATGTACAACGGCTGGCCGTGGCGCAGGTAGAAGTTGAGCGTGTTGATCACCTGCCCGGTCGTGCCGTTCGGATCGACCGAATTGCCAGCGAACTGGCTGATCGTAAGCGGCAGTAGCAGCAGCGAGCTCGCGAAGATCGGCGGGATCACGCCCGCGGTGTTGATCTTGAGCGGCAGGTGGCTGCGATCCGCCTGCATCATGCCGCGCTGCGTCGCGCGCTTGGGATACTGGATCAGCAGGCGGCGCTGTGCCCGCTCCATGAAGCTGATGAACAGGATCAGGCCCACGATCATCACGATGAAGCCGATGATCACACCCGCGCTGATTGCGCCGGTACGGCCACCTTCGAACATGTTGCTCGCAAAGCTCGGGAACTGGGCGACGATGCCCGCCATGATGATCAGCGACACGCCGTTGCCGATGCCGCGTGCGGTGATCTGCTCACCGATCCACAGCAGCAGCATGGTGCCGCCAACAAGGCTGATCACCGCGCCAATGCGGAACATGATGCCGGGGTCGACCACGGCCTGCAGGCCGCTCTGCGCGCCGTAGCTCTCAAGCCCGGTGGCGAGGAAATAGCCCTGGATCACGCACAGGAAAACCGTGCCGTAGCGGGTGTACTGGTTGAGCTTCTGCCGTCCGGTGGCGCCTTCTTTCTTCAGCGCCATCAGCGTGGGATGCAGGGCCGAGGCCATCTGCACCACGATCGAGGCGGTGATGTAGGGCATCACGCCGAGCGCGATCAGGCTCATGCGTTCAAGGCTACCGCCCGAGAACGTGTTGAACAGGTCCAGCACACCGCCGCGCGTCTGATCGTACAGATCGCCCAGGATCTGCGGATTGACGCCGGGAAGCGGCACGAAGCTCAGGAAGCGGAAAACGATCAGCGCGACCACCGTGAACCAGATGCGCTGGCGCAGTTCGGTCGCCTTGCTGAAGTTCGCCAGGCTGAGATTGGAGGCGAGATTATCGGCGCGTGATGCCATGGGAAATTCTTAGATCCTGCAAATTCGGCCAGGTCACCCCCGGCTGCCGCAGTGACAGATAGGTGTCATGGGCGCGGTTGTCGAACCCCCCGCGCCCATTAACCGGGATCAGGCCTTCGCAGCCTTTTCCTTGTTCGCCTTCGTACGAGCAGCTTTCTTCTCGTGCTCGGGCTGTGCGGCGGCGATCACTTCGACCTTGCCGCCGGCCTTTTCGACCGCTTCGATGGCGCCCTTGCTGGCGCCTGCGACCTTGAAGGTCACCTTGGAGGTCAGTTCACCCTTGCCGAGCAGGCGCACGCCGTCCTTGCCGCCACGGGCAAGCCCGGCAGCCTTGAGCGCGTCGTGATCGATGTCTTTCTTGGCGTCGATCTTCTTGGCGTCGATGAACTTCTGGACCATGCCCAGGTTCACTTCGGCAAAGTCCTTGCCGAACGGATTGTTGAAGCCGCGCTTCGGGATCCGCATGTGCAACGGCATCTGGCCGCCTTCGAAGCCCTTGATGGCCACGCCTTCGCGGCTCTTCTGGCCCTTCTGACCACGGGCGGCAGTCTTGCCCTTGCCCGAGCCGATACCCCGGCCGACGCGCATCCGCGACTTGCGGGCGCCTTCGTTATCTTTGATTTCGTTGAGTTTAAAAGCCATGATGCACTCGCTTTCGCTTTTCTTCGCGCTGATGAAAATGGAAACGGCCCGCTACTATGAGCGGGCCGCCGCCGTCAATTGCCGTGATGAAGGCGTTTAGCCTTCGACCACCTCGACCATGTGCGGCAGCTTGGCAATCGCGCCGCGCACTTCGGGGGTGTCTTCCAGTTCGACCACCCGGTGCATCTTGCCCAGGCCAAGGCCGATCAGGATCTTCTTCTGGCTTTCGGGGCGCCGGATGGGCGAACCGATCTGCTTGAGCTTGATCTTTGCCATGTCAGTTACTCCACGACGGCCGCGGCATCGGCCTCGGCTTCCGCATCGCTCGCACCGCCACGCGACAGCAGGTCGGCAACCTTCTTGCCGCGCCGCTGCGCCACCGACTTGGGCGAGCTTTGATCCTGCAACGCGTCGAACGTGGCACGGATCATGTTGTAGGGATTGGACGTACCGACCGACTTGGTCACGACGTCGGCCACGCCCAGGCTTTCGAACACGGCGCGCATCGGACCACCGGCGATGATGCCGGTACCCGGAGGCGCGGAGCGGACGGTCACCTTGCCGGCACCGAAACGGCCCTTGCCGTCATGGTGCAGCGTGCGGCCTTCCTTCAGCGCAACGCGGATCATGTGCTTGCGCGCAGCGGCCGAGGCCTTGCTGATCGCTTCGGGCACTTCGCGCGCCTTGCCGTGGCCGAAGCCGACGCGGCCCTGGCCATCGCCGACCACCACGAGAGCGGCGAAACCGAAACGCTTACCCCCCTTCACCGTCTTGGAGACGCGGTTGATGTGGACCAGCTTTTCGATGATTCCGTCGTCTTCTTCCTCGCGACGGCCACCGCGGCGGTTGTCGCGATCACGACCACCGCGACCACGGCCACCGCCGCCACGGTTATTGTCGCGGCCACCACGGCCCTGGCGTTCCTGCGGCTTGCCCTCGGCACCCTGTGCGGGGCTCTGGTTGTCCGCGGCTTCGGAAGGCGTGTCGGCGATCGCCGGTTCTTCCTTCTTCACCTCGGGACCGCTTTCGGCCTTGGCGACACCGGAGTCGGCCTGCGCTTTCGCGACCTCAGGGGTCTCGGGAACGCCGGCCGCCTGCTCGGGCGCGTTTTCGGTGTTTTCGTTCTTCTCGTCAGCCATCATCAGAACTCCAGCCCGCCTTCGCGGGCGGCATCGGCCAGCGCCTTGACGCGACCATGAAACAGGAACCCGCCGCGATCGAACACGACCGTGGTGACGCCCGCCTTCTTGGCGGCGTCGGCGATGCTCGAGCCGACCGTCTTGGCGGCATCGATGTTCGCGGTCGAGCCTTTCACGCCCAGCGTCGATGCGCTGGCGAGCGTCTTGCCCGCCGCATCGTCGATGATCTGCGCGTAGATGTGCTTGCCCGTGCGGTGGACCGACAGGCGGGGCTTGCCACCGGCGTGCTTGCGCAGCGCGCTGCGCACGCGTTGGCGGCGCCGTTCAAAGAGAGAAAGCTTTGCCATCTTACTTCTTCTTCCCTTCCTTGCGGAAGATATACTCGCCCTGGTACTTGATGCCCTTGCCCTTGTAAGGTTCGGGCTTGCGCCAGCGGCGAATTTCGGCGGCGAACTGGCCGACGGACTGCTTGTCGATCCCGCTGATGATCACCGTGGTCTGATCGGGCGTTTCCACCTTCAGGCCTTCGGGCACATCCAGGTCGACATCGTGCGAATAGCCGAGCTGAAGCTTGAGCTTCTTGCCCTGCGCCGACGCACGGTAGCCGACACCGCTGATCTGCAGCGTCTTGGTGAAGCCATCGGTGACGCCTTCGACGAGGTTCGACACCATCGTGCGCTGCATACCCCAGTGGCTGCGGGCGGGCTTGGTATCATTGACCGGGTCGATGGCGATTTCGCCGTCTTCCAGCTTGTAGGAGACGAGATCCGACAGCCCCATGGTGAGCGTGCCCTTGGGGCCCTTCACCGACAGAACGCCGTTGTCGATCTTCGCCTCGACCCCGCTGGGGATCGCGACAGGTTTCTTGCCGATGCGGCTCATCAGAACACCTCCGCCAGCACTTCGCCACCGACGTTCTGGCTGCGAGCTTCCGCATCGGAAAGCACGCCGCGCGGCGTCGAGACGATGGTAATGCCAAGGCCGTTGCGCACAGTCGGCAGCTCGCGGCTGGCCGAATAGATGCGGCGTCCCGGCTTGGACACGCGGGCAACATGCTTGATCGCAGGTTCGCCCTCGAAATATTTCAGTTCGATCCGCAGCGCCTTGTGCTTGCCGCTCTCGTCTTCGCTGTAGCCACGGATGTAGCCTTCGCGCTGAAGCACTTCGAGAACGTTTGCACGCAGCTTGGATGCGGGCGAAAGGACGGAATCCTTCTTCGCCTGCTGGCCGTTGCGGATGCGGGTGAGCATATCACCCAGGGGATCGGTCATCGCCATTGTCTAATCCTCACCAGCTCGACTTGGTCAGGCCGGGGATCAGGCCCTTGTTGCCCAGATCCCGCAGCTCGATGCGGTTGATGCCGAACTTGCGGTAGTAGCCGCGCGGGCGGCCGGTGGTGGAACAGCGGTTGCGCACCCGGGTCGGGTTCGCATTGCGCGGAAGTTCTGCCATCTTCAGACGCGCCATAAGCCGTTCGCCTTCGTCGAGCGACTTGTCGTCGGCAATCGCCTTCAGCTTCGCGTACTTATCCGCGTATTGCTTGACGAGCTTCTTGCGACGCTCGTTCTTGTTGATGGAACTCAGTTTCGCCATTGGACTTAAGCTCTCCTCAGCGGCTTACGCCGCTTCCTTCTCTTCGTCGGCCTTTGCTTCGGCCGGGAACGGGAAACCGAACAGGCGCAGCAGTTCGCGCGCTTCTTCGTCGGTCTTCGCGGTGGTGGTCACGATGATATCCATGCCCCGGACCTTCTCGATCTGGTCGTACGAGATTTCGGGGAAGATGATCTGCTCTTTCAGGCCCATGGCGTAGTTGCCACGGCCGTCGAAGCTCTTCGGGTTCAGGCCACGGAAGTCGCGGATGCGCGGCATCGCGATCGTCACAAGACGATCGAGGAATTCGTACATCCGGTCGCGGCGCAGATTGACCTTGCAGCCGATCGGCATGCCGTCGCGCAGCTTGAACTGTGCAATCGACTTCTTGGCCTTGGTGATGACGGGCTTCTGGCCCGCGATCAGCGCCATTTCCTCGGCTGCGGTCTGGACCTTCTTCTTGTCCTGGCTCGCCTCGCCCACACCCATGTTGAGCGTGATCTTCTCGAGCTTGGGGACCTGAAGGCGGTTCGTGTAGCCGAACTTTTCGGTCATGGCCTTGACGATTTCGTTGTCGTACTTGGCCTTCATGCGGGGCGTGTAATCAGCCATCGATGGTCTCCCCCGATTTGACGGCGACGCGCACTTTCTTGCCGTCGCGCTCTTCAATGCGCACGCGGGTGGGCTTGCCGTCCTTGGGATCGGCAACCGCCACCTTGGCGATGTGCATCGGTGCTTCCATGCGATCGATGCCGCCTTGCGGATTGCTCTGCGACGGCTTGCGGTGACGGGCGATCATGTTGACGCCTTCCACCACGACCTTGCCGTCCTTCGGCAGGACCTTGGCGACCGTACCGGTCTTGCCCTTGTCCTTGCCCGAAAGCACGACGACGCTGTCGCCCTTCTTGATCTTTGCCATTCCCATCACAGCACCTCCGGTGCGAGCGAGATGATCTTCATAAAGCCGCGGCCGCGCAGTTCGCGCACCACCGGGCCGAAGATACGGGTGCCGATCGGCTCCTCGCTCTTGTTCACGAGAACCGCGGCGTTCGAATCGAAGCGGATCACGCTGCCATCGGGGCGGCGGACATCCTTCTTGGTGCGCACGATCACCGCACGGTGCACGTCGCCCTTCTTCACTTTCGCGCGCGGCTGGGCTTCCTTCACGGAAACCACGATCACGTCGCCGACGCTCGCGAACCGACGCTTCGAGCCGCCCAGCACCTTGATGCACTGGACGCGCTTGGCGCCGCTGTTGTCCGCGACGTCGAGATTGGACTGCATCTGGATCATCGATCCGGTTCCTTCACTCTAGTCTGGCCGTTTCACAGGCGGGGAAGTCTCATCCCCACTCAGTCCTGCAAAACGACCTGGTTGGCTTGCCAAAACCAGTCTGGCAGTTCCGAAAATACGTCTGCGTCAGCTCGTGCTGGCGTCGGCCGCTTCGACATCCAGGTCGGCTTCCACCGCCTGCACACCGCCCGCGACGACCCGGTCCTTCACGGCCCAGGTCTTGGTCTTCGAGATCGGCCTGGTTTCCTCGATCCGCACGACGTCACCGAGCTCGTACTCGTTCTTTTCGTCATGGGCGTGGTACTTCTTCGAACGACGGATGATCTTCCCGTACAGCGGGTGCTTCACCTTGCGTTCGACCAGCACGGTCACGGTCTTGTCGGTCTTTGTGGAGGTGACCGTTCCGATAAGGATACGCTTGGGCATGGTCTACTCCTCAGGCCTTGCTTTTTGCGGCAGCGGCGCGGGTGCGCTCGTTCTGCAGCGTCTTGATACGCGCGATTGTACGGCGGACTTCCTGCACGCGAGCGGGACGCTCGAGCTGGTTGGTCGCGGCCTGAAAGCGCAGGTTGAAGGCTTCGCGCTTGAGCTCGGTGAGCTCGGCGGTCAGCTGGTCGTCGCTCTTCTGGCGAAGGTCTTCGGTGTTGGTCACTTATTCGCCTTTCAGATGCGACTGGTCGCCGAGCCGTGCGACAACCTTGGTCTTGATTGGCAGCTTCATGGCGGCGCGTTCGAACGCTTCGGCGGCCAGCGGACCGGACACGCCGTCAAGCTCGAACAGGATGCGGCCCGGCTTAACGCGAGCGGCCCAGTATTCGACCGAGCCCTTGCCCTTACCCTGCCGGACTTCGGCGGGCTTCTTCGACACCGGCACATCGGGGAACACGCGGATCCAGAGGCGCCCCTGGCGCTTCATGTGACGCGTGATCGCACGGCGCGCGGCCTCGATCTGGCGGGCGGTGATACGCTCAGGCTCCAGGGCCTTCAGGCCGTAGGACCCGAAGTTCAGTTCGGTACCGCCCTTGGCATTGCCATGGATCCGGCCCTTGAAAGCCTTGCGATACTTGGTTCGTTTGGGTTGCAGCATGGTTCTTTCCTAATCCTGCAATCAGCGCGCCGGGCGCACACCGGAGGTCTGAGCCTCCATCATCAGGCGGTCCTGCGCGGTCGGATCGTGTGCCAGGATCTCACCTTTGAAGATCCAGCACTTGATGCCGATGATCCCGTAGGCGGTCAGCGCCTCGGCTTCGGCATAGTCGACATTGGCGCGCAGCGTGTGGAGCGGAACGCGGCCTTCGCGATACCATTCCACGCGGGCGATTTCGGCACCGCCCAGGCGGCCGCCGCACACGATCTTGATGCCTTCGGCACCCAGACGCAGAGCGGACTGCACGGCGCGCTTCATCGCACGGCGGAAGGCCACACGGCGCACCAGCTGGTCGGCAATGCCCTGCGCGACGAGCTTGGCATCGATTTCCGGCTTGCGGATCTCGACGATGTTCAGCTTCACTTCGCTCGCGGTCATGCGGGCAAGCTTGGTGCGCAGCTTTTCGATGTCTGCGCCCTTCTTGCCGATGATCACACCGGGACGCGCAGCATAGATCGAGATGCGGCACAGCTTGGCCGGACGTTCGATCACCACCTTCGAGATCGCGGCCTGCGGCAGCGATTCGACGATGTACTTGCGGATCTCGATGTCTTCCTTGAGCAGCTTGGCATAGTCGCGCCCTTCGGCGTACCAGCGGCTGTCCCAGGTGCGGTTGATCTGCAGGCGCAGACCGATCGGATTGCTCTTCTGACCCATCTTATGCGTCCTCGGCTTCGCGTACGACGATGCGCAGGCGGCTGAAGGGCTTCAGGATGCGGGTCGACTTACCGCGACCGCGCGTGTGAAACCGCTTCATGGTGATCGACTTGCCCACGCTCGCTTCGGCGACGATCAGCGCGTCGACGTCGAGATCGTGGTTGTTCTCGGCATTGGCGATCGCGGAGGCGAGCACCTTGCTGGCGTCCTTGGCCATCGCCTTCTTCGAAAAGGCGAGGATGTTCATCGCCTCTTCCGCCTTCTTGCCGCGGATCAGCGCGGCAACGAGGTTCAGCTTCTGGGCCGACCCACGGATCGTGGTGCCAACAGCCAGCGCCTCGTTATCGGCGACGCGGCGGGGAGCTTTCTGCTTGCTCATCAGCGCTTGCCTTTCTTGTCGGCGGCGTGACCCGGGAAGGTGCGCGTGGGCGCGAACTCGCCGAGCTTGTGGCCGACCATCTCTTCGGAGACGGATACGGGGATAAACTTGTGGCCGTTGTAGACGTTGAACGTCAGCCCAACGAACTGCGGCAGGATGGTGGAGCGGCGCGACCAGGTCTTGATCGGCGCGGTGCTGGTCTTTTCCTGTGCGTCCTCGGCCTTCTTGAGAAGGCTGAGTTCCACAAACGGACCTTTCCAAACGGAACGTGCCATTGCTGCGATTACCTCTTCTTCTTCGCGTGGCGCGAACGGATGATCATCTTGTCCGTCTGCTTGTTCTTGCGGGTACGGGCACCCTTGGTCGGCTTGCCCCACGGGGTCACCGGATGGCGGCCACCGCTGGTCTTGCCTTCACCACCGCCATGGGGGTGATCGACCGGGTTCTTCGCGACACCGCGCGTCAGCGGACGACGGCCCTTCCAGCGGGTGCGTCCCGCCTTACCGAAGTTCTGGTTCTGGTTGTCCGGGTTCGAAACCGCACCGACCGTACCCATGCAATCGGCGCGCAGGTAACGCTGCTCACCAGAGTTCAGGCGAACGATCACCATGCCGCGGTCGCGACCGACCAGCTGCACGTAGGCACCTGCCGAACGGGCGATCTGCCCACCCTTGCCCGGCTTCATCTCCACATTGTGGATGATGGTGCCGACCGGCATGTTGCCCAGCGGCATCGCATTGCCCGGCTTGGTATCGACACGCTCGCCCGCGATCACCTTGTCGCCAACGGCGAGGCGCTGCGGCGCGATGATGTAGGCCAGCTCTTCGTCGGCATACTTGATCAGCGCAATGAAGGCAGTGCGGTTGGGATCGTACTCGATCCGCTCCACGGTGCCTTCCACGTCCCACTTGCGGCGCTTGAAGTCGATATAGCGATACTTCTGCTTGTGGCCGCCCGCGATACCGCGGCTGGTAACGTGACCCTTGTTGTTACGCCCACCGGTCTTGCGCTTGCCTTCGGTAAGCGCCTTCACCGGCTTGCCCTTGTAGAGCCCGGACTTGTCGACCAGGATCAGGCCGCGACGGGCCGGACTGGTCGGTTTGTAATTCTTGAGTGCCATGGTTCTGTCCTAGCTCCTCAGATGCCGCTCGTGACGTCGATGGAATCGCCGTCCTTGAGGGTCACGATCGCCTTCTTCACGTCGGTGCGCTTGTAGGGCTTGCCCCGCCAACGCTTGGTCTTGCCCTTGGTGACAATGGTGTTCACCGCGGTGACCTTCACGTCGAACAACGCTTCGACCGCTTCGCGGATCTGCGGCTTCGTCGAGTCATTCGCGACCTTGAACACGACCGCATTGTTTTCCGAGGCGAGAGTGCTCTTCTCGGTGATGTGCGGTGCGAGGATCACGTCGTAGTGCCGCGCGTCGATTTCCTGCTTCTTAGCCATTGAAGCGCGCCTCCAGCTTTTCGACCGCGTCCTTGGTGAGGACCAGCGTGTCGTGCTTCAGGATGTCGTAGACGTTGGCGCCCATCGCCGGCATCACGTTGATGCCGGGCAGGTTGCCCGCTGCCAGACGGAAGCTGTCGTTCACGGCGTCACCGTCGATGAACAGCACCTTGCCGTTGTAACCGGCCTTGTCGAACTGGCCCTTGAGCGCCTTGGTCTTGGCGTCCTTCAGCTCCAGGCTGTCAACGATCACCAGGCCGCTCTTGGCCTTGCTCGACAGCGCCATGCGCAGGCCGAGCGAACGGATCTTCTTGTTCAGCGAAGGATTGAAGTCGCGCTTGCGCGCACCGTGCGCCTTACCACCACCGATGAAGATCGGGGCGCCACGATCGCCGTGACGTGCACCGCCCGAACCCTTCTGGCGACCGAACTTCTTGCCGGTGCGGGCCACGTCCGAACGCTCACGCGTCGGGCGGGCGGTCGCACGGCGCTTTTCCAGCTGCCACGTGACGACGCGATGGAGGATGTCGGCGCGGGGCTCGACACCGAACACGGCATCGCTCAGCTCCATGTCGCCGGCCTTGCCGCCGTCGATTTTCTGTACCGCGATCTTCACGATCAGGACTCCTTGCCTTCGGTGCCGTCGGTCTCTGCGCCGGCATCCTGCTGCTGCATCAGCTTTTCCTGCTGCTCGGGCGTCACCTCGGTGTGCACCTCGTGCTCCGCCGCGCTTTCGACCAGGCCGGCATCGGCCTCATCATGGTCGATCTTGTCGGCGTTGCGACGCAGCGCACCGGGGAACGGCGCATCTTCGGGCATCGGGAACTTCACCGCGTCGGCCACCAGCATCCAGCTGTTCTTCGCCCCGGGCACGGAGCCCTTGACGAAGATCAGGCCACGCTCGGAGTCCGTACGGACGATTTCGAGGTTCTGCTGCGTGCGCTGGCGGTCACCCATGTGGCCGGCCATCTTCTTGTTCTTGAAGACGCGACCCGGATCCTGGCGGTTACCGGTCGAACCATGCGAACGGTGCGACAGCGAAACGCCGTGCGTTGCGCGCAGACCGCCGAAGTTCCAACGCTTCATCGCACCGGCAAAACCCTTGCCCTGCGTGTAGCCGGTCACATCGACCTTCTGGCCGGCGACGAAATGTTCGGCGATAATCGTCGCGCCGACGGGAAGGAGACCTTCCTCGTTCTCGACACGGAATTCCGCGACCTTCATCTTCAGGCCAACTTCCGCCTTCGCGAATGCTTCGCGCTGCGGCTTGTTCACGTTCTTCTGCTTTGCCTCACCCGAGCCGACCTGAACGGACCAGTAGCCGTCGCGGTCTGCGGTGCGGGTGCCGGTGACCTGGCAGCCTTCCAGGGCGAGAACGGTCACGGGTACGTGCCGTCCGTCTTCCTGGAACAGGCGGGTCATTCCGACCTTCTTGGCGATTACGCCAGTGCGCATCGTAAAACTCCTAAACAGAGGCACCCCGGCCCATCCGAGGTGCGTGACGGGCCGGTTTCAACCGACCCCAGCCCGAGTTGTGATGCATCGCCCCGTCCGGGCTGATTGCGCGCCTTCGAAGAGGAGCGCGAGACGGGAGACGCAGCCCGGAGCGATGCTCCGGCGGTATCTCTATGTCTTGCCCGGTCTTGCGACCCGGCGGGGCCATAAAGCGCCCCAAACTGCCCCGCCCACTTAACGTCCGGCGGGAGGACGGAAACCGTGTGGCTCAGGCCAGCTTGATTTCGACGTTCACGCCCGCGGCGAGATCGAGCTTCATCAGCGCATCGACCGTCTGGGCGTTGGGCTGCACGATGTCCAGCAGCCGCTTGTAGGTGCGCACCTCGAACTGCTCGCGCGACTTCTTGTCGATGTGCGGGCCGCGGTTCACGGTGAACTTCTCAATGCGCGTCGGCAGAGGAATGGGTCCACGAATAAGCGCGCCGGTACGACGTGCGGTTTCCGCGATCTCACCCGTTGCCTGGTCGAGCACGCGGTGATCGAAGGCCTTGAGGCGAATGCGGATATTCTGTGCGTCCATGTCCTAGTCTACCGATGCGAAAGAGCCAAGGAGAGGCCGGTGCCTCCCCGAAAAATAAAGAACCGCCCCACCAAACCGAAGTTTTCGGTGAGGGGCGGCCCTCGTGAAATCTGACCGGCGGGGAATCGAATCCCCCGCCGGTGCAGGCGCCTATATTAGACGGTGATCTTGCTGACAACCCCCGAACCGACGGTGCGGCCACCTTCGCGGATTGCGAAGCGCAGACCTTCGTCCATCGCGATCGGTGCGATCAGCTTGACCGAGATGGTCACGTTGTCGCCCGGCATCACCATTTCGGTGCCCTCGGGAAGGATCACTTCGCCGGTCACGTCGGTGGTGCGGAAGTAGAACTGCGGGCGGTAGTTGGCGAAGAACGGCGTGTGACGGCCACCTTCGTCCTTCGACAGCACGTAGACTTCGGCGCTGAATTCGGTGTGCGGCGTAACCGAACCCGGCTTCGCGAGCACCTGGCCACGTTCCACGTCTTCACGTGCAACGCCGCGGATCAGGGCACCGATGTTGTCGCCGGCTTCACCGCGATCGAGCAGCTTGCGGAACATTTCGACGCCGGTGACGGTCGTCTTCGAAGTGTCCTTGATGCCGACGATTTCGACTTCGTCGCCAACGTTCACAACGCCGGTTTCGACACGGCCGGTCACAACCGTACCGCGACCCGAGATCGAGAACACGTCTTCGATCGGCATCAGGAATGCCTGGTCGACCGGACGTTCCGGCTGCGGGATGTGCTCGTCAACGGCCTTCATCAGCTCGATGATCGAATCCTTGCCGATGTTGTCGTCGCGACCTTCGAGAGCGGCCAGAGCCGAACCCTTGACGATCGGAATGTTGTCGCCGTCGAAGTCGTACGCGCTCAGCAGCTCGCGAACTTCCAGTTCGACCAGCTCGAGGATTTCCTCGTCGTCGACCTGGTCGACCTTGTTCAGGTAGACGACCAGAGCAGGCACGCCGACCTGACGCGAAAGCAGGATGTGCTCACGGGTCTGCGGCATGGGGCCGTCGGCAGCGTTCACCACCAGGATCGCGCCGTCCATCTGCGCCGCGCCGGTGATCATGTTCTTCACATAGTCGGCGTGGCCGGGGCAGTCGACGTGCGCATAGTGGCGCGCTTCGGTTTCGTACTCGACGTGCGCGGTCGAGATGGTGATCCCGCGCTCACGCTCTTCCGGAGCCTTGTCGATGTTAGCGAAATCGACCGCTGCACCGCCGTAGGTTTCCGCCATGACCTTGGTGATCGCCGCGGTCAGCGTGGTCTTGCCATGGTCAACGTGACCGATGGTGCCGATGTTGCAGTGCGGCTTGTTCCGCTCGAACTTTTCCTTAGCCATTGTCTCTCAATACCTCTGTCTTAAAATATGGATTTCTGCGGGGAAAAGGCGGCGCCCGCGCAAAATCAGGCGCCGCCCCTAGACCTATCGCTCGCCTTAAGCAAGCTTCTCCTTCACTTCGGCTGCCACGTTCGCCGGCACTTCGTCATAGTGCGAGAACTGCATCGAGTACTGCGCGCGACCCTGGGTGAACGAACGCAATTCGTTCACATAGCCGAACATGTTGGCCAGTGGCACGAACGCTTCGACCGCCTGCGCGTTGCCGCGGCTATCGGTACCCTGGATCTGGCCACGGCGGCTGTTGAGATCGCCGATGACATCGCCAAGATAGTCTTCCGGGGTCACGACTTCCACCTTCATCACCGGCTCGAGCAGTTTGATGCCTGCCTTCTGGGCAACTTCGCGCATCGCACCGCGACCGGCGATTTCGAACGCAATCGCGCTCGAGTCGACGTCATGGTACTTACCGTCGATCAGACGGATCGAGAAGTCGATGATCGGGAAGCCCACCAGGTGGCCGCTTTCGGCCTGCTCGCGGAAGCCCTTTTCGATCGCCGGGATGTATTCGCGCGGGATGTTACCGCCCTTGATCTCGTCGACGAAATCGATGCCTGCGCCGCGTTCACCCGGGGTGACGACGACCTTGACCTCGCCGAACTGGCCCGAACCACCCGACTGTTTCTTGTGGGTGTAGGTCACTTCGACTTCGCGGCCCAGATATTCGCGGTAGGCCACCTGCGGCGCACCGACATTGGCTTCGACCTTGAACTCGCGCTTCATTCGGTCGACCAGAATGTCGAGGTGCAGTTCGCCCATGCCCTTGATGATCGTCTGGCCCGATTCGTGATCGGTGCTGACGCGGAAGCTCGGGTCCTCGGCGGCCAGGCGGTTGAGCGCGACGCCCATCTTTTCCTGGTCGGCCTTGGTCTTGGGCTCCACGCTCAGTTCGATCACCGGCTCGGGGAATTCCATCCGCTCGAGAATGATCGGGTTGGCCGGATCGCACAGAGTGTCGCCGGTGGTGGTGTCCTTCATGCCCGCCAGCGCCACGATGTCGCCCGCGAAGCCTTCTTCGATGTCCTCGCGGTTGTTCGAGTGCATCAGCAGCATGCGGCCGATCTTTTCCTTCTTGTCCTTCACCGAGTTCAGGACCTGGCCCTTGGCCAGCTTGCCCGAATAGATGCGGGTGAAGGTGAGCGAGCCCACGAACGGGTCGTTCATGATCTTGAAGGCGAGCGCGGAGAACGGCGCGTCGTCCGACGACGGGCGCGTTTCTTCGACGTCGCTATCGGGCAGCACGCCCTTGATGGCGGGCACGTCGAGCGGGCTCGGCATGTAGTCGACCACCGCATCGAGCAGGGGCTGGACGCCCTTGTTCTTGAACGCGGAGCCGCACAGCACGGGCACGAAGGCGCGCGCCATGGTGCCCTTGCGGATCAGCTTCTTGAGCGTCGCCGCATCGGGCTCATTACCTTCAAGATAGGCCTCCATCACGTCGTCGTCCTGCTCGACGGCAGTCTCGATCAGCTTTTCGCGATATTCGGCGGCCTTGTCCTTCAGGTCGTCGGGAATTTCGACGAACTTGTATTCCGCGCCCAGACCGTCGTTTTCCCAGACGATCCCACGGTTGTTGACCAGGTCGACCACACCGCGAAGATCGCTCTCCGCGCCGATCGGCAGATAGAGCACCAGCGGCGTCGCGCCGAGGCGGTCAATAATGCTGTCGACGCAATAGTAGAAATCGGCGCCGGTGCGGTCCAGTTTGTTGATGAAGCACATGCGCGGAACGCCGTACTTGTCGGCCTGGCGCCAAACGGTTTCGGACTGCGGTTCGACGCCGGCAACGCCATCGAACACCGCGACCGCACCATCGAGCACGCGCAGCGAGCGTTCGACTTCGATGGTGAAGTCGACGTGGCCGGGGGTGTCGATGATGTTGATCCGGTGCTTGGGCATGTCGGCCCGCAGCGCCTCGGGCGACGACATCGGATCCATCGTGGGATCCTCCGCGGTCCAGAACGTGGTGGTGGCAGCCGACGTGATCGTGATCCCGCGCTCCTGCTCCTGCTCCATCCAGTCCATCGTCGCGGCACCATCGTGCACTTCGCCGATCTTGTAGGACTTGCCGGTGTAATAGAGGATACGCTCGGTCGTGGTGGTCTTGCCGGCATCGATGTGCGCCATGATGCCGATATTGCGATAGCGATCCAGCGGATAGTCGCGGGCCATTGTCAATTCCTCGGAAAAAAATCGGAGTGAGGGGGAAAGCCTTCGGGAAAGCCACCCCCATATGGGGATTTGTGTGACCGGTTGAAGACGCGCCACCGCTCGGGCGGCGCGCCCTGCCCCGTATCCTACCAGCGGTAGTGGCTGAACGCGCGGTTCGCATCCGCCATGCGGTGCGTATCTTCGCGCTTCTTCACCGCGTTGCCGCGATTGTTCGCCGCGTCCATCAGCTCGCCCGAAAGACGCGCCGCCATGGTGGTTTCCGGACGACCGCGCGCCGCGGTGATCAGCCAGCGGATCGCCAGCGCCTGCGCACGTTCCGGGCGAACCTCGACCGGGACCTGGTAGGTCGCACCGCCGACGCGGCGGCTGCGCACTTCGACCTGCGGCTTGATGTTGTCGAGCGCGGCGTGGAACACCTCGACCGGGTTGGCCTTGGCCTTCGCCTCGACCGTGTCGAGCGCGCCGTAGACGATCTTCTCGGCCACGGCCTTGCGGCCATCATACATCAGGTTGTTCATGAACTTCGACAGCACCTGATCCTTGAACTTGGGATCGGGCAGGATTTCGCGCTTCTCTGGGCGACGACGACGTGACATTTTTAACGTACTCCTTCGGAGTTCGAGGCGGCGGTGCCGGCCCTCTCCGCGTTTTCTTCTTTTTGGCCAACCACCCGAGGCTTGGTCATCGGGTGGTTTGGGCCAAGAGACTAAAACTTGAGAGGGCTGGTACCGCAAGGTCAGCACGGATGTGCTGACCGCACCCCACAAAAACTCAAACCTGGCCGCCCGCACCCTGCAGGCGACCGGCAAACCTTACTTCGGCCGCTTCGCACCATACTTGGAGCGCGACTGCTTGCGGTCCTTGACGCCCTGCGTGTCGAGCACGCCGCGCAGCACGTGGTAGCGCACGCCGGGAAGGTCGCGCACACGGCCGCCGCGGATCAGCACGACGCTGTGCTCCTGAAGGTTGTGGCCTTCGCCCGGGATGTAGCTGATGACTTCGCGCTGGTTGGTCAGGCGAACCTTGGCCACCTTGCGCAGAGCCGAGTTCGGCTTCTTCGGGGTCGTCGTATACACGCGGGTGCAGACGCCGCGCTTCTGCGGGTTCTGCTCCATCGCAGGGACCTTCGACTTGGCCTTCTGCGGCGTGCGGCCCTTGCGGACCAGCTGGTTGATCGTCGGCATATTAGTCCTTCGTTTAAACTAACCGGCCTCGCCAGGTCCGTTCGTACTGAGCTTGTCGAAGTGCGGACGGGCCTCAGCGCGACCCTCGCGTTCGCCCTTCGACGGGCTCAGGACGAACGGACTTGAGCGGGACCGTCCATCTTGCTGGATGGCTTTGCGCTTGCGCTTGAATGGAGTGTGTCGGGGTCGTGCATGCCAGCATGGCGCGTGCGCATGAGCGGCACCGCCTGGCGAAATCTCGCACGAGCCTGAAACGCTCCACCCGAACGCGCCCGCAAGGGACCACCCGGATTACTCTGACGGCTGCCCGGCCCTGGTGGGGCTCCGAAAAACGAAAAGGCCATCGCGAGTCGCGACAGCCCCGGGACAAAACCGGCAATGTTCAGCTCTATAAGCCTTGGCGGGAGCTAGCCCTCGCCTCGGTTGGTGGTGCGCTTAGTTGGATTTGGGGGCGGGGTCAAGGCCGTCGGTTGGCGGTGCGGCGCTCAATTGGCGCAAGTGTTCGTCAAGCGCCAGCCCCAGATCCTGGTAACGATACGGCCCGACGCGATATTCGCGTACGGATCTCGCGGTCACTCCGAAAGGCAGGGCCGCCTCGGGCACATCGGGCGGATCGAGCGCGCCGCCCTCATCCTCCCACGCTTTCATCGGCTCCACTACCTCAGCAGCCTCCGAGGGTTCGGAGTAGGAGCCATAGATGATGGTCGCGTGCCCCTGTGGCGGGTGTGGATCGCTGTCGGCACCTGCGCTCGCTCGCACGTCGCGCAACGCGCGGATGCGCTCGGCATATTCGGCGACCTTGGCGAAATGGTCGTCGCGCGCGACGGTATCGCCGGAAGCACTGGCCCGCATGACTGCGGCCTGGTGCGCGTGAAGCAATTCGTTCAGTTCCATGGAAAACCCCCTAGGTGCCGCTCAAACCGGTAAGGCAGCGGCCCCGGGCGCAGCGCATGCGCCGCACCCGGGGCCGCCATCGGATCAGGCCTTCTGGGGCTCCAGGTTGGTGGCCTGGGGCTTGGCGCCGCTGACCTGCTTCGTTTCGTAACCGAAGCGCTGGCCCTGCTTGGGCTCGGCAGCGTCACCCTTGAGGTCGGCCTTGGAGAAAGCGAGCGCATCGCCGCCCTTTTCGGGAGTGATCATGCCACTGCCCTTGCCGGTGTCGTAGCTGTGAATCTTGCCATAATGGGTCATGATTTTATCTTTCGATTTCGCGCAGGCGTTCATCAGCGACCGCTTGTGCGCGGGCTAAGAGGCGAAATGGAAAGAAGGAAGGGCAACTGGCCCTCGGGACCGTCGATCGCGACTGGTAGCTGACTAATAAATGGTGCCAATTCGCGCAGTTACAAGGTGCTAGTAGGGGCTAGAGGCGAAGAAAACGGGTGATCACTTTTCTCGACGGACTTGAGAGATTACTTTCTATGGCCCGCTGTATAGGCACCGGCGGGAGCTAGCCATCGCCTCCGGTTGGCGGTGGGGGTGGTTGGATTTGGGGGCGGGGTCAAGGGAGAGGCATAAACATCAACTATGAAATTTCGATGATCTCAGCGGACGGACGTTAACCACTTACCAAGCTCGGTCGCAGTGTAAGAGTCGCCATGAATTACCATCCATATCTTACCGGAGTAGCTATCGTGATCGCCCCAGATGATCCGATCATATAGACCTAGGTACTCCCAATTGGTCCACGCATCCCGGCCCTTCGACTCCACGGCGGGGAATATCGCCACATTGCCTAAACCCTTATACCCGTCCGCTAACCCCAACTCCCAGGGAACCCACCGGCTGTCTTTACTCTGCTCGGATGCAAGCAAAACAAACTTCTGTGACTCGGAAATCCTATTCTTCAGAATTTTCGCAGTACTTTTATCGGTATATGGAGGAAGTGACCCATCTTTTTTATCGACATAAACCGCCGCCCCATGACTCTCCAGCACGCGTATAGCGCCGACGACCAACTCTCCGTCGGCGCTCGAATGAGAGAGGAACGTTGACGCCCCAACTGGCCCCGAGGACCGTCGCTCGAACACGCCTTCCCCTGCTCCACGCGATACAGGCTCCGCTTCGGGGCCTGCGGTCTGCCACCGGCGGACGGGTAGCCAGGCAACCTCCGCCGTGGCCTATACCGGCGAGCCGCCCGAGGACGACGATCCGCTCCTCTCCTTCGCGCCCTACCTGCACACACATCCGCGCTCCAACTCGATCACGCCCGAGCGGCAGCGGCGGTTTATTGCGACGCTCGCCGCGACTGGCATCGTCACGCAGGCGGCGCGCTCTATCGGGAAGAGCATGGAGGCGCTCTACAAGCTGCGCAGCAAGCCGGGGGCGGAGGGGTTTGCCGCCGCGTGGGATGCGGCGCTGGAGCGCGGGGTGCAGCGGCTGGAGGATTGCGCGCTCGAACGCGCGCTCCACGGCACGCCCACGCCGATCGTCTCGGGCGGCAAGCTGCTCGGCACATGGAACAAGCCGGACAATGCGCTGCTGCGCTTCCTCCTCCAGCATCGCCTGCCCGCGCGCTATGCCGCGCAGCTGGTGCCCGGCCACCCGGTCTACGAGAGCATCAGGGCGCAGGTGCTGACGGCCGAGCGGCGCGAGAATGCGGCGGGCGAGGCGGAGGTGTTCGAACGGCTGGAGGCGAAGCTGGCGACGATCCGGGCGCGGCTGACACCTCCTCGGGACGGGGACGGGGACGGGGACGCGGATGAGGGACGGGACGATGGTCGGGACGGGGACCGGGACTGTGCGGCGCCCTCTGGCGGGTAGCCGCGGCGGGTAACGGGGGCGCTAGACCGCGCGGCGCAGCGGAGGCGGCGCGGCGGGCGGTTGGTCTGCCGCCGTCTTCGTCAGCACTTCCGGCGGGGCGGTCTGCAGGGGTTGCGGGACATCGGGCGTGGGCAGCCTGCGCGTCACCACCTGCGCCGAGGTGCCGTCGCTATCGAGCAGTTTCATCAGCCGCGCGGGCGGCAGCGGCTTTTCGAAGCGAATGCCGGTCATATCGCCATCGGTGCGCACCACGCTGGCATTGGGCAGCGTCTGGCCGCCGATCTCGACCGTGCACGGCGTACCCGGAGCCACGCCGCCCAGCCCGCATACGCAGATGCCAGAGAGCGAGATGTTCTCCAGCTCCGCCTTGTAGGCCCAGCCGCCGGCCCATACGCGCACCGGCAACTGCGCGGGCACGCGGGTGGCGCGCGGGCGCGGGACGTCGATCGCGCTGGCGGGGCCGGACAGGTTGGCGACGCCGATGCGGGTGCCCTGCACCCACGCGACGCGCGCCTCGACCGCATCGATCCCGTCCCACCAGTAGGTGATGATGTCGTCGCGCCGGGGCGAAACCAGCGCCTCGAACATTGCGCCGCCATCGCTCATGTTGCGCAGGATGGCGGGGTGCGCCTCGTCGCCGATCACCACGCAGCAGGTGCGGAAGGTGGCGATCTGGCGCTCGTTCTTGCGGCGGTCGGATGCGTAGTCCGCCTCGCCCGGATGCTGCGCGTTCGCCGCGCTTTGCTCGTCTGCGATCATGGTGTGCGTCGACATGGTCCGGACCGTTGTTTCCCTTGGCAAATCCGGTGCTGGCGCGCACCGGTCCGCAGTTCCGTCATGTCTATGACAGGAGTGTTAACGAGCCGGTAACCGGACGAGGAGGGAATGTACCCTCCGCAGCATGCCGGAGGGGCTTGGGGAGGCGGCGGCGCCTACCGCGTGGTCAGCAGATATTCCACCAGCGCGCGGACCTTCTTCTGGCGCCATTGCGGCGGCGGGGCGACCAGCCAGTAGGCCCTGCGCCCGTCCTCCACCGCGCCCTCGACCCGCACCGTGCCCGCGTCGATCGCGGTGGCGGCGAGCGCCAGCGGAACGCGCGCGCTGCCCATCCCTGCGATCACGCAGGCCAGAGCCTGCCCTGCGCTGCCCACCGCGATGCACGGCTCGTCATCGGCGGCGGAGCCATCGCTGCCATCGCCCGGCCAGCCGATCCGGCGGCCCTTCGCACCGGGCGAATCCTGCGGCACGATGCGCACCCACTTCGGATCGGAAACCTGCTCTCCCTGCAGATCGTCCGGTCCCTCGGCCAGCCAGATGGCGAGGTCGAGATTGGCTTCGGAGAAATCCGCCCGCTCCCGCTCGCGCAGCTGGAAGCGCACGCCCGGCCGCTCTGCCTGGAACGCGGCGAGGCGCGGGGCGAGCCAGTCTTCCAGTATGCCGCGCGGCGCACCGATGGCATAGCGATCGACCGACTGGCCCGCCTGCATCGCGGCCACGCTCTCCTCGAACCGCAGGAACCCGTCGCGCAGTGCGTCGAGCCCGGCCTCGCCCTCCTCCGTCAGCTCCAGCCCCTTGGCGGTGCGGCGGAACAATACGGTGCCCAGGTGATCTTCCAGCGCGCGGATCTGCTGGCCGACGGCGGCGGGAGTCACCGCCAGCTCGTCCGCCGCCTTGGTGAAGGAGAGATGCCGCGCGGCGGCATCGTACACCCGCAGGGCGTTGAGGGGCAGGAGCGTGCGTTTCATAATCCGCCGTGCGCTAGCCAGCGACGGCGCGTGCGGCAAGATGCGTTGGGCCAGAGCGACGCGCCCGCTGCCTTTCGCGGGGGGCGTCGTTTTCTATCCGGTCGGCCATGTCCGTTCGAATGCGGCGCGTATGTCCGACGCGTCATGGTCCAGCTGCGCCCGCTGCACGGCGTGATCGCGCAAGGCCCGTGCCTTTGCTTCGAGAAATTTCGAGCAGCCATGCAAGCCCCCGCCCTCGCTCTTTCCTGCGCCATCGCTCACACCGCGCATGACCCGGCCGTAATTCCCGATCATCCGGATGGCGACGGAGGGATAATCTGCCGCCGCCTGCCGAAACGCATCGAGCGGATCATCGAAAAGGCCGCGAAAATCCTGCCCGGGAAGTTCGAACCGCGGATGGTTGGCAGAGACGGGGACCCTGTCCGGATCGACCCAGTTTGCCGAATGGCGCAGCAGGATTTCCGCCATGGCGTCCGCCGCCGCCAGCGCGGTGTAGAAATCGTTGACCGCAGGCGATAGCGCGCGCGCAGCAATCTCCACGATCAGGCGGATCTGAAACACCGCCCCCTGGCTGTCGCTCCTGAAAGGGCCGATGGGAACCGCCTTCTTCACGATCTCGGGTGAAGCGAACGCGCGCTCGAATCGCGCAATCGGCTCCCCCTTCAGGACATGCTGACCCGGCGCCACGCAGATGCGCATCGCCCCCTCGTGGGTGGCAAGCCGACCCGCCAGCAGATCGAGATCAATGCCCTCGACATAACCATCGAGCGGCGCGCGAATTGTTTGATCGAAGGCCCCGGAGAACGGCGCCCGTCCCTCGATCGGACGAACACCGTCCCCTGCGTCGCCGGCGAGCGCATCGATCGCCTTGTCGATGAACATCGTTCGCCCCAGATCGTGCAGCGCCACCGCCAGCATCACCACATTTACCGCCAGCAACAGCAGCGCGATGGAAAAGGTGGCCAGCGGCGTTTCATCGAGCGGAGCCTCGCCGTCGATTGCGACGAGTGTCAGCACCGCGAAGATGAGGCTGAACGAAAGGCCCGCGATTGAGACGCGCACGAGTTGCCGCCCCAGCCACCGGTCGATCAGACGCACGCCGAGGTTGCCCGCGGCGATCGTCAGCACGATCAGCGAGATCGAGAAGTAGAGCGTAATGAACGCGGCATCGATTCCGGCGATCACGCTCGCCGCTTCCTTGGCCGTGTCGGCAGAAGCGACGGGCGCTAGTCCGCGATCGAGCAGCCATGCGGTCAGCCCCCGCCTGTCGAGGGCGAGCGATACGGCGAAGGCAAGCGGAGCGGCGATGACCGCGCAGGCTGCCAGAAACCAGTAATTCGCCACCAGGCGGTGCGCGATCCAGCTCCAGAGGCCGGTCGTAGGATGGTTTAGACGCACTGCCCTGCCCCAAAGTCCATATGTGAAGTCAGGAACTTAACCCCGCACTGCCAATTTGGTTGCGGCGTACCCTGTGCCGGGGCGGCTTGGTGGGAAAGGCACGCGGTCCGTGATTGTCATCCTTTCGAAAAGGTTTGAGTCATGGTCACTCCACAAATTGCGAGCCAGCTCGGCAGCATTGAAAATGTCGTCGCGCTGAGCGTCGATCAATACACCTCCGGTTAGCTCATCCTTATGGTGAGCTACGGTGCGCACTTCGCCTTTATCCTGTTCTTCCTCGCGATGGCCTGGCAGCTCGCCCCGCGCTATCGCATCGTCCCGATCATGTCGGCGGTCGTCATGGCCTCGGCCGGTCTCAGTCTGCTGCGCGAATTCATGGTCTGGGAGCAGAACTACGAACTTATCGGCGGGGTCTACCGGCCGCTGGCCGAGAATACGAGTTTCACCAATGCCTTCCGCTACGGCAACTGGACGATCACCGTGCCGATCCTGCTGACGCAGCTGGCGATCGCATTCGGCCTGCCGCGACCCGAATTGCACAGGCGCGCGGTGCGGATAATCGTGCCTGCGGTGCTGATGATCTGGACCGGCCTGTACGGGCAGTTCGGCGAAACCGGCGACTTCATGCGGCTCAATATCTGGGGCGTCATCTCGACCGGTTTCTTCGTCTGGCTGATCGTCGAGGTGCGCGGCGTGATCTCTCGCGGGATCGCGACCAGTCCGCCAGAGCTCAAGGTCTGGCCGAAGAATATCTGGAGGTACTTCCTCGCGACCTGGGGCCTCTACCCCATCGCCTACGCCCTACCCCAGCTTGGCTTCACGGGCGATGTCGTGGTCGTGCGCCAATTGCTGTTCTCGATCGCGGACATCAGTTCCAAGCTGATCTACGGGATCATCCTGAGCCGCTACGTCCTGCGTCGCAGCGCGCTGGAAGGCTATGTCCCGGCGGCCGAGGCGCTCGAAACCTCACCGCTGGGCGCGACCGTCGCCTCGCAACGGGGGGACTGATCCACGTGCTGCGCACCGCGCACCTTATTGCAATGGGGCTCCGGCTGGACGCCGGGGCCCTTGTTGCCGTGGGGGCGGTCGGTGCGGCGATCCTTGGCCCGCTGATAGGACCGGCGGCGTCCCTGCTGGTTGCGCTGGTACTGTTCGGCGCGGGCGTGCTGCACGGCGCGGGCGAAGAAAACGAGGGGAGCATCCGCCCGTTCTCGATCATCCATGCGGCCCTGTATCTCGCCGTCGCTGCGGCGGTCGCGGCGCTTTACCTCGCGTCGCCCACTACAGGTCTCGTCGCATTTCTCGCCATTTCCGTCTGGCATTTCGCCACAAGCCACTGCGGTTTCGATCCGGTGGCGCAGGGCGCTATCGCCGCTTGTGCGATAGGCGGCAGTGCGCTGTTTCACGCGTCGCAGACAGCGCAGGTCTTTGCTTCAATCACGGGTGACGCGATCCCCGCTGTGCTGATGAGCGCACTTTGCGTGGTGGGTGTCGCCGGGGTGGTCGCTGCCGGTTACGCGGCTGTGCGCGAGCGGCGGGGCGGCGGGCACGCGATCCTCGCGGTGATGGCTGTCATGCTGGCCGCACCCGTGCTGGCGGTGGCGCTGATCTTCTTTGTCGCACATGCCCTTCCGGTGCAGCGGGCTCAGGTCGCCCGATATGGCCCTGCGGACGTCTTGCGGGCGACTCTGCCGACCGGGCTGCTCGCGCTTAGCGGGATCGCGGCGCTCGGCGTGCTGGTGTGGTCGGGCACCGTCGCCCTTCCTCTTGCGGTCGCGATCGCATTCGGGCTCGCAACGCCGCACATGCTGATCGACGGGCTCTGACCGGTCGCATCGGCGATCGGCGGAGCGTCTAATGCGCCGTCGCAGGGGCCGCCAGCGGGAAGAACGGGATGCGCACTTCGATCGGCGATCCGTCTTCGCGGTGGAAGGTGTAGAAACCCTCCATCGTGCCGAACGGCGTCGCCAGCGGGCAGCCCGATACGTAATCGTGGCTGCGGCCGGGGGTGAGCACGGGCTGTTCGCCCACCACGCCTTCGCCATCGACATGGCGGACGAGGCCCTGCGCATCGGTGATCCGCCAGTGGCGGGTCAGCAGCTGCACCCGCTCGTGAGAGTGGTTCTCGATCCGGATGTGATAGATCCAGAACCACTTGTTGTTGGCCGGGTCGCTCTGTTCGGGCAGGAAATTGACCGAGACCCGAACGGTAAGACCGTCGGTGGTGGCGGCATGTTCGAACAGGTTCTTCATAACGACTCGAGAGCGTAATGGGTTTGTCGCCAAGGGCAAGGCGGCGTTGGCCCGATTGCCCACAGGCGCCGACAAATGCGGCTCAGCTCTTGCCGAAATCGGCGCGGGTTCCGTGGGCGGAGATGGCCGCGCACAACCGCTGCAAAGCAACGATATAGGCGGCCGCGCGCATGCCGGTGTCGCGATCCTGCATCACTTCGCGCACTTTTTGGGCGGCGTCGCCAACGGTTTCTTCCAGATAGTCCGCCACGTCCTCTTCCGCCCAGTCGATGCCCTGCCGGCCCTGCACCCACTCGGCGTGGCTGATCGTCACCCCGCCGCCATTGGCGAGAATATCGGGCACGACCTCGATCCCGGCATCTTCCAGCGCATCGTCCGCGGCAGGCAGGATCGGCCGGTTGGCGAGTTCGAGGATCGCCTTGCAGTCGAGCTGTTCCACATCCTGCGCATCCGCGATCACTCCGCCCAGCGCGGCGAAGACCAGCACATCGCATTTCGTGGAAAGCACCTGTTCGGGATCGTCGGACGCTTTCGCATTGCCGCCATCATAGGCGCCGACCTTGCCCTGCTCGTCCTTCGCCTTCGCCAGCGCATCGATGTCCAGCCCGTCCGGGTCCGACACCGTGCCCGAGGAATCGGCGACCGCGACGATCCTGTGCCCGGCCTTCGCGGCGGCATCCGCGAACCAGCGCCCGGCATTGCCGAAGCCCTGCATGGCGATCGTCAGCCCTCCGTCCTCGTCCAGCCCGGCAAGATCGCGCATCGCCTCTAGCGCAATGTGCCCGCCGCGCCCCGTCGCGGGGGTGCGCCCCGCCATGCCGCCCAGCGCGACCGGCTTGCCGGTAAAGGCATGGGGCAGGATGGCACCAGCGATTTCCGAATATTCGCTCACCATCCACGCCATCTCGCGCTCTCCGGTGGCGACATCGGGCGCGGGCACGTCACGGTCCGGCCCCAGGATCTTGCCCATTGCGCGCACGTAGCCGCGCGCCACGCGCTCTTTCTCCATGGTCGAAAGGTCGTGCGCGTCGACCTCCACCCCGCCCTTGCCGCCGCCGAAGGGCAGGCCCATCAGCGCGCATTTCATGGTCATCAGGAAGGCGAGCGTTTCGACCTCGTCCAGATGCACGCTGGGGTGAAAGCGGATGCCGCCCTTGGTCGGCCCGAGCGCGGAATTATACCGGCAGCGCCACGCCTTGAGCGCCAGCGCAGAGCCATCGTCGCGGCGGATATTGACCGACGCGGCGAGCGTTTCGATCGGATTGCACAGGTGCGATACGACCTCGTCTTCCAGCCCGACGACCTTCGCCGCCCGCGTCATCCGTTCCTGCGCCGCTGCCAGCTGCTCGCCCATATCCGTCGTCTCCAGTTTCTCTGTGTTCATAGGAGAGAACGTGTGGGCGTGTGGGCGTTCCTTGATGGTCAGGAAGATGATGGGTTTCAGATCTTCGTCGGCCCGGACCTGACCCGGGCCCGGCGCTTTCTGGGACGCGGCGCTGAAAGCCTTGAGCAAACCGAGCAAACCGACCGGTCAGAAGCCAGCCGCCTCCAGCGCCTGGTCCATGTCGTCCTTGATATCCTCGATATCTTCCAGCCCGACATTGATCCGCACCAGCCCTTCGGTCACGCCCATCTCGGCGCGGGCGTCCTCGCTCATACTGGCGTGCGTGGTGCTCGCGGGATGGCAGGCGAGGCTGCGCGAATCGCCGATATTGTTCGACAGGTCGATCAGCTTCAGCGCGTCGAGCAGCGCGTGCGCCTTCTCGCGGCTGCCCAGATCGAAGGCGAAGATCGGGCCGGTGGCGCGCATCTGCTTGAGCGCGAGCGCGTGGCGCGGGTGGCTCTCCAGCCCCGGGTGCAGGATGCGCGGCACGCGCGGTTCCATCATCCGGCCCAGCGAGACCGCGTTCTGGCTCTGCCGGTGGGCGCGCAGGTCCAGCGTCTCCAGCCCCTTGTGCACCACCCAAGCATTGAACGGCGACAGGTTGGGCCCGGTATTGCGCTGGAAGGGCAGCAGCACCTCGTCGATCCATTCCTTCGTCCCGCACACCGCACCGGCGAGCACGCGGCCCTGCCCGTCCATCAGCTTGGTCGCGCTGTAGGCCACCACGTCCGCGCCAAACTCCATCGGGCGCTGCAACGCAGGCGACGCGAAGGCATTGTCGACCACGGTGGTGATCCCGTGCGCCTTTGCGAGGCTGCAGACATGCTCCAGATCGACGATGTCGAGTGTGGGGTTGGCGGGCGTTTCGAAGAAGAAGACCTTGGTGTTGGGGCGGATCGCGGCTTCCCACGCGGCGTTATCCGCGCTGTCGACCACGCTGGTCTCGATCCCGAAGCGCGGCAGCAGGTGATCGACCAGCCAGCGGCACGAACCGAACGCGGCGCGCGCGGCGACGCAGTGGTCTCCGGCGGAAAGGCCGGCGAGCAGCGCGGCGGTCATCGCGGCCATCCCGCTGGCCTGCACGCGGCAGGCTTCCGCCCCCTCCATCAGCGCGATGCGTTCTTCCAGCATCGCGACCGTGGGGTTCTGGAGGCGCGAATAGGTCATCCCCTCGGCCTCGCCCGCGAAGCGCGCGGCGACTTCCGCCGCATTGTCGTAGGTATAGCCCGAGGTGAGGAACAGCGCCTCGCTCGTCTCGCCATGTTCGGATCGCCAGGTGCCCCCGCGCACGGCCTGCGTTGCGGGCCGCCACTTCGAAGTGACGGAGCGATCCATTCCGGTGGTCTTCTTCATGGCAACGGCGCTTACGGTGGCGGCCGCCCGCTCGCAAGCGGAAGGCTGCGGCACACCGCCCAGCCGCTGCCTGCCCAAACGAAACGGAGCCCCGCGATGGAGGCCGCGCGTGGCGGATCGGCAACGCCCGCGATGCATAAGCACCTCACCGCTTGATGGCCACGCCGCCCGCCCGTAACCTGCGCGTTCGATGAGCATTCTGCGCGACGATCGCCGACAGCCAGGCGACCCGATGCTGGCCTGCGTGGGCCTGACCGTGGCCTTTTTCGCGCTGTGCCTGTGGCGGCTATGGCTGCCCAGCGCGCCCTTTTTCGACGAGATCCACTACCTCCCCGCGGCGCGCAATCTGCTGGCGGGCGGCGACTACATCAATGCCGAGCATCCGCCGCTGGGCAAGCAGATACTCGCGCTGGGCATGTCGATGCTGGGGGACAATCCATGGGGCTGGCGGCTGCTGCCCGCGCTTGCCGGGGCGCTGGCGCTGTTCGCCGGGATGCGCGCGCTGTGGCTGGTGAGCCACCGCCGCGATGCCGCGCTCGCCTATGGCGTGCTGCTGGCGACCGGTTTCCTGCTGTTCGTCCACGCGCAGATCGCCATGCTCGACGTGTTCATGGTCGCCTTCTTCCTCGCCGCGCTGTGGTTGTTCGCGGGTGCCTGCCGCGCGGCCAGCACCGGGCGGGCGCGGATCGACCTGGCGCTGGCGGGCGTCGCGCTGGGCTGCGCCATCGGATCGAAGTGGAACGCCGCCCCGCTCGCGCCTTTCCTTGGCCTCGCCTTCCTGGCGGTACGCTGGAAAGCGGTCGGCCCCGCGCGGCTTTTGAAAAAGAGCGATGCGGCTCCGGTACGCGGCGTCTCGCTGGTCGAGGCGGCGCTGTGGCTCGGCCTGCTGCCGCTGGCGGTCTATGCGGCGACCTTCTGGCCCGCGTTCCCCGAAGGCGGGCCGTTCGCGGGCAAGGGGCTGATCGGCGCGCACGCCTATATGCTGGAGTTGCAGCAGAGCGTGAAGGAACACCATCCCTACCAGTCCACCTGGCTGCAGTGGGTGCTGAACACCCGCGCGATCTGGTACCTCTACGAGGTGGCGGACGGCGCCCAGCGCGGCGTGCTGCTGATCGGCAATCCACTGACCATGTGGCTTGGGCTGGTGGGCGTCGCATGGTGCGGCTGGGCGGCGATGGCACGCAGGCGCGGCGATGCGGCCGCGGTGTTCGTGCTGTATGCGCTGAGCATCGGTTTCTGGATCGTCGCGGCGAAACCGATCCAGTTCTACTACCACTATTTCCTGCCCAGCTGTTTCCTTCTGGCAGGGCTGGCGCTGGCGATCGAATGGCTGAAGGCGCGCGGCCATGCCTGGGCGTACTGGCTGGTGCTGGCAGGGAGCGCGGGTGTGTTCGCTTTCTTCTATCCGATCCTGAGCGCCGCCGAGCTGTGGGGGGAGCAGGCGTTCAACCAGTGGATGTGGCTGGACGGCTGGCGGTAGCGCGGCCCCGAGCGCCGCGAACGCGGCGCAACGCACATCGACGCGACTAGACCCGCCCCCACACAAACCGGTTCGACAGCGCGTAATTCCATACCGAGCCGACCACGATCCCCGCCAGCGCGGCCAGCAGCCAGTGGCCCGAACGCGCCTCTATCATGCTGGCGAGCGCAACATTGGCCAGCGCGCCGACCGAGCACGCAACGCAGAACAGGGCCCAGCCGCGCAGGAATGCCGGCACGGTCCGCAGCCGCTTGTCGCGATAGGTCAGCCAGTTGTTGAGCCAGAAATTGAAGCTCATCGCGGCAAAGGTGGCAATGGCCTGCGCCTTCCAGAAGGTGGCGGTCATGCCCGGATAGAACAGCGACAGCACGGCCAGATGCACCAGCACGCCCGCCCCGCCGACCGTGCCGAACAGCGCGAACCGGGTGGGGATGATCTTCCCGAAATAGCGTTCGTAGAGGCCGACGAGGAATTCGAACGCCACCGCGCGGTCGAGCTTGCTTTCCCCGCTGCGGCGTTCCCCGAAATGCATCGGCACCTCGGCCACCCGCAGCCGCTGGGGCGAGACGGAGAGGATATCGAGCAACACCTTGAAGCCGATGCCCGACAAGCGCGGGGCGAGGCTGCGCACTCGCGCGGTGTGGATCGCGAAGAAACCGCTCATCGGGTCGCTCAGCTCCACCCCGGTCAGCATCCGCGCCAGCCGGTTGGCAATGCGCGATCCGCGCTCCCTCGCGGCGCTGGACAGGCCATCGGCATCGCCGCCTTCGGCAAAGCGGGACGCGACCACCAGATCGGCCCCGCCGGTTTGCAGCGGTAGTATCATCTGCGGAATCAGCGCCGGATCGTGCTGGTGGTCGGCATCCATCACCGCGATCAGCGGCGCGGCGGTGGCGCACGCGCCCTCGATCACCGCGGAGGCCAATCCGCGCCGCCCGATCCGCTGGATGACGCGCACCCTCGGATCGGCTTGCGCGATTTCGCGCAGCGCATCGCCTGTGCCATCGGTGCTGTCGTCGTCGACGAAGATCGCTTCCCACGCGACGTCGGCGAGCGCCGCCTCCAGCCGCTGGACCATCGGCGCAAGGTTCTCGCGCTCGTTGAGCGTGGGCAGGATCACTGCAATCTCGGGCACGTGCTCGGCTGCGCTCCCTTCAGGCGGAAAGATCAGGCAATTCGCGCCAGCCGCTCCAGCAGCCGGGTGCGCGCGGCCATAGCATCGCCATACCGGTCGGCAAGCAGGTAGCGTTCCAGCGAGGGGGCGAGCTGGCGCATGGCGGCAATCGTGTGATTCAGATCGCCTGCCTCGGGCTTCAGGCCGCCATAGCCAAGCTCGCGCAGCAGCAGCGCCTCGTAAGACAGCAGAGCGGGCGCCCAGCCGCGTGCCGAGGGTGCGTGGCAGATCGCCTCCAGCAGGCCGTCCAGCGCCTCGAACAGGCTGGGGTAGGGATTGCGTTCGGGCAGCGTGGACGCGGTGAGCGCGGTGACCCAGAGTATCGCCGCGGCAGGCAGCGGCTCGCCCAGCCATGGCGCGCGGCTGGTGACCAGTTCGACCTTGCCGAAAGGCAGCTGACTGGCGGAACGGGCGCGAATATCCGCCTCGATCATGTTGCCCGGGATCACCACCGGGCGCAGCCGCCGCCCCTGCCCGCCCGCGACATAGGCCGCAACCAGCCCAGCCTCGGCGGTCAGCGCGCGCAGGATCACGGCATTCTCGCCATGGGCGCGGCTCGCAAGGACGATGGCGGGGGCCTTCAGCTGCATGACGGGGTGCTAAGCAGGCGGTGAAACCGGGTGCAAGCTATCCCGCCAGTGCTTCCTTCGATGCCTTTACCGCCATCGAGCGCGCGCGGCCCGCCGACCAGTTGGCCTGCATCCGCACTTCGGGATTGGGCGCGCACCAGATCTCGCCCGTGGCGTCGATCGCGGTGACCCACAGCAGGTTGTGTTCCTGCCCGTAGTCGATGACGCCGATTGCGAAGCCATCGCCCTTGCCCAGGACGTGAAGCGGAATGGCTGGATCGAGTTGTGTGAACATGGCGCGTTTGGCCCTTGCTGTTTGCAAGGGCCAAACGCGCGAACCCGTTCCGGGCGCCCGAGCCATCATTTCATAATTATCGCCCGCAAACCGGCAGTTTGCGGTGAGGATAGCAGTCTGCCCGAGGGTCGCCTTATTTCGCTTTGGCTTCCAGCGCGTCGAGCCGGGCGGCCAGAACCTCGTTTTCTTCGCGCGCCTTGGCCGCCATGGCCTTTACCGCGTCGAATTCCTCGCGGCTGACGAAGTCCAGCCCGCCGACGGTTTCCTTGATCCGTTCGCGCGCGCTTTGCTGCGCCTCGCGCGTCATCCCGGCGAAGGTGCCCGCGGCACCGTTCATCAGCTTCACGAAATCGGCGATCATCGGGTTCTGGCTCTGCATGGGGCGAGAGATGGCGCTTAGGCCCCGGTTTGTCCAGAGCCCACGCTCCGCCCCTTACAGATCCAGCCGCTGCACCGCGCCGGTGGTGTCGGCTCCATCCGCCGCCGGGTTCATCTGCAAGATCTCGTAGTTGAGGAAGGTCGCGAAGATCGACCATGCGAGATAGGGCACCAGCAGCAGCGCCGCGATCTTGCGCACGCGGAAGAACAGGATGATGGTGATCAGGATCATCACATCCAGCGCGACGATCAGATACAGCGCCCAGGTGATCTCGTGCTGGCCGAAGAACAGCGGAGCCCATGCCAGGTTGAGCGCAAGCTGCACGATGAACGCACCAATGGCGAGCCCGCGCCCGCGCGCGCCCCACGCAGAGCAGACCATCGCAAAGGCGAGGCCCATCATCACATACAGGATGCCCCATACGATCGGGAACAGGCTGGCATCGGGGTAGAAATCGGGCTTGCCGAGCGCATCGAACCACGGATCGCCCTCGCCCGCTCCGGCGAGCTGGCCCGACAGGAAGCCGAGCAATACGACGGCGGGCACGATGAACAGTGCCCACCGGATGAAACTTGCACGTAACTGGGCGCGCGACGCCAAAGTTGTCATGATTCCTCCAGCGGGGAGATAAGATGCGATTCGCCTTGGCAACCGTATAACTTAACAACAAGCAAGCTGGCAGACCTAATACCGAATTGGCACGCGCACCGCACCGGTCGCTAGGCCCTTTGCGCACAGATCAGGAATTCGACATTGCCCTTCGGCCCGGTGATCGGGCTTTCGACGATGCCCTGAACCTGCCAGCCCAGGTTTTCGATCCAGTCGCGCACTTCGTCGCACACCCGGGCGTGCAGCGCAGGATCGCGCACCACGCCGCCCTTGCCCACTTCCTCTCGCCCGACCTCGAACTGCGGCTTGATCAGCGACACCAGCCGGCACTCGCGCGCGGCGAGCTCCAGCGGGCGCTCCAGCACCTTGGCCATGCCAATGAAGCTCGCATCGCACACCACCCAGTTGCAGTCGGCAGTAATGTGATCGCGGGTGAGGATGCGCGCGCTGGTCTGTTCCAGCACGGTCACGCGGGCGTCCTGCCGCAGGCTCCAGGCGAGCTGGTTGGTCCCGCTGTCGACGGCGAACACATGCGCCGCCCCGCGTTGCAGCAGCACGTCGGTGAACCCGCCGGTCGAACTGCCGATATCCATCGCGATGGCACCTGTGGGGTCCAGATCGAACGCATCGAGCGCATGGGCCAGCTTCAGCCCGCCCCGGCTGACCCAGGGATGGTCGCGCCCGCGCACTTCCAGCGCCGCGTCTTCCGCGATCGGCTGGCCCGGCTTGGCGATCTTGGTCTCGCCCGCGAACACCACGCCTGCCATCACCAGCGCCTGCGCCCGCGCGCGGCTTTCCGCCAGCCCGCGTGCCACCAGCACCTGATCCACCCGCATCTTCTTCGCCATCGGGTTCCTATAGCCGCAAGTTCGCGCGCGTGAAGGGATGGACCGCGCGCCCGGCTCCGCTGGGGGCGGCTGGGCCGGTCCGGCGGAGAAATTTGATGGACCCGTGCGGCGTCCGCGCGCATTAGTAGCGGTATGTCCACACTTCGCGTTCCCTCCCGCATCGCGCTCGCCTCCTCGCTGCTGATCGTGACCTGCTGCCAGACGCCGCAGCCCGCGCCCCGGCCCGCACCGGCGCCCGCGCCTGCCCCGGTGGCAACCAAGGCACCGCCGCCCGCCCCGCAGCCCGTGCCGGTGGAAAGCGCGTGGATCGACCGTCCGCAGACTCCGGGCGATTGGCGTTACGTCGTGGAGCCGGACGAAACGCTGGCGGTGTTCGGTACGCCGGGCGCGACCAAGCTGGTGCTCGCGTGCGACCGTGGCAGCCGCAGGGTCGGGATCGTGCGCGCGACCTCCACGCCGAAGCAGGGCGAAGTCGCGATGCGGATCAGCACCGAAACCACATCGCGCCCGCTGGTCGCAACCGCCGCATCGGGTGCGCCCGCGCGGGTAATGGTGCAGCTGGACGCGCGCGATCCGCTGCTCGACGCGATGGCCATCACGCGCGGGCGCTTTGCGGTGGAGGTGGAGGGCGAACCCGGCCTCTACGTGCCCGCCTGGGCCGAAGTGACGCGCGTGATCGAGGATTGCCGCTAGCGGGTAGCCTTGCCGCCAGGGTGCGCGGCCCGCGACGCACTTCCCCGCCTGCCGGCCGCCACTTGGCGAGCGAGCGAGTATGACGGGGAAAAAGATATTTACAAGGCTTGCGCTGGCGAATCAGGTGACTCACAAAGGACCTTGAGAGCGGCGGTGCACGACGCTTCTCGGCCCCCGGTGATACGGTGCGGGTCTTGGCTAAAAGCGCGAAAGGAGGTGATCCGATGTCTCATGGTTCAGCAGAGAGGTCGGCAAGTTTCCGCGCGAGGCACTATCGGTAAAGTCGCATACCCTTAGAGGCTTCGTGAGCGGCACTTCCTGGCCGCTGACCATGCGAAGGGCAGCACTCCGACGGGCAGTGCTGCCCTTCACATTTATTGGGCCTCTCGATATTATGTCCGCCGCAAGACGAAGGGGGACACGGGAATGACGATTCTTGTCGGGGCAGGCACTGCGGTATTGGCGCTGCTGCTTCAGGCGCATGGCGCGAAAGCGGAGTTCGAGACGGACGTAGAGGCCGCCACGACCGGTTGCATCGAACCCCATCGGGACGCGATCGAAAGCCAGTCTGTCGGCGATGCCGAATGGAAACAGATCATCACCTGCGTGTTCGCAAACACCGCGGCGCAAATGGACGCCCAGCTGCCGAAGAAGATCGACCCGATTACCACGCTGGTGTCGGTCTCGTCGAACGGGGCGACCTTCAACTACACCTACGTGATCGACGTGGCGACCGCCGACTTCCGACAGGAAAACATCGACTCGCTGGAGGCCGCAGCGCGTCAGAACGCGTGCACCGACCCCTCGATGACCCAGACGATGGAGCTCGGCGGAGCCTACTTCTATCGCTGGGTCGACCGGACTGGCACGCAGATCACCACCCTGCGGATCGAAGGCTGCTGATTGCCGTCGCGCGCGGTTGGCGAGCGCGCGGTCAACGCCGCCGGATTTCGATCCTCTCGCCCGAACGGGCGCGCGCGAATTCTTCCGCCGCCTGCGCATCACCCGCCAGTTTGGCACGCAGGAAGCGCGTGACCAGAGCGATCGCTTCGTCGTAGCCGTCTTCCCCGCCATAGACGAAGGAGTGGTCCGACCCGTCGACCAGCAGCAGCGTATGCTCGCCTGCGGGCAGCGCGTCGAACTGCGCGATCTGGACCGCCGGATCGCCCGCAAAGGGCTGCGCGACATCGCGGGGGCCGCTGATCGTGAGCGTCGGGACCGCGACGGTATCATAGGCGCCGGGGTTACCTGTCAGCCCGGGGATTGGGCCGGGGGAGGAAAACCTCACCACCGCCTTCATCGCGGGGACGCGGGCATGCAGCATCGAATCAAGCGCACCGCCGCCCATCAGCGCGATCAGCGAGCCGTAGCTGTGGCCGACACCCGCGAGCGGCAGTTCGGGATACTGCGCGGCGGCGTAGGCCGAAACCGCCTGCAGGTCGGCTGTGCGGCTCATAAACGCAGCGCGAATATCCTCCCGCTCGGCCTCCGGAATCGCGAGCGAATCGCGGTGCAGCGGGGCGAGCACGACGAAGCCCGCCTTCTGCAACGCGCCGACCAGCGGCAGGAGCTTTTCGGGCGAGGAGCCCGCGCCGTGGGAGAGGAAGATCGCCCCCGCAGGCTCGCCCACCGCATCGAACACCGAGAGGTCGAGGGTCCGCCCGGCCACGGGCAGCGCAACATGCCGGGCCGCCGGCATCGTTGCCGCCGCTGTTTCAGCACTGGCGGTTCCGGCAACCATCGGCGCCGCGCAGGCCTGCAAGGCAAATGGCGCGACAACAGCAAGCAGCAGGGGGCGCAAAGGACGCATCGAACTTTCTCCAGAAGGTCTGCACAGTGCTATTGGCTTCGCGCGGGAGCAACAAGCCCGATGGCTTTCCGGCATTGGTGCAGGAACGGCAATCGATGGAAACGCGCAATATTCGAAAAGATTTTACACCCCCTCCTGAAATATTTTTCAGACCCCCTTGCCCCGCGCGGCGCGCGCGCATAACCGCCTCGGCCAAGGAGACAAGTGCCCTATGGCCGACACGCCGATGATCGATTTCGCCCACCTGCCCCACCCCGCCCCGGTGCCGTCCGAAACGCGTGACGAGGCGCTGGCGGACCCCGGCTTCGGATCGCTGTTCACCGATCACATGGTGACGATTGCCTTCGATGCGGACCGCGTGGAGCGCGGCGAGGACGGCTGGTACGATGCGAAGCTGTGCCCGCGCGAACCCATCGCGCTCGATCCGGCGGCGGCGGTGCTTCACTACGCGCAGGAAATCTTCGAAGGGATGAAGGCCTATCGGTGGGACGATGGATCTGTCGCGCTGTTCCGGCCCGAACAGAACGCGCGCCGCTTGAATGCCAGCGCGCGACGCATGGCGATGCCCGAACTGCCCGAGGAACTGTTCCTCGAATCGATCCGCCAGCTGGTCGCGAGGGACCGCGACTGGATGCCCACGGTAGAAGGCGGATCGCTGTACCTGCGGCCCTTCATGTTCGCGACCGAGGCGTTCCTGGGCGTGCGGCCGGCGCGGCAGTACCTCTACTGCCTGATCGCCAGCCCGGTGGGCAGCTATTTCAAGTCGGGCGTGAAGCCGGTCGACGTGTGGGTGAGCCGCGATCACACGCGCGCAGCGCCCGGCGGCACCGGCGCGGCGAAGACCGGCGGCAACTACGCCGCCAGCCTCGTCCCGCTGGCCGAGGGCACGAAGCAGGGCTGCCAGCAGACCGTCTTCCTAGATGCCGTGGAGAAGAAGTGGATCGAGGAGCTGGGCGGCATGAACCTGTTCTTCGTATTCGGCGACGGGTCGGTGATCACCCCGCCGCTGACCGGCACGATCCTGCCCGGCATCACGCGCGACAGCCTGATCCAGATGCTGCGCGACGAAGGGCTGCAGGTGCGCGAGGAGCCCTATTCGATCGACCAGTGGCACGCCGATGCGGCCAAGGGCGACCTGATCGAAACCTTCGCCTGCGGCACCGCGGCGGTCGTCACCCCGGTGGGGAGCGTAAACGGGCCGGACGGCACCTTTGCCATCGGCAGCGGCGGGACCGGCCAGCTGACGCAGAAGATGCGCGACCGGCTGGTCGGCGTGCAAATGGGCACCGCGCCCGATCCGCATAACTGGGTGATGAAGCTGGACTGATCGTGGCCAGCCGGAAGGCACGGCGAGAATTTCAGACGGTGGTTTTGACGGCCCTGGTCGGCAGGCGACCCTCGCCCTCGCGAGCCAACTGCACGATGTTGCGTCCGGCGGTCTTCGCCGCATAAAGCGCGCCATCGGCATGTTCGATCAGGTCTTCGGCAGACAAGCCCGCGCTTTTGCGCATGGCCACCCCGATACTGATGGTGACCGGAACGCGCTCTGCGACACCCAGCGCCACCGGGCGCTTCTCCACCGCTAGCCGTGCCCGGTCGGCAAGGTCCAGCGCAGTATCCTGCGTACAATGTTCGACCACCACGACGAATTCCTCCCCGCCGTAACGGGCGACCGTCCCGCCGGAGCCGGCGAACTGCTTGTCGAGCTCTCTTGCAACCTGCCTGAGCGCGGTGTCTCCGGCGACATGACCATAGGTGTCGTTGAACTGCTTGAACCGGTCGACGTCGATCATCATCACCGCCAGGTCGCTTCCGCCATGGACCGACGCGCGGAACGCGGTATCGAAGATCCGTTCGAAATAGCGCCTGTTGGGCAGGCCGGTCAGGTCGTCCCGATGGGACAGTTCGCGCAGCTGCTCGTTCGCCTCGGCCAGCCGTTCGGACGCGATCCTACCGTGCAGGGCGTAGAGGAAATTGCGGTCGCGCAGCGCCGAGGTGCGAAACGGAATGAACAGGACGATGATGCTGATGGCTGAAAGATAGGCAAGCAGCGCAGCCGCATCCTGCACGCGCACTGCCGGCATGCTGGCCCAGATAACCCACAGGGACAGCAGAGAAAGCAGCACCATGACAGCGACGGGGCCGGGTCTCAGAGGGACCACGACCGCTGCGATGGTGATCAGCAGGGCCGCGCCCATCACGTATTCGCCCTGCCGTGGGCCTTCCATATACATGCCTAGGTATCCCGCCACGCTGGCAAAGCAGACTGCGGGCAGGACGCTGGTGATGTTCTGCATCACCCAGTTGCCCCTCAGGGCGACGATGATGGCAAGAATATAGGCCGGAATGACCAGCCCGAGCCGCAGGGTCAGGCCCATCGCGAACATCTCGGGGCCGATCGAATAGTCCAGCGGAAAGCACAGCAGACAGGTGATCAGCCCGATCGCGTTCATGAATGCCAGCTCGCGCCGGCGACGGGGCTCGTGTTCGGCACACCACAGCGTACGCAAGGCTGCTGGCCATTTGCGAAACGGCACCGCCTTGTCGGCGGCGCGCTGCACCATGCCTTCAAGATCGTGCGGAAAGGGGGCTTCCGGCTTCATACCGCCCGAGCCTATTCCACAATCCTTAATTTGATGTGCGCGTACGATAATCCTTTGCATGAATTATCGTGCGACTGGCGGGGGTTACAGCCTTGGCCTGGTGAGGAAGCGTTTGGTGAAGGTTTCGCTGGGGCGGATCACGATGATAGCCACCCCGGCCAGTGCGATCAGCGCGCCGACCAGCAGCCGCCAGCCGATCACGTCATTGGTCAGCCACGCGCCCAGCGCGATGGTCATCAGCGGGTGCAGCAGCGTCAGCGGCACGACCTCGTTCGCCTCGTATCGCTTGAACAGAACGAAATAGGTGCCCGTCGCCGCGATCGAGACGACCAGCGACCCGAACAGCAGGCACCCGGCAAGTTGCCACGGCGATGCCGCAAAGGCCGCGACCTGTCCCTGCTCTATCGCCAGCGAGAGCGGCAGCAGGACGATCGCGGAGGCGACTGCGGCCCACGCCTGCAGCGTCATCCCGTCCATCTCCAGCCGCTTGACGAACACCGCGCCCAGCGCGCCGACCAGTGCAGAGGCGAACACCAGCAGCGATCCTTCGCCCGCCGCCATCGATCCCTTGGAAAGGATCGCCAGCAAGACCCCGCCAAACGCCAGCGCCATGCCCAGCGCGCGCCGCCAGCGCACGGTTTCGCCCAGGAATATGATCGCGAAGAGGACGGTCATCGGCGCGCCGACCAGCCCGATCGCGCCAGCCGTGGCGGGATCGGCCGTCTGCAATCCGACGAACAGCAGCGCGAAGGAGCCGCCGGAGATCGCCAGCCCTATCGCGAGTACCTGCGGCAGGTGCCGGGGGATACCGCGCAGCAGCAGCGGCGTCAGCGCGAGCACCACGAGCAGGGATCGCAGGCCGGCAAAGAAGATCGGCGGCGCGGCGAGTTCGTCCACCGCAACCTTGCCGACGATGACATTGAGCGCCCATGCGACATTGCACACGACGAGGACGAGGATCGACCAGTTGGGCACGGGGTCAGGCGTCGCCTGCCGGTACGTTCGCCTCCAGCTCGTCGAGCCAGATATCCGCTACCGCATCGCTCGGCGCGCGCCAGTCGCCGCGCGGGCTCAGCGCGCCGCCCATCGAAACCTTGGGGCCATTGGGCATCGCGCTGCGCTTGAACTGGCTGAAGCCGAAGAACCGGCGGCAGAACACCTGGAGCCAGCTGCGGATTTCCGCCAGCGTGTAGGCGCGCTTTGCATCCTCGGGGAAACCCACCGGCCATTCGCCTCTGCGCGCGTCGCGCCAGGCGTGGTAGGCGAGAAACGCGACATGGCTGGGCGACTGCCCGTAACGGGCGATGTGGTGGAGGAAGAAATCGTGCAGCGCGTAGGGGCCGATCTTGTCCTCGGTGCTCTGGATCGCGCCGTCTTCGCCTGCGGGGACAAGCTCGGGGCTGATTTCGGTATCGAGCACGTCTTCCAGCACCTCGACCAGCTGCGGGGTGAACTGTTCGGTCTCGATCACCCAGCGCATCAGATACTGGATCAGCGTCTTGGGGACGCCCGAATTGACGCCGTAATGGCTCATCTGGTCGCCCACGCCGTAGGTGCACCAGCCCAGCGCCAGTTCCGACAGGTCGCCGGTGCCGATCACGAAGCCGCCATGGTGCCCCGCAAGGCGGAACAGGTAATCGGTGCGAAGGCCCGCCTGCACGTTCTCGAACGTGGTGTCGTACACTGCCTCGCCATCCGCGAAGGGATGGCCGATATCCGCCAGCATCCGCTCGGCCGCGGGGGTGATGTCGATCGTCTGCGCGGTGATGCCCGCCGCCTGCATCAATTTGAGCGCGTTGTTCTTCGTGCGGTCGGACGTGCCGAAGCCGGGCATGGTATAGCCCCGGATCATCGCGCGCGGCAGGCCCAGCCGGTCGCAGGCGATGCAGGCGACCAGCAGCGCATGGGTCGAATCGAGTCCGCCCGAAATGCCCAGCACCAGCGACTTTGCGCGCGTCGCCTCGATCCGCCGCATCAGTGCATCGACCTGGATGTTGACCGCTTCGTAGCAATCCTCGTTCAGCGTATCGGGATCGTCCGGCACGAAGGGATAGCGGCGCACCGCTCGCACCAGTCCATTGTCGCCCGGCGTGTGGTTGTGCGTGAAGCCGATCCGCCGGTACCAGTCCTCGGGCCGTCCGGCCGCCTCGCTCGCATCATGGAAGGTGCCGTTCTGCGTGCGGTTGTTGACGATGCGCTGCGTATCGATATCGGCGATGCACAGCTCCGCCCCGCGATCGAAGCGGACGCTTTCCTCCATCAGCTCGCCCAGCTCGTAGATCACGCCCTGCCCGTCCCACGCGAGGTCGGTGGTGCTCTCCCCATGCCCGCTGGCGGAATAGGCATAGGCGCACATCCCGCGGCTGGAGCTGGAGGCGCAGTGCAGGTGCCGGTCGCTCGCCCGCCCGATGGTGACGGGCGATGCGGAAAGGTTGGCGAGGATCGTCGCGCCAGCCATCGCGGCCATCATGCCGGGGGGCTGCGGCGCCCAGAAATCCTCGCAGATCTCCATCCCGAACACGAAACCCGGCAGATTCTCCGCCGCGAAGACGAGGTCGGTACCGAAGGGGGCCTCGTGGCCCGCCACTTCCAGATCGAGACCGTGGCAGTTGCGCCCGTGGGTGAACTGGCGTTTCTCGTAGAATTCGCGGTAATTGGGCAGGAAGCTTTTGGGCACCACGCCGAGCAAGCGCCCGTTGGCGATAGCGAGCGCGCAGTTATACAGCCGGTGCCCGCGGCGCACGGGCGCGCCGATCACCAGCACCGGGGCCAGCCCCGCGCTTTCCTCGATAATCCGCCCCACCGCCATCTCCGCCGCGTCGATTACCGCGGATTGCAGGTGCAGGTCGTCGATCGCGTAACCCGTCACGCACAGCTCGGGATACACCGCCAGGTCGACGCCGGCGAAATGCGCATTGCGCGCCTCCTCCAGGATCGAATCGGTGTTGCCGGTCACATCGGCGGGGCGCACGCAGGGCGTGCAGGTGGCAACGCGCACGAAACCGTGCCTGTGCAGGTCGAAGAAGGGATGGTCGCGATCACCCATTGGTGGCTGCGGCTGTGCCCGGCTCGGCCGCCCCGCACAAGGGGCTACCCGCCCCGCGCGCCCTTCCCGGCGGTGGAGTGAGACAGGGTCACGACGCATCCCGCATCGGTCAGGTCGATGGCGTGCTGCGCCTGCGCCTGGTTGGCAAATGTCGCCATCAGGCTCTTGCCCAGGCCGCCGTTCTCATCCGTTGGCGCGGCGGTGCCCGCCCCGTTGTCGCGTACTTCGAGGCGCCAGTCGGCTGCCGTGCCATCGAGCACCACGCCCAGCGCACCCTCGCGTCCATCGCCGAACGCGTACTTGGCGGCATTGGTCAGCGCCTCATTTACGAACAGGCCGACCGCGACCGCCTGTTCGCGCGGCAGCGCAATCGGCGCGATGGTGCGCGTCACCTGCACATTCTCGTCGAACGACGCCTTGGCGAGGTGATCGATCACGTCTTCCAGATAGTCGGGCATGCTGATCAGGCCTTCCTGCCGCCCCGCATCGTCCACGGCCAGCTGCGCATAGGCCCGGCTGAAGGAAAAGACGCGGTTGGCGGCATCTTCCAGCGCCTCTGCGGCGGCGGGATTTTCCTGCCGGCGTTTCTGCAATTCGATCATGCTGGCGACCAGCGCGAAGTTGTTTTTCGTGCGATGCTGCAGCTCGGCCATCAGCCAGCGCCGCCGATCGATCGACTCCTCCAGCTCGGCCTCGCGCAGGCGTACCGCCATGCGGAACACCTCCGCCAGCGCGACGACCACGCAGCACGACAGGAAATTGATCAGCACACGGGCCATATCGCTGTCCTGCGCGAACGCGAAAGACCACGCTTCTTCAAGAACGACGTACCAGGCCCACGCGAAGGAGACTATCAGGCAGACGATCCCCGCCCATAGCCTGCCGAACAGGGTCGCGATCAGGACCGTCGGATAAACCAGCGCAAACGGTCCCGAAGTCGGCGCGACCTGGTCGATCAGTGCACGCAGGCCGATCATCAGAAGCGCCATGGCAAGGCCGAACACCGTCTGGGCAATCCAGCTCGGCAACTTCGACGGACCGAATTTTACCGCGTCGACAGCGGTCAGATGGCGGTTTGGCAAATGCGTTCTCTTCCCCGCCCGAGCGCGACCCCTAACCGGAGGGTGGCCACCGGACGCCCGATCCTAGCACGCATTATTTCGCCCCGCGACTGATGCAGGTTAAGTTCGCGAAAGAGCTTACGCGGCGAGCAGATCGGCCACCGGCGGTGCCTGTTCGAGGAATCCGATCAGGCCGCGCTCTTCACGCGAAAGCCACTTGGTCGACCGCGGCAATGCCTGCTGCGCGCGCCATTCCTCCTGCCGGTCCATCACATCGAAGATGGCGGGGTGGATATAGCTCTTGCGGGTGATCGCAGGCGTATTGCCCAGTTTCTGTGCGACATTTTCCGTCAGCGCCTTGATCGTCAGATCCTCGCGCGCGCCCGCCAGCAGGCCGAATGCCATCACGCTGGCGTGCCAGGTGCGGAAATTCTTGGCGGTGAACGCCTTGCCCATCGTTTCGCACAGGTAGGCGTTGACGTGGCTGGAGGTGACGTCGCGCACCTGATCGTCCTCGTCGAGGAATGAAAACAGGTCCTGCCCGTCCAGATCCTGCATCTGCCGGACGATCTTCGCCAGGTGCGTATCGGTCAGCTGCAGATCGCGGTCCTTGCCCGACTTCGCCTTGAAGCGAAAACGCAGCGTCTGGCCGCGTACCGTTACGTGATGGCTCTTGATGGTGGTCGCGCCGTAACTGCCATTGTCGCGTGAATAGCTGTCGTTCCCGATCCGGATCGCGCCCAGATCGAGCAGCCGGACCACCCCTGCCAGCGCGCGGGGCAGGCCCATACCGCCCGTCTCCAGATCGTCCGCCACGCGTTTGCGCACCAGCGGCAACAGCGTGCCGAAGGTCAGGCAGCGGTCGAACTTCTCGCCTTCGCGGGTGGCGCGGAATGCGGGATGATATCGATACTGCTTGCGGCCCTTGGCGTCGTATCCGGTCGCCAGGATGTGCCCGTTGGGTGCGGGGCAGAACCAGCAATCGGTATAGGCCGGCGGCAGGGCGATGGCATTGAGCCGCTCTCGCTCTGCGGAATCGCGGATCAGCTTCCCTTCGGGATCGTAATACGCCCAGCCACGCCCGGCACCCTTGCGGGTGATGCCTGGCAGGCCGTCATCGACGAAGATCAGCTTGGGCGTTGGCGCGTTCATCTCGGCATGGAAAGCTCTGCCGCGTGCTTGCGGTTCCCGAAGCAGCGCCCAAATGCAGCACCGATCATTCCCACGCAGGAGCACCACCATGAGCGACTACACGCCCCCCAAGGTCTGGACCCACGACGCGGAGAACGGCGGCCGGTTCGCCAATATCAACCGGCCCACCGCAGGGGCCCGCGAAGACAAGGTGCTGCGTGCGGGCGAGCATCCCTTCCAGCTCCACTCGCTCGCCACGCCCAACGGGGTGAAGGCGACGATCATGCTCGAGGAACTGCTCGAGGCGGGGCACCCTGCGGAATACGACGCCTACACGATCAATATCGGCGAGGGTGAGCAGTTCACCAGCGGCTTCGTTGCGATCAATCCCAATTCGAAGATCCCCGCGCTGGTGGACCGAACAGGCGAAGCCCCGATCCGCGTGTTCGAAAGCGGCGCGATCCTGCTGCATCTGGCGGAGAAGTTCGACGCGTTCCAGCTTGCCGGGCCGGGCCGTGCGGAAATGCTAAGCTGGCTGTTCTGGCAGATCGGCAGCGCGCCCTTCATCGGCGGCGGCTTCGGCCATTTCTACGCCTACGCGCCGGAAAAGTTCGAATACCCGATCAACCGCTACGCGATGGAGACCAAGCGGCTGTTCAGCGTGGCCGACCAGCGGCTGGGCGAAGCGCGCTTCCTCGCGGGCGACGACTATACCATCGCGGATATCGCTGCCTTCCCGTGGCTCGCGCCCTTCGTCGAAGGGATCATCTACAACGACGCGAAGACCTTCCTGTCGATCGACGAGTACACAAATGTCGCGCGCTGGGTGGATGAGATCGCGGCGCGCCCGGCGGTGAAGCGCGGGCGGATCGTCAACAAGACGTGGGGCGATGAGAATGCGCAGCTGGCCGAACGGCACTCGGCGGCGGATTTCGAAGGCAAGGTGCTGGAGCCGAGCAAGCCGGAATAGGCACCACCTGCCCAAATCCTCCCCCAGCGGGGGAGGATTAGCCCAGCCGCTCCGCGAGTCGGGCCATGAAGGCCGTACCCTTTTCCAGCTGGTCGAGCGCAATCCACTCGTCGGGCTGGTGCGCCTGTTCGATGCTGCCGGGGCCGCAGATGACCGTGGGGAAGCCTGCCGCCTGAAACTGGCCGCCCTCTGCCGCAAAGGCGACCTGGCCGGGCGGCGTGTTTTCCCCGGTTAGCGCGCGCACGAAGGCCACCGCGTCATCGCTGCCCTGCGGGGTCATGGGCGGCGTGCTCGCATGCTGTTCGATCCGCACCCCGGCATCCGCGAACATGCCCTTGAGTTCGGCATCCAGCGCAGCGCATTTCTGCTTGAACGGGGCGAGGATCGCGTCGGCGTCTTCCCCCGGCGGGCAGCGCAGGTCGAACTGGAAGTGCGCATGACCCGCGAGGATATTCGACGCAGTGCCGCCCTCCATCACGCCGACGGTGAGCGTCGCCTGCGGCGGATCGAACCCGTTGGCCGGATCGGCGCGGGCGCGCAGTTCCTCGGCCAGCGCCAGCAGGTCGTGCATCAGTTCGACCGCCACCGCATTGGCCGAAATCCCGTGATCGACCAAAGAGGAATGCGCCGCGTGGCCGCGCACCGTCACCTCGTGCACCGCGATCCCCTTGTGCCCGGTGATGATGCCCATCAAGCTCGGCTCGCCGACGATGGCGAGGCGCGGCTGGGGAATCGTCTCGGCCATCCGCGCAATCATCGAGGGCGCGCCCTGGCAGCCGACCTCCTCGTCGTAGCTGAGCGCCAGATGCACCGGCAGCTTGCCCGCCACGAAGCGCGGGACGAAGGCCAGCGCCAGCGCGATGAAGCCCTTCATGTCCGCGACCCCGCGCCCGAACAGCCTGCCGCCCTCTTCGCGGACCACCCACGGATCGCTCGACCAGTCCTGCCCATCGATCGGCACCACATCGGTATGGCCCGACAGGATGACGCCCCCTTCGACGAAAGGTCCGCAGGTGGCGAAAAGGTTGGCCTTGCGCCCGTCTTCATTCGGTACCCGCTGCGCTGCGACCCCGTGCTGCGCGAGATACTCCTCCACCCACGCGATCAGCACGAGATTGCTGTTGCGCGAGGTTGTATCGAACCCGATCAGCGTGTCGAGGATGTGGCGAGCGGTGGCGAGATCGGTCATGCGCAAGGGTCTAGCGCGGCAGAGTTGCCATGCCACCCCTTCACAACCTCGTCTGCGACGCTATAGGGGCGGTCCGCCTGCGCATTGGGGTGTAGCCAAGTGGTAAGGCAGCGGTTTTTGGTATCGCCATTCGCAGGTTCGATCCCTGCCACCCCAGCCAAACTTTGTGCCAAGCGGTGCCAACGAGTGCCAATGCTCTTGCAAAAGCCCCGGAAAATGCAGAGACTTTGTGCCATGCTGGTGCACAGAGGAGCATGGAAGGACGGGGCACGCCGGGGCCCCAGCGGGGGCCCCGTTTGGCATACAATGTCCTGACGGATCTCGCCTGCCAGAAGGCTCAGCCCGATTCGGCGCGAGAAGTGCGCCTCTACGACGGCGGCGGGCTTTACCTTTCGGTCCGCCCTGCTGGCAGCAAGTCCTGGAAATACAAGTACGCGTTCGGCGGGGTCGAGCGGAAGCTGACCATCGGCAGCTATCCGCTGATCTCGCTGAAGAAAGCACGCGAGATGCGCGATGTCGCGCGCGCGCAGGTTCAGCTCGGCAACGATCCGGCAGCACAGAAACGCGCGGCGATGCGCAAGGCCAAGCTAGGCGAGAGCTTCGAGGAGGTCGCGCGCAGCTGGCATGCGGCGAAATCGCCCAAACTCACCCCCCGGTACGCCAAGAAGGTGATGTCGGGTCTCGAGGCGAACATTTTCCCATATCTCGGCCGCAAGCCGATCGGATCGATCACGCCGGCGGACGTTCTGCAGGCCATCCAGCGGATCGAGGCACGCGGCGCGCTGGTCATGGCGAAGGAAGTGCGCAGCGACGTCTCGGAAGTCTTCGTTTGGGCCATCGCATCGGGCCTGTGCGAGACGGATCCGGCGGCAATCATCCGCAAGGCCCTGCAGCCAGGCTCGAGTGGTCGTCACCCGGCGCTCCTGAAGATCGAGGAAGCGCGGGATCTGCTCAAGGCAATCGACCAGCGCAAGGCCAGACGGCTGTTGCCGGCGACCAAGCTCGCCTCGCGCCTGCTCGCGTTTACGGCGGTACGCCCTGGTGTGGTGCGTCTCGCGGAACGATCGGAGTTCGAGAACCTCGGCCAGGCGGACGCCCTGTGGCGTATTCCGGCGGCCAAGATGAAGCTCTTGGCCGAACAGAAAACCGACCGGCGGCTGGATTTCTTGGTGCCGCTTGCCTCGCAGGCGACAGAGGTCGTGGAAGCCGCGATGGCGGACAGCTCACACAAGAGCTACTTGTTTCCAGGAGCACGCGGCGACAAGCCGATCAGCGACTCAACACTCAGCCAGCTATACCTCGACGCGGGCTATCGCGGCCGGCACGTACCGCATGGCTGGCGGGCTACCTTTTCGACGATCATGAACGAGCGCGCGGCCGATCAGGAGCGTTGGGGCGATCGCGAAGTCATCGATCTGATGCTCGCGCACGTCAAAGGCGACGTGGAGGCGGCATACAACCGCGCGGCCTACATGAAGCGCAGGCGGCAAATCGCGCAGGAATGGGCGGACATGCTGTCGGATGGGCTAGTGCCGCCGGAAGAACTGCTCGGCTGAGCACCGCTCGGCAGGGAGGTGCGGCATGACGGCGCACTCCCTCAGCCTTCATCGCGAAGGAAAGCCCCGCCGCGACAGCTTCGACATTCACGATCCGCGGGCGCAGGTCTTCCGCCCGATCGATCACGGCGTCAAATTCGTCGACGCGATGCTCAAGGTGTTCGACGAGTGGGACGATTACACCAAGCAGCATGGACAGCGCCACGCGATGGGCCAGAACTGCCGCAAGGTGCTGCGCGCCCTCTTCTGGTGCTGCAACTTCCGCAAGGGCACCTGTGAGCCCTCGCTCGACGCGCTTATGGCCAAGACGAAGTTCGCGCGGGCGACAGTGGTGCGTGCGCTGAAGGTACTCTGGGCCAACGGCTTCATCGACTGGATCCGGCGGACGGTCAAAACAGACAACGCTCCTGGCGAAGGCCCGCCGGTCATTCAGACCACGAATGCCTACTTCTTCGACACCAGGCGCCTGCCAGAGCGTTGCTTCAAGCGGCTCAGGCAGTTGCTGAGCAAAGCGGGCAAGACCTTCAAGCCCACCGATTACCCACGCCCAGCCCGCTACGAGGGCCTGCAGGAGCGAAGGGCAAAGACGATCCGGAACAAGACGGCGTATGACCGTGCTGTGAAACGCAATGCCCTCGCCCGCGCCACCAGCGATGAAGATCACGTCCGGGCCCTCTATCCGGGCGATCTTGCCTCACAGCGGGCCCACCTCGAGATGATGCAGAGCGCGAGTTCAGAAAGCGGCCTGAATCCCCTCCCCAATCGAAGTATTCAAAAGGAATGAAGCCGCATGGAGCGGCTTCATGCGTTGATATTCGATGGGCCGCCCCCCAACCCACGGCAAAAGATTGAAAGAAATCACCCGCCCGCACCGGCAGGACGGTCGGCTTGCGCCGACCGGGGCTCGGCAGGGCCGAACCGCAAAAGCCGTGCCACCCGCGATCATCGACCGAGATCAACGGTCGCGCCAGACTTCGGCGCTATCCGGCCAGCAGTTCGCCCCACCGGTCGAACACTTCACGGCGGCGATCGAGAAGCTGCGAGCGGTTGTAGGCTGCCTCGACCTTCCCTCTGCCGGAGTGCCCCAGAGCTTGGTCGATCGCGAAGCGATAATCCTCGCCCATCACCTCGTTGAGAATAGTCGAGAAGCTGGCGCGCCACCCGTGCGGAACGTGGCGACCGCGATATCCGCACCGATCGTAGAGCGCGCCGATCGCCCCCGTGCCGATCGGCATGGAACCGCTTCTGCCCGGGAACACCAGACCGGAGGAGGTGATCGACTTCGGGCGCGCGGATTTCAGGCCACGAAGTACGAACAGCGCCGCCGCGCTCAACGGCACGACGTGGTCGAACCGCGCATCGTCCTTCTTCGCGCGCGCCAGCTTCATCCGCGTGGCAGGAATCGTCCATCGCGCCGCGTCGAAATCGATCTCCTCCCACCGCGCGCCGCGCAGCGTGCCCAGGCGCACGGCGGTCAGCGCGAGGAATTGGCTCGCCATGATCGTGATAGCCCGGCCCTCGTCGCGCTCGCAGGCGGACAGCAGCTCACGGCAGTCCTCGATCCGAGTCAGCGCGGGGAAGGGCTGCGGTGGCGGAGCTGACAGCATCGCAGCGCCCAAGTCGCTTGCCGGGTTGTTCTCGACCAAGCCTTCGGCGCGGCCGAAGGCGAAAATCTGTTCGAGCCGCTGACGCACGCGCTGCGCGGTGGTGGCGCAGCCGCGGTCCTCGATCTTGCGCACCGCCTCGAGAAGTTCGCGCGAAACGACTTTGCCCGCAGGTCGTGCGCCCAGCTCGGGAAAGATGTCGCGCTCGAGCGTAGAAAGTACGTCGGATGCATGCGCGAGGCTCCATTCGCGGCAGTGCTTCTCGAACCACGCTCGGCCAAGCGCCTCGAGCGTCTTGCCGGTCGCGCGCCTCTTCGACGGATCAATGCCCTGCTCGAGCAGCTCCTTCGCTTCCGCCTGCAGGATCCGCGCGCGGCTCAGGTTCACGTCGGGGAACTGGCCCAGCGTCAGCAGCTTCTCGCGTCCGCGCACGCGGTACTTCAGCTGCCAGCTCTTCGTGCCGGTTGGTCGGACAAGCAGGTGCATCCCGCCCTGGTCGGACAGCTTGTAGGCGCGACTTTTCGCGCCGGCGGCTTTCGCCGCAGCATTCGTGAGCATATGATGTCCCTCAATAGGCTGGTTTTTGAGGTAGTTTGCGTGATGGGGGACGAAGAGGAATTTACCGGTGAGCTAGGAAGGCTGTATAAATTCCGATCCTTGGACGGACCGCTAGGTCAACGAACCGCCGAGGATATCATTCTTCATAACCGGCTCTATTGGGCATCACCCTCGAGCTTTAACGATCCAATGGATTGTCGGCCGAATTTTATCTTTGGCGAAACGCCCGCGGATCGTTCTCGATGGATCGATCAAGCTATTAGGAACCAGCTGGATCACCTTCCTCGATCCGAACGCCAAGCTGCGAAGACCCGACTTAGGAAGACGCCGGCAGAAGAGCATCGCAGGAATTTTGTCCGGTCATTCGACAGTTTTATGTCGGAATCGGCCGTCTGCTGTTTCTCGACAACAGCAAGCAACGTCTTGTTATGGGGGCACTACGGAGCCTGTCATCGTGGAGCATGCTTCGTGTTCGAAGAGTGCTTATCGCCCGATCCGTTTCTGGGATACGAGGTCACCTACAGCACAACCCGCCCAGTGGTAAACGCATTGAGTTTTGGCGAAAACATAGACGCGATGAAGTCTTCCATTCTAACCAAAGCGTCAGATTGGTCCTACGAGCAAGAAAAGCGCTTTTTCGATTATCGTGGGGGCGCCGGCTATCGATCATTTCCGCCAAGTGCCTTCAAAGGAGTGATACTGGGTGCCCGTATCTCCGACGAAGATGAGGCGACAGTCAGAAGTCTACTCACGCGCCGGCCTCTTGAAACGCAGATTTGGAGGGCAGAGCTGAGAGAAACCGAGTTCGCGATGAACATCATTCCTGCTGACCAAGACGGATAATCCCTCCGCCCCATCGAACGGGAGAAGTGGCCAGATTACGGGCGTTTCGGCCAGTCGGGTTTCGGGCTATACCCCCAACAGTACCCCCAATTGAGACTCAGTTTTCATGGCACGCCGCATTCCCACACCGATTCCGATCGACTGGACCCGCCACGATGGCGGCGGCTGCCCCGTCCCTCCCAACACATTGGTGGCGGTCAATTTCCGACGCGGGTCGCGCACCCAGGCTACCCGCACCGCCGGCAGTTACGCTTTGTGGGCGAGCGATCCTTGGACATGGACCGATGAGCGTAGGGACGGAATGGATATCGTCGGGTACCGGGTCGCCTCCGCAGAGGAGCCCCGGGCACTTGCAGGTGACGCCGCCGGGCCGCTCTAGTCCACTGAAGCGTTAGGATCGATCGCGGACTGCCGCTCTACCCAGTCGATCAACGCGTCGAGCTGAAGGGCCTGCCGGGTGGCGACGATGTCTCGCTCGAGCTGCTCTTCGGGCGTGCGTCCGAAAACGCCTGCGGCGGCAAGCGCTCCGACGGAGGAAGAAAGTCGATTATCGCTGGGCGCTCGATCAGCTCGCTCGGCGGATTCGCGAAGCGCGGCGCCTCGCTCACCTGCGGGCGGACTTGCAGCGCCGGTTCGACCTTGTAGCTCTTCGCGCAGCCGCTCAGCGCGAGCGCCGAGATCAGCAAGGCGAGTACGGTAATCGTCTTCGATGGCATCGGTGATTTCCTCCTGCTGTTCGCGAACCCGCTTGAGCCGCTCGGCTTCGAGCCGGGCTGCCTGCACTTGAGCATCGCGATATTTGTCCTTGGTCGCCTGGTGCGCGGTGCGTTCTGTATCGCGTTGTGTCTCCGCGGTGCGCGCCGTCTCGATCCATCCATTCATCGCGAACGGCCAGATCTTGAAGCCCTCAAGCCGCACGGTTTGGACCGTCAGTGCAAGAATGAGCGCAAGAAACACCAGAGCTCCCGCGACTAGCCAGAGCGTCTTCACTGCGAATTCGGCCTGCAGCTGGCCCGGGAGCTTCACGACACGGCCTTTCTGATCGGCTCGTTGAGCGGGCAGCGCCCGAATACGACCATGGGCGAGAACCGGCCCGCGAGGCCGCGGCCAGGCAAGGGCACCGTGCGGATTTCGAAATGCAGGTGCTGGTCTGGGCCGCGCATGCTGCTGGCATTGCCGGTATTGCCGGTTAGGCCGAGCTGCTGTCCACGCGTCACCATCTGCCCTTCGGTCACGTCGATGCGCGAGAGATGGCAATAGGCTGCGTAGAGTGTGTCCGGCTCACCATCATCGTCGAAATCGTGGGTGAAGCGCAGGATCACCTGCTGGCCATAGGAACCTACGTTGCGCACCTTGGCGATCGTTCCGTCTGCGATCGCGTAGCAGCGGTGGCCGGCAGGCGCTTCGAAGTCCCATCCCTGGTGGGCGCGGCGTGAACCGTCGGCATTGCGACGCACCATGCCAAAGGTGTGATTGAGCGCCCCGCGGCGAATGCGATTGCTGGCCAGCGGCCATCCGATCCTGTTCATGAAAATGCCCTTACGATTACGAAAATCAGCCAGGCGAGCATCGTCGCCCAGTATAGTCCCCAGAACCGGCGCGAGTAGCGCCTTCCCTCTCCCAACGACGACGTCCACACCAGCAGCGTCTCCCCGGCGAGCATCATCGCGCAGCCGATCCAGTAGGAAGGATCTCCGATCGAGAGGTTGGCTTCGTCGAACAGCAGCTGCTCGAGCCGGCCGCGCAGAGACAGGCCAAGCCCGCTGGCGAACAGGAGCAGTCCGCTCGCGAGGCACAACCCAGCATTATAGGGTGTGAAGGGCTGGCGCCGCTTCCAGCCCTCCCCCGCCCAGCCCCAGCTTACAAAGCCGCAGCCCAGCAGGAGCCATCCAAAGACGAGCAAGATCATTCGCCCTTTCCTTCCGTCAGATCGTCGATCGCGCGGTCGGTCCCGAGGCGCCTGTCGAGCGTGGTGATGAGTGTGGTGAGCTGACGCGTGTCGCCCTTCAGTGCTTCGACTTCGCGTTCGAAGCCCCGGAATTTTGGCCGGAACATCGCCTTGAGCGCGGAAGAGATTGAGAACCTATCCATCGCGCGTCTCTCCGGGCGGCGGCAGCGCCGGCATTTCCGTTTCGAAATCTGGAAGGCGGCTTTCGAGGCGTGCGATCAGCACATTCAGGCCCGCGAGAACCTCGCGCACAGCGTGCACCGCCTCGGCATTCTTCGACCAGGCGCGAAAAGCAAAGATTACGACCGTCAGCAAACCGACCATCATCATCGAGCACAGCACGAGAGCGACGAATAGAACGGCTGCCCAGCCATCCAGTTCGGAGAGTACGCGCCCGGCTTCCACAACGTCGGGTGCCGAGCCTGCAGAGATGGCGATTGCGATTCCCATCGGCTCAGCCATGCTGCACGTCGATGATCGGGCGGCCGTTTTCAATCCGCCAGACAGCGCCGAGGCGGCGCATGTAATCGGGCAGGGTCATCGCGCTTTCGCGGATCGCCGTGCAGCCGATCTCGCCGCCATTGGCCACGGCTACGAGGTACACGGCCTCACCATCATCCAGCGCATTCACGCAATCTGCCAGCACAGTCGGTTCAACGTTGACCGGCACCTGCCCGCAGAACGCGATGCGGTCGACCTTCGCGCGCGCAGCCTCGAATGCGGCCTCCCAGTCCGTCAATGCAGCCTCGAAAGCGCTGGTTGCAGCGTCGTGTGCTGTGCTTGCTTGCACCCATTGCGCGTGTCGCGCCGGTAGGGTTGAGAGGATCGCCTGATATTCTACCAGAGCGTCGTCGGCCGTCGCCTTCACCTGCTCCCATTGGTAATGGCGAACAGCGAAGTCGCTCTCGCTTTCCTCCTCCTCGCGCACCGGCTCCTGAGCAGTGAATTCAGCTGGAGGGTGCGGAGCAATCGGCTCGGGTGCGAGAGGCACCGGCGGCGTAGGCTTCGTGCCAACGCTCTGACCCCAGCTGTCGCCGCCAACCAGGTTCGGGTCGGAAGATTTCACCACGAAGCGCACCGCTTCAGCCCATGTTTTGGTCAGCTTGCCGTCGCGGTCCACGCCGCAGATATCGCCCTTCGCAATCGGACCGCAGCCCTCTGCCTTGGTCATGTACTCGGCATAGTCGGCACCGCTCGTATTGATCGTGCCGCCGGCATTCAAAGAACGGCCTGTCGCACTGTTCGAAGCGAGGGTGAGAACGGTTTCTGCTGCGCTCGCTCCGAAACTCGCTCCGCCAAAAAATCGAGCCGAGGGCGTCGGCTGATTGCTGAAAATCGCGACCAATTCGCTGCCTTGGCCGACATCCCTCTTGAGCGTGTGTGCGGCACCCGATGTCGTGCCGACCAGCAGATTTCCGCCCGAAGTCAGCCTGGCCCGCTCGACCCCCAGCACTTCGAAGAACAACCCGCCGACTCCGCGAAAACCACCAGCGATCTGGCCATAGGTTTGCCCGGCAGCCCGAAGATTGATCGAGGCGGTAGTTCCGTCGCCACTGCCCGGATTGTCTAGAATTAGCAGCGTGGTCGTAGACCCGCTACCTGCCGCGGCCACATGAACTTTGGCGGATGGGCTTGCGGTTCCAATCCCTACATTTCCGGTCGCGTCTACACGGAAGCGTTCGACCCCCGCGGTGACGAACCCGAATGCATTGGCAGAAGGGCGGTAAAATCCGGTGTCTTGGTCATTGGCGAAGCGCAGGCCAGGCGCCGCGACCGTACCATCGGGGATGAGCCCCTGGCCGATCCCGTCACGCACCGCTGCAAAGCTGGCGATCAGCTCGGCCGCGTTCGTCGCCAGATCGTACAGGTAGCTCTGCGTCGGCAGAATCGCGTAGGCCTGCCCGCTTGCATTTGCGCTCTGGTAGGTCTGCCCCAGCGTCAGCTGGGTGGCACTGTTTACGGATTCGATCTCGTAAGGTCTGCCATCGGGGCCGACGAAGCTTTCGCCAGCTTCCACGTTGCCGACGAAGGCCGTGCCCGTGCCGGTGACCGTGGTCGATCCATTGGTGACGGCAACCGTGCCTGCGCGATACCATGCCATTGCCCTTGGCTCCCTAATTGACCCTGATGTTGAGAAGTTCTTCGGCGAAGCCGTGGCGATAGGTGACCGAGACCTGCTGCCCGTTGTTCGCCTTCTTGCCGTACAGCTGGTAGACGCCTCGCTGGCCCGCGGGCAGCGTGTCGTCGATCGAGATGACCGTCACCAGTTCGCCGATGTCGTTGACCACCTTTGCGCCCACCCACAACGCAACTTTGGGCGAGGGCAGAGTGCGGACGATCGCGAAGTTCACATGGGTCGATCCGCTTTCCGGGGTCATCTTGCAGTTGGCAGAGAAGGCCACTTTCACAGGCTTGCCCTGCACCGAATCCACGAAGACCGATGCCAGCTGGCTGCCCAATGCCTCGGGCGAGATGGTGATGTTGCCGACACCGTGGGTATTATTGATCGCCTGCGAGGCGTTCTGCTTCCAGATGCCCACCTGACCCGCAGCGCCATCGGCGATCGTGCTCGAGGTGACCGAGCCCTCGACGATAAGGTCTCCGCCGATCCTTACGTTGCCGTCGTCGATTTCGAATGGCGTGATTACGTCGCTGCCGTCCGGCGAGATGATCGCAAACCGATCGGCGTAGATCAGGAAATCACCTTCATCCCCGTCGTTAAAGGCCTCAAAGCCGGTCACCCGGCCATTCACGTCAAGGCGCAATCCAGCGCGCGCCTCCAGTCCATCAATTGACTCCGCGAATGTGGTCACGGTCGCTTCGGCGTCGTTCACCCGTGTGGTCAGTGTGGAGACGCTCGACGCTATCGCCTCATCGCCATCCACGCGCGCCGCCTGTTCCGCAGTGATCGCCGCAGCGTTGTCATCGATGGTCGCCGAAAGCGTGGTGATCTGGCCCGCCAGCGCTTCGTCACCGTCCGCGCGCGCCTGCTGCTCGGTCTCGATCGCGCCTGTGTTGTCACCCACCGTGGCGGCAAGGGTCGTTATCTGACCCGCCAGCGCATTATCGGCATACGCGCGCGCCACTCCTTCGGCAGTTATTGCGGCAGAGTTGTCATCGACCGTCGCCGAAAGCGTGGTGATCTGGCCTGCCAGCGCGTTGTCACCGTCTGTCCTGGCAACCTCCTCAGTGCTAATCGCGGCGGCGTTGTCGTCGACGGTCGCGGCGAGAGTGGTGATCAAACCTGCAAGTGCATTGTCACCGTTCGCGCGCGCCCATCCTTCGGCAGTTATCGCCGCAGAGTTGTCTTCGACCGTCGCCGAAAGCGTGGTGATCTGGCCTGCCAGTGCCTCGTCGCCGTCAGTGCGCGCCTGTTGCTCGGTGGCAATTGCCGCTGTGTTGGTGCCTACAGTCGCAGCTAGGCTGGTGAGAGCGGCCGTCACCACATTATCGCCATCGATCCGCGCCAGGCGATCGGTCACGATTTGCGCCTCGGCGCCCGCCACGCGAACCGCCAGAGCTTGCCGTGCGCTAGCCTCGGCCGACACGTCGCTGACGATGCGAGCCGTCGTCTCTTTGCGCACCTCGGCTACCGCAGCGACCTGCTCGCGTCGTGCGCGGTCCGCGTCGAGCAGCGCTTGCAAGCCGGTGAGTGCCGCAGCGTCGGTCTTTCGATCGGTATTGCGCGCCACGCGAACGATCGAGGTCACCGCCGCCACGTCGCCTAGCGCGGTCAGCGTGTTTTCCGCGCTGGCGACCCGGGTTTCCAGCGCGTCGAAGGTGCTGCTCTCGACCCTGGTGGTGATCGCGCCGGCCAGCGCATCGATGTCGCTTTCGGCAGTGGTGACACGTGCTTCGACCGCGGTGACCGTTGTCGCATCGGCCTTCGCGGTGATCGACGCCGCATTGCCATCAATGGCGAGTTCCGCAGCCGTCAGTCGGACGAAGATCGTGTCGAGGTCGGCGATCTGCGAGGGATCGAGCACCGCATTGGCAATCGCCTGATCGACATAGCTGGTGGTCGCGCGCAGCAGGATGCTGCTCTCTGCGGCGTCGAGCCGGATTTCCGCTTCGCTGACCCGCTCGTTGGTCTGATCGACCACGCTGATCCTCACCTGCCCTGTGTCAGGATCAGTGTAGATCCCCGCGTCGCGCACGATCTCGCGCGAGGTGTTGGCTTCGGTGGCAACCCGCAGAGCAGCCTCTGCCAGCTTTTCGCTTGCCCGACGCACTTGGTCGAGCGCGCTTCTCTCCGCACCGCCCATGTCGACGATCCGCGCCCGGCCAAGCTCGGTAAACGCGCCACCGGTGACCGAGCGCAGGCCGAACAGGCCAGCGGGGCTGAGTTCGAGCAGGTCGTTGCGGATCGTTCCGGGAAAGATCGTGTCGCCGTCGGTATTGCGCAGGTTGCCACCCGTGCCATCCGCGTCGGGCACCACCGCGCCCTGCGCCTTGCGCGCCAGCAGAATCGGCCCAGCATTGCGCGGATCGAAACCGACCGGTTCGGCCGTCTGCACCGCCGCGCTATCTTCCTCCGACCAGGCATAGATCGCCGCGTTCTCTTCGCGCAGCACCAGCGCGATCCGGCCTGACCGGCTCGGCGTCTGTTTCATCACGCGGAACGGCTTGTCGACCCAGCCACGCGGAGAATAGGTCTGCCACACGATCCGGCCGACCTTCGCCGCCATGCCTTTCATGTTGTACTCAGCGGTGAAGATGCCCGGGTACTGCTTGCGCTGCAGCGTCTGCTTGGCGAGCCGTTCCGCGCGCGCGGCATCCTCGACCATTGTGAAGTCGAGCGGCATTGTGCGCTCGATGCCGTCCTCGCTGTCGATCGAGACCGAGGGATAGGGCACCGGCTGATACAGGGAGTTCGCGCTCGGATCGGTGAAGTTGCCCGCGATGATGTTCGGCAGGTTGGTCTGCCCGCCCATCGCGTCCCAGCTGGCACCGCTGACCACGTCGTGATCGTCGAAGGTCACCTCCGGCGTCGCCAGCGTATTGGTCTTGATCAGGAACGACAGCTTGCCTTCGCTGTCGAGCAGGTCGCCAGCACAGCCAGCCAGCAGCGCGCCGACAATCGCCATCGGCGTATCATCGGTCGAAAATGCGCCCGCCGTCCGGTACCGCTTCTGCGTACCGCCTGCGGCCAGAGCGATATCTTCGTCGCAGATATTCGCCGCGGTGATCGCGCTGTCGAGGTCGAGATACTTGGCGGGCAGGCCTGCACCCACCGACAGCTTGCCGTTGATCCGCCACCCGATCAGCACGTTCAGCGACTGGATGATCGGGATGCCGGTGCTCGCTCCCCAGCTATCCTGGTCATCGATCCGCTGCGTGCCCGAACCACCCGCCGTGCTGTCATAGCGCGGGTCATATTCCGGCATCCCCTCGCCGATGATGGTCACCCGACCGGGCAGGCCATTGGCGAGCGGGGATTGCTCCTCGTCCGTGTTGCCCGTCCGCTTGATCCGCAGGTGAAGATAGGCACAGCCGGTCAGCCGGCAGGACAATCCCCAGCGAGTGCCGCCATTGATCGCCACCGTGTTGGCGTCGGTGCCCTCCAGCACCGGGGTAACCGTGGTGAGGTAGCCCGAGAATTCGCCCTGCACCCCGCCGGCAAGCGTCCAGGCCTGCTGGTCTTCGAACCAGATCTCGTCGATCGAGCCGACACGGTGCGCGGCGACCACGAGAATGTAGTCGACATATTCCTCGTCGGTGCCGCTCCCTTCGTAGTAGCGGATATCGGCGGGCATCGCGGTAC